>Ga0208692_1000045_pt1 | contig 128711 bp, 119 predicted proteins | sample June2015DPH_20_1_3_FD_184721 | JGI IMG/M metagenome (GOLD analysis project Ga0208692, IMG submission 184721) | Peatland microbial communities from SPRUCE experiment site at the Marcell Experimental Forest, Minnesota, USA - June2015DPH_20_100... | ecosystem: Environmental > Terrestrial > Soil >... | reverse complement strand
CGTGGATGCGGTCGTCACCGGGGAAGCCGAAGGTGTCTGGGCGGAGGTTTTGCGGGACGCCCAGCTCGGCACGCTGAAGCCCAGGTATGACGGAGGACTCGCCGAAATCGAGGGCATTCGGGCTGCCCGCCATGATCTCCTGGCCCGAGGATACGCGTTCGGTGCCATTCAAACCACGCGCGGCTGCCCGTTGAACTGCACCTTTTGCAGCGTGACGGCCTTTAACGGGGCCCATTACCGGCAGCGGCCCATCGCGGATGTGGTCCGGGAATTTCGGCAGGTCCGCGAGAAATATGTGCTGGTGGTGGATGACAATCTCATCGGCACCCGGCCTGAACACATCGCACGCGCCAAATACCTGTTCCGCGCTCTCGCGGAAGCGAACCTGCGAAAGGAATGGGTAGCCCAGGCCACCATAAACTTCGCCGATGACGAAGAGCTTCTGACGCTCGCCGCGAAGGCGGGGTGCAAGGGCGTCTTCGTCGGCTTTGAATCCCCCTCGCCGGAAGGACTCCACGAGATCGGGAAGAAATTCAACCTTCTCAAGGGGCGGGACTTCCGCGCCTCCGTGCGTCGCATACAGCGTCACAAAATACTCGTCGTGGGTTCTTTTATCATCGGTCTGGACGTAGACGAACCGGGTATAGGCGCGCGCATTGCACAGGCGGGCAGCCGGTATGGCGTAGACAATCTCAACACGCTATTTCTGACGCCCTTGCCGGGCACGCGCCTGTGGGACCAGATGAAGTCGGAGGACCGCATCGCCCTTAATAGGTTCCCGGAAGACTGGAAATACTACACGCTGACCTTCCCGGTTGCCCGGTACAGGCATTTGTCTCTTGCCGGCGTGATTCAGGAAATGATTACCTGCGACCGGCGTTTCTACTCCATGCCGCGCATCCTGCGCAGGGTGTGGAGCAACTTGTGGCAACGCCGCAAGCCGTTGATCAGTCTTGTGGGCAACCTTTCATACAGAAGGAATCTCCAATTGAATCGCAAGGCATATGCGGACTTTAAGCGTCACTCGGACAATAGGCACAATTCTGTAAGGGAGTCATGAAAGAGAATGGTGATCGGCTTTTTTTAAAACAATCGAGTTGAGGAAAATAGCCTAACGATGGCATCAACACCGACCGGGTATTGCCTACGTTATACGCTGTTTCAATTGGCAATTCTCGGTATTCATTTATTTTAGATCGTTTAGTAGGTGAAGCTTGGAAACTTGTCCGCGGCGGCCGACCGTATGGGAGCCGAGACCATTTTGCGCCATGACTGATAGAGAGAGTGAGCGGAAAGTGGTATAATCTCCCATATATGGTCATTTTCAACCCCCTGTCCGGGCGGTCTGCCCCGAGATCAGGGCAATTACCCAACATTTGTGAGGAGGAAGTGTGAAAGCTGTAGCCATAAATGGAAGTCCGCGCAAGGGAGGAAGGAAGCAATGACAGGAATAACGTCTTTCGCGTTTCTGGAAGGTGCGCTAATCGGTTTGCTGGTGCTTTTCGCGTTAGCGGTGTTTTTCAGATCGATTTACAGCATCGGCCCGACCCAAATCGGACTGGTCCGTAAACGGTTTGGGGCGAAACTGCCCGGCAACAACCCGGTGGCTTTCGTGGGCGAAGCCGGTTACCAGGCCGAGTTACTTATGCCTGGTCTCCGTTTCAAGCTTTGCCTGGTTTACGACGTCACGAAACATCCGTGGGTTCAAGTGCCTGCGGGCCAAATCGGCGTGGTGATCGCTCAGGTCGGTGAGCCAACACCTATCGGCGCAAAATCGGGCGTGTACAAACCCGAGTTCGGTAATTTCACTGATCTCAAAACCTTCATTGAGAAGGGCGGCCAAAAAGGCGTGCAGAGGCCGGTTCTATCTCCGGGCACGCTGGCTCCGATTCACCCCGTGGCTTTCTTGGTCATCACCAAGCCGCAGGTCTTTGGCGTGCCGGTTTCCGATGAATACAGGAAACTTGTCGAAGCAAAAGGTGGGCTTACGGTCGCAGCTTTCGGCCTTGAAGCAGTGCAACTGGAGGTCACCCGCATTGCGCCAAAACCCGCTGAGGGCGGAAAAGTCTTGGACATGATAGGCATCGTCACGACACTCGATGGCGAACCGCTGCCGGCCGGCGCCATCGCCAGTCGGCTTGGAAAGTTTGAGGACATCAAAGAACTTGAAAAGAAAGATGACGTCACCGACTTCCAACTAATGGGGTTAATCCTCGGGAGCAAGAACGACCTGCACAACAATTACCAGGATTTTCAGAGGTTTTTGGATGCTGGTGGAAAAATAGGCCTCCAGCACGACCCGCTTCTCTACGGCGCATATAACCTGAACCCATTTCTGGTACGCGTCGAACAGGTCCCGATGCTGGTTGTCGAACAAGGCCAGGTCGGTGTCATCAAAGCCTACGTTGGTTTGCCAACTCAGGATATTTCAGGCGCAGGTTTCAAGTTCGGGAGTCTGGTGCGACCCGGCCATCAAGGTATCTGGCAAGAAGCATTGAGAACCGGAAAGTATCCAATCAACCCCCGGATTTACGACGCCAAGGTGGTCCTCACGGCTATCCTCAAACTCGACTGGGCTAAAGACGTCACCGGGGCTCACGGGCTCGATGCACGCCTCGAACCTATCACCGCCAAAAGCAATGAGGGCTTCGTGTTTTCCATCGATCTCCAGGTGCTGATTCACGTTCCGGACACAAAGGCGCCCCGGGTTATTTCCATGGTCGGCTCCATGGAAAACCTGGTGAACGAAGTCCTGCAGGCGGCCGTCGGCAACCTCTTCCGCGACAAGATCGGCGGCATGGAAGCGATCAAGTTTATCCAGACGCGCCAGATCGTTCAGGAGGAAGCGTTCCAGTATATACAAGAAAAACTCGCCGAGTACGAAATCGAGACTCGGGGCGTATATATTCAGGACGTGATTTACCCGGAGCCGCTGGTCACGGTACTGACTCAGCGCGAGGTCGCTCATCAGGAAGTCGAGACCTTCAAGATGCAGAGGCAGGCCCAGGACCAGCGCGTCGAAACCGAAAAGGCCAAAGGAACTGCTGACATGCAGGCGGGGCTTGCTCAGTCGGCAGTCGGTGTCGATATCAAGAAGAATAACGCCGAAGCTCGCAAGGCCGAGGCCGACGGCGAGGCCACCTACATCGAGCGGACCGGCGCTGCCCAGGGCGCTCAAGTGAGGGCCATCGGCCTGGCTAGGGCTGAGGCCTATCAAAAACAGGTCGAGGCATTGGGTCAGGGAGCCACAGCTCTCGTGAACGCGGTCGAGGCTCTCTCGAAAAGCACCGTTCCGTTCACGCCCAACACCTTGGTCGTTGGCGGCAGTGATTCGGGCGGTGGAGTCCTGGAAGGGTTAGGGGCGCTCCTGATGCACAAGCTCGCGCCCGGGACCGTGGCGAATGTTCCCGCATCGGCTACAGAACACTCATCGGGTCAACCCTCCGCCGGCATGACAAAATAAGAACAGTTGGTCCAGCTCCAGTTTGATCCCCCCGATTAAGTTGCCTTGTGGCAACCTGATCGGGGTTTTTTTTCTAAAGTCAGAGGCGCCTTACGGGAACAAATGCGAACCTGCATCATGGGGTGATTTCAGGTTACTTGCCTGATAATGAGAATTTTGTTTTGTGGAGTCATTTTTAAATAATAGCTTATAAATCGCTTCACCTGACCGCAAATCCGCTGCGCTCCACAGCGGTAGGTGGGCTTGGTCGTCACCACTTTCAATCGTAAATCATCACCATTGGGTGTAAATTTGTTGACGTAACCGGAGGCTCCATCAAAGTCCTTGATCTTCAGCAATTCACTCTTGATTGATTCCGGATTGAACCCGCCGCGTTTCATCGCTTCTATGATGACCATTGCCGCGTCGTAGCCGTGGGCTGCGTAACTTCCCGGAATTTCGCTGTATTTTTCTTTCCATTCCTTGATGAATTTTTTCAGCCCCGTTGCTCTTAAGTATCCCGGCAACATAGTTCGAAGCAGGATTGCTCCCTTCGCTGCTGCCCCGGCAATCTGTTGATAATCGGGATCGGTCAGCGTATTCTGGCCCAGGATTTGTGTTTTTATTACCATCTCCGTGCCTGCTTAGTGATCAGTCCTGCATCGGGGAAAACCCCGTGAGCATCAGGGCATCAGGTTGCATATCCCTGGCCTTCATTAAATTGGCCCTAAACTCCTTTGCGTCTGGTGCATACGACTGGACCGTGAGAATCTCGCCTCCCAGTTCTTTCACCTTTTTCGTAAAAGCTTCGGCAATGGAATTGCCATACCCGTCGTTTCTGTTCATAATCGCGAATCGTTTCAATCGCAGTTCCTTTACGGAATATTCTGCAATTGGGTAGGCCAGGCCTATTGCAGCAACACATATCCGCAAGGCATAGGGATTACCTCTGTGGGTAATTTTAGGGTCAGATTGGATGTGGCCCACTATAGGCACTTTCTCTTTTTCCGCAATCATGGATGCTGCCAAAAATAAGGTCATCTTCCCCAGGTCAGCTTCTATGGGCAGGCCAGGGGAACTCCCAGTTCAATCAATTCCTTCTTTACTTTGAGATAGAGATCCCGCCATTCCGGTGTCGGGTCCAGAGTCTTCAGGTCGTAACACTCCTGGAAGCTCTTCCCGATGTGGGGACTCCGCAGAATATTTTCGTAGGTGGGAATCAGTTTTTTAACAATTTCATTACCCTGCCTGCGGGTCAGCCCGGCCGCACCTTTTAGGACTTCCGCACAGAATTTGCATTCTAACGGAGTGATGTGATCCACGTATTTACTGCCAGAGGTTCGTGGACCCAAAGCTCCCGACGCTCCTGAAACCGAGAGAGTGATCATCGCAACGGCACATTCATGCAAAAGCATTTCCGTGCAAGGCCCCCCCAGTTCGTTTTGAACTTCCTCGCCCAACAAATGGGTATTCCTGCTAATCGCTTGGGCGGACATTCCCTCGGCCCATTGTCCTTCCCGCCCGCAATTGCCCAAATATCGGACGTCGAATATGGATCCGCAATGGGAATCGGCCTGATGGACCGCCCGCTGCTGAAGGATGGTCGCGATCCGGGTCATGGCCGCTCCCTCGGGCGGGCCGGGATACCCGCCAATCATGGACGAGTAACCATTGGTCAGCATGGCCCCACAATTAATCGCATGGACCACTTTATGTAGCACCTCGAAGGAGGTGGTCAGTTCTCCCGGCGCGAGAATTAATGCCATATCCAACTGGGGATCGGAGATTCCGGCGACCCCGAATCCGCCCAGTTGTCCATAAGCTGTAGGACTGGAGGCGATGGCGAGGTTGGGCATTCCGGGGCGGCCAGCCCTCCAGAGCGCCTCTCGGGTTAATTCCGCCTGGTAACCTCCTACCGCGGTTTCATAAGGCGTCCCGGCTAGGGGAGGTCGGCCGAAGATCGTGTCGACGGTGCCGCTGCGAAGGAGGTCGATTTCGCGATGCTGAGCAATCCCCTGGTGCAGCTTGACATAAACATCCTCCGAGATTAAATGGCCCATCGGGGACACAGCTAGCGGCGGATGGGGATCCTCCGGCCTGCGGGCCTTCAAGATCACCAGGTCCCTTCCGCGACCCAGGGTTAGCTCCTGCGGGGCGCTCCGCAGGGCCTGATCCATATCCTCTGCCGTAAGAGTAATAATCCGGTCGGTATCCTGGCAGAAGGTCCCCATTTCGATGGCCAATTCATAGCCGGCCTGATAAAAACGGTCCGCCAGCTCGTCATCGGAATTGATCGGATTTTCGGGATCGAAGGTTTTCTTCAACCCGTATTTCTCCAGTTTTTGGGAGACAGTCCGGAAAAGTCTCATGCCCCACTCTTTTCCCGTGCAGATCGGACCAGCGTGTGCCTTATCCATTATTTTGAGGAAATACTCGAGAGATGCCATATTCATATCTCCTTCCGTTTTTAATTATTCACCACCAGAGTTTTAGTCAGAGGTGGAGGAGGCCCCTGTATGATTTTCTTTAACAGCTCCGTCGCCCCGGCCGCCGTCCGGGCATACCCATCCGCCCCAATCTTAACCGCCCATTCCGGCGTAACGGGCGCCCCTCCGATTACGACGTAATACTTCTGCCGGAGTCCGGCATCCTTGAGGTGCTCGATCAACAACCTTTGATAGTGGGATGTACTGGTCAGCAAGGAGGACATGGCGATCACGTTGGCCTGCACCTCCTCGGCTTTGGCCACAAACTGTTTTACGGCCACATTGATTCCCATGTCATAGATATCAAAACCGGAACCGCCCAGTATGGTGGCCACAATATTCTTGCCGATATCATGGATATCCCCAAAAGCAGACCCGATCACCACTTTTCCAGAGATCATCTGGTCCTTCTGCTCCGAACGGATATGGGGTTTAATGACATCCGTACAGGCTTTCATAGCATCCCCGGAGAGGATCAGTTCCGGAAGAAAGGCTTCGCAATTTTGGAACCTCCTTCCAATCTCGTCCAATCCTTTGGTCGCGCCCTGTTGAATCGCTTCTAAAGGGTCAATCCCCGCCTCCAGGATCGCTCGGGCCGTGTCAACCGCCTTTTTCCCATCTCCTTCGACGATTGCATTTGCTAATTGCTCCAGCAGTTGTTTTTTCTCCATTGATCCTCCTTTTATCTCCTATCATCCCAACCTACTAATTTATAATCCGAGATAAGCCGTTTTGATGTACTCATTCTGGAGGAGAAGTTTACTTTCTCCTGCCATTTCAATCCGCCCGGTGTTCAGGACGTAACCGCGGCTGGCCAGCTCGAAAGCAGTCTGGACATCCTGTTCAATCAACAGGATAGTGGTACCGCCCCTGTTGATCTCCCCTATTTTTTGGGCGATCTTCTCCGCCATTACAGGGGCCAGGCCCAGAGACAGTTCATCAATAAGGAGGAGCGTCGGATTCGCCATCAGCCCGCGCCCGATGGCGCACATCTGCTGCTCGCCCCCGCTTAAGGTCCCGGCCACCTGATGCCTCCTTTCCCAGAGAACGGGGAAAAGCTCAAAGACTTTATCCATTTCGCCTTGAATATGTTTTCCATGGACCTTTCGGGAATAGAGGCCCATCATGAGATTATCTTTGACCGACATTCCCGGAAAGAGCTTCCGGCCTTCGGGCACCTGGGAAATGCCCATTTTTACCACCTGGCCGGAATCAAACTGGCTGCAATCGACCCCCTGGAAATAGATTCGTCCCCTTGTCGTCCTCAGGAGGCGGGAGATCGATTTGAGGATGGTGGTCTTGCCCGCTCCATTCGATCCAACCAGGGCCACAATTTCCCCCTCTCTGACTTCTAGGCTTACGTCCCAGATCACCTGAACTTCGCCATAGAAAACTTCGAGGTTCATCAGCTGCAGCATGGCCTACTTATGTTTCCCTCACGGTTCCAGGCGGTGTCGGAGCCAGAGCATTTTTTTTCCTGGCTCTGCTGTATTTCCCCCCCAGATAAGCCTCTATCACCCGTTCATCATTGGCTATTTGCGACGGGGGGCCCTCGCAGATCTTACGACCATGATGCAGGACAATGATCCTTTGTGATAACCCCATAACAGCTTTCATGATGTGCTCAGTCAAAAAGAGGGTCAACCCCTTGCGGTTCAGCTCGCGAATCAGATCCATCATCTTGTTTAATTCGGCAGCATTCAGGCCGGCCATGACTTCATCGAGGAGAAGCAAATCCGGTCCGGTGGCCAGGGCTTTGGCCAGCTCAAGCCTCTTGCGGTCAGGAATCGTTGTCTCGTTCGGCCGCGCGTTTCGAAGATGTCTCAGGCCGACCAGCTCCAGGATTCTCTCTGACTCCAGAACAGCCTCCTTCATATTATGTCTGATTCTTTCGTTTCCAAAGAGGGCCGCGGTCAGGACATTCTCCTGTACGGTCATTCCTGGAAAGGGTTTTACAATCTGGAAAGTGCGCGCGATTCCGAGACGTGAAATCTGGTAATTCTGAGCCGAGGTAATCGCCTTTCCTTTAAAAAAAATCTCGCCCGAGGTCGGCTGGTCTGCTCCGGTAATGAGGTTAATAAGGGTGGTTTTCCCCGCCCCATTCGGCCCGATCAAGCCCACCATCTCCCCCGCCCGCACAGAGAAAGTGATGTCACTCAAGGCGGCTAAACCCCCGAAATGCTTCGTTATCATGTCTACGGTCAGAAGGTCCATGCTTCACAGTTTGTACTTTCTAACATTGCCCAACAGGAAGCGCAAGGAAAACTTCCACCGTCCTTGATGCCGGAGATCCATAAAGCCCTTCGGCATGAAAAGGACCACCACGACGATAATAACGCCCAGGATGAGTGTGTGGAATTCCAGGAATCTTCTCCAGACCAGCTCGGACAGAAGTTCAATGCCAAAAGCGCCAATAACGGGGCCCAAGATGGTTCCCCGCCCCCCGAGGAGCACCATGATCACCATCGAAATTGAAATATTGATATGGAAAACATCCGCAGGTTCAATATACGTCATCCAATAGGCATAGACCGAACCCACTAGACCCGTAAAACCGGCGCTGACGGTGAAAGCGAGAGTCTTGCAGCGGGAGGTGCAGATCCCGATGGCCGCAGCCGCATTTTCATCCTCCCGGATGGCCACTAGCCCATACCCGATCCGGGAGTGCACAATCCCATAAGTAGCCAGGACGGCGGCTATCATCAGGGCAAACATCATAAAATAAAAAAACCTGGAGACGGTTACGATTTCCCCCGCCATCATCGGTAGGGTCATCCCTTTCCCTCCTCCCGTTATCCCCAGAGGGTCCAGGCTCGCAAGGCTCCTGACAGCTTCGGCAATTCCGAAGGTGGCCACGGTGAAGTAATGGCCCCTTAGGCGCAGAAGAGGCTGCCCGATAATTAGGGCAAAAGCGGCGACCAAGATTCCACCCATCAACATCGAAGGCAGAAATCCAACGTGCAGCTTGGTAAGGAACGCTCCAAATGTGTAAGCGCCGATGCCGAAGAAGACCACATTTCCGAAGGAGATATAACCGGCGTAGCCCCCCAGGAGATTCCAGCTGAGGGAGAGAACGGCGAACATGTAAACAATGGTAAATAATCTGACCAGATACAGGTTCAAAAGGAAGGGAGCGGCCAGGGCCGCTCCAATAGACACGGGAAGCGCGATTTTGCCAAAACGGCGGATGGGGTATTCTAGGGTCATATTTCAAATCTCATAAAAGGCCTTACCCATAATCCCGGAAGGTCTGATCACCAGGATCAATACTAGCAAGATAAAAGCGATCATCTCCTTCGGTTGGGGGCCGAAAATGGCCGAAGAGAGACTTTCTACCAATCCCAGCACCAGGGCTCCCACCAGCACGGCGGGCATGGAACCTAGCCCTCCGAGCACGCAGATGACAAAAGCCTTTCCCAGATAGATTCCGCCCAGCACGGGAGAAAAACCCTGTACCATGCTGATTAGCGATCCGGAAGCGCCAGCCATGGCTGCCCCGATGCCGAACGTCAGGGCATAAATTCTGCCGATCTGCACTCCCATCAGCTTTGCCGCATCGCGATCCATTCGGGTCGCTGTGATCGCCCGACCCGTCTTCGTTCTGGACATGAAAAAGAAGAATAAAACGGTCAGGCTCACCGCGATGAAAAAGATGATTAACCGGCCAAAGGGAATGATCAGGTTGCCGACCGCGAAACTTGAGCCACTGTAGGGTGTCGTGACCGACCGGACATTGGCCGTCCAGAAATAGAGCGCCAGGTTCTCCAGAGCCAGTCCGACCCCGAAGGTCAGGATCAAAGTGATAAAGATCGGAGCTAGCGCTACTAGGTTGAATATATACCTCTGCAGGAGATATCCGAAGCAGAAGAGCAGGATCATGGACATGGGGACGGTAAGAAAAGGATCAACGGGCAGGAATTCGCATATCCAGTAGGTCGCATAGGCGCCCAGCATGATCAGAACGCCATGGGTGAGATTGATAATATTCATGACCCCCCAGACCAGGGAAAAGCCCAGTCCCACGCACGTATAAAGACCTCCCAGCAGAAGCCCATTGAGAATAACCTGCAGAACGTTATCGGTAAAGTTCATCGTCCGATTCAGTTGAAATTAGCTCCCCCACGGCGTATGCCCGGAGGAGCCCGGATTTGTTTGCCAGATTTACCGCTTATTCCACGGCGGGGCCGGAAATCTCAGTTTACCGGTCCTTACCTCGTCGGGCCACACCACGACCTGCTTGCCGTCCTGGATCTGGACGTAGACCATTGATTTTCCCACATTGACTCCGGTTTCATCAAATTTAACCGGGCCGTAAAAGGTGCTGAGATTAAGGCTGCTGATGGCATCCCTGACTTTTTGGGGGTCGAGGGAGCCGGCTTTTTCCAGGGCATATTGATAAACCATGCAGCAGGCTGCGGCCATGGCGCTGTTATAATCGGCTGCGTATCCGTATCGCTTCTTGATCATCGCGGCAAAATCCTGGGCTGAACCGAAAAAATTATCGCGGTAGGCCGCGTCCGGGGTCCAGAAAGTCGGAGCGAGGACATATTCGGCATCCTTTTTTAAGGCCTGGTAATAGTCCGGGAGTGTGGGCCCAACAACCAGCACTATCATCGGGAAATCATACCTCATCTCTTTGGCTTGTTTGGTAATCAGGATCGTGCCATTAAGGTGGGTGGTGCCGATCAGAAGGTCCGCCCCTCTGGCCTTTATCTGGGTCAACTCAGTGGTCAGGTCCTGGACGCCCACGGGAAACTTGGCCTGATAGACGATATCGATTCCGTATTTTTTGGCTTGTTTTGCTGCCCCTTCGGCACCCATGATGGCCCACTGCTCATCCATGGCTAGGATTGCCACCTTCTTAATTTTCAGGTTCTGCTTCTGGATCATGGCGAACAGGCCGTCAAAATAGTGGCTAGCGGTGGCCATTACGGTAAACACGTACTTATAATCCCGCTGGAAAATGGTGTCGGCCGCGCCAGCCCCCTCCACCATCGGGACCTTGTATTTTTCGTTAACCGAACTTGCGGCAAACGTGATGCCGGAACTGAAAGGCCCAAGGATGAATTTGATGTTGTCATCGACGATCAACTTTTCGACCAGTTTTGCGCAAGTGGTTGTTGAGCTTTGATCATCATAAAATTTCATCTCTGCTTTATATTTCTTGCCGCCGATATTAATACCCCCCTTTTCATTCACCCTGTCTCGCCATAGCTCATAGGCATCTTTGAATACCCGGCCGCCGCGGGAAAATTCTCCTGTAAGGGAGAGGGCCGCTCCGAGTTTGACAGTCTCTTGGGCCCACGATCGCTCTGAGAATATGGCGAAAGACAATACCCAACCAGCAACCATAAAGAACAAGAAGGCTGACCATTTCCGATCCATCTTCCTGACATCGTGAGACATTGCTTTCCCTCCTTGTCTCGAAGAGATGAAATCTCACCCTTTTTCCTTAAGCCTTATCCTTCTTCACTTTAGGCTCAGGAATGAGGTTCAGCTGCCATGCCCCTCATCCAGTCAGCAGCGATTGGATTTTAATATGTCATATAAAATATTTGATGTCAATATATATCGTATATCGTATAAAATATTTGATGTCAACACTTCAAGCACTTCAAGCCTTGCTTGTCAAGCCTTGCTCTTCAACTCAGACATAAGATCGGCCTTGGTCAAAAGCAGCAGGATCCTCGGTGTGTGGGCCATGAGCGTGCGGACGAGCTTGATGTCATTCTCGGAAAGGGGACGGTCGGCGCTGACCGCCACAATAGCAGCACCGACTTCGGGAGGCCATTTTTCTGATGTCTCGGTATTGTACCGGAAGACGCTGCCCAGGCCCCGGGGTGTCGACGAGGCGAGCGGCAAGAAGGGAGCTGCTATTTATCAGCTTCTCGATATGATCCTATTGAGAAAGATTAACGCTCGTAAGGACATCCAGCAGTTCAAAACGGAAGTTGAGGACAGAGTCAAGACCCTGTACAGCTCGGAGAATCTCGTCGAGTTGCCGCAGCTTGGAGTTTCGATTCCTCAGACCCTTGAGAAATTCGCGCCCGGATCTCAATTACGGTTGAAATGGGACGTGGTGAAGCCTCCAGAAGTCCAACTGCCTATGGCAAGAGCTACCTTAGTCGAGGATGATTTTGAAGGGGAAATAAGTCGCAAAGGCCACGGGTTGCAGAGAGCGCTGATTGTTACTTTGCTGCAGCATCTCGCCATGACCATTCCCGTTGAGCCTCCTGTTGCTGAGACTGAAGAAGCAGCAAGCAAACAGGCGCAAGACACTGATCAGGCCGTCCGAGGCCCCGACTTGATTCTGGCCATAGAAGAACCGGAACTTTATCTCCATCCGTCTAGATGCCATTATCTGTCGGATCTACTGTTTAGCCTGGCGGTAGGATCGGGGGTTGGTCTCGCGGCAAGAAATCAAATTATTTATGCCACTCACTCCCCGTACTTCGTTGATCTTTTTCGTTTCAACAAAATTAGAATGGTGAGAAAAGTCTTTTCACCAAACTCTCCGGTGGCTCAGGCCAGTATTGAGGCCTTCACGTTGGGACAAGCCGCCAAGGAATTGGCCCAAGTTTGTGATGTGGACCCTGTAAGATTTACGGAAGATAGTTTTCGGGAAGAACGGGAACGATATCTTGAATATTGCATAGCACAGGGGTATACGCATTCCACCTTAAGCTTGATTGCGAGAGAACTCCTGTGGATCGCGCGGAAGTTACATGTTGATCCGCACCGGACGACGCTGAAGCAGGTCCGAGCAGCCGCTCATGGATGGGCGGAACGAGAAAGGCGTTGTGGACATGCCCTCAATACCCGGTGGACTCGCAACCGCTTCGCACAGGTCGCGCAATCGTGGCTTCGCTTCCTCGAGCTATTGGTCAGAGCTAGGACGGCTCTCCCCTTTTGAACATTTGCTAGAGGACTTCAAGGTGTGGATGGAGAAGGAGAGAGGCTTTACTCCGGCAACTATCGATCGAGAATGTGGCCTTCTCAGGCAGTTTCTGTTGTGGTACGGGGACCGGAGACGGTCTATCTCGGAGATAGGCCTTGAGGATATTGAGACCTTTCTTAGCCAGTACGAGATCGAGAGGCATGTGCCGGACGTCAGTGAAGAACATGGCCACTGCAATAAGGATGTTTCTCAAATATGCCGGTTCGAAGGGTTGGTATTCGCCTTCGATCGCCGGCATGATACACGGCCCGCGCATTTTTGCTCAGGAACATCTCCCCCAAGGTCCTTCCTGGGAGGACGTACAACGCCTGATCAGAAGCATGGAGACTACTCGTTCCTGCGATATACGGGACAGGGCCATCGTAATGCTGCTTGCGATTTACGGGCTCAGGCCAACCGAAGTGACGACCCTCACGCTCGAAGACATCGATTGGGAACAGAACTTCATATCAGTGCGTCGAGGTAAGCGAGAGGGAAGACAGACGTATCCACTGACTTTGGCGGTAGGCAACGCAATAGTTCGATACCTGCGAGAGGTGCGCCCTCCTTCTTCTTTTCGGGAGATATTTCTCAGGCTTGTTCGTCCCTTTCGGCCCCTTTCACGAGGAGGGCTTTATCACGTGGCCAGTGCGCGGATGAGCCTGCTCGGCATCAGCGCCCCTCATACAGGCCCTCACTCGCTGCGCCATGCCTGTGCGACCCATCTGGTGACCGAAGGCCTCTCCCTCAAAGAGATCGGCGATCATCTGGGGCACCGCTCCTCCCTCTCGACCAGGATCTATGCAAAAGTCGACCTGCCTGGACTACGCGAGGTTGCCGCGTTCGATCTGGGAGGGCTGTCATGAAACTCTCAAACGTTGTTGCCGAGTACGTGTCGTTCAAGCAGGGTATAGGCATGTGGTATCGATCTGAAGCCAGGCTCTTGAGGTCGTTCTGCAGGACAGTGGGGGACGTCGCGATCAAGGACGTCGACGCACCGTCCGTTGAAGCATTTCTGGCAGGGGTCAAGGGCAACATCGCCTCTGTCTGGCGTTTGAAGTACACGGTCCTCAACGGCCTCTTTCGCTTCGCCATAAACCGGAAATATACCGGTTCGTCTCCCCTTCCCAGGATCCTGCCGAAGCGCCCCGAACCGGGACTACCCCATATCTATACGATCGATGAGCTGCAGAGCCTCCTCAAGGCAACCGATTCATTACAAACGAGGATGAGTCCCCTTCAGGCGGCGACATTCAGGATGTTGTTGATCCTCTACGGGACAGGTCTCCGTATCAGCGAAGCCCTTGCGCTCACCATCGCGGACGTGGACGTGCGGAACAGCCTGATCATCGTCCCCGACAGCAAATTCTTCAAAACGAGAATCGTTCCCACCGGTCCCCGCCTCACCGACCATCTTCGTGTGTACCTTGAGGAGCGGCGAAGGCTTGCGCGCCCATTGGGGGAAGACTCCGCTTTTCTTGCCACCCCCACCGGCCATGCCCTGTCGTACTATCAGGCAAGTAAGGTCTTTCGCCGCTTGCGGAACCTGGCGGGGCTCCATCGCACAGATGGCGCCCGCTATGCTCCCCGTGTACACGATATACGTCACAGTTCCAAGTCCCTTATTATTCCAAGTAGCCCTCCAAAGTCGGCGTATCTCTGGCCTTGCAGCCTGTTCTACTCAGCATAATCAAAGGCTCTTGAGAAAGGCGAGGAGTTTGTCGTCGGGCCGGTAGGCGTAGCTTTATACCCAAAGGTGCGGCTTTGGCGAGGGCCCTCTCCTTGACTGCAAGATCGGCATGGAGATACACCTGGGTGGTCTCTGTCGATTCATCACCAAGCCAAAGGGCGATTACCGAGCGGTCTACGCCGTGTTGCAGGAGCTCCATGGCAACCGTGTGTCGAAGCACATGAGATGTGACGCGCTTCTTTTCGAGGGATGGACAGTTTTCGCGGGCGGCTGTGGTATGTTTGTCCAAAAGATACTCGACTCCTTCCGGGCTCAGGGCATGGCCTCGTGCGTTGGGAAATACGGGATCGGTCGGCTGTCCGTTGCGCTCACGGAGCCACGCCCGCAACGCGGCAACGACCTCCCTGCGAAGAGGAGTACAGCGCTCCTTCCGCCCTTTACCGGTGCACCGAAAGTGTGCGCCAGTTCCGAGGACAACGTCCTGGCAACAAAGCCCGATCAGCTCCGAGACCCTCAGTCCTGTCTGCACCGCAACGAGAAGAAGGGTCCGGTCCCGCCGGCCTGCCCACGTGCGTTGATCGGGCAGTGCCAAAAGGGCCTCGATCTCGCGCCGTGTCAAGAAATGAATCTGCTTACGGTGATATCGCTTTGACGGCAGCGCGAGGACGCGCTGCGCCAGGGCGCTCACCTCTGGCTTGTGGAGGGCTACGTAGCGGAAAAACGAATGGAGGGCCGCGAGGCGCACATTGCGGCCGCGGGCGGTATTGCCGCGCTCTTCCTCCAGATGATCGAGGAACGCACCGAGGAATGGAGTATCAAGATCCTTGATCGTGAGCACTGACGGCGCCTTTTTCAAGCGTCGCTCGGCAAACCCGAGGAGCAGACGGAAGGCGTCCCGATAGCTTGCAATGGTATAAGGGCTTGCCTGCCGTTGGTGGCAAAGACGGTCGGTGAAGAATGCCTGCAGTAAAGCAGGGAACTCGTTTTCGGTCTTCATCACAGCTTTCCTCCTTTCTCTTCAAGACGAAGCGTAGCCAGTCGCAAGAGTTCGGGGACGGCCGTGATATACCAGTAGGTGTCATGGACATGGACGTGACCGAGATAGGTGCTCAGTTCCGGCAGATGTTTTTCGACGTCGACACCGGCGCGATACCACCGGATGAGCGTCTCAACGGCAAATCCGTGCCGAAGGTCATGGAGCCTCGGACCACGGCTATCCTCCGGGCCCCGCAACCCTATCTCGCGTGACAGCTGGACAAAGGTCCAGCGTACGCTCCACTCGGTCAGCCGGGTGCCCCGTTCGGAGATAAAGAAGCTTGGGGTCCGTGCTCACGGATAGAGCCGGTTCCGAAGCTCGGCCTAGTGCCGGAGTTCTTCGATGGTAGAGGCGTGGATCGGAACGATTCTTGATTTACCGAACTTGGTGCGGCGGACCGTGAGTATCCCCCGGGCGAGATCCACAGCATCGAGATCAAGGGCGATCGGTTGGCTCATCCGCATGCCCGTGACCGCGAGCAGCCCGAACAGGGTGGCGTAGGTTGCGGCCCGCAGTCCCCGCGCTGACGGGAGGTGCCGCGCTGCCTCAATCAAGCGCGCGATCTCCCCGTCCGTGTAAAGGTAGGGGCCCTTGCGGTGAAAACGGTGGGGAAGAAGGCCTTCACGAGGGATCTCGGTCCTCGGGTCCAGCGCGCTCACGTAACAGGCAAAGGTCCGTACCATACTGAGCCGGTTCGCCCACTGGCACGGCTGGCAGTTTTTTGGCTGGGTAGCCCACTTGACAGCCAGCTCCCTCGTGATACAGGAAGCGCCCTCCCTTTCCGCATAGCTGACAAACTTTTGGAGCAAACTGCCCGCTATGCGCAGCTTGAACCCGAACATCCGGCGTACCTTCAGGTAGTCTCTGAGCGCAGTGCGTAACTCCTTCATCGTGCGCCTCCTTTCCACGGCAGGGCGAGAGCACGCAAGGCTGCCACGTCGACCTTGGCATAGATCTCTGTGGTGCTGGGAAGCTGATGGCGCAGGATCTCCCCGATCTCAGCAAGCGTTGCACCGCCGCGGAGCATCCGGGTGGCTAGACCGTGGCGCAGGAGATGGGAGCCTTTGCGTGTAGGAGAAAGCCCAGCCCGGGCAAGGGCCCTGCGGACGACGTCACAGATAGCAACGGAACCGGTAAACCCCTGTTGCGGTGCTTTCATGCGAAGGAATACCCTTCGTGACGGGCAGCGGGGACGGCCTTGGCGTAAATACCTCGCCAGGGCTTTCCCCACATCCTGGGGGATGGGGAGCCCGTCGTGCCGGACACTCTTGCCCCGGACGCTGATTTCTCCCTTTTCCCAGTCGATGTCGTCCAGTTCCAGGTGAACCACCTCCCCGGCACGCAGGCCGAGCCGCGCCAGGAGGAGCAGGATCGCATAGTCGCGTTGGCCTGATGGCGTATTCTGACGGCACGCCTTGAGCAGGCGCTCGACGTGCTCCGGCTCAAGAAGCCTGGGTAGTTCTGACAACCGCCAGTTGGCGACCGCGGGAACAGAAGTGGCCAGATCCCTCGCGATCTCTCCTCGCCGATAGAGAAAGCGGAAGAAGCTGCGAAGGCCACTTGCCGTCAGCTGGGCACGTTTCGGACTCCCCTTATGCGCATGGCGTACCATAAACCGGGTGATGTTCTGCGGATCGAGTTTGTTTATCGCGAGAGGTCCCTTGCCGAAACATGCGGACAGAAACGCACGGGCTGCCGGGAGGTAGTTGTCCAAGGTTGCCTGCGTGAGGCCACGTTCTTGCGTAAGATACCGCGCGAAATCCCTTTCGATAGCGTGAAAAGCACTATCCTCAATCTCCGAAGCGAGCAACCTGCTGACGCCCGTCGAACGCACGTGCTTGAGCAACCCTTGTAAGGTGTGGGAAGTACCACGGCGGCACAGCCCCCGACGACACCAATACCGGAGGAACTCCGAGACACTCTGTTCATGCAGGGCCTCCACGCCAATCCGTCTTCTGTGGAGCCAACGGCTTAAACCGGCGACTTCCCGGATCTTCACCTTGGCGGTTGACCGGGCGCAGCCCTGTGCCGAGAGAACCTGAGCGAACGTGTCGATGTAACTGCCGAGCGGACAAAAACGCAAACGCTCCAATGATAACGGGTCTGAATAGAACTGATCGATCATGTCTGCCTCCTCCTTCTTTGAATTTGAAATCAAAAGAAGAAGACAGCAGGATTATGCTAAGTAAATCAAGTATTGTCAGGAATATTCTCCCGTAATAGCGGGCTTCTGACAGCACCTCGCTACACCACTTGGAATAATAAGGGACTTGGAACTGTGACGCATATCGTGCAGGCGTGGTCCTTTGCCCCTGCCGCCGTGAGAGATCCCCGCCTCCCAGAGAAACCTGCGGAAGTAGTCATAGATTCTTCTTTCGGAGTAGCGACCGCCGTGGGCAGCGGGGAAGAAGGGACGCTCAGCTTGCCGAAGCGGGTGCATCGCCTCTCTGTAGATGCGGCACCGTTCAGCAAGCGAGAGGCTCATGGGCACAAGCAGGTCTTTGTGGAACTTGCCATTTCTGATAGTCAGCGCGCCCTCTTCTATATTCACATCGCCTACGGTCAGGCGAAGCGCTTCAGATACGCGGAGCCCGCATCCGTAGAGCATTCTATAGAGCACAGGGAAGATAAGGTGGCGATGCGGGCTGTTCGTCATGGGTAGGCATCGATCCACCCGATCGAAGACTCTGGCAAGCTCTTGTTCGGTAAAAAGATAGGGTTCATACGTAGGTGACCGGCGTACACCAAGATGGTCCGGATAGATGTAGGCATCGTATTCCGATCTGACCATGTAGCGGGCCAGCATGCGAACAAGGCTGATCCTGCGGCTCTGCGCATCGTCAGACTCACACGACTTTTTTTCAGCCCACCGCATGGCAAGGTCCCGTGACAGGCATACCTGGCTGTGGCCTACCTCAATGCAGAACCTGTCGAACCGTTTAAGAGAGACTGCCTGTTTTCGACAGGCATATTCCAATGCCTGTCGTTCCCACACAAAGCCAGTGATCACGTCGGCAAGGATGCTGGTATACGTATTAACCATGGCGGGATACCTCATCAGGATCGAGGGCGCATTGTAACAGCCCTTCAAGGTCGATCTTCAGATACACGCCGGTGGAGAGGGGACTCATATGACCCAGGATCTCCGCTATGACGGGCAGCGGTGTTCCCTGTTCGAGAAGAACACCGGCCAGAGTATGGCGTAACGAATGCATCCCCCGTGAGGCTCCTGTCCTTAAGCGTATGCCGGCAAGGCGTGTATATCTGGTAATGATGTGATGCAGATTGGCGTGGGTGCCAAAGGTTTCAAAAGGTGCACTATGACGGACAAAGAGATGCGGTGATGCCGTAGCGGGCCTGCCGTGCTTGAGGTAGTCAATGATGGCCCAGCCAATATCGTCAAGGAGAGGATAGCTTACCCTCTGCTTGGTCTTGTGCTGCACGATCTCGATGGTCCTGGTCGCCCAGTTGAGATTGTGAAGCCTGAGCTCTTTAATATCCTCGCGCCACTATCAAAAGAATGGCGTAATCTCTCTTGCCGTTGGGATTACCCCTGTCCACCGACAGAAGAAGGCGCCGCACCTCTTCAGGCGCTAAGGTGCTCGGGATCTTGGGACAACGCGGTAGTTTCAGTTTTGGCACATCACCCGACAGGTCTTTCTCATGGTGACCGTTAAGGTACAGAAATCGTAAAAACGACCTGAGCGTCGTCAGAATAGCCGAAATGGATTTTGTGTGATAGCCCGCGACGGTCCTCACGTACTCTGACACATGACGACCGGTTAGTGACGACAGGGACGTTATCCCGTGATCATCCAGGTAGTCAATGAATAACTCTGCCCGATACATTCGACCCCGCATTCCTTGGCCAGAGTAATTTCGTTGCACACATTCTTTGCGGTACGCCTCGAGCGCCTCTGCAAACTGGGGTGTCCTTGCATAAGGTGTTTTGGTGGTTCTGCGCCGCAGAATGGCGCCATGCAGCTGGTAATCTCACAGAATCCGCATGCAGCGGGCCTGATTTCTGAAGGACCGGTGCACCGTGTAGCTGTCCAGGTCAAACTTATAGAGCATCTGTAAAAATCTGTTGCCCAGACTTTCTGAATAAACCCCTTCTCCTGTGCTGTCAGCGAATTTGATCAATCGATTGTAGAATCTACGGTAGCCAGCGCGTGTCTTTTCCGAATAGTGCAGTCTTTCAAGCTCCCCCAGTACGTCTGATACGAGGTTTCTGATGGATCTTTCCGGGTTCATACAAGCCCTCCTTCAACGTGATGGATGCCGCAGCATCACTCTCATCGTGAAGGATTATGGAAAGTTTTTCCATCGTGAACAGAATCATTTCAGTTTGTTTTGTGCACAACTTTACATAACCGATTACTTTGCATTCCCCTTATGTAAATCTTTCCATAAGGGGAAAACGTATCTCTCGTGCGCGCTTGCTCATAAGACCTGCAGGGGGGCGATGGCCGCCTTTTACCTCAGGACCCCAAGCTCTACTATACCCTGGCCATGGCCCGGGCGGACGGAAGCTACGCTAGGGTGCTCGCGAAACTTGCCAGGACGTCGGTCCCTATTCTTGATGACCTGGGACTTGCCGCCTTGACCGATAGTGAACGGAGGGATCTTCTCGAGGTGATCGAAGACCGGCACGGCTCGGCTTCGACCATCATGACAAGCCAGCTCCCGGTAGAACATTGGCATGAGGTCATAGGAGATCCGACCATCGCTGATGCTCTTCTTGACCGGCTGGTGCACAACGCGCACAAGATCAACCTGAAGGGAGAATCTATGAGAAAGAGGAAAGCAGCATTGACACAGAAGGAGGAAACAATGTAAGGTAAGAAACTACCAGCGTCGCCTGACGGCTCCGACCGGGGTGGCCGCCTTCATCATAATGAGTGGCTAACTTCCCCGGGACAGGCGGCCAATTTCGCCGGAATACCCACGGTAGGTCTGGACCGGGAGGGCCGGATCAGCGCCGTGGATGCGGGCCTTTTCATGGACGCCGGCCCTTACACAGGGCAGAGCGAGTGGGTCCTGGAGCAGGCCTGCATCTTCGCCTGCGGCCCTTACAGGGTGCCCGATCTACGGGTGAGAGGCAAAGGGGTGTATACGAACAACGCCAAGGGAGGGGCGTTCAGGGGGTTCGGCATCAACCAGGTTGCATTTGTCCTGGAATCCCTGCTGGACGAAGCAGCGATAAAGCTGAATATAGACCCGCTGGAGTTGAGGATTCGGAATGTTTTAAGGGAGCACGACCGGACGCCAGCAGGAGAAAGACTGGTTGGTACCGTGGGAGCACGAGCAACGCTGGAAGCAGCCAAAGAGATCTACGCAAAGCTTCGATCAAGAGGTCCATCGCAAAAAGGATGGAAAAGAGGCATCGGTGTTGCCACCGCTTATAAGAACGTGGGATGGGGAAGGGGAACGGCCGACAACGGCTCAGCTTTCATGCGTCTTGAAAACAGTGGCAGACTGACGGCTGTGGCGTCCGCCCCGGATATGGGACAAGGCATTCGAACGGGGTTGTGTCAGATCATACAGCAGGTGTTAGGCGTAAAGAGACACATGGTTGATATGAGACTGTCGGACACCGATACCGTTGCTCCCGCCCACGGAGGGGCGGGAGAGAGACTCACGTTCTGCACGGGCAATGCCGTCTTGATGGCGGCCAACCCGTTTGAGGGAAGAAGTCCTCGACGCTGTGGAGCGCATATGGGGTGTTCGTGCCGGGGACCTCGACGCGATGACAGACGGCTTCCTCCGGTATTGTTCGGACGGCAACCCCGTGAGCATTGCCCTTCAGGACGTAGCCAGCCGGCTGGAGCGTGAAACCGGTGTTCCTCTGGAAATCCACGAGGCGTACAATGCGCCCAGGACCTACAATCTCGGGGACCGGGGAAAGGTCAACGAAGCCGACTACCGGCTCTATCCGGCCTATTCCTATACAACCGCCATCGCCACAGTGGAAGTCGAGGAAGCCGGTAGGGGCATGGAAGTGAAAGACCTGTACATATTTCAGGATGTGGGGAAACCCATCAATCCGCAGGTCATAGCGGGACAACTGGGAGGGAGCTGCCTCCAGGCGCTCGGCTATGCACTGATGGAAGAATATCGGCTGAAAGATGGCGTTCCTCTGAGTATGAACTTCAAAGCATTGGGGGTCCCCCACTATCAGGGATGCACCCCGCTACCACTCTTTTCTCATCGAAACGGCCGACCCGCATGGGCCCTTTGGCGCAAAAGGGATTTCGGAGGTGGCCATGATCCCCACGACCCCTGCCATCGTAAACGCAATCAGGGATGCCACGGGAATCAGGGTATATTCGCTGCCCGTGACGTATGAAAAGATCGAGACGGAAACGAAAGGTGCTGCCCTCAAGCCGGGTTGAAGACACAACTCAGACCGCATAGGAGGTTTGCTGATGTTGATCGTAGGTGAAAGAATCAATGCCTCTCGCAAGGCCGTTGGCCAGGCCATCTCCGAAGAGAATAGAGAATTTATCCGGCACGAGGCAAAGAGCCAGGCCCAGGCGGGCGCTGACTACCTTGACGTCAATGCGGGCACGTTTATCGATCGAGAAGCAGAACATCTGAAGTGGGTCGTCGAGGTGGTCCAGGAGGCGAGCGATCTACCCCTCTGTGTCGATAGCCCGGATCCGGCTGTGATCAAGGCTATCCTTCCTCTCCTGGACAAGACGTCCCTGATCAATTCCGTCACCCTTGAACAGTCCCGGTTGAAAATCGTCCTCTCTCTTGCGGTCGAATATAAGGCGAAACTGATCGCCCTTTGCCAGTCTCAGGACGCAAGTGCCCATTCCGCGGAAGAGAAACTAGGTATGGCGGGCCAACTGGTAGAAAAGGCGACAAACGCCGGTATCCCCATCCATGACCTCTATATCGATCCGCTCGTTTATCCGCTCGGTACAGATCAGGGATCAGCAATTGCCTCCCTGAGTGCAATCGAGATGATCATGAGCAGGTTCCCCGGCGTGCACACGATCTGTGGTCTTACCAATGTCTCCCACGGTTTACCTATAAGGCCCCTTATCAACAGAACCTTTCTGGCAGCGGCCGTCCTGCGTGGCCTTGACTCTGTAATCATGGATCCTACAGATAAATTACTTTACGGAACGCTCAAGGCAGCGCTTGTCGTGGCCAATAAGGATCACTTTTGCGTGGGATACATCAAGGCTTTCAGAGAGGGAAAACTTGCATAGTAGCCGCCTGAACCCGCGAGACGGTTAAGAAGGGTGGGGATATGGAGCAAACTGTTCCCGGAAACCTTTTGAAAAAGCCTCCCGGTGCCTTTTTGTTGATTGGGTCCCATTCTAATATCGTCCCTTCCAATGCTACGCCCATTGACCACAAAAGAACAACCGCTTTATGGCCTATTCGCTGCATGGAGTCGTTAAGCGCTTGTCGCTGACTCCCCGGTTTAAAGCCCATAAACGTGCCTGGGTCTTCCCGGCCATACCGTGGCGGTCCATAATTCGTACGGGCTGCGCCCTTTTGTGGCCCGTTTGTCTTTGTGGCGCAGGAGACGCCAAACTCAAGCCAGCCTCGGTCAGAATTGTATTAAACATGATCGGCATGGTTTCCCTTTATCATCCTCCTATCGTCCAACAGAGCCTGAACAGACCGTCTTTCGTAATGCCCCGTCGTGCCCTGAAGTCACTGAATCATTCCACTCAGTGCCTTGATCTTCCTTGCGATACCGGGGTTCAACCCCCTCAGAGTTTCGTACTCTCGCAAGGTCCTGATCTTATCCTTCTTCATTATGAAAAGCAGCGCCAAGCTCTCCCTTGTCTCTGCATCATTAGAGTTGATCCGCAAAGCCTCTTGATACTCCCGTATGGCATCATCATATAGCCCTTTGTCCTCGTAGGCAGCTCCCAATAGTATCGAGCGTCGTAATTCTTGGGATCGGCTTCAACAGCTTTACGACAGGCATTTATTTCCTCGTCATACAGCCTTTTGTCGAAATATACGCCACCGAGCTCCATCCATGCCTCTGAGTGCTTTGGGTCAATTTCAACAGCTCTCATGAGTAGTTTTAGGGCGTTATCGTTATCACGCCTGTTCCTCGCAAAAATTCCTTGCGTGTAGTAGAAGTCGGCGCTCTTTTCTCCGGAACTAAGTTTGTTTCTCAGTTTGGTTATCATATGGAGGTTATCCGGGGTAAGGTGTCGGAACTTTCTTCCAAGGGGTTGTGATACATCGCTGAGAAGCTTACCTCTTGAAAAAAGTCCGACCAGTTGACCCAACGTAAAGGAGTGGACGGACTCCCCTTTTCCTATCTCTTTCTCAAGCTGTAAAACTTCCTCTTTTTTCCTTCCGGAAACTTTTTGAAGCAGCTCAGCATAGAGATCCCTGAGTAAGACCTCCAGTAACGTGCCGGCCTCCTTCACACAGGCAGGATACTGTTTTATCTTAATGAACTGGTTAAGGTTTTCTAGCGAGCGCTGGTAGCTATGAGTCATGGCGTTCTCCCAGTGACTCCGAGGCTTCTTGAGTCATTATAGCAGGATTTACCGTTGATCGGCACTTTATTTTAGGGGGGCATAGGGCACGTTCTTTAAGAAAGTAAAAACCATGAGGGCAAATCCTCGCTCCAAAGCGATCTTGTCCCCCCTCAGGCCAGCATAGCTGTGGAGTGAGCATTCCTCTTGCTCCATATCGATGATTGTTTCTGCGAGCATGGCGCCGAGCTTCATGAGGAGGCTGTCCAATCCACTTTCTTCGAGGACTCCAGAATGCGTCGGTGGGACCGTCAATCAAGGCGGTATTGCCAGGGAGCTTGTCACTGCCCGGTTCGCGTTTTCCCTTGCAGCGCCCCTGTTATTGTCAATCACCGACCCCATGAAAAACGATTGAGGGCATCGTCGAGGCTTACTACTCATCCGTGAAGGGGTAAGAGTCGGCCCCGGTGATCGCACGGGACCCTGACCATGCCCCGGTGAAGATCACCCCGACTCTTGCCCGGAGGACCCTGAGTAGCGGCATCTGCTTCGAGCAACAGGGGGCAGCCCATGTTTGCGGCTACCTTCACTTTCTGATCGATAAGTCTTCTTCTTTTTTGCCTTGACGCCGGTTCGGGCCGAAAAATTCCGGCAGGTCAAAATACACTCGTGAGGGTGGATGTCCTCTCCATGAGAAGACAGGGAAGGGGGATTTCTCCCTCTCCGTAAAAAGGAGGGGGGGCGGCGTTTAGCCATCCCCCTGCTCAAAGTCCTTCTAACCAATTTCTAACAAAAGAGGTTCAAATTGCCCTAAACTCCAGCAAAGTCCAGGCATGTTTTTAATGTCTATTGCCTTGAAAAGCTTAGGTTTTCTTATTTATCGTTTACGTTCTCCCATAAACCCAATCCTTTAAGCGTCATGCAGTTCAGGTCGATATGCGCGAAGTGCCCGCCCTAGGCCGCTGCCTGCTAGTGGGCGAAGATAAGGGCGATCTTCTCCTTCGCTTCCCTTATCTGCCCGGGGCTCACCGCGCGGCCCTCGGATGTCGGGAAGGGGTCCTCAGTTATCGCATACACGCGCTCTTCCAGGCTCTCCTGCTTTCTCATGCGGGCAGGCGGGTCCGGGGCACTGCCTATTGCCTTTGCGACGTCGTCGGGGAATTTCCCCGGGTCCGCCGTCTCGTAGACGACCGCCTCACCTGTTCCGCCTTGTGACCGGTAAATCTCGAGGGCCCTCCATCCGACCGCTCCGTGCGGGTCGAGGATGACGCCGTGCTTCTCGAAAACCTCTTTCATCGTCCTGTAGTGGCAGGGATTATCGACGCTGACCGAGAAGAGGTCCTTTCTCATCTCCTCCATGTCCGGCATATTATGTATGACGCCCGGCCGCACGACGCTTCCCGTCGCAGGGTCGCGCTCGTCGGCCATGTGGCCTCCGTAGAAATCGATGAGGCGGGCCAGATTGCTCGGGTGGGAAACGATCATCGCGGAAGAGGGCGATGGCTTTGAAGGCGTCACCGTGTACGCGCCGCTGTAAAGAAAATCGGGAAATTCCCGGTTTTCATTGACGCCGCATATGATGCGCGAGACGGGCAGACCCATGGCCTTCGCGATGACGGTGCCCATCATGTCCCCGAAATTGCCTGAAGGGACACTCGCGATCAAAGGGCCGCCCTCTGCAGCGATACGCGAATACGCGAAGAAGGGATAGACGGCCTGGGGCAGGAGCCTCCCGAGACTGATCGAGTTCGCCGAAGTAAGGCGCTCGCCGTCACCGAAGACCGCCTCGCTGAACGCTTCGTCTCGGAGAAGGTTCTTCGCCAGGCCCTGACACACGTCGAAATCCCCGTTCACTTCAAAGGCGTGGACGTTCCCGCCAAGGGTCGTCATCTGCCTGTGCTGTCCCTCGCTTATGGACCCCTTGGGAAAGAAAACGATGTTATCCACGTTGGGGAGGCCGGAGAGGGCGTCCGCAACGGCGCCCCCCGTATCGCCGCTGGTGGCTACGACGACCACCCTCCGAAGGCCCCGTCGCTCCAGGAAGTAATTGAGGATGCGGGCGAAAAAGCGGGCGGCATAGTCCTTGAACGAGTACGTGGGTCCCTTCGTGAGCCACATGATCGAGGTATCTTCCGTTACTCGCTGAACCTCGGTAGGTATCGTCTCTTCGCTGTACGCGTCTTCGAGGAGGGCGGCGAGGTCTTTCTTCGGGACTTCGGCGCCAAGGAACGGGTACAGCACCTCAAGGGCGATCCGGCTGTATGACATGTGACGCATGTCCATTATAGTTGGCCTGTCGAGCTTCGGTATGTCAGCTCTGCTTACCATGTAGAGACCGTAATCGGGCGCCAGACCCTTAAGGAGGGCCGACTCGAAATTGACCCTCAGGCCGGGGTCGTCGGTGCTCTTGTAGAGGATCTGCTTCATAAGGTCATAATCTTATCCCAGTGCGCGGCCGATGTCCTCCACCAGCCTTCTGGAGCCCAAGTAGAGCGCCGTGCGCTGGTGGTGGTGCGCGGGGAGGATCTCGAGTATATCGGTCCCTTTTTCGTTGATCGCCGTGCCGCCCGCCTCTCTGCACATGAAGGCGACCACGGCGGCTTCATACATGAGGCGCAACTTGCCTTCCGGCCGGTTCTTCTTCGGGTCCGGATGGTTCACGATGGCCGGATACATGAACATGCCGCCGTTCGAGAGGATCCTGTGGAAATCTCCGGCCAGCGCGCCCAGGTATCTGAAGGCGTACCTATCCTCATGCTCCTTGATCCATCTCTGGACACCTTCCCCGTAAGTGGACGTGTTGGCCGCGTTGAATGAAAGCTCCCAGCTTTTACTATCTTCCGGGAGGACCATGCGGGAGGGCCGCACGTAGGTCATCGTTTCGTCTATGTGGAACCGCCAGGTGCCTGCGCCTTTTAGCCCGACCGTGAACGTGCCCGTCGGAATCACGAACATCCCGGCGGCGATGTAGTCCTTCCCCGCCCTGAGATGGCCGTCCTCTGGGCCTTCAAGGTTGCGCTTGGCGATGCCGAAGAGGAACCCCACGGGCAAGCCGTGGGCGACATTGGACGATCCGTCGAGAGGGTCGAAATAAACGAAATAGCGTCCCCCTTCAGGATCGATGGGGATCAGTTCGTCCGATTCCTCGCTGACTGCATGGATTACCCTGCCGGAGCTCCTCAGGTAGTGGATGGCGATCTCGTGGGCGATCTGGTCCATGCGCATGACCTCTTCTCCCTGCACGTTGATCGCCCCGGCCCTGCCCAGTATCCCTTTGAGGGCGCCTGTAAGATAATAGTGCTCGATATGCTTGGCTGCGCTTATCAGCGCATCCATTAGTATGAGGAAGTGGTACGTGCGGTTGTGCCTTTCCTGGTGATGAAGAAGGAAGTTCATGAAAGTTTGCTCGAATTCGACCATAGGGCGCTCCTTGACCTTTTCCCCGATTCTATCATGCCCCGCTATATCTGCGGGGAAGGGGGGGCATCGCGATCAACTATTGTAGCACCCTTCTCGACAAAAATCCCGCGGGTCGAATAAGGTGACGGTCCTGCGCCTGCCGGTTCGGGGGCTTTTCGATTATCTCAGCGCCGCTCGAAAAGATAGAGGATGTCCATGCGGGGGCTGTAGCTGTCGCCGTTCTTCACGATCTTCTCCAGGACGCGTCCATTCTCGAAGACAACGAAGAAGTCGCATGTTTCGTAAAAAGAAAGGTCCGGGTTGCAAAGGCGGCGGTCGTACCGATAGAGGACGTAGAGGGATGACTGCTTCTTGACACTCTGGGAGCGGTCAGGCTCGCCCATTACGGCTTCTACCTGCGGGAAGGTCATTCCGGCTTCGACCCTCTTAAGCTTGGAAAAGGTTGATGCACAACCGGCCAGCGGTAAAATCAGCAGGATAGCGATGAGTGCCTTGTGCCGCGCCATCAAAGGGATAAACGAAGAGAGGGGAGATACCCCCCCCTCTCTTCTCCTGTACTCGTCCTGAAACTTACTTTGCAGGAGCCGGGGCAGCAGGTGCTTCCTCTTTCTTCTCCTCTTTCTTCATCTCTTTCTTGGACTTCTTGGCCTTCTTGGGCGCCTTCTTCTCTACCTTCTTCTCCTCTTTCTTCTCCGTTGCCGCCGGTTTCTCCGGTGCGGCCGCAGGAGCCTGAGCGAAGCCTGTCCCTGCGAAGACGAAGGCGATCATCACTGCGAACATGTACACCAATACTTTCTTCATCTTTCTCCTCCTTGAGAAATATTTTATAGGAGTTAGTGCACGAACCGTGCCATTCAAGGCGGCAGGGGGGCATGGCCCTTCCGGTTTTCCGATAGAGGGCCAATTCTCCGGGCCTATTCCTGGGAATCAGGTACCTTCGAAAAAGAGGCGGGCGTTGTGAAGTCGGGAAGCAAGAAGCAGCGAGAGGATGATGGGTCGGAGGTTTCCGACTAAAGCGCCCGTTAGCGTCGGAGTTTTACGACTCCTCTCTCCCGAACCATCATATCTTTTGCGGGTAGCAAAGGGGGTCCTCGATCCCCAGTTCCCGGAACCCCTTAAGCCGCAACATGCATGCGTCGCAGGCGCCGCAGGGCGCGCCTTCGGACGAGGGGTCGTAGCAGCTCCTCGTCAACGAGTAATCCACCCCGAGTTCGATGCCTTTCTTTATGATCTCCGCCTTGCTCATGCGGATGAGGGGCGCGTGGATAGTGAGGCGTCTGCCCTCTACGCCCGCCCTTGTGGCGAGGTTTGCCATATGCTCGAAGGCCTCTATGTAAGCAGGGCGGCAGTCGGGGTAGCCGCTGTAATCCAGGGCGTTCACACCGATAAAGATGTCGGAGGACGGGAGCACCTCCGCCCAGGCGAGGGCAAAGGAGAGAAAGATGGTATTGCGGGCGGGAACGTAGGTAACAGGTATGCCCTTAGCCATTTCGTCAAGGTCGCGGCCCTTCGGCACGGGGGCCGCACCGGTGAGGGCGGAGCCCCCCAAACCTCTGAGGTCGATATCGACGATCTTGTGGCCGGCCGCAGCCCAAGCTACCGCTATCCTGCGGGCAGCGTCGATTTCGATCTTGTGGCGCTGGCCGTAACGGAAGGTGAGGGCATAGACGTTAAAGCCCTCCGATTTTGCTATGGCAAGGACGGTGGAGGAATCGAGCCCGCCGCTCAGTAGCACGACTGCCTTTGGTTCGTCTGCCCCGCGGGGCTTATTCGTCGTCGGCCCACTCATCGAGGCCGCCTGCCGCGCCTGCGGCCAGCACGGAGAGCTTCATTGCACCGATCATCCGGTACACCTTGCCGGGAGGCCGCCTCTTACCTTCCACGGTGAGGAGCTCATCAACCGTAATGCCGAAGAGGCGCTCGTTTTCCTTGAGGTAAGGAGTTATGAGGTCCCATTCCGCATCCCCGAAGGGCAGAAATTGCCCGCCGTTCAACTGTTCTTCGACGAGCGCGCCGGCAGGGTCCCGGACGAATATGGCGCCGCCCGAGGCAAGGGAAAAGATGTTGGAGCCCGGGTAGGGCGTCTCCTGCGGTACTACGCGGCCGTCGTCGTCGAAGGTAAGGCCGTTCAGGATCACGAAACCGCCATTGTTGTAAGGGTCGCCGGCCATGAAAGATTCGGCGAGGAAGTCGAGGGCGGTGCCGTTGATGACTACCCTCGGTCTTCCGGCGGCATTGATGAGGGGCCTGCCCGCGGCATTGCCCAGCACGTAGACCTGGCCGCCTTTTGCCCCGTACATAAACGTCTGGCCCACATCGCCGTGCACGACGAGCTTGCCCGACTTAAGGATCTGGCCGAGCTGGTCCTGGCCGTTCCCATGGACGTGCAGCTCTGCCCCGTCGAGGCCCGAGCCCAGGTAATCGCCCGTAGAGCCGTATGCGTCGATCCTTACACCTTCGGTTTCAGGGCCCAGACCGCAGCCGAGGAAGCGTTGCCCCCTGTGGCCGAAGCAGATGAAGCGCCGCCATCCGAGCTCGTACGCGTCGCATATGAGCCGGGCATGGGCCTCCTCGCCCTCGGCCGGAAAACCGCCCGCATCCGTCACCAGCACCTTCTCGCCCCTCCTCCTCCGCCTCAAGGCGCCCCTGGAGGCGAAGTCGCACCTGAGGTATGCCCTGTTTCCCGCGTCGCTAATGAGTGGTACGCTCCGGAAGATCGCGTCGAGTGAATCCTGGAGCATCTGGAGAAGGGACCGTCTCCTCTTGGCACCCGTCGGATAGCGGCGGTCGAGGAGGCGAGTGAGCGTTTCGATGACAACCGGTTTGGCCCAATCTTTGGAGGCGAGCTCGACGAGAAAGGCAAGACGGCTGCGTATATCCTCGAACTGCCACAGGGGTAGTCCATTCACGAAATAGCCGAAGAGCTCCTCCGAGCCCGGGGAACTCATCCTTCTGATATCCGACGCGTCCTTCCTTGGGAGGGCGGCAACTGCCGGAGCAGTGCTGAAGTCATAGGGGACCTTGTCGGCCGGCACCTTTATCTCTCTTCCGAACTTATCGGTGCAGCTCATGGAGTGTCCGTCGCCGGCCTCACTGATCGTGAAGATAAAGGCGCCGCCGTCCGTGTAACTTCCGCCCCTGGCATTCCAGTACCGGTCGGCGACCCGGTCGAAACGCGGGTCTTCCCCGGCAAGACTCTGGAGCGTAGCATCGATGGCCTGTTTCTCAGAGCAGATGAGGCCTACCTGGAAGGCGCCCTCCTGGAGAGCAAAGACCTGGGGGCGGAGCATCGCGGTGTCCGTGATGCCTATGAGCTGAAACCGGCGCTCCCTCGGGATCGACCGCGCGATGATGAAGAACCAGGGGCCGTCCGGCGAGCCATGGATCTGGGTCGCCTGGATCTGCCTGTAGATCTGCTGCTTCTCCTCGGGAAGGTGGTCGAAATCCATCTCAGTCGTGGGGGCGAGGGACTCGATGATATACTCGAGAGGGTAGCCGTAGACCCGATTCAGAAGGTCGAAGACCTGGACGGCTACCTCCGTATCGGTGAGGAAGAGGGGGAAGACGTTCCGCTGACGGAGATATTCGGTCACGGAGTAATAGTTGGCGAAGTCGCCGTTGTGGACGAGGGCCTCGTCGAGCCCGGCAAAGGGGTGGGCGCCTCCGGGGTGCCACACGCGACCCTTGGTCGGGTAGCGCTGATGGGCAATCCAGACATGGGCCTTGAAGGACTCCAGCTTATAGTACTGAGCAACCTGCTCGGCGTACCCGACGATCTTCAGGATCATCATGTTTCTGCCGTTGGAGAGGACGAAGGCCCTCTTCTCGCCGAGAGAGCTGTAATAGGCCTGGTTGAGAAGGAAGGTGTTCTGGTAGACGAACTCTTCCTCCACCTTGTCGGCGGGAAGGTCAGAAAGACCGCGCTCGGCCGCGAAGCGGTCTAGGGTATTGCCCTTTACTCGCACGAAGTAGCGCCAAACCGCCGGGGGCTTCATCTCTAAGCCCGGCACGTCGCGGTAATCGTCGACCGTTTCTATGAAGGCCTGGTGGTCGATACGGAAATGGGGTCTGATGAACCTCTCCTCGAGATCGGGAAGGACCGTTTCGTCGAGGAGGGCGATCTGGAGCAGGAAATCCTCGTTGAGCGTTCTTTCGTCTACGCCCATCCGGTCGGCTGCCAGGCCCACGGCTGCGATGCCGCCTCCCTTTCCGTTCCCCCGGTTATGCATCTGCACCGAAGGCTCTATGATATGGCGGCCACTCACAGGGATGTTGCAGGCAAAACCGGTGACGCCGCATCCCCCTTCCTCTGCCTCGCAAAAAACCCGTACGGGAGCCTTGTCCTTGAGATAGCGCCGGGAGTCTGTAATGAGTGTGGCGTACGATTCCTCTTTCATGCGGTCCTCTTAGTCGAGCTCACCGTCGATCTCCTCGGGCTTTGTATAGTCCATATGGACGAGTACGTCCGTGCGCCCTACCAGTTCCGAAACGCTCGCCATGCCGAGCCGCGCGAGGACCCCTGCAAGATGGGCGCGCCAGGCGAGATAAAGGTTGATAATGCGCTGGGTGCCCCATTCGACGTTCATGAGGCCCGTCAGCTCGTCGTCGGTCGTGGCGATCCCCCTGGCGCAGCCCCGCCCGGATTCACAGTGGTGGCAGCGGAGGCACTCCAGAGCAACGAGGTCGGCCGTCCCGATGCACACGGCGTCTGCCCCCAGAGCGATAATCTTTGCCATGTCGTGAGGTGTCCTGATGCCGCCGCTTGCCACGATCGTCACCTTGTCCCTTATGCCTTCCTCCTTCAGGAACTTGTGCACTTTCGGCACGGCATATTCTATGGGCATGGCTATATTCTTCTTCGCTATGTCGGGGGCGGCGCCGGTCCCCCCGTAGCTCCCGTCGAGCTGGATGATGTGGGCGCCGGCGAAGTAGCTCCCTACTGCGACCATGTCTACGTCCGTCGGAGTCGAAACCTTGACGCTCACGAGGGCTCTGGGGTTGATCTCCTTGATCCAGTCCACATGCTTCTTGTGGTCCTCTACGGAGTAAACGCTGTGGAAGGGGAAAGGCGAGAAAAGGGCGCTTCCCGCTACCACCTCTCTCATGGAAGCCACCCTGGGCGTCACCTTGTCGCCGAGGAGGTGGCCGCCTAGCCCGGGCTTCGCTCCCTGGGCGTATTTGAACTCCACTATAGAGACACGTTTGATCGTCTCTTCCCTGACGCCGAAGAGGCCCGTGGCAACCTGGGTAATCACGTGATCGTCGTAGGGCTTCAGCTCCTCCGGGTAGCCGCCCTCTCCGGTACAGCAGAAGGTACCTAGGGCCGTTGCCGCCCTGACCCTGGAGAGCATGGAGACGATGCTGACGGAGCCGAAGGACATCCCCCCCAGGTAGAGAGGCAGGGGTATCCGGAGGAGAGGCCGCCTGTCGCCCGAGCGGTTCAGGTCGACGGCGCAAGAGACGTCAGTCGGCCTCAGAGGGGAGCCGTTTCTCCTGGGATAGACAAAGCGGATCTTGTCGAATCCGCCCCCGGAGGCGCCGGTTTTGTAGTTAAGGCCCTGGTACGGGAGCTTCCCGGTCTCTGCCATGTACCATGAGCTGACCAGGAGGTCTGCCGTCCACCGGCTGTCCCCAAGCATCTCGAAGGATGGGTTCGGGAGCATGCTTATGGCCCTTGCGTGACACCTCTTTATGCAGCAGAAGGGTTCCTTCTCACAGGAAGGCCCCGGACAGAGGTGATCGCCTGCCGCCTTCGGCCGCCGTGCGCCTTTCCGGAAGATACCGTAAGGACAAAGGGTTACGCATTCGCCGCAGTTGTCACAGGTGTCCCCGATCCTGATACGGTATTTCGAAAGGGGGTTGCGGAAGCGGGTGGGTGTCAATCTCGCCTCCGGAAAAGTGAATGTCCTCTTCTCTGCCATGGCCTAACCCCGCTTTCCCAGTGCGGCGAACTCCTTCTCGAGGTCCTCGTAAAACATGGCCCTACCCATCTCGCCCCGCAGGCGGCGTACCTCCCTCATCCCCATGGCGCCGAGAACTTCGAGGAGTTGGTTGTGCCACCCAGCCACGAGGTTGCGGATGCGGGCCGAGCCCCATTCCGGGTTTACACGGTCGAGCTCTACGGGGCACTGGATGCCTTCCGTGCATCGCTTGCACAGGCGGCACTCCATGGCGATAAGGAGCGGGATGTCGAGAGCTACGGCGTCGGCGCCGCAGATGATGAGCTTTGCCATGTGCTCTGCCATGGCTACGCCCCCGGACCCGATGAGGGTCACGAGGTCCCTGATGCCCTTGTCGACGAGATGCAGATGGACCTGCCTCATCCGGTCCTTGACGAACATCCCCCCGTCAAAGCCATGGTAGTCTGCGACGAAATGGATCACCTCGGCGCCTCCCAGGGTGAGGTCGGCTGCCCGGACGGCGGAATCTTCGCCCAGACCTACCCGTATGGCGACAACGAGGCCGGGGTTCCTCGCCTTGAGGGCCGTCTGGAGAGAGAGGGCATCCCGGCCGTCCGGTATCTCAACCATGCGCATGTTGCCGAGGAGGCCGTCGATCGGGGGGCCGGTCCTGTCAAGGTAAAGGAGCACCGCGGAAAGGTACGGCTCGTAGTCTTCGCCCCACTCGGATGCCCGCACGACGGCAAGGGTTTTCACCAGGCGGCTTGCAGCCAGTATGGCCCTGGTCACGAGCCGCCCCGGCGGCGCAAAGGGCAGGAGATCGAAAATCGCGGGGAGCGGAAGCTCGACCAGCGGAGGGATCGAGGCAGGCACCGCGCCGTTGCCTTTTTCAAACCGGAGGGCCTTCACCTTTCTGCCGAGGTGGACCGTAGTGCTTATATACTCGCGGCCGTGGATGCCGTCTCTCGTGGGACGGACGATCTCCGACATGTCGGTCCACATGGCGTCGAAGCCCGGCCCCGCGAAGAGACCGCCGTACCCTGCGCCCGATACAGGTATCCGTCCTGTTTCTGCCTGGAACCATAGGTTGGAGAGAATCTCGGGGGTCCAGTACTCGTCCCCGAGGGCCTTCCAAGAGGGGTTGAAACCTTTCTCTATCAGGCGGTTCGGACAGTTCTGCACGCAGCGGAAACAATCCTTGCAGAGGCTGTCGAGGGAATCGAGCATCTCCCTCGGGTCCAGAGCCTGCTTCTCATAGACCTTGTAGACGCACTCCTTCTTAACGCAGCGCACGCACCGGAGGCAGCCTTCCTCCCAGGCGATGACCCCCGAGCGTATCACGGGCTGAAACCTGGAGGGGACGGGCTGGGTCTTTATGTGGTATTTTACCGGCATAGCCCCTCTTCAACCTTCCGGTCTAGGGAGCAGCCCCGCCTTCTCCGAAAGCTCCGGGACGGCCTCTTCCCATTCGATAGCCATTATGTGAATCCCCCGCACGCCCTTGATTTCCTTGAGTGCCGCTATAGTTTCGACGGCGATCTTGATGCCTTCGGCACGCTGCCGTCCGGCGGGGGTCCCCTTCATGCGGCCGATCACTTCTTCGGGTATATCCATGCCCGCCACTTTGGCGGCCATGTATTCCGCCATACGCGCCGATTTCAGCGGCGTAACTCCGGCCAGGACGGCGACCTTCCCGTCGAGGCCCTTATCCGTCACCTCTTTCATGAATTCCCTGAAGCGGGCCAGATTGTAGACGCATTGGGTCTGAATGAACTCCGCCCCTGCACGGACCTTTTTTGCGAGCCTTGCTACCCGATAGCTTCTGGGGTCCCCGAAGGGGTTTTCCACTGCGCCGATGAACAGGTCGGGCTGACTCGAGAGCTCTTCACCTCCTAGGATCACGCCGCGGTCGCGCATCTCGCGCACTACCTTAAGGAATTGTATCGAGTCGAGGTCAAAGACGCCCTTTGCATCCGGCTGGTTGCCCAGGCTCTGATGGTCGCCGGAAAGGCAGAGGATGTTTCTCACCCCCAGTGCTGAAGCGCCGAGGACATCCGACTGGAGGGCAATCCTGTTTCGGTCCCTCGTTACCATCTGCAAAACGGGATCGAGCCCTTCCTGCCTCAGGATGACGCACGAGGCGAGGCTCGAGAGGCGGACGACGCCCGTCTGGTTATCCGTCACGTTCACGCTGTCCACGTAACCTTTGAGGAGGAGGCCCTTCTTTCGGATCACCTCCGGGTCCGCCCCCTTCGGGGGACCGCACTCCGCCGTCACCGCGAAAAGACCCATGCTCAGTATCTTTTTCAGCCGGCTCTCGACCATCACGCTCTCTGGTCCTCCCTGATTATTTTCCTTGGCCCCTTCCCCTGCATTTTTGACCAATTGGCCGGCGGATACACCTCATCAATCGATTCTGTCCGGCCCGTCGCCGAAAGACGGTCGAGGATAAGCTGCCAGGCGCACGGGCTGTCCGGGTCCGCTTCGCATCGGCCGTCCTTCGAGCCGCCGCACGGTCCGTTAAATAGCCCCTTTGCACAGCGGGTGATGGGACAGATGTCTGCAAAGTAGTCGAGCTTGCAATCGCCGCACCCCCGGCAGTCCTCCAGCCAGACGCCTGCTTCCCTCGTTTCGGCGATAGTCGTCGTGTTGAGGGCCGGGATGATGTGCGTCCGCGGCAGGACCTCTGCCACGGCCTGAACTCCGGCCCCGCACCCCAGAGAGAGGATTACCTCGTACTGCTCGGCAACGGGTGTCAACTGGTCGATGAATTCGTAGACGCACTGCCTGTCCAGCGTCATCTCTTTGACCTCGATCTTCCTTCGCCTCCTTGCCGCGTCGATGCGGAGCTGCGTCGCAAGAAGGGCCACTTCCTTCTCGCCCCCGGCCGCGCACTCGGCAACGCATGTGCCGCAGCCAACGATGAGGATCTTCTTATAGCGCCCTATGCTCGACTTTATCTCCTCGAAGGGTTTTCTCTCAGCGCTGATCATCTTTCACTCCTTATTCTTACCTCGCCTCCTCCAAAAGCATGCCTGCCGCACCTCACTTCACTTTTCGAGGCAGGCCGAGGAGCCCGCGGGCGATAGTGTCTATGGACAAAGGAAGAGAGCCGGGCGCACGGGTGATTTCCAGGCATTCGGCGGAAAGGCCTATCTCCCGCAGGAGTCCTCGGGCGTATTCCAGCCGCTTGCCCGCCCGCACGTTTCCTTGACTATACCTGCACGAGCCTTCCGGGCAGGTTACGAGATAGACCTTCTCCGCACCCGTTTCTACGGCCATAAGGAAATGAAGGGCTTCTATCCTTCCGCTGCACGGCAGTGGAAAGAAGCGGATCGCCCTGCCGAGCTGTTTTTCAAGGGCTCGCCTGTTTGTGTTCTCGTCCGGGTCTATCTGCCTGCAGAAAAAGATAGCCGTGTAGTCTCGGCTGTTTTTACCCTCCATATAGCTTACCCGCCCCAAAAAAAAAGACGCCCCGAGCGGACGTCCTCGTCTTTTCGACACCCCTCTGTGTCGGCCTATATTATCACGCAAATCCGCCCTTTGTCAATAGCTTTTCTCGGAGGAGGCGGCCCCTTTCCGCGCTCAACGCGGCGGGATTGCAGGAAAGAGCCCCTCAACATTATCGAACGCTTGTTCATAATGCGAGGGGCCCCGGATTTTTCTTACAGGTCGAAGTAAAGGTAGAATTCGTAAGGATGGGGCCGCAGCCTGATGGGGTCGATCTCGGCCTCTATCTTGTACTCGATCCACGTTTCGATTACATCCTTAGTGAAGACGTTGCCGCGGAGCAGGAATTCATGGTCCTTCTTTAACGCTGTTATCGCCTCTGCAAGGGAGCCGGGAACTGTCGGTATCTTCGCAAAGTCTTCCGGCGCCATGTGATAGGTGTTGACGTCGGTCGGATCGCCGGGATTGATCTTGTTGACGATCCCGTCGATGCAGGCCATAAGTATCGCGGGGAATGACAGGTAGGGGTTGCAGGTGCAGTCGGGCGGCCTGAACTCCAGCCTCTTGGCCTTGGGGTTGTCCGAGTACATGGGTATCCTGACGGCCGCCGATCGGTTCCGTGCCGAGTAGACGAGATTGACGGGCGCCTCGTAGCCCGGGACCAGCCTCTTGTACGAATTGGTCGTGGGTGCGCAGAAAGCCAGGAGCGCAGGCGCGTGTTTCAAAAGACCGCCAATAGCGAACTTTGCGATCTGGCTGATGCCGGCATACCCTTTAGCGTCGTAAAAGATATTTGTCCCCTTGTTCCAAAGGGAGACGTGCGTGTGCATGCCCGACCCATTATCGCCGAAAAGAGGCTTCGGCATGAAGGTGGCCACCATGTTGTTCTTTTTCGCCACGTTTTTGACTATGTATTTGTACATCATGCACTGGTCTGCCATCGTGAGAAGGGTGTCGTACCTCATATCCATCTCGCACTGGCCTGCCGTAGCCACCTCGTGGTGCTGCACCTCCATCTTTATGCCCGTCTTGATCATTGTTAGGAGTATCTCGCTCCTCAGGTTCTGGAGGGAGTCGTGGGGCGGGACGGGGAAGTAGCCTTCCTTGTACCTAGGCTTGTAGCCGAGGTTAGGTTTCTCGTCACGCCCCGAGTTCCAGGCGCCTTCGACGGAGTCGATGAAGTAATAGCCGGAGTTGACGGTCTGGTCGAAGCGGATGTCGTCGAAGATGAAGAACTCCTGCTCGGGGCCCCAGTAGCTCTGGTCGGCAAAGCCAGTGGTCCTTAGAAAGGCCTCGGCTTTTTTGCCTATGTAGCGGGGATCGCGCGTGTAAGGCTTCTTAGTGACCGGGTCGTAGATGTCGCAGACGACGCTCAAGGTGGGCACCGTGCAGACGGGATCGACAACGGCGCTTGCCGGGTCGGGCAATAAAATCATGTCCGATTCGTCGATCTTCTGGAAACCCCTGATAGAGGAGCCGTCGAAGCCGATGCCGTCCTCCCATATGCTTGTCGCCAGGCTGTCGAACTCCGTCAGGTCGTAGGCGGGAATCGAGAAATGTTGCCAGAGGCCGGGGAGATCACAGAATTTCAAGTCCACGACCTGTATCTTGTTCTCCTTGATAAGACGCGCCACGCCCTGGACGTCTTTTTCCGAGACGGCCCCGGTCCAGCGGAATGACTTGCCGTTTCTTTTCGTAGCAGTTTTCTTCTCCATGTTTCCTCCTTGTTTTTATACGCTGCCCTTTCGATATTTCTTCTGACGATCCTGATATTCACGGAGCAGTCGAAAGGCCTCCCGTGACTCGGCGGAAGCGGGATCCGATCCCCATTCCACTTCCATCTCTCCTGCTATGCTCACGAGTCGGCCCGCAATGAGGCCGACTGACTCCCTCGTTAGTCTGCCTTTAGGAAGGATATTCTCCCCGAGGATGCCGTCTGCCGCGATCCTTACCGGTCTCAGCCTGCCTTTGCCGTCCGTACTGGACACGTGAAAAATCCCTTGCGCAGTTCTTTTTTGCCGTCCCGCCGACGTGCATGTCCGAAAAGACAAAGCTTACCGTGAGGCGTAAGACACGTCTCGCCTTATACAAGTAAAATTACCTGCCTTCTGGTAACCGTTGCGCCGGTAATCCGCCGCTCCCCCTCGCCGCTGCAATTGCCCGGTGAGGCCTTCGCCTCTAACCGATTGCTGCACCGTCCCGTTCCTCGGTCCTTATACGTATGCATTCTTCCAGGGGCAGCACGAAAATCTTACCGTCCCCGATCTGGCCCGTCTTGCCTCCTTTAACGATGGCCTTGATTGTGGTCTCTACGAAGTTGTCGTTCACTGCGATCAAAAGCTGGACCTTCCTGAGAAGGTTGCCCATCTCCTTGACGCCCCGGTAGACCTCCGTTACACCCATCTGGCGTCCGTGGCCCAGCACCTCGCTCACGGTAATGAGGTTTACATCCCCCTTGTATAGCTCTTCTTTCACGGCCTCCAGCCTGTCGGGTTTTATAATGGCGATAATCAGCTTCATTCTATCCTCCTGTCTATTCCAAAATCGTATATGCGTTTTCGTTGTGCTGCGTCAGGTCGAGACCCATTATCTCGTCCTTCTCGGTGACCCTCATGCCTATAACCCAGTCGACGACCTTGTAGAGAATTACGCTCGCGCCGAAGCTGTAAAAGAGGGTTGCCCCCACCGCGGCGAGCTGGATCAGAAACTGCTTGGGGTTTCCCCAAAAGAGGCCGTTCGCCCCGTCCGGGTTCACAAGCTTCGAGGCGAAGAGACCGGTGGCCAGGGCGCCCCAGACACCGCCGACGCAGTGGATGCCGAAGGTATCGAGCGAGTCGTCATACCCGAGAAGGGGTTTCACGACTGCGACGGCAATAAAACAAAAGGTGCTCGCAAACATTCCGATCAAAATCGCGGGAATGACGCTGACGAAGCCGGACGCCGGCGTGATGGCTACCAGGCCTGCTACTACGCCCGTGGCCGTGCCGAAGATCGTAGGCTTCCCGTTATGTATCCACTCTATGAGGGCCCATGAAAGGCCGGCTGCGGCTGCGGCCGTATTGGTGACGACAAAGGCGTTTACAGCCAGGCCGTTAGCCGCAAGGGCGCTCCCCGCGTTGAAGCCGAACCAGCCGAACCAGAGAAGGGCCGTGCCCAGTACGACGTGGGGCAGGTTGTGCGGGGGGGCCGATTTTTTCTCGTAGCCTTTTCTCCTACCGATGAAGAGACACGTCGCCAGGGCGGCAATGCCGGAGTTGATATGGACAACGGTCCCCCCGGCAAAATCGAGGGCGCCCAGCTCTTTCAGCCATCCGCCAACGCCCCACACCCAATGGGCAACGGGGTCGTAGACAAAGGTGGCCCAGAGGATTATGAAGACGACGAAGCCCGAGAACTTCATGCGTTCCGCGAAGGCGCCCACGATCAGGGCAGGGGTGATGACGGCGAACATGGCCTGGAAGATCATGAATGCCTGATGGGGGATCGTCGCCGCGTAATCCTTGAACGGCTCCAGGCCGACGCCGTTCAAGCCCGCCCACTGCAAGCCGCCCCAGAAACCTTTGCCCGGCGCAAAAGCGAGGCTGTACCCATAGAGGACCCACTGGATGCTGATGATAGCGAGGATAGTGAAGCACTGCATAAGCACCCCTAGCACGTTTTTACGCCGGACCATGCCGCCGTAGAAAAAGGCAAGCCCCGGCGTCATGAGCATCACCAGGGCGGCAGATGCCAGAACCCAACCCGTATCACCCGTATTCATAAAACCCTCCTATTGAATTTTAAAGGCACCTCTTGTCCGTCTCTTCGGAACAAGGACGCCTTTGTCCAGCCGCTCGGGCAAAAAAACGGCGCTCTCCTTTCAAGAACGCCGCTGTTTTAACACCTCATTGTGTCTGCCCGATCTCCGGGCTTATAATCTTACAAGTAAAAGAGCGCGCCTTTTGGTAATCGGCGCTGCCGGCCGGCCGAAAATTTCTGCGGACGACGACCTATTCCATCACCGTGTACGCCGCTTCGTGGTGCTGGCTTAGATCGAGGCCTATAATCTCCTCCTTCAAAGGCACGCGAACGTTGACGAAGAGATCGACCAGCTTGTAAATGACAAACGTCGCGGTCAGGCTGTATGCGGTGACCACAAGGGCGGCGAAGAGCTGAACCAGAAGCAGGTGGGCATTGCCCGAGAACAGGCCGTCCGCGCCTGCGGGGTTGATCGCCTTCGAGGCAAAAAGACCTGTCGTTATCATCCCCAGTATGCCGCCTACGCCGTGGACGCCGAAGGCGTCGAGGGAATCGTCGTAGCCCAGCTTCGGCTTCAGGATGCTCACGCAGATAAAGCACAAAAGGCTCGCGATGATGGCTATGGCGATCGCGGGGAGGACGCCCACGAAGCCCGATGCGGCGGTAATCGTGGCCAGACCGGCGATAGTGCCGGTAATAGTGCCGAACACGGTGGGTTTGCCGGTGAAGATCCACTCGAGAACGGCCCACGTCAGCCCGGCAGTGGCCGCCGCTACGTGTGTCACGACGAGGGCATGGACGGCAAGGCCGTTAGCCGCAAGGGCGCTCCCCGCGTTGAAGCCGAACCAGCCGAACCAGAGCAGGGCGGCGCCCAGCACCGTGAAGGGCAGATTGTGAGGCGGCACCGGCTTGCCCTTATACCCGGTCCGCTTGCCGATGACCAGGGCCGTTACAAGGGCGGCTATGCCCGCATTGATATGGACGACGCTCCCCCCGGCAAAATCTATCACCCCAAGCTCCTTGAGCCATCCCCCTACACCCCAGACCCAGTGGCAGACCGGGTCGTAGACGAAGGTCGCCCACAGCAAAGTGAAGACGAGGAAGGCGCTGAACCTCATGCGCTCCGCGAAGGCGCCGATGATGAGGGCAGGAGTGATAACGGCGAACATGGCCTGGAAGATCATGAAAGCCTCGTGCGGGATTGTCGGCGAGTAGTCAGCGTAAGGGGCCGCGCCGACGCCCTGGAGGCCCAACCATGAGAGGCTGCCGATGAACCTGTTAAAAGGTGAAAATGAAAGGCTGTAGCCGAAGATGACCCACTGGAGGGTCAAAACGCAAAGGACCACGAAACACTGCATCAGGATGCCCAGAATATTCTTGCGCCTGACCATGCCGCCGTAAAAAAAGGCAAGCCCCGGCGTCATCAGCATTACCAAGCCGGTTGACGTTAAGACCCACGCCGTATCACCTGCGCTTATCATTCCCCCTCCTCCATGAAGAAATAATCTCAAGCGACCTACCCGCTCCCCGTGTGGGTAGTGTCACCTCGGGGCCGTCCCAGGCGCAAAAAAAGGTGTTCCCTCCTCAGGAACACCGTCGTTCGGCGACACTTCAATGTGCCCCAATGCGCTTGGTTTACAGACTCTCGATGTACAAGTCGAAAAGGCGGCCGTCTGGTAACCCGAGAAAGCCTGCCGCCCTGTTGCCGGGGAGACCGTTGACTCCTCCCCGTTTCCCGTATGGGAGAGCTTGGCGGGCCGAGCAACGGCGCCCGGCCCCTGGGGAGAGAATGCCCCAGGGGCCGCTAGTTCTGGTACCCGGCAGCAAGCCTCTTTCCATTCCCTCCATTCCCATCGGATCCCCTCAGCTTCCGGTACTTCTCCTTGATCTTGTTGCGGATCTTCACGACGCTCACGTGGGAGATGCCCAGCTTTTGCCCTATTTCCCTAGTCGTCAACCCCTCGAGGCAGAAGAAGAGCACGTCCCTTTCCCTTTGACTCGTGCCTGCCCCGCTCATCGCCTCAACCTGTAGAATGCTCTCCACCTGGTCGCAGGATGGATGATCCATAGCTACGAGCATCTCCTCCAGGTGAGGGCCGTCTTCCTCAATCATGCTGTTGAGGCTTACGATCGTCGCGGAGTCCTGACTCTTTCTGATATAGTTCTTCAGATGGAAGTAACAGCCTTGCAGTATATAACTGTTCGTCTTGCCGTCGAGACTGCCGCATTGAAAAAGAGACCAGAGATGGATCAGGGCCTCCTGAAACAGGTCCTGGTCGTCCATGAAGGTGAAATGGCCGTTAAGCTTCCGGGTTATCCTCTTGAGCGTGGGGGACAGCTTACCCACGAGCGCCTCGAAAGAGAAGCAATCTCTCTTTTCTGCCGCTCTGCTGTCGATTGGAAGTAAACGCCCGCCCACTCTTTCCCCCGTTTTTCCGCTCATTAAACAAAAAAAGCGCCCCGATCCCTTTCGGGATCCAGGACGCCTCAGTCCGTTTCAGCCCGCCTAATCCGGGCTAAAAGACCTCAATGTCTTTTTCTGCCTATAGTATCTGACGGATGGACTATATTGTCAAGTGCCCGGCGGTTAGGAGGGCCCGGCTCTTTTCGCGCCGTCTTGATTTTAGAGCGACTTTATTGTACATTATCGAGTTTTCTGGAGCATGGGATGGAAAGGATCTTCAGCGGCATCCAACCTACCGGCGATATACATATCGGAAATTACGTGGGAGCCCTGAGGCAATGGGTCGCCCTCACGGAGGAGTACGAGTGTATCTACGGGGTCGTTGACTATCATGCCATAACGGTCGAGTACGAAAGGGGAGACATGGGGCAGAGGTGCCTCGACACGGCCATCATACTTATGGCCTGCGGCCTCGACCCGGCGAAGTGCCGATTGGTTATCCAGTCCCACGTGGCGGAGCACACCGAGCTTGCCTGGATATTCAACTGCGTTACGTCTGTGGGAGAGCTGGAAAGGATGACCCAGTTCAAGGACAAATCGCGGCAGCACAGGGCTAACGTCAATATGGGCCTCATGGACTATCCGGTGCTCCAGGCGGCCGACATCCTCATCTACAAGGCAGGATACGTGCCGGTCGGCGAGGACCAGGTGCAGCACGTCGAGCTTTCCAGGGAGGTTGCCAGGAGGTTTAACGCCAGGTTCAGGCCCATCTTTCCCGAGCCCAGGGTGATTCTTTCCTGCGCGCCAAGGATCATGGGTACGGAAGGCAGAAGCAAGATGTCGAAGACGCTCAACAATTATATAGGCATCCTCGAAGACGAGGGCAGCGTCTGGGAAAAGCTGAGGACCGCCGTAACGGATGTAGCCAGGGTAAGACGTTCCGATGCCGGAAATCCCGAGGTCTGCAACATCTACACGATGCACCGGGCCTTTTCCCCGGACACTGCCGTCAAGGACCTGGACAAAAGCTGCAGGAGCGCCGCCATAGGCTGCATAGACTGCAAGCGGGTGCTTTTCGAGAACATGATGGCCGAGCTCCTGCCTATCAGGGAAAAGGCCTTGTCGCTCAAACGGGATACCGCCTACGTGCTCGACGCCCTCCAAGAAGGAGCTGCCGCATGCCGTCGGATAGCCGGCGAGACCATGGACGAGGTGAGAGACGCCCTCGGTCTCCTCAAGGCTCCATGAAAGACCTCTCCCTCGGCATGTTCGATTCCGGGATCGGCGGCCTCACCGTGCTAAGGGAGGTCAAGAAGCTTCTGCCCCACGAGCGCATAGTCTACCTCGGCGATACCGCACGGGTGCCTTACGGCAACAGGTCTGCTGCGACAGTTACCCGTTATTCATTGGAGAACGCGCGGTTCCTCCTGGCCAAGGGCATCAAGATGCTGATCGTTGCGTGCAACACCTCGAGCGCAGTGGCCCTGCCGGTTCTGAAGAAAAGGCTCCCTATACCTGTGGTCGGCGTCATCGAGCCGCCCTCAAGGGAAGCGGTAAAGAGGACCCGGAAGAAGAGGATAGGGGTGATAGGTACGAGGGCGACCATAGCGAGCCGGGCCTACGAGCGGACCATCAAGAGGCTCGACCCGGCAGTCGAGGTCATCTCCAGGGCCTGCCCCCTCTTCGTGCCCATCGTGGAAGAGGGGCTTGAGGCCGACGACATCGCCGGGCTCGTCGTGGAGAAGTACCTGCGCGACTTTACCCGCCTCTCCTTGGACGTCCTCGTCATGGGCTGCACCCATTACCCGATCCTCGAGCCCCGAATCCGCGAGCTCCTCGGCGACGAAGTTTACATAGTCAATTCCGGCAGGGAGACGGCCGGAGAGGTCCGGAGGATGCTGGAGAGGCATGGCTGCCTCGAAAGCTCGGGCAAAGGTGGATGCGAGTATTTCGTGACCGATGCGCCTGACAAGCTTTCGGATCTCGGCGGCCGCGTCCTGGGCGAAGCCCCGAAAAGGGTCAAGCTCGCAATGCTCGATTCGCCGCTTCCAAGCCCGCCCGCATGATCGCCCGTGTTGTCTTGCCTTTGCCTATCGACAAGGTATTCTCTTACCGTCTTCCCGAGATTCTGGCCCCCTTCGTACGGCCCCTCGCCAGGGTTAAAGTACCCTTCCGCAACCGCTCGCTCGTCGGCTTCGTCCTTGACATGGAGGATGGGGAGGAAGACGGCCTTAAAGAGGTCCACGGCTTGGTCGATTGCGTCCCCCTCATCGACGAAGCCTGCTTCGACCTTTGCAGATGGGCCTCCCACCATTATGTCGTCCCCATAGGCGTCACCCTCAAATATGCCCTCTCCTCCACTATAAGCATAGAGAAATACTGCCTGGTCAAGACCTCCGACCCCACCCTTGCCCACCTTAGCAACCTCACGTTGAAAAAAGCTTGTGCTCTCACCGGTAGGGTCCGGGTCCTGGATTACCTTAAAAAGTCGCTCATCGATGTAGCCGACCTCTTCACGGGCAAGGCTTTGGAGAGGGTCGCGCGGCCCCGGCCGATCGGGGAGGAGACGGTCCGGCCGACGCTTTTTTGGGCAGGCGTAGAAGAACGCCTGGATTTCTATACCTCTCTCATCCACGGAGAGATCAGCCAGGGTAGGAGCGTGCTTATGCTTCTTCCCGATTACCAGGCCGCCGGCGCCTTTTTCTCCCGCTCCTTGTCGAAGAGCTTTCCCGGGTCGGTCTTCTGGTACGCAAGCTCGATGCCTGAGAGGGGGAAGGCCGAGACCTACTTCAGGGCGAGGGCCGAGGGGGGGCGTCTTATACTGGGGAACAAAGCTTGCGTCTTTCTCCCTGTCGCCGATAACGGCCTCATAATCATAGAGAGGCCGGAAGAGGACGAGTACCGCAATGAGGAGGCATTCAGGTTCAACGCAGTGCGCCTTGCATTGAGGAGGGCGGAGATCGAGGGTGTTCGCGCCGTCATAGGAAGCGCAGCCCCGCCCGTGGAGATGGTCAAATTGGCCGAGGAGGGCAATTTAGAAGTCAAAGAAGGCAGACCCCTCGGAAACCCCCTCGTCGCCTGCACTGCAAGCGGCGCCGGCCGGGACCGGCGCGAGCTTCTACCGGATGACCTGATACGCGCCATAGGGGGAGCCTCCGGGTCCGGCGGGAACGTCGTAGTCCACGTCCCGAGGCGTTCGTACGCGCTGAATCTCTCCTGCGCCGCCTGCGGCCGGCTCCTTGCGTGCCCCAAGTGCGGTGCGGCCGGCCTGTCCTATCAGAGACAGACGGAGACCCTTGCTTGCAGCGCCTGCAAAACTGCCCTGCCTTACGAAGAGCGTTGCCCCTACTGCGGCTCGGACTTCATCAGATTCTTCGAGGTGGGCGCCGAATATTTGGAAGCGCGGATAAAAGAGACCTTTCCCCAAGCCGACGTGTTGAGGGTCACGGGCGAGGCGGCCGTTCCCAGGGACTTAGGGTCATGGGCAGGCTGGCACGGAAGGATCATCGTAGGCACCAATATCCTCTCCAAGCTCTACGGTCTTGACACGGACCAGCTCATCCTTTACGGGTGGGAGGACTTCCTCAGGGTAGGGGGTTATAGGGCAAGGGAAAGGATGTTCCAACTCCTTTCGAACCTCCTCGACGCCCTCAGGCCGCGAAAGCTCCTTTTCCATACCCGCAAGGATGCCTTTGACCCCGAGCTCTTTCTCTCCCCTCGGCGCTTTTACGAAGACGAGCTCAAGAAGAGGGAGGCAGCCGAATTCCCTCCTTTCGTCCGCTTTTTCTCGGTAAATATACTCAAGCGCAGCAGACGGTCAGGCGAGCGGGTCATCGAAGCGCTTGAAAAGCTTATAGGCGAAGCAGGACTCAGCCACCGAATGCTGGGCCCCATCCAGGTGAAAGGCCACTACGGCTGGAAAGTCATTCTCAAAGGCGACGAAAAAGTCCTCTCCCCGCTGCTTTCATCCCTTTACCGCCTACCGGGTGTGCATATCGAGGCCGACCCCCTGTCGCTTTAATGTTGGGGGGTCAGGCGCAAAAAGCGCCCGGCCCCTACCAGACCCCTTGAAGGCGGGGCCTATTGGCCTTAGTTTTCTCCTGTGGAAAAATCGCTTTTAAGGAGGATCGTCAACCGGCTGCTCCATATAGGCGCGCGCTTCCTTCCGGGTTGCACCACTTTAAGGCCTTTTCTCCACAAGCTGCGCGGCGTGGCCATAGAAGGCCATGTATTCATAGGCGAAGAGGTTTACATCGAGAACGAGTATCCTGATTGCATCGAGATCAAGGACGGTGCCCAGATAGCCCTCCGGGCGACGATCATGGCCCATTTCCGCGGCTCGGGAAGGGTGGTGATAGGAAAGGACGTCTGGATCGGGCCTCACAGCTTGATCGCTGCCTCGGCGCCCGGCCAGGTGCTGAGCATAGGGGAAGGGGCTGTTGTGGCAGCAGGGGCGATAGTGACCAAGGACGTCCCTGCCCGCACCTTCGTGGGTGGTGTGCCGGCCCGGCCCATCGCACTCGTGGGCGTCCCTATGAGGCTGACGACCAGTTACGAGGACTTCAAGAAAGGGCTGGCACCGATCCGATAGGAGGCGTTCCGGAGAGCAAATGGCGCAGGAGCTTCTGGTCATCCATCCGGATGCCCTTTCCGGTAACGATGCCGCTCTGTCGGCCCTGGCTGAATTTCTTGGTATCAGGGTGCGCTCTTGCCATTTCGGCGATCTCCTTTTGAACGGTCTTGCCCGGGAGGGGCCCGGCGCTGAAAAGCAGCATGCGGCGATAGGATGCAAAACGGTCGCCGCCATAGTGCGGCGCGGTCTTATAGAGAGATTCCGGGTCTTCCTCGGAAGGCATATCTCGTCTCTCCTCGTCCACGGCATGGAGCCCGTTCCCTCGGTTTCGGTAGCGCTGGAGCTTCTTACCGGCGGTCTTGTGAGCCGGGTGAGATCCCAGGACCCCGGTCAGATTTACGAAGTAGCGGGGGACAGCCGAGAAGTGTGCGGGCAGCTCTCCGGTATCTCCGTAAGGCCGGCGGAAGACAGCGAAAATGTCTTCGAGACCGCCGCCCCGCCGCCTGCAGTAAGAAGGCTTGTTAGTTTGGGCGGGCGCCCTTTCTTCGTCGCCCTTCGTACCGGGCTCTGCCCGATCTTTATTGCGGGGGGCAGCCGCGTTGCTGATGTGCGCGGAGCCGTCTCGGGACGGCCGGGGTTGAAGGCCTTCTTCTCGGAGCTCCTCCCGCCGGCCATGTATTTGAAGTGGGCCTTCAAGAAAGCCGCCTGGAACCAGGATAAGAGCCGGGCCTGCCTGATAGTGGACGACCCTCTACTGAAAGAAAGCCATGGGTTCTTGAATTTCCGTAGACTGGTCGACCTGATGGACTCCCTCGATTTCAGCACGTCCATAGGGTTTATCCCCTGGAACTTCAGACGGACAAGCCGCAGGACGGCAGACCTCTTCAAAGCGAGGCGGGACCGGCTCTCTCTTTGCGTCCACGGGTGCGACCATACGCAGGGTGAGTTCGGCCTCTCCGACCTAGGCTGCCTGGACTCCCTGATCACGACGGCAACGCTCAGGATGAAGAGCCACGAGACGGCCACGGGAGTGTCCTTTGACAACGTCATGGTTTTCCCCCAGGGCATTTTCTCGATCCGTGCGATGGAGGCCCTCAAATCGAATAATTACGTTGCTGCGGTCAACCTCGACGCCTTTCCCGTCGATTTCCAGGGTCCGCTCGAATTGGGAAACTTCCTTGAACCCGCCCTCACAGCTTTTGGCGGTTTCCCGCTTTTCTTGAGGCGCTGCCCCGAAGAAGTTGCCGAGATCGCCGCCGACCTTTTCTGGGGAAAACCCGCCCTTATCATGGCCCACCACGACTTCTTCAAGGATGGGTACGCACAGGTCGCCGAGACGATCGGAGCGATCAACGCGATGGACAGTTGCATCGAATGGCTAAGTCTCGGGGATGTAATAAAGAGGTCCCACCTGTCGAAGGAGGAATCCGCGGGGACGACCCTCGTAAAGGGCTATGTTGCCGAGATGGTCCTTTTGAACCCGACCCCCTTGGAGAGGAACTATATTGTGACTAAAAAAGAGCCTTTTGTGCCGCAGCACGTCTCGCTCTCGAGCGGCAGGCCGGCCGCCTGGGAACATTCTTCGGGAGAGCTCCGCCTTAACCTCACTGTCGGGCCCCACGGCTGTGAGTCGGTTTTCATCGCCTACCCGGAAAAGCCCCCTTACCCGCCTGCCTCAAGAAGCCTGGGCCGGGCGATGGCAACGCGGGCCCGGCGCTACCTTTCTGAGATAAGGGATAACTACATCAGCAAGAATAGGACCCTTCTATGCCTTGCCACGAAGCTGAAAAACCGTTTCCTTTCGTAACTCGCGCGGAACTGCGCAGGGGGAAAGGATCTTCTCCTCTCCGCCATCGGACGATTACCGTGGCTGAGGTGAGGGTCAGGAATGGTGGGTCTGCCGTCCGCCCCGTTTGACCTTGAAGTCGTATAACCCTAAGTCCCGGAGCCTGGCTATGCCGACGAAAAACGTGTCCCTGTTGATGCCGAGCCTCTCCATCACCACCCTCGGCTCAGGTTGCTCAGCCTCGGGGGCTCTTTCGCTATCGAGCTTAGTCAAATAGAGGTAGAGACGGTATTCGGCGGCGGTAAGCTTCGCGTCGACAAGATAATCGATGACGGCCCGCAGTTTCTCCGTCGGTCCCTCCTGGCCTTCATGCCTTGCCTCCTCCGCGAGATATTGCCGCTGCCAGGCGGAAGCTGGCGAAAGCTTTATCTCCTCGGGCACGTGCTCGACGCCGATTGTCGCTTCCTCGCACATGACATAGGCCCGCTCGAGGACGCTCTCGAGCTGTCTTATATTTCCCGGCCAGTAGTAAGACATCATAGCCTCGAGGGCCTCCTTCGAGATGGACTTTTTCTCGCCCCGCGACTGGTTCAGCTTTTTCAAGAAGTGCTCGACGAGAATGGGGATATCGGTCTTCTTTTCCCGAAGAGGCGGAATTGTAAAGGCTATCACGTTCAACCTATAGTATAGATCCTCGCGGAAATTCCCCTTGGCCATCTCTTCTTCCAGTTTCTTGTTCGTGGCTGAGATGAGGCGCACGTCAAGCCTTAAAGTCTCCTTGCCGCCGACGCGCCTTATCTCCTTTTCCTGGATGGCCCTCAATATCTTCGCCTGCATGGCCATAGTGAGGTCCCCGATCTCGTCCAGAAAGAGGGTGCTTCCGTTGGCCTGCTCGAAAAGGCCCGTATGGCGCGTAAGCGCCCCGGTGAAGGCGCCCTTCTCGTATCCGAAAAGCTCGCTTTCGAGGAGGGTCTCAGGGATGGAGGCGCAATTTATTGCAAAGAGGGGGCTATGCTTGCGGGGGCTGTTATAATGGATGCTCTTTGCGAAGAGCTCCTTGCCGGTGCCGCTCTCTCCGTTGATAAGGACCGTGGAGCCGGTGGGTGCCACCTTCCTGACGATTGCGAAGAGGTCCCGCATGCTCCCGTGGTCCCCGACGATATTATCAAGGTGGAACTTGTCGAAAAGCTGGTCCTTGAGCATCAGGTTGTCCTTTAGGAGCTTCACCTGATTGGCCGCATTGTTCATGACGATCAGAAGGTGGTCCTTCTCAAGCGGCTTTTCGAGATAATGGAAAGCGCCGAGCTTGGTCGCCTCTATGGCCGAGGGGATGGAGCCGTAAGCGGTCATGATGACAACGTGGCAGGGCCGGTTCTTCGCTTTCACCGCCTTCAGGATCTCCGTGCCTTCCATATCGGGAAGCCGCAGATCGGTCAAAACGATGTCGAAAGAACTGTTTTCAACAAGATCGAGCGCCTTTTTCCCCTTTTCCACGTCCTCTACGTAGAAGCCGTCCTTCACGAGGATCGTCTTGACGATGCCCCTCTGGTTTGCGTCATCTTCGACAACGAGGACCGTTCCCTTAAGAGATTTCATGGTCGGGCACCCTTATGGTCACCGTTGTCTTTTTTCCGGAGATGCTTTCTGCCGAGATCGTTCCGCCATGCTCTTCGACGAGCCGTTTCGTGATCGTTAGCCCTATACCTATCCCCAGCTTTTTCGTCGAGTAGTACGGCTCGAATATTCTGTCTATGTCCTCTGCCTCCACACCTTTTCCGTTGTCCTCGACCGATATGGACGCCATGCCGTTCTCTACGGCGCAGGAGACGACAATGGTGCCCTTCTCCTCGATGGCCTGGGCGGAGTTAAGGATCAGATTGATAAGGCACATCCGCATGTATTCCCTGTCGCAGTAAAGCCGCATCTTTTTTTGCGGGCAGCGCGTGATTATCTCTATGCCGTCTCTCACTTTGTCGCCGATCATATATATGGCGTCCTGCATTAGCGCCTCAGCCGTTACCCATCCCTTGTTGAGGGTAACGGGCTTTCCCATGAATAGAAAATTGTTTATCAGCTCGTTTACCCGGTACAGCTCTTTCTTGACGTTGTCGAGAAGGCTGCCGATATCGTCGCGGGCCGATAACCCTTCTTCCGCGAGCCTCTCCCTTATATGGCCTACGGACAGGGATAGAAAGTTGAGAGGATTACGTATCTCATGGGCGATTCCTGAGGCGAGCTGGCCGATCATCGAGAGCTGCTCCGTCTTTTTCAGCTTCTCTTCGAGTTCCTTCCTCTCACCCAGCTTCTCCACCATCTCGTTGAAGCTTCTAACCAGCACCCCGATCTCGTCCCCCCGGTCTTTCTCCTTTATCCTGACGAGCTTCCCCTCGGCCACCGCCTTGCTCGCCTCGGCGATCTTCTTGATAGGATCCGTATACCGGCTGGCGAGTATCAGCGACACTATGATTCCTATACCGAAGGCGAAGAGGGTACTCAGTATCCTTTTGAGATGGTTCCGCCTCTGGAGGTATTTGTAGTCGTCCAGGTACATGCTGATGTGGATGTAGCCGAGGTTCTTGCCTTTTATCGCCACGGGCATTATCACGTTGTAAAGGCGCTGGCCTCCCTTTCCGCTCTCTTCCCCCAGCTTGGCCGTGATTATTAGGTCTTTTTTCTCGAGCCTGTCCTGCCCGCCGATCTTCTTGGGGTTTTCAGTGGTGCCTACCTTCTTCGGGTTGGAGCTGGCTATTACCTGGGCGTCGTCGCTTATTATCGAAATCTCCCTTATGCCTTTCCTGTTGAGCAGGTTAACGTAATTGTTTAGCCTCTGCGTGCTGTCGCCCCTGTACGTCAGCTCCTCGACGCTTATCTGGATCGCTTTCGTAATGTCGTCGATATCGTGGGTGACCTTCTCGACGATCATCTCCTCGCTTCGGAACGAAATTATGGACAGGGAGATTACGGATATGGCCAGGACGAAAAGGAGGATCAGGAGAAGCTGAGTTCGCAGAGAGAGGTTCCGGAAGATACGTTTTATGCTTTTCAGGCCTATGCTGGGCTTGAAAAACTTTTCTCCGACCATCGTCCTCTGCTCTCTCAAGCAATAATGCGTTTCGGCAACGGGGACCCCCCTATCCCAGCAGGCAGACTGCGTAGGATTCGATCCCTTCTTTCCTGCCGGTGAAGCCCATGCCCTCGGTAGTCTTGCCCTTTATGCTTACCCGGCCGACACCGACTTCCATAATGCGGGCTATGTTAGCCCTCATCTCTTCTTTGTACTGCCGGATCTTTGGCGCTTCGCAGACGACGACCGCATCGATGTTGACGACCTCGTATCCCTTTGCCCTTGCGATCTCCACCGCCCGCGCTAGGATGAGGGCGCTCGCCATCCCCTCCGTCGCCTTATCCGTATTCGGGAAATGGAAGCCTATATCTTCGGCGCCTGCCGCTCCCAACACGGCGTCGCTAATCGCGTGGAGCAGCACATCCCCGTCGGAATGGCCCAGAAGCCCTTTTTCGTGCTCGATGCGAAGTCCACCGAGGAAGAGGCTCCTCCCTTCGACAAAGGCGTGCGCGTCGTAGCCCAGGCCGATCCTCATGCATTTCCTTTGAGCTGAGCCAGTATCCCCCTGGCAATGACCAGATCTTCGGGGGTCGTTATCTTGATGTTGTATGGCGAGCCTTCGATCACCTTGACCTTCTTGCCGAGATATTCTATGAACGTCGAGTCGTCGTAGCCGCAAAGCTTCTTTCCCATGCCCTCCCTGTATGCCTTTGTGATCAGGTCGTACTTGAAGGTCTGGGGCGTCTGGATGTGCCATAGGGAGTCCCTTTCGAGGGTCCTCACGACGAAGCCTTCCTTCGAGATTATCTTGATGGTGTCCCGAGCAGGTATGGCGGGGACGATGGCATCGAACATCTCCATAAGGAATATCGATTTTTCGACGAAGGCAGGCGATACGAAGGGCCGGGCGGCATCGTGGATAATCACGATGTCACAGGCCTCGTCGATCGCCTCCAGCCCGTTACGGACGGAGTCCTGCCTCAGCCTTCCGCCTATGACGAGCTTCAATATCTTGTTAAAGCGGTAGATCTCCAGTATCTCCTCCTGTATGAGAGGCAGGTCCTTATGGTTTACTACCAGGTAAATGCCATCGACAGGTCTGCATTCCTGGAAGACCTGGAGCGTATGCACGAGAATCGGCCTGTTGTCGAGGAGAAGGAACTGCTTGCTCGTGGAAGAGCCCATGCGCTTGCCGGCCCCGCCGGCAAGGACTATAGCCAAGGTTCTCATGCTACCTCACGTGCTCTTCGTAGTTATAATCCTCGGGAAAATAGAATTCCTTCTCGGCCTCTCCCCTGAGCCTGCCGAAGATCATGCGGCCGGAGGCGGTCTGCAACAAGCTCGTCACCAACACGTCAACGGTCTTCCCTATCAATTTCTTCGAGTCGTCGACGACCACCATCGTTCCATCGTCGAGGTATCCGATGCCCTGCCCCTGCTCCTTGCCTTCCTTGACGATCCTGATGCTGACCTGCTCCCCGGGGAGGATGGCCGGCTTGAGGGAAGCGGCCAGCTCGTTCATATTGAGCACGCTGATGCCCTGAAGCTCAGCGACTTTGTTGAGGTTATAATCGTTAGTCACTACCTTCCCCTGCAGGCTCTTCGCCAAGGCGATCACCTTCGAGTCGACGTCCTTCAGCTTGGGGAAATCGACATCCACGATCTTCACCTTTATATGGGTCTGCTTCTGCAGCCGGTGCAGTATCTCCAAGCCCCGCCTGCCGCGCACCTTTCTGACCGGGTCCTGCAGGTCCGCGATGTGCTGTATCTCGTAAAGCACGAACTGGGGGATGATGAATGTGCCTTCTATGAAACCCGCTTCGCACACGTCGGCGATCCTGCCGTCGATGATCGCGCTCGTGTCGAGGATTTTGTTGCCCTCGTTCGATTCCATCGTGCCGAAGAGCGGCAGTTTCGACAAGTCGAGGGTATGGCTCTTTTTCTCCCCGATGCGGAAGCCGAGGTAGCCCATCACAACATAAAGCAGGATATAAATGGGCAGGGTGATAGGTACGTCTTTGGCATGGGTCAGAAGCAGCTTCGATATGAAGAGGTTCGTAACGAAAAGGCCTATCGTGACGCCTACAAGGGTGCCGATGATGATCTTGAGGGGTATTTCCTTCAGCTTTTCTTCGAGCTTAATGACAAGGTAGCCGAGTACAAGCCCTAAGGCAGCCCCGATCAGGCCATAGAGCCGGTTGGGAGAGATCTGGTCGACGATGAAATAACCCGTGACGGCGGTTACCGCTATAAGAACGAGCTGTATAATGATGGCCAACGAACTTAACCTTTTGGACTGTTCGTGAATATACTCTCGATATCGGTTACTATCTCTTCTTCGTTCTTGCTCAGGGCGATCGACAGTTCCTTCTTTATCAAGTTCCGCGCGGTCTCGAACATCTTTCTTTCGCCGAAAGAGAGTTCCTTCCACATCCTAAGGCTGTAAAGCTCCCGGAGCACCATGGCGATCTCGAAGATGGACCCGCTCTTGATCCGCTCCATATACTCCTTATACCGCCTGTTCCAAGGGGACGTGTCATGAATGAAGGTCCTGTCCTTCAATATCTCGTACACCTTCAAGACCTGCTCGGAATCGATGACGTAGCGGAGGCCTGCGTGCTGGGCGCTCTCGACTGGTATCATGATCGTCATATCGGTGTCGAGAATGCGCATAATGTAAAATGACTGCCTTGTGCCGGAAATCAGCTTCTCTTCTATCGACTCGATTCTCCCCACCCCATGACCAGGATACACCGCCACTTCTCCAACTTTTAACATTTGACCTCCAATCACGGGTTGCTCCCGTATTATCAACTATTATACCAGTTCGGCGAATCAAATTCAATAACCGTTAGTCATCACACCCGTTTCCTTTTTAGGGGGTGCCCCGGCGCCGGGGTCGTGGTCGACGGGTCGCACTCAGCCGGGCGCACATGGAAGGGCAGGTTCTTGCACGGTAGCCCTTTCCGTGAGAGAATAAGTCGGAAAATACTGATTGATGAATGGACGGATATCTTTTATAATCACTAAACGTCCGCGAAAGCAGGTCAAGGAATGGTAAAGACACGATTTGCTCCCAGCCCGACCGGCAACCTCCACATAGGGGGGGGCCGGACCGCCCTTTTCAACTGGCTTTTCGCCCGCCACAGCCACGGGAAGTTCATATTGAGAATCGAGGATACCGACAGGGAGCGGTCTAAAGAGGAGTACACCAGGGACATCCTTGACGGCCTTGCATGGCTCGGGATCGCCCACGACGGTCCCGTCTCTTTTCAGAGCGAGAGGATGTCGCTCTATAAGGAGAACGCCTACCGCCTCCTCGACGAGGGGAACGCGTACAGGTGCTACTGCGAGCCGGAAATGCTGGATGAAAAGAGGAAAAAAGCCATTGCAGAAGGGCGCAAGCCGTCTTACGACAGGACGTGCAGGAATTGCGGCCGGGAGGAGCCGGGCAAGTCCTTTGTTATTCGCTTCAAGACCCCGCTGGCCGGCACGGTCACTTTCGACGATATTGTGCGCGGCCCCATCTCCTTCCAGGTCGAAGAGCTGGACGACCTCATCATTCTCCGGACCGACGGCACGCCGACCTACAATTTCACCGTCGTCGTAGATGACGCCCTTATGGGCATCACCCACGTAATAAGGGGGGACGATCACATCAATAACACGCCCCGCCAGATTCTCCTGTACAAGGCGCTCGGCTTCGATGTCCCCAGGTTCGGCCACGTACCTCTGATCCACGGCAGGGACCGGTCAAGGCTCTCGAAGAGGCACGGGGCCGCCTCCCTTCTCGAGTACCGCGAAGACGGCTTTCTTTCGGAAGCGGTGATGAACTATCTGGCAAGGCTGGGATGGGCATACGGCGACGAGGAGATCTTCTCGGCCTCCGACCTGATTGCCAAGTTCGACATCGCGAACGTGGGAAAGTCGCCGGCGATTTTCGATATGGACAAGCTGTTATGGCTCAACAGCCACTACATCAAGACTATCCGCCCCGAAGACATCGCGGAAAGGCTTCTCCCTTTTGTAGAGCGGATGGGGTATGCGGTCGATCCCGGAAAGCTCCTGAAAATCGTTCTGGTCCTGAGGGACCGCGCAAAGACCCTTAAAGAAATGGCGCAGATGTCGGCGTTCTTCTTCACGGATGAGATCGGGTATGAAGAAAAGGCCAGACAAAAGTATCTGACGCCGGCCACGAAGCCCGTCCTAGAGCGCTTCCTCTCCGATTTTTCCCGTCTTCCCGGTCTTGAAGAGGCCGGGCTGAGGCGCCTTGTCGAGGAGATGGCCGGGGACCTCGGCAAGAAAGTGGTCGAGATCGTACAGCCTGTCAGGGTCGCCCTCTCAGGGAGGGAAGTAACCCCCGGCATCTTCGAGGTGATAGAGATCCTGGGGAAAAAGACCGTGCAGGATAGGATCGCCATGGCCATCTCCTCCATCGAATGAAGCTGATCAGCCTCGAACTCTCAGGTTTCAAATCCTTTCTGCATCGGACGGCTTTCCGATTCGACGACGGCATCACTTGCATCGTCGGCCCGAACGGGTGCGGCAAGAGCAACATAGTCGACGCCGTTACCTGGGTCCTCGGTGAAAGGGGCACGAAATCACTCCGCGTCAAGGAGATGGGCGACGTCATCTTCCACGGCAGCAGCGCGAAAAAACAGGTGAACGTGGCGGAAGTGACAATCGGCCTCATGAACGAGGAGAGAGAGTACAGCGTGAAAAGGCGCATTTACCGGGACGGGACGAACGAGTACTTCATCAACGGGGACCTCGTGCGTCTCAAGGACGTTCAGGATTTTTTTCTTGGCACCGGCATCGGCCTCCACTCCTATGCCATTATCGAACAGGGCAATATCGAGTACTTCACGCAGATGAGACCCCACGAGCGGCGGATTGCCATCGAGGAGACGAGCGGGATCACGAGGTTCGAAGAAAAGAAAAGGGACGCCTTTGCCCGCATGGAAGAGGTGAGGTCCAACCTCGACCGGGTCGACGACCTTCTCAGGGAGGTGAAGAGCAGTTACGGGAAGGCGGAAGAGGAGTCGGCCAGGCTTTTGGCCTACAACGGCCTCAAGGAGCGCTTGAAGGCCTTTGATATCGCTTTTCTGACCGATAGTTTCGGCAGGCTCGCAAAGAAGGCCGCAAAGCTCGAAGAAAGGGAGACGACCCTGGCCTCCGAGCTCGCGGCAAAGCTCGATCACAGGCAGGGGATCAGAGAGAAGATCAGGTCGAAAGACGAGGAGATAGGCCTGATAGATTCGGTGGGGAGGCAGGTGGAGCTCGATATCAGGGGCAAGGAAAAAGACATGGAGGCGAGGCTCCTGGAGATCAACCACCTTGAAGAGGAGACGAAGCGGTTGCACAAGACGGCCGCCGACCTCAAAAAGGAGATCGAGGTCATCGACGAAAAGGTCCGTCTCGATACGGAAGAGGTTCAGGGACTTTCCGCCTCTGCAGAGAAGGAAAGGGAGGCCCTCAAGAAGATCGAGGAGGAGGGCGCTTCTCTGGAAATCGAAAGGGAGGCCCGGAGGCTCGACAGGGAGAAGCTGGAAGAGGCAGTGGAGGAGCAGAGGAACCGCCTCTTCGCCGCCATGACCATGCTGACGGAGATAAACAACCGCATTGCGGAAAAAGAACGGATGGCAAAGGAAAAAGAGGCCCGAAGGGAGAGGAGGCTGGAGGAAGAGAGACAGCTTGCTGAAAGGCTCCGTCTCCTTGAAGAAAAAGCGGCGTCGTTGAAACTGGCTGCAGACCGCGAAGCCTCCGAAAAGGCCCGGCTTGAGAAAGAAGAGAAGGGCTTTGGCGAGCGCGCCGAAGGACTTGCCCGCGAGATCGGAAAGGCCAAAAGCGCGATGGAAGGGTTGAAGGGCCTAAAGAAGGGGAAGGAAGAGATTTTCAAACAAATGAAGAGCTACGGCGATAGCGGGAAGAAAGCGCCCAGCCCTTACGGCCAGCTTATCAACATCTTGCGCCCCTCCAGGGAAACCGAGCAGGTGATGGAGAAGTTTTTCTCAAGGGAGATGGAATACCACGTTCTGAAGGAGCGGGACCCGCTCAGTCTTTCTATCATATCGAAAGAATACGGAAACGACTTCGTTTTCTTTCCCAAAAAAGGCATGTTCACGCTGACCGGGGAAGAGGCGGACGTGAGGCTCACCCGGGTAGAAAACCTGCCCGAGGCCTTCAGGCGGATCGACGCCGGCGAGGAAGGCCTCTTCCTGGCGGGAAACGTTCTCGTCGATTCGAGGGGATTTATAAGAAAGGGGCGCGACAGGAGCGCCCTCTCTATCAGTGAGTTCCGGGAGAAGATGAGGCTCGAATCGGAGATCGCCGAGATCGAGGACCAGCTGAAGGCAAGAAGTGCGGCCCTTGACGCGCTCCTCGCCTCACAGAGGTCCCTCGAAAAGATGCGGGCCGAGGCGCGGGACAAAGTGAGATCGCAGACAGACGCCGCTTCCCGCCTGGAGAGGGATATCATCGAAAACGAGGCGCAGATGAGGACGACCAGGGAGCGCCTCGCGGAAAGCGCATCGGGACCGGGACAGGGAATCGAGGACGACGATACTTCCGTCTCGGCCGAGGAGAAGGAGGAGAAAGAAAGAGCGGAGGCGGAGAGGCAGGGGATCGAGCGCGTCCTTATAGATATGAGGAGCGCCCTCGAAGATGCAAAGGAGAGCCAGCGCCGTGTCGATGCCTCTTTCCACGACATATCGATCGGGATCGAAAGGGGAAGGAGCGGGCTACGAAAGAACGAGGAAGAGGCGGTCCGGAAGAGATCGGCGGTCGAGGCGCTTCAGGAGGAGAGAACCGTCAAGGAGCGGAGGATAGCGGAGGTGGCCGGGGACCTTCAAAATGCCTCCGCCAGGGCAGCGGCGCTGGAAGAGGGCATGAGCGCCATGAAGGAAGATTGCGAGAAGACCGTCACCCGATATGAAGAGATGAAGGAACGTCTCGGCAACGCCCACGCGGAGAAAGCGGCCCTGGAAGAGGAGTTCCAGGCCGTGGGCGAGGAATGCGAAAGAGCAAGAGCGAAGAGGGAAGGCGCGGAAAAAGAGCGGATCGTGGTGCAAGAAAAGAAAGACGCCGTCAGACAAAGGCTCCTTGAGGATTACGGTGTGGAAGAGCCGGCCCAGGAGCCGGCCCAGGTCGTCAAGGACGAGGCCGAGAGGGAACGGATCCTCCAAGAAATCGCGGCCATAGGCGATGTGAACTTCAGGGCTGAGAAGGAGGCCGCTGCCCTGAGAGAGAGGATCGAGTTCCTCGAACAACAGAAGGGCGATCTATCCTCTGCCATGGAATCGCTGAAAAAAACCATCGCGAAGATCGATTCCATCTCGCGGGATCTCTTTCTCGAGACGTTCGAGCGCGTCAACGAGGCCTTTAAGGGGTTTACCTATACCCTTTTCAAGGGTGGACAGGGAATGCTCTCCCTCAACTCGGAGACGAACGGCGTAGACCTTTACGTACAGCCGCCGGGGAAAAAGGTGATACGCATGGAGCTGTTCTCGGGAGGGGAGAAGGCGCTTGTCTCGCTTGCTTTCCTTTTTTCCCTCATGAACACGAAACCCTCCCCCTTTACGCTCATGGACGAGATCGACGCGCCGCTGGACGACTCGAACCTCTTGTCTCTCCTCGATATCGTAAGAACGATTAGCAGAAAGACTCAGGCAATCCTCATCACTCACAACCGGCTGACCATGGAGTCATCCAACACCATTTACGGCGTCACCATGGAAGACGACGGCGTCTCAAAAACGATCTCCATAAAGCTCTGAGCTTTTCCGGCACTACTCCGGGTATTCGTCCGGGGCGGAGACAACGATAAACTTTAGCCCTCTCTTTCGCTGCCTGGCGATTTGCTCCTCGACCGGAGGCAGGTCCTCCCGTCCTTTTGAGAAGCGCCTTATGCGAACGATCGTCTCCTTCCCGCTCTGCGCCGGAGCAGCGCACCGCTCTTCAAGTTTTTTCAATCTTTTAACGACACCCATTTCAGGCCCTCCTACTTTGAATTATTGTCAGATATGGCTTCTTCGATGCGGGCGAGCCGTTCCTCCAGCTCCCCGAGCTCCTTAGCTTTTAAATAGCGGGATATGACATCGTTGGCCACGGCGCGCCGGACCGACTCGTTCTCCGAGCCGAGAAGAGCAACGAGGACGTCGACCGCGACCGTGAGGCTCCTTTGGAGGCGCTCCAGTGCCTCCGAGGAAACCGCGTCCCGTCGGCGCTTGAGGCCGGCCGCGAAATCCGGATGCTCATTTAGCCACTTGTAATAAAGGGCCTTGCTGATCCCGGCCTTCCTGCAAGCCTCCTCTATCGTGCGGCTTTCCAGAAGGGCGACGATGACCCGCTCCTGCTTGTGGCTGAGGTTAGAAACCGTTTGACCGGTCCTGCTCCCGGAATCAGTCATCACGAAGCACCTCCATCCGTTCTTTTGAAACTCTCGCGCCCTGTCCCTGCCGTCCCCCGGTGGTCGCTTTGCGGACCCCGGCGGGCAGCCGGATTGGCCGAAGAAGGGTAGACGAAAGTGTACGAAAGTGTACCATTATTAGAATAGTATGGAGCGGTGCCCGCCTTTCTGTCAAAGTGACAACCAGGGGTGACAAGGAGGGGTGACAACCAGGGGTGACAACCAGGGGTGACAAAAAGTATCGTTAAAAAAATTTCTGAGACGGGTTCGTGAGGCTCAACGGCAGGAGACGAAGCGGATGTCGTCGGGAGGCTCGGAGAGTACGGCGCCTATCAGCTTAACGGTTTTCTCTATCTGTTCGTCTGTGTTCGAAATACCGAGGGAGAACCGGAGGCTGCAGTGAGCGTCTTCTTCCGAGAGGCCCATGGCCAGGAGAGCGTGGGAGGGCTCAGGGGAGCCGGACTTGCAGGCTGAGCCGGAGGAAAAAAAGACCCCCCTGGCATCGAGGGCAAGGACGAGGGATTCCCCTCTTACGCCGGGCAAGGTCACATTGAGCGTGTTGGGGAGTCTCTGATCCGGATGGCCGTTCAGTTTTACATCGGGCGCTATCCGGCTGATACCCTCATAAAGCTTGTCGCGCATCCTTCGCACCCTCCCTTGCATCTCGCCTATGCGCTCTGCTGCGAGCAAAGCGGCCCTTCCCATGCCTGTGATGGCCGGGGTGTTCTCCGTCCCCCCCCGGAGCCCCCCTTCCTGCTTTCCCCCGTGAATGAGGGCATCCCCTGCCTCGACCCCTTTGCGCAAGTATACCGCACCGGCGCCTTTGGGGCCGTGGAACTTGTGGGCGGAGAGGGTGAGGAAATCGACACCCCACCTATCAGCATCGACCTCTATTTTGCCGACCCCCTGTACGGCGTCCGTGTGAAAAAGGACCCTCTTTTGCCGGGCGACGCGGGCGAGCTCAGCAACGGGCTGGAGGGAGCCCGTTTCGTTGTTCGCCGTCATTATAGTCACGAGGCAAGTCCTTTCCGTAATGGATTCGGCGAGGTCCTCGGGCTTGACCACGCCGTACGAGTCGACGGGCAGGTAGGTTACCGAAAAGCCGAGCTTTTCAAGGAAGCGGCATGCCGCCAGCACGGAGGGATGCTCGACTGAGGAAGTAATGACGTGGTTTCTGGCAGGCCAGAGGGAAAGGGCGACGCCTTTTATGACGAAGTTGTTTCCCTCGGAGCCGCCGCTCGTAAAGACGAGACGGCGGGGGGTGCAGTTGATCAGGAGGGAGAGGCTCTTCCGCGCTTTCTCGATTGCCCCGTGCGCCTCTCTGCCGGCTGAATAGATACTCGATGGGTTCCCGTAGCATCCCAGGGATTCGATCATGACCTCCTTTACCGCAGCGTCCGGAAAGGTAGTGGCATTGTGGTCCAAATATATGGGCTCCCCGGCGGCGGCGTGCCCGGTGCGGCTGTCGATCTCGTATTCCCCCGAGCCCACCACGGGCCTCGCGCCCTCCTTGCCCGTCTTGACCACCTCGCACAAAAGGGCCTTATATGCAGGGAATCCAGAAATGGGATCATAATTGTCGAGGTCAGTCAGCTCGTTCACGCAAGACTCGCGCCAATCTTTGGAACCCAGGGCGCCGCCGCCCATTCCGCTGGCCTCGACCGAGCCTTCCACTATGTCGTGGGTTGCCCGCGCATACATCTCGACCTCTCCCCGGATTGTCCTCAAGAGGACCCTGTCTCCATTCGCTATTCCCCGCTTTTCCGCGTCCCTGACGTTGATCGTGACCGAGGGCGCTTGCAGTTCTGCTGCCAGGACGGGGATGGACTGGTGGAGGGCGTGGAGGTCCACGTTATGGCGGGCCCCCGAATTGAAGACAAGGGGGAAGCGCTTAGCCGTCTCGGGCTTCGAAGCCGGGCTTTCCCTCGGCTCTACATAGCGGGGCAGCGGGTCGTATCCGTATTCTTCCAGCAGGGAAGAGGCTATCTCGAATTTGCCGCTCGGCGTTTCGAACCCTGCCTTGCCGTCTTCCCTGAGCAGCCCCTTCTCCCACTTCCTATACTCCATCATGACCGGTGGAACCCGCACCGTCCCGCCCGCGTCCCTCACTTGCCGGGGCGTGAACCCTGAGCCGGAAAGGACATACGCCAGCAGTTCATCCGTATTCTGAGGGTAGAGGTGGCCGTATCCCAGGCGGGACGCGAGCTCGGAGAGGATAAAAAAGTCATAGCGCGCCTCGCCTATGGGCGCCACGAGCCTCTCCCGTATCCTGAACGCGGAATCGTAAACCACGTAAGACTCCGTCTCATAGTATGTCGATGCGGGGAGCACTATATCTGCGTAGGCCATGTCCGCAGTCCACTGGCGGTCGATGGAGACGAGAAAATCCAGGCCCTTCAAGGTCTCCCGCCAGACTGCCGACTGGGGCCAGGAAGTAATGATCGAGGCGCCCAGGGAAAGGAGCGCCCTGATCCGGTAGGGGTCCCCTTGAAGGACTGCCCGGGGCAGGGCGATGGCGTGGAACTCGCCCCTGTATCTGGTATAGAGGGGAAACTGATTGTGGCCCGCCGCCTTGAGCACGTTCGGGTTCGCCACGAGGCCCTCCCGGTTTATGGGGAAGCGGCTCCGCTTCATCTTGAAACACTGGCCGCCCGGGACGTCGAGGTGGCCGGCGAGGGCGAGGAGAGTCAATACGGCCCTGACTGTCTGGACCCCGTTTCCATTGTATTCGAGGCCGCTGTACATGACGGGCGCGACGCCCTCGGCCGATGCCAGCCGCCTCGCGCAGGAACGCACCGTGCTCGCGGGCACGCCCGTGACGCTCTCTACATACTCCGGCCTGAACTCCCGGACGTATTCGCTGAAGTCCTCAAAGCCGGCCACCCAGTTCCTCACGAAGTTCTCGTCGTAAAGCTCCTCTTCTATAAGGACGTTGCACATCCCCAGGGCCAGCGCGCAATCCGTCCCGGGTCTCGGAGGGATCCAAAGGGCGCCCGGGTGCCGGGCCATCCGGGTCTTTCGGGGGTCTATGACGACGACTTCCGCGCCCCGGTCTTGGGCCGACCGGATCTTGAGGAAATCGGCAGGCGGGCAATGGGCCGCCGGGTTCTTTCCCCAGATCAGGATGAGCCCTGCCCGGTCGATATCGGAGAACATGTCCATGTACATGGCGCCCATCGTAACGTGAGGCGCGATCATGGCAAAGGCGACGTAGCAAAGGGCGCCCACGCCGAGAGTGTTCGGGGACCCGAAGGGAAAGAGGACGCTGGATGCCGACGAAACCGCGACGCCGGCGGGCTGGTACACGTCGCACAAGGCGCGGTCGAAGCTGCCGCTTCCAGTGTAGAAGGCGGCTGCTTCGGGACCCGATTCATCCCTTATCCGGAGGAGCTTTGACGCGATCTCATCATAGGCCTCGTCCCATGAAATCCTCTTGAACGCGTAGCTGCCTTTCGGCCCGCTTCTTTTAAGGGGATAGAGAACCCTGTCTCCGGAATAGAGTATCTCCGGCGAATGCTCCCCCAACTTGCAGATCATGCCGAAGGGCGAAGTCTCGTCCGCCCTCGCGGCCTTCATCAGCCCCGCCCCGTCGTACGTTACGATTACGCCGCATCCAGCAGGGCATATGCCGCATATGCCTCTCTTTTCGTTCTTTCCCAGGGTCATCTCTCACCTTTTTTCAGCCCGGTTGTTTCCCGTTCTACCCGGAGGCGCGCAGGAGCGTCCGGGCCATAAGGTCGAAAGACCGCCCGGCCGTCCTTGGCATAGAGGCCGACCGCGAAGTAAGAGGCAGCGTCCTTCCATACGTCCAGCAAGCGGAAGCCTGCCTCTGCTGCCAGCGCGGTGAAGCTGTCGACCGTGTATTTGTACGAGCTCTCCGTGTGCAGGCGCTCCGACAGATCAAAAAAGACCGATTCCTCGGCTATCCTCACCCGCTGTCGCGCCAGACTCTCCAGGTGCATCTCGACCCGGTCCTCCGCCTTATTATAGAGGGCCACATGGCGGAACCTGTCCAGGTCGAAGTCCGCCGAGAGCTCCCGGTTGAGGCGGGCGAGCAGGTTCAGGTTGAAAGAGGCGGTCACGCCCTCCCCGTCGTCGTAGGCACGACGGATCACTTCGCGATCCTTCTGAAGGTCGTATCCTATCAGGAGGCCGTCCCCCTGCCCGAGCAGTTCCCGAAACCGGGCCAGGAGCAGGCGTGCGTCGGGAGGATCGAAGTTGCCGATGCTGGACCCGGCGTAGAGTATGAGCCGCCTTCCGGCGGGCGGCAAGAGTGATTCGATCCGGCTGAGTCCGCCTATAAAATCCATAGCCACGGCATGCACGGAAACCCTGGGGAAGCTTTCGGCTAGACTGACTGCCGCATCCAGCAGGTGTTGAGTGGAAATGTCTATGGGAACGAAGGCGGATACCCTGCTGGTCTCCAGGAGCAAGCGACCCTTGCAGCAGGCCCCCGCGCCCGGCTCGATGATGCAGAGACCCGGTCCGAACCGTTCGAGTATCGCATCTGCGTTCTTTTTTAAAATGGTGATTTCTGCCCGGGTCAGGTAATATTCGGGTAGATTGCAGATGAGGTCGAAGAGTCTCGATCCCTCGGCGTCGTACAGGTATTTGGGGGAGACCGTCTTCGGGGTGCTCCTGAGCCCTTTGAGCACCTCCTCCTCCATGGCCGGTCCGCCGACCTCTAGGTTCGTGAAATGCGCCTGACCTCTATGGCGGTCGACCCGCGCCGACCTCGGGTTCGTGTCCATGGCTGCCCCTCCGAGACGGTCTTTGATGGAGACGACTTTGGACAATATAATCACTCATTCCGGCCGTGTGTACCCTCAGCGGCTATTGACTTTTCTTCGTATTAATCGTATAAGTGTAATTCAGCACAAGGCAAGGGGTTTGTAATGGGTACGAAGAGGGTGCTAAAGGCTGTTTCTATCATTCTGGGTGTTGTTTTCGTGCTCAGCATCCTCACGGTAGAATCCCACGCGCGGGAGCAGGGGAGCCTCGCAGCCAAGCTGCCCACCATCATAGACGGCACGGTTGAGTACGCGGTCGCTGTCAATGACAAGGTTGAACTAGACGTATTCAGGGCTATAGAGTATCTCCCTCTATCGCCCGGTATGTACTTCATGAATAAGGCTACGACACCCCCTGAAATATACAGGGGTCCCCCGCCCGCCATTCTCTAACGCGATACGCGGTCTCTTTGGGATAGGCCAAATCTTTTAGCACAAACTGTTTTGCGGCAGGCCCTTTGAAAGAGGATTGCCGGACCCGGTCTGAAGGGTAAACCATCGGGGAGGACCGGAAAATGAAGAAATTACTTGTCATTGTCATATTCGCCCTTTCGCTCATGCTGGCGGCATTACCCGTCTCGGCCCGCGGGGGCCATGGGGGTGGGGGCCATGGGGGCGGCGGTCATGGAGGGCACGGCTTCCACGGAGGCCACGGCGGCCATTGGGTCGGACACGCCTGGGGTGGTGCTTACGGATGGCCTTATTACGGCTACTATGGCGGATACCCCCATTGGGAGTGGATGCCCGGCTACTGGACGGAAAGGTGCACGGCCGAATATTGCGAGCGGGTATGGGTTCCGGGCTACTGGCGGAGCTGGTGAAGGAACTTGGGAGAAGCGGATTGCGAAAGAATCTCAACCTGAACGAGGAGACCTTATGAAAATCAGGCCTTTCTTGGCTCTTTTGTTGCCCCTCCTTCTTCTTTGCCTGCCCAGGACTTCCGGCGCAGGCGAGCCCCTAACCTGGCAGCAGGTCCGGGCGAAGTTCATTGCCGTGAACCCTGTGCTCCTGGCATCAAGGCTCGGCATAGAGGAGTCCAGAGCGCAGGAGATCACCGCCAACCTTCGCCCCAACCCTACCTTCACGGCTGCTATGGACTACATCCACCCCTTCAGGTCCTACGGCTCCCTCGTGGACGCCCAGCCTACGGTCTCGCTCTCCTACCTCTTCGAGCGCATGAACAAGCGGGGCCTGCGGTACGAGACTGCGAAGAAGGGGACGGCAGTGGCCGTCTCCCAGCTTCAAGACCAGGAAAGGACGCTCCTCTTCGCTCTCCGGAGCGCCTTCGTACAGGTCCTCCAGCAGAAGGCCATTCTCGCTCTTGCCAAAGAGAACCTTGCCTATTACGACAAGGTGCTCGACGTGAGCGCCGAGCGGTTCAGGACAGGGGACATAGCCCGGGTCGACCTGGACCGCCTCCAGCTTTTGCGGGTCCAGTACGAGTCCGACGTCCAGGCCGCCACTGTCAACCTTCGGACGGCAAAGATCCAGCTCCTTACGCTCTTGAACGAAAGGACGCCCATAGACCGGTTCGACGTTAAAGGGACCTTCGATTTCTCGGAAGAGCTCCTGCCCCTTTCTCAGTTCAGGGAGACCGCCCTCGATACCAGACCCGACCTGAAGGCAGCCCTCCAGTCTATCGACCAGGCGAAGTCCGCCCACCAACTCGCCCGCGCCAACGCCTCTACCGATCCGACCGTTTCCATAGACATAGGAAGGTTCCCCTGGAGCTTCACCACTCCCCCCGGGACCGGGCCGGATACTCCCAGCGCGGTCAGCTTCGCAGGCTTCAGCGTCAGCATACCCCTTCGCATCTTCGACAGGAACCAGGGCGAGATACTCCGCACGAAGTTCGATATCACCCGAAACGAGAGGCTCCGCGACGCTGCAGAGGCAGCGCTTTACAGCGACGTAGACTCCGCCTATGCGACGATAATAAGCACGGTCGCCCTTTTGAAGCCTTACAAGACCCAGTACCTTAAACAGGCGACGACCGTGCGTGACACGGTCACCTTTTCCTACCAGAGGGGCGGTGCGTCTCTCCTGGATTTCCTCGATGCCGCCCGCAACTACAGGGCCGTGCAGGCAGCTTACCTTAACCTTGTCGGTTCTTATCTGTCCGCTGCAGCCCAGATGAACCTTGCGGTCGGCCGGGAGGTTATTGAATGAAAGGCTTCATATATAAAGCAGCGCTTCTTGCCACGTTCATCCCTCTCCTTGCATCCTGCGGCAGGAAGGTGGAGGCGGACCGCGGATCCCCCCCTTCCGCCCAGGTCGTCCGTGAGGAGGACGGGGGTGTCTTCAAGGTGGCCCACCCCGAACAGTTCCCTCTATCCGAGGCAGGCGAGCACAAGGCGGCCCCGGAGCTGACCGTAACTGGCGTCATCAACCCCGACATCTCCCGCTCCGTGCCCGCCGTCTCTCTCGCCTCAGGCCGGGCGATCGAGGTTAAGGCAAGGCTGGGAGACACCGTGAAGAAGGGGCAGCTCCTCCTGAGGGTGAGAAGCGCGGACATCGCAGGTGCCTACTCAGAATACAGACAGGCCGTCGCCGACGAGACGCTGGCGAAGACCCAGCTTGAGAGATCTGAGCTCCTTTTCGATAAAGGGGCCATCGCGAAAAAGGACCTCGAGGTCGCCGAGGACGTGGCGGAGAAGGCCAGGGTGACACTGGAAGCCGCCATCCAGAAGCTCCGGGTCCTCGGCGTCACTGACTTAAAGAATCACCCTAACGGGATAGTCGACGTCTACGCACCCATCTCGGGCGTAGTCATCGAGCAGAACGTGACTGCCGGGTCCGGGGTAAAGACCCTCGACAACTCGCCGAACCTCTTCACCATCGCCAACCTCGACTATGTCTGGGTCATGTGCGACGTGTACGAGAACAACCTTCCCTTCGTCCGCCTGGGCGACTACGCGGATGTCCGTCTCAACGCCTATCCGGGCCGCCTGTTCAAGGGCAGGGTCAGCAACATAGGCCCGATCCTCGACCCCAACATCCGAACGGCAAAGGTCCGCCTGGAGATGAAGAACCCGGGGTGCATGCGCATCGGCATGTTCGTCACTGCCACCTTCTACGGCCAGGAGCAGGAGACATTCGCCGTCGTGCCTGCCACTGCGATACTCCACCTCCACGACCGCGACTGGGTCTATGTGCCCATAGGAGAGGGCCAGTTCAGCCGAGTGGAAGTGAGGGGCGGAAAGATGCTCGCCGACAAGCTGCAGGAGGTCTCGGGGATAAAGCCGGGCCAGAAGGTCGTGGCTAACGCCCTGTCGCTCCAGGCAACGGCGGAACAATGAGATGATAAAGGCCGTAGTAGATTTCGCACTTAACCAGCGCCTCCTCGTCCTGGCCCTTGCCCTCCTGCTGTTCATCGGCGGGATGATCGCTTTCCACCACCTTCCGGTCGAGGCCTACCCCGACGTTGCCAACAACTACGCCTGGGTAATCACCCAATGGCCCGGCAGGGCGGCCGAAGAGGTGGAGCAGCAGGTTACGATCCCTATCGAGAACGTGATGAACGGCATCCCCCGGCTTACACATCTGCGCTCGGTATCGATTGCCGGCCTGTCCGTCGTGATCCTGATCTTTGACGATGATTCCAGTAACGACTGGAACAGGCAGAAAGTCTTGGAGCGCATCTCGATGGTGAGCCTTCCGGCGAACCTTCAGCCCCAGATAGGCCCTGACTTCTCGCCCGTCGGCCAGATCTACTTTTACACCCTCAGGAGCACGAACCCCGCCTACGATGCCATGGAGCTCAAGTCCCTTCAGGACTGGGTGCTCGTGAAGCAGTTCAAGACCGTGCCGAACGTCGTCGATGTGTCGAGCTTCGGCGGTCCCACCAGAGAATACCAGGTGCGCATCGACCCGGCTAAGCTCGTCTCGTACGGCATCAGCATAGGCCAGGTGGAGCAGCAGCTTGCCAACAACAACGTGAACGCCGGCGGGAGCTTCATCGAGGCGGGCATGCAGCAGATCAACGTGCGTGCAGTCGGCCTCGTACGCAACGTGCAGGACATCGAGAATACCGTCATCACGACCAAAAACGGCACGCCGGTTCGCGTCAGGGACATCGCCGTCGTCACCCAGGGTCCGAAGATCCGCCTCGGCCAGTTCGGCAGGGCCATCCACAGGGAGGACGGAAAGATCCTTGACAACGGTGATGTAGTCTCGGGCATCGTGCTCATGAGAAAAGGCGCAGACTTCGATTCGGCAATCAGGGGCGTGGAGAAAAAGGTAAAGGAGCTGAACGAAAAGATTCTTCCGGCGGGCGTTAAGGTCGTGCCTTTCAACGACCGGGGCGACCTCGTCCATTACACTGTCCACACGGTTATGCACAACCTGACTGCGGGCTTCATCCTCGTCACGGCCGTGCTTCTCCTCTTCCTTGGCAATATCAGGGCCGCCCTCGTCGTTGCGATCACCATCCCCTTTTCGCTGCTCTTTGCATCCATCTGCCTTGACCTCAGGAAGATACCCGCAAACCTCTTGTCTCTGGGCGCTCTCGATTTTGGAATGGTGGTGGACGGCGCGGTGGTGATGGTAGAGAACATCTTCCGCCACCTGGGCCATAGGGACGGCTCGATAATGGACAGGATACGGGCCGCCTCCCACGAGGTGCAAAGGCCCGTCTTCTACGCGATCATCATCATCATAAGCGGCTATATCCCCATTTTTACCCTTCAGCGAGTAGAAGGCCGCCTATTCAGGCCCATGGCCTGGACGGTGGCTTTCGCCCTTCTGGGCGCGCTCGTCTTCTCCATGACCATCGCCCCCGTGCTGGCGAGCTTCCTGTTCAAGAAAGAGACGCGGGAGTGGCACAACCCTGTGGTTGTCTGGCTCACGAAACATTATCGGGAGGGCCTCAAGTGGTCGGTCCACCGTCCGAAGGTGATGGCCTTGGTCGCGGTGCTCACCTTATGCGCCAGCTATTACCTGGCTATGAGCGGCGTTATCGGCTCGGAGTTCCTGCCCCATCTGGATGAAGGGGCCATCTGGGTGCGCGGGACCCTTGCCCCGAGCACGGGGCCAAGCGAAGGCATAAGGGTGGCCGACGAGGCCAGGGTTGTTCTCGCCTCCTTCCCCGAGGTTACCGTTACGACGAGCCAGGTGGGCCGGCCCGATGACGGACTCGATTTTACGGGGTTCTTCAATACCGAGTATTGCGTCGTCCTGAAACCGAAGGAAAAATGGCGGCCCGTCTTCCACCAGGACAAGGAAGAGTTGATCGCGGCCATGAGCAGGGAGCTCAGGAAGACCCCCGGCGTGATCTGGAATTTCTCCCAGCCCATCGAGGACAACATGGAAGAGGCGGTGAGCGGCGTCAAGGGGCAGCTCGCCACGAAGATCTACGGGGACGACCTCAAGGTGCTTGAAGAGAAAGGCCAGGAGGTCGTCAATATCATGAGGCACGTGAACGGGATCAAGGACCTCGGTCTCTTCCGTGTGGTAGGCCAGCCGAACCTCAATTTCATAGTCGACCGGGAGCAGGCGGCCAGGTACCAGATCAACGTTGCCGACGTACAGGACGCTGTCCAGACGGCAGCGGGAGGCAATGCCCTAACCCGGGTGCTGCAGGGCGAGAGGCGGTACGACCTCGTCATGCGCTACCTTTTCCCCTACCGCGACACTAAGGAGGCCCTGGAGAAGATACGCCTCCTCAGCCCTTCCGGCGAAAGGGTCTCCCTTGCCCAGCTTTGCAAGGTGGAGACGAAAGACGGCGCGGCGCAGATATACCGTGAAGGTAACAGGCGCTATGTGGCAATCAAGTACAGCGTCAGGGGGCGAGACCTGGGCAGCACGGTCGAAGAGGCAATGGCAAAGGTGGAGAGGCAGGTAAGGCTCCCTGCCGGGTACACGATAAGCTGGTCGGGCGAGTACGAGAGCCAGAAGCGGGCAGAGGCCCGGCTCGCAGTTATCGTGCCTCTGACGATCTTCCTGATATTCATGATCATCTACGCCGCCTTCGGCTCTGCAAAGTGGGCCTGTCTCAACCTGGTCACCCTTGCCATGGCCCCAATAGGCGGTCTCCTGGCCCTTCTCGTTACGGGAACCCATTTCAGCGTCTCTTCTGGTGTGGGTTTTCTGGCTCTCTTCGGGGTCTCGGTCCAGATCGGCGTTGTTATGGTGGTGTACATCAACCAGCTCCGGGCAAGGGGATATTCGGTAGTCGATGCAGCCATCGAAGGAGCGACGCGCCGGTTGAGGCCGATCATGATGACCATGCTCGTCGCAACCCTGGGCCTTTTGCCCGCCGCCATGTCCCACGCCATCGGGTCCGATTCGCAGCGTCCCTTTGCGATCGTCATCGTGGGCGGCTTGATCACTGACCTTGTCCTGAGCGTTTTCCTGTTGCCCACCTTCTATGTCTGGTGGGCCCGTCCTACCGACCGCCTGCCCAAAGCGGAAGAGGCAAAGGCCGTGGACGCCATGGACAACGGCATCGAGGGCGGCGAATAGGCGGTCGTAAGTCACATTTCTGTTTCAAATATTCCGTGCGCGCTGTAGAATAGCCGGAAGATGATTGAAGACGTGCAGTCAGTCATACAAGGTTGTCTTTCCGCCGACGGGGCCGCGTGGAACAGCTTCTTCAGCGAATACGCGCCTATGGCCATGAACCTCCTGGGCCGCATGGCGGATGCCCTCTCGATCGAGGAGAAGGAAGACATCGTTCAGAATACCTTTTCAAAGCTCCTTAAGGGCGGACTCAAGAATTTCCGCGGCACCACGAGGTATGAGTTCTTTGCCTACTTCAAAAAAATCGTTATCAATGAGGCCCGTACTTATTTGAAATCTGAGAAGGAATGGAAAAACAAGCTGTCCTTCGACGAGGAGGGGGACCGGGACCTGGATGGGGCGCAGCTTGCAACTGACCGGGACCAGGAGGTCTACGGAGGCGCGAAGCGCGATGAGCAACTCCAGATAATCAAAACGGTCCTTGAAGGCTCCCCCTTGGAGGCCAGACAGGTATTGATTATGAAGATGGAAGGCTATAAAGACAGGGAGATTGCCGATATACTGGGCATTTCTCTAGGCACGGTGGCTTCGAGGTATGCAAGGATAAGAGAAAGGATCAAGGAATATTCGGTCAAGTAGACTCCCTGATAGGGCTATTGTTTACTTAACCGCTGCAGCATCTCCGCATAGCCCCGATTGAGCGCCCTCAGCCGGGCGTGGACTGCCATGGCTTTCTCTTTCTCCCCCTGCGCCAGGTAGGCGAGCCCGAGCCTGTACTCCGCTTCGGCGTCCTCAGGGTCTATGGCGACGACCCTTTCGTATTTTTTTATTGCCTTCCCGTATTCCCCTCTCATTTGAAGGTTGGATGCCAGGCTGAAGAGGGCATCCGAATTCCCTGGGTCGATCCTCAACACATCCTCGTATGCCCGCGCCTCCAGGTCGTAGAGCCGCTTCTTGTAAAATGCGTAACCCAGCTCAAGGTGGGCGCCGGCGAGTTTCGGGTTGAGCGCCACTGCCTTGCTGAAATAATCGATTGCCTCGTCCCAGAGCTCTCCATCCCGCGCGAGGATGCCTTTCAGGTAAAAGTTGAGGGCCTCCGCGGAGAAGGTGGTGCCTTTAAGCTCGGTAACCGGTACCGCACTGCCTTCCCGGACCAACCGCTCGGCATCCGAAATGGGCACAGCCAGGTTTATGGTCTTCTCCTCGGTGATCACGAGTCCCAATAATCTTCCCTGTCTATCGACTATCGCTCCCCGCGACCCATTGGCGCCTATAGTGGCGAGATGGATGTAGCGCGCGTGCCGGCCCCTGCCGACAGGCGCCATGGAATCGAGACTGCTCACGACCGATTCCTTGAACCGTTTATCTGCTTGTCGCCGGTCTGGAACGAGAAAGACGGTTTGCCCTATGCTGATGCGGCCGATGTCGCCCATGGGGATGGAGGGCAGCGAATCGTCCCCGATCTTCATGACCGCAAGGTTCTTTTCCTCGTCCCTCCACAGGTGGGTCGTACGGTACGTCCTGCCGTCCTTCAGCGTAATCCGAAGGGCCCTTGCGCCGGCCAGCGGGTAGAGGTTGGATGCCACGAGGCCCCCGGTGCCGACCACTACGCCCTCGGCCTCGTTCACCACCCTTCCGTTATCGTCGAGGGCGCTCACATTGACGAAGGAGCGGCCGTCGACCTGCGGCGCCGCAACTGAAGACCCATAGGGCCTCAAGACCAGAAGACAGACTGCTACTGCCGCGAAGGCGGTCGCCAGACTGACTGCCCCATACCTCCACTGCCTTGCGGGGAAGACAACCAGGGCCTTAAGCCCTTCTAGGAGTGAAGGGGCCGCGGCTGCCTCTAAACTTTTTTTTTCCCCCGCCGGACAAAGGTTTTTCAGTCGCCCGACGAGCGTAGAAGAGAGCCCTGCGGGGTGCTTATCGTAATAGAGCAGCTCCTTAATGTCATTGAGATGCTTGAGACAATAAGGACAGCCGAGCAAATGATTTTCCGCCGCCTGCCTCTCCGGGCCCTGAAGCTTGCCTTCCGCAAAGAGGCCTATGGTGACGGAACCGAGACATTCCTCGGTCCTGAATTCCTCGATCTCCCGGAGCGCGTTCTTGATCTCCTTTTCGGCCGAATCCATCCCTATATATCATAGACTGGGTTTGTCTCGTTTTTCTTCCCTAGTTACCGGAAAAAATTTTTTGCCCATCCGGCGGGATAGTGTCTGACTTGTGACGGTAAGCTTATCGAGACAGCCAGGGTTTCAACGGCCTAGCTCCCATGGCCCTTAATACTCGGGCGGCTCTTCGTCAACCTCGTCGCCCGGCTCGATGTCGCCTTTGAGAACCCGGTCCATCCAATCTGCCTGTACTTTACCGAGATACGACGCATCGAGGAGATACCGCGGCTCGTGGTCCGGGTGAACGTCCCGCTCCGGGTCATCCCAAAGTACTTTGTATGCGATAAAGCGGTTGGCAAAGCGCGCCCAGAACCTGGGCGCTATGTCGTTGTTGATCCGGTCCCTGTGGCCTTTGAGGAGGGCAACCTTATATTCTTCGCGGAGAAGCGTAAGAAGCTCGTCGTCCGATCTATCCTCGTCCTTGACTGTCAAAAGCTGCTCGTTATTTCTGCCGCGACCCCGCTGCCTTCTTGCCATACTCCCTCTTAGTCGAAAGGTAAGACGAGAAGGAAGGCCTGTCAACGAACCCATTTTCGTCCGTACTGCAAAGACCGCGGTTTTATGCCTTTAGTTTGCCCGGACAAGCCGGAGCAGGCAGCGGCCGAAGGGGGAAGAAAGATAGCGCGTAAGCAGCCTGGTCGCGTGATAATAAACCGCAGGCCGCATTAGCAAGGGCTGTGCCCGGCAACCTGAAAAAGAGAGGAAGGAGGGGCACAAGGTGGGCTTTGATGTGAAACTGTGTTGAATTACACCCGCCAACCCCGTGCCCCGAGCAAGGGGAAAAAGGTGGGACGTAGCCGTATTTTTCCGTCTTTTTTTCCATTGGGCGACCTTGTTCGGGTCGAACAACATGGGGAGCGCAAAAAACAAGGATTGACGGAAGATCCATGCCTGCTGCACCTGCCACAGCACGCTGCACAGGTATATCCATTTTCCGATGCCTAAAAAATCGACAACTGCCGAGCATCGCTTCGTCTTGACAAGCACGTTTGCTTTCCCCCCTTGTCTTCCGGAGAAGCAATGGCCGTGCCACAGAACCCTGTCCCGGGAAGAGTACCGGAATATCGGGTTAAACATCCCCGGCACCCTGGAAAGTTTGCAGCAAACGAGAAAAAATTGTCGAAAGAACGGGCTTGCGTTCGACAATACTGTCGGAAAAGCTTTTTCCGGCTCATAACCTGGATCGTGCGGAGGGACCGGCGTTCAGACCGCCGGCGCCCGGCAGGTCAATGGGGGACCGGCCAGTATCGACCTTCCCTTTCGATCAATTCGACTGAGACGCCGTAAAGCTGCTCCATGGCCGGTGGAGTGAGGATCGTACGGGTCGCCCCCTTGGCCGCGACCTTGCCCTCTTTAAGGATCAAGGTGTGAGTGAAGATGGGGAGGATCTCCTCAGGATGGTGGGTCACGTAGACCAGGGCCGGGAGGTCGCCCTTCCTTCCCAGAGACAGTAAAGCCGAGAGGAAAGCTTCCCTTGCTCCGGGGTCCATTCCTGCGCACGGCTCGTCGAGTATAAGCAGATAGGGCGCAGCCATGAGGGAACGGCAGATCAGGACTTTCTGCTGCTCGCCCTGAGAAAGGGTGCCGAAGGTCCTTTCCGCCAGGTGGCTGCAGGCGAGCCGTGAAAGGCAATCGTGGGCTGCCGCCGCATCGTCCGACGCCCTTTCCTCCCACGGGAACGTCCAGAGCCCGAGTTGAGCGTATTTTCCCGAGACAACCGTGTCAATGACTTTCTCGCGGGACGGTATATCGGCCGGCAGGGTAGAGGTTACCCACCCTATGCTTCTGCGCAGGCTGCCCAGGTCCGGGAGAAGCTCGCCGTTCCGGTATACAGCGCCTCCGCCGTTCGGCCAAAGGTATCCGCAGACTATCTTCAGGAGGGAAGTTTTTCCGGCCCCGTTCGGTCCGAGGATCGCCCAGTGCTCTCCCCGCTTTACGGTCCACGAAACCCGCTCGAGGATCTTGCTGCCGTTGAGCGCGTAGGTCACGTCTTTTACCTCTAAAAGGTTGTCCGCCATGCCCACCTTGTTTAGCATAAAAGGTGCATGTTTTCAACGGGGGCCGGCCGCTCGCACCGTTTTCTCCTGTTCTCCAGCGGTACCTGGTACGAACTTGTGCAAGAACCCCCCGGCCGCTCGCACCTTATTCTTCCGCTCCCAATGGTAGCCGGGTACCCGCCGTCCACAGGCGGGTGGCAACCGGCCTTACCCGACGACCCACGCCGCCGGCGTGGGTCGTCGGGTCTCCCCCCGCTCAGATTCTCAACTCGCGACCTATGTGGGTATCTCGTTTGTCTAGTGGTGCGTGGAGCTTCTGTACTGGAATAACGTATCTCTCGTCAGAAGGCTAGCCTTCCGCTTTAGACATGCGAATCTGTGGCCCCCCGGGCCCGCCAACGCACACACTTACCGAATAACAGGCTTTCATACCCGCAGCATACTTTTACTATCTAACCCCAGGCCCGCCCCACTATTGTTTTGTTCTTCTATGGAAGTGCACCGCTCCCTGCGGATGGATGTCTTAAGCTGGGTACCCGTGGCAGAGCCCCTTGCCTTGCGTGGTACCACAGTGAACCACGGGTAGCAACCAAGGCCTCCCGCGAATGTTCGCTAAGAAGAAAAGGTCCTCCCGTCCGGGGTAAAAAAACTTCAGTTGGCCCCACATTGCAGCTTTCTCACCGGACCGGGGCCGAGAGACAGGGAAAAGGCTCGGACTTAGCCCGGCCACGCTGCCGTCGCTGATGTTGACTTGCCCCTCAGCCCTATGCTACAGACATGTATGGATTACCCGCACATCTTTTCCCCCGGTCGCATTGGGCGGCTGACCGCGAAGAACCGAATAAAGTACGCGGCGACTGAGACGAATTTCAACACGCAGGACGGCTTCGTGACGGAGAGGGAGATCGCGTATCTTTCGGCGCAGGCTAAAGGTGGGGCAGGGATAGTGACGACGCAGGGGGCCTACCCGGATGTCCTCGGGGAAGGCAAAGGCTTCCGGGGCACTATGTCGATTGCGGAAGACCGGTTCATCCCCGGTCTTTCGAGACTCGCCGGAGCAATAAAGGCCGAAGGGGCACTCTCTGCGCTGCAGATACTCCATTGCGGGCGCGAGGGCGGCGTAGACCTTGGGTACTGTCTTATGCCGTCGGTGGTCCCCCAGCGGTTATCCTATTTTAAGCCGCCAAGGGAGATAACGCCGGCGGAGATAAGAAGAGCGGTGAAAGAGCACGCTGCGGCCGCGCGGCGGGCCGTTGCCGCCGGCTTCGACATCATAGAGCTCTCCGGAATCGTGGGCTACCTCATCTCTACCTTCATAAGCCGGTACACGAACAAGCGCCAGGGCGAGTACGGAGGGGAAACGATCAGAGAAAGGTGCCGCCTCATGGTGGAGATCCTGGGCGCTGTCAAGGCGGAGGTCGGTGACAGGGTGCCTGTAGGGATCCGCCTTTGCGGCGCTGAGATCCTCGAAGACAGGGGCGGCAACACGGTTGACGAAAGCGTCGAGAGTTTCGCCATTGCAGAAGAAGCGGGGGCAGACTACGTGAGCGTCACTGTCGGCTGGCACGAATCATCCATATCGGTTATTACCAGGGACGTGCCCATGGGCCACTGGCTGTGGGTTGCGGAAGCGGTCAAGAAGGCGGTGAACGTTCCCGTAATGATGGCTTTCCGACTCTTCCTGCCTCACATCCCGGAAGCCGCGATTGCCGGGGGCGCAATCGATTTCTGGGAGATGTGCCGGCCCATGATAGCCGACCCCGATCTGCCCTTGAAGGCAGCGGACGGCAGGGTAAGCGAGATCATCCCATGCATAGCGTGTAATCTATGTTTCTCCCGCCTTTACTACCACCAGCCCATAATGTGCACGGTCAGGCCGTCCCTCGGCCACGAGGGGGAAGAGGAGTGGGGTTATCACGGCTTCACTCGACCGAAGAGAAGAAAGAGGATCGGCATCGTGGGCGGCGGTCCTGCCGGTCTGCAATTTGCTGCAGTGGCCGCCCGGAAGGGGCACGAGGTCACGCTGTGGGAAAAGGAGGCGTCCCTGGGCGGGGCCGCCCTGCTTGCCGCCCGGATAGACGAAGGTGATGACGAACTGCTCCGTCCCGTTAAATACCTGGAAGGTGAGTGCCTTAAGGCAGGGGTCGCGATAGAGATCGAGCGGGAGTGCACAGAGGCGACGCTGGCCGCGGCCGGTCTCGATGCCGTGGCCATCGCCTGTGGCGCCGGATTCGCTCAATTTCCGTCAGTCTCCTCCCTCAACCCCTTCGAGATAATCGCGAAGGGGAAAAAACCCGGGAGGGCAGCGCTCATCATAGGCGGCGACGGTGTAGGCCTGGCAACTGCCGTCTACCTGCTTCGCCAGGGCGACTACAATCTAACCATCGTAGAGAGATCGGGACGGCTCGGACGCGACGTCAGCCCCTTCTATCTCTGGCGCTACCTGAAGCTTTTCAGGGAGCGGGGCGTGGCGCTCCTTACGAAAGCCGAGGCGACGCCGGGGCCCGGAAGCACCGTTTACATCTCGACGCCAAAGGGTGAGAGCGTAATAGAGGTGGACGACATCATCGTGGCGATCAGGCAGACCCCCGAGGATATAGGACGGGAGTTCTCGAAGTGGGTGCCGGAGGTCTACGTCCTCGGCGACGCGAAGCGGCCGAGACGTCTCCATAATGCCATCCATGACGGGTATCGCCTGGGGTTGCAGCTATGATTCCCCTTATTGACGAGGATGCCTGCACGGGCTGCAAGAAGTGCATGGAGGTCTGCCCTCCCCTGGCAATCACGCAGGAAGAGGGGAAGGCCAGGATAGAGCGGGAATTCTGCGAGGAGTGCGGTTTCTGTGCGGCGGCATGCCCGGTTCATGCGATCGATATGCCCTTCCCCAAATCCGGTGCCTCTCCATCGGGATAGGTGCTGCTTTGGATACAGAAGCGGCCCGGCCCCGTCCGTCCGGCGCAAGGCCGCGAAGCGCCGGTGGGCACTTGATATATTGTCGGTTTCTATGTATAATCAGATGTTCGCTGACAAAGGATATTCCCCTTTTTTTCTCTAGATCGCGGAGGATGCATGAAGGTAGAGATTGAGAGCCTGGACAGGGTGAGAAGGAACATCGAGGTCGTCCTTGACGCTGAAAAGATCGACGAGCTCCGCGAAGGGATATACGAGGACCTAAAGAGACGCGCAAAAATCAAGGGCTTCAGGCCGGGGAAAGTGCCTAAGTCCTTGATCCAGGCGTATTATAAGGACTTCATTGTCGACGAGCTGAAGAGGAAGATGGTACAGGAAACGATGGAGCAGGCCCTTTCCGAGACGGACGTGAAGCCGGTGAGCGAGCCCAGGGTACAGTTCCTGGAGGGGGATGACCGCTACGGGTACAAGATGGAGTGTGAGGTTGTCCCGGATTTTGAGCTTCCTCCTTATGAGGGCCTTGAGGTGGAGGTGAAGCCGGTCAGGATTACCGAGGAAGATGTGGCAGGGCGCATCGATTCTATGCGGCAGACGCACGCGGAGATGGTGGACCGGCAGAAGGACGAGGCAGCCGCAAAAGGAGATTTCGTAATCATACGATACGAGGCCTCGCAAGACGGCAAGCCGGTCAAGGGCGTCTCCTCCGAATCCTACCCCCTGGACCTCGGTGCTTCAAACCTCATGCCCGAGTTCGAAAACGCCGTCATCGGCATGAAGACGGGTGAGGAGAAGGAAGTAGAAGTTAACTTCGCGCCGGATTATCCCGATAAGGATATAGCGGGCAAGAAGCTGCTCTTCAATGTGCTGGTTAAAGAGATCAAGGAGAAGAGACTGCCCGAGCCGGGCGATGATTTTGCGAAGGACGCCGGATTTGCGGATATGGAGAAGCTTCGGGCCGAGGTGACCAAGGAGCTGGAGAAGGTCGGAGAGGCGCGAAAGAAACAGGCGATCACCGGAGAGATCGTGCGAATGCTGCTTGAAAGGACCGATATCCCGGTGCCGGCGAGGCTCCTCGCGAGGCGCGTAGAGGCGCTCGTGGAGGAGGCAAGATCCCGGATGAAAACGGGCAGCCTGACCGAGGAAGAAGACGAGAGCTTCAATGCGGCCCTTCGTAAAGAGTACGAAGCCGAGGCCGAGAAACGGATCAAAATCGGTATGATATTGGGGAAGATCGCCGAGCGGGAGGGGATAAGGGTCGAGGACCGGGAGGTCGACGAACGGCTGAAAAAAATTGCGGAAGAAAGCAAGAGAGCTTATGATTATATAAAAGAATTCTACGAAAAATACGATCTCAAGGCCAATCTCAGGAACAGCATGCTCGAAGAGAAAACGATCGGCTCTCTAGTAGAAAAGGCAACGGTAAAGGAGAAAGAATGAACCTTGTGCCAATGGTCATTGAAAAGGACGGGAGGGGAGAGCGGGCCTACGACATATACTCGAGGCTGCTTAAAGAGCGCATCGTTTTCCTCGGCTCCGGCATAGACGATATAGTGGCGAACCTCATAATCGCGCAACTGCTCTTTCTCGAATCCGAGGACCCGGCGAAGGATATCTTCCTGTACGTCAACTCGCCGGGAGGGTTGATTACCAGTGGGCTCGCCATTTATGATACAATGCAGTACGTGAAACCGGAAGTTGCGACGATATGCATAGGGCAAGCCGCCAGCATGGGTGCCGTGCTGCTGGCGGGCGGCGCCAAGGGCAAGCGAATGGCCCTTCCCCATGCGCGGGTGCTCATCCACCAGCCCCTTGGAGGCGTCCAGGGCCAGGCAACGGACATCGACATCCAGGCAAGGGAGATTCTTAGGGTGAGGGAAGAGATCAACACAATTTTCACGAAGCACACAGGACAGGATATAGAACGCATCAGGGAGGATACGGAGAGAGACTTCTTTATGACTTCGGAGCAGGCCTTAAAGTATGGCATCATAGATCAAATAGTGGAGAAAAGAGCATGACGGTAATGAAGAAAAGCAACGGGAGGACGATGAAGCTTCATTGCTCCTTCTGTGGAAAAAGCCAGGACGAGGTAAAAAAACTGATCGCGGGCCCAATGGTTTACATCTGCGACGAGTGTATAGAGCTGTGCAATGAGATTATCCAGGAAGAGGCGAAACGGGAGAGGTTCGAGTACATCAAGACTTCCATACCGAAGCCGCACGAGATCAGAAGAATACTCGATGAGTACGTGATCGGGCAGGATTTTGCGAAAAAGGTGCTTTCCGTGGCGGTGTACAACCATTACAAGCGGATCGAGTCAAGGACTACCTTCGACGACGTGGAGATCCAGAAGAGCAACATCCTCCTCGTGGGACCGACGGGCTCGGGTAAAACGCTCCTTGCCCAGACTCTGGCCAGGATACTCCATGTGCCCTTCACCATAGCGGACGCAACGACCCTGACGGAAGCGGGCTACGTCGGGGAAGATGTGGAGAACATCATACTTAACCTGCTCCAGTCCGCTGATTACAACATCGAGAGGGCGGAAAAAGGCATCGTCTATATCGACGAGATCGATAAGATCTCGAAAAAAACGGACAGCCCTTCCATTACGCGCGATGTGTCGGGCGAGGGGGTTCAACAGGCGCTCTTGAAGATCATAGAGGGGACCGTCGCGAACGTGCCGCCGAAGGGCGGCAGGAAGCACCCCCAGCAGGATTACATCAAGGTCGACACAACGAACATACTTTTTATCTGCGGCGGTGCGTTTCACGGCCTCGAATCGATCATCGCCAACCGTATCGGCAGGAAGAGCATCGGGTTCGGGGTTGACGTGGAAGGCGGAAGGGATAAGATGTACGGCGAGCTCATCAAGGAGGTGCAACCCGAAGACCTGCTGAAGTACGGTTTGATCCCGGAGTTCATAGGCAGGCTTCCCATCACGGCGACCCTTGAGGAACTGGCTGAGGACGTACTCGTCGAGATATTGAAGAAGCCGAGGAACGCGATCGTCAAACAATACAAGAAACTCTTTGAGCTGGAGAATGTGAAGCTTACCTTTACGGAAGGGGCGATCCGCGCCATAGCGAGAGATGCGATGAAGAAGAAGACCGGGGCGCGGGGCTTAAGGTCGATCATGGAAAAGGTTATGCTCGACGTGATGTACGAGTTGCCGTCGATCTCCAACGTGAAGGAGTGCGTGGTAAGCGAGGAGGTTGTCTCCAACCACGAAAAGCCCATCCTCATTTATGAGGAAGAGGCCGAGATCGCCTGACCTTTGACTTTGAGGGCGACACCTGATATAAATAGCGCAAGATGGGCGGGTAGCTCAGCGGGAGAGCATCGGCCTTACAAGCCGGGGGTCACAGGTTCAATCCCTGTTCCGCCTACCATAAGGAGAGGACTTAAAGCGGGGACGTAGTTAAGCTGGTTATAACGCCGGCCTGTCAAGCCGGAGGCCGCGAGTTCAAGTCTCGTCGTCCCCGCCATTGATAAAAACGATTATAGGGGGTCAGGTTTACCTGCCCCCTATTTTTATTTGGGCCGGGGAGCTTCATGGTCTCAGTCATCATCACTACTTATAACAGGCGCCATTTCCTGGAAGAGGCGCTCCAATCCGTGTTATCCCAGGACTATCCGGACAAAGAGATCATCGTCATCGACGACGGGTCTACAGATGGCTCGGACCGGGTGGTGGAGGGTCAACCCGTCAAGTACCTATGGAAGGAAAACGGCGGGATCAGCTCTGCGCGCAACCTCGGCATCCGCTGCTCAAAGGGAGAGTACCTTGCCTTTCTGGACGTGGACGACCTGTGGAAGAAGGAGAAATTGAGCGTACAGATGGCGGCCATGGAGTCCGGCCAATGGGGGATCAGCTACACGGACGAGATATGGCTCAAGGACGGCCGGCGCATCAATCAGAAGAAAAGGCACCGCAAGTACTCGGGCCGCGTTTATGAGCATTGCCTCCCCCTTTGCATCATCAGCCCCTCGTCTGCCGTGATCAAAAGGGGCGTATTCGAGGACGTCGGCCTTTTCGACGAATCCCTGCCCGTGTGCGAAGACTATGATATGTGGCTCCGCATCTCATGCCGCCACCCGGTCCTCTTTATCTCCCGGCCGCTCATAATCAAGAGAGGCGGGCACGCGGACCAGTTGTCGAGAACCTATGATGTGATCGACGCCTACCGCATAAGGAGTTTGGCGAGACTCCTCGAATCGGGAATGCTTCCGGACGAGCTGCGGCCGTGCACCATGGCGGAGCTGAGAAAGAAATGCGCTGTGGTGGCACAGGGTGCAAAGAAGAGGGGGAAGCAGGAAGAGGCGCTCCGCTATCTTGCCCTTCCCGAGGAAATAGCCTCGCACGCAGCCGGTTGGTGACCTGAGGCGGCCGGCAGGCAAGGGGCGGAGCAGGGGAGTACCCGCACAGCGGACAGCGCCGAGGGGGTCGCACGAAGTCGGTTACTGCCGCCCGCCGGGAGCGGGGGATGCCTTGCTTATGGGTTGGGCGACCGGGGCGCCCAAGGCACAGGTTCGCCAGTCAATTGCATACCCCTTCCCTTGGAGAGAAAGGGCGACAGGCTGACGCTTATCTGCTCGGCTGTCGCTTTCACCTGGCTGGTCACGACGGGCAGCTTCGCATCGCTCATGGAGTTTGCGAAGCCGACGACCCAGATGCCCGCGACGGGGAAATGACCCGAATAGACAAGGGCCCCTACGGCCCTTACCCCGTTCATGTATTCCTCGAGGTCAACCGCGTACCCCTGAGCGCGTGTCTTCGCTGTCTCTCGAAGAAACTGCTCGCCGTCGACGATGGAGTTTTCCGTGTACCTGCGCAGACCCTTCTGACTGAGCAGCTCGGCCACCTCGCCGTCGTTCATGGCCGACAGGAAGATTTTCCCGACCACGCCGGCGACAAGGGACATCCTGGAACCTATGGAAGACGATATCTTGAACTCCTTTTGCGGCTCCAGTACATCGAGGACCTTGACCGCGTCGTCCTCCCTGATCCCCAGAAAAACTGTCTCGTCGACCGCTTCCAGGAGCCGCTCCAGGTATGGCCGGGCAGTCATGGCGACATCGGTAGTCCTCAGTATCTTCTTCGACAGTTCGAAGAGCGTACTCCCGGTGCTGTATTTTTTGCTCAACGGGTCCTTTACCAGGAAGCCCTCTTCATCGAGTGATTTCAGTATGCCGAACGTTGTGCTCTTGCTTATCGAGAGCGACCTGGCGATGTCCGTGACGCCGAGAGGTTTGTTCTCCTTGACTATGAGTTTTATCACCTCGACGGCTTTTTTAAGTATCGGAGCGTTATACATGATTCACTATACTGAATAGAAAGAGTTATAATATCTTCTTCCCTTGTCCTCTGTCAATAAAATTATGAAGCAGGCAAGAGCTTGACAGAGGGTGGAAACGTGATATAATGTGGCAGCCTGGTTTAGGATAGTGAACAATGCCTGCCTCAGGGGCTTTTCAGTTTTATTCCTTCATTCGATTCGGGTGCGTCGAGCTGTTCGCCCATGGCGGCCTTAGCCCGGACAGGAAAAAATAATGAGCGAGTACAGGATAACATTTCTGCCTATGGAAAAAACTTTCCCCGTCGAAGAAACCGAAACGGTTCTTGAAGCAGCCATGCGGAGCGGCATACACATCAATGCAAGCTGCGGGGGCAACGGGGCGTGCGGAAAGTGCAGGATAAGGATACGCCAGGGAAAAACACGCTCCCAGACCCATCCGAAGATACAAAAGTGGGAATATGACGAAGGGGTGCGTCTTGCTTGCATGACCCGCGCCCAGGGCGACCTTGTCGTGGAGATCCCTTTCGAATCCCAGGTCGATAGGGTGTCGCTGAAAAGGAAAAGGATTCAGCCTTCCCATATTCTCTCGGCCATCGATGTGGATCGCCTGGTAAAGGGATGGTCGGTAGACCCCTCGGTCTTTAAGAAGTATATCGAGCTCCCTCCCCCCTCCCCCGAGGACAACACCAACGACCTTGCGAGGCTGACGAGGGAGCTGCGGAAGACCTACCAGATGAGCGATGTCTCGGTGGATTTCAGGATGCTGAAAAAACTGGCCTCGACTCTGAGGTCGGCCGATTGGCGCGTTACGGTTACGATAGTGCTGACGAGGAAGGGCTACACGCTGATAAACGTAGAGCCGGGCAACACTGAAGGGCAGAATTACTCGATCGTCATAGACATAGGGACTACGACGGTGTGCGGTCAGCTCCTCGACCTCTCGCGCTGCCAGGTTTACAGGCGTATGGTAGGCCCGGAGGGCGGGACCGAATCGTGCACCCTGGCAGAGACAGCCGACTACAACGCACAGATAAGCTACGGCGAGGACGTCATATCGAGGATCGTTTTCGCCCAGAAGGCGGGAGGCCTGAAGCGACTCCAGGAGGTGATCGTCTCCACCATAAACGGGGTTATCGGGGAGCTACTGGAGATGAGCGGCATAGAGGTGGACCGGATATCGCACCTTGTTTTTGCCGGCAACACCACTATGACCCATTTGGTCCTGGGGATAGATCCCAAATACATCATGCTCAGCCCTTACACGCCCACCTCTAATTTCATCCCTCCCGTGAGGGCGATCAACATCGGCCTCAACGTCAGGGACCACGTTTTCACTTATATATTCCCCGGGGTGGCCTCCTACGTCGGCGGGGACATCGTGGCGGGCATCCTCGGGTCCGGTGTTTTTCAGCGGGACGAAGTGACGCTCTTCATCGACGTAGGAACGAACGGTGAGATCGTCGTCGGGAACAAGGACTGGCTGACCTGCACCTCCTGCTCTGCAGGACCGGCCTTCGAAGGGGGCGGGATCAAGTTCGGGATGAGGGCGGGTAAAGGGGCAATCGAGAAGGTGAAGATAAACCCGTCGACCTACGAGCCCATGATCCTGACCGTGGAAAGGGCAAAGCCCGCCGGCATCTGCGGGTCGGGGCTCATAGACGCCGTCGCCGAGCTCTTCGAGGCGGGTGTTATCGATCAGAACGGCAAGTTCAACCGGGACCTGCCCTCCCCAAGGGTGAGGGAAGGGGAAAACGGGTGGGAGTACGTGCTCAGCTATGCGGCTGAGAGCCATATAGGGAGGGACATAGTCATTACGGAGGTCGACCTCGACAATCTGATACGGGCGAAGGCTGCCATCTATGCGGGATGCAAGACGCTCCTCGACAGCGTGGGCCTTTCCTTCGACCATTTGGAAAGGGTGATCATAGCCGGCGGCTTCGGCCATTCCATCGACCTTGAGAAAGCGCAGACCATAGGCCTCCTGCCCGACGTGCCCCCGGAAAAATTCCTTTTCGTCGGCAACGGCTCGCTATTGGGCGCCAGGCTGCTTTCTTTTTCCCGGGAGCTTTTGAAGGAGACAGAACGCATCGCCAAAACGATGACGAACGTCGAATTGTCGAATAACCCTGCCTTCATGGACGAATTTATCGCGGCCCTCTTCATACCCCACACGAACGAGAGCGCCTTTCCCCGCGTCATCGAACAGTTGAGGAATAAAAAGGACCAGTCGAAAGAAGCGGAAGGGTAGAAGCCTTTTAGAGGTCGAGCTTTTCTATCTGCTCTTTGAGCGCCCCCACGTCCGAGGCCTCCAGCAAGGGACGGATCGCGTTGCGCGAGCCTCGGTAGAACTGGTACCTGCCCGTGACGGGGTTCTTGCGGATGTTGCCTTTGATCGACGGCCCCTTGCGCACCTCTATGAGCCATCCGCCCGACGGCCGCCTCCCGACGTAGTCATACCTGGCCACGCCTTATTTATAGCACGTTTGGGAAAAGCGCGCACTGGGGAGGGTTGCTGCCCGCTACTCCAGCCTTTTCTTGAAGCGCACAGCGCTCAGGAAGATGATCGCCGCGCCAAGGACGAGGAGCGCCAGAACCTGGGGCCACAGCACCTCAAGGCCCACGCCTTTGAGGAAAATGCCCCTGACGATCACGAGGAAGTAACGCAGGGGGCTCAGGTACGTGACGTACTGGAAGGCGAGGGGCATGTTCTCGATGGGGGTCGCGAAGCCGGAAAGGAGCACCGTGGGCTGAAAGAAGAAAAACGAAGCCATCATGGCCTGCTGCTGGGTCCTCGATATGGTCGATATGAAGAGCCCTATGCCCAACACGGGCAGGAGATAGACGCCCGTACAGACAAAGAGGAAGGAGAGAGCGCCTTTTATGGGCACGTGGAACCAGAAGACGCCCGCGGCAGTGACGAGGGCCATCTGGCCGACTCCGATGACGGCCGAAGGGAACATCTTTGCAAGAACAAGCTCCGCGGGCCGTATCGGAGTCACCATGAGCTGCTCCATTGTGCCCACCTCCCTCTCCCGCACTATGGCCATGGATGTTGTCATGAGACAGGTCAGCAGAATGATGAGCGCTATGACCCCCGGAAGAAAGAAGTTCCTGCTCCGGAGGTCCGGGTTGTACCATACCCTTGTTCGGAAATCGGCGCCCTTCCGAAGGGAAGGCTGCGCCGACCAATCGGCGCCCTTCCGAAGGGAAGGCTGCGCCGAAAGATCCCGGGAGAGGCGCCTTACGATCTCTGCGATGTGGCCCATGGCGATCTGGGCGGAGTTGGAATCGGTCCCGTCCATAAGCAGTTGGAGTGGGGCCGGCGAACCTTTCTTTATGTCCTTGGAGAAACCTCTATCGATCTGTATTGCCGCCAGGACATCCCCTCTGTCGAGGTATTGTCCCAGTTCACCGGCCGACGACGGCCATCTCGTGATGGTGAAGTATCCGCAGGCCTCCAGCCTCCGTGCGAATTCCCGGCTCTCCTGTGATTTATCGAGATCCAGAAGGGCGGTAGGGACGTTGTCCACGTCCAGGGTGGCCACATAGCCGAAAAGGAAAAGCTGGATGAGGGGGGCAAGGATGAGCAGATTCCGCCTCCTCCGCTCCCTGAACGTCTGAATGAATTCCTTGATGGTCAGGTATTTCCATCGCTCGAACATTGCTACTCGATCCTTTTCCTGATCTTTTTACACGCAAGGAAGAAGGCGACCGCGGCATAGAGAGAGAGGAGCGCCATTTCGGGGGCCAGGTAGCGCAAACCTATCCCCTTTAAGGACACCCCCTTCAGTATGGAAACGAAGTATCGGGCAGGGACCGCGTAGGTGATTACCCGGAGCGGGACGGGCATGTTCGATATGCTGAAAATGAAACCGGAGAGCAGAAAGGAGGGAAGGAAAGATGTAAGCATCCCGACCTGACTCGCCAGCAGCTGGTTCCCCGTGCCCGTCGAGACGAGGACGCCGAAGCTCAAGCCCCCCACCAGGAAGATTAAAGAGGCGAAAAAGAGCAGCACGATGCTGCCCCTCAGGGGCACGCCCAAAAGGACCGAGCTGACGAACACGCAGAGGACCGTATCTGCGAAACCGATCAGGATATAGGGGATGAGCTTTCCGATGACGAGTTCCACGGGCCGTACAGGCGTCGCGATGAGCTGCTCCATGGTGCCCCTGTCCCATTCCCTCGCGATGGTCAGGGAGGTAAGGACGGAGACGATGACCGACATGATCAGGGCTATGAGTCCCGGTATGACGTAATTCCGCGATTTCAGCTCCGGGTTATACCAGACCCTGCTTTGTAGATCGATGACGGGCCGGGCCGTTCCCTTGCTCTGCCTTCTGTTGAACCGCTCGGCAACGGCCGCCACATACCCCTGGGCGATCATCGCCGTATTCGAGTTGCTCCCGTCGAGTATTACCTGCACCGATACCGGCTTTCCGGTTCGTAAGCGCTTCGAGAAATCGAAGGGGATGACGAGGGCGACCCAGGCTTTCTCCGAGTCGATATACCTGTCGATCTCCTTGTAGGAGGCCGCATCGGCCACGCCGGTGAAGTAGCCCGACTCCGTGAAAGCGGCTATAAGCTCCCGGCTCTTGCTGCTTTTGTCCTGGTCGTAGACGGCCATGAGTATGTTGTTCACGTCGAAGGTGATCGCATAAGCGTAGATGATGAGCAACATGACAGGCAGGAGAAAGGCCATGGCCAGGCTCAGGCGGTCCCTGCGTATCTGGATCCACTCTTTTCCGGCGATGGCTTTGATCCTCATGAGACTCATCGTTACGAGGCCTCGATCAGGGCAACGAAGACGTCCTCGAGCGTCGGCGCCGCCTTCTCCATCCGCTCGACCGAGACCCCCTGTGCCTCAAGAACACGCCTGATATTTGGTGCAGCGCCTTCCGCGTCGTCCACGGTCGCGTGCAGGGTGCTGCCGAAGACGGCGCTCTCAATGCCGTTTTTCAGGAGGACCTCCAGGCCCTCGACGGTCCTGTCCGTCGCGATTTCGAGAATTTCTCTCTTCATGTACCTTTGACGCAGTTCCATGGGCGCCCCTTGCGCGATGATGCGCCCCCTATAGATCAGACCCAGCCTGTCGCAGTAATCGGCCTCTTCCATGTAGTGGGTCGTGACGAAGACGGTCGTTCCCCTTTCGGCCATCTCCCTTATGAGGTCCCAGAAGTTGCGCCTGGACAGCGGGTCTACACCGGAGGTCGGCTCGTCAAGGAAGAGGACAGAAGGCTCGTGGAGAACGGCGCAACCCAGGGCCAAACGCTGCTTGAAGCCGGTGGCGAGGCTGCGGGTCAAAACGGACCTTTTTTCCTCGATGCCGGCCATCTCCAGCACCCAGTCCTTGCGAGCTTTTTTCTTCTCCGGCAGCACGCGGTATACCCCGCCGAAAAAATCTATGTTCTCCTCGACGGTGAGGTCGTCATACAGGGAGAACCTCTGCGACATATAGCCGATGATCTTCTTTATGGACTCGGCCTCGGCGGCGATTTCATAGCCGCCTACCGTGCCGCGCCCTCCGGTGGGCGTGAGGAGGCCGCAGAGCATCCTTATGGTGGTCGATTTTCCCGCGCCGTTAGGGCCCAGAAAGCCGAAGATCTCCCCTTTTTTAACCTGGAGGCTGACACGGTCGACGGCAACGAAGTCCCCGAAGGTGCGGCTGAGATCGGCTACGTCGACGGCAAGGTCGGAAACCGGCATCAGCGGTCCTTTTGCGTCTTTTCTTTCTCCGATCCGGCGACGAGCGCGATAAACGCGTCTTCAAGGGACGGAAGGATCGGCCTCTGCCTGCCAACCTCGATCCCGGACAATGCGATTGCTGCGGCGAGCCTGCCGGCCGCGTCCGCCCTGTCGAGAGTCACGTGCAGCCTGTCGCCGTATACGGCCACGCCCATAACGCCCTGGACGGTCTCGGCGACGGAGCGTGCCTTGCGCCCTTCCGCAGTCATTATCTCGACCATGGGCAATCGGAGCATACCCTTCACCTGTCGCGGCTCGCCCGTGACGAGGAGCCTCCCCCTGTGAATGAGCCCGATCCTCGTGCACCTCTCGGCTTCGTCAAGGTAGGCGGTAGAGACAAAGACGGTAACACCCTCGCGAAGGAGCTCATAGAGAATGCGCCACAGGTCTCTCCTCGATACGGGGTCTACGCCGCCCGTCGGCTCGTCGAGGAGGAGAACCTCCGGCGTGTGAATGAGGGCGCATGCGAGGCCGAGTTTCTGTTTCATGCCTCCCGAGAGGTTGCCCGCCAGGCGGTCTTTGAAGGGCGCAAGATTGCTGAAGGCTAGGAGCCGCTCGATGCGGTGCGGCCTCTCGCGGGCCGGTACACCGTAGAGGTCCGCGTAAAAGATCACGTTCTCCATCACGGTCAGGTCCTCGTAAAGGCCGAACCTCTGTGCCATATAGCCGATCCGCTCCTTGACCCCCTCGGGGTCGCGGACGACGGAATGGCCGGCCACCCACGCCTCCCCGGAGGTCGGCAGCAGTGTGCCGGAAAGGAGCCTCATCGTGGTTGTTTTCCCCGCTCCGTCGGGCCCGACAAGCCCGAAGAGCTCCCCCCGGTCCACCTCGATATCGATGTGATCGACGGCCGGCTGGCCGCCGAAGGTCTTTGTCAGGCCGGACGCCCTGATTGCCCTTTCGTCAGGCCCTTCCCCTGCAAACTTTGCAGCGGTCACTTGAGGAGTATCCTTACATCGGCGGGCATACTCGGCTTCAGCTCGTTATTCGGGTTCTCCACCCGGACTTTGACCCCGAAAACGAGCTTCACCCTCTCTTCCTGGGTCTGCACGCTCTTTGGCGTGAACTCGGCCTCCGACGAGATGTAGCTTACGTACCCCTCATAGGTCTTGCCCGGGTAAGTATCGCTTGTGATCCTTGCTTTCTGTCCCAGCTTGACGAGGCCCAACCTGTCTTCCTTTACATAGACCCTTATCCACGGGTGCGCCAGATCGCCCACGGTATAGACCGGGGTCCCCTGAGAAACCGTCTCACCGAGTTCTACGTTCTTTCTCAGGATAACGCCGGAAAAAGGCGCATGGAGTACCGTATCGCCCAGCCTTTCCTCGGAAGTCCGGAGCTGTGCCCCGGCCTGCCGCACCTTGTATGCGGCCTGTTCGATCTGTTCCATGCGCGGGCCCTCCTGGACAAGCCTTAACGACTCGGACGCTTGGCCGAGCTGGGCGAGCCGGCTCTCGTAGGCGCTTTTCGCTGCATCGAACTGGGCCGTCGATATGGCCCCGTTCTCGTATAGCATATCGGATCGCTGGTAGTCATTCCTGGCGCGGAAAAGATCGGCCTCCTGGGCCTTGACCCTGGCCCTTGCTTCCTCGATCTCCTGGGGCCTCGACCCTGCCCGGAGCTCGGAAAGGCGGGTCTCCGCCTCCCGGAGGGCGGCCCTGTACTGGGCCACGGTGCTCGCGAGCTCCCGGTCGTTGAGCCGCGCCAGAAGGTCCCCGGCAGCCACGGACTGTCCTTCCTCGGCGAGTAGGTCTGTCACCCTTCCCGCGATCTTGAAGCCGGCGTCCGCCTCGGTGACTTCCATATTCCCCGACAGGAGAAGCACGTTCTCCTCGCCTTTCCTGCCGAGGTACCAACGCCAGAAGAAGACCGCAGCCACCAGAGCGAGCAGAAGAGCAATTGCCACTCCTTTTTTCATCTAAGGACCTCCTTTGCCCATTCAGACTCCCCCGTGGCCTTTCTCCGCGCGGCGAAGGCAATCTCCCTGTCGTACAGCGCTTGATAGTAGTCGGCCTCGGACCTCAACAAGGCGGCCTGGCTATCGATTACGTCCGTGCCTGTGGCTGCGCCGGTCTCGTACTTGAGGCGCTCTACCCTGGCTGTCTCCCTGGCGCTCTCTATAGCCTTCTCGGCGACCCCTATCCTGTCGGACGCATTAGCTATGCCCAGGTGGGCGTCCTTCACCTCCCTGAATATGGAGAGTCTCATGGCGCGCTCCTCCTGCCTCACCTTTTCCAGCTCCGCCTTCTCCCTGTCCACCTCTTGCCGGATGAGCCCGCCGTCGAATACGGGGATCGTCAGTCTCAAGCCCAGAAACCAGTCTTCGGGGAAGGAGGTCCCGTCCCCCCCTTTTTTTATGTACTGGCCGGACCCGTAGATGTCGGGAAGCCATTTTCCCCAAGCTACCCTTATCCTGTCTTCCTGGATTGCTTTCTTTTTTGAGATCGCCAGGTAATCGGGCCTCCGTGAAAGGGCCGTTCTGATGTCTTCTTCCCGGGACTGCAAAGCCGCTTCCGACGCAGGAGGCGCCGTTATGGTGATAGCTGCGCCCGCCTCCTCGATGCCCATCAGGTCCTTCAGCAGCTCGAGGGTGCTTTCGAGATTGTTCCTTACGAGCAAGAGGTTGTCCCTGCCGTGGGCGAGATCGACCTCTGCCTTGAGGACGTCGAGACGGGGGGCCGTGCCTGCTTTCAGAAAAAGCTCAGCATTTCGCCGGTGATCCTCCAGCTGTTTGACGGAGGCCTCATTTGCCGCAAGCAGTCTCTGGAGCTGCAGTATCTTATGGAAGACGCTCGTAAGGTTGAATACAAGATCTTGCTGGGACGCCCGGTAGTTTTCCTTCGCCAGGGCCTCTCTTGTCTCGGCGATGCGGATATTTCCGGCGATCCGCCCGCCCCTGTAAAGGGGAAGCCTGAAGGAGGCGCCGGCGTCGTAGATGGTCCTCTCGAAGTCCGGTATCTGCAGGTTGGCCAGTGTGGAGAAGCTCAGCGTGGAAGGCAGAAAAATCGGCGTAAGGGGCAAGGGATAGCGGTACCTGGTGGCGCCCGACCCGAAGTCGACTTTCGGCATTCGCTCCGCCTTGGCCGATTCAACCCCCGACCTCTCGATGGCCACGTTCTTCTCGGCGATCCGGAGTGACGGGTTGTGCTTCAGGGCGAATATTATGACCGACTCAAGATCGAACATCTCGGGGGACGCGACCGGCGGGCAGAAGAAGACAAGAAGGCAGAGGGCGGCGGCAGCGGATACGCCCTTTCTCATTTAATTTCCACCTCATCGGCTCTTGCCATCCGGTCTATAGCGTATAGCGAGAACCGGGCCATATGGGTTGCAATAGCTTCGATTTCCCCGGTTTCGAAGCGCTCCCTGTCGAAGAGCTTCCGAATCACGTGTCTGGTCATATAGAAGTAGAAGACCTGGCCGGCGATGCTGAGGCAGCATAGGGCCACCTTTTCCTCTGAAACTGTTTTCTTTAAAAGCTGCCGGACCGTCGCGGAGAGGAAAGCGAAGGCGGGGTTTATGATGTTTTTTATAAGCTCATCGAGAGCATCGGTGGGCTGTATGAGCTCCCGCGCCATGATCTTCGCAAAGCGTGTGCCGTCGCCTTCGTCAAGCACGCGAAAGAGGAAAGCGCGGATGAACCCCGTAAGACGCTCGGTGGGCGACCCGGTCGAGCGGTCGTCCAGGTCGAAAGGATGTTCCGCCAGGGCGCGGGCGTGCAGGTCCCTGAGAACCGTGAGGTAAAGGTTTTTCTTGCCGCCGAAGTGATAGTTGACTGCCGCCACGTTTACGCCTGCATGGGCGCATATGGCCCGGATGGTCGTGTGCCCGTACCCCGAATCGGCAAAGATTTTCCCCGCTGCCTTGATTATGCGGCGTTGCGTGTCCGGTCTTGGCTCTTTGATCCCGCCTAGTTGTTGGTCTAACATATGTTTTAATCACTAGTTTTAAACAATAGTTTTATTATGTCAAGACTTTTCCGCCTCCTCTCCATGACCCCGCCTTCCCCGGTGTCAGGAACGGATCATGACCAGGAGCATCTTGAACGGCTCGAGCGCCTTTATTGCATGTTGCCTGTGGGCCGGCATGACTATCATGTCCCCGTCGGCGAGAACATGCCTCTCGTCCTCGATGGCAACCTCGGCACGGCCCTCGGCCAGGTAGACGAAGGCGTCGAAGGGGGCGCTGTGCGGACTGAGTCCCTGCCCCTTGTCGAATGCAAAGAGTGTGATTGTGCCTGTTTGCCTTCCTATTATCTCCCTGCTCACTATGGAACTCTTCTGATATTCCAGAAGATCAACCAGCCTTTCCTGCCCGGCCGTCTCGCTTCCCTCCATAAAGGCCCCCTTTAGAAAGAGTGAAAGAATACCTATACTATATAGTAATAGCTCAAAGGCGGACCTGCCCGCATCATACTGGATAGGGACCTCTAAGGCGCGAATTTAGGTTTTCCCTTGACTCTCCGCGTCTTATCTGTTATTGTGAGGCGATGAACCGACAAGAGGTCAAGCAAATCTATTCGAAGTATTCCTCATTCTACGACAGGATTTTTTCCTATTTTTTTTTTCCGAGAATAAGGCTGGGCATCGATAGGTCCAGGATCGGCAGCGGCGACCGCGTTATCGAGGTAGGCATCGGAACGGGGATATCCCTTCCGCTATACCCCGGCGGGTGCGAGGTGGTGGGCATCGACCTAACCAGAAAAATGCTTGAAAAAGCCCAGAAAAAGAAAATGAACCAGAGGCTGGACCACGTGGACCTCCTCGAGATGGATGCTGAGAACATGACTTTCAACGACGACAGCTTCGACCACGCCATCGCGGCCTTCGTCCTAACCGTTGTCCCCAATCCGGAAAAGATGGTCTCCGAGATGAAAAGGGTGACAAAAGCCGGCGGGAGCATCGTCATTCTAAACCACTTCTGCTCCAATAACCCCTTCCTTTCGAAAATGGAAAAGGTCTTCTCCCCGTTGTGCGAGAAATGGGGATGGAGGTCAGATATCTCCCTCGACCTCCTCTCAAACCACTGCAACCTTCAAATAAGCCAGATACTGAAAAAAAATAAGCTAGACCTCTGGTCCATAATCATCGCCACCAACAAAAAGTGAAATGAAAATAGCGGGCGTACAGTTCTCGTGTTCGGAGGACAAGGAGAGGAACACCGAAAAGGCCTGTAAGATGATGGACATGGCCCATGACGAGGGAGCAGAGATCGTCTGTTTCCAAGAGCTTTTCAACCTCCACTGGTTTCCGCGCAACAGGGACGGGTCCGCCTTTGCGATGGCGGAGGAGATCACGGGCCGGACCGTGGGGCGCATGCGCGAGAAGGCCAGGGAGTGCGCATCCGTCGTTGTGCTGCCTTTCTTCGAGAGAGAGGAGGGTGCCTTTTACAACAGTTGCGCGGTCATAGATGCCGACGGAGAGATGGCGGGAATCTACCGGAAGATCCATTTGCCCGATATCCCCCTCTGGGAGGAGAAATTCTACTTCTCAGCCGGGAATCTCGGATTCCCGGTTTTCTCTACGCGGTACGGTCGCATCGGCGTGCAGATATCGTGGGACAACCTGTTCCCGGAAGGTTCCAGGATCCTGGCCCTCAAAGGGGCCGACATCGTTTTCGCCCCGACTGCGTGCGCGTTCAAGTCCCAGCACATATGGCAGACCGTCATAACGAGCAATGCCATAACTAACGGGTTCTTCGTGATGCGCGTCAACAGGGTCGGGAGCGAGGGGAGCCATGATTTTTACGGCATGAGCTTCAGCGCGAGCCCGGAAGGCGAGATGATAGGCGGGCCGACGGGCAGGGCCGACGGGATAATGCTGGCGGATATAGACCACGCCCAATTGGCCGAGATACGGCGGGAATGGCCGATAATAAAAGAACGAAGGCCGGACCTTTACGCCGAGATACTGTAAGCAAGGAATTATCTACTTTTGGACCCTTTAAGAGAGCATGCTTTTATCCCGCGAGGCTGCCTTCAGGCTGACGCCGCAGCCGCTCCCCTGAATCCTTCCGGCCCAAGGAACGGACACGACCATCAGGGGGGAGACGACCGATGATAAGAAGGCGGATTGCGGAAATGCTCAGAGAATCCATGGAGCGCTGCGTGCGCGAAGGTCTCCTTCCCGGCGAAATCGAGATCGACCCGGTTGTCGAAATACCCAGGGAAAAGGGACGCGGCGACTATGCCACCACGATTGCGTTCCTCCTTTCGAAAAAGGCGAAAAAAAAGCCGGTGGAGATAGCCCGCTGCCTCGTGGAGCACATGGACGCCCTGCCTCTCTGCAGTGCCGTGACCGTGGCCGCAAAGGGGTTCATCAATTTCCATGTGGCCGACCAGGCGTTCAGGTCGGAGTTGGCGGAGATCTTGCGGCTCGGCCTCGACCCGTTCTTCTCTGATGTGGGTGGCCGGAAGAGGGTCATCGTGGAGTTCGTGAGCGCCAACCCCACGGGTCCTCTCCATATTGGTCACGGCAGGGGCGCGGCCGTCGGCGACGCGCTTGCGAACATACTCGGGAAATCGGGCTACCGCGTGGTTCGGGAATACTATGTGAACGACGCCGGCAGGCAGATCGAGACCCTCGGTCGATCGGTCTACCTCCGGTGGAAGGAACTGAAGGGGGAGAAAGTCGACTACCCCTCAAACCTCTACCAGGGCGGGTACGTGAGAGAGATCGCCGCTCGCCTTATCGGCGAAAACCCCGAGGTGCCCGGCGCCGAGGACCGGGCGGTCGCCTTCATGGCCCAATTCGCTGCAAGATTGGTGCTCGCCGGCATAAAGAAGGACCTCGAAGACTTCCGTGTCTTCTTCGATGACTATTATAGCGAGGCCAGCCTCTTCGAGAGGGGCCTCGTGGACGAGACCGTACGGGAACTCCGGGAGCGGGGCTGGCTTTCTGAAGAGGACGGCGCGCTCTGGTTCAAGACCTCCCGGCTCGGTGACGAGAAGGACAGGGTGATCATAAAATCGGACGGCGAAAAGACTTACTTTGCATCCGACATTGCCTATCACAGGGAGAAATTCGAGCGCGGCTTCGATATAGCCATCGATATATGGGGGGCTGACCATCACGGCTATATCGAGCGGCTGAAAGCCTCGATCGAGGCGCTGGGCGCGAACAGAGAACGGCTGAAAGTGATCCTCATCCAATTCGTCACCCTCCTGAAAGACGGCAAACCGGTTGGGATGTCAACGAGGGCGGGGCAATTCACGACGCTCCGGGAAGTGCTCGACGAGGTTGGATCGGATGCTGCCAGGTTCTTCTTCCTAATGAGGAAGAGCGATGCCCACCTCGAATTTGACCTCGATCTCGCAAGAAAAACTTCGAACGAGAACCCGGTGTACTATGTGCAATACGCCCATGCCCGCATCCAGTCGATTTTCAGAATGGCTGCCGAGCAGGGCATCGACATAGGGGACCTCACGGCAAGGGTGGACCGGCTCGTCCTCCCCGAAGAGACAGATTTGATAAAGGCCGTCCTCAACTTCTTCGATGTTCTGGAAGGGAGTGCCCGAAGCCTGGAGCCCCATCGCATAGCCTTTTACCTGATCGACCTCGTCGGCAGATTCCATGGCTACTACAACAAGGCCAGGGTGTTGGGCAACGAGGCGGATCTTACTATGGCGCGGCTGGCGCTGCTCTCCGTGCTGCAGAAAGTGATCAGGGAAGGCCTTTCCCTTATGGGCGTTTCCGCCCCGGATAGGATGGAGCGGGCGGAAGAGGCCGTGATAAACTCTTCACCTTAGTTTATATTGTATGCACGGGAGCCTTGGAAAAAACATGCTCGGGGAGATCTGATGAGACAAAAAAGCAAGACACGGGAATACGTAGAATCTCTTCTGATTGCGGCGCTAATCGCGTTCTTCGTTCGCGGTTTTATTGTGCAGGCATTCAAGATACCCTCGAGCTCCATGGAGCCGACCCTCCTCGTGGGTGACCATCTCCTCGTGAACAGGCTCAGTTACGTGACGAAGGTACCCTTTACGGACATCGTCATCTTTGATCTTGGCAGGCCTTCGAGAGGCGATGTGGTCGTTTTCCGTTATCCTGTCGACAGGACCAAGGATTTTATCAAGAGGGTGATAGGGACCGAGGGCGACGTCGTCGAGATAAAGGACAAGGTGATCTACATCAACGGGAAGAGAATGGACGACCCCCATGCCCATTTCGCCGAAGACACGGTCATTCCCGGGGTTTTCTCGCAACGGGACAATTTCGGGCCCGTCACCGTTCCGAAGGACTCCTATTTCGTCATGGGGGACAACAGGGACCGGAGCCTGGACGGCAGGTTCTGGGGGTTCGTGAGAAAGGGAGACCTCGTCGGAAGGGCCCTCATCATTTACTTCTCCTGGAACAGCAACTCGGAAGACATCTTCCACGTGGTGCGATGGTCGAGGATCGGCAGGGCGATCCGATAGGGCTGCCCGGTTTTGAATATTCTGTGCAAAAAGAGGTATCATAATAGAGTATGAAAAGAATTTTGTTCGTCCTTCTTTTTGTTGCCGTCACGGCCTTCCCGGCCCTTGGCGCGAAGAACTCGGGCGACTCGTATCTCTTTTTCATGGAGGGATACAGGGACAGCCAGGCGGGCAGGTACGATGAGGCGCTGAAACACTACAAGGCGGCTCTTTCGCTCGACCCCGACTCCACGACAATCAAGGGAGAGATGGCCCTTCTGTACATAAAGAAGGGGCAGTTCGACAAGGCAGAGGCCTTGCTTCAGGAAGCGGTGAAGGGGGAGCCGAAGAACAGGCACAGCCTGATGCTGCTCGCGGGCCTTTACGCGTCGAGAGAACAGTTTGACAAGGCGCAGCAGCTTTATGAGAAGTGCATCGCCATGGACAAGGAGGATACGGAGGCCTACCTGCTTCTTGGCTCTATCGACATAGCTCAGAAGAAGTTCCGCGATGCCGCGGCGGTTTACGAAAAGGTGCTCGCTTACGACGAAGAGAATCTCATGGCTCTCTATTACGCGGGCAGGCTCGAGGGGGAGCTAAAGAATTACGATAAGGCTAGGACGTATTATGAAAAGCTTCTTGTCCTGAGGCCCAATTTCGAGCTGGCCCTGCTCGATATGGGAACGTTATCCGAGATCGAGGGCAGGCTCGATGCAGCCGTGGACTACTACAAGAAAGCCGTGCAGGTCAATCCCTCGGGCAAGAAGGCGAGGGCGAGGATAGCCGCGATCTATGTGCAAAAAAAGGATTACGACAAAGCTATCTCCGAGTTCGAAAAGCTATCCGACCTTGACAGGGAAGACCTCTCGATAAGGGAAAACATCGGGCTCCTCCACCTGGAAAAGGGCAGGTACGAACAGGCCGTGCAGGAATTCAGCCTGATCCTGGCCTCAAGGCCGCAAGACAACAGGGCAAGAATCTATCTTGCCATGGCGCTGCAGGAAAAGGGCGACGCGAAAAGGGCCATTGAAGAGTTCTTGAAGGTGGACCCAAAGGCGGAGGAGTTCCAGACGGCCTCGCGGGGCCTTCTCTCACTCTACGTAAAGGAGGGGACCATCGATGAAGGTATATCGCAAATAGACAAGTTCATCGGGAAGAATGCCAAGAGCGTTCCTCTCTACATGCTTAAGGCCGCTTTGCTTGAGGAGAAGACGGATTACGGGGCCGGTATAACCACCCTGGAGGGGGCAAAGAAGCTGGAGCCGGGCAACGTCGAGCTGCTCTATCAGCTGGCCATGCTCTACGAAAAGAACGGCGATAACGGCACTGCGATGAACTACATGGAAGAGATACTCAAAGCCGAGCCCGACAACCCGGGCGCCCTCAACTTTATCGGTTACAGCTTTGCTGAAAAGGGCGTCAACCTCGACCGGGCGGAGGCACTCATCAGGAAGGCCCTGGAGAAGAGGCCCGACGACGGCTATATACGGGACAGCCTGGGCTGGGTCTTTTACAGCAAGGGGGAATATCCTAAGGCTTTGGTGGAGATACTAAAAGCGCAGGAGCTCGTCTCGGACGACCCCGTTATTGCCGAGCATCTTTCCGACGTCTATGCGAGGCTAGGCCAGTACGAGAAGGCAATAGATTCCCTCCGCCACTCGATAGACCTTGAGAAAAAACAGGACCGAAAAAAGGTTCTCGAAGATAAGCTTAAAGGCCTCGAGCAAAAGCGCAAGTGAAAAGGCTCCTGCTTTTTTCCTTCCTGATCTTTCTCTCAGGCTGCGCCCTCCTCCCGAAGAAGGTAGAAAAGCTTGAATGGCCGGCCGATTACACCTGCCTCACAGGGGAAGGCAACCTCGAGGCAGCGTGGGGCAAAGAACATTTTTCAGGGGCCTTCGTAGTGAGGATGGCCTATCCGGATTTGTTTATCCTGGAGGTTTACGGCCCGTTCGGCCAGACCCTCGTTTACGTGAAGAAGGAGGCTGGAACATTCCTTCTCGTCGCGGGGGAGGAGAAGACCGCCGACGAGGGGGTCTTCGAAAAGAAATACGGCTTCTCGGTCAGACAGTTCATGGACGACCTAAGGGCAAGGGGACGCAAAGAGGAGACGCCGGGGGGTTGGACTATATCACGTCATGGGTACGATGTTCGCTACGGGCAGGACGGCCGGGGCAGGAGAAATATTTCCTGGGAGGGCGAAAAAGGCTCGATCTGCCTCACCTTTGACGACATAAGTTTTTCCAGGCAGTGATGTCCAGGATCGTCGCAGGCGGTTGCGAATCCTATGACGAAGCGCTTCTTGAAGAATTCTTCTCCAGGGCCTTTGAAGAGATTGCCGCGCCGCCGGCCGGGTGCAAGGTCCTCCTGAAGCCGAACCTGCTTGTCGGAAAATCGCCGAATAAAGCCGTAAATACCCATCCCGCCTTTGTTCGGACCGTTGCCCTCATGCTTCTGCGTGGCGGGTGCCGCGTCTTCGTGGGCGACAGCCCCGGGTATGAATCTACCGAGAGGGCCCTTGAAAAATCAGGCATCATGGAGGTCGTGAGGTCACTGAGGCTGGAGATAGCGCCTTTCAGAAAGAGGGTGACGAAAGTCAACAACGGCATTTCTCCCTACAGGGAGTTGGTGTTCGGGGAGGACCCGCTGGACTACGACCTTGTCATAAATATGCCAAAGCTGAAGACCCACATGATGATGGGCATCACTGCGGGAGTGAAGAACACCTTTGGCTTCGTGCCCTACCTGGACAAGGCGAAATGGCACCTCCGGTGCAAACGCGACAGGCTGCTTTTCGCGTCGGTTCTCATGGACATCCACGCCGCCGTCAAGCCTGCGCTCACTATCCTGGACGGCGTGACCGGTATGGACGGCAATGGACCGGCAAACGGCCGCGTCCGGCACCTCGGCATCGTGGCCGTTTCCGATGACGCCCTTTCCCTCGATGCCTTTCTCGAAAGCAGGCTCCCTGTCCCGTCCCCTCTTCCCGTCTCCATCCTGGCCGGTGAGAAGGGCTTACTGCATGAGACGAGCGTAATCGATCTCGGCATGCCGCCGGTGGAGGACTTTCTTATGCCGGAATCGATGGAAGTCGACTGGAATCTCCCCTCGCTGTTAGGAGAAACGGCAAGACGGGTTTTCACTGTAAGGCCGAAATGGGTCCGAAAAAGATGCAATATGTGCAGGACCTGCGTGAATGTCTGCCCGGGAGGCGCCATCCGAACGGGAGAGACAAACATTCTCTTCGATTACCGGCTGTGCATCAGATGCTATTGTTGCCACGAAATGTGCCCCACCGGTGCGATTACGGTCTGACTTGAAAGCTTTGGGCGTCCCTTTCCCCGCTGCCCGCGGTCATTCCCTTTCCGCCTTTACGAGATAGCCGTACAGCTCCCTTATATGTCTCACGGGGACTACCTCGAGGCCGGGAGGACTTTCGCCGGCGGGCGGACAAAAGACTTTCCTCATGTGGAGCCTCTCGCATTCTCTCAGGCGCATCTCCATGGAAAAGACCCTCCTTATCTCGCCCGTGAGGCCCACTTCCCCGAAGAAGGCGGCCTCGCCCCAGCTTCCATCCCTGTAGCTCGAGAGGATCGAGGCGGCGACGGATAGATCGACGGCTGGTTCATTGACCTTAATGCCTCCCGTTACGTTGACGTAGACGTCGCGGTCGGAAAAGGGCATGCCTAGCGATTTCTCGAGGACTGCCGCGAGGATGAACAGGCGGTTCACATCGTACCCGATGGAGAGTTTCTTCGGAAAGGAGAAGCTCGTTTTCGGGCATATGGCCTGTACCTCTATGATGAGCGGCCTTGAGCCGGTGACGTGGGGGAAAAGGGTGCTCCCCGGTCCGGCTTGTCCCCGCTCCGAAAGGAAGTACAGGGACGGCTCCACGCTTGTCAGCCCGGCCTGACCCATCTGGAAAAGGCCTATCTCGTCTATGGGGCCGTACCTGTTTTTGATCGCCCGGAGCATGCGGTACGGCATCGTCCTGTCGCCTTCGAAGTAGAGCACGGTATCTACCATGTGCTCCAGTATTTTCGGTCCTGCGATAGCCCCCTCCTTTGTCACGTGGCCTATGAATATGTGCGTAATCTCTTTTGCTTTAAGGTCCCTGATCAGCCTCGAGCTGACGTCTCTGATCTGGCTCGTGCTCCCGGGCAGGAAGGCCAGCCTGGAATTGTAGATCGATTGAATGGAGTCGATGACGAGGAGGCCGTATTCCCCTTTATTGATTGCCTGCACGATGTCTTCGAGCCGATTCGTTACGAGGAGTGAAAAGGGCGATTTGAGGCCCAAGCGCTTTTTTCTCCCCGCGAGCTGCTTGAGCGACTCCTCCCCCGAGACATAAAGCACCGCCATCCCCAGTTCCGAGAGCCTCGATGCTACGGCAAAGGAAAGCGTTGTCTTGCCTATTCCCGGGTCTCCCCCCAGGAGTATAGACGAGCCCCTCGTAAGCCCGCCGCCGAGAACCCGGTCCATCTCGTCGATGCCGAGGGTGATCCTCTCCTCGGTCACCTCATCGTCCTCGATGATTACGGGGATGGCCGTCTCGCGGCTCAATTCGGGTTCCGCCTCGACCTCCCTGATGGTGTCCCATCCACCGCACCTCGGGCATTTTCCCATCCATTTATAGCTCTCATAACCACACGAGTCGCACATGAAGATCGTTTTTCGCTTAACCAACGTTCTCCCCCCCTCGAGGCCCCTTAAGGAAGGCCGACGCTGCACGAAGGAGCGTCTCCTGACGCTCCTGCTCCCGGGGCAATTCCGCGGGCGCCACTTCGAGGCTGATGGCGCCGTCGTAGCCGGCGGCATGGACGGTTTCGAGCAGTCTGGCAAGAGGAAGATCCCCTTCCCCGGGGAAGAGGTGGCTCCGGTCGCGGGCGTAATCGCTCATGTGTATGTGTTTCAGCCTGCCCGTCCTCTGGTAGTCGAGAAAGGCGGCTATAGAGTCGTGCTCGAAGGTGGCGAGGTGCGTCGTGTCGAGGGTGAAGTAAAGGTTCCTCTCCACCCCGAATCTTATCATGTCCTTGAAGTTGTTGAGCATATAAGGCCTTCTCTTGATCTCCTCGCCCACGAGCGGCATATTTTCGAGAGCTACGCAAACCTTGCCGCATCCCAGCTCAGTCTGAAAGTCCCTTACCTTTCTGAACCATCTAAGGAAGCCAATCTCCAGATGGAACCAGGAGGGCGGGTGGAAATTGACCACGGGGATGCCGAATTCGTCAGCGAGGCTGATGCTCTTCATGAGAGCCTGGACCTGGTTGCCCCAGGACCTCAGCTTCTCGAAGGGCACATGCAAGGCAAATGCGGGGAGGATGGAAAGAGACTCCCTTAAGGTATCCCTGTACTCCTCGTTGTCCAAGTGCCGTTGGATAACGAGATCGCACCCGTCAAAACCCGTTCTTCTGGCGATCAGGAAGATCTCTTTCAGGGGGAGATGGAAAAGGGAGCCGGTCGATAAAAGGATCTTATACGACGACAATGCGGTCATCCACGTCCGAGAGTATCCGGTAGCCGGTCTTTTCCAGGAGAACCGTATCTTCTATGCCGCTTGCGCCCCCCTTTGGGAAAACCATCTTTGGCTCTATGGCGAAGGTCATGCCCTCCTCCAGAGGGTAGTCGTGCCGGGGCGCAAGGTACGGAAGCTCGCTCAGCTCTACGCCGATGCCGTGACCGAGAAAATTGACCTTATGACCATTGTACCCGAGATAATACCGGGCAAATCCCGCATCTTTCGCGAGTTCCACGGAATAGTGAAAGAGCTCGGAAGCCGAGGCCCCTTCCACAGCCCGGTCGAGGACCTTGCGCTCTATGTCCCTGCTTACCTCGTACGCCCGGACGAACCGGTCCGGCATATGTCCGATAGCGTACATTCTCGTCAGGTCCATATGGTAGCCGTGATAGCTTATGCCGAAGTCCACGAGGATGGGCTCGCCCTTTCGCATTTTCTTCCGGCTCGCCCCGACGGGGAAGGCGGGGGAAAGGCCGAGGCCTCCCATTGGCGAATCGGACTGGCTCACGATGCTGCCCGTCCGGCCGCTCAATATGTGCCACGTATAAGGCTCATAGTTGAGCGACCGCATCCGGAGCAAGCCTTCGTGACCGAGAGGCTTTGCATAGGACTCGAGCAAGCCGCCCAGTTCGATCTCGCTCATACCTTCAGCAAGGATCTCCGGTATCCTGGCATAGACCTTCTTTGAAATGGCCGCAGCCCTTTCCATTATCTTGATCTCGAAAGGCGACTTTTTCTTCCGCACCGCTTTCGCAAGCGGGGAGGAGTCGACGAACTCCACGCCCGGAAGAAGGTCGGCGTACCTTATGACCATATTATAGGGCATGACATCCAGCTGCAAGCCGATCCTCTTCATCCCCCTGACGAAAGGGCGTATCTCTTCGAGGGACTTCAGGGGCACCACTTCTTCGAGAGGGGATTCCTGCCTGGCCCTCTTCAAGTCTCTTCTTACGAAGAGCACGGGCGGCCGGTCGAGCGGCACGAACAGGAAGGCGTCCTGCATGGTTCCGGAAAGGTAGTAGTAGTCAATCTTGTAATGAAAAAAGGCCGCGTCGAGGCGGCCTTTTTCGATAAGAGAACGCAGCCCCTCTATCCTCGCCCGGACCTCGCTTGCGGGCGTCAGGAGCATCGCGGAAAAGTCACTCATCCTTCCACACGGCCTTTCTCTTCTCAAGGAAGGCGGCGATTCCCTCTTTTGCGTCCTTTGTAGTCATGCAGCCTTTGAGGTATATGATCTCGGCTGCATTCAGCGCCTGGCTGAAATCGAGGCTAAGGCCCGCCTTGATGGTCTTTTTCGTCCATATGGTCACGGGCCTGCTCTTGTTCAACAGCTCGCCCAGGAACTTGGCCACCCCTTCCGCGAAGCCCTCGGTCGGGAACACGGCGTTGACTAGTCCTATGGCCTCTGCGTCCTTGGCGCTGATGATCTTCCCCGTAAGCAGGAGTTCGTAGGTCTTTTTGAGACCGATAATCTTCGGAAACCAGGCAGCGGCCACGGGCGGAAAGACGCCTACCGCGATCTCGGGCTGGCCGAACCTCGACCTCTCGGATGCAACGACCATGTCACAGAAGGATATCAGCTCGCAGCCTCCCCCCAGCGCGACGCCGTTCACCACGGCAACCGTCGGCGCGTCTATCTCTACCATGCGGCGGAACATCCCGTGGAACGAGCTGATCATCTCGTCCATCTTGTCCTCTGTGTGGTCCTCCACGGCCGCACCGCTCGAGAACGCTTTCTCTCCTGAATGGTCGAAAACCAGAAGCTGAACGCTCGGGTCCTCCTTAACGTCCGAAAGGGCCTCGTTGATCTCTTTCATCATAGCGATGGTGAGCCAGTTGAGTGGCGGAGCGTTGAGCGTCAACGTTGCCGTCTTGTCCTTTTTTTCGAACTTGATCAATTCAAATGCCATGAGTATTCCCCCTTTTCCACCTTCTCTCTTATAAAGGTCCGCCGCGGGCCTGCCGGTCTTTGCAACCCCTCGTAATACTTATCACGAACCGGGCAGCAATTCCAGATGTTTCGCCCGACCGGACCGTGACGAAAAAAAGGGGGGCGATAGGCCCCCCTTTTTTTGCCGCGATCTTTACTTTGCCTGCGGTTTCCCCATGACTTCTTCCATGAACTTCTCGTCCACCAGGGCCCCCTGGGCGATGAGCTGGCGGTTCTTGATGAAGTCGATGGTGTCGGTGCCGGTGATCTTCTTGGTGTTGAAGGCGCCGAAGCCGAGGAAAGCCTCGCCCATCATGTTGGTTGCCAGCCAGTATCTGTGGTCGTTCTTCATGGTATCCCAGAAGAACTTCTTCTTCTGCCTGATGCCGTCGATCGACTTCATGAGACAGCCTGGAAAGAGGTTCGCAAAGGTCCAGACGACGCGGTTGACCTCCGCGTCCAGGAGAGAGAAGTCATAGTCGTTGTTCTTCAGCTTCTCGTTCACCCAGCCCCTCGCCTGCTTGAACTCTTCGCCCGCCTTGTACTCGCCGTATACGATCTCGCCGTTATTGATGAACTTGTCGGTGATCACCTGCGGGTTGCGCACCCAGTTGCCCTTGTCGTCCTTCAGGACTGGGAAAACTTTAGTCAAAAGACCCTTCCACGACATCTTGTAGGCTGTCCACATCTCGCAGCTCACGCAGCTCCACATGGCGTCCTCGATGCTGAAGTAGTGGGGGAGAAAATCGGAGGCGCCGCCGACGGGGGCGGAGCCGTGCCTCGGCCCGGCCTGACCGAAGATCGCGAGGTCGGAGGTCAGGGTGATGTCGCACGCCGTGCCTATCTCCTGGCCGCCTGCGACCCTCATGCCGTTCACCCGGCAGATGACCGGTTTCTTGCACATGAGGATGGAGTCGACCATGTTGTTGAAAAGCTCCATGTAGGCGCCGTACTCTTCCGGGCGCATGCTGTAGTATTCCGAATACTCTCTCGTGTTGCCGCCAGTGCAGAAGGCGTTGGGACCCGTCCCGGTAAAGACTACCGCAACGACCTCGCGGTCCGTCGAGGAGTTTTCAAAGCCGGCGATTACGCCCTTTACCATCTCCGTGGTGTAGGAGTTGTACTGGGCCGGGTTGTTCAGCCGGATCCAGGCCGAGTAAAGCCCCGGAACGACGTTCCCCTTCGGGTCCGTCAAGGGCTTCTTTTCGTACACGGTACAGGGGGCTTCCGTACCCCAGTTCTCTTTACCGTGTCTGCTGTGGTCCTTGATTCCATGTTCTCTTGGCATCCAACTCAGTGACATATTGTTTCCTCCTGATTAAGTGTTTTATTAAAAGTCCGGTTTCAAGACAACTCTTTTTGCGGGCGATCCCGCCTTGTGGATCTCATCGAACGTCGCAGCGATCGTGCTCATCGGCCTTACGTCGACAAAAGGGTCGATGACGATCTTCTTCTTCAGCACCATATCGAGAACGATGGGATAGTACTCGGGGAGACAGCCCCAGGTCCCTATGATCTCCGCGTCGAAGGCCATGAGCTTGGACATCATGTATTCGCTCTTCGCCATGCCGAATCCCACCATTATAAGCTTGCCGACAAAGGAGAGGAGGTCGAGCGCGAGATCCTGGCCGGCCTTCGTGCCCGTCACCTCGAAAATCTTCCATCCGGTGTTGGCGAGGCCTTTGCCCTTGCAATAGTTCCTCCACTCTCCCACTATGTCCTTGTTTACCTTGTCTACCGTGCTTATGACGTGGTCACAACCGTACTCGAGAGCCCGCTGGAGCTTCTCCGGGTTCCTAGCTATGCCGATTACCGTCTTGGCCCCCAGGGCCTTCACTGTCTGCGCCATATAGACGCCTACTCCGCCCGTGGCCCCGATGACGATAACGTTGTCGCCCGGCTGGAGATCGGCCCTCTTCGAGGCCTGATAAGGCGTCGTCACTGCGTCGGCTATGACCGAAAGCTGCTCGAGCTTATATCCCGCCTTGTCGGCGACGAGACAAAGGTCAATCGACGGCACGGGTATATGGCTTGAAAAACCTCCGTAGATCCCCAGGCTGTTGCCGGGCATCTTCTGGGTGAGGCACCTGTTGCCCCTGCCCGTTTTGCAGAGTATGCACTGTCTGCAGGGCATAACCGCAGGTATTATCACCTCTTTTCCAATCCATGCGGGGTCTCCCGCCACGACTGTCCCGCTGATCTCGTGTCCCAGGGTCAATGGGGGTTTGTTGACTGTGGGCACGCCGTCATAGAAGTAGCCGAGATCAGTGTGACACACGCCGCAACCCGCCACCTGTACCAGCACGTCGCCATCCTTGAGCGCGGGGACGGGTATTTCGGTTTTTTCCAGCTTGCCGGGTGTAACCTCTCCCGTTTCCCTGTTTTTCGAGAACGGTGTCACCATTTGCCATGTTTTTATTGAAGTTGGTACATCAGCCATAAAACACCTCCAGGTATTTTTGTTTCAATGCCACGCCCCCTACTACCACCAATTCTACGTCATTCCATAGCCGCCATCGACGCATAGCAGCTGACCCGTGATATACCTCGAATCGTCGCATGCGAAAAACACAAATGCGGGTGCAACGTCTTCCGGTTCCGCGTACTTATTGAGAAGGATCCGCCGCAGGTAGATCTCCTTCAGCTTTTCGTCGTTCTGAAGGGCGCTGGTCATCTCCGTCGTGACGATCCCGAGGGAGATCACGTTCGCAGTGACGTTGTAGCGGGCGAGTTCCCGTGCAGCGGACTTTGTGAGCGTGACTACCCCGCCCTTTGCCGCAGCATAATGGATCTGGCCCGTGGTCCCCACGATCCCCGCCACTGAAGTGACATTGACGATCCGCCCGTATTTCTGCTCCATGAAGTACTTGGATGCGGCCTTGATGCAGTGCCATGGACCCTTCATCTGCACGTCCACCACCTCGTCCCAGACCTCGTCGGACAGCTTGTGAAGCATGGCGGGTTTAGAAATCCCGGCGTTGTTGATGAGCACGTGTATGGCGCCGAAATTCTGCACACACGCATCGACGATCCTCTGGGCGTCCTCCCACTTGCTGACGTCGCCCTGCACGGCAACCGCCTTTCGTCCCATCGCCTCGACCATTCCCACGACTTCCTTTGCAGCCTTCTCGTTACCAGCGTAATTCACAACGACGTTTGCTCCCTCCTTTGCAAAAGCCAGAGAGACCGCACGTCCCACGCCCCTCCCGCCGCCGGTTACAACAGCATTTTTCCCCTCCAGTTTCATCGGAACCTCTCTTCGTTTCTTTGTGAAAATTATTACAAAACTTCAAGCAGATTTTATATACAACAGAAGCTTATGTCAAGACAAAATAGTGCGAAAGACCCCTGTCCAATTGCCAGCCGGATGAGATCAACCAAGGGCACGCTCGACCACTTCCGCCAGCCCTTTGCAGTACTTCTCAGTGACATCGGCCGACGGTCCCTCGACCATAACGCGGCACATCTTCTGTGTACCCGAATAACGGACAAGAACCCGGCCTTCATCGCCAAGCTCCATTTCGACCTGCCTGATTGCCTGCCTGATTTCCGGCACCGTATCCAAGCGCGGTTTCCGCTTCACTTTTACATTGACCAGCTTTTGCGGAAAAACATCCATCACCGCCGCAAGCTCCGACAGCCGTTTGCCTGTCCTCACCATCGATGCCACCACCTGCATTGCGGTGATGATGCCGTCTCCCGTGGTATGGTGATCGAGGAAGATCATATGCCCCGATTCCTCGCCGCCTAAGACGCCGCCGAGGCGGATCATGTCCTCAAGCACGTACCGGTCCCCCACGTTCGAGGTATGATGGTTGAGCATGTGCCTACGGCAGGCGATCTTCAAGCCCAGGTTACTCATAACGGTGCTCACGACAAGGTCGTTCCTCAACTGGCCCCGTTCTTTCATCACCAGACTGCAAAGCAGGAGGATCTGATCACCCGTCAGGTCCTTTCCCTTCTCATCGACCGCGATCAGACGGTCTCCATCGCCGTCGAAGGCGAGGCCGAGGGCCGCTCCCGTCTCCACAACCCTTTTCCTCAAATCGTCGGTGTACTGAGAGCCGCACCCGTCATTTATATTTAGCCCGTTAGGCGAATTATGGATAACCTCGACCTCGGCACCCAGCTCCGAAAAGGCAATGGGCGCGACCTTGTATGTAGCGCCGTTGGCGACGTCCAGGACTATTTTCATCCTTTCCATGGAGAGATCGCGGGGAAAGGTATTTTTTAGGAAAACGATGTACCTTCCGTTTACGTCTTCCATACGGAATGCCTGCCCCATCTCCCGAGCCGGCGGCAGGCGGCGTTCGAGCTCGCCGCTGAGGATCAGGTTCTCTAGCCTTGCCTCCTCCTCATCGCTCAGCTTGAAGCCGTTCCCGTTGAAGATCTTTATTCCGTTGTCCTCGTAAGGGTTGTGGGAGGCGGAGACTACGATGCCCGCGTCCGCCCGCATGCTTTGAGTAATAAAGGCTATGCCCGGTGTGGGCAGAACGCCTACCAGGTAAGGGTGGCCCCCCATGGACGTGATGCCCGCCTCAAGCGAGCTCTCCAGCATATATCCGGAGATGCGCGTGTCTTTCCCTATTACGATCCTCGTCCGATGGCGCTCCTTCCTCAAGAGGTAAGCGACCGCCTGGCCGACGCCGAAAGCGATCTCCGATCTCATCGGGTAACGGTTCGCTTCCCCTCTTATGCCGTCGGTCCCGAATAATTTCCCCATCAGACATCCCTCCCGAAAGAATCCGACAATTCGTCCTGTAGAGTCATCCAACCCGTAAGACTCCGGGACCCACGGTGCAGTTGCTTTGTGGCGGCTGGAGACGAAAGCAGATGGACCGCGGTGCAGCATACAATCGCATGAACATTTACCATTTTCAGCGAGGGCAAGTCAACAAACGGAAAAATGGAAAAACCGTCCGGCCGCCTCAAAACGTGATCAAGTCGGTCCTTGAAAGGGTCGTCTGGGCGGAAACCCTGGGAGCGTTCACGAGGTGCCAGGAGACGTACTGCTCTGCATATAGAACCTCGGCCGACATCCCGTCAACGGGAACGATTACCTTCATGCCCCTGAAGGCCGCCTCGCTCGCGGTGTATAGGACTGCGCCGTGCGAGGCGGTGCCGGTGACGATCACGGTTTTTATCTTCTTGTCTCTCAAGATACTGTCGAGATCGGTGTTGAGAAATTTATCGGGCCCCGACGTGACGACCGCTTCCCCACTCCTTGGAGCAAGCTCTCCGGCGATGTCGGCAGGCACGGCGCCGGCAGACAGGCTGTAAACGACGGTGAGGTTGGCAGCCCTGGCCCTCTCCAGCAGCTTCTGCACCTTCGGGATGGAGCTGATGCAGCGGGGGCGCGTCTGGGCATTGCAGGTCTGTTTGTTGAAGTCCAGAAGGAGAAGGGCTGTAGAAGCAGGATCGACGGCTACTTTTTTGACCTGCGGTGCAGGAGGGACCTTTATGGCGTTCCATTCATCAATGACGGTCTGGCCCGAGACACAGAGCGGCCATGAGAGCAGAATTCCCAAAAACAGGTATCCTACCTTTTTCCCCCCCTTCATGAGACCCCCTTTTATATATTATGTGACCGGCGATAGTAATATTATAAAGCAAAAAGTAAGAAGCAGCGATATTTTTGTGATTTTCACCGTTGTGGTCCGTAGACACGGAAATAGCTGGACAACGGTGCGCGATAAGTGTATTCATTCTCCTTGCCGGTTCGTTGCATAAAGATTTTATTTATACATCAATGGCCCTCAGGCGTTTTGCAGGGATTGAAGATCGCCGATCGAGCATATACAATGAATAACGGCCGCATCGTCCTTGGGGGACCGGGACCGACCTCCTCCGGTGCCCGGCAGTGAGAGGGGCTTATTTAGCAATAGAGCGGGCGGGGGAGAGGGCGGCCTTTTTCTATAAAAGGAGTTGCTATGGGAGGAGAGATCACGAGCATAACGATAGTCGGTGCCGGGGCGGTAGGAGGCGCAGTAGCTGCCATGCTCGCGGAAGCGGGCGAGCAGGTTTTTCTGCTCGCAGCCGGCGAGCGCCGTCGGCGGCTCGAGCGTGGTGGGCTCGTGGTCAACGGGAGAGAGTACTCGATGCCCGTCGTTGACGCCGAAGGCGCTGGAATGGCCGCCGATCTGGTTGTTGTGGCAGTCAAGCAGCACCATCTCGCCGGGGCGATAAGCCAGATGGGGTGTTCGGTAGGCCCGGAAAGTATCATCATTTCGCTCATGAACGGCGTTGAAAGCGAGGAGCAGATCGGCAAGGCCTTCGGCGATGACCTCGTGCTGCCGGCCACCATCGTCGGCATCGACGCATTGAGGGAGGGCAGAGTCATCACCTATTCGAAAAAGGGAAAGATCTTCTTCGGGGAGCTGACCGGCCAAAAGACAAGGCGGGTAGGGCGGGTCGGCGCGCTCTTCGACCGTGCAGGTATCGCTTACGAAATACCGTCCGACATAAGGCGGACTATCTGGTGGAAGTTCATGATCAACGTTGGCGTGAACCAGGCATCGGCCGCCCTGAGGGCGCCCTATGGCGTTTTCCAGACCCCCGGTGAGGCGAGACTGCTCATGGAGTCGGCCATGGCGGAGGTGATCGCGGTCGCAAGCAGGCTGGGAATACCTCTTGGGGAGGCCGACCTGGCCGATTGGTACGCCGTGCTGAAAGGGATGAGCCCCGAAGGCAAGACCTCAATGCTCCAGGATGTTGAGGCGGGAAGGAAAACCGAGGTCGAGATGTTCGCCGGCAAGGTCATAGAGCTGGGCAGACGCCTCGGCGTTCCGACGCCGGTAAACGAGAAACTTTTCGACCTAATTAGAAAAATAGAAGCTTCTTAAGGGTTTGACTTCTCCACCACGCAGTCAAGGGCCCCCCGAAAAAGCCTTACCGACACCTCCTCCCCGGCCGAGACCTGGTTCGCTTCCCTTACCACGGCCCTCGTGTCGGCCCGCACCGTGATGCTGTAGCCCCTCCTTAATATATTTTCGGGATTGAGGTCCGTGAGGCGCTGCGTGCATGAGCGCAGCCGCTCCGACTTGTCCGCGTAAAGGGCGGAAAAGCTGTTGTGCAGGTTATTGAAAAGCTCGTCGAGGTACATCTTCTGCCGCATGAGGATCGCCCTCTTTTCCTTGAGCGCGGATTTGTCTCTGGAAAGGATGAGCCTCGAGCTTTCGAGCCTGTTCCTCATAAGGCCCGCGAGCCGGTCCCTCATGGCCCCCAATATGTCCGACAACTCCCGCTTGTCTCTCACGACCATGTCCGCAGCGGCGGTGGGGGTGGGCGCCCTGACGTCAGCAACGAAATCGGCTATTGTAAAATCTATTTCGTGACCGACGCCCGATACGACGGGTATCCGGGATGCCCATATGGCCCTTGCCACTGCCTCTTCGTTGAAGCAGGCAAGATCCTCCAGCGACCCTCCTCCCCGCCCCAGGATGATCACATCCACGTCCTTTTCATCGTTGAAGTATTCGATGCCCTCCACGACCTCCTGGCATGCCTGGTCGCCCTGCACCCTTACAGGATATATGCGCACGGCCATGTTCTCGAATTTACCGCGTATGATCTTCAGCATGTCCCTGATCGCCGCTCCTGCGGGCGAAGTGATGATGCCGATTCTCCGCGGGAGGAAAGGAAGGGGCTTCTTGCGGGCGGCCTCGAAGAGGCCCTCCCGGAGGAGCTTTTCCTTGAGAGCCTCGAACTTGACCTGGAGGAGGCCGAGCCCCCTGACCTCTATGTCTTCCGCCAGTAGACGGTACTCGCCTCTTTTCTCGTAAACGTCGATCCGCCCCTTGCAGATGACGGCCGTTCCATCCTTTATCAGGTCTTCACGGTATTTGCCCTGATAGTTGAACATGACGGCTTTCAGGCTGGAGGAGTCGTCCTTGAGGGTAAAGTAGAGATGGCCCGAGGGATAGACCTTGGAGTTGGAGACCTCGCCCTCTACGATCACATCCTTGAACTGCCTGTAGATACAGTCGCGGATGCGCGACGTGAGCTGCGAAACAGTGAGAACGGGAACCGGCCATTCAAGGGGATATCTCATTTACTTCTGAAATACTCCGAGACGATTTTCATAGCGCAGTACTCGCCGCACATGCTGCACACGTCGTCATGGAGGCTTCGCTCCCCCCTGAAAGTTATGATCTTCTGCGGGTCTATGGCAGTCTTTATCTGGCCTTCCCAATCAAGGGCCTTGCGGTACCGCGACATCTGCTCGTCCCGCGCCCAGGCTTCCTTTTTCCCCCGTGCGAGATCGGCCGCGTGGGCGGCGATCTTCGCAACGATGACCCCCTCCCTGACGTCACTTACCGCAGGGAGGCCGAGGTGTTCGCAAGGGGTCACGTAGCAGATGAAGTCGGCGCCGTAATAACCCGCCATCGCCCCCCCTATGGCAGAGGTGATGTGATCGTAACCCGGCGCAATGTCAGTGACTATAGGGCCCAGCACATAGAAAGGCGCCCCTTTGCACATCTTCTTCTCGAGCAAAATGTTTGCCTCTATCTGGTTGAGCGGCACGTGGCCCGGACCCTCTATCATTACCTGGACGCCGTTTTTTTGGGCCTCATCGCACAGCTCGCCCAACAGGAGCAGCTCCTGCACCTGCGTTCTATCCGTAGCGTCAGCTATACTTCCGGGCCGGAGCCCGTCTCCGAGGCTTAAGGCCATGTCGTATTTCTTGGCAATCGAGACAAGGCGGTCGAACTGCTCGTACAAGGGGTTCTCTCTCTCGTTAACGATCATCCATTCGGTAAGGAAGGCGCCGCCCCTGCTGACGATGTCCGTGATCCTCCCCTGTTTCTTCAGCCTTTCCAGCACCCCTCTGGTCACCCCGGCGTGGACCGTAACGAAATCGACTCCGTCCTCCCCGTGTTTCTCGATCACCTCGAAGAGCTCGTCCGGCTCCATGCGCGTTATACTCCGCCTCTTCGCCACCGCCTCGACCGCCGCCTGGTAGATGGGAACGGTCCCTATCGGCACGTGGGCGCGGGACATGATGATCTTCCGTATCTCGTCGAGCTTGCCGCCCGTGGAAAGGTCCATGATCGTATCGGCCCCCGCCTCCTCTGCTACGCGAAGCTTCTCGATCTCCCCTTCCACGTCGACCCTTTCCGTCGATGTGCCTATATTGGCGTTAACCTTTACCGAAAGCCCCTCTCCTACGCCTTTGGGTGTAAAGCCGCGGTGCCTGTTGTTGCTGAGCACTATCGCCCTCCCGCAGGCTATCAAATCGCGCAAGGCCCCGGCCTCTATCCCCTCATGGCCTGCGACTTGCTTCATGGCATCGGTGATGTTTCCCTCGCGGGCCTCGATCAGTTGGTTTTCCATTGCATCATCTCCATTTTCTTTATAAGTTCCCGAGGGTCCCTCGCGAATAGCCTGATGATGGGCTCTTTGCCCACATCCCCGTGATCGTAGATGATGTCGGGCGGCCCTTCCGCGTGCTCCAGAGCCGCTTCAACGAGGAAATCGAGACTCCTTCCCTCCGTGTGCTTCACGCCGTCAGGCTCCTTTTTCCTGTCCCAGAAGACCAGTGACAGGCCTTTCTCCCTGGCCCTTGCCACAAGGGCCTCGTCGTACCTGATATCGACTGCCGCACGCTGATGAGGATAATGCCTCATGTACGTCAGGCAGAGGCGGGCAACATGGGATGAGACGCCGAACTCGGGCGGCCCTTTGAAAAAGAGTTTTCCCTGTCGCGTACCTATACGGCCCGGAAAGGCAGCCACATCCGCGGTCGTGCGGGCTTCCCGCAGGGCGTAGCCCATGTTCATCTGGACAGCCGGCACAAGCTCAGCCAGGTCGAGTTCTGCCAGCCGGAAAGCCGCCTCATTCATCGCCTGAAGGACGGCCCATTTCTCTGCGTCCCTGCCGGCCGAGCAGCCCGGATCGGCATAATAGTACCCGCCGGGGGCCGGCAGGTGCGTCTCGGAAAGGAACCTGTCGAGGAACCGCTCCGTCTCAAGAAAGGCCTCTTTCACAGGGTAATCGAGGGCCATGTGGGCGAGGAGGGCGGCGGAGAAGAGACACCCTGTCCCGTGGACCACCCTCTCGACCCTTTTCCTGCCGTATGTCGTCGCTACTTCTCCGTCAAAAAGGAGGTCCACGGGCTCTCCTGGAATATGGCCCCCCTTGAGAATTACGTTCTTCGACCCTTTCCGGCAGAGGGCTGCCGCGGCGGCCTCCATCCCGCCGATGCTATCGATCCTCTCATCGGCAAGGATTTCCGCCTCGTCGATGTTCGGCGTCAAGGAAGGCCCGAGCGGCAAGAGCCGGTCGGCGAGAGCGGCTATACCCTCTTCGGTGATCAATCTCAGGCCGTTCTTGGCGGCGATTACCGGGTCGAGCACGAAAGGGACGTCCCTTTGACCGGCCAGAAATTCCGCCACTCTGGCTACATGGGGCGCGTCAGGGAGAACACCGACCTTGATTCCCGAAAGGGGGAGCGAAGCCTTCGCCCTCTCTATCATCTCGGAGAAAACCCCCATCGGGACCGGCTCGACGCTCGTCGCGCCTTCCGGTCCCTGGACGACGAACGCCGACGGCACCGAGAGGCCGTGCAGGCCGAGGAAAGAGAAGACCTCCAGGTCCTTTGTGATGCCGGCCCCATGGGAGAGGTCATGTCCCGCGATGGTAAGCACATATTTCATCGGGTCTCTTCGCAACGGGGCTTTTCTCGCCGCCCCGTCGTCTTCTTCAGGATTTTCTGCCGTTTGCGGAGATTCCTTTAATATAGCACTTTATCGGCGTTAAATACATACGCAAGTGTATGCATATCTCCTGGTCTCCCTGTCCGATGCGTGCCGGCCTGGGGGGGGTCCTGATTTACCTATCTCCGAAAAGGAGGGACTCGAAGAGCCACCCAAGGCGGTGCAGCCAGCTTCGGACGACCCGGCTGCTGCTTATAGACCCTTGGATGTCGTAACCCGAAAGGCGCGAGTACGCCCGGATGAACAAGGCCTTTTCAATGCCGTCCGTGTCTAGTCGACCTCGCCTTTCCATTTTTTCCGCGAATCGACAGAGTCTGCGGACCATGGATTCCACGTCCTTGCGAAGAAGGGTTTTTCTGACCGCCCGGTCGAAGTCGAGGAGCATAAGGCGACCGCGCCGATCGACGAGGACATTTTGCAGGTGTAGGTCTCTATGATAGACACCTGCCTGCTCGAGGCGCCAGAGGAGATCGGCAAATGCCCTTATTGCCCTCCTTCTCTCTCTTTTCCGGTTATTTTTGAGGTATTCGAGAAGGCTTACCGCATCTTTTTCGAAGATCGTGAGAAGGTACAAGCGTTTAAGGAGAAAGGTTCTTTCTATGACTGCGGCAAAGGGGGCCGCCACGGGAACGCCGCTCTCCCGGAGATAAGCCATCACCTCTGCCTCCGAGATTACACGCTCCTGATCGAGGAAGAAGGCGCCGGTGAAAGCCCTGAACAGGCCGCCGTGCCTGTAGGCCCTTACAACGAGTTTCCGCCCGTCTAGTTCTATGACCCTTATCCCGCCCCTGCCCCTGTGGGCGATAACCTGCGACTCCCGGACCTTGCGCATGAGACCGGCAGGCTCCGCGAAAGAAGAGAAGTAGAGGAACGTGAATTTTCCTTCCTCCCTTTTCTCCCAAGGCGGCATTATAAGCAACATTGTAAACAATCCCGATCCTTTTTTCCAATCACCCGCTCAACCGCTCGAGGTCGTTGGGTCATCACAAAAAAGAATTCCGTTGACAGCGGGTCCTTTCCTGTGGGAAAAATAGCGCCGGGCCAAACATAACGTCTAGGGTGTTCCGGAATGGCTTACGAGATTCCCTCTGTTGTTCCCTACTATCCTGTCCCGAACAGGGCCAACCACAGGCTCAACCTCGAAGCTGGACCTGACAAGGAGTACGAGGACATAGGCTGGAACAGGGGAGTCTTGAGCGACGGACGCCCATTCAGGGTAGAGTACTGGTGCTGCAACGGCCTCTCGGTCCTCACTTTCTTCATGTCAACGAAAGGCATAGAGAAGGCAACAGACCGGTATTTCAGGGAGCTTCTCGTAGATGAGGGCATCCTCACGTTCCTGACGGCCGATTCCGCCCTGAGGGCGAAGAAGATCACGGACGCCTCCGGGAACGAGATGTGGTCGGTCAACGTAGCGGTGGGCGACCAGGAGGGGCTTTTGGTGGGAGAGACGGTATTGCTGAAGCGTTACCGCGAGCCGGGCTAGACGGAGGAAATCAGAGAGAAGGGCCGCGATTGCGGCCCTTCTCTCTATGACCTCTCGGCCTTATTTGATCCTGTTCCTCACGATCTCGTCGACGACCGAAGGATCGGCTAGCGTGCTCGTATCGCCAAGCTGATCGATCTCGCCCGAGGCGACCTTCCTCAGAATCCTCCTCATAATCTTACCGGACCTGGTCTTCGGAAGACCTGGCACGAACTGGATCTTACCCGGCGAAGCAATGGGACCGATTTCCTTTCTCACGTGGGCCACGAGCTGTTTCCTCAACTCATCGCTGCCTGTCTGGCCCACCTTGAGAATAACGTACGCGTACAGGTCTTCGCCCTTCACATCGTGGGGGAAGCCGACCACCGCCGCCTCTGCCACTGCAGGATGGGAGACGAGCGCGCTCTCGACTTCGGCTGTCCCGATGCGGTGGCCCGACACGTTCACCACGTCGTCTACGCGGCCGAGGAGCCAAAAGTAGCCGTCCTCGTCCCTTCTGGCGCCGTCACCCGAGAAATAGAAGCCCGGCTGCTGTACAAAATAGGTGTTGTAGAACCTTTCAGGGTCCTTATAGACGCCCCTCATCATGCCCGGCCAGGACCTTGTGATGCAGAGCTCGCCGCCCTCGTTCACCCCTGCCTCTGCCGAGGGCTCGGAGGAGGAGCCTCTCGGCTTGAGGACCACCGCGTCAACGCCGAAAAACGGCAGCGTAGCCGAGCCCGGTTTCGTCGGCCATGCACCGGGAAGGGGCGTGATTAGGATTCCCCCGGTCTCCGTCTGCCACCACGTATCGACGATGGGACATTTTTCCCGACCGATGTTTTTGTGGTACCACATCCATGCCTCCGGGTTGATCGGCTCGCCGACGGAGCCGAGGAGCCTCAGGGAGGAGAGGTCCCTCTTGGCCGGCCATGCGTCGCCCTCTCTGGCAATGGCCCTGATTGCGGTCGGCGCGGTATAGAATATGCTCACTTTGAATTTCTCGACGATCTGCCAGAACCTGTCCGGCTGGGGGTAGGTGGGAACGGACTCGAAGACGATAGACGTGGCGCCGTTCGCGAGGGGGCCGTAAACGATATAGCTGTGGCCGGTGACCCAGCCGATGTCGGCGGTGCAGAAGAAAATATCCTTGTCCTTGTAATCGAAGATGTACTTCATGGTAGCGTAGACATAGACCATGTAGCCGCCGATAGTGTGCATGACGCCCTTCGGCTTGCCCGTAGAACCCGAAGTGTAAAGGATGAAGAGCGGGTCCTCCGCATCCATCTCTTCCGCAGGACATACATCGCTTATATCGGAAGCCGCCACCTCGTCTCCGAAGAAGGTGTCCCTACCCGCCTTCATCGGGACCTCAAGCCCCCCGAGCCTCTTGACGACGATCACGCTCTCCACTTTGTGGCCCTGTTTCTCGCACAGGTCGCACGCGCTGTCCGCGCTTGCCTTCGAGTTGACGTGCTTACCCGAGCGCCAGTAACCGTTCGCTGTGATAAGGACGGTTGCGCCGGCATCGAGTATCCTGTCTCTCAGGGCCTCTGCCGAGAAGCCGCCGAAGACGATCGTGTGGACAGCACCGATTCTGGCGCAGGCCATCATTGCTACAGGGAGCTCGGCGATCATGGGCAGATAGATTGCCACCCTGTCGCCCTTCTTCACGCCTTTCTTTTTCAAGACATTGGCGAACCGGGAGACCTGCTTGAGCAGTTCGCGGTAAGTGAACTTTTTCACGTCGTCATCGGGCTCGCCCTGAAAGATTATGGCGGTCTTGTCGCCTTTCCCTTTCTCGATCTGATAATCGAGACAGTTGTAAGAGATGTTGGTCTTGCCGTTGATAAACCATTCGATTTCCGCTTTCGGGAAGTTCTCCCGGTTCACCTTGTCCCATTTCTTGAACCAGAAGAGCTCGCTCGCGATTCCCCCCCAGAACTTCTCGGGGTTCTGGATGGACTCTTTCCACATTCTTTCATACTCTTCCCTGCTCTTGACGTACGCCTGCTTGACAAACTCCTCAGGTGGGGGAAATTTTCTCGTTTCCTCCATCATACTTGTAATGGTAGTTTTTCCTTCCGCCATAAATACCTCCTCATTGGATGTGGTATGCGAGGGCATAAGATTATTGCTGTTAGATGACCCGATCCCCCGTGCATAGTTTTAGTTGAATCTATGTGCTTTGTCAACAAAAATTGTGCATATTATCACAATCTAGCAGAAACTCTGATTTTGTCACGTTTTCAAAGGCTTATCCGCGGCTGCCGCGGCAGGCGTATTCCGAATGCCCTGTCCCGAACCGGGTAGTGGGCCATTCCTTTTGCCTGACCGAGAGTCGGCGAGGGCCGGGTAGGCGAGCGCACTTGACGTAGAGACGATTTGTTACTACCTTTATCTACGAGTGCCAAAACTCGGGAGGAGGCATGATGGAGAAAAGGATACTCGTGATCGATGACGAAGGCGACTTTTGTGAGTTCGTCAAGGAAAGTCTCGAGAAAACGGGAAACTTCGAAGTGTTCGTCTCTACGGACGGCGCCTCCGGGATTGCCACGGCAGAGACGGAAAAACCTGAACTTATACTCCTGGATATAAATATGCCCAGAATGAATGGTGCCGAGGTAGCCGATCGCCTGCTTCACGGGGAGAATACGAAGGATATTCCTATCGCCTTCATCACAGGGCTCCTGACCAATGACGAGGTGAAGAGAAGGAGCGGCTACATACATGGTTTTCCGTTCATCAGCAAGCCTCTCACGATAAGTGAGCTTGTAACCCACATTGAGGCCGTCTTTGAAGTCGTGAAGGCGGAGCAGCGCTTTATCGAGCTCATCGAACGCTGATAGCGGCCGGTTTCTTGCCCGATTGAAGCGAATGGATGCGACTTATATTCTCTTCTATGGCCCGCGGCCTTAAGCGGGGGCGGGCCGAAGGGGTATCCGGCATGGGCATCAGGGTTATCCCCCTTGAAAGAGGCAAAGTCCCTGGAGAGCGGGCCGAGGTTCGTCGCGACCGGACGGTAGAGACGGATATACTCGAAGCGATCTCGGTCAACGTGCGCCTCCGCCACATAAAAGACTTGGGGCTATGGGTCGACGGAGGGGTGGTCCACCTCAGAGGATTCGTCAAGAACGAATCCGAACAGGCAACGCTCCGCCGGGCCGTCGCGCTCGTGCGAGGCGTTCACGCCGTCTGGGACCTGGTAGAAAGGCCCGACCGGCTGCCCCTGAAAACAATCGATATCGGCTGCGGCAGTCATAAACAAGCCGAGACGGCAGTCGGACTCGACCGGTCTCCTCACGATCCGGTGGAGGTAGTTGCCGATCTGGAAGAGGGCCTTCCCTTCACGGATGGATCGGTCGACCATATCTTTGCCGTTCACGTGCTCGAACACGTGAAAAACCTCATTCCCCTCATGAACGACATCCACAGGGTCTTGAGGCACGACGGCGTCCTGCACGTGCTGGTCCCCTACTGGCGAGACGCGGTAGCCGTTGCAGACCCTACGCACGTGAGGTTCTTCGTGCCCCAGAGTTTCAGGATATTCTGCGAGCGTAAAGAGGGTGTCAGACCCTACCGGCCCCTGATGATCTCCCATAACCGCGATACGGTATTTGCCGATCTTATGCCCGATAAGGCGGGTATGGGCGCAGGCGACGACGATATGGTCCGTTTTTTTCTATAAGGGACAACTTGTGCGGTTTATCCCCTGTCCATCGCGAAGCGCTTACGGAGTTGCCTTCTGATCTCGACAGCCGTATTGGAAAGCTGTCGCGGGTCATCGGACGCGCAGAAAAAGCTCTGCCCGATGTGTTCGAAGGCCTCGATGCACCGGGTGAGAGCTTTCATGGCCACGGCGGCCGAATCGATGGCGTCCTCGGACAGGCCGCTATGGTCTGAGGCGACCGCCCTTCGGGTCTTGACAGACACAATTCTGTGGTACCAGACGAGGTCATCGAAGAGGGCCCTTTGTCCTGGCTTCAGATACGGCTCTGCCGTCTTAAGGAAGGCGTACGTCTTAGTGGTGAAGGCGAGGGCAAGTCTGTACAATGCGTCGTCGTCGACGGAGGACCGATCGAGCATGCCGAGCTCCGTACTGTAATCGAGATCTATGGAGAGCCCGGCTGCTATCTCTTTCAATATCTCCATTGTCTCATCGAGTGATTCTTTCACGTCTTCGAGAGAGGCGCTGCGCAGGCCATCGCTCCTGCCTCCCATCTGTCTCGAAGAGGTCTTGCTCTGAAGCAGCGCGAAGATCTCGCAACGTTCCGTCTCTTCGCATCGCTCGCAGAGATAGTCGCAGATATTGAACGGAGACCTCACTTTTCTGCCGCCCGCCTGAAAAATAATTTCATGGTCCTTATATTCGCCCAATTCAATTCGATTTGCAAGGATATTAAGTCAAGAGAATCTTAGGTTGGACCATTCACTTGTGGGGTGGGCTTTTTTCCTTCTTCGGGACTCCCTTCCTTACAGAAGCCCGTAAGGCATGGCGCGCTTCGACCATTCGCTCGTGGGGTGTTCCCGCCTCAGTTTTTCGAAGGCCTCCTTGAGCGGCTGGGGGTTGTGCGTCTCTTTATACTGAATAACGCCGCGCAGATAGATTGCTTCAGGCGCGGCCGCACTCTGCGGGTAGCTGTTGATGATCTTCTCCACATCGCCATCGGCCTGACCCAGGCTATCTCGATCGAAATTAACCTTTGCCATGCCGAGGAGCAATCCCGGAATAAACTCTTCCGGAGGCAGGAAGCCGACGATCCTGTGGTGCTCCTTGCCGCCGTCGTCCAGCATGAGGATAGTCGGCGTCCATTTCACATTGTACATCGAAGCGTAGGGTTGGGAATCAAAGAGCAGTTGAACCGGTATGACGCGGTTGTTGATAAACTCTGCAACGCGGCTGTCAGGGTACGTAACTGCACCCATCTGTTTGCAGCCTATTCAGTTAGGATTAAAGAAATCGAGCAGTACCGGTTTTCCCTCCGATTTCGCCAGGGAGAGGGCGGTCTCCAAATCCCCTATCCATTTTATATCTGCCATACGGTCCTCCTTCCAGGCACATCCGCCTTTCTAAGCGATCTATATCTGACGCTCCTTGCTGGCGCTCCGATCCTTCCCTAATATAAGGTCTCCAGTCGCCGATAGCAAGGAGCGTTTTTCAGCGAAAGATGCGAGCCAAGGTCCTTTGCGAAAGCTGGCGTGGGCGCATCGATGGGTCTATAATTATGTTGCGTTTACGAGGGCGCTCCCATGATCTGGCGCAGAAAGGAAAGAGAGGCCGTCGTGCCGGAGGAGAGATACGAAACACTCCGGAGGAGGATAGTCGCCCTTCTGAAAGAGAGGCCCCTTTCGGCAAGGCAGATATCCAACGAGCTCCGGATTCCGGAAAAGGACGTTTACGAACATCTGGAACACATCAGGAGGACGACGGGCAGCAGGTTCACGGTGCAGCCCGCGCGTTGCGAGAGGTGCGGTTTTGTCTTCCGGAAGAGGTACCGGTTGAAGAAGCCGGGCAAGTGTCCCATGTGCAGGAAGGAGTCGGTGGGGGAACCCGTTTTCTCTGTCGAAGAACCTGATTAGGACGTCCGGAAGTCTTCTTTCATTCCTTCCCGGACGTGCCTTTTTGTCCCGTCAACCTGGCTTCGGCCATTCGCTTGAGCCTTTGTCTCCTCAGGAAATATCCCAGCCAGCCCAGCATCCAGAGGATAAGGATGGTAAGCATTACAGGTCTGTCGAACTTTCTGATATCCCTGAGCAGGTTCTCGAGGACGGTGCCGAAGAGAAAACCGAAGAGCCCCACGATAACGGACCAGGCAAAGGCTCCTATGATGTTGAGGAAGACGAACTGGGAGACTTTCACGTCACTCATCCCTATGGCAAAAGGGGTGACGGAGCGAAGGCCGTAGAGGAAGCGGAAGCTGACGATGATCAGGCGGTGGTAACGCTCAAGTAAATTTTGTACTTTAACCACCCTCACTTGCCATAGAGGGCGGCTTCTCAAAAAAGTCTTGCCCTTCAGGCGGCCCAGGAAAAAATAGAACTCGTCTCCCGATACTGCGCCCAGGAAAGCGGTCATGATTACCCAATGGGTGTCCATGTACCCCTGATGTGCGGCAAAAGACGCGGCGATTAGGATGGTCTCTCCCTCGAAGAAGACACCTATGAACAACGCCAGGTAGCCGTAATGAGCGATAAAGGTCTCGGCGCTCATGAGCGTGAAGAAACATAAGCCCCATGGGCGATGCTGTCAAAGGGCCAGGGCGGAAGCTCACTCCTCCCTTCCTATGCCCAGTTTCTTCATCTTGTACCTCAACATCCTTTCGCTTATCCCAATTGCCTCTGCAGCCCTTGTCTGGACCCAGTTGGCAGCGACAAGGGCCTCCGTGATCATCCTCTTCTCCATCGACTCGACCACCTGCTTCATGCTACCGTCTGTAGGCACGGGTTCCACCGCGCCGTATATGGAAAGGTCTTCCCTCGTTACGTATTCTCCCCTTGAAAGGACGACGGCACGTTCGACGATGTTCTCAAGCTCCCTCACATTGCCGGGGTAGTCGTGCTTGATGAGGACATCCCTGGCTTCCCTTGAGAAGCCTCTGACGTTTTTCTTGTGCCTTGCGTTCAACCTTTTGAGGAAGAAATCGAGCAGAAGGGGGATATCTTCCTTCCTCTCGCGCAAGGGGGGGATCTCTATCTGCACTATGTTCAGCCGGTAATAGAGGTCTTCCCTGAAGCGGCCCTGCTTCACCTCTTCCTCGAGGTTCTTGTTGGTGGCGGTTATGATGCGCACGTCTACTTTCACGGGGTGAAGGCCGCCCAGCCTTTCTATCTCCCTCTCCTGGAGCACCCGGAGAAGCTTCGGCTGCAATGACAGGGGCACGTCGCCGATTTCGTCGAGGAAGACGGTCCCCTTGTTGGCGAGCTCGAACTTCCCCAGCTTTTTCTGGTATGCCCCGGTGAAAGCGCCCCTTTCATAACCGAACAACTCGCTTTCGAGAAGAGTGTCCGGAATGGCCGAACAATTGACCTTGACCAGGGGCTGGTCTTTTCTCTCGCTCAGCTCGTGGATAAGGTTGGCGACGATCTCCTTGCCGACGCCGCTCTCGCCCTGGACCATGCAGGTAGAGTCGGTCTTGGCCACGCGCACAATAAGGCTGACGATCTCGTGCATCCTCTCGCTGGCATAGACGATGTTCTCCGACTTCATCCGGTCTTTCAGGGCCTCTTTCAGTATGAGGTTCTCATGGATGAGATGCAGGCGCTCCTCGACCTTCTTTATCTTGAAGAGGAGGTCGTCAAGATCGATGGGTTTGGTGAGATACTCGAAAGCGCCCGCTTTCAAAGCCGTCACCGCGTTCTCGATGCTGCCGAAGGCGGTGATCATAATCACCTGGATTTCGGGGTTCATCTCCTTCAGTCTCTTGAGCACCGTCAGGCCGTCCATGTCGGGCAGCTTGTAATCAAGGAGCACTATCTCGAAGGTGCTGTCCTTGGCTAGTTGGAGCGCCCGTTGCCCGTCGCCCGCTCCGGTCGCCGCATAGCCTTCCTTATTGAGAAGACCTTCGAGCAGACCTCGCTGAGCCTCCTCGTCTTCAACGACCAAAATGCTTATATTCTCCATGTCACGACCCCTTTCTCAACGGTAAAGTGATGACGAACGTGCTCCCTCTGCCCTCCTCGCTCAAGACCCTTATGTCTCCGCCGTGGTCCTTTACGATCATGTAGGAAAGGGGCAGGCCGAGGCCCATGCCCTTGTCCTTCGTAGTATAGTGATACTCGAATATCTTTGACAGATCGCTCCTTTTGATGCCCGGGCCCGTGTCCCTGATGAAAACCTGGACACGGGGGCTTTCGAGGGATGCCGAAATGTACATTGTCCCGCCTCTGGTCATCGCTTCAATGCCGTTGACGATAAGATTGTAGAAGACCTGGGTCATCCTTTCCTTCTGACATTCGATTATCAACTGCCCGTCCACTTCGTTCGAGACAAGGACACCCGCCCGGTCCGCGTTTTCCCGCAGTATAGTGACAACGTCGTCGATGATGGCGCGCAGGTTACGCGGCTCCATGCCGGTGTCGGCTTTCGTGGAGAGGAGAAAATCCTCGACGATCCGGTTCACCCGCAGGAGCTCCGAGCGCACGATGCCGAGGAACGCGTGGTACTCCTCCCTTTTTTCCTCTTCCGGGACAAATTCCCTCTTCAACCTTTGAATGGAGATACCGATGGCGTTGAGGGGGTTCCGTATCTCATGGGCCATGCCCGAGGCTAGCCTCCCGAGGGAGACCAACCTGTCTTTCATGGCCATATCCTTCTCCATCTCGGAGAGCTTGTGCGCGTTTTTTCTCTCGAGCCGAAATATCAGATAGATGCCTGCCGCCCCGCCCAGCACGAGAAAGAAAAGGAGCATGATGAAGTTGGCGCTAGTCCTCTTGATCGTGTCGACAGCGAGCTTGTTCGATACGAGTATCTCCATCGAATACCGAGGGAAATATTGGGAATCGAGAGGCTTCAGGATGGAGAACACATTCTTGGGCCTGTTCTTCGACCCCAGATAAAGGTTACCGTCGCCGTCGTAGATGCTGATTTCTGCAATGTTCAACCTCTTCTTCTCGTTCTCCAGTATGGTCTTCATGACGTACGTCTTCCTCAGGTTCTCGAGCTCCCCGGGGCTCAGCTCGAGAAAGACGATCCTGTCGGCCACCCTAGTGCCCATGAACAGGCTGCGCCTTCTCTCAGTGGGCATCCTCACGACGGTCTGCCGGTCCTTGTTACGAAGGAGGTTGAGATCGCCCTTTTCGACCTTTATCGATCCCCTCCGCAAAAGCTGCTTCCCGCTCTTATCGAAAACAAGGACGTTCTTGAGGGACGGGTCCGGGTCAGACCCCTTTGTCTTGGTCGCCCGGCTGTAAAGGTCGTCGACAATTGCCTCATCGTAGGTCATCACGTTGAGGAAATTGGGGGTAATGATTGAGGGCGACTTCTCGATAAGGAGGAGATATTCCATATTCATCTCTATCTCCTTGGCGATGGTCTGGAACAATGTCTCGCCCTCCCCGAGCAGCAATCCCTCCACGTTTTTCTTGATGATGGCGATTTGAAAAAAGCCCGTGATCGCGATGAGTATGAAGAATATGCCGAAGAGGAGAAGGGGGAAAAGGATTTTTCTATCTTCCATGCATCCGGTACCCCGGCCCGGGGGCATATCTCGGCACGGCGGGAGCAGGCCGTGCAGGTCTTGGAGGGCTCGGCCCGGAAGGCCCCGTCCAGGACGGTCTTACGGCCTTTCTGGTCTCCTGCTCCGTGAACCTGTTGAAACGCCCCCTCTGTTCGTTGTTAAAGACCCCGGATACTTCCCCGCGGTATTGATTGAACAGGCGCTGCCTGGATGCCTCTATTCGGCCCAGGTCATTTTGCAGTCTTTGCGCCCTTTCCCTCTGGTCAGGCCGGTTCGGGTCGATCTCCCGGAGCTCGAGCCGTTTCCGGGCCGCCTCGTCGTTGAGGGACCTCCATTCACCCATGTATCTTCTCTTTATGCCGTCCACCTGTATCTTCTGTGAGTCCGATAGGTTGAGGCCCCTCTCGAACTCGCCGTACGATTGCTGAGCAAAAAGCGAAGGCGCATACAGGATTAAGACGGACAAGGCCAAAAGGAGGCGCGAGATCACGGCCGGCTATCTCTTTTTTCTCTATGTGTACAATTTCAAGGATTTACGGGCACCCGCACCTCGAGGGCCGGGACCCGCTGCCCTTTCTGCCGACTGCCGGGCACGCCCGTGCCGCCCATGGCGTCTACGGCCGCCCCTCTTTGCGTATTGTAGTCCTCGGATGCGCACGAATAAGTCACCACCGGAAGGGCGATAGGTATGATAGGTGCGATCTTTTTCATGGCCCAATCCTCCTCACCCTTTTTAGCAATAGTGGTGCCAAAGCCACGAAGCCCCCGCATTGCGGGATTTCATCTCCCCCGGCCCTATCATCCGGAACGGTCCGGGACCGACAAATGACAAAAAAGTCAGGCAGAGTATAGAGCATCTCGACATAAATGTCGAGAGGGAAAAGAGCCGGGCCCTCCGAAGACAGCGTAAGCGCATTTGAAAATACTCCCTTTACTAGCAGCCCGAACACCGCGCCGACTATAGGCGCGGCCGATGGGTTCCCTTCCCGCCAACGCTCTTACACCTGCCATTCTCTCTGCCAGTTTCTTTTCTTTTGAGTCTTTCCGTCCATCCCCGGCAAGGCCCTTCCGGAGTATTCCATTTGCGCCATTAATCTACACTCTCCTAGGGAGGGATCTTACAAGAGGATTCCATATAGGCTTGGTGCTCCACTAGAGCGACCCGCATCGGAAGGGTAGAACTAAACGCGCCCGTTATCCGCAAGCCGCTTCCGCTTTCGCTCCCGGCGGCTCCTGACCTCTATCGATCCTAGCTTTACCTCACTTAATGGAGAGGAATCGAAACGGGCGCGTTCTTACGTTCTACCCTTCAGCTTGTTTCAGCGGGGTGCCCGTGTCATACCAC
>Ga0208692_1000044_pt1 | contig 135857 bp, 119 predicted proteins | sample June2015DPH_20_1_3_FD_184721 | JGI IMG/M metagenome (GOLD analysis project Ga0208692, IMG submission 184721) | Peatland microbial communities from SPRUCE experiment site at the Marcell Experimental Forest, Minnesota, USA - June2015DPH_20_100... | ecosystem: Environmental > Terrestrial > Soil >... | reverse complement strand
CACGGCGGTCGCCTCGATGGGGGGCACCTACGGCCGCCGGGTCGTTGTCGTCGCCGGCAAGGGCCACAACGGTGACGACGGCCGGGTCGCCGCGGCCGTCCTCGCAAGACGCGGGGCGCGGGTGACCCTGCACGAGGTGGCGGACGCCCCCGGCGTGCTCGGGGCGTGCGACCTTGTCATCGACGCGGCGTACGGGACCCGCTTCCACGGGGAGTACACGGCGCCGCGCCCCCCCGAGGGCGCCGCCGTCCTCGCCGTCGACGTCCCCTCGGGGCTCGTCGCCGACACCGGGCGGGCGACCCCCGGCGCGGTGCGGGCCGACGTGACGGTGACGTTCGGCGCGCTGAAACCCGGCCTCATCCTCGGCCGGGGGCCGGAGCTCGCCGGCGCGGTCATCGTCGAGCCGATCGGGCTGGAGGTCGGGACCCCCGCCCAGCACCTCGTCGAGGACGGCGACCTCGCCTGGCTTCCCCCCCGGGACCCGCAGGGCAACAAGTGGGACAGCGCCGTGTACGTCGTCGCCGGTTCCCCGGGCATGTTCGGTGCCGCCTCGCTCGCCGCGAGCGGCGCGATCCGGGCGGGGGCGGGGATGGTCCGCCTCGGCTCCCCGGGCGTCGCGCCGGGCACCATCGGGGTCGTCGAGGCGGTCGCGCGTGCCCTGCCACGGTCCGACTGGGCCGGCGGGGTGCTCGACGAGCTCGTCCGCTGCGAGGCGCTCGTCGTCGGGCCCGGGCTCGGGCGGGGCCCCGACGCGACCGAGGGCATCCTCGACCTCGTCCGCCGGGCCGAGGTCCCGGTCGTCATCGACGCCGACGGCCTCGCCGCCCTCAGCACCGTGGCGGCGGCGTCGGCGATCCTGCGGCACCGCCGGCAGGCGACGATCGTCACTCCGCACGACGGCGAGTACGCCCGCCTCGTCGGGTCCGAGCCCGGCGACGACCGCCTCGCCGCGGCCCGTGAACTCGCGGCCGGCCTCGGCGCGTTCGTCGTCCTCAAAGGACCGGCGACCGTCGTCGCCGCGCCGGGTGGCGAGGCACTCCTCGTCGGCTCCGGCTCCTCTCGGCTGTCGACCGCCGGGACCGGCGACGTGCTCTCCGGCGTGATCGGCGCCTTCTTGGCCCGGGGGCTCGATCCGCTGCGGGCCGCGGGCCTAGCCGCCCACGTCCACGGCCGGGCCGCCTCGATCGGCTTCGCCGAGGGTCTCGAGGCCTCCGACCTGCCGGTGCTCGTCGCCTCGCTCCTCTCCGCCGCTCAGGCGGTGGAGCGGTGACGGACTCCTACCGCCCGACGTGGGCGGAGATCGACACCTCGGCCGTCACCGCGAACGTCGCCCTGCTCTGCCGGCTCGTCGCGCCGGCGCGACTCTGCGCCGTCGTGAAGGCCGACGGCTACGGCCACGGGAGCGTCGCTGTCTCCCGGGCCGCGCTCGCCGGGGGCGCGGCGATGCTCGCGGTCGCCCTCGTCGAGGAGGCGGTCACGCTGCGCGAGGCCGGGATCGACGCCCCGGTCTTGCTGCTCACCGAGGCGCCTCCCGACGGGATCGGCGAGTTCTGCGCGATCGGCGGGACGCCGACCGTCTACAGCGAGCCGGGCATCACCCTCGCCGCCGGGGCCGCGACGCGGCTCGGACGGCAAGTCGGCGTCCACCTGAAGGTCGACACCGGCATGCATCGGGTCGGGGCGGACGCCGCCGAGGTGCCGGCGCTCGCCGCCGGCGTCGCCGGGTCGGGCCCGCTCAACCTGGGGGGGCTCTGGACGCACTTCGCGGTCGCCGACGACCTCGACGACGCCTTCACCGCGACGCAGATCGACCGGTTCGATTCCGCCGTCGAAGCGGTGCGGGCGGCTCTTGGCAGCCCGCCGGTGCTGCACGCCGCCAATTCCGCCGGCGCGATCGCGCATCCGCGCGCCCGGTACGACCTCGTCCGCTGCGGCATCGCCTGCTACGGGTACGCACCCTCGGTGCAGGTCGGGCGCGTGCTTGCCGGGCTCGTCGGGCCGGGGGAGGCCCTCCGCCCGGCGCTTTCGCTGAAGGCCCGGGTCCACCGCGTCAGCCGGCTCGCGGCCGGGGAGCGGACGAGCTACGGGCGCAACTACGAGCTCGCCGCCGACGCGCTCGTCGCGACCGTGCCGATCGGCTACGCCGACGGACTGCGTCGGGCGCTCGGGGCGGCCGGCGGAGAGGTCCTCATCGGGGGCCGGCGCCGGCGTATCGCCGGCACGGTGACGATGGATCAGCTCCTCGTCGACTGCGGGGCCGACGACGTGCGCGCCGGCGACGAGGTCGTCCTCATCGGGCGCCAGGGCGGCGAGGAGATCACCGCCGACGAGTGGGCCGAACGGCTGGGCACGATCGTCTACGAGGTCCTCTGCGGGATCGGCCCGCGGGTGCCGCGCCGCGTGGTCTAGGGGCGACCGTGACGGAATCACCCGCCGGACGCGGTCTGTCGCCCCGGCGCCCGGGCTTGCGGCAAGCCCCGCGGCGGTAGCATGCCGACGTGGTGACGCTCGCGGAGCTCGAGCGTGAAGCCCTTTCCTGTGTCGCCTGTCCGCTCGCGAGCTCGCGGACGACGGTCGTTTTCGCAGCCGGGGATCCGAGGGCGCGCCTCATGTTCGTCGGCGAAGGACCGGGACGGGACGAGGACCTCGCCGGTGAGCCGTTCGTCGGGCGGTCCGGGCGCTTGCTCGACCGCCTGATCGCCGAGGAGATCGGGATGACGCGGGGCGACTGCTACATCGCGAACGTCGTGAAATGCCGGCCGCCGAACAACCGCGACCCGTTGCCTGACGAGGTCGCGGCGTGCCGCCACTTCCTCGCCGGACAGGTCGACCTCGTCGCGCCGGCGGTCGTCGTCACGCTCGGCAACTTCGCGGCGCACGCGCTGCTCGGCAGCGCGGAGGGCGTGACCCGCCTGCGGGGGAGGGTCTACCCCTTTGCGACGGGAGTGTTGGTCCCGACGTTCCATCCCGCGGCGGCCCTGCGCGGCGGGGGTCTCGTGCTCGCCCAGATGCGGGCGGACTTTGTGCGCGCCAAGCGGCAGCTCGTCGCCGCCGACGAACGGTGACCGCCACCGGCGAGGCGCTCGAGGTCGTCACGCGGTCGGCCGACGAGACCCGGGCGGTCGGCGCGGCGATCGCCGCGGTCGTCACGCCGGGAGACGTCGTCCTTCTCACCGGCGAGCTCGGTGCCGGCAAGACGGTGCTCACGAAGGGTCTCGTCGCGGCCCTCGGGGGCGGCGAGTCGACGACGAGTCCGACGTTCACGCTGTGCCATCTCTACCCGACCGTGCCGCCGATCGCCCACGTCGACTGCTACCGGGTGGCGTCGACCGACGATCTCGCCGATCTCGCGCTCGACGAGGCGCTCGAGGACGGTTGCGTCGTCGTCGTCGAATGGGGCGAGCGGATCCGGGAGCTGCTCGGCCCTGACGCGCTCGAGTGCGAGATCGTGGCGGGATCCCCAACGTCCGCGGCGCCCGACGCCACTCCCGACGACGACCGGCGCCAGATCACCCTCTGGGGCCGTGGGGCCACGTGGGTCGGCCGCGGCGGCACGCTCGCCGCGGCGCTCGAGCGCGCCGGCCTCGCCGTGGCGCGCGGCGATGACCCGGGACGAGTGCCGCAGTGATCGTTCTCGCGCTCGAGACCGCGACGATCGAGGTTGGAGCCGCGCTCGTCGGCTCGGACGGACTGCTCGCCGAGTCGCGTCACCCGTGCCGGCGTCGCCACGCCGAGACGCTGCACCCCGCGGTCGAATCGGTCCTTTCCGCGGCCGGGATCGGCCTCGGCGAGGTCGGTGCCGTCGCCGTCGACGTCGGGCCCGGGCTGTTCACCGGGCTGCGCGTCGGCATCGCCGCGGCGAAGGCCTTCGGCTTCGCGCTCGGCGTCCCGCTCGTCGCGGTGCGAAGCACCGAGGTACTCCGGCGGGGTGCCTCCGCCGACCCGCTCCGCCCGCCCGGGGTCGCCGTGCCGGTCGTCGACATGCGTCGCGGCGAGGTCGCCTGGGAGTTCCCCGGCGGCGGTTTGGAGATCGGCTCGGTGTCGCTGCTGCGGGCGCGGCTTTGCGAGCTGTCTGGCGCGGTGTTTCTCGTCGGCGACGCCGCGGGAGACCTCGCCGCGGTGCTCGTCGACCTCGACGGCCTCTCGTGCCGCTTCGGCGGTGACGACCTAGCGGCACCGTCGGTCGCCGTGCTCGGGGCGATCGGGATCGAGCGCGTCGCGCAAGGCGCGACGACGGATGCCGTGGGGATCGAACCGTGCTACCTGCGCGCCCCCGACGCGCGCGCGAACTTCGTCACCCGCGAGCCGCCCGGGAAGGACCGGCCGTGACGCGACTCATCAGGCGGCACGATCCGGCGACGAGGCCGGCGCCGCCGCGGGACGCCGACACCGTCGACGTCGCGCCCATGCACCGGCGCGACGTCGCCTCGGTCGTCGCGATCGAGCGGGAGATCTTCCCCGAGCCGTGGTCGGCCGCGCTCTACCTGTCGGAGCTCGCTTTGCGCACGACCCGCCAGTACTGGGTCGCGACCGCGAACGGCGAGGTCGTCGGGTACGCCGGGTGCTTGCTCATCGCCGGCGAGGGTCACGTGACGACGCTCGGCGTCGACACGGCATGGCAGGGTCGCCGGATCGGCGCGCGCCTGCTCTGGCGCCTCGTCGCCGAGGCGCGTGCCGCCGGGGCGTCGTCGCTCACCCTGGAGGTCCGGGTCTCGAACGTCGCGGCGCAGCGGCTTTACGCCTGGTTCGGCTTCGCCCCGGTCGGGATCCGCAAGAACTACTACGCGAGGTCGCACGAGGACGGCATCGTCATGTGGGTCCACGACGTTGACTCCGACGACTACGGGGCGCGCCTCTCAACGATCGGCAGGGAGCTCGCCGAGCCGACGGCCGAGGTGCGGGAGGGCCGATGAGCGAGCTTGTCGTCGCCGTGGAGACCTCGTGCGACGAGACGGCGGCCGCCGTCGTGGCCGACGGTCGTGAGATCCTCTCCTCGGTCGTGTCGAGCCAGGTCGACCTGCACGCCCACTTCGGCGGCGTCGTGCCGGAGCTCGCGGGTCGTGCACACCTCGAGCGCATCGTCCCGGTCGTCACCGAGGCGCTCCACGGCGCGGGGCTGCGGGCCGGGTCGCCACCGGTGGCGGCCGTCGCGGCGACGGCAGGGCCCGGGCTCATCGGCGCGCTCCTCGTCGGGGTCTCCTTCGCCAAGGCGCTCGCGATGGCGTGGGGCGTTCCCTACGTCGGCGTGAATCACCTCGAGGGCCACCTGTACGCCTCGCTGCTCGAGGACCCGGCGATCGAACTGCCGGCCGTCGTCGTCCTCGTGTCGGGCGGTCACAGCCTGATCGTGGAAATGACCGGACCCGGCGCCTACGAGGTGCTGGGCGAGACGGTCGACGACGCCGCCGGCGAGGCGTTCGACAAGGTGGCGCGCTTCCTCGGGCTCACCTACCCGGGCGGCCCGGCGATCGAGCAGGCCGCGGCCGAGGGCGATCCGGCGGCGATCGCTTTTCCGCGGCCGATGCTGCGCGAGGGCCTGGACCTTTCGTTCTCGGGGCTAAAGACCGCCGTCGTCCACTACGTGCGGGCCCACCCCGACGTCGCGGGTGCCGACGTCGCAGCGTCGTTCCAGGCGGCCGTCGTCGAGATCCTCGTCACGAAGGCGATGCGCGCTGCGGAGAGCGTCGGGGCCCGTTCGGTCTGCCTCGCCGGGGGCGTCGCCGCCAACGGGGCGTTGCGCGCCGCGTTCCGGGCCGCGGCGGCTTCGGCCGAACTCGGTGTCTACCTGCCGAGCCGGGCGATGTGCACCGACAACGCGGCGATGATCGCCGCCGCGGCGTACTACAACCTGGCGGCCGCCGGGCCGACGGCGCTCGGCTCGGGCGCCGAGCCGGGGTTGGCGTTCCCGGGCCACCGCCTCGGGACGGAGGGTCGCGCGCCGCGCTCCCGCCCGGATTTGTCGTCTCCCGGGGCCGCGGAGAAGATCTAGGCCCGTGGACACCGACGAGTACCTCGACTGGATCCGGATGGAAGGCGCCCGCCTCGTCACGGCGGCACGGGCCGCGCCGAGCGTGCCGGTCCCGAGCTGTCCGGAATGGGAGATGCGACAGCTGCTTTCGCACATCGAGGTGATCCACCGCTGGGTGACCGAGATCCTGCGGACCAAGGCGACCACTCGTGTCTCCCGCACGGAGGTCGGCGACGACGTCGGCTTCGCCGACCTCGCCGCCGCCTACGACGCGGGGCTCGCCGCGCTCGTCGCGGCCCTCGAGGCGGCCGACCCGGCCGAGCCCGTCTGGAACTGGTTCGCCGACGCACCGGCCCCCGCCGCGTTCTGGTTCCGGCGCATGGCCCAGGAGACGGCGGTGCACCGCTGGGACGCCGAGGCCGCCGCCGGCGCGCCGTCGGCGATCGACGCCGCGCTCGCCGTCGACGGCGTCGACGAATACCTCGGTTTCGTGGCTCGCTTCATCGCCCTCCACCCGATCAAGGGGCTCCAAGGGGCGCTCTCGCTCGTCGCCGGCGACACCGGCGCCAGCTGGCGACTCGGCATGGCGCCGGACCGGCTCACTGCCGACGATCCGCACGCGGCGCAGGCGACGGTCACTGCCGCGGCCTCGGACCTGTACCTCTGGCTCCTCCACCGGGCACCCCGCGACCCTTCGGCGGTGGCCGTCGAAGGGGATTCCGGGCCCGTCGCCGCCTGGGGGCGCGTGATCTTCGACTGACCGGGACGGCGCGCCGCCCCGACGACGGGGTCGTCAGCACTCGGGCCACCCGTTTGCCAGGGCGCGGGCGCCCCGGTATCGTTGGCACTCGAAACCAGAGAGTGCCAACGGAGCCACAGGAGGCCGCGGAAATGAAGCTGCAACCGCTGGACGACCGCATCGTCGTCCGCCCGAGCGAGGCCGAGGAGAAGACGGCGTCGGGTCTCGTCATCCCCGACACGGCGAAGGAGAAGCCCCAGCAGGGCGAGGTCCTCGCGGCCGGGCCCGGACGCCGGGCCGAGAACACCGGCGAGCTGATCCCGCTCGACGTGAAGGTCGGCGACAAGGTCGTCTACTCGAAGTACGGGGGCACCGAGATCACGATCGACGGGGAGGACCTGCTCATCTTGTCGGGCCGCGACGTGCTCGCCAAGGTCGTCGGCTGATGCCGAAGATCCTGCTTTTCGACGAAGACGCCCGCCGGCACCTCGAGATCGGCGTGAACAAGCTCGCCGACACCGTGAAGGTGACCCTCGGGCCAAAGGGGCGCAACGTCGTCCTCGACAAGAAATGGGGCGCGCCGACGATCACGAACGACGGCGTCACGATCGCCAAGGAGATCGACCTCGACGACCCGTTCGAGAACCTCGGCGCCCACCTCGTCCGTGAGGTGGCGACGAAGACGAACGACATCGCCGGCGACGGGACGACGACCGCGACCGTGCTCGCCCAGGCGCTCGTGCGCGAGGGCCTGCGTAACGTGGCGGCCGGCGCGAACCCGATGGCGCTAAAGCGCGGCATCGAGCGCGGCGTCGCCGCGGCGGTCGAATCGATCAAGTCCCAGGCACGCGACGTCGAGGGTCGGCACGAGATCGCCCAGATCGCCGCGATCTCGGCCGCCGACGCCTCGATCGGCGAGGTCCTCGCCGATGCCATCGACAAGGTCGGCAAGGACGGCACGGTGACGGTCGAGGAGTCGAATACCTTCGGGCTCGAGCTCGAGTTCACCGAGGGCATGCAGTTCGACAAGGGTTATCTCTCGCCGTATTTCGTGACCGACCCCGATCGTCAAGAGGGCGTGCTCGAGGACCCGAACATCCTCATCGTCGACTCGAAGATCTCGGCCGTGCACGATCTCGTCCCGGTGCTCGAGAAGGTGATGCAGACCGGCAAGCCGCTGCTCATCATCGCCGAGGACGTCGAGGGCGAAGCGCTCGCGACGCTCGTCGTGAACAAGATCCGCGGCACGTTCCAGTCGATCGCCGTCAAGAGCCCGGCCTATGGGCAGCGCCGCAAGGAGATGCTCGCCGACATCGCCGTCATGACCGGCGGCCAGGTCGTCGCCGAAGAGGTCGGGCTGAAGCTCGAGTCGGCGACGCTCGACGTGATGGGACATGCGCGTCGCATCGTCGTGACGAAGGACGACACGACGATCGTCGAAGGCGCCGGTTCCAAGGATGCGGTGGCGGCCCGGATCGCCCAGATGAAACACGAGATCGAAGAGTCCGACTCGGACTGGGATAAGGAGAAGCTCCAGGAGCGCGTCGCCAAGCTCGTCTCGGGCGTCGCGGTGGTCCGCGTCGGCGCGGCGACAGAGGTTGAGCTGAAAGAGAAGAAGCACCGCATCGAGGACGCGCTCTCCGCGACCCGTGCCGCGATCGAGGAGGGCGTCGTCGCCGGTGGCGGCACGGCGTTGCTCCGCGGACGCGCCGCGGTCGTGAAGGTGGCGCATTCGCTGAAAGGCGACGAGGAGACGGGCGCGATGGCCGTCGCCCGCGCCCTCGAGGAGCCGTTGAAGTGGATCGCGCTGAACGCCGGGCTCGAAGGGTCGCTCATGGTCCGCGACGTCGAGTCCCGCGAGGGCACGATCGGGCTGAACGCCCAGACCGGCGTCATCGAGGACCTCGTGAAGGCGGGCATCATCGACCCGGCGAAGGTGACGCGGTCGGCCCTGCAGAACGCGGCCTCGGTCGCGGCGCTGCTTCTGACGACCGACGTGCTCGTTGTCGACAAGCCCGAGAAGAAGTCCGCCGCGCCGGCCGGCCCGGACCCGAGCGGCATGGGAATGATGTAAGGCCCTTTCACCCGCACCCCGCGGCGGACGCCGGTTTTACCCGGCGCTCGCCGCGGGGTCCGGTACGCTCCTTCCGTGTTCGCGGCGTACCGCCAGACCGTCCCCCGCCCGGACGACGCGCGTCGCGGCGAGCCCGCGCCGTGGACGGAACTCCCGGCGGCGCGCCGGTCCGCGATCCCGGTCGACCGGTTGCGACGCGGGCTCGCGCCTCTGGCGACGACGCCGGCGCCTTCGCCGCCCGTCCACTCGGCGGTGCTCATCCCGGTCGTCGAGCGCCGGGGCGAGGCGGCGCTCGTCCTCATCCGCCGCTCCGCCGCGCTCGAGCGCGACGCGGGCAACCTCGCCTTCCCCGGCGGCCACCTCGAGCCCGGCGAGGAGCCGCTCGCCGCGGCGCTGCGCGAGTCGCAGGAGGAGATCGGGCTCGATCCGGGTCTCGTCGAGGTGATCGGCTCGTTCGCGGTCGTGGAACGCATCCGGGGCGATGAGCGGGTCGTCCCGTTCGTCGGGGTCGTCACGGGGCACCCCAACTACGTGGCCGACGGGCACGAGGTGGCGGCGATCGTCGAGGTGCCCCTGGTGTCGCTGGCGGGAGAGGGCGTCTCCTGGCAGGAACGATGGGGCACCCCCGGCCGCGAAGCCGGCGTGTGTTTTTTCGCCGGGGCGCCGGAGCTCGCCGACGACCTCATCTGGGGCCTCACCGCCCGCATCGTCTGGGATCTCCTGGCGGCGGTGTTCGCCGGGACCTAGTCCGGGGCTCGACTACTGTCCACAGGGGTCGTCCGCCGGTTCCGGGACGGGGTTTTCGGGCAAGGAGAGGTTTCACACGTGGCGGACGCCGAGATCGGGATGGGCAAGGTCGGCCGCCGCGGTTACCGGCTCGACGAGGTGGCGGTCATCCCGTCGCGTCGGACCCGAGACCCGCGTGACGTCGACGTCTCCTGGCAGCTCGACGCCTACCGTTTCGCGCTGCCCTTCATGGCCGCACCCCGGGACGGCATCGTCGGCCCCGACTCGGCGCGGCTGATCGACGCGGCCGGCGGCCTCGCCGTCCTCGATCTCGAAGGGTTGTGGACGAGGTACTCCGACCCGCTCCCGCTCCTCGAGGAGGTCGCCTCGCTGAGCCCGGACCGGGTCACCAGGCGCCTGCAGGAGATCTACGCCGAACCGGTGAAGACCGAGCTCGTCGCGGCGCGGGTGCGAGCGATCGCCGAGGCCGGTGCGGTGGCCTGCGGGGCCGTCACGCCCCAGCGGGCCGCGGCGCTCGTCCCGGCCGCCGCCGGGGCCGGCCTCGACGTCCTCGTCGTCGCCGGCACAGCGATCTCGGCGGAGCACGTCTCGCGGTCCGCGGTCGGTCTCGATCTCGAGCGGTTCATCCGCGCCCTCGACCTGCCGGTGATCGTGGGCTGGTGCGCGTCGTACCAGGGGGCGCTCCACCTCATGCGGACCGGCGCCGTCGGCGTGCTCGTCGGTCTCGGCCCGGGGGAGTCGGCGGGTTCGACCCGGCGGGTGCTCGGTGTCGCCGCGCCGATGGCGACGGCGATCGCCGACGCCGCGGGGGCGCGCAGCCGCCATCTCGAGGAGACGGGCGTCTACGCGCACGTCGTCGCCGAGGGCCCGGTCGCCACGGGCGGCGACGTCGCCGCGGCGATCGCCTGCGGCGCCGACGCCGTGATGCTCTCGACGCCGTTGGCCGCGGCGGCGGAGATGCCGGGTCGCGGCGTCTGGTTCGCGCCGGCGGCCGGCCACGCGACGTTGCCGCGGGGCGCGGTCGACCGCGTGCCCGTGCTTGGCACGCTCGAGGAGATCCTCACCGGCCCGTCGCACGACACCGACGGCCGGTGCAACCTCTTCGGGGCGCTGCGCGCCGCCATGGCGATGTCGGGGTACGGGACGGTTCGCGAGTTCCACAAGGCGACGATGCTCGTGGCGCCGAGCCCGAGGAGACACTTCCGGCGCCCGGGGGGGACGAGCGGGAGCGAGCGGGACGCGTGACGGGGGCACGGCGCACGTGACCGCCCGGCTCGTCGCGGCCGTCCACCGCCACCGCTGGGTCGCCGACGCCGTCGGGATCGCCGTCGTCGTTCTCGTCGCGCTCTTGTACCTGTCGCCGGCGCTGAAAGACGGCTTCTCGTTCGGGCCGGGTCAGCTCGGTGCCTCGGCCTCGTACCTCACGCGCGACATCGTCACCACGCCGATCCACAACCACCTGATCGGTGACGTCATCGACCAGGACGTGCCGTGGAACACGCTCGACTGGCAGATCGTCCACCACGGTTCGCTGCCGCTGTGGGACAGCTACGCCGGCACGGGGCTGCCACAGCTTTTCAACTTCGAATCGGCGCCCCTCGCGCTCCCGTCGCTCGTCGGCTACCTCTTCCCGCTGTCGGCGTCGTTCCTCATCACCGTGCTCGGCAAGCTGCTCATCGCCGGGATCGGCACCTACGTGTGCTGCCGGGTGCTGCGGGCCGGGCCGGTCGGCGCCACGCTCGGGGGCGTCACGTTCATGCTGTCCGGCAGCTTTACCGCGTTCCTCGGCTGGGCGGTCGGGGGACCGGTCGCCTGGTCGGGCTTCATCGTCGCCGGCGTCGTCCTCGCTTACCGCTCCCGGCGTCGGGTGCGCGACCTCTGGCTGCTCGCCGGGTCGGTCGCCTTCGCCGTCTACGGTGGGTTCCCCGAGGAGTACGTCTTCATGGGCGTCACCCTGCTGGGCATCCTCGGCGTCGCCGCGCTCGTCATCCTCGCCAAGAAGCGTCGGCTCGCGACGAGAGGACTCGCTCGCGTCGGGGCCGGCTTCGCCGGTGGGATCGCGCTCTCCGCTCCGCTGTGGCTCCCGGGCGTCGCGCTGCTCGCCCACTCGGCGCGCCTCGACAAGTCTCTCGACGGGCAGTTCGGGCTGCGGGCGATCGCCGAGGTCTTCGCCCAGGGTTTCTACGGGCTGCCGACGCTCGGCAGCACGTGGTTCGGACCGGCCAACTACGTCGAGTCCTCGGCCTACGTCGGCGTGATCGCGCTGGTGCTCGCCGGCGTCGCGATCCTTGTCGCCTGGAGGCGTCCCGCCGTCGTCGGGATGACCCTCGGAGCGCTGGGTTGCGTGCTCGTCGCCTACGCGGTCGGCGGGACCTGGGTCGGGCATCTCGTCAACCGCCTCGGCCTCGAGGCGCTCCCGATCCACCGCATCCTCATCGTCTTGGGCTTCCCGATCGCCGTGCTCGCCGGTCTCGGGTGCGACATCGTCGTGAAGCGGTTCGGTGAGCGAGGAGTGCGGATGGCGCTCGGCGCGATGACGGCCGCCGTCGCGGTCGTCATCGGTTTCATGTGGCGGGCGGTCCACGACCCCGGTCTCACCTCGTTGGAGCAGTCGTTGCGCCGGTCGAGCCTGATCTGGCCGTCGGCGACGATCGGGCTCCTCGTCGTTGCCTGGGCGGCCGTCCTCGTCGTCGGGCGCCTCGGTGCTCCGGCACGCCGGCGGTTCGCCGTGGCACTGGGCGCGGCCCTCGTCTCGGCCCAGGCGGCGTTCCTCGTGTTCGCCGGGGTGGGGATCAACAGCTACTCGACGGACCTCTTCCCGGTGACGCCGATGGTGTCGACCGTGCAGCGGATCGTCGGGACGTCCCTGTTGGCGAGCGACGGGCCGAACACCACATGCGCCAACCCGCCGCCTTCGCGCGTCGGGTTGCCGTGCGGGATCCGGCAATGGTTGGGCATCGGGTTTATCCCGAACATCCAGCTCGGCTACGGCGTCGACGAGCTGGCGATGCACGACCCGACGATCCCGGAGTCGTACTTCTCGAACTGGCCGGTGCCCGATTCGGGACAGTCCTACATCGGCAACCTGCAGTTCTTCGCCCCGTCGATCAACACCGTGGCGCTGGCGAGGCGCTACGGGGTGTCGTACGTGCTCGTCGGGCCGGGACTGCCGGTGCCCGTGGGGATGAAGAAGGTCGCGGTCCTGACCCTCGCCAACGGTGCCCACCTGGATCTCGCCAAGGTGCCGGATGCGGCGAAGTTCACCTTCGCAGCCCCCCGGTCCGAGGCCGAGGTCCTCTCGACGCGCCACCCGGGCGACGCGAGGTACACGTTGACCGTGCGGGTGAAAAGGCCCACGGAGCTCGTCCTGCGGATCACCGACGTGCCCGGTTGGCACGTCACCGCGGACGGCCGCCCGCTCGCCGTTCACGGCTACGAAGGCTCCTTCCTCGAAGTCACCGTGCCGGCCGGCACGCACACGGTCGTCGCCTACTACTGGCCCCGCGATCTCACCTACGGGATCGTGCTCGCCCTGCTCGCCCTGCTCGCCCTGCTCGCTCTGGGGCTCTGGCCGTTCCTGCCGGCGGCACGCCGTCTCGGAGAATCGGCGCTCGCGAGCACCCGCCGGCGCGCGGCCGGCCGGCGCCCCGGTGACGGCGGGGGCGGCGAGGGGGCGAAGAGCTAGGCCGCATCCCTCGACGAGACGGTGTCAGACCCGGCTGCCGGCGTTGCCGGTTGCGCCGGGCGACGAGATCAGGGCTCGTCGGCAACCGGCGCTTCGACGGCGACGCACGTGAGCGACGGGCCGAAGGGGCCGCGTCCGGTTGCGGGGAGTCCCTCGTCGGTGAGGAGCAGTTCGAAATCGTCGATTCCGGCGAAGGCGGCGAGCGCGTGACGATTGAATTTGGAACTGTCGGCGACGAGGACGGCTGAACGTGCCGCGGCGAGCATCGCCCGTTTCCAAGGGACACCGAGGAGGTCGTCGATCATGGCCCCCCCGGAGGCGTCGACCGCAGAGGCGCCGATGAACGCCCGGTCGACATGGATGCCGGCGAGCTGGTTCAGCGTCCACGGGCCGGCGAGGGAGCGGCGGTCCACGCTCAACTCGCCCCCGGCGACGACGAGGCGGACGTCGTGTCCCGCCGCGAGCTGGTGGGCGATGCCGAGGTCGCATGTCACGATCGTGAGGTCGCGTCGTGCGGAGAGTTCGTGGGCGAGCGCGCCCGTCGTCGAACCGATGTCGAGGGCGACCGATTCTCCGTCGGCGACGAGTCCAGCGGCGAAGCGCGCGATCGCCCGTTTCTCCTCGGCATGTTCGGGCTCAGGCGCCAAGTTGGCGGCGTTCGTCGTTCCGGTCGGCCCCAACCCCAGTGCGCCACCGTGAGTCCTCTGGACGAGCCCGGCGCGGGCGAGGGTGCCAAGGTCCCGACGGATCGTCGACTCGTCAACGCCGAGTTCCGCGGCGAGCCGCCTCGCTTCGACGTAGCCGTCGTCGTGGATCCGGCGGAGTATGGCGCGTCGTCGTTGTGCCGCGATCACCAAATGTCCTCTCGGCTAGAACGTGGCGGGGCGATTCAGGTCGGATCGCCAATCCCGGCGGGCTGGCCCGCTGCGGGCGAGGGTAGACGATATCGCATGATAACGAGCAAAAGCAGGCAGATTCGGGACCAGCCCGAGCGCATCGTCCCGACGGGGATCGCCGGCCACGTCAACTCCCTGGGTCCCGCCGATGCCGAGGTCGCCACCCCCGGCGACCGCCGACCGGCGTGGGACTCGTGAGATCTGCGATCGGCGTCGCGGCGTGAGCCTCGGCGCGCTCGGCTACGTGCTCGCCGGCGGCGCCGGTTGCATCGCCGGTGCCGTGAACGCCGTCGCCGGTGGCGGGACGCTCGTCTCGTACCCGGCTCTCCAGGCGCTCGGTCTCTCCCCGGTGCGGGCGAACGTGACGAACATCATCTCGCTCACACCGGGCTATGCGGCCGGTACCTATACCCAGCGCGCCGACCTGGAGGGCCAGGGCGCGCGGACGCTGAAACTCGGCGTCTTCGCCGTCGCGGGCGGGCTCGCCGGATCGGTGCTCCTCGTCAGCACGTCGGCCCAGCAGTTCCGCGACGTCGTGCCGTTCTTGATCCTTTTCTCATGCGGTCTGCTCCTCATCCAGGACAGGTTGCGCGCCGCGGTCACCCGTCGTCAGGCGTCGAGCGGTGCGGTCCCGCGTCCGCACCACCACCCGAGCGCCCTGATGCGTGCGGGGGTGTTCTTGTCCTCGGTCTACGGGGGGTTCTTCGGAGCGGGGCTCGGGATCATGCTGCTCGCGTTCCTCGGCCTTTTCTCCGACGATCGGTTGCCGCGCCTCAACGCCGTCAAGCAGGCGCTCTCGTTCGTGATCGGCGTCGTGGCGAGCGCGTTCCTCGCGTTCTCGGGCCACGTCTCGTGGACGTTCGTCGCGGTGATGGTCCCGACGAGCATGGTCGGTGGCATGGCGGGGGGACGGGTCGTCCATCTCGTCAGCCCGGGCGTGCTGCGCGCGGTCGTCGTCGCGCTCGGACTCGCGGTCGCCGTGCGCTACTGGGTCTGAGCGGCCGGCGGGAGCGGGCCCGCTGCGAGAAGCACGTCGCGGGAGAGCTCGAGGTGGCCGAGATGTTGGAACAGCTCCTCGAGGACGTGGAGGACGACGCCTCCCTGCGTCGTGGCGAGGGGCAGGCCGGCGTCGCGCCCCGCGGCCGGGCGGCGCGGCGACGCCAGCGGTTCCAGGGTGTCGAGGTCGGCGGCGAACCGGCGCCGCGCGATGGCGACCCGGGCGACGAGATCGTCGACCGCTCCGGTGGCGGTGAACTCGGCGTCCCGGTCGCGCACGATGGGGCGGTCGGCGATCATCGCGCCGGCCCAGTACTCCATCACGCCGAGGCAGTGGGTGACGATCGCGAACGGGGAGTTCGCCCCCGGCAGGTCCGGTTTCTCGTTCGCCAGCCGGTCTCCGAGCCGGGCCAGGATCGCCGCCATCGCGTCGAGGACGTGGTCGACGTACCAGAGCACGTCCGTGATCTCTACCTCGAGCATCTCGAGTCCTCCTTTTGGCCGTCCCCCTGGCGGGCCGTGAGAACCGGCGCGCGTCCCGGGACTGGTCGCCCGGTCGAGGGGCCCGTTGGTAGCCTCGACCGGTGGCCGCAGAATTCGACACGGTTCTCGTCGTCGATTTTGGTGCCCAGTATGCCCAGCTGATCGCCCGGCGCGTGCGGGAAGCCCACGTCTACTCGGAGATCGTGCCGCACGGCGCGACCGCCGCCGAGATGGGGAAGCGGTCGCCGAAGGGGATCATCTTGTCGGGCGGGCCGAAGTCCGTCTACGCCGACCAGGCGCCGATGGTCGACCCCGCCGTGTACGAGCTCAGCGTCCCGGTGCTCGGCATCTGCTACGGGGCCCAGCTCATCGTGCAGCAGCTCGGGGGCGAGGTGCGCCGAACCGGGTCGGGCGAGTACGGCAGGACCGAGCTGCGCTGTGACCCGCGTTCGCTGCTTCTGTCCGGATGGCCCGAGACGACCGAGGCCTGGATGAGCCACGCTGACTCGATCGTCGAAGCCCCGCCGGAATCCCGCACCATCGCCTCGACCCCCGACGTGGCCGTGGCGGCGTTCGAGAACGTCGAACGGGGCGTCTTCGGCGTGCAGTTCCACCCGGAGGTCGTGCACACCCCCCAAGGACAGGAACTGCTGAAGCGCTTCCTCTACGACGTCTGTGGGTGCCGTCCGACCTGGACGCACACCTCGGTCATCGAGGCGGCGATCGACGAGGTGCGCTCGACGGTCGGCGGCGCGCGCGTGCTGTGCGCCTTGTCGGGCGGCGTCGACTCGGCGGTGACCGCCGCGCTCGTCCACAAGGCCATCGGCGACCAGTTGTCGTGCGTCTTCGTCGACACCGGCCTCATGCGGGCCGGCGAGGCCGACCAGGTCGAGGAGACGTTCCGCCGCCAGTTCGGCATCGACCTTCACCACGTGAAGGCCGCCGACCGGTTCTTTTCGGCGCTGCGCGGCGCCACCGATCCCGAGCACAAGCGCAAGATCGTCGGTGAGCTTTTCATCAGGATCTTCGAAGAGGTCGCGGCCGAACTGCCGGGCGTCGCCTTCCTCGCCCAGGGGACCCTCTACCCGGACGTCATCGAATCGGGCACCGCCGCGGCGGCGACGATCAAGTCGCATCACAACGTCGGCGGGCTGCCCGAGGACATGGCGCTCGAGCTCGTCGAGCCGCTGCGACTGCTTTTCAAAGACGAGGTGCGCGCCGTCGGCGAGGAGCTCGGGCTGCCGGAGGAGATCGTCTGGCGCCAGCCGTTCCCGGGGCCGGGACTGGCGGTTCGCATCGTCGGCGAGGTGACGCCGGAACGGGCGGAGATCCTCCGGGCCGCCGACGCCATCGTGCTCGACGAGGTGCGGCGCGCTGGGCTCATCCGCGAGCTGTGGCAGTCCTTCGCCGTCCTCCCGGCCGTCCGGGCGGTCGGCGTCATGGGTGACGAGCGGACGTACGAGTACCCGATCGTCGTGCGCGCCGTGACGAGCGACGACGCCATGACGGCGGACTGGGCCCGTCTTCCCCATGATCTCCTCGAACGGCTCTCGAGCCGGATCATCAACGAGGTCGACGGGGTCAACCGCGTCGTCTACGACATCACATCGAAGCCGCCCGGCACGATCGAATGGGAGTGAGGCGCGCGTGGCGGTGAACGGCCCGCGCGACCCCGGTGATGAGGCAGTGGTCCCGGCGGGCGAGCGCCGGCGCCGCGTGCCGCCGCGGACGGACGAGCTCGCGTCGATCCTCCACGACCTCAACCCTCCCCAGCGCGAGGCCGTCTGCTACGACGGCGGCCCGCTCGTCGTCGTCGCCGGGGCGGGTTCCGGCAAGACCCGGGTGCTCACACGCCGGATCGCGCGTCTCGTCGCCACGGGCGTTGCGCCGTGGCGGATCCTCGGCATCACGTTCACGAACAAGGCGGCCGACGAGGTCCGCCGCCGGGTCGTCGAGCTCGTCGGCGAAGACGCCGAGAAGATGTGGCTGTCGACGTTCCACTCGGCCTGCGTGCGGATCCTGCGCCGGGAGGCGGACCGGACCGGCTACCGCCCGGGGTTCTCGATCTACGACGAGGGCGACAGCCGGCGGATGATCGAGCACGTGCTCGACGACCTCGGCATCGACGCCAAGCGCTTCCCGGCACGGGCCGTGCTCGGCGCGATCAGCCAGGCGAAGTCCGAGCTGCTCGACGCCGCGGGCTACGAGGCGCGGGCGTACACGATCTACGAGCGGCGCATCGCCGAGGTGTTCGCCGAGTACGAGCGGCGCCTGAAGGCGGGCAACGCGCTCGACTTCGACGACCTGCTGTCGGTCGTCGTCCGCCTGTTCCACGCCGACCCCGAGGTGCTCGGCCGCTACCAGGAGCGCTTCGAGCACGTGTTGGTCGACGAGTACCAGGACACGAACCGGGCGCAGAACGAGATCGTCACCCTCGTCGGCGCCGTGCACCGCAACGTCTGCGTCGTCGGCGACACCGACCAGAGCATCTACCGGTTCCGGGGGGCGGAGATCCGCAACCTGTTGGAGTTCGAGCTCGCCTTCCCCGAGGCGCGCACGATCGTCCTCGACCAGAACTACCGCTCGACCCAGACCATCCTCGACGCCGCCAACGCGGTGATCGGCAACAACCTCATGCGCCAGGACAAGTCGCTCTGGTCCGCCCTCGGCGAGGGCGAGAAGGTCCTGCGCTACCGGGCCGGCGACGAACGGGGCGAGGCGATGTTCGTCGCCAACGAGATCGAGGAGCTCTGCCACGCTCGACGCATCCGCCGCGGCGAGATCGCCGTGTTTTACCGCACGAACGCGCAGAGCCGGGCGATCGAGCAGGCGCTGGCGGACCGGGGGGTGCCGTACCAGGTGATTGGGGGCGCCCGCTTCTACGACCGCCGGGAGGTGCGGGACGCCCTCTCCTACCTGCGCCTCGTCGCGAACCCCGCCGACGAGGTTTCACTGCGTCGGGTCCTCAACTCGCCGAAGCGGGGCATCGGCGCGACGACGGTGGGGAAACTCGGTGGATACGCGGCGCGCTCGGGCGTGTCGTTCTCCGAGGTGCTCGCCGACCCGAAGGCCGCCGGGGTCACGGGCCGGGCTGTGCGCGCGATCGAAGGCTTCCGCGGGCTCGTCGCCTCCTTCGGCGATCTCGTCGACGCCCGCCCCGGTGAGATCCTCGCCGAGGTCCTCCGCCGGAGCGGCTACCGGGACGCGCTCGAGGCGGAGGTCGCGGTGGGAGGTTTCGGCGCGCTCGAGGCCGAGGGCCGGCTCGAGAACCTCGCCGAGCTCATCTCGGTCGGCGCGACCCACGAGGATCTCGAGTCCTTCCTCCAGTCGATGGCGCTCGTCGCGGCGACCGACGACCTCGACGACTCCGGCGGCCGGGTGTGCCTGATGACGCTCCACGCCGCGAAGGGACTCGAGTTCGATGTCGTGTTCCTCACGGGCATGGAGGAGGGCGTCTTCCCCCACGACCGAGCAATGGCGGATCCCGACGACTTAGAGGAGGAACGCCGGCTCTGCTACGTCGGGATCACGCGGGCCCGTCGCCGCCTCTACCTCACCCACACCTGGGAGCGCACGTTGTTCGGGCAAACCCGGGAGAGTCTGCAGAGCCGTTTCATGAAGGAGATCCCGGAGCACCTGATCGTCGACTTGGACGAGGCGCCGGCCACCCCGTGGGCGGCCGGCCGGACGACCGATCCCGAGTTCGACGCGCCGCCGTCGTTCGGAGGTTCCAGCTCGCGCGCTCGGCGTCCGCCGGGCGCGCCGGTGGCGACGACCGGAGCCGAGCAGCTCGCCCTTGCCCCGGGCGAGCGCATCGTGCACGCCCGCTGGGGCGAGGGCGTCATCGTCGAGGTGCGCGGCGAGGGCTTGAAGGCCGAGGCGGTGATCGCTTTCGACCGCCACGGCGAGAAGCGGTTCCTACTCTCCGCCACGCCGCTGAAGCGGGCCTGACGGCCGTTCCGGTTCGTCGACCGCGACCCCGCTTAATAGGATCGCCCCGGTGCCGGTTGCATGACGGCGCCCGCGGTGTTGCCGGATCGGCCCGTCGCGGGGTCACCGCAGGCCGCGTCGAGGAGGCAGGTTCTTGGATCTCTACGAGTACCAGGGGAAGCGGTACTTCGCCCGCTTCGGCATCCCCGTCGGGCAGGGGGCGGTGGCCGACACCGTCGCCGAGGCGGTCGCCGCCGCCGAGACCCTCGGCTACCCGGCGACCATCAAGGCGCAGGTGAAGGTCGGCGGGCGCGGCAAGGCCGGCGGCGTGAAGGTCGTGGCCGATCGGTCGGCGGCTGAGCAAGCGGCGCGCCGGATCCTCGGTCTCGTGATCAAGGGCCACACTGTGAGGCGACTCTGGGTCGAGACGGCGACGCAGATCGCCCGGGAGTACTACGCGAGCTTCACGCTCGACCGCGCCGCGCGCCTCCACCTCGGCATCGTCTCGGCGAAGGGGGGCATCGACATCGAACAGGTCGCCGCGGAGGACCCCGCGGCGATCGAACGGCTGGAGGTCAATCCGCTCGACGGGCTCGCTCCCGACGACGCTGCCGCCCTCGTCGAGCGCGCGGGGATCGACCCCGGGGCGCAGGCGGAAGTCGTCGACGTGGTCCTGCGCCTCTATCGCTGCTACCTCGAGGGCGACGCCGATCTCGTCGAGATCAACCCGCTCGTCCTCACCACCTCGGGTGAGGTCCGCGCCCTCGACGCCAAGGTCACCCTTGACGACGAGGCGGCCTTCCGCCATCCGGAGTGGTCGGAGTTCGCCGACGCCGAGCCCGACGACCCTCGGGAACGGTCGGCGCGGGCGAAAGGGCTGAGCTACGTGGGCCTCGACGGTTCGGTCGGCATCATCGCCAACGGGGCGGGTCTGGCGATGAGCACGCTCGACGTCGTGAACCAGGTCGGCGGCGCGGCCGCGAACTTCCTCGACATCGGGGGCGAGGCGAACGCCGACGTCATGACCGGCGCTCTCGAGGTGATCAACTCCGACGAGCGCGTCCGCGCCATCCTCGTCAACGTCTTCGGTGGCATCGTGCACTGCGACGACGTGGCCCGCGGCGTGCTCGCCGCGATGGAACGGGTCGAGCTCGCATCGCCCATCGTCGTCCGCCTCGACGGCACGCACGCCGCCCAGGCTCACGAGATCCTGCGGCCCCACCTTTCGGACCGGCTCGTCGTCGCGCCGACGATGCTCGCCGCCGCCCGGCGCGCCGTCGAGTTCGCCGCGGTGTAGGGCGATGAGCATCTTCGTCGACGAGACGACGCTCGTCGCCGTGCAGGGGCTGACCGGGACCCAGGGGCGCTTCCACGGCCTGCGGAACCGCGCCTACGGGACGAAGGTCGTCGCCGGGGTGACGCCGGGCAAGGGCGGCGAGTCGCTCGAGGGCATCCCGGTCTTCGATTCCGTCGCCGAGGCGGTCGAGGCGACGGGTGCGAACGCGAGCTTCGTCGTCGTCCCGCCGCGCGCCGCGCCCGGGGCGATCCTCGAGGCCGCCGCCGCCGGCATCGGGCTCGTCGTCTGCATCACCGAGCACATCCCGGCCAAGGACGAGGCGCTCGTCTTCAACCAGCTGCGCCGGGAGTTCCCGGGCACGAGGCTCATCGGTCCCAATTGCCCAGGGGTGATCTCGCCGGGCAAGTGCAACATCGGTATCACCGCGGGGGAGATCGCTCTGCCGGGCGGCCCGGTCGGCATCGTTTCGCGGTCGGGCACGCTTACCTACCAGGCGCTGCACGAGCTGTCCCAGCAGGGTATCGGCCAGACGACCTGTGTCGGCATCGGGGGCGACCGGGTGCCGGGGACGTCGTTCACCGACGTCCTCGCGGCGTTCGAGGACGACCCCGAGACGGCGGCCGTGATGCTGATCGGCGAGATCGGCGGTTCCGAGGAGGAGCGTGCCGCGGCGTTCATCGCTGAGTCGATGACGAAACCGGTCGTGGCATACATCGCCGGCGTCACTGCGCCCGAGGGCCGGACGATGGGCCACGCCGGGGCGATCGTCTCGGGGAGTTCGGGCACCGCCAAGGCCAAGATCGCTGCACTCGAGGCGTGTGGGGCGCGCGTCGCGCGCAATCCGTCGGAAGCGGGGGAGATGATGGTGGAGATCGTCCGTGCCCTCGGCTGAGGCGTCATCCGGCGACGGCCGCGAACCGCCCGATGCAGGACGGCTCGCGGTGCTCGCCTCGGGTACCGGGACGATCCTCGAGGCCCTGATCGGCGCCGAGCTCCCGATTGTCGTGGTGGGGGTCGACCGGCCGTGCCGCGCCGCGGAGATCGCCGAGGCGGCCGGGCTTCTCGTCGAATCAGTCGTGCGGCGGGACTTCTCGGCGGCGTTCGACCGGGACGCCTACACCGGCGAGCTCATCACGGCGCTTCGCCGCCATCGCGTCGGAACCGTCGCGATGGCGGGGTTCGCGACCGTGCTCGGCCCCGCCTTCTTCCCGACCTTCGGCGGGCGCGTCCTCAACACCCACCCGTCGCTCCTTCCCGCCTACAAGGGCTGGCACGCGGTGGAGCTCGCGCTCTCGGCGGGAGATTCGGTGACCGGGTGTACCGTGCATCTCGCGACGCGCGAAGTCGACGCCGGACCGATCCTTTCCCAGGAAAAGGTGCCGATCTTCCCCGGCGACACGGAGGAAACGTTGCACGAACGCATCAAGCAGGTCGAGCGACGGCTCTATCCCACAACCATCCGCGCCTTCCTCGAAACCGCGGGATCCGTTGCGGGTCCCGGGATCGCCGGATGAGGCGGCGATGAGGGCGCTGCTCTCCGCCTATGACAAGCGCGGGCTCGCCGAGTTCGCCGCGGGGCTCGCCGCGCTCGGTTGGGAGCTCGTGGCGAGCGGCGGCACGGCGGCCGAGCTCACCCGGGCGGGGGTCGCGCACCGGGACGTCGCCGCGGTGACGGGGGCGCCCGAGATGCTCGACGGCAGGGTGAAGACGCTGCACCCGGCGATCCACGGCGGGATCCTTGCCGACCGGTCGAAGCCCACCCACCTTGCCGACCTCGAGGCGCGCGGTATCGAGCCGATCGACCTCGTCGCGTGCAACCTCTACCCGTTCTCGGCGTCGCCGTCGATCGAGATGATCGACGTCGGCGGGCCGACGATGGTGCGGGCCGCGGCGAAGAACCACGCCCACGTCGCCGTCGTCGTCGACCCGGCCGACTACGACGCGGTGCTCGCCGAGATCCGGGCCGGCGGCTCCGTCACCCCGGCGACGCGCCGGCGCCTCGCCGAGGCGGCCTTCGTCCACACCGCCGCCTACGACGCGGCGATCGCGGCGTGGCTCGCGTCGCGCGACGCGCCCGGCGACGCGATGCCGTCATCGATCGGCATCGTGCTCACCCGGGCGGGCGAGCTCCGCTACGGCGAGAACCCGCACCAGAAGGCCGCCCGCTACCGCCGGGCCGGCGTCGCAGACGATTGGTGGGCCGGTGTCGCCCAGCACGGTGGCAAGGAGCTCTCGTTTATCAACCTCATCGACGCCGAGGCCGCCTGGATGCTCTGCCACGAGGTGCTCGGTGTGGGGGGAGCCGGCGTCGCCGCCGTGATCGTGAAGCACGCCAACCCCTGCGGTGTCGCCGTCGGGTCGGATCTTGCGACCGAATACCAGCGGGCCTTCGCCTCCGACCCGGAGTCCGCCTTCGGCGGCATTGTCGCTCTGTCTGGCGAGGTCGACACCGCGCTCGCCGAGAGGATCGTCGCCAACCCGCTCGCCGACGTGCTTGTCGCCTACGGCTATGAACCAGGGGCGCTCGAGGTCCTGACCTCGCGGCGCAAGAACATGCGAGTCCTCGCGGCATCGGTGCCGGTTGTCGGCCCGATCTCTTTCCGGCAGTTCTCCGGGGGCTTCCTCGTCCAGGAATCCGATGTCGTGGGCGTCGACCGCGTCGGCTGGCGCGTCGTCACCGAACGACAGCCGTCGACCGACGAGTGGCCCGACGTCGAACTCGCCTGGCGGGTGTGCGCCCGGTCGACGTCGAACGCGATCGTCCTCGCCCATGACGGCCAGGTCGTCGGCGTCGGTTGCGGCCAGCAGAACCGGCGGGACGCGGCGCGCCTCGCCGGGGAGAAGGCCGTCGGACGCGCCGTGGGCGGTGCCGGCGCGAGCGACGCCTTCTTCCCGTTCCGCGACGGGCTCGACGCCGTCTGTGACGCCGGCGTCTCCGTCGTCGTCCAACCCGGAGGGTCGGTGCGCGATCCCGAGGTGATCGCGGCGGCGAACGAGCGGGGGGTCGCGATGGTGTTCACCGGGGAGAGGCACTTCCGCCACTGACACGGCACCTGGCCCGCCGGCGGTGTGTTCCGCGGCTCGGGCGCAGGAGCCAGGTGATCCTCCCGAACCGTCATCGGCACCGAGCGGCCGCGCGACCGAAGCTTCAGGGCGCAAATGGATGGGAACGGCCAGGCGGATCGCTCTGACCATGGGCCATCCGCCGAAGCGGCAGGTTCGCCGCGACCCGAGGGACCGGCACCGGGGTCCCCCGGCAGCCGCCGTGCCGTCGAAGCGTCGTCGCCGACCGGTGACGCGGGAGGCGACGTAGCGCGTCGGGGGGATCGTGTGCCCCGAGCTCAGTGTTGGAGGAGCTGCACGCCCACGATCGCAAAGAACGCGATCGCACCGGCGTAGAACGCGCGTTCAACCAGACCGAAGTACCCACGAAACGATTCGGTTCGTCTCGACGCGCCCAGGGCGATCAGCGCGACGGCCATCCCGTATCCCAAGCCGGTCACCGCGCCACTCACTCGGCGCCAAACCTCGGCGCGGTCGAGGATCTCACCGAGGCGGATCGCCGCAATCGCTGTGGTCGCGAATGCCGCGATCGCGAGGAGCCCGTGCCGCCGGCCGGTCTCCGTAGGTTCCGAGTCCGGAGGGTCCATCGGGAACCAACTGATCGCAAGCCGAGCGGCACCGCAGACCACGAGCAGAGCCACGATGAGCGTGCCCCCAGCCGAGCCGACCTCGCGGATCCCTATCGCCGCGGCGATAGCGGCAACGCCCATGCTCATCGTCTGGAGGCGATAGCCCGCGCGAAAGCGCGTGATGCCATATTGACTGACGGCGTTGCGCAAAGGAGAAAGTCCAGTAGGCAGGAGATGGAGAGCAATCAAGGTGAAGAAGCTCGACGCAGTGCCAGCGAGCGTGACGATCCCGGAGATCGTCTCGGCGTCGGGCTTGGACAAGGATCGGGATCGTATAGCGCCCGGACACGACAGGCGAGACGCGTCACCGGGGCCCGCGCCCTTATGTGCGGCGGAGCACCACCCAGGTGAACCACTGCCCAACGCCCCAGGGGGTGGTGTGCTCCTCACGCTCGGCGTGCTCGAGGACGAACGCCGGACTGAATAGGCGCGACAGCTTGTCGGCGTCGTAGCGGGCGGTCGGCAGTCCGGAGCACGCGATCGGCCCGTCGGCGGCAAAGGTCGCGAGCACAACGACTCCGCCAGGGGCGACCGCCGCTCCAGCCAAGGCGACGTATCCGTCGCGATCGGGTCCATCGACGAGGAAGTGGAAAACGGCTCGGTCGTGCCAGGCGTCGAAGGTGCGCGACGGCCGCCAAGAACGGACATCGCCCGCAACGATGCGAACCGCCCCGGCGCGGCTTCCGAGGCGGTCGCGAACCTTAATCAGCGCCTGTTCGGAGACGTCGAGGACGGTGAGGTCGATCCACCCTTTGTCGAGGAGTGAGTCAACGAGCGTCGAAGTGCCCGCACCGATGTCGACGACCGAACCGGTCGGTGAGGTCCATCTCGCGAGGAGGCGCAAAGAGACGACCGGATCCGCCTGGAACCAGCTGACCTCGTCTGTCGCCTTCGTTGCGTAGACGGCGTCCCAGTGCCGGGCGGGAACTGCCACGCGTTCGACGTTAACCCGCAGGGCGGCTGACCTCGGTGACGGCCGCCGACTGGCGCGCCCGGGTCGGAGGGCGCGGCCTCTATCGGCTGCCGCTACGGGCGACTGTCCGGGGGCATTCGCAGGCGTTCTCCCAGTTGGGTTGGCTAGAGACGGGAGTGGATCCTGTTAGCGGCGTGTTACCGCCCGTGTGCTACAAGTCACCTCGTGGTTCAGTCGAGTCCGAGACGGCAGGCGATGCGACATGGGCGGCGGCGTGCATCGAGCGATGGCGCCGGGCACCGGATCTCCTTCCCGTTTCCGGCGGGTCGGGTCGGTTGCCGTCGCGCTCGTGGATTGCTCGCTCCTTGTCGCCGCGTGTTCGAGCGGCTCGGGGGTCTCGGGTCCCACGTCGGGACAAGATCGGCGGGGCCGATCGTTCTCACGTTCGTCCTCGCCGGCATGCTCACCGCCTGTTCGAGCACTCCGAGCGGTCCGGGTGTAGCAAGCATCGGTTCCGCGACCTCGACGACGAACGCGGCTTCGGCTCCCGGGGGCGGGTCCAATGCCACGAACTACGCCGATGCGGTCGCCTACGCGAAGTGCATGCGCACCCACGGGGTTCCAGATATGCCCGACCCGAACAGCGAGGGAAACTTCCTCTATCTGCATGGGACGCTCAACGGCCAGAATGTCCACACGAACTCCAGCCAGTTCGCCGCAGCGGACAGATCCTGTGCCCACCTGCTCCCGAACGGAGGGCACATGACCCAAGCGGAGCAGCAACAGGCGCTCGCCGAGACGCTGAAGTTCGTGGCCTGCATGCGCTCCCACGGGGTGCCGAACTTCCCGGACCCCACGACGTCGGACGGCGGGGTGACGATCCGCATCAATTCGCGGAACGGCATCTCCCCGACCTCCCCGGTCTACGAGGAGGCGCAAAAGGCCTGCCAATCTCTGATGCCGGGGGGCGGTCCGTAGCCGTGCGCAAGAGCTTCGCTGCATCAGCTGAGGGACATGACCCGCCACATGCCCGAACTGGCCAGGGGGCTCGCCGTTCCACTCAGCTTGGAGGTACGAAAGCGCCATGAGTTCGATGCCATCGCCTTCATCGGCCGGGCCCAGTGCCCTATCGGGGAACCCGAGGAGACCGACGTCGCGGCGACGGTGGATCGCCGCCGCGGTCGTGGTGCTGATCGTCGCCGGAGCGGTCGTGGTCGGGGTCACCGATCCGTTTGCCAGCAACGGCTCGTCAGGCGGAGGGGCCGCCGACAACTCCTACCCGACGACTCTCGCCACCGTCCGCGAGCGGGCGATCTCCTCGCAGACCCAGGTCGGCGCGACCCTCGGCTACTCGGGAACCTACGACGTCGCACTTCCCTCGGGCACGCAATCCGGAGCGATCACCCAGGACCAATCCGCCGTCCAGACGGCGCGGCAGAGGCTCACTGCTGACGAGCAGTCGCTCGCAAACACGAAGAAGCTCGCGAAGAGCTCGGGCACGGCGACGATCCTCGCCGCCGAGGCGACGGTGCGGGGCGACGAGACCACGCTCGCCCAGGCAAAGACGATGCTTTCCGACGACGAGAAACTCGGTTGTCCGATCTCATCCGCGGCGACGGTGACGACACCGCTGGGTTCGTCGGACTCCCCGGGGTCTCGCAGCGGCGCGGGCGCGTCGGACGACCCGTCGGCCGGGGACCCGTCGTCGACGACCACCGGGCCTCCCGTGGCGACGACCGGTACGGCGACCGCCGTCTCGCAGACGTCCGAGACCCTGTCGGGCACGGTCGATCCCGATGGTGTCGACACGGCGTACTACTTCGAATGGGGGACGACGTCGGCGTTCGGCTCGACGTCACCGGTCACTGACGCCGGCGACGGGACGAGCCCGGCCCCGGTCACCGTGACGATCACCGGGCTGCGGCCGGACACGACCTACGGCTTCTCTCTCGTCGCCGAGAACGGCTTCGGGACCTCGGTCGCGACGACGGCGACGTTCGCGACGACCGAGTCCTCCTGCGTCGCCCAACGCCAGGTGATCGCGGCCGACGAGCAGGCGCTCACCCAGGACAAGGACGCGCTCGCCGCCGACGAGGTGAACGGCAGCTCCTCGCTCGCCCAGGCGGAGACCCAGGTGCGACAGGACAGGGCCGCCGTCGCCGACGCCGAGACGGCGCTTTCGACCGACGAGGCCCGGGCGACGAACCCCGGTTCGCAGTTCACCGCGCTGCCGAGCCTCGGGCAGCGGATCACCCGGGGCGAGAGCGTGTACTCGCTCGATGATCGGCCCGTGCCGCTCTTTTACGGGACCGCCACGATGTACCGCGCCCTCCAGTTCGGGGTTACGGACGGCCCGGACGTCACGGAGCTCAACGAGAACCTGATCGCCCTCGGTTTTGGTGGCGGGGTGAGCGCCGGTCCGCACTTCTCGGCGGCAACGGCCGCCGCCGTCATGGCCTGGCAGCGGTCGCTCGGCGTGCCGGCGACCGGGGTCGTCGCCCTCGGTGACGTCGTCGTCGAACCGGGACCCATTCGCGTGACGGCGTTGACGGCGACCGTCGGCTCCGCCGCCCAGCCAGGGATGTCGGTGCTCTCGGCGACCTCGACTGACCGTGTCGTCACGATCGACCTCGACGTCTCGCTCGTGCCGGACGTGAAGGTCGGTGACAAGGTCGGGATCACGCTGCCGGACAACTCGACGATCCCGGGCGTCGTCACCTCGGTCGGCACCGTCGCGACGACGCCGTCGGGTGCCGGGGCGACGGGCGGGGGCACGCCGACGATCACCGTGCTCGTCGCGCCGCTGAACTCCGCGCAGACGGGCACGCTCGACCAGGCGAGCGTCGAGGTCGAAATCACGGAGGCGAGCGTCGCCCATGCGCTCGTCGTCCCGGTCGACGCGCTCCTCGCGCTCTCGGGCGGCGGGTACGCCGTCGAGGAGGTCTCGCCGACGGGCGTGCACCATCTCGTCGCGGTGTCGCTCGGGATCTTCGACGACGCCGCCGGCGTCGTCCAGGTCTCCGGTCCCGGGCTCGCGGTCGGGCAGCGGGTCGTCGTCCCGGCGCTGTGATGATCGTCGGGCAGGGAGAAACCGCGCTCGCGCCGACCCGGGTCGCCGGCGACGGGGTCGTCCTCGAACTCGAGGCGGCGACGAAGGTCTATCCGAGCGTCCCGCCGGTCGAGGCGCTCGTCGGCGTCAACCTCCGCATCGGACGGGGGGAGCTCGTCGCGGTCGTCGGGCCCTCTGGCTCGGGAAAGACGACGCTGCTGCACCTCATGGGCACGCTCGACCGCCCGACGTCCGGCACGGTGCGCGTGACGGGACTCGACGTGGCGGCCCTCGGCGATCGCGAGCTCTCGGCGCTTCGGGCGACGAGGATCGGCTTCGTCTTCCAGCAGATCTTCCTCGCCGAACACGCGAGCGCGCGCGACAACGTCGCCGACGGCCTCCTCTACGCCGGTGTCGGTCTCGCCGAACGCCGCGACCGCGCCGCCGCCGCGCTCGATCGTGTCGGTCTCGGGGGCCGGGCCGAGGCGCGACCGACGCAGCTGTCCGGCGGCGAGCGGCAACGGGTCGCCATCGCCCGGGCGATCGTCGGGAACCCGGCGATCGTGCTCGCCGATGAGCCGACCGGCAACCTCGACCAGGCGACCGGACAGTCGATCCTCGACCTCCTCGTCGGACTGAACCGGGCAGGGGCGACCATCGTCGTCATCACCCACGACCGCGAGATCGCGAGACGACTTCCGCGACAGGTCGAGCTGCTCGACGGCCGGGTCGTCGCCGACCGGGTCGCGTCTGGCGCGCGGCCGGCCGAGCCCCCGAGTGGTCGTGGGGGCGGGGTGTCCGACACGATTGCTGGCCCGTGGCGGGCGGACCCGGGGGAGGAGCCACGTTGACGGCGCCGGCACCGGTGGCGACAACGCGGTTGCGACCCGGCGACCTCTTCCGTCTGGCGAGCCTGGGGCTGAGGACGCGCAAGCTCCGCGCCGGGCTCTCCGCCCTCGGCATCGCGATCGGCGTCGCGGCAATCGTCGCCGTGCTGGGGTTGTCCTCGTCCTCGGAGGCGGGACTGCTCGCCGAGATCAACCAGCTCGGGACGAACCTGCTCACCGTGACGAACGGCCAGACGTTCTTCGGCCAGACCGCGGAACTCCCGAAAGTCGCGCCCGCGATGATCGGCCGGATCGGTCCGGTGACGGACGTGCAGGACACGGGCGCGGTGAACGCCGACGCCTTCCGCAGCCCGCTCATCCCGTCGATCGACACGAACGCGATCTCCGTCGACGCGACGACCCTCGGGCTGCCGCACGTCGTGGGGACGAGCGTCGCGGTCGGCAGCTTCCTCAACGCGGCGACGAGTCGCGAACCGGTGTGCGTGCTGGGTGCCGCGGCGGCGCAGCGTCTGGGGATCGACCGGGTCTTCTCCGGTGAACGCATCTGGGTCGGGAACGCGTGGTTCTATGTCATCGGGATCCTCAAGCCGGCGGTCCTCGCGCCGGAGATCGACTCCTCAGTGTTCATCGGGTTCCCCGCCGCGGAGACGTATCTCGGCTTCGACGGCCACCCGTCGGAGATCTACCTCCGCACGGTGACGAGCGAGGTCGGCGCCGTCTACTCGGTGCTCGCCGCGACGGCGAACCCGGAGGCACCGAGCGACGTCGACGTCAGCCAGCCGTCGGCCGCGCTCGTCGCCCAGGCCGACGCCCAGGCGGCCCTCAACGGGCTTTTCCTCGGACTCGGAGCCGTCGCGCTGCTCGTCGGTGCGGTCGGCGTGGCGAACATCATGGTCATCTCCGTCCTCGAGCGACGCAGCGAGATCGGGCTGCGTCGGGCGCTCGGGGCGACGAGGGGCAACATCCGCACGCAGTTCCTCACCGAGGCGATCCTGCTCGCCGTCATCGGCGGCGCGGTCGGCGTCGTGTTCGGGACGATCTCGACCGCGGTCTACGCCTCGACGAAACACTGGATGATCGTCATCCCGGTGCTCGCCTGGGGTGGGGGGATCGGCGCGGCGATCGTCATCGGGGCGATCGCGGGCCTCTGGCCAGCGCTGCGGGCGGCACGGATGTCGCCGACGGAAGCCCTCTGGAGCCTGTGACCCGCCGGCGCCGCGCCGGTGACGGAGGTCGTCAGCAACTTTCACGAAGCGGCCACCCGACGGTCGTCAATCGTCGCCGACGCGCCCGGCGATGCGGTAGCCGACACCAGGAACCGTCTCGATCACGGGTGGGTCGCCGAGCTTGCGCCGCAGACGGCTGATCGTGACGAGGACGGTGTTCGTGAACGGGTTGGCGTGCTCGTCCCAGACCTGTTCGAGGAGGTCCTCGGCGCTGACGACGGCGCGTTCTGATCGCAGCAGCGCCTCCAGCACCCCGAACTCCTTGACGGAGAGGTCGAGCGGACAGCCGTCGCGGGTCGCGACGTGGCGCAGCGGATCGAGCTCGATCCCACCGGCGCGGAAAACCCGTCGCCGGGCGTCCGGCTGGCGCCGGGCGAGGGTCCGGATCCGAAGGACGAGCTCGGGGAAGTGAAAGGGCTTGGCGAGGTAGTCGTCGGCGCCGAGACTCAGGCCGGCGACGTGATCCCCGGGCGAGTCGGCCGCGGTGAGCATGAGCACCATCGCCGGGTTGTCGCCCTCGACGATCATCCGGCAGATCGTGTCCCCGTGGATTCCGGGAAGGTCGCGGTCGAGGACGACGACGTGATAGGAGTTGACATCGAGCTTCGCCGCCGCCTCCCGCCCGTCGTAGGCGACGTCGACGGCCATCCCCTGGTCGCGCAGTCCCTCGACGATCACGTCCGCGAGGCGCCGGGAATCCTCGACGACGAGCACCCTCACGCGGGGCTCCCGGTGTCGGCGCGCCGGGCGAGCGGGAGCGAGACGATGACCCGGAGCCCGCCGCCGCCGACCGGATGGAGCTGCAATCCGCCGCCGTGGGTCTCGGCGATCGCCGCGACGATCGAGAGGCCCAGCCCGGTGCCGGAATCCGATCCGGTCCGCTCGCCACCGAGTCGCCGGAACGGTTGCGCGAGCTCTCGTGCCGCGTCCTCGGTGATGGCGGGACCGCCGTTTTCGACGATGAGGCTCGCGGTGTCGTCCTCGGTGGTCGTCCGGACGCGTATCCAGCCGCCGCGTTCGTTGTGGCGTACCGCGTTGTCGATCACGTTGTCCACCATGCGGGTTAGCAACGTCTCGCTTCCCGTGACCATCGCCTCGGGACAATCCTCTATGTGGACCTCGAGTGCCATGCTCGCGATCGCTGCGGCCCGCTCCTCGAGCGCCGAGGCGCCGAGGAGGTCGAGCGGGACCGTGATCTCGTCGTTTGCGAGCCCGCGTTGGGCACGCGCGAGGGCGAGGAAGCTCTCGAGCAGCTGGTCGATGTGGTCGAGCTCTCCGTGGAGCCGGTCCGCGAGCGCGGCCATCTGAGGAGGCGCCGGCTCGGGTTTGGCGAGCGCGACGTCGAGCGAGGCCCGCATCGTCGCGAGGGGGGTGCGGAGCTCGTGCGAGGCGTTGGCGACGAACTGCCGTTGTGACTGGAACGACCGATCGAGTCGCCCGAGCAACTCATCGAAGGTATCCCCGAGCTGCTTCAGCTCGTCTTCGGGCCCGGCGAGGGCGAGTCGCTCGTGAAGATTCGTGGCCGAGATGTTCCGGGCGGCCGAGGTGATCGTGCGAAGCGGCCGTAACACCCGGCCCGCCATCAGCCAACCGAGCACGACGGCGACGATCGCCATGAACGCGAGGGCGATCCCCGAGTACAGGAGCAGCTGGTGGAGATCGGATTCGTGTTGCGACGACGCGATGATCCGTAATTGCCCACCCACCTTCTGCGACTGCACGAAGTGGCTTGTCTTAGGTGGTGGCCCAACAGTCGAGATCTGCTGGAGACGCCCGGCGACTCGCGAGACGACGACGGTGAATCCGGCGAACGGGTGACGGGTCGCCTGATCCCAGAGGGCACTGGTGATCACGAGAGCGACGGCACCCAAGGCGAGGAAGAGCCCGCCGTAGACGGCGGTGAGGCGCGCCCGCACGGTGCGCCGTGGAACGTGCAATCGGGCGATCAGCGACAGGTGGAGATGACGGACGTGCATCAGGGTTCCTCGATCTCGACGGCTGGACTTGCGAGCGGAGTCAAGGCTCTCCTCGTGCTCCGGCGGTCCGAACTCCATGGTCGCTCACTTCGTTCTCGGGTGCATCGCGATACGCCCGGGCACATCTCGCGGGCTTCGTCGGCCTAGGGCGCGAGCATGCCCCACCTCGCCTAACAGCGGGCTAACGGTTCGTTAGCCCGCTGTTAGCGGCGGCGTGGTACAAGTTCGCTTCGATGAGTAGTAGCGCGAGCCGAGGGAAACGCGTCATGGCCGAGGGCGCGCGCACAGAATCTGGCCGGGGCTCGATTCGTCCGTTCCGGATGCGTCGGACGGGCCCTCTCGCGCTCGTCATTCTCGGCATCGGGCTCCCCGCCGCCGCTTGCGGCGGCGGGTCACCGCCGGGCGTCGCGAGCATCGGGTCGACAACCCCGACGACGGTCGCTGTCCCGTCCGGGGGTGGCTCCACCGGCCAGGGGGGCGGCTCCGGCGGCGGAGCATCGAAAGTGACCTCTGGGGGAGTGGGAATGGGTGGACTCAGCGTCGCCTTCTCCGCCTGCATGCGCGCCCACGGCATCGCGGGCTTCCCCGACCCCGACAGCCAGGGGAACGTCCAGTTCAACGTGAGCGGTGCACTCAACCCGACCTCGTCGAAGTTCGAGGCCGCCCAGCAGGCGTGCGCCAGCACGCTCCCCGCGGGGAGCTCGGGGAAGGCACCTTCTCCGGCAGAGCAGGCCGAGCGCCTCGCCGCCGCCCTCAAGTTCTCCGAATGCATGCGCAACCACGGCATCACGGATTACCCCGATCCGAGAGTCGAGGGTGGCGCGATCTCGATGTCGCTCAAGGCACAGGGCGGTGCCAGCGACCTCAACCCGAGCTCGCCGCAATTCCAGGCGGCCCAAAAGGCGTGCTCGTCGCTCCTCGGGAAAGGTCCCGGAATCGTGCAAACGAGCGGTGGCCGCGCGAAGTCGTGAGCGTCGGGACCACGGCCTCGACAGTCCTCCGTGACCGGCGGGGCGGCCCGCTGCGTCGGTGAGACCGGATCGCGGCCCGCTGACGGACTTCTTCCGGACCCCTCGGTCGAGGATGACCCGGGTCACCGGGTCGCGGCGCGAGAGACCATTCGCTCGCCCACGCGACCGGACATCGGGCGGCGCGTATCGTGGGCCACGTTCGACTGCGACGATGCGATGAGGGAAGACATGGCACGGGAACACAGGAGCACGAAAGGACGGTGGTCGCGGTGACCGCCAAGGTCCTCGACGGCGAAGCACTCGCCGGCCAGATGCGGGCTGAGGTCACCGAGGAGGTCGCGCGGCTTCGCGACCAGGGTATCCAGCCCGGGCTCGGCACGATCCTCGTCGGCAACGACCCGGCGAGCGCCCGGTACGTGGAGTTGAAGCACGAGGACTGCGCCAAGGTCGGCATCGAGTCGGTTCACGAGCACCTCGCGGCGGGTACGACGGCGGAGGAGTTGTTCGCCGCCGTCCGACGGTTCAACGCCAACCCCGCGGTTGACGCCTTCCTCGTCCAGGTCCCGCTGCCGGGAGACGTCGACGAGTTCGCGACCCTGCTCGCGGTCGACCCCGACAAGGACGTCGACGGCCTCCATCCGGTAAACCTCGGCCGCCTCGTCATGGGCGTCGAGGGACCGCTGCCCTGCACGCCGGCCGGGATCGTCGAGCTCCTCGGTCACAACGACGTTCCCGTCGAGGGTCGCCACGTCGTGATCATCGGTCGCGGGCTGACAATCGGCCGCCCCCTCGCGCTGCTTCTCGCCCTGAAAAGGCCCGGTTGCAACGCCGCGGTGACCGTCGTCCACACGGGGGTCGCCGATCTCGCCGACTATGTCCGACGGGCGGACATCGTCATCGCCGCTGCCGGCCGCGCCGGCATCGTCACCGCGGACATGGTGAAACCCGGCGCGGCCGTCGTGGGCGCCGGGACGTCGTGGGAGGGACGTCGGCTGCTCTCCGACGTCGACGAGGGCGTTGCCGAGGTCGCCGGATGGATGACCCCGCGGCTCGGCGGGGTCGGACCGATGACCCGGGCGATGCTCCTCAAGAACGCGGTACGCGCCGCCCGCCGCCGGCTCGCCACGGTCGCGTAGCCGCCGGGGCACCCGAGGCGCTTCGCGCTCCGCGCCGTCTTGGCCCGGCATGACCCGGTCGATGCGCCGATAGCCGGGGTGCAGAGACGCCAGGCGGTAACTTGCCAGCATGTGTTTCTCGCCCCAAGCCGATCTCATCGGCGGGGCCGTCATCTGCGGCGTCGGTGTCGACGCAATCCGGCACGTCGACCGCCGCGGAAGCCATATCGCGCTCGCGACCCTGCCGGTCGTGTTCGGCGCCCACCAGATGGTCGAGGCGGTCGTCTGGTTCAGCCTGCAGGGCCACGTGTCGCACGGATTAGGGCGCAGCGCGCTGTGGGTCTACCTCGTCGTCGCGTTCGTCGTCCTGCCCATCTTCGTGCCGATCGCCGTCGCGGCGATCGAACCGTCCCGATGGCGACGACGACTCGCCATCTCGCTGGCGATCGTCGGGACGGTCGTCGGCGGTGTGCTCCTCGCCGCGATGGCCCGCGGTCCGATGACGGTGGCGATGCGCCCCTACCACCTCGCCTATAGCGTCCGGCTCGGCGACGGCGGGGTCTTCGTCGGGCTTTACGTGCTCGCGACCTGTGGTGCCGCCCTTTTGTCGAGCGACCGACGGATCGTCGTCTTCGGCCTGGCGAACCTCGTCGCGGTCGTTGTCATCGCCCAGCTGACGATCAACGGGTTCGCCTCGGTGTGGTGCGCCTGGGCTGCGGTGATCTCGGCCGCGATCGCCCTGCAGATGCGTTACGGGCGGTCCAGGCGCGGGGTCGCCCTCGCCCCGGCCGAGTCCACCGCCGGCTGACGCTGCGCGCTACCCGCTGGGCTCGGCGACGAGGGCCGCGTCGGCCGGTTCCGCGGCGGGCTCGACGCGTTCACCGAGCACGCCGAACGCCTTGGCCACGAGGCGACGGTAGCGGGACGCGATCTGGGTTCTGCGCGCCCTGCGGGCAAGATCCTCGCCTCCGCCGGCCCCGGTGGGGGGGCGAGGCCGGTTTGCGCGTCGCGGCACCGCGACTGCGAAACTTGCGGTGATGGCCCGGATCGACGAGCTGCTCCGGTCGACGAGATCGCTCTCCATCGAGCTGTGGCCGCCGAAAACCCCCGAGGCGACGGCGCACCTGCAGGAGGCGTTGCCCAGGCTTTACGAGCTGCACCCGACCTTCGCCTCGATCACCTACGGCGCGGGCGGCTCGACGCGGGAAAGGACCCACGAACTCGTCGTCCAAATCCACCGGCAGGGGCGCACCGAGCCGATGGCCCACCTCGCCTGCTTCGCCCACCGCCGCGACGAGCTCGTCGAGATCCTCGAGCGCTACGCGCGGGCCGGCGTGGAGAACGTGCTCGCCCTGCGGGGCGATCCGCCCCGTGAGGCGCCGGGGCCGTTCGCCGCGGGAGAGCTCGCGCACGCGGTCGACCTCGTCGAGCTCGTCAAGTCCGTCGCGCAGTTCTGCGTCGCCGTCGCCGCCCATCCGGAGGGCCACCCGACGGCGCCGGACCTTGCGACCGACCGGCGTCATCTCGCGGCGAAGCTCGGTGCGGCCGACTTCGCCATCACGCAGTTCTTCTTCCGGGTGAGCGACTACCTGCGGCTCGTCGACGACCTCGCCCGCCTAGGGGTCACGAAGCCCGTCATCCCGGGGATCATGCCGATCCTCAACCTCAAATCGGTCGCCCGGATGGCCGAGCTGTCCGGCGCGGCCATCCCGGACGAGGTCACCGCCCGGGTCGAGCGGGTGGCCGAGGACCCGGACGCGGTGCGCGCCGCCGGCATCGAGATCGCCACTGAGCTGTGCCGCGACCTCCTCGCCGAGGGCGCCCCGGGACTGCACTTTTACACGATGAACCAGGTGAGCGCGACGGTCGCCATCTGCGACAACCTCGGGCTCGCGTCGGCGCGGTCGTGAAGGCGCCCGGGGGCCCTTTCCCGGGATGTCGGGCGAAACGGCGCAGGTAGGCTCCGGCCATGCCCGACAAGATCACGAAGTCCCCGGACGGCCTGCTCAGAGTCCCCGACGAGCCGATCATCCCTTACATCGAAGGCGACGGCACGGGCGTCGACATCTGGCCCGCCGCCCAGCTCGTCCTCGACGCCGCGGCCCGCAAGCACGGCAAGAAGGTGGCGTGGAGGGAGGTCCTCGCCGGGGAGAAGGCCCACAAGCAGACGGGGAGCTGGCTGCCCGAGGAGACGATCGCCGCGTTCCAGGACCACTTCATCGGGATCAAGGGACCGCTCACGACCCCGGTCGGCGGGGGCATCCGCTCGCTCAATGTCGCGTTGCGCCAGATCCTTGACCTCTACGTCTGCCTCCGGCCGGTGCGCTGGTTCCGGGGCGTGCCCTCGCCGGTGCGTCATCCCGAGCGAGTCGACATGGTGATCTTCCGGGAGAACACCGAGGACGTCTACGCCGGTCTCGAGGTCGAGCGGGGCTCGGCCGAGGCGCGGCGGCTGATTGCGTGGCTCCGTGACGAGTTCGGCTGGGAGATCCGCGCGGATTCTGGGATCGGGATCAAGCCGATCTCGAAAACGGGCTCGCAGCGTCTCGTGCGTGCCGCGCTCGAGTACGCCGTGGCACGCCATCGCAAGAGCGTGACGCTCGTCCACAAGGGGAACATCCAGAAGTTCACGGAAGGCGCCTTCCGGGCCTGGGGCTACGAGCTCGTCGCCGAGGAGTTCAGCGACACCGCCGTCTCGTGGGAGGACTGCCACGGCGATCCCGGGGAGAAGATCCTCGTCAAGGACTCGATCGCCGACATCACCTTGCAGCAGGTGCTCACCCGCCCCGAAGAGTTCGACGTCATCGCGACGACGAACCTCAACGGCGACTACCTGTCGGACGCGCTCGCCGCCCAGGTCGGCGGCATCGGGATCGCCCCGGGCGGCAACATCAACTACGTCACGGGCCACGGCGTCTTTGAAGCCACGCACGGCACCGCGCCGAAGTACGCCGGACAAGACAAGGTGAACCCGGGATCGCTCCTGCTCTCCGGGGTGATGATGTTCGAGCACATCGGCTGGGACAAGGCCGCCGCCGACATCGTGCGCGCCCTCGAGGCGACGATCGCCGACGGGATCGTGACCTACGACTTCGCCCGGCAGATGGAGGGGGCCCACGAAGTCCGCACGAGTGAGTTCGCCGAGGCGATCGTCGAGCGCCTGTAGGGCCGCGCCGCCGAGGCGGGGCGCGTGCCCGACAAGTTCGCGGGCTGCCGCCGTTAGCCTCGAATCGATGACAGATTTCCGGGATCCTCCGACGAAGCGCCCGGTGACCGTCACGGTCACCGGAGCCGCCGGCAACATCGGCTACGCGTTGCTCCCCCGGTTGGCGTCGGGCGAGCTGTTCGGGCCGGACCAGCCGATCGTGCTCCGTCTGCTCGAGATCGAGCCGGCGATGACGAATCTCGAGGGGATCGTCATGGAACTCGACGACTGCGGTTTCGGTCTGCTCGCCGACGTCGTGACGACCGCGGATCTCGGTGTCGCCTTCGAGGGGACCTCGTACGCCCTCCTCGTCGGGTCGATCCCCCGCAAGGCCGGCATGGAGCGCCGGGACCTGCTCGGCGTGAACGGCGGCATCTTCAAGCCCCAGGCCCGGGCGATCGCCAGCCACGCCGCCCCGGACGTGCGCATCCTCGTCGTCGGCAACCCGTGCAACACGAACTGCCTGATCGCCCGCACGAACGCCCCCGAGGTGCCGGCGGACCGGTGGTTCGCGATGACGCGTCTCGACGAGAACCGGGCGCGGACCCAGCTCGCGCGCAAGGCCGGCCGCACCCCCGGGACCGTGACGAGGCTCGCCTCGTGGGGGAACCACTCGACGACGCAGTTCCCCGACTACGAGAACGCCCTCATCGACGGGGAGTCGGCCCAGAAGGTCATCGACGACGAGGAGTGGCTGCAGGGCCCGTTCCTCGAGATGATCCAGGGCCGCGGCGCGAAGGTGATCGCGGCCCGCGGTGGCTCGGCGGCGGCGTCGGCCGCCAACGCCGCGATCGGCTCGTTCCGGAGCATCATCAACCCGACGCCGGAGGGCGACTGGACCTCGTTGGGCGTCGTCTCCCGCGGCGAGTACGGCATCCCCGAGGGTCTGCAGTTCGGGTTCCCGGTGCGCTCGGACGGCTCGTCGTGGCACGTCGTCGAGGGACTCGAGCACTCCGCCTTCGCGGCCGGCTGCATCGCCGCCACGGCCGCGGAGCTCGTCAGCGAGCGGGAGGAAGCGGCCGCGCTCCTCGGCTAGGGCGTCTCGAGGGGCCGCCAGTGCGCCAGTTCGCTCAGGCCGCCGAGATAGGGACCGACGACGTTTCGCCACTCGGCGAAGGCGGGGGATTTCCGGAACCCCTCCTCGTGGGCCGCGACCGACTCCCATTCGATGACGAACATGAAGCGCCCCGGCTCCTCGATGCAGCGGTAGAGATGGACTGCCCGACAGCCCGGGTAGGCGGCGACGAACGGCTCCGCCTTGAAAAACGCTGCCTGGAACGCGGCCTCCTTGCCGGGCTCGACGGTGAGCACTGCCTTCTCGATGATCATGGCCCTCCTTGCGCGGTTCAGGCGGTCGTCTCGGCTTCGAGGGCGCCCAGCGCTCGGCCGAGCGTCTCGAGGTGCCGCTTTCCGGCGAGGAGCGCGTTCGCGTCGCCGCGCACCGTGATCCGGCCGGCGGCGAGGAGCTCGGAGACGGGGGTGCCCCCGGCGATCGCCCGGGCGGTCGGCCAGTCCTCGACGAGCGTGACCCCGGCCTGGGCGGTCGACCCCACGACGAGCTCGGCTGTCGTGCCGGAAACGAGGATCGAGTAGCTCACCGTCCCGCCGGGTGCGCCGGTGACGACCTGGCCGAGGGCGAGCGGCGGCACGCCCGCCTCCGGTTGCACGGCGGCGAGCTCCTCGGCGAAGCGCGCGAACCACTCGGGAGAAAGGAAGCGGAGCACGCGCCCGTCAGGTCTCGGCGCGCGAGGGTCTTGGCTCGAGGGAGATGACCTCGCCGGACCTTCCGGCGGGCGAGGCCGCCACCGACACCGCCGCCGGCGTTGGCCGGGGCCGGCGGAGGATCCGGCGGCCGAGCCACGCGACGGGGTCGTAATGCGCGTCGACGGCGCGCTCTTTGAGCGGGATGATCGCGTTGTCCGTGATGTGGATGCCCTCCGGGCAGACCTCCGTGCAGCATTTCGTGATGTTGCACAGCCCGATCCCGAGCTCGCGCCGGATGAGCTCGCGCCGGTCGAGGGTGTCGAGGGGATGCATCTCGAGCGCGGCGAGGCGGACGAAGAACCTGGGGCCCGCGTAGCGGGGCTTGTTCTCCTCGTGGTCGCGGATGACGTGGCAGACGTTCTGGCAGAGGAAGCACTCGATGCACTTGTGGAACTCCTGGGCCCGGTCGACGTCGAACTGCGACATCCGGTAGACGCCGTCGGGAGGGCGCGGCGCGGGGGTGAACGGCGGGATCCGGCGCGCCACGGCGAAGTTGAACGAGACGTCGGTCACGAGGTCGCGCATGACGGGGAAGGCGCGCATCGGTGAGATCGTGATCCGCTCGGTCGTGTCGAGCGTGCTCATTCGCGTCATGCACATGAGGCGGGGCTTGCCGTTCACCTCCGCCGAGCACGAGCCGCACTTTCCCGCTTTGCAGTTCCAGCGCACCGCGAGATCCGGCGCGAGCTCGGCCTGGACGCGGTGGACGACGTCGAGGACGACCTCGCCCTCGTTCGCCGGAACGGTGTAGTCACGGAACTCCCCGCTATGCGCGTCACCCCGCCAGATGGCGAGCGTGACCGTCGGCTGGGGAACGGCTGATCCCCCTGGGGAGGGGACGGTCTCGTCGGGGGCCATCAGTGCCCATCTCCCAGCAGCCGGGCGAGCTCGGCGGGCATCGGCGCGACCGGGCGTTCGGCGACCGTGACGTCGCCGCCGGCGAGGTGCACGACCATGTTCACCTTCCCGAAGTGCTCGGGGTCGGGGTCGGGGTAGTCGTCGCGGGTGTGGCCACCGCGGCTCTCGCGGCGCGCGATCGCCGAGAGGGTCGTTGCGCGCGCCACGGCGAGCATCGCCTCGAGGTCGAGCGCGAGGTGCCAGGCCGGGTTGAACTGCCGGTGCCCCTCGACCGCGACGCGCCGCGCGCGGCCGTCGAGCTCGTCGAGGATCTCGACCGCCCGTTCGAGTTCCGACGCGGTGCGGATGATGCCGACGAGCGACTGCATCGCCTCCTGCAGCTCGTGGTGGACGGCGTACGGGTTCTCGCCGCCTGGGTGGTCGAAGTACCCGAGCGCCTCGGCGGCGAGGCGCTCGATCTCGGTGGGATCCGGCTCGAGGGTCCGGGCGAGGGCACGGGCGTACTCGGCGGCGGCCATCCCGGCCCGCCGCCCGAACACGAGGAGGTCCGACAGCGAATTTCCGCCGAGCCGGTTGGCGCCGTGCATGCCCCCGGCGACCTCGCCGGCGGCGTAGAGGCCGGCGAGCGTCGAGGCCTCGGTCTCGGCGTCGACCCGCACACCGCCCATCATGTAGTGACACGTCGGGCCGATCTCCATCATCTGGGTCGTGATGTCGACGTCGGCGAGCTCTTTGAACTGCTTGTACATCGAGGGCAGCCGCCGCCGGATGTACTCGGGCGAGCGGCGCGACGCGATGTCGAGGTACACACCGCCGTGCGGGGTGCCGCGGCCGGCCTTCACCTCGGTGTTGATCGCCCGGGCCACCTCGTCACGGGGGAGGAGATCCGGCGGGCGCCGGAACGACTTGTCGTCGTACCACTGGTCGGCCTCCTCGATCGTGTCGGCGGTCTCTTTGGCGTAGTACTCGGGGATGTAGCGGAACATGAAGCGTTCGCCGCTCTCGTTCTTGAGAATCCCCCCGTCGCCGCGCACCCCTTCGGTGACGAGGAGCCCGCGTGCCGAGGCCGGCCAGATCATCCCCGTGGGGTGGAACTGCACGCATTCCATGTCGATGAGCTCGGCGCCCGCCCAGAGCGCGAGGGCGTGGCCGTCACCGGTCGACTCCCAGGAGTTCGACGTGAACTTCCACACCTTGCCGATGCCGCCGGAGGCGAGGATCACCGCTTTCGCGGAAAAGACGATGAACGTTCCCGACTCGCGCCAGATCCCGAGCGCGCCGCAGACGGCGCCGGAAGCGCTGGCGAGCAGCCGGATGATCTTGCACTCCATGAAGACCTCGATGCCCGCCGCGACGGCGCGGTTCTGGAGCGTGCGGATCATCTCGAGCCCGGTGCGGTCGCCGACGTGGGCGAGCCGGGCGAAGCGGTGCCCGCCGAAGTCACGCTGCAGGATCCGCCCGTCCGGCGTGCGGTCGAAGAGCGCCCCCCAGCTCTCGAGCTCGAGGACGCGGTCGGGCGCCTCCTGGGCGTGGAGCTCGGCCATGTGCCAGTTGTTCAGCATCTTGCCGCCGCGCATCGTGTCGCGGAAGTGCACCTTCCAGCTGTCGTCGGTCCAGACGTTGCCGAGTGCCGCGGCGATGCCGCCCTCGGCCATCACGGTGTGCGCCTTTCCGAGCAACGACTTGCACACGATCGCCGTCGTCGCGCCGTTCGCTGCCGCCTCGATGCCGGCGCGCAGCCCGGCGCCGCCGGCGCCGATCACGAGCACGTCGACCGAGCGGGTCTCGTAGTCCGTCATCAGATGATCCTCGGGTCGTGGATCGTGCCGGTCGCGACGAGCCAGATGTAGTAGTCGGTGAACGCGATCCAGAACAGCGACAGCCACGCGAACAGCTGGTGGTGGGGGTTCAGCCTTCCCGACACGTTCTGCCAGAACCAGCGTCGCAGCGGTGCCTTCGACAGCGCCCGCAGGCCCCCGCCGCACAGGTGGCGGCAGGCGTGGCATCCGAGCGTGTAGGCCCAGATGAGGACGGCGTTCACCGAGAGCACGAGCGTGCCGACTGCGACGCCCACGCCGTTCGGGAAGCGGAAGGCGGCGATCGCGTCCCAGGTGAGGATCGCTGAGAAGATGAAGGCGACGTAGAAGAAGTAGCGGTGGAAGTTCTGGAGAATGAGCGGGAATCGCCTCTCGCCCGTGTAGCGGCTGCGCAGTCCGCCCGGTCGCGTCGAACCGACGTCGGCGACGGCGCAGGCGGGGGGTGCCAGCCAGAACGAGCGGTAGTAGGCCTTGCGGTAGTAGTAGCAGGTCGCCCGGAATCCAAGCGGGAAGATGAGGACGAGCAGGGCGGGGGAGACCTGCCACCAGGACCCCGTGATCGGCCCCCAGACGTAGCCGTGGCAGTTCGACGCAAGACACGGCGAGTACAACGGCGACAGGTAGTCACGCCCGACGTTCCCGGCGTAGTAGCCGCCGTTGCGGAGGGCTGCCCAGATCGAGTAGCCGGCGAAGGCGAGGAGTCCGGCGGCCGTCGTCGCCGGCTGCAACCACCAGCGGTCGCGGCGCAGCACGACGGACCGCGCCGGCCCGGCGCGGGTGCCCCCGATCCGCACTGGTGTCGGCTCGGGCGCACCTCTCGCCTCCTCGACGAGTGTCACTCACGCTCCTCGCATCTCGACGTTCCGTTCGCCACCGCCGGGCGTACCGGCCCGGAGGCCGCGTCCACATTCGGCGACCGTGGCCGCGACCCGCTCATCCTTCCACTCCCGCCGTCGGCGGGCGAGGCACAACGGTTCGCTCCGCGTGGTTATCCACAGGTTGCCGCGAACAACAAATTCCCCCTTGCATCTCGCTGAGCTGGGCGTCATCATAATACGAACCGTGTAATTTCACGGCTGCGACTCACACTGGGTGGCAGACGCTAAGGGGGTGTCGGTGGACATCCAGGCGCTCATCAACCAAAGTCCACGGGCGTGGCAGGCGCGGGCGAACTGCATGGGGGTCGACCCGGAGTTGTTCTTCCCCGAACGGGGCTCGTCGACCCGCGAGGCGAAGGAGGTCTGTCGCGGCTGCGTTGTGCGCGTCGAGTGCCTCGAGTTCGCGATCGCGAACAGTGAGAAGTTCGGCATCTGGGGCGGGATGAGCGAACGCGAACGTCGTCGCGTGCGTCGGGCGCGCCTGTTGCAGCAGCGCGAGGTCGCCGCCTCCTAACCCGGAGTCGTGATGCCGCGGTCGGCGAGCCTCGCCTCGATCGTCGAGTCCTCGCCGAGATCGAGCATCGTCCAACGGCGCACCGGCGTCGCGCGCAGGACCTCGTTGGGGACGAGCCCGACGAGTTCCGCCCGCTCGATGCGCGCCGAGCGGGCGACTTGGTCGTAGACGTCGCCGGGGCCGACCTTCCAGGGCGCGACGAGGTTGCAGGAGACCTGGATGCCCGTGCCGACCGCGAAGCCGGCGCTACGCACCGCGGGACCGCGCAGCTCACTGGCGATGCGGCGCGCCAAGCCGAGGTCGCCCTCGGCGAGCCAGAGGTTGTAGGCGATGAGCACGGGACGCGCCCCGACGCACGTCGCCCCGGCGGAGGGGTGCGGCGCGCCGCCACCGATATCGGGGGCGAGATCGACGAAGGCGTGGCGTCGGATCTGCGGGAGCGAGCGTTCCGGGCCGAAGAGGTAGCAGGGGACGCCGAGCTCGCCCGCCGCCCAGGCCGCGAACCGGTCGCGCGCCCTGATCGCCTCGCCGAGATCGCCGTCGGGCCGCATGCCGTCCGGACCGAGCGGGACGAACGGCACGACGTCGACGACGCCGAGACGGGGGTGGACGCCGTCGTGGCGCGCGATGTCGAGACGGGCGACCGCGGCGCGCGCGAGCTCCCGCGCGGCGGCTTCGGCCTCGGGTCCGGCGAGGGTGAACACCGACCGGTTGTGTGACGCGTCAGCGTGGAGATCGAGGAGCGCCGCGCCGGCCGCGCGGGCGAGTTCGTCGAGCCGCTCCGTATCGCGACCCTCGCTGATGTTGACGACGCACTCGAGCACGGCGGCGCTCGTCGCCGGGAGATCGCCCCGGTCAGTGGGACGGGTAGACGGTGAGGTGACGCCGGCTGCGGGCGAGGCGGCGACGTTCCCGTTCGGAGGTGCCGCCCCACACGCCGTGGTCGATGTGGTTCGCCATCGCGTACTCGAGGCAGGGCGACTTCACCGGGCAGTCCTGGCAGATCCGGCGCGCGATGTCGACGCCGACGCCGTCGCTCGGGAAGAAGGTCTCGGGCGGGAGCATCCGGCACTTGCCCTTCGCCATCCACTCCAGTTCCATCCGCGACCACCCCTTCGCCCGTTCGTCCAGGCGACCCGGCGGGTAATTCGGTCCCTTGGCGCCTTTTGCGGGCTTGTAAGCGACGCTACACCCGACATCACCGGTTTCAGGCGCTTCAGCGCCTAATTCATAGGGACTTCACAGTTTCGGCCAACCCGTCACCCGACCCCGGTGGACCCTCGAAGTCGAGGACCGGGCCGTCGATAGACTCTGGCCGGACTGAACCGGAGGGATGCCGATGACCACGCCGTTGAGCGGGCAGAGCGAGGCGGCGGAGCCCCCGCGCGGACACGTCCGCATCGTCTACCTGGGTCCCGTGGCTCCCCACTGGGAGATCGAGTCGGAATTCGGCGAACGGCCCGTGATCGAGGCCTTCCGCGAGCGCGCCCTCGCCCGTCTCATCCTGCTCCCGCCCCACGACCCGCAGTTCCGGCGCAACCGGGAACGCGTCGTGCGCGACGCGGAACGGGAGAACCTGCTGCTCGAGTGGGATCTCGGGATCCCGGAGGAGCCCGCGCCGGCCGGGTCCTGAGACGGGTGCGGCTCAGCCCGCGCCGTCTGGGCCCGGCAGGTTGACCCGCGCGATCCAGAGCCCCGGGGCGTCGACCTCGGCGGGGGTCGGGAGGTTCTCCTCGACCGTCCACAGCTTGGCGAGCTCGACGTCGCCACCCCGCTCGATGACGCCGCGCACGAACGCCTCGCCCCGGTCGAGGGCGTCCTGGTCGAGACGGAGCCCGAAGAGCGTCTCGGCGGCGCGCTCGTCGTCCGAACGCTCGACCCGCCGCCGCCGCAGCGCCTCGCGGACCGGTCGCCGGGCGCCGATCGCCCGGGTGGCGACGGCGTCGGTCACCCATTCGACGTAGCCGGCGAAGGCCGAGGTCAATGCGGCGAGCTCGGCGCGGACCCGCCGGAGTTCGGGCGTGTCGGCCGGCTCGGCGAGCGCCGCCGGATCGCCGAGGAGGCGTCCGAGGTCCCCGAGTTCGCCGGGGTCGCCGAGTGCCGCCTCGCCGAGACGCTGCTCGAGCGCGCCGAGGTCGGGCCGGAAGCTGCTCGCATGCGCGACGAGCAGGGACTGCAACCGGGCCCGGACGTGGGGGCGGGAGAGCACGGTGTGCGCCGCCAGGTCGTGTGCCGCGCACCACATCGTGACGTCGTCGAATTCGAGGCTCCAATCCGAGGCGAACGCCGAGACGTTCGAGGGGACGACGACGATCTCGTCGGACGGGACGCGCGGCAGCGGGAGCTCGTACTGGCCGAGCGTGCGGCGCGCGAGGTGACCGATGATGGAACCGACCTGGAGCGCGATCATCGCCGGGGCCATCGCCGCGGCCCATTTCTCCATCACGGCGGCCAGCCCGGTCCCGGCTTCCTCGTCGGGCTCCTCGCTCGCCGGCGACTCCGCCACGGGGGGACGGATCGCCGCGGCATACTCCGAGATGAGCGGCCGCCAGGACTCGAGGCTCCGCCGCGCCCACTCGGCGGGCCCGGCGGTGACGACCGAGACGGACCGGCCGCCCGGTGTCGTCGGCATCCCGCTGACATCGCCGACCTGGAGTTCGGCGATCCGGGTGATCTCCTCGAAGCGCATCCGTTGGCTCGGATCGACGTTCGGCTCCGGTTGGCCGTCCGCGGCGACGGCCAGGGCAAGCTGCACGGCGAGGTCCCACTGGAGGGGCGCGTCGGTGTGCATCATGCGAAGAAGATCGCCGAGGAGCCCCGGGAGGAAGCCTCCCAAGTCCGACGACGATCCCTCAGCCACGGGACGAATCTAGGCCGCGGGCGGACGGGGCCTTTCGCGGGTGGTGGGCTAGTTCACCTGGGCTGCTTCTTCAGCTCGCCTTTGCAGGTGTTGGTCGTGGCGGAGCCGACGCCACCAGTTCCGAAAGGCGGCTTGTAGGTGGAGTCGTAGACGACAATCCCGTTGGCACCGTAGTCGCGGGTCGTACAGTTTCCAGTCGCAAGTCCACTTGGCGCTCCCGAGCCCCAGCGAACATAGAAGTTGTTGGTGCCCTGCGGCTCTCCCGGACATGGTCCTACATCGACCTGGTGGTCCACCATCGGCCAGCTGAGAGCGAGGTTGCCCAGAGAACCGCTTGCCAAGAACGCCCCCTTGGGGTCGAGCTTGTGTGTCGTGGTGATGTCGCAGTGGGACGGATGGATCTGCTCAATGAGATGCATCGAGCCATCAACGGTTACTTTGGTCGCCTTGAAGCTGACCACGTTGGTACCAGAGACCACGAGATCCAACTTGACATGACCTGTGATGTTCCGCTCGCCGTGTTCGGCAATCCCGCTCGATGAATAGTTCCACACGAGGTGTTCAGTCACCGTCACAGTGCCGACGAAATGTCTTACCTTTCCTGAACTGGAAGCACCGACCGATGCCGTGAACGTCGTAGCCGTACGCGCGCTTGCTGCCATGGGCGTCATCAGAACCAGTATGGGAAGCACTGCGAGCAGGGGCACCGTCCACCGCGGACGACGCGGACGACGCTGACGACGAGGCGGGCTCTTCGGCTTGAGTTGAGATTCGTCTAACGGCATTCGCGACACCTCCTGGCCTGAAGACAGAACATTGAGCTTGTCTATCGGTCTACTCCCCTGGGCGCCGCGAAGTGATGAGAAAGCTGAAAGGTGTCGCCGATTTCAGGGGGTCAGGTCACCAGCAGAAACAGCTGACCGCGCCTTGCCCGAGCATCGGGTCAGGCTCCGAGTGGCGCAGGCACGGGACCCAGGCCTCTGAGAAGTCTGAGCACAGCTTGATTTGGTTTGCGATGCGAAGCGCGTGCATGCGCAGTCGTTCGAGTTTGTCGTTTTCGTGAAGCGACGGAAAGGACCAACCAAGCAGCGCGCTCCGGAGAATGACGATCGCTCCCGGAATGCGTAGTAGGACGAACGTCCAAGCGAAAGCGCCCTTCGCAAGATTCGCCAACGCGGCGAGGCCAGCAGTCGGGAGAACTCCTGATAGCGAGATCGCGTCCCGTCGATCTGGCGATGAGGGCATCCCCAATTATCCCCATGGATAGAGATTCGAGTGAGTGGTGGACGATGTGTGCGATGGAAAAACGGCGCTCGGCCTCCAAACTAGGCCACTGCCCTTTCGCGGTTCGGGCCGGGCGAGTGGGCCCCGCCGGCGGCGTTAGGCGTTCGGCTGGCCGCCCAGGACGACGAGATGGACCGACCTCACGGCATGGTGGAGCACACCGAGCCGGACGCGGGTGCCGGGCTGCAGCACGTAGAGGCGCGCCTGCAACTCGTCAAGCGAGGTCACCGGGGTGCCGTCGAGCGAGACGATGAGGTCCCCGGGCCCGATGCCGGCCTCGGCGAGGGCGCTGTTCGTCGCGACGGTCTCGACGCGCACTCCCGCCGGACGGCCCTTGGCGGTCACGCCTTTGAGACCGAGCCAGCCGTGGGTCACCCTGCCGGTCGCCATGAGCTCGTCGGCGACCGGCGCCGCGAGCCACGAGGGCGCGACGACCGCGCCGGCCTTCGTGCAACCGGTGACGATCCCCTCGACGGCACCGGTCGACGCGAGGAGCGGGCTCCCGGGCGGTCCCGACGCGGCAGAGAGGTCGGTCGTAAGAGCGCCGAGGAGCCGGTGCCCGCCGACCCGCGGCGACGCATAGAGGCCACGCACCGTGCCGAGCGAGAACGCCGTGCCGCCGGGCGTCGTCACGGCGACGGCAAAGGCGCCCCGTGCCATCGGGTCGGATGAGAGCGCCGCCGTCGTCAGCCCCGTCGCGCCGTTGATGTGCACGATCGCCAGGCCGCTCTTCGTGTCGGCCCCGACGAGCTCACCGAGGTAGACGTCGCCGGTCGCCAGCGTGACGATCAGGGTTCCCGCGCCGGCGACGCCGTCGGCCGGGACGAGGATCATCCCGTCGGGGCGCACGACGAGGCCGAGGACGCGGGCGTGGGTCGCGCCGCGGATTGCCTCGACGGTGACCATCGCGGCACTGACCCGGGTGACGCTCGCGACGAGGTCGGCGCTGAGGTCGCGACTCGTCGCCGTGGTGATCGCCGGCGTCGACTGGAGTGCTGCGGCGTTCCCCACCGCCGGATGACCGCTACCGGCCATCGAGTCCGCGAGGTGGGTGCCGAGGGCGACGACGCCCGTCGCCAGCAGCGCGCCGACGACGCCGGCGGTGAGTGCGCTCCGACGCGACGGGTGGCTGAGCAGCCAACTGCGCCGGACCGCGGCCGGGTCGAGCGGCAGCGACGGGTGCGACGCGCCGAGCTCGGAGGGGTGCCGCCACAGGCGGTCCTCGGGGGGCAGCAGCGGCGGGCGCGGTCCCTCGTCGAGGGGTTCGTCGAACTCGCCCGGGGTGGACGTCACGCAAGCGCAGGCTAATTGTCCCCCGGTCGAAAGGGACGTCAGCGCCCCGCGTCCGCACCTCCGCCGACACTCGGCGGTCGCCACCCCTCCTACGATGTGGCGCAGTGGGATACGGAGCACCTCGTTGAGCGCCGAGTTCGCGCTCGACTTCGGAACGGGCTCGACACGTATCGCCGACGCCAGCGGCGCGCTGCTCGTCGACGAGCCAACCGTCGCGGCCGTCGACAAGGACACGGGCCGCGTCGTCGCGTTCGGTTCCGAGGTGCTCGGTCTCGGCACCCGCGCCGCCGGTCGGGTCGCCGTCCGGTATCCGGTGCGCAATGGCCAGCTCGTCGACCTGGAGCTCGTCGAGGAGGTGCTCGCCGAGGCCTTGCGGCGGGCCGGGGCCTCGCGGCTGTCGCATCCGCGCGTCCTCGTGTGCACCCACATCGGCGCGACCCGCGTGCAGAACCGGGCGCTCGACCGCGCCGTGCGCAAGGCGGGGGCGAAAGACGTCCTTTTCATCGCCCATCCGACCGCCTGCGCGATCGGCGCCGGGATCGCGATCGACGAGCCGACCGGTTCGATGGTGGTCGACGTCGGCGCCGGCACGACCGACGTCGCCGTCTTCGCCCTGGGGGGGATCGTGGTCTCGTCGTCGTGCGCGCACGGCGGTGACGACCTGGACGACGCGGTGAGGAGCTACCTCGTGCGCCAGCGCGAGATCCTCGTCGATCGGGACACCGCGCAGTCGGCACGCCGCGCCCTCGGAACCGTGGCGTCCCGCCCGGAGGACTCGGAGATGGAAGTCGTCGGCCGCGACGCCCGAACCGGGCGGCCGACGAGGGCGGTGGTGACGAACGTCGAGCTGAAGCCGGTTATCGGGCCACTCGTCGCCGTGATGCTCAGTGCCGCGGTGAAGGGCATCACCGAGGCTCCCCCGGAGCTCATAAACGACCTGATCGGCTCCGGGCTCCTGCTCGCGGGTGGCGGCGGCCTGCTCGACGGATTCGACAAGCGCCTCGCCAAGGTGACGGGAGTGCCCGTCCACGTCGCCGCCGCCGCCGGGCGGTGCGCGGTGCTCGGGGCGGCTCGCTGCCTCGAGCTACCCGACGGGCTTTCCTACGCGGTCAGCGTGTCTCGGATCCGTTGATCCCGAGCACGGTCTCGGCCGCCTGCCGGACCTGCCAGTTCCGGTCGGACAGCCTTCCGCGCAGGGCGGCCTCGACGTCGTCCCCGGTGAACGCCGCCAGCGCGACGACCGCGCGGCGGCGGACGGCGGGGAGGTCACCGAGCGCGGCGAGGACAGCCGCCCGGCCAGCGTCGTCGCCGATGGCGCCGAGCGCGGCAACGGCAGACTCCCGGCAGAGCGGATCGGAGTGGGATCCGGCGATCTCGGCGAGCCTCGCGCACCCCCGGCGGTCGCCTGCCTCGCCGACGGCGAAAGCCGCGGCCTCGACGACGGTCGGATCGGCGTCGTCGAGCAGGGGGGTGAAGTCGGCGCCCGTGAGCCGGGTCGCGAGTTCGCACGTCGCCCGGCGCACGGTCGGATCGGGGTCGGAAAGAGCCCGACGCACGTCGTCGGGCCGGGCGCGACCGGCGTTGACGAGCGCCATGTTCGCCGCAGCGCGCACTTTTGGCGAAGGGTCCGCGAGCAGTTCCCGGACGGTCGCCTCGTCGCCGGCTGATCCGGCGAGCGCCGCCGCGAGCCGCTTGGACGTGACCGAGTCCTCGTCGTCGAACCGGGCGGTGCCCATCGCGTTGTCTTGATCGCCCCCCTGGGGTGGCAGGCTACGGGACGTGGGGAGCGACGACGCCTGGGGTGCGCCCGGCGAGGAGGACTGGCTCAGTCCGCGTCGCCTCGCCGCCAGGTCAGCGAGACCAAGCGGACCGGGACTGAACAGGCGCGGGCGGATCGCCCTGCGGGTCGCGGTGGGGTTCGTCGCTGTCGTCGTCGTCGCCGGTTTCGTCGCCTCGCGCTGGGTGGTGCCGTACTACGCGATCACCCCGGGCACCGCCTTCAACGTCGGCCAACTCATCTCGGTGCCGCGCGATACGGCGCACGCCCACCGGGGGAGCTTGGTCCTCACCGACGTGCAGCTGATCCACCTCACGGCACTCGACTACCTGTACTACCGCTTCGACCAGCACGCCGAGATCGTCTCCGCCGCCGAGCTCACCGGCGGAGCGAGCTCCGCGGCCTACGACGAACAGGGTGTCGTCGAGATGGCGAAGTCGCGCCAGTCGGCGGCCCTCGTCGCGCTGCGCGAGCTCGGTTACCGCCCGCGCGCCGTGCCCTTCGGCGTCGTCGTCTTCGCCGACCTCCCGGGCGCGGCAAGCGCGATGACGCTCCCGGTCGGTGACGTCATCACCGCCGTCGGATCGGCACGGACGTCCTCGCTCAGTCAGCTCGTCGCCGCGATCGGGGCGGTGGCGCCGGGTCGCTCGACGACGCTCACGTTCCACATGCTGGGCTCCGCTGCGTCGCGGACGAAGTCCGTCATCGTCGGAGAGCTGAGGAGCTCCGGCCCGTCCTCGGCAACGGTCTACACGTGCGCCAAGGTCGGCTCGACGACCGGTCGGCTCGTCCGACGCAGGGGGCGCGCGGTGAGCTGTCTTCCGGTCTACGGGGAGCAGCTCGACACCGACACGAACGAGCCCTTCCGGGTTTCGATCGACGCCGACGGGATCATCGGACCGTCGGCGGGGCTTTCTTTCACGCTCGGGCTGATCGAGAAGCTCGACCGCGGCGACCTCACCGGGGGGCGTCGGATCGCGGCGACGGGGACGATCGCGAACAACGGCTCGGTCGGGGAGATCGGTGGCATCGCCCAGAAGACGATCGCCGTCCGCGAGGCCGGGGCGACCGTGTTCCTGGTCCCCCGGGGGAACGCCGCGGCCGCCCGGGAGAACGCCGGACCGGATCTGCGGATCATCGCCGTCTCGTCGATTGGCCAAGCTCTCCGCGCGCTCGAACGGCTCGGCGGCAGGCTCGTGCTAGCGCCGGGCGCCCGGTGAGGTCATAGGCTTCACCAAATGGCTAATCCGCGACCGATCACGATCTCATCGCACCCGAACCTCGACCCCGATGCGGTCGCCGGTCGTCAGTTCCCGGTGGCCTGGCGCGGCTACGACCAGGAGTCCGTCCACCGCTTCCTCGTCGACGTCGGTCAGCTCCTCAAGCAGGCGCGGGCGAACCAACGGGAGCTCTCCGAGCGACTCGCCGACGCCGAGCGCCGTGCCGCGGAGCCCGAGCTCGACGAGGCGACGGTCGCCGCGGCGCTCGGTTCGGAGACCGCGCGGGTGCTCCACGTCGCCCATGCCGCGGCGAACGACGTTGTTTCGAGGGCGGAGGCGCGGGCGGCCCACATCGTCGCCGAGGCGGAGGCGGCGACCCACGAGCTCCGGCGTCGTGGCGAGGCTGAAGCCGCCGCGATCGTCAAGGAGGCGCGGGGCGCGGCGAACGCGATGATCGACGCCGCCAAAGAGGACTGCCGGGCGATGATCGACGAGTCGCGCGAGGTTCGCCGGCGCATTCTCTCGGACCTCGCCGAGCGCCGGAAGGTCTACTACTCCCAGATCGAGCAGCTGCGAGCCGGCAAGGACGCGCTTGCGTCGGTGGTCGCCCACGTGGCCGACACGATCGCCGCGGTCCAGTCGCGTCTCGACGGCTCGGAGGAGGACGCGCGTGTGGCCGCCGAGGTCGCACGGCGTGCGACGGAACTCGAACCGGCGTCCACCGGCGTCGTCGTCGACGAGCCGTCCGGGCAACCGGCCGGCCCGGAGGCCGGCGACGGGGAGGAATCCGGCGCCGATGATCTCATCGACGTGACGGTGGGCGGCGTCCCCGGCGGACCGGCCCCGGCCGAAGAGCGCGCCGAGGAGCCCGCGGGCGGTGACTTTGATGCGGAGGTCGCCGCGGCTACCGATGTCTCGGGAGCCGCGATCGTCGACGAACTGTTCGCCCGGATCCGCGAGGCGTCCGCGGCCACCGCGGTGGCGTCGGAGGACCCGGAACCGGTGGTCGGCGGATCCGTCCCGGTCGGCCCCGCCATCGACGCGCCCGACAAGGTCGCGCCGAAGGCCGAGGGGTCCGGGCCCGCGCCCGAGACGGACGGTGCGCAGGTCCCGGCGGGGCTGCTCGTCGGCGACGTCGTCGTGGAGCGGAGCGAGCTGCTGCGGCGGCGCGACGAGCTCGTCGAGGCTCCGCTCGCTGAGCTCGTTCACGTGCTGAAACGGGCGCTCCGGGTCGAACAGAACGAGCTGCTGCACCGCCTGCGGGAGGCGCCCCGGGGCACGGAACCGTCGACGTTGTCCTCCCTGTCCGATGAGGCGCAGCGACTCGCCGTGGCGGCGGTCCCAGCGTTGGCCGCCGTGTGGCGCGAGGGGGCGAGATTCGCCCGGGAGCGGATGAGCTCGAACGGTGAGTCGACAGGCCCGGACCCGTCCGATGACGCCGCGTCACGCGCCGCGGCCGAGACGGTCGCCACGGAACTCGGGACGGAGATCGCGACCGCGATCGCGACCCACCTCGTCCGGAGCTTCCGCGGCGGCGACGGCGAGGTCGCGTCGCTCCAGCACGCCGTCGGCGCCGCCTACCGCGACTGGAAGACGGAGCGGATCGAGGACACGGCGAGCGACTACGCGACGGACGCCTTCGCCCTCGGAACGCTCGAGGTGGTCCGGGTCGCGCGGGTCCCGGTTTCCTGGCTCGTCGACGACGGGGCGAGCCGCTGCTCGGATTGTGACGACAACGAGCTCGCCGGGCTGGTCGAAGCGGGCGCGACGTTCCCGACCGGACAGCTCCATCCGCCGGCGCACGGCGGTTGCCGTTGCATCCTCGTCCCGGCGGGGACGTAACGAATCGTGAGGGTCTCGCCCGAGCCGCGCCTCCGGCCGCCCACCAGACGACGCAACGTCGTCATCGTCGCGGTCATCGTCGCGCTGATCGTCCTTCTTCTCGTCATACAGGGGCTCGCTGGGTTCTACGCGAATTTCCTCTGGTTCCACTGGAACGGCCTCGGCAGCGTCTGGAGCCAGGTCACCGTGACGAAGATTGTGCTCGCGGTCATCTTCATCGCCATCGCCTGGGCGCTCTTGTGGGTCTCGCTGTTCATCGTCGACACGGTCGCGCCGCGGGCGATGCTCCTCGCCGGGGACAACGAGCTCGTCCGGCGCTACCAGGAGACGGTCGGTCCGTACGCCTTTCTCCTACGCACGGTGGTCTCGCTCGTGATCGCGCTCATCCTCGGCACGGGGGCGTCCGGTCAGTGGCAGCATTGGATTCTCTTCGAGCACGCGCTGCCGTTCGGACGGCTCGACCCGCTTTTCCACCGGGACGCGAGCTTCTTCGTCTTCCGGCTGCCGTTCCTGTCCTTCATCGTCGACTGGATCTTCGTCGCGCTGCTCGTCACTTTGATCGTGACCGCGATCGCCTATTTCCTCAACGGCGCGTTCCAGTTCCGTCGCGGTGTCCGCGTTGAACCGCGGGCGATCGCCCACATCTCGCTCATCCTCGCCCTCATGGTCGCCGAACGGGCCTGGGCGTACTACTACGTCGACCGGTACGACCTCGACCTGTCGTCGTCGGGCGTCGTCCACGGGGCGTCGTACACCGACGTCCACGTGCGCCTGGCGGCGCTGGCGCTGCTCGCCGTCGTCTCTTTGGTCGCCTTCGTCATGTTCAGCGTGAACATCTACCGACGCTCGCTCGCGCTCCCGGCGATCACGTTCGGGCTGTGGGCGTTCCTCGCGCTCGTCGTCGGGGTCATCTACCCGGCGATCTTCCAGGTCCTCCGGGTCACCCCGGCGCAGAGCACGCTCGAGTTGCCCTACATCAAGGACAACATCGCCGCGACGCGTTACGCGATGGGAATCGGGGACGTGACCCGGCACACGTTCCCAGCCAACGAGGACCTCACCCCCGCGGTGCTCACCCAGTACCAGAAGACGCTCTCGGACGTGTTGTTGTGGGATCCGGCGGTCGCCGTGTCGACCTTCCAGAAGCTGCAGGTCATCAAGAGCTACTACCAGCTCAACTCGCTCGCGGTCGACCGCTACGAGATCGACGGGAAGACGACTCCCGTCGTCGTCGGCGTGCGCGCCCTCAACCCGACCGGGCTCGCCCAGCAGAGCTGGGTGAACACGCACCTGCAGTACACGCACGGCTACGGCGTCATCACCGCCGCCGCCAACGTCGCGAACTCGAACAACCTCCCGAACTTCCTCTCTGGCAGCATCCCGGCGAGCTCGAAGTCGAAGGCGCTGGCGCTCAGCAGTCCCGCCGTCTACTACGCGCCCGGTGACAGCCAGTACGTCGTCGTCGACACGAAGCAGCCCGAGGTCCAGTACCAGAGGGCGAACGGGTCGAGCGTCGAGGGTCACTGCAAGGGCTGTGGCGGGATCCCGATCGGCGGCATCCTCAACCGACTCACCTACGCGATCCACCTCCGGGATCTGAACCTTTTGATCTCGAACCTCGTCACGCCGCAGTCCCGCCTCATCTACATCCCCGACATCGAGGCGCGCGTCCAGAAGGCGCTGCCCTTCCTGTCGGTCGACTCGCACCCGTACCCGGTCGTCGTCGACGGCTCGATCGACTGGGTGGTCGATGCCTATACGGAGACCGGCTATTACCCCTACGGGCAACCCGCGGTGACGAGCGAGCTCCCGTCGGGGAGTGGTCTTCGTGGGGGCTACAACTACGTGCGCGACGCCGTCAAGGTCGTCGTCAACGCGTACTCCGGCAAGATGTCGTTCTACGTCATCGCCCCGTCGGACCCGCTCATCCGGGCGTATGAGGATGCCTTCCCCGGGTTGTTCCAGCCCCTGAAGGACATGAACCCGGTGCTGCGTCAACACCTGCGCTACCCGCAGGACCTGCTCATGGTCCAGGCCGACATGTACGGCCGCTATCACATTGAGTCGCCATCGGGCTTCTACAGCCTGTCCGACGCCTGGAACCTCTCGCAGACCTCGAACTCGGCCACCGGATCGCCCTCGAGCCAGCTCGCCCTTGCCGCGAATGGCTCGGTTGCTTCTTTCACACCGGTCTACGAGCTCCTGCAGCTCCCCGGCCAGAGCGCGCTCACCTTCGACGCGGTCGAGCCCCTCGTGCCCTTCTCGACGAACGGGAACCTGCAAACGCTGCGGGCGCTCTTTGTCGCCGACTCGAACGCAAACGGCTACGGCAAGCTCGACGCCTACGTGACGCCGGGGGAGTCGATCCACGGACCCGCGCTCGCCAACGCCGACATCAACGCCAACCCGACGATCTCCAAGGCGATCACGCTCCTTGACAGTCGGGGGTCGACGGTGTCGCTCGGGACCGTGCAGGTGCTGCCGATCGCGGACTCGCTCATCTACGTGCGTCCGCTCTACGTGTCGTCGTCGCAGACCCCGTTCCCGCAGCTCGTCGACGTCGTCGCCGTCTACGGGAAGGAGGTCGCGATGGAGCCGACGCTCGGCAGCGCCCTTGCCGACATCTTCGGCACCGCGCCGGCGAGCACGGGACCGCAGAGCAAGGGATCGGGCTCGAAGACCTCGGTCTCCGCTCGGGCGCGTGCAGACATCGCGCAGGCCGTCGCCGCCTACCAGGCGGCCCAGACCGCGCTTGCCCACGGAGACCTCGGTACGTATCAACAGGACGTCACGAGGGCGGGCACGCTCCTCGGCGAGGCGAACGCGATCGTGAACGCGACGCCCGCGTCGACGACGACGACCACGACCACCGTCCCGGGCGGCAAGACCCACGCGCACGCGGCCCTGTCGAGAGACGCCTGATCCGAACGCCGGGACGCGGCCGGAATATCCGCTCGAGGAGGCGATCGCCGGGACCAGAGGTCCCCCGGTGCCCGCTGCGCCAGGAAGCCGTCGGGAGCGGCGATGGTAAACTTGCTTCGGTTCATCGGCGCGGGGTGGAGCAGTCTGGTAGCTCGTTGGGCTCATAACCCGAAGGTCGCAGGTTCAAATCCTGCCCCCGCCACCATCTGTAAAGCCCCATGTCGGGGGGGTTCGCCCGTCGATTGGAAGATCGCCGGCTGAGCATCTGTCCGGGGCCGTCGGATAGCGTTCGGCATTGGTGGCGACAAGGACGAACTCGATCTTTCTCCACGACGTGTGGCACGGCCTTGGCGCTGTGCCCTGGGGGGTTTGGGTGCTGCTGATCGGAAGCTTCGTTCTTCTCAACGTGCAGCGCGTCAGATCCAAGCACTAGGACGAGCATCCCCGACCGCCGGGTGTGCGACAAGACTCGCGTTCATGAACGATGCAGCGAGGTTCGCCGAGTATGAGGCAATCCTTGCGGCGGTACGCGAGTGGGCGAGCCAACAACCCGACGTGAAAGGCGTCGCCGTCGTCGGTTCCTAGACCCGAGGCGTAGCCCGAATGGACTCCGATCTCGATCTTGTCGTCCTCACTGACCGCAGGCAGCGCTATCTCGAAGATCGCGATTGGATCGCACAAGCCTGCGGACAGCAAGCCGATCGTTCGTACTCAGGACTGGGGTGCACTCACCGAGCGGAGAGTCCGAATCGCGTCCGGTCTTGAGATCGAGTTCGGCTTTGCCTCCCCTTCTTGGGCAGCAACAGATCCGATCGACCCAGGAACGGTGAAGGTTGTGCGGCGTGGCTGTACTCTGATTCTTGACGAAAGTGCGCTCTTTGAGCGGCTGATCGACGCTGTCTGATGCGAGTGCGCGGGTGCCTCTGAACGCCGGACGAGTGACGCGCCGATCAGTGAGATCGACGACGCCGTTCGAATTCGGGCCCAACAGGCGGTTGGCCAGGTTGAGCAGTCGCGAGATTTGCGCTCACAGCGTCTGAAACGAGCGAGACGGCAAACTCGATGTCGTCAACGTCGACCTCGAGCCAGTCTGAGGTACCTGTACGAAGCATGATCAGCGGATTGCTCTTCAGTTCCGTTCGGCGCGAGCGAATGACCTGCCGAGTCAAGCGGACGTCCCACCATCCGTCACGGTGAGAGAGGTACGCGATTTCTCTCCGACTGATCCACACAGCAGGACCGGGATGGAATGCGCCTTCGCTAATCACGGCACCCGGGATATTGCCTATCCGTCTCAGAAGTCTCGAAACAGTCGGGGGTGGGCCATGACGGAACCCCGTCCGCTGCGCATCTCGGATGAGCTCGGTGGACTCGTCGTTCGGTCTGGGCTCAACCATGGCAAATCTCCAATCGACCGATCGCCCCCTCAGTTATTAGACCGAAGCGACGCTTGCTGTCGTCAAGGGTGCCCCAGATCGCCGGGTCAGGGATGCGAAGCAGAACAATGAGGTCGCCGGCGCCAGGTTGATCTAGACACTGAACCATGGGTCAGCGACCAGCGGTTGTCGTGACAGGGGTATCGAAGCGGGCCGGTATCGGCGCAGCTGTTGTCCGGAAGCTGATCGCGTCGGGATGGGATGTCGCGATGACCGGATGGCCCCCATACGACGAAACCGTCCCGTGGGGACGCGTTCAGGGGGCGACCGAAGAACTGCTCGCCCTGGCGGTGGCAAGTGGTGCTCGTGCGGTAGCCATCGAAGCCGACCTCGGCGATCCTGATGCGCCTCGAAGCGTGTTCGAATCAGCTGAGGAGTCGCTTGGGCCGATCACCGCTCTCGTTGTCGTTCACACCCATGATCCAGGTGGAGGGCTGTTCGACGTCTCTGCCGCCGAGTTCGACCGACACATGGCCATTAATGCGCGGGCGACGATGCTCCTTATAGCTGAATTCGCCCGGCAATTCGATGGCCCAACGGGTCGAGGACGAATCGTGACCTTCACGAGCGGACTGCCGCTCAAGGGCTCGATTGCCTATGCGGCGAGCAAGGGTGCGATTGAATGGATCACCGTCTCTGCAGCGGCAGAGCTGGCAGAACGAGGTATCACGGTCAATGCCGTCAACCCAGGTCCGAACGACACTGGCTGGATGAGCGACGACATCCGTCGAAAAGTGGAACAGGAAAGTCCGCTCGGCCGTATCGGTCGCCCACAAGACACAGCCGAGCTTGTCGACTTTCTCTGTTCCGAACACAGTGGCTGGATCACCGGCCAAATCCACGCCTCTGACGGTGGCTGGTCCAAGCTCCGATAGCACGCTGGTCAATGGAGCTCATGGTGTCCCTGATCGACGGTTAGGTCCCGGCCCACGGCTCAAGCCGCCAGTCGGAGATCGTGGACATCGGTTCTTCGACGCGAGCCCCGTACGCCCAGGAAGTGGCGACACCAACAGTTTGCCGCAGATCATTTGCGGGATGGTCGCCGAGGCAGGATATCGTTGCGTCGCGCAGCGGACCCGGCGGTCTGAGACAGTCCTGACCCGATGTGCAGGCGGGATGGGAGACTCAGCGTTGTGAACGCGACCGAGGTTGATGCCGCTGCCGACCGACTTCGAGACGTCGTCCGTCGCACGCCACTTGAGCGAAGCGATCGGCTCTCGGAGGATCTCGGTGTTCCCGTGCTGTTGAAGCGGGAGGACTTGCAGATTGGTCGCTCCTACAAGGTACGCGGGGCCTACAACCTTATTTCCACGCTCGCACCAGCGGAGCGCTCGCTAGGAGTCGTGTGTGCGAGCGCGGGCAACCATGGACAGGGCGTCGCCTTTGCTTGCCGACGACTTGAGATCGAAGGTCGGGTCTTTGTTCCGACGAACACCCCACGCCAAAAGCGCGAGCGCATACGAGCGATTGGCGGACGCTGGGTCGAGCTGGTCGCGGTCGGAAGCTCCTACGACGAGGCGAGCGCGGCCGCGCTTGCCGACGGCGCGAAGAGTGGGGCCATCTACGTCCACCCATTCAACGATGCTCGAACGATCGCCGGTCAGGGCACCGTCGCGGTGCAGATCGCCGAGCAAGTTCAACAGATCGCCACGATCGTCGTGCCGGTCGGCGGTGGAGGACTCATCGCCGGAATCGCCGTTTGGCTGAAGGAGCGTTCTCCTCAGGTTCGGATCATCGGGGCCGAGCCCGCGGGCGCGGCGAGCATGACCGCGGCACTCGGTGCGGGAGCACCCGTTCCGTTGCCCACAATCGATACCGTCGTCGACGGCGCAGCAGTCGGGTGCGTCGGGGACCTCACCTATCCGATCGTGCGCGATCTGGTCGACGAGATCGTGGTGGTGCCCGAGGGTGCGGTCTGCACGGAGATGCTCGATCTCTACCAATCCGAGGGCATCATCGCCGAGCCAGCCGGAGCGCTGGCGAGCGCCGCAGCCCGCCGCTTTCTCAATGGGCAACCCGAAGGTCCGATCGTGTGCATCGTCTCGGGTGGCAACAACGACGTCAGTCGCTACGCAGAGATCGTCGAGCGCTCGCTGCTCTACGAAGGCCTGCGTCACTACTTCCTAGTGACCTTCCCCCAAGAACCGGGGGCGCTCCGCCACTTTCTCGACGAGGTGCTGCGAGATGGAGAGGACATCGTCGTCTTCGAGTACGTGAAGAAGAACAATCGGGAGACGGGGCCTGCGCTCGTGGGTATCGAAATCGATGACCCCAGTCGTCTTGAGGGTCTCCTGGAGCGAATGGCGGAAAGTCCTCTTGAAATCGAGCAGGTACCACCGGGGTCGCCCCTGTTCTCATTCCTGCTTTAGCCCTCAGAGGTTTGACCTTCGCTCTCCTACAGAGTGCGTTCCAGGTGCATCGTCGTGGCATGCACCCGGTTGAGATGGACATCGATTCGTCGAGGCCCGAGTTCGAGCCCGTAGCAATGGAGGGCTTGGTTGGCCACGCTGAACTGGGTGCCGGTATCGAGTGGCTGCTCCGCGCCGCGTCCTCGAGCCGCTGCATCGAGACCCACCCGGGCCGGCCGCGCCGGACCACGTCTGCGGGGAGGGCCCTGCTAAACATCACCTGAACAAGGCGTGGTTTGGGGCGTTCCGAGGCATACTGCATGGACGGCATCAAGGCTTTGACCAGGCAGTATCTCATTCGGTGCTTCGGCGTGGACGGTTCCGGCGAGCTTGAGCGGCTGGTGGGAGCGATCCTGTGCGGGTTCAAGTTCCGCCTCGGACACCACGGCCGTCACGCGCCAGTGCTGCTGTGGCCTTCACCTCCGTTCCCGGCGGAGCCACCGCGACAGCCGTGGAGACTCTACGTCGCGACCGGCCGGCCCGAGATCCCCCAGCGTCCGCGAAAGTCCTGGTCCTCTGGGTGGTGAGCACCTTCTCCACATCTTCAGAGGCAAGAACCGTCGTCGTCGAGGACCGGGCCCAGGAATCGACCGCGCGACGTGCGGTCGGCAACGACCGCTTCCCGCCCCGGGTCGTTCGTCCTCTCGCGAGCAACCGATGCTCCGCCCGGTTCGGAGCCGACAGGTCCGATCCACCCGGCGACGAGCGAAGCGTGATAGTCCAAGCACGTCCTCGACAACGATGAGACGGCGGTGACGACATCGGGCGCCCAATCCTGGGCGATCAGAGGCGGCGCGACATGCTGACGGAACAACGCGGAGAGACCTCGGCCGCCGGACGCGGGCCGTTCGGCGTCACCGCCGAGCAACCATTCCGCGGCGACATCCAGGGGTTGCGGGCGGTCGCCGTCCTGCTCGTCATTGCCGACCACGCCGGCATCCCGGGGTTCTCCGGGGGTTTCATCGGTGTCGACATCTTCTTCGTTATCAGCGGTTACGTCATCACGCAACTCGTGTTACGCGAAGCCGGCAAAGGCATCAGGACCGGGCTCAGCGACTTCTACGCCCGCCGGGTCCGGAGGATCGTTCCGGCGGCGACCGCCACACTCGTCGGCACGGTGCTCGTCGCGTGGGCGGTTCTCGGGACACGTTTCAATCCGAACCTGCCGGGCGACGTGCGGTGGGCATCGCTGTTCACGGCGAACTTCCGCCTTATCAATACAGGTAGCAACTACTTTGTCCCAGGGATCTTCCCGTCGCTCATCACGCAGTTCTGGTCGCTCGCCGTCGAAGAGCAGTTCTATCTCTTCTTCCCCTTGATCGTGTTTCTCATCGCGCGTTTCGCGCCGCCGGCGCGACGCGTGACCGTTCTCGGAGTCACCATCACTGTCGCGATCGCGCTGTCCGCGTGGTGGTCGGTCGCAATCTCTGCGAGCCAACCTGCGACGGCGTACTACACGCCCTTGACGCGCTTCTGGGAGCTTGGCCTCGGATGCCTCATCGCCACGTTGACGGTGCGTCGTCCGGCACGGACCGCACGAAGCGAGCAGATCGCGGCCGTCGTCGCGGTCGCCCTCATCATCGTCGCGCTCGTCAAGCTCAACCCGACGAGCGTGTATCCGGGTGCGCTCGCCTGGTTGCCGTGCGCTGGCGCGGGGTTGCTCGTTTGGACCGGAATCGGGGGCGTGCGCAACCCCGTCACCCGGCTTCTCGCCACTCGCCCGCTCGGCTACATCGGAAACATCTCGTACTCGCTCTACCTGGCACACTACGTCTGGCTCGTGCTTCCCGAACAGCTTGCGAGCCCGCTGACGAGCTGGCCGTGGCGCGTCCTCGAACTCGCCGGCACCTTCGTCACGGCTGCGTTGTCGTACCACTTCCTCGAGAATCCGATCCGCCGGTCGCGGCGGCTCGGCGGTGATCGCGTAGCCGTCTTGCTGTTGCTCTGCGTCTGTGTCGCGATGTCGTGGACGGCGAGCATCGTCGTTGGGCACTTCGTGCAGTTGACGTGAGGCTCAGATGATCCAGGTCAGCGCGTCTCGCGGGCGGGGCGTGGACGGGACCGTCAGCCCCAGCTCGTGATGACCGAAGGCGACGTCGCTGTGAGCGTGACGTGGTACACGGCGGCCATCTCACGGATGACGTACGTCGCAAGGACGTCCTCCCCCGAGAACGAGAGGTGGATGCCATCGGATTCACGCAACGTCGTCTCCACCCCGTTTACCGCTGCTTGCGATTGGAACTGACCCTGGGGATTCGAGAACAGCGACCACGTGGGCACGAAGGTCGCGTTTGCTTCCGAGGTGACACCCTGTTGGAAAAGAGAATTAAGGATCGTCATGCCCTGGCTGTAGGTTGGCTGCTGCATGATCGGCATGCCGATCCACATCACGTACGCGCCGCTCTTGGTCGCGTCCCTAACGACCTCGCGGACGTAGCCGAGGTAGGCCTTGTTCCACGTCGGCTCGCCGAATGGCACCGCCGAACCGTCGATCGTCATGCCCTGCTCATCGTTGCCGCCGAGAAACACGAGCAGGAGCTGTGGGTGGTACTGCTGCAAGAAGGCGTTCAACTGCACCGGCCAGTTGTAGAACCATGAGTTCGCGAGGCCCGTCGACGACTTGTCCATCTGCACCAAGTTGAAGCCAGAGGTCGCGGCGAGATGACGGCTGATGCCCCATCCAAGGTCGTTGCCAAGCGAGTCGCCAATCTCGAGCACTGTGCAGTGACCGACCGGGCGTGCTCTGGCGCTCGCTGACGATGAAGCCTTCGCGGATGACTTCGACGGCGTGGGATCCTCGAGCGCGAACCCACACCCATGACCGAGCGCCGGCACGGTGACTCGGTCCGTGAGCGCGCCCGGCACGGTCGGAATCGTCGTCTTCGATCCTGTGGCCCCTTTCGGGACCGTCGTTGACGTCGACGTCGTTGACGTCGTCGTCGCGACCGACGGAGCCGGCATCGAGGCGACGACGGACGCGACGACGATGAGCACCACCAGCGCGCCGCCAAGGCCGAGCCGGAGCGTCCAGTTCGCGGCACGGCCGCCGGCGCGCGACCTCGGCCGTGTTGGTCGGCCGGCACCGTCCGGGCTTGCGTCCCCGATCGTCATCGGGCTCATTTTGGCCTGCCGCGAGGGGTTCGGCAGATCAGGGACCTCGGAGCCACCGGGAGGGCCCCGCCCATGGTGCCGACACCGACGTCCGCCAGCCGGCCATGGCGGACTCGCGCCCGATCGCTCAGATCGGTAACACCCGGTCAGCCTCGTCGATCGCGGCGCGCAAGCTGGTCCGATTGTCGCTTTTCGCACGCTGGAGCTCGGGACAGGGTCTGGGTGCCGATCCATGGGACACGATCCCCGGTCACGGCGTACCAAGGCCAGCGTCGAAAGTGCTGAGCGGCCGCATTGTTCGGGCTTGAAGGCTCGCCGGAGCAATCCCGTGCGGGTTCAACTCGTGCCTCTGACACGGCGGACAAGCGCTCTGACGTGGGGTTTCTCTTCACGATCGTCCGGCGAGAAGAGCGCCCGGCTGCCAGGACGTCCGTCTTGCCGATAGCGGCTAGACAGAGCCTCGCGTCATTCGTTCGCGCCCGCTCCGGCACGACATGGTCGCGGCACGGAACGACGAAAGGCTGCGCCGTTGCTGAACACGTCAAAGCGGCGCTTCGAAACTGAGCGAGGTCTAGGGCCCACAGATCGAATTTCCCGGACGAAAGAGGAGAACCATGACTTTCCTCATTGGAAACAGACCCCACGACAATCGCACCGTCCTTGGCAGTAGGAGCCGCCGTCTCGCTGGACGGGCCGCGCTCATGGCGGTCGTCATCGCCGGTGGCCTCACCGTCGGTGCGATTGCCTCAGCTTCGACAAGGGCGACTTCGGCAGGCGGCACTTCCCTCGCGCCGATCGGGATCATCAGTGCCGAAGGGGCGGAACAGGCGCCGGTGCTTGCCGCCATGCACGTGACGAAGTCGGTGACGGTCGACGGGTACCTCTTCTACGTCGGCACCATCGGCGGCCGTCCCGTGGTGGACGCGTTCGGAGGAGAGGTCGACGAGTCGGCCGAGCTGGCCGCCTACCTTCTCCTCTCGCATTTCCATCCCCGTGCGATGTTGTTCTCGGGGACGGCGGGCGCCCAGGCTGCGCCCATCAACGTGGGCGACGTCGTCGTGAGCGGGATGGTCGTCGACAAGTCCAACCTCCACTACCAGCTCGGTGGGTACCAGACCCCGTACGAGGGGGTCGAGATGCACGTCGGCCCTGGTGTGACGACCGCGGGTGACGAGACTGCCGGGTACGACACCCCGGTGCCGACTCCGGCCGACGCGAAGACCTTCGGCTACGGTCCCTCTACGGCGAACAAACAGTGGGTTTACATCACGGCCTTCGCCGCGACCCGGCAGCTCGTCCAGACCGCAGAGCAGGCACCCTCACTCGGAACGACCACCGTTGCGGACGCGACCGGGCAGAAGGCGAAGGGTGTCGTCGCGAACAAGATCGTCGTCGGGGTAATCGGACAGGCGCCTGTGTGGACCGAGCCGTTGGGTTGGCTCGAAGCACAGGACTTCGTGTACCAGACCGATGCCGAAGAGAACGAAGGAACCGGGTTTGCCTTCGCGTGCGCGTCACAAGGCGTGCCTTGGATGATCGTCCGGGGGATCTCGGACACGCCCTGGCATCCGAACGCGTACGACGGCGTCATCGCGTCGGACCATGCCGCCAAGGTCGTCGTCTATGTGGTGGATCACCTCACGGGCGCGATCAGTCCGAAGCCCGCGACCTTCGCGGACCTGTCGACTGAGACCAACGCCAACGCCGCCGGGTACGTCATCGCGAAGCAGGCGTGGTTCACAGTCGGCCCGGTGACCAAGGTCAGCTATGTCGCCGCAGACGGCAATACCAAGACGCTTGCGGGTCCAGCGCTGAAGGCCCTCGAGAAGGAGTACACCTACAGCGCGAGCACGATCAAACCGGTCGGTTAACCCGCGCGATCCGATGACGGCGGTCGAGAAGGTCTTCGGTCGCGCGCAACGTACGCGCAGGTGGTGCGGCACCTTCGGGGCTTGTGCGAGCTAGTCAGTCCGCAATGCTGATGGAACAGCCGATCGAATCGGCGACTGTCAGCTTTCCACAGGATCGGGATCATGCCTCATTTCAGGCCCCCTTCTGTACGGTCCACTGTCAGCGTGCAAGGTGAAACCGATAGGTGGACCGGACAGAGGGGAACGGAAAGGAGAACTAGCACTCGTGGTATGACGGAGGACACAGTGATCCGGGACGCCTCGAATTCCTGTGCGCAGAGCGATATCGGACCCGCGCATTCAGTATGGGTGGCTGCGCTGCCGACAGACGCGTTGTTGTCGGTTCGTCGCGGCCAGTCGCCAACACAGGTCGCAACAGTGACGCGCATGCCGTTCGCGACTTCCTCATCCCGCACTTCGGCATGAGAGTCACGGGCTTTGGCTGGCGGTAGCGGGAGGCTGCCGCAGGCGAAGTGAGGCCCGGAAGCGGCGTTCCTGTGTCGCCGGTGCAGGCTGGCCTGGCGTACGAGCGTTTGTCTATCGCTTGCTGCGGCTCTGTCGCCGTCCGGTGAGCCGCTTCAAGGCGTCCGTCCACCGCCGGCCGCGCTGCTCCCTTCTCTCCTTCCTCTCCTCTCGGACCTCGAAGTGCTCTTCGGCCTCGGCGACGTTGACGGGATCGTCAGCTTCCTCTTTTTCCAGCTTCTCCTTTTCGGTTGCTAGCTCTTTGAATCCTTCTTCACTAATCATGTGAGCCCCCTCCACAAAACATGGTGGTCGAACCGTGTCGAAGCTTCGAGACGGATCGTACTTGGATGGCCAGTCGCTGCCGGGGAGTTGGGACACGGCGCGACTGCCTCGAACGCGACTGCATGTATGAGCGATCGTCACCGCAAGCGAAGCGGACGTGTCCGCCGCCCGGTGCGGCAGTCAGAACCCGGTGATTCGGTTTCGCCGCGACCGAAGGGTCGAGCGGTGCGCTCGGACGCAGGCGCCGGTCGACGTCGGCTAGCTACTTCACGGCCTCGACGCGGCCGTCCTCGCTGGCGCTGAGTGTGCGGCGCAGATTCAGCATCATCGCCGAACCCGCGAGCGCCAGGAGCCCGATGCTGATCGGCCACCACCCGCCGAGGTGGTCTCCGAAGTAGATCGCCGCAATGGCGGGAGCGACCATGGCCGAGAGCCCCCAGGTCAGACCGAGGGACGAGTTGTAGCGGCCGCGCAGGTGCTCGGGCGCGATCTGGTTCACCAGCGCCGAGCTCGTGGGCGTGAGCATGGTCTCGCCGAGAGCGAAGATGACCATCCCGACGCAGAGCGAGATGATCGTGACGGCGGCGGGCAGCCTGAGCGCCACGTCGAGCAGAACCCAGAAGAGGAACCATGACACCCCGGTAAGGGCCATCATGCGGGTCCGGCTGCGCCCCTGCATACGGTTGAGCACCCAGAGCTGCGCCAGCACGATGGTCGAGGTGTTGAAGAAGAAGATGACGCCGATCACGTGTACCGAAAGCTTCAGGTTGTTCACCACGAAGAGGCTGTAGCCCGCTTCCTGGGACCCGTAGCCGCCGATCAACAGGACGAGCGAGGCGAGCACGATCTTTACCAGCCGCCGGTCGGAAAGGACATGCCGCCATCCCTCGGCAAGCTTCTCGGGGTCGTCGTGGTGGACCCTGACCGGCCCGCCGTGCGCGCGCAGCGTGAAAAAGAGCACGCCGGCGAGAACCATCACCCCGGCGTTGAGGAGATAGAGCACCGTGAAGCTGAACGGGTGGTGCAAATCGACGATCGAGGCCGAGATCAGTCCGCCGAAGCCGATACCCAAGTTCACGAGCATGAAATTGAAGCCGAAGGCCCGCTGGCGGTGCTCTTCGGGAACGAGTCGGCTGAGCAGCGTGCTCGCGGGGCCCCAGCCGGCCCCGCTGAAGACCGCGATCGCGAGGCCCGCCAAGAGAGCCATCAACCGGGTGTGGGCGAAGGCCCAGAGCACGAGCGCGCCCGCTCCTGTCAAGTCGCTGAAGAGCGCCACCGGCACCGGGCCGAAGCGATCTGTTGTAGTGCCCCAAACCGGGCTCGCCGCGAGCCCTGCGAAGGCGCACAGCGCGAGCAGGAGCGTCGCGAAGCTGTCCGTGAACCCCCGCACGTTGTGCAGGTACACCACGAAGAGCGAAAGCGTGAGCCCGTTGCCGATGCAGCTGAAGAACGTGCAGAGGTAGAAGCGCCGCAGCGTCGGGTTGATCGTGGACCGAAAGTCCGCCGGAACGAGGGTGTCGATGAGCTGCACGAGGCGAACAGGCTACTTATTCTCCTACCTTCACCGTGGGTGACCCGTGGGTCGCTCAACCGCACGGGCGTTCACCTGGCGCCTGGGCCGGAGTCGTCGCGTCGACGAGGGGCGCAGAGCGCCCGGGAAGCAGTAATCGGCGACGAAACATGGCGGAGCCGCTGGAAGACGATGAACGCGGAGAAGACGACGCTCATGATGCGCTTGGGCGGCTCGGACTCGTCGGAAGGCGTCGAATGGCGATTGAGGTGATCCGCGCCACCGCGCACGACTTGATCAGCCGAGAGCGCGAGATCGCGTTGCATTCGTCTCCGCTGTCGAGATCGACCGCCCGTCCCGGCGCGAGCTCCGGGGAGCGACTCTGGCAACTGGATTCCGTATTCTCAGGGGATGATCACCCCTGAGACGAAAAGTTGGACCTGGGTCCTCACGAGAGCCTGTCCTGAGTGCGGATTCGACGCGAGCCAATGCCCACCGGAGGACGTCGCCGACTTGGTGAGGGAGAACTCCCGGATCTGGGAGGAGCTGCTCGGAGCGGGTGTGATCCGCCCCGGCCGTCCCGACGATTCGACCTGGTCAACGCTCGAGTATGCGTGTCACGTGCGCGACGTCTACCAGCGGTTCTCGACGCGGATCGGGCTCATGTTGGATGAGGACGATCCGTTGTTTCCGAGCTGGGACCAGGATGAATCGGCGGTCGCCGGTCGTTACGACGAGCAGGATCCGGTCGTCGTCGTCGGAGAGCTCGTCGCGGCGGCCCAAGCCGTCGCGTCTCAGTTGGACGGTCTAACCGAACTCGATCGGGCGCGCACCGGCCGGCGGAGCGACGGGGCGACGTTCAGCGTCGGGTCGATCTCCCGCTACATGGTCCACGACACGATCCATCACGTCGCCGACGTCGAACGACAGCGAGGCTAAGGGCGACCAACAGGCCAGCGCGCGACTCGTCAGGAAAGACCGACGATCTCTCCTTTGTCGTCGATGTCGATTTCGTAGGCCACGGGCGACGAGCTGAGCCCGGGCATCGTCGACATGTCGCCGCAGATCGGGTAGATGAACCCCGCGCCGACCGAGGCGCGCACCTCGCGCACGTGAAGGCGCCAGCCGGTCGGCGCCCCGTAGAGGGTGGGATCCGCTGACAGCGAGTACTGGGTCTTGGCGACGCAGATGGGCAGGTTCCCCAGCCCGTTCGCCTCGTAGCGCGCGAGCTGACGGTCGGCGGTCGGCGAGTAATCGACTCCGTCGGCACCGTAGATCTTCGCGGCGATCGTCTCGATCTTCTGCTTCAACGGCATCTCAGCCGGGTAGAGGAGCTGGAACTTGCTCGGCTCCTCGGCGGCTTCGACGACCGCCTCGGCGAGCTCGACGACTCCCTTGCCGCCATCGGTGTAGGGCCGGCAGAGCGCGACACGTACCCCGAGCGACTCAGCGATCTCGCGGATCGCCTCGTGCTCCGATGGGAAATCGCTCGGGAGCGCGTTGATCGCGACGACCGGCGTGACGCCGTGACAGCGGATGTTGTCGACCTGCTTCGCGAGATTCGCCGCTCCCGCCTGGACGTCGTCGACATTCTCGGCAAGTAGCGCCTCGGGAAGCGGGCGCCCGGCGACTACGCGGTGCTTCCCGGACTGGACCTTGAGCGCGCGTACGGTCGCGACGACGACCGCGGCATCAGGCTCCAGTCCCGAGGTCCGGCACTTGATGTTGAAGAAGCGCTCCGCCCCCATGTCGGCCCCGAAACCGGCCTCGGTGACGAGGTAGTCGCCGCAGTGCAAGCCGATGAGGTCGGCGACGATCGACGAGCTGCCATGGGCGATGTTGCCGAAGGGCCCGGCGTGCACCATCACCGGGGTGTTCTCGAGGGTCTGGAGCAGGTTGGGCTTCAGGGCCTCGCGCATGATGACCGCCATCGCGCCGGCTCCCCGCAACTGCTCAGCGGTGATCGGCTCGGCATCTCGCGTGTAGCCGACGACGATGCGACCGAGTCGGTTGCGCATGTCAGCGAGGGAGCTCGACAGGGCGAGGACCGCCATCGCCTCCGAGGCGGCGGTGATGTCGAACCCGGTCTGGCGCGGGACACCGTCGACCCGGCTCCCGAGGCCGGTGATGACGTTGCGCAGCGCCCGGTCGTCGACGTCGAGGACGCGTCGCCAGGTGATGTCGTGGACGTCGATACCGAGTTCGTTGCCCTGGTAGATGTGGTTGTCGAGGATCGCGGCGAGCATGTTGTGTGCCGCGGTCACGGCGTGCATGTCCCCGGTGAGGTTGAGGACGAGGGTCTCGAACGGCACGGCCTGGCTGTAGCCGCCGCCGGCGGCCGCGCCTTTGATGCCGAACGTCGGCCCCATCGATCCCTGCCGGATCGTCACGATGGCTCGCTTGCCCAGCAGGCGCATCGCCTGGCCGAGGCCGATCGTCATCGTCGTCTTGCCCTCGCCGAACGGCGTCGGGCTGACCGCCGAGACGACGATGTAACGGGCCCGGGGCCCGTCGGCGAGCTCGTCGATGGCGTCGAGCTTGATCTTGGCGACGTATTCGCCGTAATGCTCAAGGAGGTGGCGACGGATCCCCATCTGGGCCGCGATCTCCTCGATTGGCTTCAACTCGGCTTGGCGGGCGATTTCCAAGGCACTCTGCATCGCGTGCCTGCTCCTTCCGGTGGTAGCTCGAAGGCGATCAGCCCAGGGAGCGTAGGTTCGGGCCATCGCGCCCGCAAGGGATGGCACCGTGCACCCTGGCGCAAGAATCAGGCCCATTCGGCCACCTGACCTGCACGTTTCGCAGACGAGGGGAGCCCGATTGCCGCCACGGGCGGTACTGTCCGGACATGAGAATCAGTGCCCGCAACCAGCTGCCCGGAACGGTCGTCGCGGTGGAAAAGGGTGCCGTCATGTCGACCGTGACGGTCCGCCTGTCCGGCGGGGAGGAAGTCGTCGCGGCGATCACGAGAGATTCGGTCGAGTCTTTGGGGATCGCTGTCGGCGACGAGGTTGTCGCGGTGATCAAGTCCACCTCGGTGATGGTGGCGAAGCAGTAGTCCGTCCCCGGGAGTCGGTGGACGTCGCAGGCGGCGCCGACTCGGCGGTCGCGGACCGCGAAGCGTGCTCGCAGACCGGCGTGGCGCGGTCTCGCGTACTGTCGTGGTGGTGTCCTCGACGAACGACCTGTCACTTGGCGAGTGGGCCGTGCTCGGGTTGGTGGCAGAGGGCGAGACGCACGGATTCGCGGTCAGCCGTGCTTTCGCGCCAGACGGGGTCATCGGGCGGATCTGGACGATCCCGCGGCCCCTCGTCTACCGGGCGATCGCCTCGCTCCAGACCTCTGGATATGTGCGGGAGACCGGCTCTGTTCCCGGGGTTCGCGGACCGGAACGGCGGCTGATCGACCTGACTCCGGAGGGACGGGTCGCGCTCGACTCGTGGCTCGCCGAGCCGGTCGCGCACGTCCGCGACGCCCGGTCGGAGCTGCTGGTGAAGTTGCTGCTGCTCGACCGGGCCGGCCTCGACGCCCGCGAACTTCTCGAGGCTCAGGCGGAGCGGATCCGTCCGACGCTCGTCGGATTGCGGGAGCAGCTGGCGCAAGCAGAGGGGTTCGACGCGACGCTGGCGCGCTGGCGGCTCGCCTCGGCTGAGGCGCTGGCGAACTTCCTCGCCGAGTTGTTCGATGACCGGCTAAGTCACGGGGTTCCTGTCCCGCCAGGGGAGGGGGAGACGGAGCTGCCGGAGCGCCACTGAGGCGCGGATGCCCCGAGCGCGGGATCGGTCACGGGGGAATGCGGCCCGGCTATGGTCACTAGTCAAACGTTGATTAGTGGAAGGGGGCTGTTCATGGTGCGCCCCTCGCATCGTCGCTCGGTCGGGGCTCGGGGTTGCCTCGCGCGCCGACGGGGCGGAACCGGTCGGAAAGGCGTCTGGCGCGCCTCGATCGTCGCGATCGCCGGCGCCGCGCTCGGAATGGTCGCGGTGATCCCCGTCACGGGCGCGGCGTCGACGTCGACGTCGAACGGCGGGCCGGTCGACGTTCTGTACGCAGGATCGCTCGTCGACACGATGAACCTGCTCGGTCCGGCCTTCGAAAAGGGGACCGGTGACACCTTCGACGGATTTTCCGCCGGATCGACCGCGCTCGCCACGGAGATCCAGGGCAAGACCCAGAAAGCCGACGTCTTCGTCAGCGCGGGCACGAAGGCCCCCAGGTCGCTTGAGGGATCGAAGAACGGCGACTGGGTCTCCTGGTACGCGCAGTTCGGGACGACGCCGCTCTACATCGGCTACAACCCGAAGAGCAGGTTCGCCGAGGATTTCAAGACCGAACCGTGGTACAAGGTCGTTACTTCGCCGGGCTTCCGACTCGGACGCACGGACCCGGCCGTCGACCCGAAGGGCGTCCTTGCCGTGACCGCCCTCGATGAAGCCGCCACGACGTACAAGATGCCGGCGCTTAAGACGCTCGCGACGGAGACGTCCAACGTCTTTCCCGAGGAGACGATGGTCGGCCGACTCCAGGCGGGCCAGCTCGACGCCGGTTTCTTCTACGAGGTCGAGGCGAAGGCTGCCGACATCCCGACGGTCACCCTCGGAGCGATCAAGCTCACGAACCCCTACGTCGTCACGGTCGTGAACCGTGCTCCGCACGAGGCCGCGGCCGTCGCCTTCGTCGGCTACCTGCTGAGTGCCAAGGCTGCGGCGATCCTGCGACGCGAGGGCCTCACGGTCGACTCGCCGGCGATCCTTGTCGGTCACCGTTCCGCCGTCCCGTCCCCGTTGCGGTCGCTCGTCTCCTAGGAAGCGGGCCTTTTTCGGTGGGACAGCGAGCGTGGCGCGCCAGCCCGCTTCTGGTACTCGGCGGGTTGCTCGCGCTCTACCTCGCTGTCCCGCTCGGCGCCTTCGTCTTCCGGCTCTCGAGTTCCAGCCAGCGTGGGTTCTCGCAGCCGGGGCTCTTCCCGGCGCTGTACACCTCGGCCGTCACGGCGACGATCTCCACCGCGCTCATCGCGGCGTTCGGGATCCCGCTCGCCTACCTGCTGGCCCGGTCGAGGTCGCGGTGGGCTTCCTTCCTCACCGTCCTGGTGTCGCTGCCGCTGGCGCTCCCGCCGCTCATGGCGGGGATCCTCCTCATCTACATCGTCGGCCCGTACACGACGATCGGCAGCCTTTTCAACGGCAATCTCACCGACTCGATGGCGGGGGTCGTGCTGGCGCAGACCTTCGTCGCCTCGCCGTTCCTCGTGCTCGTGGCGCGCGCCGCGTTCAGCAGCGTCGACCCGGCGTTGTACGACCTCGCGGCCGGGCTCGGTCACCGGGAGCTCGCGCGCTTCTGGAAGGTCGGCCTGCCGGGCGCGGCGGCCGGGATCCGCGCCGGCCTCCTGCTCGCCTGGCTGCGCGCTCTCGGCGAGTACGGGGCGACGGTCATCCTCGCCTATCACCCCTACACGCTGCCCGTCTTCACGTCGGTGCAGTTCAGCTCGAGCGGGCTCTCCTCGACCGAGGCGCCGACGGCCCTCGCCCTCGGACTGGCGGTCATCGTCGTCACCCTCACAAGACTGCGTCGCCGGACCCGCCGCAGGGTTGTGCGCAGCTTGCCCACCCCGGCCGCACCCCCCGTCGTCGCGGGCGAGCCCGTCTCGTTCGATCTCGCCCTGCGGCTCGGCACCTTCCACCTTCGCCTCGAGCACCGGGGCGCGAGCGGGCAGCTCGCCATCCTCGGGCCGTCGGGATCCGGGAAGACCGCCACGATGCGCTGTCTCGCGGGCCTCTACGGGTCCTCGCCCGGAACCGTCCGTTACGGCGAGCGCGACGTGACGGGCGTGCCGATCGAGGAGCGACGCATCGGCTACCTGCCCCAGGGGGTCACGCTCCTCCCGCATCTCACCGTCTGGGACCAGCTGCTTTTCGGGTCCGGCGCGGAACCGCGCGCCGCGGCCTACTGGCTGGAGCGGCTCGGCCTCGCCGGACTCGAGAACCGGCTGCCCGAAGAGCTGTCCGGCGGCCAGCGCCAACGCGTGGGCCTCGCCCAGGCGCTCAGCCGCACCCCCCGGCTCCTCCTGCTCGACGAGCCCTTCAGCGCCCTCGACGCGCCGGTGCGTGCCGACCTGAGGCGGGAGCTCCGCCAGCTCCAGCGCGAGACGGGGATCTCGACCGTCCTCGTCACCCATGACCCGGAGGAGGCAGCGCTTCTGGCGAGCGAGGTGATGGTAATCAGCGACGGGAGCCTGTTGCAGGCCGGAACGAGGCGCGAGGTCTTCGCCAAGCCGTCGTCTCCCCGGGTCGCGCGCCTCCTCGGCATCGCGAACGTCCTCGCCGGTCGGGTGCGCGCCGGTGGCGGGATCGTGTGCGAGGACGCGGCGTTCGACGCCGCCACCGGAGAGCTCGCGGCCGGGTCCCCGTTGTGGTGGTGCGTCCGTCCCGAGCAGGTCGTCGTCGGTCCGGAGGGGGACCTTCCGGCCGAGGTCGTCGACGTCCTCGACCTCGGATCGACGAGCGAGGTCGTGCTGCGGGTCAGCGGCGACTTCACGCTGCGGGCCCGCGGTCGGGACGTCTCCCAGTTCTCGGCGGGGGAGCGGTGCCGGATCGGGCTGCCTCCGGGGGCGATCGCCGTCTGGCCCCGGGACGCGTGATAACGGTGCAATCCGGCCGCCTTTTCCGGTGGGACAGGCTCCTCGTCCACCGGGGCGCGGACCGTCCGCCGGTACGATGACCAGGTGACGGCCCGATGATCCCGCTCGAAGAGGCACGTCAATTCGTCTTGTCGCAATTGCGGCCGCTGCCGGCCGTGACGGTGGCGCTCGACGAGGCACTCGGCTGCGTCGCTGCAGGTCCTGTTGTCGCGAGCGGCCCGATCCCGGAGTTCGCGAACTCGCAGATGGACGGCTACGCCCTGCGGTCGGCCGACGTCGTCGCGGGCTGCCGCCTCCGCGTCGTCGGCAGCCTCGTCGCCGGACAGTCGGCCGAGCTCTCGGTCGGGGTCGGCGAGGCGGTGCGGATCATGACGGGGGCGCCGATCCCCCCCGGCGCCGATGCGGTGTGCATGGTCGAACGGACGGTGACCGAGGACGGCGGTGCCGTCGTCGTCGTCGAGGGACCGGTCCGGCCCGGCGAGTACGTCCGCTTGCCCGGCGGGGACGTGAAGACGGGCGAGGTCGTGATCGAAGCCGGCTCCGTGCTCGGCCCGGCTCACCTCGGTGTCCTGGCGAGCCTGGGAGCTGCGTCGGTCGCGGTTCACCGGCGGCCCCGGGTGGGTGTGCTGTCGACCGGTGATGAGCTCGTCACCTCGGCCGAGCCGCTTCGACCCGGGGCCGTCCGGGACGCCAACCGCCCGACCCTGCTCGCGTTGGCGCGGTCGTCCGGCTTCGCGGCTGCCGACCTCGGGATCGTCGCCGATGACGAGGACCGCATCGCCGCCGCCCTCAGCGCGGCGACGGGGCACTGCGACGCCATCGTCACCTCCGGCGGGGTGAGCGTGGGCGATCGCGACTACGTGAAAACGGTGCTCGACAAGATGACGGACGGTTCGATGCGGTGGATGCAGGTGGCGATCAAACCGGCGAAGCCGTTCGCCTTCGGAACGCTCGGCGCGACGGGCACGCCGGTCTTCGGCCTGCCGGGCAACCGCGTGTCGGCGATGGTGTCGTTCGAGTTGTTCGTGCGACCGGCGCTGCGCAAGTTGGCCGGACACCACCGACTCGACCGGCCGCGCCTCGCCGCCGTCGCCGACGAGGACCTCGGAAGGGTCGTCGACGGCAAGCTGCACCTCGCCAGGGTGGTCGCGAGGCTCGGTGACGACGGCCGCGTGCACGTTCGCTCGTCCGGGGGGCAGGCTTCGCACATGCTGCTCTCGATGGCGCGGGCGAACGCCCTCGCGCTGCTGCCGGACGGCGACGGGGCGCGCCGGGGGGACCCGGTGCAGGTGATGCTCCTTGACGCCGAAGGTCTCGCCGCGCCGGGGGCGGAGGGGTCCCCATGACGTCGAGCGTGGGCACTCCCGTTCGTCTCGGTGCGCGACCTTCCCGTCGGCCGGACCCGGACACGGTACCGAGGACGGGTCCGCTCGTCGACACGTTCGGCAGGGTTCACACCGATCTGCGGATCTCGGTGACCGACCGCTGCAATCTCCGGTGCACCTACTGCATGGCGGACGAGGCCCAGACGTTCCTGCCCCGCGACGAACTGCTCACGTTCGACGAGATCGAACGGGTCGCCCGGGTCGCCCGATCGCTGGGAGTCACCGCGGTGCGCCTGACCGGCGGGGAACCGCTCATGCGCGCCGGACTCGTGGACCTCGTCGCGCGCCTCGGCGCGCTCGGATTCGACGACCTCGCGCTCACGACGAACGGGACTGCGCTCGCGCGCTACGCCCCGGCGCTCGCCGCGGCCGGGCTCGATCGCGTGAACGTGAGCTGCGACTCGTTGCGACCAGAGCGGTTCGCGGCGATCCGCCGTCACGGCGAGCTCGGCCGGGTGCTCGCCGCGATGGACGCCGCCGAAGCAGCGGGCCTGCGTCCCGTGAAGGTGAACGTCGTTCTGCAAAAGGGAACGAACGACGACGAGATCCTCGACTTCGCGGCGTTCGCCCGCGCGACGCGCCGCGAGGTGCGCTTCATCGAGTTCATGCCCCTCGACGCCGAGGGACGCTGGGCGGCTGACGCCGTCGTGCCGTCGGCGGAGGTGATCGCGCAAATCGATGCCCGCTTTCCCGTGCGGCCCGCCGAGCGGGACGGTCCGGACGCCGCCCCCGCCTCCGTCTACCGCTTCGTGGACGGTGGTGGCTCCGTCGGTGTCGTGGCGACCGTCACCCAACCTTTCTGCGGAACCTGCAATCGCCTGCGGCTCACCGCCGACGGCGCCGTGCGCAACTGCCTTTTCAACGACGACGAGCTTTCCGTGCGCGCCTTGTTGCGTGGTCACGGCGGCGACGACGACATCGCGGCCGTGCTGCGCCGGGCTGTCTGGGCCAAGCGCGCCGGTCACGGCATCGGCGAGCCCTCGTTCGCCCGGCCGGTGCGCACGATGTCGAAGATCGGGGGCTGACCTGTCCCGACTCCGTCTCTTCGGGCCCGCCGGGGATGCAGCCGGCGTGCGCTCAGACGAGATCGCAGCCGGCACCGTCGGCGATCTGCTCGCCGCGGCGCGCTCCCGCTACGGGACCGGGTTCGCCGAGGTCCTCGCGCGCAGCCGTGTCTGGGTGAACGGCCGTAACGCCGACGACCGCACGCCGGTGGGCGACACCGATGAGGTGGCGGTCCTGCCTCCCGTGTCAGGGGGGTGACCGCGGGCCCCGAGGTGGGGTCGCCGCCGACGGTCCTTTGGCGGCGGCTAGTGCGGTCGTCCGCCGGCGAGGAGCTCGAGGGCATGGGGCAGCACGTCGAGCACGGCCTCGAGATCCTCGACCGCGCCGGACGGCGATCCCGGCGTGTTGAGCACGAGCGTCGCGCCGACCGTCCCGGCGAGGCCACGGGTCAGCCGCCCGAGGGGGCTCTGCCGGCGCATCGCCTCGGCGAGCCCCGGTGCCTCGCGGTTGACGACCGCGCGGGTGGCCTCCGGCGTCAAGTCCGAGGGTGAGAAACCCGTGCCGCCGGTCGTGACGATCAAGCCCTCAAAGCCGCGGGCCATCTCGGTGAGCGCGGCGGCGACGGGGCCCTCGCCGTCGGCCACGACCCGGCGCTCGATCACGGTGAAGCCGGCTTCCTCGAGCCGGGCGACGAGCGCGGGTCCGGAGGTGTCCTCCCGGCGGCCGGTCGCCACGCCGTTCGAGACCGTGAGGACCTTGGCGGCGATCGGCATTGGGGCAGCGTATCGGGCCCCGGTTCCCCGGGCGTCGGGAAGGCGCGGGGCGACGGTCGCCCGTCGGGCGCGGCGCGAAGCTGGCTTGGTGGGCGTGAGCGAACGAAGGCGGCTCGAGGGTGGCCCCGCGGACCGTCCGACCGGGGCGCGATGAGCGAGGACCGCGGCCTCAGCCACGTCGACGCGCACGGTCGTGCCGCGATGGTCAACGTGACCGCCAAGAGCCTGACCCGGCGCGTCGCCCGGGCTTGCTGCACGGTCCGCACCTCGTCGGCCGGCCTGCAGCTGCTGCGCGACGCCCCGGCGGGTGACGACATCGTCTCGACGGCCCGCACCGCCGGGCTCCTCGGCGCCAAACGCGCCGCGTCGTTCATCCCGCTCTGTCATCCGATCCACATCGACGCGGTCGAAGTCGACATCACGGTCGGCGAATCGGGCGTTTACGTCGCGACGACCGCCGAGGCCGTCGAGCGGACCGGCGTCGAGATGGAAGCGCTCACCGCCTGTGCCTGCGCCGGGCTGAGCATCGTGCGCGCCGTTCTGTCGGTCGACCCCGCGGCCCGGCTGGACGACCTGGTCCTTTTGCACAAGTCGGGCGGGCGTTCCGGGACCTGGGACCGCGAGGCGGCGACCGGTCCGCGGACCGGCGACGCCTAACGCGACGTGCCGCGCTCGAGCCGGTCGAGGTCCTCGGGGGTGTCGATGTCGTCGGGCGAGCCGACGTCGTCGCAGTCGACGAGCGTGACGAGTTCGGGCCGGGCGCGCAGAAGCGCCCGGGCGCCCAAGTCGCCGACGGCGGCCCGCGAGACCCGCCGCCAGAGCGCGCGGTCGAGAAGGACCGGGGTGAGTCCCTCGCCGCGGAAGGCCGCGACGGCGGCGCGCGCACCGGCCCGCCAGGCGCCGATCAGGCGCTCGACGAGGGCCGGGGTGACGAGCGGCTGATCGGCGAGCAGGACGAGGGCGGCGCCCGCCCGCGCGCGGCGCGCGGCGTCGAGGCCGACGCGCAGCGAGCCGCCGATGCCGTCGGGCCACTGCTCGTTCACGACGACGACCGCCTTGTCGAGGACGCTCGTCTGGCGCACCTGCTCGGCGGCGGCGCCGAGCACGACGCACACCGGCCGGCACCCGCCCGCGAGAAGAGTCTTTATGGCCCTTTCGACCAGGGTTTGGCCGCCGAATCGCACGAGAGCCTTCGGCCCGCCGAAGCCCTTCCCCTCGCCCGCCGCGAGCACGATCCCGGCGACGCCGGCGCGCTGCGTCTTGGAGCTGCCCACGTCCACGCCGCGCCTTCCTCCTTGTCGAACCACCCCGCCGAGAGTACCGATCCGGCCCGGTGCCGGGGTGATCGGGTGCCCGGTCGGGCGTACGGCGATCACCCGGGGCGCCCGTCGACCGGAGCGGGCGCGGGACCCCGGTCGTCCGTCGCGGCGGAGCGCCATCTGCCGACCGATCCGGGGAATCGGGCGGCCTAGAGTCGTTTTTATGATGGCGCGGCGCGGTACACGGAGAATCCTGGCCGTTGCCCGCGGAGACGAGCCCGCCGACCTGCTGATCACGGGCGGCAGGGTGTTCGTCCCGGGCACCCGGGAGTGGGTCGCGACGGATCTCGCGATCGCCGACGGGGTGATCGCCGGCTGGGGGGTGCGCGACGCCGCCGAGGTCGTCGCCGTCGACGGGGCCTCGCTCACCGCGGGTTTCATCGACCCGCACATGCACCTCGAATCGACGAAGCTGTGGGTCGACGAGTTCGTGCGCACCGTGCTGCCGCACGGGACGACCACGGTCGCCGCCGACCCGCACGAGATCGCGAACGTCTTCGGGGTCCGCGGGGTCGTCGCCCTGGCGGAGGCGGCGCGCGACCTGCCGTTCACGTTCGGGATCTGCGCCTCGAGCTGTGTGCCCGCCTCCCCGTTCGAGAGCCCGGCCGCGGTGCTCGACCATTCGAAGCTCGTGGAGCTCCTCGACGAGCACGGTGCGATCGGCATCGCCGAGGTGATGGACTTCCCGGGCGTCATCCGGGGTGATCCCGAGGTGCTCGCCAAGATCGCCGCCGCGGGCCGCCGGCGCGTCGATGGGCACGCCCCGGGGATCCGGGGCCGCCAGCTCGACGCCTACCTCGCCGCGGGCGTTGAGTCAGACCACGAGTGCACCACAGTCGACGAGACCGACGAGAAGCGCCGCAAGGGCATGTGGATCTTCATCCGCGAAGGCTCCGCCTCGCGCAACCTCGCGGATCTCGTGCCGACGGTCCTTTCCCACGGCACCGCCCGCGTGGCCCTGTGCACCGACGACCGTGAGCCGGACACGCTCCTGCACGAGGGCCACATGAACGACTGCGTGCGGTTGGCGGTCGCGGCCGGCGTGCCGGTCGAGGACGCACTCGTCATGGCGACGGCCAATCCCGCCGACTACCACCGTTTCGACCATCTCGGGTGGCTCGCCCCCGGCTACCAGGCCGACGTGCTGTGCTTCGACGACCTCGCCAGCTTCGAGCCGGCGCGCGTCTGGCAGGCGGGCAGGCTCGTCGCGACGGACGGCCGGATCGTCCCCGGGGTCGTGCCGTCAGCAACGGCACCCGACTGGATGTTCCATTCCGTGCACCTGGAGAACCCGCCGGGCCCGACCGAGTTCGACCTCGCCGAACCGGCCGGTCGTAAGGCGCGGGTGATCGGCGTGGAGTCGCGTTCGCTCTCGACGAAGGATCTTGTCATCGACCTCGCCGACCCGACCCAGGTCGTCGCCCGGATCGGCGCCGTCGAGCGTCACCAGCACACCGGTCGGATCGGTCTCGGCTATGTCGCCGGCTTCGGACTGGTGCGGGGGGCCATCGCCTCGACCGTCGCCCACGACGCCCACAACTGCATGGTCGTGGGGGCGCGTGACGCCTCTGGCCCGACCGAGATGGCCGCCGCGGTCTCACGGCTCGCCGAGATCGGCGGCGGGCAGGTCGCCGTCCTCGGCGGACGGGTGATCGGCGAGGTGCGCCTACCGATCGGCGGGCTGATGAGCGACAAGGACGCCGTCGAGGTCGCCGGTGAGGTGAAGCAGCTCGCCGGGATCGTCTCGGACCGGCTCGGGCTGACGATCGACGAGCCGTTCATGCAGCTGAGCTTCCTCGGCCTCACGGTGATCCCGGATCTGCGGATGACCGATCGGGGCTTGTTCGACGTCAACGCCTTCTCGCTCATCGACGTCGCCGACGTCTGAGCCGTCGACCGCCGCGTCGTCTCGTGACGTGATCAGTGAGGTGCGCGTCGCGCGCTGCTCGCCACGGGGTTCGCTTCCACCGCCCCGGCCCGCCCGACGCCGGCCCGTCCTTACTCTGCTCGCGGTTGAGGATCGTTTCGGCTCGTCGGAAATGGGCGGGGTGCGCCGCTTGCGGCAGCAAACACTTGACGCTCCGGGGGACCAGAAGTTGCCCCACATACCCTGCGGTAGGGGGCACCGAATGAGGTGCTCGTTCAAATCAGCGTGAGTCGTGAGCGTGGGCGCGCCGTCGCAGGCTGCGTCCACGAGAGCGGACAAGCAGTCGAGCCAGGCAGAGACTTGCCAACACGATCACCGTCACATCCACGGCCGGCACGAAACGGACGCTGCCATCTTTCACGACGTAAGTCCCAATCGGGAGAACCAGGCCTCCGAAGCCTCCGCCGGACCCGCTTGGCACGGTGCCTTCGCGCCCACCAGTGTTGTCACCTTGCGGACCCGTCCCTTCGCCTCCCCCGCCTCCTCCCGCCACGAGCGCTACAGGGATGACGAGGAGTCCGTCCATCTCGTAGGCGGTACCGAAGGCTCGGCGAACTGAAAGGTTCTCTGCTACTTGGCCCAGGAGTTCTTTGCTGTCCACGGCTGCCTTCCTTCTCGTGACTCTCCGAACAGCGTGCGCTCGCACCCGAGTGAGCGATAGAGGCCAACGACCTCGTCGCAAGGGAAGTAGAGAGCAGTCCCGGCGATCGGGGACAGTCAGCCGCGAGAGTCGTCGACGGCTGTTTTGGGACGCGACCCCGAACCGAGCCCACCTATTACAAGAAGGTGTCGGTCAGTTGGTAGCCAACGGCGAGGGCACCTCTCGGCGAAAGCGGTAAATCGCTATGCCACACCAGATAACTTCAATCACACCGAAGGGCCACGCTCCGCTCAAGAAGCCGTAGCTAGCCGCTAAGGCACAGCCCACGGCGAACGCAAGAATGAACCTACGGTGCCGACGTTCGAGCGCATACATCGTCATCATCAGGGTCAAGACGATCACGCCATAAATGGTGAGCACCCGTCCACAGTACGTTCCGCAGATGAACGGCGGCGCTACGTGGAGCACATAGATGGTTGCCACTGCGAACGATTCGTAACGTGCCCAGAGGACAGCTTCGAACGAGAATCGGCGTCATGGCGGAGATAGCTCGCGGACCAGAGAGCCACGACCATCGGCACCATGAACACGAGGATCACCAGGACGACCGCGGCTTGGGGCACTTCCTTCGCATCCTTGTTGTACCGAGTTCACACGGCGTCGAGAACTCGGTTGATCAGGCGCTTGAATCCAGTATCGATGGTGTTCGAGCTGTCGCGTTGTCGCTCATCATTCTCCTCATCACTGCCGGGATCCAGGCGCTCGTGGTCGCGACGAGCGGGTCGGTAGCCCTTCTCGGCGACGCCCTGCACAATGCTGCCGACGCGCTTACTGCTGTGCCGCTCTGGCTAGCGTTCAAAATTGGCCGCTGGCCGCCGACGCGGCACTACACCTACGGCTACGGCAAATCTGAGGATCTTGCAGGACTGGCCGTCATCGCACTCATTGCGGCCTCAGCGGGCTTCGCGGGCTTCGTAGCCATCGAACGTCTCTTGCATCCCCATCCCGTGACCCACGTCGGCTACGTCATGGCGGCCGCAGTGGTTGGCGCGATTGGGAATGAGGTCGTGGCGCAATACCGCATCAAGGTGGGGCGGCGGATCGGTTCTGCCGCCTTGGAAGCCGACGGGCTCCACGCTCGCGCCGACGGTGTGACGTCTCTCCTCGTCCTCGCAGGCGCGATCGCCGTCGCGTTCGGGCTACGCAGGGCGGACGCGGTGGTCGGATTGCTCATCACCGCCGCCATCCTCATCGTCGGATACCAGGCCGTGCGCAACGTGGGTCGGCGTTTGCTCGATTCCGTCGATCCGGAGGTGGTGGAGCGCATCACGACGACAGTGGCGGCCGTCGACGGTGTGGCGGAGGTGACCGAGGTTCGGGCTCGCTGGGCAGGTCACCGCCTGTTGGCCCAGGTCCGTCTCAACGTTGACGACAGCCTGTCGATCACAGCCGCGCACGAAATCGCTGAGAATGCGTACCACGAGCTGTTGCACCATGTGGCGAACCTCTCGGACGCCATCATTCATGTCGACCCAAGTACCACCGAGGTCGATCCCCACGCCGCAACGTCTCACCACTGGAGAGACAGCTAACAGCGGGGGCGTCCCGTATGTGCCGTACCGCCGCACCATCGGCGAGGCAGCTCGTGGCCCGCAGTGTCGCCGTGACCCGGAGGGACGTTTTCATCGTGACGTTGGCGCCGAACGGTGCGAAGGTGGTCTGGCGGGTTCCGGTCGGCGTCCTGCTCGCCGCGGTCGCGCCTGCCGCGGTGAGGAGGATCCCCGACAACAAGAGCCCGGTGACGATCACGCGCCCGAGCACACCGCGCTATCGATGAGGGTCGCGCGCGTACGCCGTCATGGCCCCTTTATCGTCTGCGGCCCTCTTCATCAATCGGGCCGCGGGCCGATTCTCGCTTTACGCGTGCACTTTCTCGGCCGCCTGCAGGGCGCGCCAGACGCGCTCGGGGGTGAACGGGATCGAGTTGATGGCGACGCCGGTCGCGTCGAGGATCGCGTTGCGCACCGCCGGCGCGACGTCGTCGATCGGGATCTCGGCCACGGCCTTGGCCCCGTAGGGACCGGAGGGCTCCATCGTCTGGACGAAGTAGACCTCGGTCGGGGGCGTGTCGTCGGACCGGAAGATCCAGTAGGGGCCGAAGCGATCGTTCACCATCCGCCCGGCGGGATCGAGCACGACCTCCTCGCACAGCGCGTAGCCGAGGGCCTGGAGCATCGCCCCTTCGACCTGGCCGCTCGCCGTGACCGGGTTGATCGGCACGCCGCAGTCGACCGCGGTGACGAGCTTCGTGACCGTCACCTGGCCGGTGTCGACGTCGACCTCCACCTCGGCGAGCTGGGCCGAGAACGGGGGGGGCGACTCGGGCGACACGTGGGAGGCCGTCCCCATGATCTGTTCCTGGTCCTCGGTGTGCAGCGCGTTCAGCGCGATGTCCCCGAGCGACACCGAGCGCCCGTCGGCCGCCCAGGCCCGGCGGTCGTGGAGCTCGATCGTCGCCGAGTCCTCGCCGCCGAGCAACCGGGCCGCCCGGGCGACGATCCGTTCGGCCGCCGCCTCGGCTGCCTTCTTCACGGCCATGCCCGAGACGTAGGTCGTGCTCGAGGCGTAGGCGCCGACGTCGAAGGGCGTGAAGTCGGTGTCGGAGGAGTACACGAGGATGTCCTCGACCGGCACGCCGAGCACCTCGGCGGCGATCTGGGCGAGGACGGTGTCCGACCCGGTGCCGAGGTCCGTGGCCCCGAACAGCACGTTGAAGGACCCGTCGTCGTTGATCTTGATCGAGCAGGACGCCATGTCGACGAGCGGGATCCCCGAGCCCTGGATGGCGAGCGCCATGCCGAGGCCGCGGCGGATGTTCGGCCGGTCGGGAGGCTGGTGCCACGCGGGGTCGCGTCTGCCCTCCCAGCCGATCGCGCGCATCCCCTGGGCCGCGCACTCCTCGAGGCCGCAGCTCGTGACGACGGGCATGTCCTCGGGGGCGATGTCCTCGACGCCGCCCCGCTCGCCGAGGCGCAGCACGATGTCGAGCGGGTCCCCGGTCGTGACCCAGTTACGCCGCCGGATCTCCACGGGGTCCATCTCAAGCGCCCGGGCGATGTCGTCCATGTGGGACTCGAGGGCGAAGAAGGCCTGGGGCGCGCCGTAACCGCGGAAGGCGCCGGCGACGGGACGGTTCGTGTAGGCGACGTCGCAGCGGAAGCGCTTCGCCGGGCAGTTGTAGAGCGACAGGCCGTGCTGGCCGCAGACCGAGTTCACCGTGAAGCCGTGCGTGCCGTAGGGGCCGGTGTTGGAAACCACCCCCATGTCCTGCGCGACGAGCCGGCCGTCGGCGTCGACGCCCGAGCGGAACCGGATGGTCATGGCGTGGCGGACACGGGAGGCGGCGAACTCCTCGGCGCGGGTGAGCTCCAAGCGGACCGGGCGGCGTGTGGCGAGAACGAGGTGGCCGACGATGTCCTCGATGACCATCTCCTGTTTCGCCCCGAAACCGCCGCCGAGGCGGGGCTTCACGACCCTGATGCGCTTGACGGGCAGGCCGAGGAGCGGCGCCACCATCCGGCGCACGTGGAAGGGAACCTGGGTGGACGTACGAAGCACCAGCCGTTCGTCCTCGTCGAACCACCCGATGGTGATGTGGGGCTCGATGGGCGTGTGCTGGACCTGCTGGACGTGGAAGGTCTCCTCGAAGACCCGCGCCGCGCCGGCGAACGCCGCCTCGAGACCCTCGTCGGAGACGGTCTGTCCCTCGATGTGGTGGCTGATGTTGCGGGCGGCGTCGAAGATCCCTTCCGTGTCCGGCTCGTCGTGGATGACCGGTGCGCCGGGCTTGATGGCTTCGACCTCGTCGAACACGGCGGGGAGAACCTCGTAGGTCACCTTGATCAGGCGGCAGGCCTCCTCGGCGATCTCGACGGACTCCGCCGCGACCGCAGCCACCCGGTCCCCGACGTGGCGCACCTTGTCGTCGAAGCTCACCTGGTCCCACGGCTGCGGGTTGGGCCAGCTCTGGCCGCCCGAGGCGTACTTCACCCGCGGGGTGTTCTGGTAGTGCAGCACGGCGTGCACGCCGGGGAGGGCGCGTGCCGCGGCGTCGTCGATCGCGACGATGCGGGCGTGGGCGTGGGGGCTGCCCAGCACCTTGGCGTAGAGCATGTCGCGCGGCTCGACGTCGTCGGTGAAGGCGGGGTTGCCCTTCACGAGGCGGAGGGCGTCCACCTTCGTCTCCGGCTTGCCGACGACCGCGGTCTGCGGCACGTCGCGGGACGCGACGAGACGCGGCACCGCCATCGAGACGTCGCCGTCTGGCTCCGCGACCCGGAGCGGCGTTGACCCGTGCCTGCCGGCGAGGGCCGGGACGACCACCGGGTCCATCGGTCGGGACTTCTCGCCGCGCAACGCGGCCGCGGCGCGCCGGACCGCCTCGACGACCTTCACGTATCCGGTCTCGCGGTCGAGGATCCCGCTGAGGGCGTCGCGGATCTCGGTGTCGGACGGGTCAGGGTTCGCCGCCAAAAGGGCCTTTGTCGCCAGCACCATCGCGCCCGCCGAGTACCCCGACTGCATCGCCCCCGCTTCGACGAAGGCCTCCTGGATCGGGTGGAGCTCCCCGGTGGCCAAGTTGAGCGACTCGACCGTCGTCACCTCGTGGCCGACCGCCTGCGCGGCGAGCAGGACGTCACAAGAGACGGGCCGTCCGTCGACGAGGACCGCGGCCGCACCGGTCTCACCGGTCGCGGACCCGAAGCGGACGCTGAAGAACCCGAGCCCGCGCAGCACCGAGAGCAACGTCGCCTGGGGCGCGCACGAGACGGTGTGGCTCGTGCCGTTGACCATGAGGGCGATCTCGCCCATCGCCTCTCCGTGGGGCGTCGCGCCGCGTTCGCTCGCCGCGTCGCGCGTCGTGACCTTGCTCATCGTTCGACCGCCTCCAGGACGCGGGCGGAAAGCACGCGGGCGAGGGCCGCCCGGTACTCGGTGGACCCGCGGAAGTCGCCGGGCGGCGCGAGACCGGCCGCCACGTCTTGTGTGCCCGATCCGTCGAGGTCGCGCGCCCCGAGCGCGACGACGACCGGCGTCGCCGCGACCCCCGCGAGCGCCAACCGGCGTTTTCCGTCCTTTTTGCGGGCGACCGCGGCGACGATCGCCCGGTCGGCGGTCGTGCGACCGGTCCGGGCGAGCTCGGCGTGCCCGCGTGTGTCGATCGACACAGCCGTGATGATCACTCCCGGGTCGAGCGGCAGACCGGCGAGGAGCGTCTCCAGGGCGACCTCGGTGACACCGGAGCGCGCGGTGACCTGTACCTGCGCGTCGTAGGCGAGGAGCGTCGCCAACAGTTCGCTGTCGGACTCGGCGGTGGCGATGCACCCGCCGAGGGTCGCCTGCGTCCTCAGGGTGCTCGGTTCCTCCCGGCGGGCCGCGTCGCGGACGACCGGGGGGACCTCGGCGTGGTCGGCGAGGTCCTGCAGCCGCGTCATGGCTCCGATGACGAGCATCGCAGAACCGCGGCGCGCGATGCCGTCGAGGCCGAGGGCTTGCAGGTCGACGACTTCGCCGCGCTCGGCGAGGGGGCGGGCGTTGAGCCTCGTCCCGCCGCCCATCACCGCGGTCGCGGGGCGCTCGACCAGAGAGAGCGCCTCCTTCATCGACTGCGGGCGCCAGTACCGTGCAGTGCTCACCATGTCGAGCCGGTGCCTCCCGGGAGGGGTCAGAACGAGCCTAACGCCCCACCTCCGACGGGCTCCCGTCACGGGGACAGGGGCGAACGGGCCTGGTAGCGGCCCCAACCGGGCTCACCCTGGAAGTGCCCGTCGCGGGCGACCACCCGACCCCGACTAAGCACGAGCTCCGGCCAGCCCGTCGCGATCATCCCTTCGTAGGGGGAATGGTCGACGGCCATGTCGAGCGCCCCGGCGTTGAGCGACTGGCGGCGGCCGGGGTCCCACACGACGACATCGGCGTCGGCGCCGATGTGGAGCGACCCCTTCGCCGGCCACAGCCCGAAGGTGCGCGCCGGCGCCTCGGAGCACACCCGCACCCAGTCCGCGGCCGTGATCCGCCCGGCGCGCACCGCCTCCCACATCAGAGCGAGACGCGTCTCGACTCCCGGCAGGCCGCCCGGGATCTCCGTGAAATCTCTCACGCCGCCGGGGTGCCCGAGTGTCCCGGCGCGCCGGTCGGCGCGCCAGAACGGACAGTGGTCGGTCCCGACCGTCTGGATCCAGCCCTGCGCCAGCCCCTCCCACAGCAGCTCGGAGTGCCAGGACTCGCGCAGCGGAGGCGTGCAGACGAAGTCGGCGGCGTCATCGCCCTCGAGCCTTGTCACGTCGAGGTACAGGTACTGCGGGCAGGTCTCGGCCTTGACGTCCACCCCCCGCTCGCGGGCCAGCCGGATCGCCGCGAGGGCGTCGGCGCTCGAGACGTGCACGACGTAGATCGCGGCCCCGGTCAGCTCGGCAAGCACCGAGGCGCGGGACGTGGCCTCGGCCTCGAGAAGCGGCGGTCGCGTGCGGGCGTGCTCGACGACGGCGGTGCGGCCGGCCGCCAGCGCCTCGCGTCGGAGCTCCTCGATCGCCGCTCCGTTCTCGCAGTGCAAGGTGACGAGCGCGCCCTGGCGCCGGGCCGAGCGCATCAGGTCGACGATGGCGCCGTCGTCGACCTGGAGGCGGTCGGGGTAGGCGAGATAGAGCTTGAACGAGGTGATGCCGGCCTCGACCGCCGCGGCGACGACCGCCTCGGGCACCGCGGCGGTGAACGAGAGGTGCAGTCCCCAGTCGATCGCCGAGGGCGCCGCGAGCGCCCTCCACCTCTCGGCGGCGGCGAGGGGGTCCTCGCCCCGCTCGGGCGTGACGTAATCGATGATCGTCGTCGTGCCGCCCAGTGCCGCGGCCTTCGTCCCGGAGGCGAAGTCGTCCGAGACGCGCACCGCGCCGACGGCCAGCTGCATGTGGGTATGCGGGTCGACCCCACCGGGGATGACGAGCTTGCCGGTCGCGTCGTGTACCGGCTCCGCCGGGCGGGGCGCGAGCCCCGCAGCCACTTCGGCCACCCGGCCGTCATCGCCGACGCGCACGTCGGCGGGGCGCTCGCCCGCCTCATCGATCACCGTGCCGCCACGGATCAACATCGTGTGACCCCCCGTTCTTGGATGGCATCCCGCTTGTCGCGGTGTGGCGCGTCGGCACCGCCCGACGAGCGCTGCCGCGAGGGTCCCGTCACGACCACAGGTCGCGGGCCCGGCGCGCGAGTTCGGCGTGGGCGCGCCCGAGGTCGACGCCGACGAGCGCGCCGTCGGCGACGACGCTCTCGCCCCCGACGAGGAGGTGGCGCACGCGACGGTCCGGGCCGAGCACGAGGCCGTCGATCGGGTCGGGGACGTCGGCGAGGTCGTCGATGGGCCAGACGGCGAGGTCCGCCGCCGCCCCCACCTCGCAACGCCCGAGATCGGCGCGCCCCAGGCACCCCGCCCCGCCGGAGGTGGCGAGCTCCAGCGCCTCGGCGGGGGAGAGCGCGTCGGCGCGCCCCTCGCGCAGCCGGGCGGTGTAGAGGGCCTGGCGCAGCTCCGGCAAAAGGACGCCGAGTTCGTTCGAGGCGGGGCCGTCGACCCCGAGGCCGACGGGAACCCCGGCGTCGAGCAGGCCCCGCACCGGGCACATGCCGGCGGCAAGCCGGGCGTTCGAGCTCGGGCAGTGCGCGACGCCGGTCCCGGCACGGCCGACCGCCGCGACCTCGGCGGGGTCGAGGTGGATCGCGTGCGCGAACCAGACGTCGTCGCCGAGCCAGCCGAGCTCCTCCATCAGCTCGAGCGGTCGCCGGCCAAAGCGCGCGAGACAGTGGTTCGCCTCGTCGTCGGTCTCGGCGAGGTGGGTGTGCAGGCGCAGGCCGAGGCGACGCGCCATCGCCGCCGACTCCCGCATGAGGTCGGTCGACACCGAGAAGGGGCTGCACGGCGCCACGGCGATCATCACGCGCTCACCGTCGTGCAGCCGGGCGGCGACGGCCTCGGTCGAGGCGAGGATGGCGTCGATCGGCTCGACGACCGAATCGGGCGGCAGGCCACCGGCGCTCTCGCCGAGGTCCATCGAGCCGCGGCACAGCGCGAGGCGCACGCCGACCGTGCGTGCCGCCGCGGCGATCGCGTCGAAGACGCCGTCGTCGCCGCGGGGCACGACGTAGTGGTGGTCCGACACGGTCGTCGCGCCCGAGAGGGCGAGCTCTCCGAGACCGACGAGGGCCGCCGCGGCGGTGTCGTCGACCGACATCCTCCCCCAGACCGGATAGAGGGTCGTGAGCCAGGTGAAGAGGTCACAGGCCGTCGCCCGTCCCCGCGTCATCCATTGGTAGAGGTGATGGTGGGTGTTGACGAAGCCGGCGGTGATGAGGTCGCCGTCACAGCGCACGACCCGGTCACCGGGACGGGCGTCGACCGCGCCGACGGCGGCGATGCGACCCCCCTCGACGGCGACGTCGCCTGGCGAGCGAGCGCCGCGCAGGACCGTCCGCTGCTCCACGCCCGTAGTATCGCCGTCCCCGATGCCGCCCGACCAGCATCTGGTGCGCGGTCGCGGTCTCCCGCCGCGCCTCCGTGTTCGCCGCGGCGCCGGGGGCCCGAGTCGCCGGGTCGGGCGGAACCGGCGACTCGCCGCTGCCCCGCCGGGTGCGACGGGGGACTTTCGGGGCCGCCGGGACCCGACTCCCAGACGCTCACAGGAGCACAATCACCAGCGTGTCATTTCACTTCCTTAACAAAGACGCGCCGTTGGTAAAGGGATACGCTTCCGACCGTTCAGCAGGTTCTCAGCATCACTTTCTGTCGTACGACGAGATAGTGCGCACGACGAGGGCCGACCGACCTTTCTGAGGGCGCACGGAGGGAGGTCCGACGATGGCCAACGGTGTGGACATGGGCTCCGGCCCGCCGGGAGGCGGGTCGCCGATGCCGGGTGGCGAGGTGGCGGAGGGATACAGCGCCTTCAAGCTCGAGCAGCGGGGCATCGAGCACGTCGCGGACGCTGACCGAGCGTTACGGCCACGGAACCTGTTCTGGATGTGGACAGGGGCGATCTGGAACGTCGAGTTCCTCGTCTACGGTGCCCTGATCGTCTCCTTCGGGCTGTCCTTCTGGCAGGCGGTCCTGGCGATCCTCGTCGGCAACGTCTTCTACGTGTTCCTCGGCTGGGCGAGTCTTTCTGGACCGAAGTCGGGGACGACGGCGTTCATGGTGAGCCGGGCGCCCTTCGGTCGCAACGGCAACCGGGCGCCGTCGTTGTTCAACTGGATCACCCAGGTGGGCTTCGAGGTCGAAGGCCTGGTGATCGTGGTGCTCATCGTCGTGGCGATGTTCGTCCACGAGGGAGTGCACCTCAACGACACCGGCAAGACGATCGCGATCATCCTCGCGGTGCTCGTGCAGTTCGTGGTGCCGTTCCTCGGGCACGCGACGATCACGAAGGTCCTGCATTACCTGTCCTACGTGTTCATCGTCGTGTTCGTGATCATGGCGTGCCTGGTCATCCCGCACGCCCATGTGACGAGCTTGCACCAGAACACCTCGTGGTGGCTGTGGACGGGAGGGCTCGTGCTCATCGTCTCGGCTGGGGGCCTTGGTTGGACGGAGAACGCGGCGGACTACTCCCGCTACCTCCCAGCCGACACACCCCCGGCGAAGACGTTCTGGGCCGCGACGCTCGGCGGGGCCATCCCGTCGATCCTGCTGGAGCTCCTCGGTGCAGCGGCCTACCTCGTGAGCCCGCAGGTCACGGCGGCGGCCGCCGTGCCGGCCTCCTTCGCCAGCTGGTTCTTCTGGCCGTTCCTAATCTTGGCGCTCCCGCAGCTGTTCGCGATCAACACGATCGACATGTACTCCTCGGGGGTCACCCTTCAGGCGCTCGGCCTCCCGGCCAAGCGGTGGGTCTGCGTCGTCATCGACACCATCATCTCCGGTGGCGTGACGGCACTTGTGATCTTCAAGGGGAACTTCTACACGGACCTTTCGGGGTTCCTGGACTACATCGTCGTGTGGCTCGGCGCGTGGTTCGGTGTCTACATCGTCGACTACATGCTCCGGCGCGGTCGCTACGACTTCGCCTCGCTTGCGGCGAAGAAGGGTGGTCTGTACTGGCGTAACGGTGGCTTCAACTGGAAGGCGCTGACATCGCTGGCGGCCGGCATGTTCGCAGCGATGATGTGGATCGAAGCGCAGTACTACGTGCCTTCGTACTCGTCGCCGTTGTCGAACCACTTCTACGGCGCCGACTTCAGCTGGGCGTTCGGGCTGCTCGTCAGCGCGATCATTTACTACGTGCTGTCGTTCCGTTCGGTTCCGAAGGAGGTCGGCAAGTACTCCTCCTAGGCAGATCCGCGATGGCCCCCGCGCGCAGCGCGGGGGCCATCGCCCTGCCGGGATCGCCGGGCGGTCCGAGGGGACCGTGTCGTCACTGGGGTGCGCAGTCAGGTAGGAGCCTGGGCGGGCCAACCGCGCCGGGGTGAGGGAACGGTCGGGCGCGATGCCCGGCCGATGTTTTCGGATAGGACGGTCACACGGGGCAGTCGAAGGAGGCTCGGGGACCTCAAGTCCGGCTGGCGGCGACGAGAGGATCGTCACGCCCGAACTGACACGGAGGAGAGAGATGCGGACCTTGGGACTGGAAGGTGACGTCGTCGATCAAGCGGTGTACGACCGCACGGTCGAGCGATTCAAGGAACGCAGGATCCTTCTCCCGACATTCGCCGAGCTCGCCGATCCCCGCACCATCCCCGCCCCCATCGAGGACGCCCTGGCGTCGGTCGGCCCCGACGAGGCGAATCCCCTCAACTTGTTCCGGGTGCACTGGTTCAACGACGCGGATCGCACCCGCCGGGTCGCTCTGCCCGGGTACGTCGTGCTGCCCGGCGAGCTGACGGGGGTCGAGGCGCCCATCGTCGTGGCTTTCGGCGACCGGTTCCCGATGATCCGGGCCCACAAGGTCCTCGCCGCGTACGGGTGCCTCGTGCCGCGCGTCGTCACCGGTCAGTTCGACCCGACCTCGCACCGGGCGGTGTGGCCCTCGACGGGGAACTACTGCCGGGGCGGCGTGGCGATCTCACGGTTGATGAGCTGCCGGGGCGTCGCCGTGCTTCCCGAGGGCATGAGCCGCGAGCGCTTCGCCTGGCTCGAGGACTGGGTGGTCGATCCGGCCGACATCATCGCCACGCCGGGCACCGAGAGCAACGTGAAGGAGATCTACGACAGGTGCGCCGAGCTTTCCCGAGACCCGGGGAACGTCATCTTCAATCAGTTCTCCGAGTTCGGGAACCATCTCGCGCACTACCTGTGCACGGGGACCGCGCTCGGCGACGTCTTCGACGCGATGCGCGAGGAGCGGCCCGCGCTGCGGCTCGCCGCGTTCGTCTCCGCCTCCGGTTCGGCGGGGACGCTCGGGGCGGGAGACCGCCTGAAAGAGTCCCACGGGGCGCGGATCGTCGCCGTCGAGGCGCTCGAGTGCCCGACGATGCTCTACAACGGGTTCGGCGAGCACAACATCCAGGGCATCGGCGACAAGCACATCCCGTTCATCCACAACGTCTACAACACCGACATCGTGACGGCGGTCTCCGACCGCGCGACGGACCATCTCGCCCTCGTCTTCGGGACGGACGCCGGGAGGACCTTCCTCGCCGAGCGGCGCCACGTGCCCGCGGACGTCCTCGCTGTGCTCGATGATTTCGGCCTCTCGAGCATCTGCAACATCGTCGCCGCCGTGAAGACGGCCAAGTACCTCGGACTCGGGCCCGACGAGGTCGTGATGACCGTGGCGACGGACGGTGCCGAGATGTACGCGAGCGAACGGGCGCGCATCGCGGCGCGGGACTTCCCCGAAGGATTCGACGACGTCCGTGCCGCCGGGGCGTTCGGCCGGCACATGACGGGAGCCGAGACCGACCACCTGCTCGAGATGACCGCCGTCGACCGCGCCCGCGTGTTCAACCTCGGCTACTTCACCTGGGTGGAGCAGCAAGGGGTCGCCGTCGACGAGTTCACGGCGCGGCGCGACCAGTCCTGGTGGCGCGCCCTGCGGGCAGAGATCCCGCAGTGGGACGACCTCATCCGCGAGTTCAACGCTCGAACGGGAGTCACCGTCTCTTGAGCGCGACCGCCAGCACGCTCGTCTGCTCCGGGTGCGGCGCGTCCCCGAGCCCCACCGAGCCCTACCCGTTCCGCTGCCCGAACAGCGGCGTCGGCGACGTCGACCACGTGCTCGTCCGTGTCCTCGACATCCCGAGCGTGCGGTTCCCGGACCCGGACGGGATCGACCAGTGCCCCTTCGTCGCCTACCGGGAGCTGCTGCACAGCTACCACCGGGCACTCGCCGGCGGCCTCGACGACGCGCGTTTCGTCGAGCTCGTGCGGCGTTTGGACACCGCGGTCAGCCGGGTCGACGGACACGGTTTCCGCGCGACGCCTTTCACCCGCAGCGAGACCTTGTCCACCGCCCTCGGGTTCGTCGAGCCCGGGGGCGTCTGGGTGAAGAACGAGATCGACAACGTCGGCGGCTCGCACAAGGCGCGCCACCTCATGGGGGTGCTTTTGCACCTCGAGGTGGCGGACCTGATCGGTCTCGCCGACCGTGACCGGCGCCCGCCGCTCGCCGTCGCGAGTTGTGGCAACGCCGCGCTGGCGGCCGCGGTGGTCGCCGCGGCTGGAAAGTGGCGGCTGCGCGTGTTCGTGCCGGTCGACGCCGACCGGCACGTCATCGACCGGCTCGGCGATCTCGACGCCGAGATCGTCGTCTGCGAACGCCGGCCCGGCGAACCCGGCGACCCGACTTATCTCCGACTGCTCGACGAGCTCGGCCGTGGGGCGCTGGCGTTCACGTGCCAGGGGAACCTGAACGGCCTGGCGATCGAGGGCGGCGAGACCCTCGGCTACGAGATCGCGTCGCAGTGCGAGGCAAGCGGGCTCACGTTCGATCACGTCGTCGTCCAGGTGGGCGGGGGCGCCCTGGCGAGCAGCTGCGCCCAGGCATTTGCGGAGTCTTCCGCGCTCGGGAGGATGGACCGTGTGGCGCGGATCCACACGGTCCAGACGACGGGCGCCCATCCGCTCGAGCGCGCCTACCTCAAGGTGCGCGCCACCCTTCCGGGCTCGCCCTCCGCCGCCGAGATCGACGGCGCGCTCGGCGGCGCGGCGCGAGCGCGGTCGAGCTACATGTGGCCGTGGGAGAGCGAGCCGAAAAGCGTCGCCGAGGGGATCCTCGACGACGAGACCTACGACTGGCTGGCGGTCGTGCGGGCCATGCTCGTCACCGGCGGCCGGCCGGTCGTCGTCGGGGAGGAGCGGCTCGCCGAGGCCCACCAACTCGGTCACGACGCGGGTTTCAACGTCTCGGCGACCGGATCCGCCGGTCTCGCCGGGCTCGTCGAGTTGCTCGGCGCGGGCGCGGTGCGCGCCGACGAGCGCGTGGCGCTTCTGTTCACCGGGATCGAGCGCTGAGCGCGGTGGCCCGCTCCCGCAGCCCCGCCCGGGCGCCGGCGATCGTTTTGCGCGGCGCGACGGTCGTCGTCTCGCTCGACCCGCCCGAGGTCGTCGCGGCCGACCTCGTCATCGCCGACGGGCGCGTCCGGGCGCTCGGCGAGGCACCCGCGGCGGCCGTGTCGAGGGACTGCTCCGGCACGCTCGTCGTGCCGGGCCTCGTCTGTGCCCACCACCACCTCTACTCAGCCCTTTCCAGGGGCATGCCGTATGCGCTCGCGCCGCCGCGGGACTTCACGGAGATCCTCCAGCGGATCTGGTGGCGGCTCGACCGCGCCCTCGACGAGGAATCCGTGCGCGCCTCCGCGGTCCGGGGTGGGCTCGACGCCCTCCTCGCCGGGACGACGACGATCGTCGACCACCACGCCTCGCCGAACTCGATCGACGGCTCGCTCGACTTGATCGCCGACGCGCTCGGCGCCTTGGGCGCGCGCTCGGTGCTCTGCTACGAGGTGACGGACCGCGACGGCCCGGAGCGCGCCCTGGCGGGCCTCGCGGAGAACCGGCGCTTCCTCCGGCGCCACCTGCCCCTCGCCCGCGGGATGGTGGGCGCGCACGCCTCGTTCACACTTTCGGACGCGACCCTCGAGGCGTGCGCCGGCGAGGCGGCCGACGCCGGCGTGGGGGTGCACATCCACGTGGCCGAGGACGACGTGGACGAGCGTGACTGCGTAGGGCGTTGCGCCAAGCGGGTGGCGGGCCGACTCGCCGACGCGGGCGTGCTCACGGAACGGGCGCTGCTCGCGCACTGCGTGCACGTCGACGAGGCTGAGGCACGCCTTGTCGAGTCGTCGGGGGCGACCGTCGCCTGCAACCCGCGTTCGAACATGAACAACGGCGTCGGGCACTCGCCGTTCAACCGCCGGGCAGGGCGCGTCGCGCTCGGGACCGACGGCATCGGCGGCGACATGCTGGCCGAATCACAGGCGGGCTTTTTCCGCGCCAAGGAGGCCGATCTCGGCACGGGGCCGGAGTGGCCGCTCGTCCGTCTCGCCGAGGGCGCGCGCCTGGCGGCACGGGCGTTCGACGAGCCGCTGCTCGGCACGCTCGTGCCGGGCGCGCCGGCGGACCTCTGTGTGCTCTCCTATGCGCCGCCGACGCCGATCGGGGCGGCAAACCTCGCCGGGCACTGGGTGTTCGGCCTCGCCCCGGGGCGAGTCCGCGACGTCTACGTGGCGGGCGAGCTCGTCGTCGAGGGAGGCCGCTCGACCAGGGTCGACGAGGCCGGGGTCGCCGCCGACGAGGTGCGCGTCACCGAGCGGCTGTGGCGGCGCCTCGAAGAGACGCCCGCGCACACCTACGATCCAAGACGGAGGGAGGAGCGATGAGGGCCGCCCTGTACTTACAGGACATGCATCCGATCCGTGACGGCATGGAGTACTCGCGCTACGCGGAGGAGCGGGGCTTCGAGGCGATCTGGCAGGCCGAGAGCCGGCTCGTGCGGGAGGCGACGGTGCCGATGGCGGCCTACGCCGCCGTCACGAGCCGGATCAAGGTGGCCTCCGGGGTGATCCCGATCTGGACCCGCAACGTGGGCCTTCTCGCCGCGACGTTCTCGACGCTCGACGAGCTCGCCCCGGGGCGGGTGATCCTCGGGCTGGGCGCGTGGTGGGAACCGCTGGCGGGCAAGGTCGGCATCGACCGCCGGAGACCGCTCCGCGCGATGCGCGAGGTGGTCGAGGCGACGAGGCGGCTCCTCGCCATGGAGCGCGTCACCTACCACGGGGAGTTCGTGCACCTCGACGACGTCGAGATCGACATCGTCCACGGCGACCGCTCGCCGAAGCACGTGCCGATCTACGTCGGTGCGACCGGCATGCAGATGATGGAGCTCGCCGCCGAGATCGCCGACGGGGTGGTGCTCAACTACATGGTGAGCCCCGCCTACAACCGGGAGGCGATGGAGCACCTCGCCATCGGCGCGGCGCGCGCCGGGCGGAGTGTCGACGCGATCGACCGGCCTCAGCTCGTCGTGTGCTCGCTCGACAACGACCGCGAGCTCGCCCTCGACCGGTCCCGTGAGCTCCTCACCCAGTATCTCGGGCAGCAGCCCCACATCATGAAGGCGAGCGGGGTCGACCCGGCCCTCATCGAGGAGATCGGCAAGGTCCTCACCTGGCCCGCCGGGCCGGAGGAGATCCACAAGGCGATGCGCCTCGTGCCCGATGACGCGGTCCAGATGATCACGGCGTCCGGCACGCCGGAGGAGTGCCGGGCCAAGGTCGACGAGTACATCGCGGCGGGCGCGACCTGCCCGATCCTGTACCCGCTCGGCAGCGACGTGCGGTTGATGATCGACACTTTCGGCTCGTGACGGGCCAGCGGAAACAGGAGGTCGGCACAAGATGAGGAGCTTCGCCGGAAGGGACATCCTTTCGCTCAAGGACTTCGAGCGTGACGAGTACTTCGAGGTGTTCCGGGTCGCCGACGAGCTGGCTCCGTTGGCGGAGCGCCGCGAGAACGGCGACCTGCTCTCCTCGAAGACGCTCCTCACGGCCTTCTACCAGCCGAGCACGCGAACGCGCCTCGCGACGGAGGCGGCGATGCACCGCCTCGGCGGGCACGTGCTCGGGTTCTCCGACGCGAAGATGACCCGCGCCGGGGACTTCTACCAGGAGTCGATCAAGGACACCGTCCACATGCTCGAGTACTACGGAGACGTCATCGCGATGCGCCACTTCGAGCAGGGCGCGCCGGCGGAGGCCGCCAAGTGGGCCTCGGTGCCGGTGATCAACTGCGGCGACGGCTGGGGCGAGCACCCCACCCAGGTGCTCACCGATCTCTACACGATCTGGAAGGACAAGGGCACGCTCGACGGGCTCAACGTGTTGTGCGTCGGGGACATGCGCATGCGCACGATGCACTCGATCCTCTACGCGATGTCGCAGTTCGACATGACCGCGTCGCTCGTCCACCCGCCCGAGATGTCGCTCCTGCCCGAGTTCTCCGCCGAGCTCGACGCCCGCAGCGTCCGTTACCGGGAGTACGAGAGCGTGGCGAAGTGCATCGCCGAGGCGGACGTCGTCTACATGGAGCCGGTCGTCCAGCCCGACTACACGAAGTCCCGCGAAGAAGTGAAGGAGCACGGGCTCACGCCGCCGGCCTACCGCGTCACGCGCGAGCTGATGGCGAAATCAGCCAAGCCCGGGGCGATCATCCTCCACTCGCTGCCGAGGATGGACGAGCTGCCCCCCGACGTCGACAGCACGCGCCACGCCCGTTACTGGTTCGAGGCGTTCAACGGCGTCGTGATGCGCATGGCGTTGCTGGCCCTGGTGCTCGACGCCGTGCAGTAGTCGCCGGGACCTGGGACGAGTCGAGAAAGGCGAACGATGCAGACACATCTTCGGGGTCGGGACGTCATCGACTTCAGCGAGTGGACCAAGGACGAGATCGACACGGTGCTCGAGGTGGCGTTCGGTCTGAAGCGCGACCGTGCGCTCGGGCGGCCCCATCCGCTGCTGCGGGACAAGGTCCTCGCGATGCTGTTCTTTTTCTCGAGCACGCGGACACGGGCGTCGTTCGAGGCGGGCATGGCGCAACTCGGGGGCCACGCGCAGTTCATCGAGAGTCGCACGACCCAGATCGCCCACGGCGACACCGCCAAGGAGATCGGCGAGATCCTCGGCCGTTACAACGACGGCATCGCCATCCGCAACGTCGACTGGCAGGTCGGCAACGCCTACCAACGTGAGGTCGCCGCGGCGAGCCGGGTCCCCGTCCTCAACATGCAGTGCGACGTCTTCCACCCGCACCAGGCGCTCGCCGACCTCATGACGATCATCGAGCGCTTCGGCGACCCGCGCGGCCGCACGGCGACGATCAGCTGGGCCTGCGCCGCGAGCTACCAGAAGCCGATCAGCGCGCCGCAGAGCCTGGCGCTTTTGCTCCCGCGCTTCGGTATGAACGTGCGGCTCGTCCACCCGCCCGAGTTCGGCCTCATGCCCGAGATCGTCGACCAGGCCCGGGAGGAGGCGCGGCGCGCCCACGCCTCGTTCGAGGTGTCGAACGACTTCGACGAGGGCATGCGGGCCACGGACGTCATCTACGCCAAGAGCTGGGGTGCGCTGCTCACGACGACGGACGAGGCGAAAGGGGCGAAGCTCATCGCCAAGTACCCCGACTGGATCACCGACAGCCGTCGTCTCGGCATGGCGAACGAGGAGGCGATCTTCATGCACCCGCTCCCGGCGGACCGCAACGTCGAGGTCACCGACGAGGTGATCGACGGGCCGCACTCCGTCGTCTACGACCAGGCCGAGAACCGCCTCCACGGCCAGAAGGCGGTCATGGCACTCACGATGAGCTGAGGTCGACCTCATGGCCAAACGACTCGTCGTCGTGGCGATCGGCGGGAACTCGCTGATCACGGACCGCATGCACCAGGCCGTGCGCGACCAGTACATCGCGGCCCACGAGACCTCCGAGCACGTGGCGGCGATGATCGCCGACGGCTGGGACGTCGTCGTCGGCCACGGCAACGGCCCCCAGGTGGGTTTCATCCTGCGCCGCTCCGAGATCGCCGCCCACGAGCTGCACGAGATCCCGCTCGACGTCTGCGGCGCGGACTCCCAGGGGGCGCTCGGCTACGCGCTGGCCCAGAACCTGCAGAACGTCCTGCACCGCCGCGGGATCGACAAACCCGTCGTGGCGGTCGTGACCCAGACCGAGGTCGCCCGCGACGACCCCGCCTTCGCGAAGCCGAGCAAGCCGATCGGCTCGTTCATGGACGAGGCCGAGGCGCGCCGGCGCCGGGAGCAGGACGGCTGGGAGGTCATCGAGGACGCGAGTCGCGGGTGGCGGCGCGTCGTCGCCTCCCCGCGGCCCCAGCGCATCGTCGAGCTCGAGGCGATCAGGACGCTCATCGCCGCCGGAGCGATCGTCATCGGGGTCGGAGGCGGGGGGATCCCCGTCGTCGCCAACGCCGAGGGGGATCTGTCCGGCGTCGAGGCCGTGATCGACAAGGACCTCGGGTGTTCGCTCCTCGCCCGGGATCTCGACGCCGACCTGTTCCTCATCTCGACAGCGGTCGAGAAGGTGGCCCTCGACTTCGGCACGCCCGCCCAGCGCTGGGTCGACCATCTCACCCTCGCGGAGGCGCGCCGGCATCTCGCCGAGGGCGTGCACTTCGCGGCGGGGAGCATGGCACCGAAGATCGAGGCGATCATCGAGTTCCTCGAAAACGGCGGCAGGCACGCCATCGTCACCGACCCCCCGAACCTCGCGCGGGCGCTCGCCGGTCAGACCGGGACGCATTTCACGATCGACTGAGCCCGCGCCTCCGGGCGCGGAGGCGCCTGACGGAGGGACGCCGCGTTAGGAATCGAGGAATCGAAGCACAGCGAGGACGCGCCGGTGGTCTGACTGCGACACCGGCAGGCCGAGCTTGGAAAAGATGTTGGCGACGTGCTTTTCGACCGCGCCCTCCGAGACAACGAGGGCGGTCGCGATGGCGGCGTTCGAGCGGCCCTCGGCCATCAAGGAGAGCACCTCGCGCTCGCGAGCGCTGAGGCTCGCGAGGGGATCGGCGCGCCGCGAATTGCCGACGAGTTGCGTGACCACCTCGGGATCGAGGGCGGTGCCGCCCGAGGCCACCCGCACCAGCGCCTCGACGAAGTCGCTGACGTCGGCCACCCGGTCCTTGAGGAGGTACCCGATGCCGGCCGCGTCCTCGCCGAGGAGCTCTGCGGCGTACCGGGTCTCGATGTACTGGGAGAAAAGGAGAATGCCGAGCCGCGGGTGGTCGTGTCGCAGCTCGAGCGCAGCGCGCAGGCCCTCGTCGGTGAAGGTGGGCGGCATGCGGATATCGACCACGACCACGTCCGGAAGGACGCGCTCGACCGACCTGCGGAGCGCTTCGGCGTCGCTCACCGCCTCGGTGATCTCGAAACCTCTGTCGGCCAGCAGCTCGACGAGTCCGTCGCGCAGGACCGCGGAGTCCTCGGCGATCGCCACCCGGATGGAGTCGGTCATCATCTAGGCGTGGATCGGTAGGTCGACCGTCACGACGGTGGGTCCGCCGGTCGGGCTGTCGATGCTGAGTTGACCGTCGACCGCGCGCACGCGCTCGGTGAGCCCGTTCAGCCCGCTCGACGTCGACCCGACGGCGGACACCTGCGCGCCACCGCGTCCGTCGTCGCGAACCACCAGGCGCAACCACTGCCCGTGCTGCACGCACCTGACCGTCGCCCGGGAGGCGTGGGCGTGCTGGGCGACGTTCGCGAGCAGCTCCGCCACGCAGAAGTAGGCGATCGTCTCGATGGCCGGTGTCGGTCGGTTCCGGACGTCGACGTCCAGCTCGGTCGGCAGCGTGCTGCGCGCGGCGAGCGTGGTCAGCGCGCCCTCCAGCCCCGTGTCGAGGACCGGGGGGTGTATCCCGCGGGCGAGGTCGCGCAGCTCCGTGATCGCCTCCTTGGCCCCTTTGTGGGCATCGTCGACCAGCCGGCGCACCTCGTCGAGGTCGGGTTCGCGGCCTTCGGCCAGCTTCTCCTTCGCCTGACCGAGACGCATGGCCACCGCCACCAGCTGCGCCTGGGTGCCGTCGTGGAGGTCGCGTTCGATCCGGCGCAGTGTCGCGGCCGACGCGTCGACCGTCTGCGCTCGGGTCTGCTCGAGCGACCGGAGCCGAACGGTGACCGGGTCCGGCGCCAGAAGCCACCGCATCAGCGAGCGGTCGACGTAGACGACCAGCCGCATCGTCCACGGGGCCACGAACAAGAGCAGAACGCCGGTGATGAAGATGAAGAGTCCGTGGAAGATGCCGGAGTTGCCCACTGACAGAAAGCCGGGAGCGAAGAGGTTCCGGAAGAGTCCGAACTCGGTGGGCCGGGAATCCCCGGCGCCCCAGATGGGGTAGGTGAGACAGAAGAAGGCGTCGAGCCACACGCTCAGGGCGAACCAGACCCCGAAGGCCATGAGCGGGACCTTCGCCATCGAGTAGCCGATCGCCCGCCAACCGGCCCGGTCGCGCAGCGCCGACTGCAGCCATCCGAAGAACCCGGGCTTCGGAGTGAACGGCTCTGGCTCCTCGATGTCGGCGATCGCGAGCCTGCGGGCCAGCGCCCGGTGGTATCGGCCGAACCCCCTCGCGCCGCGCACGGAGGCGGCCATGACGATGACGCCGACGAAAGTGATGAAGAGGCCGACGCCGGCGACCAGCGTTACCACGATGAAGTCGGCGGCCACCGCGGTGAGCCAGCCGCTGGCGGCGAAGTAGCACAGCTCGCGCCAGGGTTGCGGGCGGAACGGCTCGTGCGCGACCGTGCGGGCGAGGCGACGGCCCTTCGCGAGCCAGGCCTCGGGGACGACGATCGCCCTCTCCTTGCCACCGAGGCGGAGCTGCACGCGGATGCCCTGACCGTCCTCGTCAGTTGTCGTCATGCGGCGCCTTCCCTCGGCCCATCGACGATGTGGTTCTGGTCACGGACGGCCGCTGACCTGTAGCCATACTCCGCCAGGCCACGTGCAGTGATCATCTCGTTCGCCCTCCTCCGGGACGGCGGCCGCGATGACCGCCGCCGACCCGCAGTGACACCTTAAGGATTCGAGATACGCGGTGGAATCGGGCCAGTCGGTGTCTCGGGTGGGGGGTTAACCCCACCTCGTTGCGATGGGAAATCACGGGATTTACACGTTCGTGTCTCGGGGCTGCGCGAGTTTCGCCGCTCCGAGACACGCCAGGCGTCACGCGGTCCCGGCGGGGAGCGAAGCGGATCCGTCGGCGCGAAATGGAAGTTGCCGTCGATGCGGCAACTCTCGTTCCCCATTGAGGTACGAAGTCACGTCGCAGGCGGCTCGTATGACGAGGCCCGGACCGGTCGAGAGTTCAGCTCCGCGCCGCGAGACGGACCGCGTCGATGATCTTCTGGTACCCGGTGCAGCGGCAGAGGTTGCCCGAGAGCGCCTCCCGGATCTCGGCGTCATCGGGGTCGGGCACGCGCCGGAGCAGGTCGTGGGTGGCCATGACGAAGCCGGGCGTGCAGAACCCGCACTGGACGGCGCCGGCCTCGACGAAGGCCTGCTGGACTGGGTCGAGGATCCCGTCGGCGGCGAGCCCCTCGACCGTGGTCACCGCGGCGCCCTCGGCAGAACCGGCGGGGACGAGACACGAGCAGACGAGCAGGTCGTCGAGGTAGACGGAGCACGACCCACATTCACCCTGTTCGCAGGCGTTCTTCGTGCCGAACAACCCGAGGTGGTCCCGCAACAGGTCGAGCAGGCTCGCCTCCTCCTCGACGCCTTCGGCCACGCGGGCGACGCCGTTCACGGTCAACGAGACGTTCATGACGTCATCTCCCGGTATTCGTCCCAGCACCAGGCGAGCGATCGCCGGGCGAGCACCCGGAGCGCGTGCCGCCGGTAGTCCGCCGATCCGCGCACGTCGTCGATCGGTCGGGCGGACGCGGCGACGAGCCGGGCAAACTCGTCGACGGCGGCGGCGTCGAGCGCGGTACGCGAGTCCCAGGCGTTCGTCTCCCCGAGATGCCCGGCGAGGAACTCCTCGGCGGACCCGGCGCGCAGCGGGACCGGGCTCGCGGAGCCGATGCCGGTGCCGACGCGCCGTTCTGCGGGGTGGAGCGCCAGCGCGAACGAGCAGATCGCGATCACCATGGCGTTGCGCGATCCCACCTTCGAAAACGACTGGGGGCCCGTCGCCGCCGGAACCCACACTGCGGCGATCAGCTCGTCGGCGCCGAGGACGCTGCGCTTCGGACCGACAAAGTACTCGGCGATCGGCACGGTCCTGCTCGCGCTCACCGAGGCGATCTCGACCTCGGCGCCGCTGGCGAGGAGGGGCGGGTGGCAGTCTCCGGCGGGCGAGGCCGAGCCGAGGTTGCCGCCGATCGTCCCCCGATTGCGGATCGGCGGCGAGCCCACCGTGCGGGCGGCGGCGGCGAGGCCCGGGAGTTCGCCGGACAAGCCGCGCATGATCCCGCGATAGGTGACGCCGGAGCCCACGCGGATCTGTCCGTTTTCGCGTCCCCAGGCGCGCAGCTCCTCGACTCGCGACAGGTCGAGGAACGCGGCCGGGTGCAGGCGCCCGAAATTCACCTCGACCATCACGTCGGTGCCGCCCGCGACGACGACGGCCTCGGGATGCGCCGCCCGGGCGGCGAGCGCCTCCGCCCAGCTGGTCGGCCGGATGAACGTCACGGCGTCACCGGGCGGCGTCGTGGCGCCGATCGCGCCGAAAACGCCTGATTCGCATCGGAAGGGTCATCGGCTCTCACATGAGTTTCTGCTGGCCGGAGCTCAACTCGAAGTAGAAAGGCACCGACTTCTGCCCCGGGACCTGGGGCAGCGGGGGACGGCCGTCCGTGCGCGCCGGTCCGCGCAGGCCGACGAGCTCGTCCGGCGACACGGGGGCGCGGTTCAGCTCCCGACCCGTCGCGTCGCGCAACGCGGCGACGACGGCCGCCGTCGCGACGATCGTCGGCGATTCGCCGACGCCCTTCAGGCCGTAGGGGGAGCCGGGCTCGGGCTCCTCGACGGCGACCGAGACGACCGGGGGCATGTCGAGGATCGTCGGGATGAGGTAGTCCGTGAACGACGGGTTGCGGATCACCCCCTCGGCGAGCTGGACCTCCTCCATCAGCCCGAGGCCGAGGCCCTGGGCGGTCCCACCCTCGATCTGGCCGGTGAGGCCCATGGGGTTGAGGACCCGGCCGGCGTCGACGGCGGCGGCCACCTGCAGCACGCGCACGAGGCCGAGCTCCTCGTCGACCTCGACGACCGCCCGGCTGGCGGCGAAGGTGAAACAGACGTGGACGTCACCCTGCCCGTTTTCGTCGAAGGCCTCGGTCGGGCGGTGGTGGTAGACGGCCTCGCCGACGACCGGCTCGTCGAGGAGGTCGTCGAGCCCGACGAGCGGCGAATCTCCCGCCACGACCCAGCCGCCGGCCAACGAGAGCTCAGAGTCGGGAGGCAGGGAAGCTTGTCGCTGCCGTGCCCGCTCGAAAAGCGCGGCGCGCACCGCCGCGCACGCCATCTGGACTGCGCCACCCGCCATCATCGACTGGCGCGACGCCGATGTCGATCCGGCTCCGCCGATCTGGGTGTCGATCGCGTGCAGAACGACCCGGTCGATGTCGAGCTCGGTGCGTACGACCTGGGTGAGGAAGGTGTACAGGCCCTGGCCCATCTCGACCGCCGCCGTGTGGATCTCCGCCTCCGGTCCGTCGGGGCTGCGGGCGAGCGTCACCCTTGCCGTCGCGGAGTCGTCGAAACCCTCGCTGAACGCCAGGTTCTTGTAGCCGACCGCGAGGCCGACACCACGCTTCAGCCCCTCGCCGTGGGTCACGTTCCCGGCGCCGCCCGGATAGCTCATGACACCGCGGCCCTGCTCCGGTTCCGTCTCCGGCAGGGGGAGCGCCGTGCACCGTTCGATCAGCTCTCGCACCGGGGCGCTCCCCGTGACGACCTGTCCGGTCGGCAGGACCGAGCCGGTGGCGAGGGCGTTGCGCAACCTCAGCTCGACCGGGTCGAGGCCGAGCTCGCGGGCGAGCTTGTCCATCTGGGCTTCGTGGGCGAAGCAGACTTGGGGGGCGCCGAACCCGCGCATCGCGCCGCACGGCGGGTTGTTCGTGTAGACGACCGTGCCCTCGACCCGGACGTGGGGCACCTCGTACGGCCCGGCGGCCATGCTCGCGGCGTTGCCCAAGACGGCGGGGGACGACGAGGCGTAGGCGCCGCCGTCGAACATCAGCCGGACGTCCAGGGCGACGAGCTTGCCGTCGCGGTTCGCGCCGTGTCGCATCCAGATGCGGGACGGATGGCGGTGGACGTGGCCGAGGAAGGACTCCTCGCGTCCGTAGCTGAACTTCACGGGACGACCGGTGCGCAACGCCAGCATGCAGGCGTGGATCTGCATATGGATGTCCTCGCGGGACCCGAAGGCGCCGCCGACGCCCGCGAGGTGCAACCGGACCTTGTCCTCGGGCAGGTCGAGACACGGTGCGATCTGCTCCCGGTCGACGTGGAGCCACTGCGTCGTGACGTAGAGGTCCACCCCGCCGTCTTCCGCGGGCACGGCGAGTCCCGCCTCGGGTCCGAGCGCCGCCTGGTCCTGCATGGCCGTCTCGTAGTAGCCGTCGACCCAGACGTCGGCCTCGGCGGAGTCGGGCTCGCCGTGGAGGATGTGGATGTGGCGCAGCACGTTCCCGAACTCGTGGAGTCGCGGGGCGTCGGGAGCGAGCGCTTCTTCCATGTCGAACACGCCGGCGAGGGGCTCAAGGTCGACGGCGATCCTTTCCACCGCTACCTGCGCCTGACGGGGGGTCGAGGCGGCAACGACGGCGATCGGCTCGCCCGCGTACCGCACGACGTCGTCGGCGAGCACCGGCTGGTCGATGAAGTTCAGTCCGAACCGGTTGATCCCCGGCACGTCGGCGCCGAGCATGACCGCCGCGACCCCGGGGCTCGCGACCGCCATCGACGTGTCAATGGATCGGATCCGGGCGTAGGCGGGCTTGGAACGCAACGTCGCGCCGAAGAGCATGCCCTCGCGGTGCAGGTCGCTCGCGTAGGCGAACGACCCTTCCACCTTCGGCACCCCGTCGATACGCGGGGCGGCCTCTCCGACCCGGCCTCGGGTCCCGGTGGTGATGATCGTCGTCAACGGATCTCTCTCGGCTCGAGGCTAGTTGACTGCCCGTGCCAACTTGCTGGACGTCTTTGGCATCAGGTGGGCGCGGGGTTCATCGGTTCGGGTGGTGGATGGGTCCGTCGGTCGTGCGCAGCGGCGAGCCCGAGCGGTCCCCGGAACGCCGCGTGACGATCTCGGCACAGATCGAGATCGCCGTCTCCTCGGGGGTCACCGCCCCGATGTCGAGGCCGATCGGGGCCATGACACGGGCCAGCTCCTTGTCGCCGACGCCGGCCTCCCGCAGCCGCTTCTCGCGGTCGGCCGCGGTGCGGCGGGACCCCATGGCGCCGATGTAGCCGACTTGGGTCGCCAGTGCCGCGACGAGGGCGGGGACGTCGAACTTGGGGTCATGGGCGAGGACGCAGACCGCGTCACGCGCGCCGAGGGTCGCGCCGATCGTCGCCAGGTAACGGTCGGGCCAGTCGACGACGACCTCGTCGGCCATGGGGAACCGGGCCGGCGTGGCGAAGACCGGGCGCGCGTCGCACACGATGACCCGGTAACCGAGGATCTTCGCCACCTTGGCGAGCGCCGCCGTGAAGTCCACCGCCCCGAAGATGACCATCCGGGGTGGCGGCGCGAACGTCTCGACGAAGACGGCAAGATCCTGGCGGCCGGTCTCGCCGCGGGGGCCATACCGGCGTATGGCGGTCGTTCCGGCTTCGAGATGCCCGAGCACGTCGCGATGCACCGCGTCGTCGAGCTCGCGGGTCCCGAGCGCGCCGGTGGTCTCGCCGTCGGACCGCACGAGCATCGTCGACCCAACCGCGGCGGCGCGATCACCCTCGCCCGCCGCCTCGTCGGCGTTCGCCTCGATCACCGTGGCGAGCGCCACCGGAAGCCGTGCCGCGAGATGGCCGTGCAGCGCCTCGAGGATCTCGGGGGCCATCCCGCCCTCACCGACGGGTTCGACGAACACCCGGATGGTGCCCCCGCAGGTGAGACCGACGGCGAATGCTTCGTCGTCGGAGTAGCCGAAGGTCGCGGTGTGGGCGCGCCCCGACCCGAGGACGTCGAGGGCGTCGGCGACGAGCGCCGTCTCCACGCACCCGCCCGAGACGGACCCGGCGACCTCGCCGTCCTCGCTGACCGCCATGGCGGCGCCCGGCTCCCGGGGGGCTGATCCCTCGGTGCCGATCACCCGGGCGAGCGCCACCCGGCGGCCGGCCGTCCGCCATCGGTCGATGTCGTCGAGGATCTCCTGCACCTGGTCAAGCGTAGGGTGCCGTGGACCAGAGGCTGCGTCCATCACCCAGGCGAGCTCCCTCGGGCTGTGCCCGGTCCCGGCCCGGTCGGCCGACCTGGGCTCGGGAAGCCTCGGATCGGCACCTTCCCCGTCCTCCCGGAGCCCCGCGCCCGGTCCCGGCGGATCGGCCCCGCGGCACCCGGCCTACGATCGATCCGCGATGAGCGGTGAGGATCAGGAGAACTGGATCGCCGTCACGGCCGAGGAACTGCCGGTCGCCGAGGTGCTGGCGTGGGCGTCGCAGCCGGGTTGCGGGGCCGTCGTCTCGTTCTGCGGGTCGGTCCGCGACCAGTCCGAAGGTCGTCCGGGCGTTGTCAGTCTCGAGTACGAGGCATATGAGACCTACGCCACGGCGAAGATGTCCGACGTGGCGAGGGCCGTGCGGGCCCGCTATCCCGAGGTGCGGCGGATCGCGCTTCTCCACCGCGTGGGGATGCTTGCGGTCGGCGACGTGTCGGTCACGGTCGCCGCCGCCGCCCCGCACCGGTCGGACGCGTTCGCCGCCGCCCGGCTCTGTCTCGACCTCGTGAAGGCGACGGTGCCGATCTGGAAGCGCGAGACCTGGGCCGGGGGGTCGGACTGGGGCGAGCACTCCCAGGAGATCGTCGACTTGTCCGACCTCGAAATACCCTGATCGGGCCGGTCCGCGCCGATCACGGACCGGGTCCGGGGCGTCCCGTCACGCACGGTGGTTCCCCCTTTCCGCTGGGGACGCAGTTAGCCTGACGGCGACCGATCTCGTCGACGCGTCACGTGGAGCTCGCATCACGGAAGCTGAGGGAATGTTCGCGGCCGGGTACCTGGACGTCGCGATGCCCCCACCGTCGTCCGTGACGGGCGGAACTTTCCTCACGGAGGCGGCCGACCGTCGGATTCCCGCACTTGACCGTTCCAACCGTGCCTCGTGCCGAGGGAGAAGAAGATGGCAGCAGCCGAAACGGCGGAAGTAATCGACCTGTCTGCGGTGACGCAGCCGATTGCCGGAGACGCGGCGGGCAAGAACCTGCTCTCCATGCACCAGCTGACGGCCGACGACATCGCCACCTACCTCGACGAGGCCTATGCCGCCGAGAGGGCGATCCACGACCCGGAGCAGCGCGGCCTCGCGCTCCTGCCGCGCGCCGTCCTGAAAGCGATCATGCGGCAGCCCTCCACCCGGACCGGGGGCAGCTGCACCTCGGCCATGCGCAAGCTCGGCGGGTCCGCCGAGCTGATCAGCGGTATGAGCAGCTCGTCCGAGGCGAAAGGCGAGTCGCTCGCCGACTCCTGGGTCGCCTTCGCGACCCAGGCGGACATCCTCGGCATCCGGACCGCCGAGAACGGGGGACCGGCGTTCGCGGCATACGTCATCGCCAAGGCGGTCGAGTACGGCCAGCTCGGGCAGGTCGTGCCGGTCATCAACCTCGGTGACGGGCACAACGAGCACCCGACCCAGGCCCTCGGCGACGTGTTCACGGTGCACAAGAAGTTCGGTCGTTTCGACGGGCTGACCGTCACGGTCGTCGGCGACCAGGAGCGCTACCGCGCCCACCACTCCCTGATGATCGGGGCCACGACGCTCGGCATGCACGTGGTGGCTGTGGAGTCCCCCGCGGCGCGGGTGCCCGGCGAGCTCGTCGCGTTCCTGGGGCCCCGGTTGACGAGGACGAGCGATCTCGACGGGGCCATGCGGGACACGGACGTTCTGTACCTGGGCCGGAATCCCGACGAGTACACGGGCGAGGATCCGGCCGAGATCGTGCGCGCCGAGCAGCTCGCCCGCGACTACGCGAGCTGGATCGTCGACTACGAGAGGATCCAGCAGATGTCGCCGGACGCGATCGTGCTCCACCCCAGGCCGCGCCGGGACGAGCTGCACCCCAGCGTCGACTCCGATCCGAGGATGAAAGACGTCGAGCAGATGGCGAACATGATCCCGATGCGGATGGCGATCATCGCCCGGCACCTCGGCGCGTCGATCCTGGCGAACGCCTGAGCGATTTGGGCTGCCGCCTCGGGACGGCCAACTCGCCGATCAGCTGACCAAGAGGCGGCGTTTCGCGGGGCCCCGCCGCTTCTGTTCGGGCCGGCCGATTCGCGGTTCCTCCCTCCGACGACGCCGGCGCGCTTGTCGCCGGATCGTCGGCCGCAGGGCGGCGGTGTCACACGGCGCGCCTAGCGTGACGGCTCCGATCGGATCGTTTCTCGGTCCTTTGCTGCCGGCGGTTCGGGCTGTCCGGGCCGCGCCGGCGATCGGTCGTCCCGACGAGGGTCCTCCTATCAGCGTCACCTGCCAACGCGGTTTCGCGGTCCCGCAGCACAAAAGCTGAGGAGCCGCACCGGCCGGTCGGGTCGCTTTGCCCGGATGTCCGGTGCACCGCGCCGACCCGACAGGAGGACGACGGGATGGTCCCGACGAAGAGGCACGCGGAGGTCATCGCCCAGCTCGCCGCGGGGATCGCCAGCCTCATGACGTCTGCGGAGTGGAGGAGGTACCTCGGGTACCTCAGCCGGTTCCACTGCTACAGCCTCAACAACATCCTCCTCATCGCCGCCCAGTGTCCCGAGGCGACGCAGGTGGCGGGTTACCGGTCCTGGAGGAAGCTCAACCGGTACGTGCGGGCAGGGGAGAAGGCGATCTGGATCCTCGCGCCGATCTGCTATCGGCGCGACGACACGGCCGGCGACGGCGAGCGCGTCGTCCGGGGCTTCAAGCTCGTGCCCGTCTTCGACGTCTCCCAGACCGACGGCGAGCGACTGCCGACGGTGTGCAGCCGGCTCGTGGGCGACGATCCGGCGGGCTGCTACGACCGGCTCGTCGGTGTCGCCCGATCGCTCGATTTCGTGGTCGAGGATCACGAGTTCTCCGGGGATCTCAACGGCGACTGTTCCCACGCCGATCGCCGCATCCGGGTCGAAGTGCGGAACACTCCGTCCCAGCGCGTAAAGACCCTCGCCCACGAACTCGCCCATGCGTTCCTCCACGAGGGTTTCGGCGACCGGGCGCTGGCCGAGCTCGAGGCCGAATCGACGGCATACGTCGTGTGCCGGGCGCTCGGCATCGACAGCGGCGATTATTCCTTCGGGTACGTCGCAGCCTGGGCCGGCGGCGGCGAGCAAGCGATCGGCGCCGTGCGCGGATCCTGCGGGCGCATCCAGCAGACCGCGGCCGCGATCCTCTCCCGGGTGCAGGCGGAACTGGACGACCGGGCGGCGTAGGCCGGCCGAGCGCGGGCGGTCCGCGCTTCCTGCGATAATCAGGTCGATAGCGGACGTGTGCTGGCGGGACGGGGTCGTGCCCCGGCGTCCGTTCGGGTCGGCGCGATGGGTCTTGGTTTGGCGCGATAGAACGTGATGCGGGATGACGACGGGACAGTGACAGTTTCCTCGGGTGCACCTCAGGGTTCGAATCGGATCGGGCTGCTCGAGAGCGCGTTCGCGTTCTCGGTGCTCGAGACCGTCTGCGAAGCGGTCGAGGCGGCCATGACGATCGATCCCGAGCTCCTCATCGAACGCCGGGGCGACCGCTACCGCTGGAGTTTCGTCACCAAAGACGGTGCCTTCGCCCTTCTCGACAAGGCGGCGCAGTTCCTCGGGATCGACCAGTCGCATCTGCTCGTCGGGTTCCGGACGCTCGACGACGGCACCTGTGTGCTCCACGACGACCGGGTCGGGTTCGAGCCGTCCGACGACTCGGCGCTCATCACGTTCAAGATCCCGAGCACCGAGTCGGAGATCGCCGACCAGATCCGCGAGCAGCTCTCGCCGAACGGCAGTTAGAGAGTCGTCCGCCCGCCGGCCGGGCCGTTTACCCGGGTGGAACCCGGCGCGGGCGGTTGTCGGGGACGATGCTCGGTCAGGCCCAGCCGAGCTCGCCGAGTCGGGCGTCCCCGATCCCGAAGTGGTGGGCCACCTCGTGGATGACGGTCTTGCGCACGGTCGCCGTGACCTCCTCCTCGGTCCGGCAACTCGCGCAGATGCTCCGCATGAAGATCGTGATCCGGTCGGGCAGGACCGCCGAGTACGAGATGCCTCGACGGGTCAACGGCACACCCTCGTAGAGCCCGAACAGCCTGCCGGCCGGCGCGTACGGGTCGACCGAGACCGAGACGTTCTCCATCTGGCGCCCGAGGCTCTCTGGGAGCGAGTCGAGGGCCGAGGCGACGAGCTCCTCGAACCGCTCGATCGTCATGGTGACCACGATCCCGATCATCGCGCCGCGGCCGCGGACAGAGCGACGCGAGGAGGGGTCGCGCGGTCCTCGGCAGCGGCGGCTCGTGCGGAGGGCCAACCGGAGCGTCGGTTTGCCGACGGGGCGGTGGGGCGGGGCAGACTCTCGTCGTGACCGATGAGCGAAGACGGCCTGCCTCCCGACTCCCCTCCCACAAGGCCGCGGCGATCGAGCTCGCCGGGCGGGACCCAGTGCTCGCTTTGTTGCTCGAGGCCGCGGGGCCGCCGGTCTTTCGGCCGCCGAGTGACACCGCGTTCGCGGCGCTCACGCGATCGGTGCTCTACCAGCAACTCGCCGGTGCGGCGGCCGCCGCCATCCACGGCCGGCTCGTCTCGGCGATGGGTGATCCGGATGACCCCGCAGCCCTGCTTGGCCTGTCCGATGACGACCTGCGGGCCGTCGGGCTGTCTCGCAACAAGACCGAGTCGCTGCGTGACCTCGCGGCGAAGGTGCTCGACGGGACCGTCGACCTCGACCCACGCCACCTCGCTCGGGCCGACGACGAGGACATCGTGGCGCACCTGTCGATGGTGCGCGGGATCGGCCGGTGGACGGCACAGATGTTCCTCATGTTCCAGCTCCGGCGCATCGACGTGTGGCCGGTTGGGGACTTCGGCGTGCGCCGGGGCTACGGGCTCGCCTGGCGGGTGCCGGCGCCGACCGAGCGCGAGCTTGAACCGCTCGGCGACGCCTTCCGTCCGTACCGGTCGGTCGCCGCCTGGTACTGCTGGCGCGCCTGCGAGCTCCTGGCGGGCGCCGCCGATAGCGAGCTCACGCGCTAGGGGCGCGTTTCGGTAATGGAGTCCGTTGACCTCGGATCCTCTGAGGCGCCGAACGCCGTTCGCTCCCGGCTCGGCTTGTGCGCCGACGCCGCCAACCGCTCGGGCTGAGTCGTTCGGCCCGATCTACCCGGCTCGATGCCCGATGTCGAGAAGCACCTCGTAGTGGTGGAGCTCGCCATCGGTGCCGACGACGTGGAATCCGGCCCGGACGAGGGTCCGTTGCGAAGCGATGTTGTCGGGAGTCGTGTCGGCGGTAACCCTGGACACTCCGTGGTCGGCGGCCATCGCGAGCAAGGCGACGGCCGCCTCTGCGGCGTAGCCGTGGCCGCGGGCCGAAGGAGTCAGGCCGTAGCCGATCTCGACGCATCCGCCGTCTGGCGGGCCTTTGAAGCCAATCCCCCCGATTGCCCGCCCATCGGCCAGGTGGGTGATCCGGTAGTAGCCGAAGGGCCCTTGCTCTCCACGCTCGGTCGTCGCGCGAAGGAAGCTCCCGACAGCGCCAAGGTCACCCTCGCAGGGGAAATCCTCCGCCCAAGAATCGGCGGGTCCCGCGCGTCGAGCGAGGATGCGTTTTCCCTCAGCGACATCGATCGCGTGCAGCTGCAGGCGTGATGTCCGAATGTCGGTCACCGCGCCATCGAAGCAGCCCCCATCGCCAAGCGCCACCGAGTCTCACCGCGATTGGGACGAGCCTCGTCAACAGTGAGGTAGGCGAGAGCGGCGCAGGCCGATTCCCACCGCAGCCCCCAAATGGCCCGACGGCACCCACGCCGAACGGACGCCGGCGATGACGGCTGGCGCAGCGACGCACCCGAAGAAAGCCGCCCCTCGCCGCGCTGCTCGATTGACATTCTCGGCTCTTCGGATCCCAGCGGGGTCTAGCGGACTCGGGCTCCTCCGTGCTTACAAAGGTTTCCTGCCCCAGCCCGGCACACCGAGGCGACCCTCAACCGCACCAGCTGTTAAGCGTTCTGGGGCACTCGCCAAAGCGCGGAACGCCTACTCGGGCGCGACCGCGCGCGTCCCGCGCCTCGGCGTTCCGTGCTTGCCGAAACAGAGATCGGGAACTAAGCCTCGACGAGGATCACGAGGGTTTCTGGCAACACGCCGTCATACTCCATCGCCTGGGCCATCCCCTCGGATTGCATCGCCCCCATGAGCACGTCCATGTCGGCGACGTCCATGAGCACCGCCACCCGAGTGCGGTTCTGCGGGTCGACGAAGGTCCGAATATTGGTGACACCTAGGGGAGCGAAGACCTCTTCCCGCTTCGGCGAGGCAAGCCAGTGATCCGTGTCCTTCACACTGTGGTAGCCGATGATGGTTGCCATGGCTTCTCCTTTGGGGTCTTGGGTCGACGGCGGGGCCGAGCCCGATGCCGCGACCCTACCGGTCGCGTCTCATGTGTATGTCGGACGCTCCCTGGAACGCTCACCAAAGGCCGGAAGCTCAGTTCGGCCCGCAATCTGCACGTCGATTGTCGCGCCGAACATCGGCCGGCATGGTCACGCTCGACACACGGATCGACGGTTCTTGTTCGTCCTGGCCCGCTCCGCGCCGACTATGGCGAGGTGACTGACGTCCAGGAACCGAGAAGGCGCCGTCAATATGTGCTCCACTCGCGCTGCGGGGGGTAACCCCCTGCACCCTTGGTGGCGGCGCGCGTTAGTCCGCTTTACCAGAGTCCTTGGACAACGGTGCCGTTGTGTAGGGTCACTATCGTGGCCTTGGCCATCCACTCGAGCGCAATCGGGAACTCCGGCCAGCTGGCTGTCTGCTGCCAGTGCCTCGCAATGCCGGCCGGAGACTCGTAGTACTCGTCGATCACGAAGATCGTCTTGCCGGTCGGCTCAGAGTTCGGGTCCATCGGGTTCGAAAGCTCCGGAGCCTTGGAGATGGAGTAGTCCAGCAATGCGACATCGCCCTCGCGGGGATGCCCCTTCATCCACTCGCCGTGGCTCGCGAAGATGCGATCTCCTTCGGCCACGTCATCAGGCCCCACCGTAAACATGATGACGAGGTGCGACTTCCCCCTGTGCGACATCGCCACGCCCCCCTTCGTTAAGCGCTGCACCCACACCCAAATGGTCAGCTCGGCCTTTCTAGAAGGCCATTATATGGCTTGGGCGAATTTCACCGAGAGCAGATCCAAGGTCAACTTTGGCGATGCATTCGCCCGGTGCGATGCCAGAGAAGGTTGAAGTCAGCCCACCGGTGTCTCGCCAGTGGCCTCCGACCATTGCCAGGTGTCCGTGTACTGCTGGAACTTTACGATCTTGCCGTCAGCGAGGTCCCAATGGTGGGCTACCTGCGCGTCGAGGTGCTTGCCCGTTGCTTGGACGACGACTTTGTAACGGCCCTCCATCACTACAGTCGACCCACAGTCGAGCAGCCGGCTGATCTCGATCCGGAAGGTATCGCCAAAGATTTCCCCGATACGGGCGAAAATTCCCTGCAGAACGGCATCCGGACCGACGAAGGGCTTACCAGTCCAGAACGTCTGGTGCTCGGCCTCGTTCCACTCAATCTGCGGATCCATCGCGGCGAGCACCGTAGGGACGTCGCCTTGGGCGAACGACCCATAAAGCCCTTCGAGAAATGTGGTGTTGTCGCTCATGTTCGTCCCCCCGTCACTCAACCCCTCATCCGCCCCCTCGGCAGACGGAGCATCGTACCCATATTTCTGGCTCACGCCGCCCCTCGCGGTGGAGGACCGTGCCCGCGGCGTCTATCGGTACTGGAGTGGCACCCAAGGCCCGATCTGGTCTGTAGGTCCCTGCAATGACCTTCGATCCGTCCCGAACGGCGGTTCGGGCGCCAGTGTCGCGTCCCATGACATTCGGCCGGACTTGTATTCAGATTGTTCCCAAACGCCGGGTAGGTGGGGCAACTTCTGGCCCCGGGGAGCATCAAGTGATTGCTGTCGCAAGCGGCGCCCCCCGCCCATTTCCGAAGAGCCACATTCTCCGTGGCTCGTCGAGGGACCGTTCACGCGGCCCCCGGACCGACGACACCGGCAGGGCACGTTCCATAACGACGATGCACTCCCCGCCGCCGTCGATCTGTGGGCGTCGTACCGGAACGACGACCATCACGACTGCGTGTGGCCCACCCCCGCGAGGAGGTCATAAAGAAGGTGCAGCGTGGTCGTGCGGCACCGGAGCGTCGGGCCAATCGACCGGGGCCAGGCGATCGCCGGGGCGTTCTACGACAGCACCCGGCGGCGGAAGTTGTGCAGGCCGAGCGTGAGGAAGATGGCGCAGAAGCCGAGGAGCGCCGGGTAGACGACATAGAGGTGGAGGTGCGCCGAAGCCGTGAAGGCGGCTCGCATCCCCTCGTTCACGTAGATGAGCGGGTTGACGAGCACGACCGTTTGCAGCCAGTGCCAGGCGCCGAGCTTCACCGGTGCGAGCCGCGTCCAGGGGTAGTAGGTCCCGCCGAGGAACGTGACCGGCAGGATGACGAACCCGAACATCAGCCCGATGTTGCGCGGTTCGAAGCTCGTGCCCAGCACGAGCCCGAGCGAGGCCATCGTCGCGCACGAGATCGGCACGAGCGTGAGGATGATCCACCAGTGCAGGTCGATCTGGGCCTCCACCCCCGCGGCGTGGACGAGCGAGGCGATCGGCAGGACGATGGCGGCCGAGATCATCCCCTGGATTGCCCCCGACAGCACCTTGGCGATGGCGACGAGCCAGATCGGACAGGGCGCCTGGACGCGGTCCTCGATCTCGCGGGTGAACCCGAACTCCTGGGAGAGCTGCAGCGCGACCGACTGCACGCCCTGGAACATGATCGAGATCCCGACGACGCCCGGAACGAGCACCGTCGCGAACGAGGCCTCGCCGTCCGTCCCATGCGCGCCGCCGACGGACTGGCCGATCTTCGGGAACACGTAAAGGAAGACGAAGCACAAAAGGAACGGCTGGACGAGCGTGCGGATCGTGAACTCGAAGATGTTCTTGCGCAGCACCGTGAGGTCGCGCAGCAGGAGCGCCCGCAGGGCGACCCAGCTCGCGGCGAGCGTCGTCCGGCGCGGCTGGGTGGCGACCGGGGCGTGGCCCGAGACCAGCGAAGCGTCGGCGGTCATTGCTCCCTCAGCTCCCGTCCGGTGAGGTTGATGAAGACCGTCTCGAGGCTCGGCTCGGTGACGGCGAGGTCGGCGACGGTGAAGCCCGCCGCCTCGGCGGCGGTGGCGACCCGGGCGACGAGGCGGGTCCCGCCCCGCACGTGGAGCTCGAGGCCGTCCTCGGTGCGCCGCGTGCGGGTGACGCCCGTGATCTCGTTCTCGAGCGCGCGTTCGAGCGCTTCCGGGTCGCCCGTCGTTTTTACCGTGACGATCGTGTCCGCGCCGACGGTTTGCTTGAGGTTCGCCGGCGTGTCGAGGGCGAGGACCCTGCCGTGGTCCATGATCGCCACCCGGCCGCACAGCCGGTCCGCCTCCTCCATGTAGTGCGTGGTGAGCAGGATCGTCTGACCGTCCGCGTTCAGCTGCCGGAGCAGGTCCCAGAGCGCGAGTCGGCTCTGGGGGTCGAGCCCGGCGGTGGGCTCGTCCATGAACAGCACCGCCGGCCGGTGGAAGATCGAGCGGGCAACCATCAGCCGCTGCGCCATCCCGCCGGACAGCGCGTAGACGGACGCCTTCGCCCACTTCGTGAGCTGGAACTGCTCGAGGAGCTCGTCGGCGACCCGGCGGGACTGCGCCGCGCCGATGCCGAAGAGACGACCGTGGAAGTACAGGTTCTCCCACACGCTCAGTTGGCGGTCGAGCGAGTTCGTCTGCGAGACGACGCCGATCAGCTGCTTGGTGGGCGAGGGGTGCCGCACGACGTCGATGCCCGCGACAAAGGCCCTGCCCGACGTCGGGATGACCCGGGTCGTGAGCATCCCCGCGGTCGTCGTCTTGCCGGCCCCGTTGGGGCCGAGCAGGCCGAAGATCTCGCCCTTGTCGATCGAAAGGTTCAGCTCGTCGACGGCGCGGAAATCGGTCCCGGCGTAGACCTTCGTGAGGTCGACCGTGCGGACGACGGCGCCGTCGTCCCCGGAGGGACGGGGAGCGGTCGCACGGCGTGCCGCGGTCACGAAGGGTTGACCGGGCCCGACGGCGACGTCTCGAGCGGCGATGCGTTGTCCATCACAAGACCGAGCCCGAACCTAACGGCGCCGGGCGGGGACGTGTTCCGCCCTGGGTCAGGCGGATCACCGGGCGTTGTCGTCGTCCGCTGGGGCGAGCTCCACCGAGACGTCGATTTCGCCGTCTCCCGTCCGGAGCTCGAGGTCGTCGATCACCCCGGCGGCGACGAGGTCGTCCACCGCGAGGCGGACGAGGTCGAGAGTCGCCGCCGGCGCGGTGACGACGACACGCGCACAGCGCGCCCGCATCGAGCGTTTCGCCGCGGTCTTCGCGCGGCGGACCGCTCCGAGGACCGTGCCGACGTCGTCGAGCAGTCGGCCGTCGGACCCGGAGCCCCCGGTGGGAAGCTCGGCCGGCGTCGGCCAGGACGCGGCGTGGACGGATCCCGCGTGGCTCCACGACCAGGCCTCCTCGGTCGCGAACGGCAGGAACGGGGCGAACAGGCGCAGTTGCGTGTCGAGGGCGAGGAGGAGGGCCCGGCGGGCCGAATCGGCGGTTGGCCCCGTGCCGTAGGCGCGTCCCTTGACGAGCTCGAGGTAGTCGTCACAGAAGGTCCAGAAGAAGTGTTCGATCCGCTCGAGCGCCCGGGCGTGCTCGTAGTTCTCGAAGGCCTCGGTGGCCTCGGCGACGACCGCGGCGAGGAGTCCGAGCATCGCGAGGTCGAGGGGATGGCTCGGCGGTACGGAGGCGTCGGCTGACGCGTCGCCAGAGTCGTCAGAGAGGCGCTGCAGGATGAACTTCGTCGCGTTGAGGATCTTGATCGCGAGCCGGCGGCCGATGCGCATCTGCTGGTCGTCGAAGGTGGTGTCGACGCCGAGGCGGGCGGACGCCGCCCAGTAGCGGACCGCGTCGGTCCCGTGGGCGTCGAGCGAGTCGCTCGGCACGACGACGTTGCCCTTCGACTTCGAGATCTTCTTGTGATCAGGGTCGAGGATCCACCCGGAGATCGCGACGTGTCTCCAGGGCACGCAATGGTGTTCGAGCTCGCTGCGCACCACCGACGAGAACAGCCACGTCCGGATGATCTCGTGCGCCTGCGGGCGCAGGTCCATCGGGAAGATCCGGTCGAACAGGTCGGGCCGGTCGGCCCAGTGCCCGGCGATGTGGGGGCTGAGCGACGACGTGGCCCAGGTGTCCATCACGTCGGGGTCGGCGACGAACCCCCCCGGCTCGCCCCGTTGGTCCGCCCGGAAGCCGTCCGGGACGGCGGTCGCCGGGTCGAGGGGGAGCTGGGCCTCCTCGGCGAGGATCGGATGGTCGTCGTCGATCGACCCGTCCGCCCGTACGGCGTACCAGACCGGGAAGGGCACGCCGAAGTAGCGCTGGCGCGAGATGTTCCAGTCCCCGGTGAGTCCCTCGACCCAGGCCTCGTAGCGGGTCCGCATGAAATCGGGGTGCCAGGCGATCTCGCGTCCGGCGTCGATCAGCGTCTGCCGTCGCTCGAGCGTCCGGACGTACCACTGGCGGGACGAGACGATCTCGAGGGGCCGTTCGCCCTTCTCGTAGAAGTTGACGAAGTGCGTGATGCGCCGCGGCTCGCCGACGAGATCGCCCGAGGCCGCGAGCAGTTCGGCGATCCGAGTCCGGGCCTGGCGGGCCGTCAGCCCCTCGAGCTCGGCGTACGCCGAGCTCGCGCGCCCGGCGTCGCGGCTCTCCCAGCCGGAGGTCCCGAACGGGGCGCGCCCGAGGCGGCCGTCGCGCAGGAGGATCGTCCGGGTGGCGAGGCCGAGGTCGCGCCACCAGGTGACGTCGGTTAAGTCGCCGAAGGTGCAGACCATCGCGATGCCCGAGCCCTTCTCGGGGTCGGCGAGCGGGTGGGGGCGGACCGGGATCTCGACCCCGAACAGCGGCGTTACCGCGGTCGTGCCGAACAGCCCCTGGTAGCGCGCGTCGTCGGGGTTGGCGACGAGCGCGACACAGGCCGGGATGAGCTCCGGCCGGGTCGTCTCGATCTCGACCGGCGCGCCGGTCTCGGCCGACGAGAAGCGCACCCGGAAGAAGTTCGCCTCGATCTCCCGGTCCTCGAGCTCGGCCTGGGCGACGGCCGACTGGAAATCGACGTCCCACAGCGTCGGCGCCTCCTGGCGGTAGGCGTGGCCGGCGGTCACCATCCGCAGGAAGGCGCGCTGGGACGTCCGCTGGGCGAGCCGGCCGATGGTCGTGTACTGGTCCGCCCAGTTGACGCTGAGCCCGATCCGGCGGAACAGCGCCTCGAAGGCCTGCTCGTCCTCGGACGTGAGCTTGTGGCACAGCTCGACGAAGTTCGGCCGTGAAATGGACAGCGGGTGCTTCGGGGGTTTCGCCGGCGGGATAAACCCGGGGTCGTACGCGACGGATGGGTCGCAGCGGACCCCGTAGTGGTTCTGAACCCGGCGTTCGGTCGGTAGACCGTTATCGTCCCAGCCGATCGGATAGAAGACGGCCTTGCCGCGCATGCGCTGGAACCTCGCGACGAAATCGGTCTGGGTGAACGAGAAGATGTGCCCGACGTGCAACGCGCCCGAGACCGTCGGTGGCGGCGTGTCGATCGAGTAGACCTCGGCGCGCGGCTTGGAATCGTCGAAGCGGTACGTCCCCCAGGCGTCCCAGCGCGCCGCCCAGCGCTCCTCGAGCCCTTCGAGCTGCGGGTGATCGGGAATCCTGATCGCCCGACCCGACTGGTCATCGGCGGTCGCGGCGGGCACCGGGTCGGAGGTCGCTCGATTCCCGGCCGCCGGGTCGAAGGCGCGTGCCGTGGTGGGCTCGTCTTCGGCTTGCATCGGACTAGTACCGTAGTCGTGTGCTCAGGTTGCGCGACACGCTCACCGGTCGCGTCGCCGAGCTGGAGCCCCGCGACGCGGGCGTCGTCGGTCTCTACGTGTGCGGTCCGACCGTGTACGGAGCCCCGCACGTCGGCCACGGTCGCTTCGCCCTCGTCTACGACGTGCTGCGGCGCTATCTTGAGTTCTCCGGCTTCGAAGTGCGGCACGTCTCGAACGTCACGGACATCGACGACAAGATCATCGAACGCGCCGCCACCGAGGGCCGCGACTGGCGCGACGTGGCGCACGACGCCGAAGCCGAGTGGTGGGCCGCGATGGACAAGATGGGCCTCGCTCGGCCGACCGAGACCCCCCACGCGACCGACTACATCGCCGAGATGATCGATCTCGTGGGCGAACTCGTCGGGCGGGGATCCGCCTACGAGACGGACGATGGCGTGTATCTCGACACCTCGACGGTTCAGGATTACGGCCTGTTGAAGCACCAGAGCATCGAGTCGCTGCGGGCGGGCGCCCGGGTCGAGGTCGACGAGCACAAGCGATCGCCCGTCGACTTCGCCCTGTGGAAACGCTCGAAGCCCGGGGAACCGTTCTGGGATGGGCCGTTCGGACCGGGGCGCCCCGGCTGGCACACCGAGTGCGTCGTCATGTCGCTCGCACTGTTGGGCGAGGGCTTCGACCTCCACGGCGGCGGGGAGGACCTCATCTTCCCCCACCACGAGAACGAACGGGCGCAGGCGGTGGCCGACGGCAGGGCCTTCGCCCGCCACTGGATGCACAACGGGCTCGTGCGTGTCGACGGAGAGAAGATGTCGAAGTCGCTCGGTAACTTCACGACGATGGCGGAGCTCCTCGAGCGATCCGACGCCCGCGCTTACCGGCTTCTCGTGCTCGGTTCGCATTACCGCCAGCCGGTCGAGGTGAACGAGCAGACGCTCGAGGACGCGACGACGACGCTGCAGCGCCTCGACAGTTTCGCCCGGCGATTCGCCGACGCGATCCCTGACACCCAAAAGAACGATGCAGGCGAGGACCGGCGTCGGTTCTGCGAGGCGATGGACGACGACCTCGACACGCCGCGTGCGCTGGGGGGGCTGTTCTCGGCGATGCGCCGGGCGAACACCCTTGGTGACGCGGGCGAACTACGTGCCGGGGGGTCGGTCGCGCGTGTCGTGCTGGACCTTTTCGCGGCGCTCGGCGTCGAGGCCGGGGGAGTGCGGCACGTGGCGAGCGACGAGGTGCGAGAACTCGTGGATCGACGGGACGCGGCGCGAGCGGCGCGGGACTACGCCGCGGCGGACCGACTCCGGGTCGAGATCGAAGAGCTGGGCTGGGTCGTCGAGGACACGCCCGGGGGGACGCGGATCTACCAGCAGGGCGGCTAGGGGCTCTGGCAGCCGGTCCGTGCGGCCGGAACCCGCCGGGACGACCGGCGGCCACGGCTCCGCAGGCGGCGGCCGCCGACCGGTGCGCTCGCCCGTTGGGCACCTGCAGGCGCCCGTGGCCCCCACCCGATTCCCGGCGGAATAGGGCGGCTTCTCGTGGCTCGGACCACGCAACGGTTCGGCGGGTTACGGACGTGATCGGGGAGACGTCGCGCACTCAGTGCCCCGGAGGGGGACATCGAGACGCCCCTGCCGTGGTCACCGTGCCGCGGCGGGTGACGTCGGGGGATTGGACTGGTAGCCTGCGCGCCGAGAGAAACTGCCCAGTCGATTCCGTCGTCTCGCGACTGCCGGAAAGCGTCTGGTCCGCAAGGATCGGCCGGTCAACTCAGGCGGCGGTGAGCTTGGCGATCGCTCTCTGTACGTGTGATCGAACGAAGGGGGATCGCCGAAGTGGCGACCGGAACAGTGAAGTGGTTCAACGCTGAGAAGGGCTACGGCTTCATCTCGCAAGAGGGCGGTGCCGATGTGTTCGTGCATCACTCCGCCATCCAGATGAACGGCTACCGCACGCTCGAAGAGGGTCAGCAGGTCGAGTTCGAGGTTCAGGAGGGGCAGAAGGGCCTCCAAGCGGCGAACGTTCGGCCAGTCTGATCGTCTGACGTCTCGGCGGACCGCTTCCCCGGCCGTCGGGGCGCTCGCGACGAATCGAGCGCGGACCCCTGGTTCCGCAACTGCTGCGTCATCGTCGTCGCGCGCCTCTCCGGCCCTGGCGGCCGGCGCGCGGCCAGGTGGCGATCCGGGCGCGTGGCGCCGGTCGGGGGGTGGGGTGTTTGCGAGGGGGCGGTCCCGCGCCTAGAACAGCACCGTGACTCGACGCGCGCTCATCACCGGTGTCACCGGCCAGGACGGTTCGTACCTCGCGGAGTTCCTTCTCGACAAGGACTACGAGGTGTTCGGCATGGTGCGCCGCTCGAGCACCGTCACCTTCGAACGCGTCGCCCACATCCAGGATCGCATCACGCTCGTGCCGGGCGAGATCCTCGACGAGGTCTCGATCATCAACGTCCTGCGAGAGTGCGAGCCGGACGAGCTGTACAACCTCGCCGCGCAGTCGTTCGTGCAGACCTCGTTCAGCCAGCCGGTCTTCACCGGTGAGGCGACGGCGCTGGGGGTGACGAGGGTGCTCGACGCCATCCGGTTCGTCAACCCCAAGATCCGCTTCTACCAGGCGAGCTCGTCCGAGATGTTCGGCCAGGTCCACGAATCACCGCAGAACGAGCTGACGCCTTTTCATCCGCGTAGCCCCTATGGCGTCGCCAAGGTCTACGGCCACTGGATCACCGTGAACTACCGCGAGAGCTACGGGCTCCACGCCTCCTCGGGGATCCTTTTCAACCACGAGAGCCCGAGGCGGGGCCTCGAGTTCGTGACCCGGAAGATCACGAACGCCGCGGCGCGCATCGCGGTCGGCCTCCAGCGAGAGGTTCGGCTCGGCAACCTCGATGCTCAGCGTGACTGGGGTTTTGCCGCTGACTACGTGCGGGCGATGTGGCTCATGCTGCAACAGGACACGCCCGATGATTTCGTCATCGCGACCGGTGAGACGCACTCGGTGCGTGAGCTGTGCGAAGTGGCCTTCAGCCGGGTGGGATTGCACTGGGAGGATCACGTCGTCGTCGACGAGAAGTTCCTGCGCCCGGCGGAGGTCGACGTCCTCGTCGGCGACGCGACGAAGGCGCATACGACGCTCGACTGGAAGCCCGAGATCGGCTTCCCCGACCTCATCGAGATGATGGTCGACGCCGATCTCGCCACGCTTCGGCGCTGAGGAGACTTCTCGGGGGCTGGATCGGTCGGTGACGCCGCCGTCTCGGCGGGACCGGCGGCCGGTCCTGGCACCGCCCCGCTTCCTGCCCGGTCAGAGCGCCAGCGACCGCAGTCGTCCGACGACGGTGGGGAAGGCGCTCGCGAACGCGGCGACGTCCTCGTCAGTCGTCGACCAGCCGACGGAGCAGCGGAGTGAACGATCGGCGTCGACGCCCATCGCCGCCAAGGCGGGGGACGGCTTGAACGCTTCTGAGGCGCACGCCGACCCGGAGTGGACCGCCACGCCCGCCTGATCGAGCCCCATGACGACGCCTTCGGCCCTCACCCCCGGGACCCCGAAGCAGACGAGCTGCGGGACGCGCCCGACCGGGTCGCCGTACTCGGAGACGCCCTCGACGCCGAGTGCCGCCTCGGCGATCGCTTCGGTGAGGAACCGGGCCCGCTTCGCGGCGTCCTCGAGGACTCCCGGTGCGGCGAGAGCTCGCGCCACGGCGCCGAAGCCGACGATCGAAAGGATGCTCTCCATCCCCGCTCGGCGCGCCCGCTCCTCGGCGCCGCCGAGGAGCAGCGGCGGGACACGGGTGCGGCGGCCGACGACGAGCGCCCCGACGCCGGTCGGGCCGCCGAACTTGTGCGCGGAGACCGACACGAAAGCGGCGTCGAGCGCGGCGAGGTCGACGGCCGTCTGGCCGATCGCCATGCACGCGTCGATGTGGACGGGAACCCCGACCCGCCGGCAATGCTCGACGACCTCGCCGACCGGCTGGACGGTCCCCACCTGATGGTTCGCAAGTTGGCAGTTGACGAGGGCCGGCAGCGCATCACGCCTCGCAAGCAGGGCGTCGACCGACCCGATGTCGGTACGGCCGACGTGGTCGACCGGGATCGACGTGACGGGGCCGTGACGCTCGGCAGAACGCCGGACCGAGGAGTGCTCGACCGGGCTGAACACGATCGGACCGGTGTGGTCCGCCTCCCGCGCCGCCCAGTTCGCCCAGTTCGCCGATTCCGTGCCGCCGGAGGTGAAGATCACCTGGCGCGGGCTCACCCCGACGAGATCGGCGACGGCCTCGCGCGCCTCCTCGATGGCGGCCGCGACGATGCGCCCTTCCTCGTAGGGACGCCCCGCGTCGGCATACACGCCGCGGTCGAGCCACGAGGCGATGGCCGCGGCGGCTTCGGGCCGTAGCGGACTCGTCGAGGCGTGGTCGAGGTAGTGCCGGGCCACGCCGTCGCTCACCCGGCGACGCTCGAGCAGGACCGGTCGCCGAGGGCGCGCGACGAAAGCCGGACGGGGACGTCGTCGCCGCAGAGCCCGGCGAGCAGTCCCTTCACCATTCCCCGGTCGACCGCGCAGAGCACCGGGTGTTCGAGGACGACCTCCCCGAACGGACAGTGCTCGCGCACGACCCAGGTCGTCGCGTTGTCGCTCTCGGCGCGGGCGGCGAACCCCTGGGCGGTGAGCGCGTCGACGACGGCGGACATCGCGGCGCGAATCGAGCGCTGCGACTCACCCGGCGCCATCTCGGCGGCGAGGGCGCGCCCGTATTCGTCGCCGACCTCTTCGGCGAGCTGGTCGGCGATGGCGGGGTCAAGCGCGGCGAGCGACCGCACGAGCAGGTTGATGACGAGCTCGTTCGGCCGGGACGGGATCGGCACAGTCGTCGCGCGTGACGACGGCCGGTAGCGCTTCGAGGGCCGGCCGGCGCCGGGAGCGGCGCGGTCGAGCGTGACCTCGAGGTAACCGCCGGCGGCGAGCTTGTCGAGATGGTGGCGGGCGACGTTCGGGTGGAGCGCGAACTTCCGGGCGACCTCAGCGGCGGTCGCACCGTCCACCTCCCGGCAGAACAAGTAGACGTGACGGCGGGTCGCGTCACCGAAGGCGCTGGTGATGGCGGCGACCGCGGCGGAGAACGATTCGTCGTCGCGCTCCCGGCCCGGCGAAGGGCGTGTTGCGTCGTCGATCTGCTGGACGGGTCGGCGGCTCGTGCTCGACGTGAACGCTGCCGGCGCCCGGGAAGGAGCGGAGCGCACGCTTGGTATCCTACCTGCGACGCGCCGGGTCCCCGGCGTCCTCGTCTCCCGGCTGGAGCCGCAACTCGCGATGGATGATCCCAATCTCGCCGCGTTGCGCGCGGCCTTTGAATCGGTCGAAGACCCGTTCCTTTTCGCTTCACTCGGCGAGGCCGGCGTGCTCGGCGACGTGCGGATACGGGGCAACGGCGTCGACGTCGTCGTGCGGATCCCGGCCGACGAGCATCCGGCCGTCGACGAGCTGCGCCGGCGCCTCACGGAGGCAGCAGCAGCCACCGGTGCGCCCGTGGCGGTCGACGTCGTGACCGAGGCGATGGGTCCCGACGAGGTCGATGCGCTCGGCGAACGGCTGCGCGCCCTCGGGCGGCACGGCGACGGTCGCCCGCTCGGCGCGACGCGCGTGCTCACGATCGCCTCGGGCAAGGGCGGCGTCGGCAAATCGACGGTGACGGTGAACCTCGCCGTGGCGCTGGCGAAGGGCGGTCACACGGTCGGGCTGCTCGATGCCGACGTCTACGGCTTCTCGGTCCCGCGGATGCTCGGCGCGCGACGGGAGCCGGTCGTCGTCGGCCCGACGATCCTGCCCCCTGTCGCCCACGGCGTGCGCTGCGTGTCGATGGGGTTCTTCGTCGACGAGAACCGGGCGGTGGCCTGGCGCGGCCCGATGCTCCACAAGGCGCTCGAGCAGTTCATCACCGAGGTCCACTGGGGGGATCCGGAGTTCCTCCTCATCGACATGCCGCCGGGCACAGGCGACGTCGCGCTCTCGGTTGCCCAGCACCTGCCGGCGGCGGAGTTGTATGTCGTGACGACGCCGCAGCCCGCCGCCGAACGGGTCGCGCAGCGTGCCGGGGCGCTCGCCCGCGAGCTACGGCTGTCGGTCCGCGGCGTCATCGAGAACATGTCCTGGTTCACGGGTCCCGACGGCGCCCGTCTGGAGCTGTTCGGCGCGGGCGGCGGCGCCGACCTGGCGGCTGAGCTCGGCGTCGAGCTGCTCGCCCAGGTCCCCTTCGACCCCGCGGTGCGGGCGGGCGCGGACGAGGGACGCCCCGCGGCGCTCGTCGATGCGGCATCCGACGTCGCGAAGGCGTTCGACGCCCTCGCGGCCCGCGTCGTCGCTCTCGGCCCGTCTCGGATCTACCGCCGCGAGCTCAACATCACCTGAGCCCACGCGACCCGGCGAATCTCGCCCGGTGACCGTCGTCAAGCGTGATCGGGAGCCGGTTCCGGTCGACAGCCCACGTAGGCTCGAACCGTGGGATCGACGAGGGATCCGGATGACCAAAGGGGCGGCCCCTCCACCGGGGGCGGGACGACGGACCGCGCGTCGATCTGGGCGGCGACGATGGAGGGTTACCTCCTCGACCCCGACTCGGGGGTGTGCGTCGCCCACGCCACGAGCCACGCAGGAACTGGCACGGTCACTCGGAGAGCGCGCACGGAGCGCGAGGCCGAACAGGACGCGGGCCTCGCACCGGGGGCGGCCAGGGCCGTCGGCGCAGGGACGAGGTCCCGGCCCGAGGAACCAGATCCGCTGCGGACCTGTTTCGAGCGCGACCGTGACCGGGTACTCCATTCCGCCGCGTTCCGCCGCCTGGCGGGCAAGACCCAGGTCTTCATCGATCCGCTCGACCACCAGCGGACGCGTCTCACGCACGCGATGGAGGTCGCCCAGGTCGCACTGGCGATCGCCCGGGCGACACGCCTCAACGAGGATCTCGTCTACGCCGCGTCGATCGGCCACGACTGCGGGCACGGCCCGGGCGGGCACGCCAGCGAGGAGGCGTTCGGCCCGTTCGTCGAAGGGGGCTTCGACCACGCCTCCTGGGGAGCCGATGTCGCGCTGCGGTCCCTCAACCTGTGCGAGGAGACGCTCGACGCCGTGCGGAACCACTCCTGGTCGCGCCCCGCGCCCGCGACTCCCGAGGGCGAGGTGCTGTCCTGGGCGGATCGGATCGCCTACGTCTGTCACGACTTCGAGGACGCGGTCGCCGCCGGGATCGTCCGCCCGGAGGATCTGCCCGCCCTCGTCGCGCAGCGCTGCGGGTCGACGCGCGCCTCCCAGATCTCGTCGTTCATCTCCGGCGTCATCGAGGCGATCGAGAAGACGGGGTCGGTCGGCATGGCAGTCGATCGCGCCGAGGCCCTGGCGGCGTTCAGGGAGTGGAACTACGAGCGCATCTACCTGCGGCCGGACTCCGTCGAGCAGGGGCGCCGGGTGCGCCGGCTTCTCGAGGCGCTCGTCGAGGCGTACGCGGGAGCGCCGGGGCTGCTCCCGGAGGACAGGGCACGCCGGTACGGCGCCGCGACTCCCGAGGCGTTGCGGGCCGCGGTCGAGTACGTCGCGGGCATGACCGACCGTTTCGCCGTCGAGGCCGCAATCCGCCTGCTCGACTGGCCCGAGGACGAGCTCCCGGCGCGCTACCTCGCGCGCAGCACCTAGGTCGCGGGTCCCTCTAGCCCTGGGAGCGCTTTGCGGTCGCGGCTGGCAGCTCCGTGCCGGGGAGCAGGTTGCGCAGGCCGTCGAGGATCTCCATCGGGACGACGATCTTCGTCGACGCCGACGTCCCCACCTGCTTCAGCGTGTCGAGATACTGCAGGACCATCGTCTTGGGGTCGAGCGTCTGGCCGACGGCGAAGACCTTCTCGAGGCCGCGTGCGTAGCCCTCGGCGCGCAGGATCGCGGACTGGCGGTCCGCTTCGGCGGCGAGGATCGTCGCCTTCTGGCGGCCCTCGGCGAGGTTGATCGCCGCCTGCGCCTCGCCCTCGGCGGAGAGGATCGCGGCGGACTTCTGGCCCTCGGCCTCGGTGACCTGGGCTCGGCGGGTCCGCTCGGCGGACATCTGACGGGTCATCGCCTCGAGGACGCCGGGCGGCGGGTTCACCTCGCGGACCTCGACGCTCGTCACCTTCACGCCCCATCGCTCGGTGACGTCGTCGAGCCGGACGCGCAGCGAGGCGTTCATGTCCTCGCGCTTGGAGAGCACGTCGTCGAGGGGCATGTCGCCGACGACGCTGCGCAGGGTCGTCGCGGCGAGGTTGAGCGCCGCACCGGCGAAGTTCTGCACGGTGAGGACGGACATCGAAGGGTCGACGACCTTGTAAAAGATGATGAAGTCGATCGAGATCGGCGCGTTGTCCTTCGTGATCGCCGTCTGATGGGGGATCTCGAGGTACTGCTCGCGCAGGTCGACGAGCGTCGTGCGGTCGGTGATCGGGTTGATGAAGACGATGCCGGGGCCGCGCAGGCCGATCGCCCGCCCGAGGCGGAAGAGCACGATGCGCTGGTACTCACGGATGATCTTCACCGACCGCGAGAGGCCGACGACGATGACGACTGCTACCGCAATGACGATCCCGATGATCACGACTTGTCTGTCCCTTCGATTGGCCCGGCGGCGTCGGCGGAGGGCGAGCGCTCGTCGAGCGCGGGCGGACCGCCGGTTTCCCGGGGGATTCCGTTGTCACCCCAAACCGACAGCCGGACGCCGTCGGCCTGGATTACCTGAATCCTCGCGCCGGCCGGGATCCGGCCGTTGAGGGAGGTCGCCGACCAGTTCTCGCCGGCGACGCGCACGATGCCCGCCGGTTCGAGATCGCTGACCGCGACGCCCTCACGAGACACGAGCGAGTGGAGCGCGTGCCCGCCGCGCAACCTGGGGTCGGAGAGGCCCTTCCAGGCGATCGCCGCGACACCCGCCGACACCACGACGTCCGCGCTCAAGAGGAGAAACACGAGCGAGCGCGTGTCGCCGGACACCGCGATCGCGATGAGGAAACCGGCCGCGGCGATCCCCGCGACGGCCGCGACCGCGTGCGCGTGGGGCCCGAAGTGGAAACCGAAGATCGAAGAGAACACCACGAGCCCGAGGAGCACTCCGGCGACGATCCACATAGGTCCTCCCTCCAGCGACGACAAAGAATGCCGCCCGGGGGCCGCGCGCAGGAACGCGAAGCTCGATCTTGAGCGTACCCTGGGTGTGGCTCGGCCGGAGCGGCGGGTGGACGTGGCTTCTCCTTCTACGATGGGCCGGGTACTCGACCAGGAGCTGGCGCGTGGACGTACGGATCGGGATCATCCAGTCGACGAAGGAGCTTGACGTCGAACTCGGCGACGACGTCACCCGTGAGGACGTGCTCGCCGACATCGAGGCCGCGCTCGCCGACGCCAACGGGGTGCTGTGGCTGACGGACCGCCGCGGCCGCCGCGTCGGCGTCCCGACGGCCAAGGTCGCCTACGTCGAGGTCGGCGGGACCGCCGAGGACCGGCGCGTCGGTTTCGGCGCGCCCTGAGCGCCGACGCGGTCGTCGAAAGGCGCCGCGGCGTCGTGATGAAGCCGGTCGCGAGGGTGATCGGCGTCGGCGCGCGGCGTCACCGGTCCCGCGGGCAGGTCGGACCGGCGGGCCTACCATGACGCCGTGATCGACTACCACGTGCACCTGTGGCCGCACGCCGAGCGGGCCGAGGCCGCCGAGCAACGGCTCGAGCGCCTCGCCGCCTACTGCGAGCAGGCGGCGGGGGAGGGTGTCGCCGAGATCGCGCTCACCGAGCACTTCTTCCGGTTCCGCCAGGGCCGGGCCGCGGTGGGGGACTTCTGGGAAGACGCGCCTGCCTCGCCCTTCGCCGCGACGATGGGCGCGTATTTCGACCACCACGCGACGGCCGACCTCGACGCGTACGTGACGGCCGCCACCGCGGCGCGCGACGCCGGCCTCCCGGTGGTCGTCGGTCTCGAGGTCGACTACTACCCCGGGAAGATGGACGCGGTCGCCCGGTTGCTGGAGGGGTATCCCTTCGACGTCCTGCTCGGTTCCGTGCACTGGCTCGGAATCTGGCAGTTCGACCTGCTCCACGACGAGGTCTGCGCGGCCGAGTGGGATCGCCGCAACGTCGAGGAGGTGTGGCGGCGCTACACCGAGGCGCTCGAGGAGCTCGCCGGGTCGCGGACCTGTGACGTGCTCGCCCACCCGGACTTCGTGAAGCTCGCCGGGCGCCGTCCGTCGGCCGCCACCCTCGACGAGTGTCACGACCGGATGGCCGAGGCCGCCGCTTCCTCCGGGATGGCCGCCGAGATCTCCTCGGCGGGCTGGGGTACCCCGGCCGGCGAGCAGTTCCCGGCGGCGGCCCTGCTCGAGCGCTTCGCCGCTCGACACGTGCCCGTCACGACCGCCTCGGACTCCCACGGGCCCGGACGCGTCGGTGAACGCGCCCGCGAGCTCGGTGGTTTCGCGCAGGCGGCCGGTTATCGGACGCTGCGCGCCTTCCGGGCTCGCGTCGGCCACGACGTGCCGCTCGTGTTGTCGCCGGAGCTCGACGGGCGGGGTATTCGCCGATGACCTCGTCGGAGCTCACCCGTCAGCTCGGCGACCTGCCGGAGGCGGCGCAGGATCACCTCGAGCGGCTCATGGGGTCCTGGGGCATGCTCGCCGACCTGTCGTTCTCGGACCTCGTGCTCTACGTGCCGGTCGCCGAGGAACCTCCGGGGCGCGCGCCGGAGCATTTCGTCGTGCTCGGGCAGATGCGCCCGACGACGAGCCAGACGCTTTTCGAGTCGGACCTCGTCGGTGAGGTCGCCGAGGAGGCCGAGGCGAAGCTCATCGCCGAAGCCTGGCGGACCGCCGTCATCCTGGTCGGGGAGCGCCCCTACGGCGGCGAGATGGGCCCCGTGCGGTGCGAGTGCATCCCGGTGCGCTGGGCCGGGGCCGTCGTCGCGGTACTCGAGCGGGTCTGGTCCCCGCGCACCGGGCGGCGGACCGGCGGGCTCGAGCGCGTCTACCGGAGGATCTTCGAGCGACTCGCGTCGATGGTGAACGCCGGGCTCTTCCCGTTCCACACCGCCACCGCGACGGTCGGGGACACGCCGCGGGTCGGCGACGGCGTGATCGTCCTCGATGAGCAGCGCCGGGTCACCTTCGCCTCGCCGAACGCGGTGAACGCCCTGCACCGGATGGGGATCGTCTCGGCGATCGTCGGGTCCGGGCTCGAGCCGCTCGAGGCCGAGACCCACGCCGTCTCGACCGTGTTCTCCGGCCGGCTCCCCGTCATCGAGGAGATCGAGCGGCGCCCCGAGGTCGTCGTCCTCATCCACTGCATCCCGCTCATCGAGGCCAACACGGTCGTCGGCGCGGCGATGCTGCTCCGAGACGTGACCGACCTGCGGCGGAGGGACCGGTTGCTGCTCTCGAAGGACGCCGCGATCCGTGAGGTGCACCACCGTGTGAAGAACAACCTGCAGACGATCTCGTCACTCCTCCGACTGCAGTCGCGCCGGATGGAGGAAGGCAAGGGCCAGGACGCCCTGGTCGAGGCGGAGCGTCGGGTGCGCGCTATCGCCGTCGTCCACGAGGTCCTTGCCCGCGAACCCTCGGCGCAGGTGCCCTTCGGCGAGATCGTGCCTTCGCTCGTCGAGCTCGCCGGGGACGCCGTCGTCGATCCGACCGAGGTGGTCATCCGGGTGACCGGCGACGCGGGCGACCTCAACGCCGACATCGCCACGCCGCTCTCGCTCGTCATCGCCGAGCTTTTGCAGAACGCCGTCGAGCACGCCCACGTCGGGGTGGACTCGACGTCGCTCGTGGTCGATCTCGTGTTCATCCCGGGGCCCGAGCAGCTCGAGGTCGAGGTCCGCGACGACGGCGCGGGGTTCCCGCCCGGGTTCGACATCGACCGCTCGACTGGGCTCGGGTTGTCGATCGTGCGCGACCTCGTGCGCTCACAGCTCGGGGGGTCGATCGCGGTCACCAACGACGGCGGTGCCATCGTGCGCCTTACGATCCCGGTGGCACCGGAGCCGGCCGCCCCCGTCTGAGGGTCGCGGGCCGCGTCCTCCTAGGAGGCCCGGCGCCGTTCGGCGAGCCAGGCCTTGCGCAGCTTGCGGCGCTCCTCCTCCGAGGCGCCACCCCACACCCCGGACTCCTGGTTCGTCGCCAGGGCGAACTCCAGGCATTCCGGCTGCGCCGCGCACTGGGCACACACGGACTTCGCGGCTTCGATCTGTTCGACGGCCTGCCCCGTGGTGCCGACGGGGAAGAACAGGTCGGGATCGGTGTCGCGGCACGCGGCCCGGTTGCGCCACTCGGCGCAGTCCCATTCGATCGCCCTGCTCCAGGTGAGAGCCACGCTCCCGCCCCGGCGACTGTCCGTCCGCATCCCGCCCCCGTATTCGTGCACACATTCACAAGGAAACGTCGCCGTTCGTGCGACTCGTCCACGCGAAGTGCCCTGTTTACCGACCCCGCCGGGTCAGTGGCGCCGATCGTATGCGGGCCGGGGCGATCAGGCAAGGGTCTCGCCAAAATCGCGCCGGTCCGCCCGGCCGCGCCGAGCAGGCAAACCGGCGCGTATTCGACCCCAAACTGGCCCTGTCATGCCATCTCGGCAATGCTCCCGCGGTCCTCGACCCGATGGTGGGACGAGTGAAGACTCCGCCGCGCGGTTCCCGACAAGCGAATTTGTGATCTTTTTCCGGATCGTGTTCCTCGGGTTCTTCCCCTTCGGCCGTGCGTCACCCCGGCGCGGTTCTTCCTCCTCGCCGCGAGCTCGGTTTCTCGCGCCTGGAGGGAGCGGCGCTTCGCCTTCTCCTCGCCGCGTCGACGTGGTGCACGGCGACCGGCGGCCACCTCATCGACCGCCCGCCAGCCGGTCGTGTTCGCGGCCTCGCCCGCCGGAGATGCAGTACCCGCCCCGGGGCCTGCCGCGGCCCGGGAGGTGTTCGCCCGCCGCGGGCTCGAGACGAAGGAGCGGTGCCCCCGGGAGCCATCTCGCGCTCCCGACGCTCGGCCCCGGGTGCCGCGCTCTTTCTTGCCTACCGGCTCTAGAAAGCGAGCGAGAAACCCGTGGGGAGCACGCGGCGGGTGACACCGAGGGCGCGGGCAACAGTGCTTGACTTAGCGCCGATGCGGGCACGGTTGGGACTGGGCGATGCCAGACGGTGAGGCGGTGGCGTCCTCGGCTCAGCTCGGTCCGGTCGCGGCGCGCGCCGCCGACGGATCCCTCCGCCGACGTTTCGCGTCGGCGGGCCGCGTCCTTCTCGTCGGAGTGGTCTGTTTCTGCCTTTGGACGTTCTTCGGCGTCCGTCAGCTCGAGAACTCGGCCAACGCGGCGCCGCTCGGCGTGCAGCGCGGCGCGGCGTTGTCGATCCGGCGTTCGATCGCCAGGCTCGAGGAGTTCCTGGGGTCCGACCGGGTGATCAACGGGGGCAGCCGGGCGCTCGGCGGGGTCGGACTGGGCACGCCGGGCGGGGCGGTCACCCCGTCGGCTGCGCCCACCGCGGGGGGGAAGACTGGGCACCGCACGAGTAAGCCGGTGCCCCCGAAGGGCCCGCCACCTCTCAAGTCGCCGACGACGGCGAAGCCGATGACCATCCTCGAGATCGGCGACTCGCTCGGCGAGGACCTCGGCTTCGGGCTCGCCGACGAGCTCGGTGGCGACCTGCGGGTCCACCTGTTGCAGAACGCGGTCGGCGACACGGGGCTATCCAACGTGGGCTACTTCAACTGGCCCGCGACGCTCGCCCAGCAGCTCTGGCAGTACCACCCGCAGCTCATCGTCGTCTTTCTCGGCGGGAACGACTGGCAGGGTTTCATCGCGAACGGTCAGGTCGCCTTCACCGCCACGAAGCTCTGGACGAGCGTCTACACCCAGCGCGTCGACGAGTTGATGTCCGAGGCGACCGCCGCCGGGGCCCACGTGCTGTGGGTCGGCCTGCCGATCATGCAGGACCCGACGTTCGGGTCCCACATGGCGTACCTGAACGCCATCTACCTCAGCCAGGCGAAGCGCTATCGCGACGTCGTGTTCATCCCCACCTGGAAGCTGTTCTCGAACTCGGCCGGCCAGTACGCCGAGTTCCTGCCGAACGCGAGCGGCAGCCACATCGAGGTGCGCGACTCGGACGGGATCCACATCGACCCGCCCGGCGGCACCGACCTGCTCGGCGACTATGTCGTCAGCCGTATCGAAGGGATCTGGCACATCAGGCTCTGACCCGTCGATCACGGCTCCGGCGCCCGGTTACGTCGCGCGCTTCGCCCACATTGCAGTGTCGCCGTTTCGGCCTTTTCCGGCGTGAAACGGAGGTGTCGGTACCCGCGCCCGAGAAGATGGCGCGACCGTCGTGGTCATCTCCCGGGGCGCCAGGCCCGTCGCCCATCGGTGATGTCGTTGCGACCCTGGCACCGGGCTCGACCGCGCGCTCCCGATCGATGGCTCAGGGTGTCGGCCCGACCGCGGGCACGGCCGCGACGCCCGGCGCGGAACCGGCGGCGCCTTCATCGCCGAACGACGTCGTCCGGCGCTTGGAGAAGGCGATGGCCGCGAGCAGGACGACGAGCGCGACTCCGGCGATCGAGTAACGGATGGCCGGGTGGTAGTGGTACATGATCACCTCCGGCAGGATGAGCAGCGAGACCAGGTTCATCACCTTGATGAGGGGGTTGAGCGCCGGGCCGGCGGTGTCCTTGAACGGGTCGCCGACGGTGTCGCCGATGACGGCGGCCTTGTGGGCATCCGATCCCTTGCCGCCCTCGTGGCCGTCCTCGATGTACTTCTTGGCGTTGTCCCAGGCACCGCCGGAGTTCGACAGGAACACGGCCATCAGCTGGCCGGTGAGGATCGCCGCGACGAGGAAGGCACCGAGGGCGAGGTAGTTGATCCCGAACCCGACGATGACCGGCGCCAGGATGGCAAGTAGCG
>Ga0208692_1000041_pt1 | contig 141867 bp, 146 predicted proteins | sample June2015DPH_20_1_3_FD_184721 | JGI IMG/M metagenome (GOLD analysis project Ga0208692, IMG submission 184721) | Peatland microbial communities from SPRUCE experiment site at the Marcell Experimental Forest, Minnesota, USA - June2015DPH_20_100... | ecosystem: Environmental > Terrestrial > Soil >... | reverse complement strand
TTCGAGGCATCGGCCTACATAATCGGGGGCACCTACGGTGCGTTACCAGTGACGACTGAAATCGTGGTGATGTTGCAACTGGTTGGTGCGGGCCTCATCGTCCTCCTCCTCGACGAACTCCTCCAGAAAGGCTGGGGGCTGGGAAGCGGCATCAGCCTGTTCATAGCCGCCGGCGTCGCTTCTACCATATGGTGGGACTCGGTTGCACCAATGGGGCCTATGGCTGATGGCAAATACCTCGGGGCCGTTGTAGCATTCGCACAAGGCGTACTTAGCAGGCAAAGCATTACTCGCGTCCTCTCCCGCACAGGCGGCCTCCCAGACATGGTTGCCTTCATGACAACGCTCGGCATCTTCGCAATAATCATCTACTTCAACGGCATGCGCGTTGAAATCCCAGTGTCATACGCCAGGTACAGAGGATTCCGCGGAAAATTCCCGTTGAAGCTCTTCTACGTCTCAAACATACCCGTCATCTTCGCAGCAGCCCTCTTCGGAAACATCTATTTCATTTCGCAATTGCTTTGGCAAAGATACAACAGCACTAACAGCAATTTCTGGTTCAACCTCCTCGGCACTTTCACCACGCAGGGCACCCAGTACCAACCTTCAGGCGGGCTGGTTTACTACGTCGTCCCCCCCAACAACCTCTCCCTGGCAATGGCGGAGCCGCTTCGAGCATTGGTCTACGCAATCCTCCTCATCATCGGTTGCGTTTTCTTCGCAGTAACATGGGTTGAGGTAGGCGGAATGGATGCGAGAACGGTTGCAAAGCAACTTCTCGACTCGGGTATGCAGATTGAAGGCTTTAGACGATCCGAGGTTCCCATACGGCAGTTGCTTGAGCGCTATATCCCGACGGTTACGATCCTCGGCGCAATCTTAATCGGAGCCATAGCCGCAGGTGCAGACTTCCTCGGAGCGTTCGGATCTGGTACCGGCATTCTGCTAACCGTTGGCATCATTGAGCAGTATTACCAGATCTTTGTGCAGGAACGAATCACGGAACTGTACCCTGCTGCAAGAGGATTCCTGGGTGAGTGAGCGCTGTCCCGAACCGTCGTAGTAACCGGCATACCCGGAGTAGGAAAAACCACCGTCCTAAACGAACTGCAGGACCTCGCGAAACAAAACAAGTTCAACCTAACCGTCCTCAATTATGGGACAATAATGAACGAAATCATGCGTGACCTTGGAAAAGACCTTCACCGCGACAAGATGAGGGAGCAGAGCATAGACGCGCAGAAGAAGGTTCAGGAACTTGCAGCCAGCGAAATCGCTAACCGCGCGGGCCAGAGGACTGTAGTGGTAGATACCCACATGTTCGTTCGGACGGGGGCTGGGATGTGGGCGGGACTTCCGCAGAATGTGTTAGAAAAACTCGGCCCGCGACTTCTCGTCTTGGTTGAGGCAGACCCAGGCCAAATTGCCGCAAGGCGCATGGGAGACGCGAGCAGGATGAGGGAGAAGGCTGTGGCGGAGGAGATCTCGTTCGACCTTGAGTGGTCCCGCGCAACGGCTGCGGCCTCAGCGGTCGCGACGGGTTCACCTGTTAAGGTTATAAGAAATGATGAGGGTAAGCAGAAGCAAGCGGCCCAGGAGCTGTTTGAGACGATTCGAAGCATAATGGAGGCACAAGCTTGAGTTTCATAGATACTATAATCGCGTGGGTCGCCTCCGCAATCCAACCTTACAGTGCTATCCCCCAGTCCACGTTACTCACGATTGGGATCGCCTTAGCGCTCGGCCTCACATCATCGACGGCAGCGAAACTTCTCGTGGACTATAACATGGTCAGGAATACTATGAAGGAAGTTTCGGCTTGGAGGAAACAGATGGACAATGCGAAGAAAGCTAAAGATGAGCAGACGCTGTCAAAACTCATGAAGAAGAGCCAAGCAATGATGAAGGCTCAATCGAGAGCGAGTATGGAACAGATGAAAGTCACCGCAGTGACCTTCGTCCCATTCCTGCTGATATGGTACCTGATCAACCACGTCCTCGGAGGGCACATCGTAGCCATCGCACCCTACCCCCTCCCAATAATCGGCACGCAGTTATCCTTCTTCTACTGGTATTTCCTAAGCTCATTCGCAGTGAACTTCCCGATCATGAGGCTCTTCGGGATAGGAATGAGTGAGAACTAATTGCCGAGACGTGCCCTTCGGAATCGAAACGTGAAACGGAAGACCCTGCAAGTTCCAGGCGGCAGGGCCACAATCCACTACAGAAGAAAACGCTACTCCGGCGGCAGATGTTCGTCATGCGGCCTCCCCCTTCGAGGCGTCCCCTCGAGTTCAACACGAGGCCTAGCTAAATCCTCACGGCGCCCGTCGAGGCCGTTCGCCGGCGTCTTATGCCACGCCTGCCTACGAGAAAAGGTTCGCCAAGGAACCCGAGTCGGATAACGCTTTAAGCGTCAAGCCAGGCCATTGTTTGTGGCTTCAAATTGGCTTTTTCTCTTCGTAAGCTCAGCCCCGTTCTCGTCTTCACGATCATATCCTCCGCATTCGTCGGCGTCACTTTGGTAGGCTCACCCGTGCCTCCCGTGCGGGCGTGTAACACGTGCAACTTCCTGCTCACCTGGGGATCCCCAGGTGCCGGTAACGGCCAATTCAGCATTCCGGATGGTGTCGCCGTTGATTCCTCGGGGAACGTGTACGTAGCCGACTACCAAAATAGTCGTGTTGAGAAATTTACGAGCACGGGTACCTACGTTACCGCGTGGGGTTGCACCAATGCTGGAAACGGCTGTTCTTCTGGTGGTTCTGGTAATGGCCAATTCAGCGGGCCGTGGGGTCTTGCTGTTGATTCCGCGGGGAACGTGTACGTAGCCGACTCCGGCAATAATCGTGTTGAGAAGTTCACGGGCACGGGCACTTACGTTACTCAATGGGGATGCGTGAGTCCTAGTGCTAGTTTTCCTGCTTGCCCCGCTAGTTCGACTAACGGCCAGTTCAACGATCCGAATGGTGTTGCTGTCGATTCCGCGGGAAACGTGTACGTGGTCGACACGTACAATAATCGTGTTGAGAAGTTCACGAGCAGTGGTACTTTCATTCTAACGTGGGGTTCGTTGGGTTCTGGTAAGGGCCAATTCTACCATCCGGAGAGTGTTGGTGCTGATTCCTCGGGGAACGTTTACGTAACCGACATCGGTTCCTACATTGGAAACCGGTGGCAAATTGGGGGTAGTGTTGAGAAGTTTGGCGACTCATCGTCATCGATAACATCGTCTTCCACGACACAACTAACATCAACTAGTGTGTCGAGCACCAATCCAACCTCGATCAGTACCTCTGCGACATCAGCCAACGTTAACCCACAAGTTTTTTCGGCTGCAAATCTGACCACTCTCGTGTTTGTTGCTATCGCAATAGCCGCGTTAGTAGCACTCGCGTTCGTGGGGATCTTCTTGTCGTTTAGGAGAAGAGGTCCCAGAGGAACTGCGACTCCTACATATGGCATGCCCACGTTTTGCAGTTCGTGTGGTAGCCCACTCGGAGAGTTTGACCGTTTCTGCGATAGATGTGGTGCGTCCCGATCCTAGTTGCCCTCAACTCAACGAGGATGATCTCTCCCCCCGTGCCTGGTTAGATCTATAATTTCTTGTTTGATGTATTAGGGCACTTTGAGTTCGTAGCCTTGTTCCCAATTGTAGGCATCTAGAATGAATAATTCCCGCATCTCCAATACGCAGAGGAGAGTTAGTGAGTTTCCGACCGTACAACCGCTAAGACCATTACTTCGAAGATCTCATTTTGCGTAAATCAGCGTAGTTGGGGATGGGGTGGTTCATTGAGTCATAAGGGGACCATGAAAGGCTATATTGTCACTGTGAGCGGCCCCCATGGAACAGGCAAGTCGACTTACGCAAAAGCCCTCGCAGAAGCTTTGGGATTACGTTACGTCTGCGCAGGCGAATTGTTTAGGGCGCTGGCGAAAGAAAGAAACGTCTCCCTCGAGGCCTTCAGCAGCTTTGCAGCCAAGGATCCAGCAATAGACAAGCTGATCGATGAGCGGACCAAGACCGAAGCCAAGAAGGGTGGCACTGTAATCGACGCCCAGCTCGGCGCCTGGATGCTGAAGGACGTTGCGGACGTCAAGGTACTCATGGTCGCACCCGATGAAGTACGATTCAAAAGAATAGCTGAAAGAGACTGCACCTCACTCGAGTCTGCGAAGAAGGAAACAATAGCCCGCGAAGAAATACAGAAACAGCGCTACAAGAAATACTACGGAATCGACGTGGACGACCTAAGCATTTACGATATTAAGATAGACACGAGCCCGTACTCAGTTGAACAAACCAAGTCCCTTGTTATCAAAGAAGTACGAAACCTTCTCGCCAAGAAAGCAACTTGAACAAACACCCGCCGATGGGCTACCCTTATTTATTGCCCTCGAATCTACAGCGACGAACAAACCCCGGTGAATCATAATGCCAAGCATGGAAGTCGGCCGAATCTGCGTAAAACTCGTAGGCCGCGAAACCGGAAGAAAATGCGTAGTCGTGGACGTGGTCGACAAAAACTTCGTCCTAATCACGGGCCCCAAATCCGTCACGGGCGTCAGGCGTAGGAGAACCAACGTAGACCATCTAGAGCCCACGCCCGAAAGCGTCGAGGTAAAGAAGGGAGCGGCGGACGATGAGGTCGAGAAGGCGTTAACGAAGGATAAGAAAACGAAGTTCATGAAAGAAGAGCTCCTGCCCACGATGAAGCCGGCAGCAAGCTGACCCCCTAAGATTCCAGTTCAGATAGCCTACTCCGCCTGATGCCGAAGCAGGCGGGTGAACAGGCGTCCTTCGTTTGACCTGCGCGTTTTACTTTCCTTAATAGCACCAAAGAAGTATGAGGCTGCGAAGAGGTGAAACGTTTGCAGACCGTCATGCCTTGGGCTGTTACTCGAGAACTGGTTGCGAAAACGGACGACGTGACCGACCCGCGTTATGGTTTCAGGCCCGAAGATAGGCCGATGACACTTCGAATCAAGTACGGCATTATCAACTTGGATAAGCCTGCGGGGCCTTCGAGCCATGAAGTGGTGGCTTGGATTAAGCGCATGATGAAATTGTCCCACGCTGGCCACGGTGGAACCCTAGAGACCTAACCGTCGGGGTAATCCGAAGGTGACCGGCGTCCTACCCGTAGCGCTAGAGGAAGCTACGAAAGTTGTTCAGGGCTTTCTCTACTCGGGCAAGGAATACGTGTGCGCGATGCAAATTCACGCCGACATTCCAGAGGCTACTGTTCGTGATGTGTTACGCCAATTCGAGGGTGAGATCTACCAGAAGCCACCGCTTAGGGCGTCTGTGAAACGAGAGCCGAGGAAACGTTTCATCTACCAACTCAACGTGCACGAGGTTCAAGGGCGAACGGTACTGTTCACGTGCTCATGCCAGGCCGGGACGTACATTCGCAAGCTGTGCTCGGATGTTGGTCAGGTCTTCGGTTGCGGTGCCCACATGCGGGAGCTCAGGAGGACCCGTGCGGGGCCGTTCAGCGAAAATGATGGAATTGTGAACTTGCATGAGTTGAGTGCTGCGCAATCCGATTTCGAGGCCGGCAACGAAGCACCGCTGCGAAAAATACTCAGGCCCATGGAGGTAGCGCTCACCGCGCTTCCGCACATTGTAATTCGTGATACCGCGGTGGATGCGATTTGCCACGGAGCAGAATTAGCTTTGCCCGGGATTGTGAAGTTGGATTCGGCGATTGAACGCACTAAGTTCGTTGCGGTGTTTACGTTGAAGGGGGAAGGGGTCGCGTTGGGGCGCGCCTTGATGACGTCTAGGGAAATGCTTGACCAGGAGAAGGGGATTGCCGTGAAGACTGAGCGGGTTATCATGGATCGGGGGACCTACCCAGCCTCGTGGAAGCACTAATTCTACGGGCTCCTAGAGAGCAAGATGCCTAGCACATGTTATGTGTGCCCGCGGCCTGCGTGCGCACGCTTGGAAGACCCCCTAGGGGGGTGGTGCACTTTTTGGGGTCAGACAGGCCTGATTTTGCAACCTTTCCCGCCGCACGCTAGACTGCGTGCGCACGTTTTTGGCGAGGGGCGTGGGTGGTGTAGTTTTGTGGGGAGAACATGTTTCTTTGCTGCGTTTGTGATTAGTGGCGGTGAAGGAATGCGCGCAGGGGGAGTTGGTTTGCGCCCAGTTTTGTTGTTCTCAAGAAGGCTTCATTAAGCAACAATTAAAGCGATGAAAGGGAATCGTCAAGTAAGGATACTACAATGCCTTACTCAAAGATAACCAGTAAGGGGCAGATGACGATTCCGCTAGATGCCCGAAAGAAGTACGGCCTGGAGGACGGTTCAATAGTTATGGTTGAGGAAGTTAAGGAAGGCTTGCTTCTGAAGCGAGCCCCTGATATTATCACGTCCGCTGGAACCCTGTCAGAACTCGCTGACGCAGAAGATGTTATCGAAGGTTTGCTTAAGTCAAGACGTAAAGCATTTCGCTGAGGTAAAGCGGTCTGATAGTCGCCCTTGACACTACGTTCTTCGCTTTACATTACTTCTCTCGGGACCCTAGCGTGTTGGAGAATAGAAAGGCCGTCATTAGATCATGCCGAAGGCTATGGAATCGGGTTTTGGTCCCCGTCATCGTGCTTGCGGAATTCTACGCTTTGGCCCGGAAGAAGGGATGCTCCATTCTACTCGTAAATCCGTTTTCTCAGATCAACATCGTAGAGAATGATTAGTTTTCTGTCTTCGTCAACTTTGTAGATGATCCGGTATTTTCCAACCCTGTCCTTCCAATATCCCGCAAGTGCACCAACCAACTTGAGTCCCAGGTACGGATTCTCACTCAACTCCGTGACACGGCGCCTAACCCTGAGCCTTACGTCTCTAGGTAGACGGCGAAACTGCTTCACGAATTCGCGTAGAAAGGCTACCGCGTAGCTCAAGTTGACAGGACCCTACGGATTTCCCGCGGTCCCTTGGCGACCACGTACTGCATGCGTTTGTACTGTCTTTCACCAAGCTTGATTCTGCGCATTGTCTTCTTGTCCAGTAGAACTTCCAGCGTCTCAAGAAGTTCGGCGAACCTGACCGACGCTCGATACATCTCTTCAACAACATCCTTGGGCAATCTGATAGTTTGTGTACTTGCAACCAAATTTGTTCGCGACATGATAGCTGCCGCCACTATATCTAGTCTTACCTAGGTACGTTACCTGTTCAAGTCTACTGGCGTCTTGTCTTCCTATCAAGATGATGAGCGTACACGGTAAACCAATTCATGCGATCCTTACCATGGCAGGGAAAGAGTTGGAGGAGCAGGGTGAATGGATGCTGGAGCGAACCATCGCACAGCCTACGGCTTGGCAAAGATGTTTCTAAGGAGAAATGGAAAACGACTAAGGGTAGATGACTTCAAAAACGCATATCCGTTTATAAAGAACGTTGGAGCTAAAAGTATCCGAGAAATTCAAGAGTGGATAGAGCATGGCGCGTCCGAAGAATCCGAATGAAGCACTGATTAGAGAAATCATCGAAGAGGATTTGCCGCTCTTTCAGATGCTCGCCACTAACGGCAAAGGCAAGTCTCAGGAAAAGTAGCCGTTCTGATTTTGCGACTCTTCAAGCCGCGCGCGCACGTTTGGAAGACCCCCTAGGGGGGGTGGTGCACTTTTTGGGGTCCGACGGGGCTGATTTTGTAACCTTTCCTTTACTACTTATGCCCCGCGCAGCTATTCTGCAACCCCAATTATTCGTAAGACTAGTGGTGACGCGATATGGACAGGATGCCCGTTATCATGATTGGTGCAGGACATGTCGCAAACGAGGCTCACATACCAGCTTGGAAAAGAATTCGTGAAGTTGAAGTTGTTGCAGTATACGATAACAATGCCGACAACCTTCACGCTACGGCGAAGAAGTGGGGAATTCCACGAGCCTACTCAGACTTTGAACAAATGTTAGAGACGGAGCGACAAGGGATAGTGGACATTTGTACTCCCCCAAGTTCGCACGCAGATTTGGCTGTGAGGGCGTTGAGACAGGGCCACCACGTTGTCCTCGAGAAACCAATAGCGACGAGTTCACAGGAGACGGAGACAATCCGCCAAGAATTGAAGAAGAGGAGAGGCGAGAGATTACAGTTATGCGCCTGCCACACCTTTCTCTTCGAACCCCAAATACTCGCGCTGAGGGCCCTTCTCCAAAGGACGCCAATTGACATCCTTTCCGTACACATCGAAATGCTACATACTCAGGATGAGTACATGCTCTCAGATCGCAACCATTGGGTTAACTCCCAAGGAGGTAGACTGGCTGAATGCGTAATACACCCAGTCTACATGCTTCGCAACCTCTTGGGCCCATTGACTTTGCGTGACGCCCACTACACGAAAAAGACTCAATACAATTGGGTCGATCGCGACGAACTACACGCCAACTTTGACAGCGATGAAAACTTCGGATCGATCCATGTGTCATTCAGCAGCCCACGGTGGACCTACCCGGTGTCGGTAAGAATTATCGGAAGAAATTCGATAATAACCCTCGACGGCACGAATCTGACGCTTGTGAAGCAGAGTCCCCTGTCGCACGGATACCTACCGGGAATACCTCCATCAAAGATAGAACTCGCCAAGGACTCCTTGGAAACGGCGTCACAGATACTCAAGTCAACTGCTCAAAACACGTACAGATATCTGAGTGCGTGGAAGTCCGGCCATGAAACCCTGCTGAGGTCATTCGTCAACAGTGTCCAGCAAGGAAATAACGTGCCCTACGACGCGGAGGAGGCTTGCGAGGCAAACATGACATACCTTTCCCTGCTAGCGAAAATGCAAGAGTAGAAGATTCGATGACTTCCAAGATTCTAGTATTCCTTGCGCATTCGTTCGATCATCTTTCTGGCCTCTTCTGGCGTGCCATACTTTGCGTCCACACCTGCCAGATCCATGAGGTCAGGCACTCGGCGGACCAGTAGCCCGTGTTCAACCTCCTCAATCAGCAGATCGTCACCCTCTTTGATGCCAAGTCTTGTTCGGTGTTCTATAGGAAGTGTTGTTTGACCCCTTCTCGTGACCTTCACCACTACTCCCAACGCTCGTCCCGGTAGCATTTGATCTAATTCTATCTTATAGGGGAATTCCTATTCAGAATCGAAATTCCTGAACCACGCAGTAAAAAGCAAGAAAACAGGCGCCTTACCCTGAGCCCTACGTCTCTAAATAGACGGCGAAACTACACGAATTATGAAAAACGATTATCGTGTGTTTCTTATTTTCCTATAAGATCTTTGATGCTATCTCAAGAAGCCTTCTTGGTTGAGTACTGCCGAGGCGTTTGTTTCTTTCGGTAAGGCTTGGCGTTCTTCCATACGGATTCTAGCATCCGACGTATGTTGTGTGCGATTGATGGGTCCTCCGTTACTAAGGCCAGATCGTGCGGAGAATCTTGCATGTCAGTAGAGTCGGGGTCGATGTAATGCACCATTGCTTCATCATCGTCCCTGACCGCTATTCCGATTCCGAATGGACGGTCGACCAAGCGAACGTCAGCGACCCTACTTAATTTCCTGATTGCATCAGAATTGTCATGAGACATATAGCAAAGTAGCCTCCACTTTGGGCCGGCGAGACGACCATTCCGAACCGAGCGTGCGTACCGCTTGGAGATACGGATAGGCCCGTTTTTCGTTGTGATGTGAATTACTCCCTTCTTGGACTTAAGAAGCCAATCGAACACGACCTGCCATATTGTTTCCCGCCCCCAAACGATCCTCGAGTGCACCGCATGGTAATCGTGACCACGAAGCATAGCCACCCTCGATGCCAACGGAACAGCACGCTCCCACAAAGACTCGAACGAAGCGTAGATTGCGTGCACACAACTCGGATAGTTCGTTACTAGCTCCGACATCTTCCCAGGCCCCACCTGCGCCTCCGACTCCAAACCTAATGCAACGAGTTTACCATCAATCCCAAACATGTGGACCGCTAATGGCTGAGAGTGCCTCACCTCAACTTGGGAAGCAAGTCGCTTCGCTTGGTGGAGGTTGGATTGGTCGATGTCTAGAATTACGCGTGCTCTGATTCGGCGTGCTGCAACCTGATCCAAGATGAACTTGATATCAGATTTGCTGAAGCCTATTGGGGCGACGAACCAAAGATCCTTCTCCGCTGAGCTTAGTGCATCGCGAAAGTTGTTGCGAATGTTAGTCAGTCCTGTTATGATCCGCACTTGAGCTTCACTTGAGGTCTCTTCCTTTCTTCGTATTTTCTCAAGTTGTCCGACGAGATCCTTGGCGTCGCTTACGATTTCCTTATCGTTTCGCAAAAGCGCATCGGTCAATGCGCCAATCGATTCTTGAATTGCAGATGCGCGGTAACGCACGGGCCTGTCCAGTGTCTCCTCTACAAGGCCGAGTGAATGAAGTCGCACCATGATGTTATAGACCTCAGGCCTCTGAAGGTGCGCTTCCCGGGAAATGTCAAGAACCCTGCAAAACCCCAACCGAACGACGGCTAAGTACGCCCTGGCTTCAGCAAACGTAAGGCCCATAAGCTGAAGCTTCGCAGCCAATTGATCGTGACGAGAATTCATGATGACCCTCCGCGACGACCCGAACGTAGAAGGACGCAGTTCATGTGGAAAAGTTTCCCAGCTAAATCAATCGAAACTAACCGTAACTTAAGGAGGAGCCTCTGTCTATTTAGAGACTTCTTTCAGGATTGATAATTTACCTACATCTGACGTTTTTTCGAGAATGAAATATCAATTTAGTGTATCTCTGCTCCTACGCGTTCATATATATCATGAAATATGTACACGAAGTTCTAGTTCACAAGGTGACACTTTCTTTATGCTTCATCTAGAAGAATCGCAGCAACATTTCGGTAACAGGACAAAGGTTGAGATTTTGGGGAGTATCTTGAAGGTTGCTGGGCACGGCACACTCAAAACCCACATCATGTACAGAGCGAATCTGAGCCATCGGCAGCTGGAAAAATATCTTGCCTTTCTAGAAAACAAAGGGCTGCTAATTGAATTCGTTGCTGAGGAGACTGGCACGAACCTGTACAAGGTTACGGAGAAAGGTAATGAATTTCTGAAAGAATACACACACCTTTCAGAGTACTTCTAACCAGAAAATACTGCTAGAAAACTGGTAGCAACTCTTCCATCGCTGTACTGATTTATAGAGCTCTGGATGAGGCCTTTCTCGCACGTTTTTCCGTCGAGGTTTTTAGTTTAGAGATTTCAAGTTTCGTTCGACCGGAATCGAAGAGCGTTAGATTCTTCGTTTCGATGCAGGATTCGTGGAACCGTTGTTGAAGCCGCGACGAAATGTCATTGACGAGTTGTGGTTGATGACGGGCGACGGTCGGTGGCATACGCAAGGTTCGCTTGCGAGGGACTCGTCGTTCAATCCCGATATGGTTTGGGAGGGGTTGCGGTTTCTAGTGAAGTATGGTTTCGCGCAGTCGTGTGATGGGGCCGTGACTAGCGTTCGAAGGGCGATTGGGCCTTCCCCAAGGGAGACCGCCCTGATCCTTAACGGCTTTGAGGTGTGCGAGCCGGAGCGTTTCATGCCAAACTGGCGGCTTGAACCTACCGTTCGTATGGCAAAGGTTTGATGCGGCACTATGTTCTAGAATACTCTTTCACAACTTCCTTTTTAGCCTAGGACGAAGCCTGCATCACCCTCTTAGGGTTCCAGATGGGATTGCATGGACCGACCGGACGGCCGTAGAAGGCCATACAGAAACCGCATGGAGATAACAGCAGGCATCTTGGAAATCGCCAGGAACGGTTCCCGAAAGACACGGATTATGTACCTGGGGAATTTGAGTTTCGAGCTGCTCCAGAAGTATGTGGACCTGCTGAGCAACTTGGGCCTGCTGGAACTCACCAAAGGCCCCGAGAGAACGTACGTCACAACCGAGAAAGGACGTCGATTCCTCGAGGACTTCAACGAACTCCAGGAGCACTCGGATATAGTTCACGAGAAGAAGCGAACTCTAGAACACACATTGAACGTTAAAGTCTGAGAAGCCCAATCGTCCGACGTCTCATGACAGTGAATTTCTTTGAGCAAAGACCAAAGTTACGGTTTCGTCATATTCCTACTCTCAATCGTAGTTCTTGTTGGTTATGTGGTTGCGTACTTCGCACCGTTCTTCGGTTTGCCCGTCGCTTGGAGGGAATGGGCGGTTGGATTGCCGGTTCTGCTTTTCGTTGTGCTGGTTCTGGTGATTTTCGGATGGATAGGTTGGACGATGTTGACGACACCCCCTCCAGCACCCCTAGAGCATGAACCAACCCCAAGCTCGAACCCAACTGAAACGAAACAGTAGCTCATTGTTTTTCGTTGCTGCTGGTGACACATCTAACATGCTCGTGTTTCGATAGCGCCACATTTTTCTAACAGAAGACTACCACAAGCAAGCAGAATTCCTTGCGTTCAGTTCTGCAGGTCAAGCGAAACGATTGGGAGGCCTTCCTTAAGGAGTTCTCCGAGTTCACTAAGAAGTATGAACTCCTCCTCGGAGGGTTGGATTTGGGTGAGGCGAAGCGCAAAGCCCAAGACCAGAGAGTGAAGCAGCAAGTGAAAACGGGCAGGAAGGAGATGGGGCGGCTTCAGTCCGCAATCGAAAAACTCTGTAAGGAAACAGAGGATACGTTGCATGGCACAAGATGAAGAGAAACCTAAAGTCGAACTGTCACTTGCACGAGACGACTGGGAACGCCTCGTATCCTCCCTAGCGAGGTTGATGGCGCTCCAACGGGAAACCCTTCAGAGATTGAAGGAATTAAGCCGACGAAACGAAGTGTTGAGGCAGAAACTTCGTATAGCCACCTCCGCTCCGACTGCTAGCCGTTCAAAACTCGCCCCGCAACACCGCATCACCCTAACGGGTGAACTGAGGACGGAACGCGTAGAGCCTGAACGAGAGGTAACCGCGATAGGGTTGGTGTGTTCATGCGGGCGGCAGCTGGCTTCTGGGGCTAAGTTCTGCGACCGGTGCGGACGCGCGGTATGAGGCTACTTTGAAACTCGTTTGTCCGTTTCCCGAATAAGCCGACTGATGGTTTCCCGCGTTTTCCTGAGCGAATCATCCATCTGACGCGAACCAGCTCCCATGTTTGCTTCGAGAGACTCAACCTTAGCCTTGGAGGTTTGAAGGTCCTCGTGCAATTGCTTGTTAATCTTCTCAACCTCATCAATTCTCTTGACGAGTTGTTGACACCGCTCCATGAGGGATTGGTTGTCAGCGAGAAAGGCTTCGAACTCTTTTCGGTCGACTGTGATCCGTTCAGACATGAGTAAGACTTGACCATTGATTGCAATCGTAGTATTTGAGCGATTTCGGGAAGGTGGCGGGTTTGGCATTTGCGTTAGAACAAATATTTGCCAATGATTGTGCAGTTGATGTGATGGAATGTTCTCGATTAATGTTCTAGAACATATATCCACAACATCTATCCCCGCCGGCCTAATGCAAACTGAAGACGTGTGACTGAACTGATGAGCAAGAGTAAACGCCAGTACAGAGGACGCATGGAAATCGCGGCGAACATACTCGAAATCGCCAAAGCTGGTTCGCGGAAAACCAAGATAATGTACCGAGGCAACCTGAGCTTCGAGCTCACCCAAAAATACCTGCAACAACTCGAAGGCTTGCAACTGATCGAAGTTGAGACGAGTAACGGTGACACAGTCTACACGGCCACACCGAAGGGCGAACTGTTCCTCGCAGACTTCTACGAATTACAGAAACACGACAAAATCGCAGACAACAAGAAACGCATTCTCGAAGGGGCATTAATCGCACACACACCCTAGCTAGGCTGCCTTCGCTTGGCACGGTTTGGCACCACCCCTTGATGGGTGGATCCACCCTATTCCTTGCGAACGCTTCTAGCGAAGCTGCCCCGGCGGTTGTGATCGTTCGGAAGCTTCTGTGAGAACTGGCGTGTTTCTTCGAGTACTTGCAATATGTCCGCAAACAACCATGGTCTTAAATGCTACTCAACTGCATGACCAGTTAGGCCTCGATGCAACTCGCAGAGGCTAAGGTTTGAGGAACGAGCGAAATGAGTAGGAGACTCGCCGCTTTAGTACTCGTTACCATGATGCTATTTGGCGTTCTCACCGTTACCGCTCCTGTCCAAGCCCATTTTACACTCGGGGACCTAACCGCCACTTACCCGTATCACGCGAATGACTTCGACCCCCATGTAACAGGTGTGATTGGTTATGTGTGGCCTGGTGGAGGAAGCAATACTTACTCAGGATTTCCGAACGTAGCCAGTTCAGTGCTCAGCCCAGGTTACCAATCGCCCTACCCAGGCGGTAATCCGCCGGGTGCGCCGAGTTCTTGGTACCAGCTTGAGAGCGACGCATACTCGCCCTTCGGAGCAGTACTAACAGGCTCTACAGGCGACTTAATTTTCGCGATAAACGCGACCGCTGGTTTCGCTGGTAGATGGGGTGGACTGGGCATCCTGATCCCGCCAGGATTCAGTGTCCCGAACGTACCGCAGGTTGTTTCAACAATAACGAACGATTACTCAGGCATTGCCGTTCTCAGAATTGGGCCATACGACCGCTACGCGCCAGGCTGGACTCTGATTGAGATCCTGTCCGACGCTGGGATGGATAATGTGGCGCCGGCAGCTGGACCTTATTATGATCATCAAGCGATTGATTTCACTCCTGCTGGCGAATGGTACTATGTCCGGATCAACGGAGTCCTTGCGCCCTCGTTAGCTGGACGGTACTTCTTCAAAATCCTCCTCTACTCCGCCACACCCTCAATTTGCGGCGAAGAGGGGGTCGGATCCGGAGTGGGACCCCTTCCAGGCGAGAGCTGCTCTGAATTTATTCCAACAGAGAACTGGCCCGTGCTCCTCGTGAAGGGTGAAGTTGACCCAGCCATCATAACCGGAACACTCCGGTACGCTGGATACAACGCGTCCCTCTACGGCCTACCCATCCAGGAGGCCGGACGCGTCTATGCGAAGATGACTACCCGCCTCGACCCCTACACTGGACAGCAACGCCCCGATCTACCAACGATTGACGCAGTGGGATACGTGAACGCTACGGCGACCGGCCACTATGAAGTGGAAGGTTTAGCGCCGGGCATTTACGACTTGTACGCGTCCGCGGCGGGTTATCCGCAGACTCTCTGTGCTAGCGGCATAACAGTATTGAGGGGGCAATCCCTTCACTTCGACTGCTACCTACAACCAGGCCCAGTAATACACGGAGACGTGTACACGAAGCACCAATTCGGCGACGAACCATGGCCCGAGACAACTTACGTTAAAGTGGAATTGTATGATGGCCCAACACTCAGCCACATACCGGACTCAACTGCGAAACTTGTTTCTTGGTCACCGTTACCATGCGTTGCGGGAGGACAGCAACTTTACACTGGAATTTACACGGCGGGCGCCTGTGGCGACCCTAGAAATGGGGGCGCGATCGCGTTCCCGTGGCATGAATACGTTCCATCGAACGGCTACGGCTCACCATCAGCAGCTGCCCCAAGCTTCTACCAAGTATCAACCGACGCTGCAGGCCTTCTGAATCCAAATGGGATTAAGACACAGGACCCCATGGGCGTTGGCCCACCACAGAATTGGTACGTGGTAGGTGGCACAACGACACCATTCCATTTCGAATTCGGTGTGAAAGGAGAGTACGGTGCCCCAAGGGACCTTGATGGCATGGTGCCCCAGGTTTATGCAACTTGGGTGAACGGGCTTACTCCGGGAAGGTACTATGCGAGAGCCTGGGTCTTCAGGTATGTGCAGTCCGCCCTGGACGGTTCAACCTTCCAGGAGTACTACTTCGACGTGACACCGAACGAGTGGGCTGGAGACGTGACGCTACCAATCGACCTGCGCTTAAGCAGCTGGATCAACAAGACCGTGTACTTCCACGACTCGGCTAATACGATTGAAACGGACCCAATCGATACAGGCGCTGGATTAATGTCCGGCGTACTTGTTGACGCGAAGGGCCAAGTCTGGTCATACAACCAAACCTTACTGGGCTACAATGGTCTCTACTCGACAGGTGCCAAGTCAGGCTGGGCCAGTAATGCGTTCAAGACTACGACAACCGTTAGGACACGGAACGACCTCGACAAGGCAGGATTGAACGCGCATGCAATTGAATCTGGACGAGCAAATATTCAGTTCTGGGGATGGAACGATACCTGGGGAGGAGAAAACTACGGCATCCCCTCCGGCATTTACACGCCACACGTCTACGCCCTAGGATATGTAGAGGATGGCGCGGCGGAACAAGTTTCCGTCACACTCAGCGGCACCCCGACTAGCGTTAGTGATCACATGTACCGAGGTACAGGATTCAACATAACTGTCAACTCAATCGACTGGGAGCAGCCAAGCGTAGAGAGGAACTGGGTATGGGGTAACCCCGTCGGTTACACTTTCAGCGGCCTAGCATCGCTCGGAAGTGGACCCAGCTTCCCAGGTGACCCGCGAGCATTTATGGTTGGGGAAGAGATTGATTTGGGAATCTACCAGAACGGCACCTTGATAGACTTTATTGGAGATGAGCCAAGTGTTCTGCAAGATACCGTGCTCACCAGCTGCCTCTTCCAGAGCCAAACAAATTCCTCCGTCCAGCTCTGCGGCGGCGGATGGGACGCCGAATCCTCCCGCCTAGGCGCACTTATGCCATACGAGGGCAACAGTAATGACGTTTACTTCGGCCAGGAGTTGAGCGACCCTGGTTTCGTTGGCGGCTACACTGGCGGGACCCTATACTTTACGACGCGGTCGCTTCTGTTCGCGCCAGCGCACTACAGCCCAACCACGCTTCCCGACGGCGGAACATACGAAAGCGCTGTCATGGGTTACTTGAACCTCTACCCTTCAGCCATTCCTGCAGGACAATATGATTTGCACGGATACACTTACGGTTACGTTCAGACGGGTAAGTTCACGGTGGACACGTCACCCACGCAAGTTGCTGATATGAGAATTAACCTCTTGATCGGCGTCAACGTAACCTTAGATATTCTCTTCAAGAAAGAGAGCATCATCACCCCGACCGACGCCAACATGTCAGCCAGAGTGCGACTGTTCGACGACTCAGGCAACTTGGTCGCTGAATGGATGTCGAGCGAAGGCGTATACGTGCCCCAGAGCGGGTTTGCGCGCGCCGCAGACGGAACCGACCAGTACCCATTCGGCCCACTCCACCCAGCGGTTCCTGTTCCGCAGCCGCTTAACACTTACAATTACCTTCCCGGCAACGTAACTCTGCTTCATATCTTGATGGCAGGCCTTCCGCAAGTACCCCCATCAGGAACCGATGCCGGAGTTCCTTCCCTCGCACGCTTCCACCCCCAGCAGGTTTACTTTAACGACCCCATATTCGCGACGACAACCTGTGGCTTCGAAGTTGATTGCTACACGAGCCCAGGCGCCGCGCTTGGAGTAGGCGTTCCAGGCTACTTCCCGAACACCGGCATCCTCGGCGCACCGAACTATTCGGGTGGCTGGACTGCGGAAGTTGACTTCGTGAACTGGTACTCCAACAACTCAGGCTCACCCGAGCTGCTCGACTCAGGACAGGTGGGACAAGGAGTAACGGGAGGAGCACCCTTCCCACAATACTACCCGCCAATCAACGGCTTACTCATGGGCGAATCATACCACGTCATCCCAGGCACCACAGCCACATCTGGCATAAGCTTCACGGAAGACACGGCCCTCAAACCGGAATTACTGGGCCACACGATGGCCCCGAACCACCTAGGGCCATACTCACAGGAAGGCGTCTGGCAAATAGACAACGCTCACTTGAGCGGTGAGGCCAGCGGAATCTTCGAAGTCGACCTGAACGGTTTGATCTCAGGCAATGCTCTAGCGTTCACGTGGAGTAACGAGCTGCGGCCTTTGAGCTGGGGCTTAGTTAACGTCGTGGGCGCGAGCGGTGCGTCGTGGAACTTCTACAGCTACGACGGCATTTATGAGGCGTACCTGACGCCGGGCACGTACAAGTTCACCATAAGCTCACCAGGCTACGCCTCGCAAAGCTTCTCAGTCGTTGTCTCACCTGGCCAAGCTGGGATAAGCCAGACCCAGTACTTGCAACAAAGCAACATTCCAGTCCCCGAATTCAGCGCAATCGGAATCGTAGCATTCTCAGCGCTCGCAGCCTCACTATACTTACTACGACGCAGACGCCACTAAGGTGTGGGTTCCTCGAAGTCGGTTTCACCTTGTCATGACTATTGAGAAGCTTCAACTTGTAAGGCAAGCTCTAATGTAGTACATGCCTGATGGTAGTACTTCGATGAAGCATGACGGAAGAAGTACTGGTTACCAGAAAAGGGCAAACAACCATCCCTGTCAGGCTGAGGAAGAAGTATCGGATCAAGGAGGGTACGCGACTGGAGGTAATCGACTCAGGTTCAGGCATACTGCTGAAGCCCAAGCCGAACACGGTCGACCTTGCTGGCAGCGGTTCTAAGTACTCGACTCCTCGAGAGATGAAACGCCTCCTAGATAAAATGAGGGAAGAGGATGCCTAACCTTGTCGGTTCTGTTACCTTGTCGTTTGGTAACTCATCTGCATCGACTGAGGGATTACCGTCAGTCTCGGATTCCCATACCATCGCTTCACTTGCAGAAGCGACGGCCGCGAACCTCACGGCTCTCGCCTGGCATTCACCAGGCCAGCTAGACCATTCGCCTAGTCAGGGTTTTACGCTTGGTCAAAAGCAACCACTTACCCAACATCGGCCTAATCGGCTTCTTCGGGTATCAGAACCCACATCCCGCCATTGACTAGGCTTCATCGACTGATGACTAGCCGAGAGATGTCGTGAAGCCGCAATTAACGCAGACAGGTGAGTAAAAATACCATCCACCAAACAGGAAGGTAACAGAACCAACCTTGTCTATGACACACGTTTCTTCATCGAACACTTCTACTCAACCAACAAAGGGGTTCAAGAAAGAACGACACATGAGCTCCTGACCAACAAGGCGAAGTACGTCTCAGTGATCACTCTCCACGAGGTCTATCGACTCACATTGGGAAAGGAAGGGCGTGAGACCGCGCAGCTCAGGGTCAGCCTCATCTCCAAGGATTTTGAGGTGGTCGATGTGAACTCCGCCGTCGCTCTGAAGGCGGCTGAGATGCGGCATGGCTTATCCCTGCCGATGGCTGACAGCCTGATTGCGGCTACGTGCTTCACCCTCAAGGCCGCCTGCGTCTCCGATGACCCGCATTTTGCCGGAGTCCGAGGCCTCTCGACGAGATGGATCTAGGCTACCTCTGTAGAAAGATGGGCGAGAAGCCTGATCTCTTCTTTGGAGAACCAGATTTTCAACTTCTCAAACTGTCCTGGCCTCGCCGCCGCGACAACGGGATCTGCCAACTAAAGCCTCCTGACCGTTTCGAGGCTCCCGCTTTCCGTTGAGCCCATAAACCCATCTGGCTCAAGTTCCCATTCGAGGTTTGCCGGCAAAGTCGAGTTGCCTTGTTCGCTGCCATAGCCACAATCATCATGCCGGCCGTAGTGTACGCAACCGCCGTAGCTAACAACGTCATAATTGCCGCAAAGAAAGTGAAAAAGACCGCCCGCGAAGATGTAGGCGCACTCCCTGATAGGGGGAGAACTCCTTTGCCATCTGGGAATCCACGGATACAAGTTTTCCTTGACCCCTTGGTGTACACTGGACTACAAGCTCGTGCTATCGATAGAAACTTGATCGTGAATGAGTTGGCGAAATCTATCTTGGGCGCTTATGTGAAGCAGGCGGCGGAAGAGAGAAGGAGTCCCCGCAATACTGCGGCATCTGGATACATTGGTCGGAACCCTGCAGCTTCAAGCCAACTCAGTGTGAGCCATGAAGAGCCTTGAATGGCTAGAGAATCTCCCGACTTCAGTCGCGGAGAGTGTCAAAGTTTTCTGAGGTAGTCGAGTATCGCGCGGTAGTCATCTTCGCTCAGACGCCAACCTGCTCTTCGCATCTCCGTGAGTTTTCTTATTGCTTCGTCTCTTGGGATCTCACCTTCTTGATACATCCTTCCGAGCAGATAACCAGTCCCGTGACATTCTACCTGCATCAGTTTGGCTGTGGACCTCGCGGCGTGGTCATCTGCGATCAGAATTCCGTCGAGTTCCTTGGCGATAGCGAGTGCCTCTGCTTCAGCTCTGTGCAGAGGCTTGTTTTCGTCTTCGACAGCGATCTTCATGAGCCTCTTGACCAGCGAGGTGCTGCGAGGTCGAGTGAGTATCAGTGCGGCTTCTTCTACAAGTTCCCGTATCACTGCAGCCTCTGGTTTCCCTTGGGCTTCACCAGCCATGAGCTCTTCGTAGACAGTTTCGGGTAACAACTTCTGGTTCTGCAGCCTCCTAAGGGCTTCCGCCAACGAGGCCTTGATTATGTAAATCACTGGAGTTGTGTCAAAGACCAAGGGCTTCGTCAAGCGGGCGCTCTACCCTTTCCGCGCTGCCTCGAAGTCTTCGATGAACTCCTCCGCTGAATATCGTGTTGGTATCTTCTTTTTCTCGAGTTCTTCGAGAAATTCCCAGATAGAGCGGTTGGCGAGACTAGCGGCTTTCAGGGCTGTGACTCTTCCCTCTTCGTAGAGCCTGATCGCTTTCCCAAGTCTCCATTCTCTGATGTACAGGTCGGTTGCGCGGGCTATCACGGAAGATTTGTCGAGCTTCTCCTCCAACGCGATCCGCTCGATCTGGCGCGCAACCTCCTTTGGTAATCTTGCTGCTACTACCTCCATTAGTCGGCTCTTCGCCAAATCACGCACCGTTTACAATAGTTAATGATGTTTACAACCATTTAAGGCGTTCGTTCAAGTCCAAGCCAAAAGTCAATACTGCAAGAGCAGCGTTCCCAACCTCGTAATTCACAAGCCCAAGTGCCTTCAACTCGATGGCATCCTCGTGGAACTTCTGAAGAAGCAAGTCCGCCTTTTCTGAGAGCTCCTCAAACAGCAGGAATCTTGCCGGCACGGAAGCATCTACAACATAGACCTTCAACGGGTCTTCCTCGCTTCCCGAATTGTCTGATTTATGAATCCTCTTGGCGCGACATGCTTGCGCGTGCGGATGTCCTCAAGAAGTTCCTGCGCAGCTTTCTTCCGTTCCTCTCGCTCGATCCTCTCCGTAATCGATTCGCGAATATACCGGGACCAGTTGATGGTGACCTGAGCCATCCTCTTCCTCAGCATATCGTCGACCTTCACAGTAATCGTCCGCACGACTGACAGTACCCGCAAGCATTACCTCAGTACCCCCCTAGAAGACTCACTTCTGATCCGCACTGATTAACGGGAGCAAAGCAACATACCCGTCCCAGAGTTCAGCGTAATCGGGATCGTAGCATTCTCAGCGCTTGCAGCTTCTATATTTACTACGACGTAAACGCAAGTAAAGCTCGGAACCAAACGTGCCACCAGGCGGTGGCCTTCTCTTCCTCGTTTTCTGGTTTGATTAGACTCATGTCTTCAACAGAGGAAGAGGAAGAGTGCGCTGCCAAGGAAAAGTGCACTGGGCGCCAACAAAAAGATGACCAGCCACGACCTCCTACTCAGGATGTGCAGAAAGCGAACCTTACGCCCTAGGTTTCCTATTGGCAGCCCAATGTAGAATCCCCCAATGAGGACGTCGACAATAAGACTCGACAGCAATACTGATCCGGGCAAGTAGGTTGGGACTGCAACAGAGCAACGCGTTTCAAACTGCTGACTAGGAATGGCGTTGGTGCTATTTGCGATTGTGATGACGATGCTGACCGTATGGGCATTTGTTCCATCGCTTCCCTGCACGACTACCAGGTGTGTACCGGGCGGCGCGGTAGGCGAGATGTTGATTTCGAAATTGGATGAAGCATTGCCTCCCAACGGGACATTGACTGGATTGGGATCAAAGCCGGACAACGCCACTCCAGCAGGAAGGTTGGTCGGTTTGAAAGTCACACTTCCCGTATACCCTGAAACGGAAGTGCCGGTGACAGCGAGCGGTACGGAGGCCCCCTGCGCCAGAGAAATGTGTGAAGAGGAGAGGCTAAGAGCATAATCCGGGTTCGAAACTGAAAGTCGGGCGATCTTGTTCGCTCCCGGTTCACTAATCCAAACACTGCCAGACGAATCAACCACCACATTCCCCGGCAAGGCTGATCCCAATACATACTGTACAAACGGGCCCTCCTCTGAAGAGGGGAGAAAACTTGTGGTCGGAGCTACTGCCTGAACAGCTTCTGTGGCCTGAGTGATTGTTGGCGAAAGGACTCTAGGGGGCCCTCCAGAAGGCGAGGTTAGAGGGGTAGTTGGGTAAAGCGTCCCGTTACCGAGATCGTTCAAGTACGCTACTGATTCATTCCCTCCTAGAGTAGATTGCTCCACAACCCAGGGTTGTTGGGTCAATGGGTTGATGCTTATCCCTCTCGGATTCGAACCGGGAACCGGAATACGCCATTCCTGAACTATGTTTCCACGAAGAACCCCGACAAAGTTGTCGGCACTGGACTGGTTAGCTACCCCTTGAGTATACCAAAGTTCGCCATGTGAATCAAACGTGAGGAAACGACCCACAGCCGATCCGTGACTGGGCAACGGGTACAGCGTGTACTGCTGCGACGCGCGATCCCATCTGACGAGCGCGGAGAAACCTGCGAACCAAACGGAATCCGTACCCGCATAAACCCCATAAGCTCCCCCTCCCACGGCAGTGGGAAACGTATCCTCGTAGAACGTTACATTCCCTGTCTTTGTATCGTAAATGAATTCCCCGTTGCTATTTCTCGTGGTTTCGGTAAACCAAACCCGCGTCACACCACCAGGTGGTTCAACAGAAATGTAACCGACCCCGGTGTTTCCTCGTTGAAGCGAATATTCTTCAAATGATCCGGATCGAGGTGAGAAAGCGAAGACCTTGTCTGATCCGAACTCCGTACCCCAGATTGTCATCATGCCGGAGATCGTTGTTATCGCGATGCTGTAAGGGTTAGAATTGGCGGTTGGAATAGGCCATTCTTGGAAAACATTTGTTCTGGGATCAAAATGAGCGATTTTGTTTCCGTAATACTCCAGGAACCAACAGCACTCGCCGGACTGGTCTAGCGTTAACGCCCACGGGCCACTTTGAGGTGTCGGCACTGTCCATTCAGTCAGCGAGGCAGAGGTTTGTGGAGACATTGTTCTGATCGCAAAAACATGTGGAAGGGTAAGTTGGGAGGATATTGTAACAATGATCGCAATCCCAAACAGGATTTTTGCTGCACCTGAACTGTTCACGGTTAAACCTTCCCTGATTGGAGAAGCTTTGAACGCTATTTCTCCATTTCGAAATTAGCTCAGGAGCCATAGATGCTAAAACTTCACGCCTTCCCACCGATGTGTATCGCTGAGCAATAGGGAGTCAACACATTTCGTGGGACTTGTGTCTGGCTGGATTATGTCGGATCTGACCTATCGAGCATCGGTAATGTCATTAGCTTCGCGTACATCTAACTCGATCGCGCACTATTGATAACTGCCAAAGGATGATACCGAGTTAATCCGTAAATACATGGGCTCTAGATTGAATTCTGTATCGCGAGCGCTGGCCCTCATCCCTGTTGCGGGGGCATAACGCTGAGAAGCTTGCAACATGGAGCACTAGATACCGTTACAATGCACAGGCTGCGAGAAGCCTTGCTATCATGAGCGCATCACGGATGTATATTTTCATTGGGATTAGCATTGGGCCGGTCCAGTCGTTGAGGGAATCCGAAACGTGTCCTAAGTAATAGAAGGTGTCGCGGAGCGTAGCCTTCTGAGATTCGTTAACAAGCTGAAGTTTATGGTATGCCACTTTCTGTTGCTCAAGCAGCTCGTTGTATTCCCGGCGTTCGGTTGCTAGGCGCTGCTCAGAGAGCACGTGACCTACTTCGTTTTGCAAACTCCGGACTTCATCTTGCCAGCTCCGGACCACATCTTGCGAGCTGCGGGCATTCGTTTCTCTTTCGAGTGTTTCACAACGACGCTTCCAATGAATGACGCTTTTGTAGAGTGTGGATACCAGGATCAGTTCATCCGATTGCTGGTAGAGAACTTTCCCAATAATGCTGAACATGGGCGGGTTGATGTGACGGGGGACCAGGCCTGTGTCTTTGAGCCGTTGAATCCAGACGAGTGCATCCAGCCCTGGGCTTGAAAAGGAATACGTGATATCGTTCGACAGGTTGGTGAGCAAAAATCCGATTGAGTTGGGTTCACGTGATCGGAAGGTCCACGAATCAGGCCCATGAGGGAACAAGGGTGACAGGATTTTCAAGCCCATTGCGGCCTGAAGCTCCTTTGGATCACCCGTGCCGCGTGCCAGGTAGTTGATTCCCAGCAGCGAGTGGCTTCTACGCCACCAGAGGGCTCGGTCTCGGCCCCGAGGCGTGACGGCATAGATGTTCCTGACGCCTTTATTGTAGCCGCCTCGCACACGTCGGGGACCTTTGAATTTCAGTAGATGCCTTCTTTCGCTTAATCTTGACAAGATTTTTTGAATGTAACTGCGAGGATATGATTGCAATGAAGGCCATTGGGCCGCCTGGTCGGAGGTAAAGAAGACGCATCGGTTTATGTCGGCGTCGTGTATCAGTAACGCGAGGAATTCATTCGCACCTTGTCGGAATCGATCTCTACTGCGTCCGCTCGCCATGATTTCATAGGCGGCCCGAAGGAGTGGAGGACTCATGCTTCTCATCTGCGGATCGACGTTTCATCAGAGTGTTAAGAACTTACGTCGCGACAAATGTCTGCGCAGAGTTTTTAACGCAGACATTTCAGGCGCTCCATCAGATCTGGACAAGAATTGTCTGCAGCTCCGGAATCGCCACAAGTCAATCGGTGAGTTTAGAAGACGGCCTCTTCGGATCCTTATTGACTAATCATATGGCAAAGAAGAAAGTCACACTCCTCAGCCAGGGTCAGTGGAATTCCATCATTGATTCCCTCGTCCATCCTGCCACGAAAAAACGTCCAGAGTTCTGGGCGCTTGATACGCTGCTCCATGGCTTTGTTGAACAGAATCCCGAAGTGACCTTGCGAAAATTCGTCAAGTATACCGTTCCGAAACTTCTGAAGGAGGCTATACACGAGAAGAAATGAATTTACACTCGAATTCCTTCCCGTAATGAAGGAAAGCGAAATATCTATGATATGCGACGGTCACAAGCGCTATAGATAGCTTTGAAAGTGGTTTCGGGCATTCTGAATGCGCTTTTCCTTACCATGTTTCTGTTCGGACTGCTCACCTGGCTGTATGTTGTGGTAATCCAGGTATCACATCCTTCTTATTTGCCGACGGCTCTAAGTCACATTAATGTATTCCCACTAAATCTGCGAGTCGACCTAACCGGCATTCTTGGCTTCGGTATCTCAGCCGTCGGATTCTTCCTCTGGCAACTTTCTCTCCAACAAAGTGACTCCAAATCAAATGCACGAAATACCGGACGACGCTGACGCGATTTTTGCAGACTCTATTTGCTGAAAGATCTCAAATCCGCTGGCGTTCCGTACACTACAATCCTCTGCTTTTTCCTATTCTTTAGGGAGAAGAAGTGAAAGAAGAGCCTCTTTGTTATTGGGCTACGACTAGCCGCGACAAAATGTCGCACATTCTACTGGAACGTGGTCCGAGCGTACGCCGGAGTAGGTCAATGTCGGCTGTACTCATCGCCTTCAATGCCCGCATCGCAAGAAGGTAGGCGAGGAGCCCGACTGCAAGGTAAGCTGGGAGTAGAAATCGGCTGTAATAGAACAGCTGGAGGGCTTCCATGACCAAGGCCATACCCCCGCTGGCCACGACGCTCTTCAGGATGGCTTGCGCGTCAAGTTACCACGAGCCCTACAAGAGGATAGGATCTTCGAATCCACTACGGCTATATGTGATCAGCGAGATGCTGGTTCATTGAATCTAGGATGACACGAGCCTCGGATTGGCTGATCCTTATCATCGCAATCCTAGTCGCGGTAACCATGATCGGCCCGCTGTATCCATCAGCTCAGATCAACCAGCCTCTGCAACCAAGTTTTGGTCAAGCCATTGTGGCCGTCAATAATGCGGAGGCGGCGGGGGCTACTCCAAACGAAACTGCTCCGCTGGTAACTCTTCTCAATAAGGCGCTTGAATTGAACCAAGAAGCATCAAGCTTGCCCCCCAATCAAACCGAACAACGTAATGCCCTATTATCAAGCGTGAACGAAATTCTGACGAATGTAACTAATCAAGCAAACGATTTAACCTCTACATCAGCCCGAAGAACCTACACGAACAAGATCATAACATACCTCAGCGGCATAGTTGTAGCAGTCGTCGGAACGTTCGCCTACGTACTCGGCGTGGAACTTTACCAGAGATATCGCATCAAACGAACTTTCCAGATGAGGGTCAAAGCGAAATGAAGTTCATATCAACACAGAATAAACGAACGCTAATCGCGGTCTTCATCGCCCTCATTGTAGTCGCGGAAACGGCGGCGTTCGTGGCGACCACGCCACGCCCACAGGAACTATTCTTCCAATTCTACGTCCTCGGCTCGAACAGGCTTGCTGCAGACTACTACCCACAAAACAACACCAACGTTCGCGTAGCCTCGCCCCTGTCATGGTATGTTGGCGTAACCAACTTCATGGGAAACGTACAATTAGTCGAGATAAGATTGAAGTTAGGAAACGAAACCACAACTCCCCCCAACGACACTAGTAATACCCCCTCATCGGCGCCCGAACTCATAACATTCGACCGATTCCTGATGAACAACGAAACCTGGGAATTCCCATTCGCCTGGAGCATAACCAACGCCACTGCGACAGGTGGATCCACCCGTATCCTCACAGCAAAAATTAACAATGAAACCTACGAGATATCAAATTGGTCCGCCACCAACGGCTACAACTTCCGGCTCATTCTTGAACTCTGGGTATGGCAGACCAACACAAATGCGTTCGAATATGGCTGGAGCAGCAATGGAGAAAGACGAACAGCATGGCTTCAGATATGGTTCAACATGACCAACCCCAGTAGTCCTCCACCACCAGCCTGATCCAACCATTGCTATCACTTTAGTAAATAGACGGAATGACTCTGCCTGATTAAGTGTGCAACGATTAGGCAGCAAGTATCGATAGCATTACGTTGGCGGTCAGTGCCCTCAGGGACGCAATAAGCTTCGATCTTCTTCCCCTGACAACTTTCTCTGAGAAGTGAAGACAAAAAAACACACGAAACACGGGACGATGTCGACGTGATGCTAGCAAGCTCTATCTGAAGGACGTTAGATCCTGCTGGAAATATCCCCTAACGAGCGAGACTAAGACCAGTCCGAGGCTGATAATTGTTAGCGAAATCACGATGGGAGTCATCCTGATTCCCCACGGCGTATAGTTCAGCAGAAGGCCGATTAACGGCACCAATGCAAGACTCAATCCGATGCTCAACGCGAAACGTTCAAGCGAATTAAGCTCGCTCCTCCTAGATAACAGGGCCTCGACCGTCGCATATCCCGGGATGAAGAGCACGAACACCGATCCAAGCACCCATCGAATGGACACCCAAGGCAAATCAGCCGGCACTACATATATCGATAAGATTGCCGCGAAAGCGAGCACCAACGAACCGTAGAGTGCTAGGTGCCTTTCCCACAGTCCCAGAAACCGTGTGAAGGGTTTGGTAACGGGCCAAGCATCCTCTAACTGTGCTTTGCCCTCATCGGACAAACGCCAAACCATGTCCACTACTTCCAATTCAGTTAACGATGGATTACTGATCCTTAACGCTCCATGTAACCGTTGGACACTCGTAGTGCCATACTTGCCTAGGAATTCCAGAGTGAGTTGGTCGAGGCTTGATTCAGAGCCGGTGCTATGCGGTTTCTCACTTTTCATTACGAGGCTCTCATATCCATCGGCCAGCCAACCTACAGACTGTGCGCATTACTTCGGATTGAGTGAGTGACGAAATTCTAGCTTTGAGCACATCACAGAGGTCCTGCAAGTTTGTTGTACCATTTCCTTCGAGCATTTGCAGCGCTTGATCCTCAAGGCTCATGTCATAACTTTGCGATTTAGCAGTGTTCATTTGTAGATTTCACCGCCGCCATTTCATGCGTGCGGATACTTGAATGAATCTCAATTGATTCTTGGCCGCGGAATAGCCTCAAATCTCTCCAACGATCCTGAAGCAGTAACTGGACCCAATCCGCCCAATTCGCTACGGTATCATCGCAAACAGCCTACACACCATACCCGTACCAGAATTCAGCGGAAGCGCAGCAGTCGCCTTCTCCGCGCTCGCAGCAAGCCTATACCTACTCAGACGCAGACGCAAGTAGAATCACAGGGCGAACGGGGCGCGAATGCGCCCCTAAGCTTCCACTCAGATAGCCGTTGGTCACAGAGAAGCGGGAGAGTTTCGCGGTTAGGTGGATAGGACGAGGCGCGACAAGAAGTCGCATATTCTACCAAAGTGTGGTCCAAGCATACGTCGGAGTAAATCGATGTCGGCCGTACCCATTGCCTTCAATGCCCTCATCCCGAGAAGATAAGCGAGGAACCCGACCGCAAGGTAAACTGGGAGCAAGAATCGACTGTAATAGAACAGTTGGAGGGCTTCCATGACCAAGGCCATACCCCCGCTGGCCAGTAGGCTCTTGAGAATGGTGTGAGAATCAAGTTTGACAGTGATCTTTCGCCGCACGAAATACCACGTCAGCCCGAGACTAAGCAGCATTGCAAGCGCGCGGGCAATCGAGGCGCCCACTATGCCCATCACCGAGACCAAGATCAATGCGGCGGCAACGCCGAGAGGGATAGGAAGTATCGAGGTTAGGGCGGCAAGCCTTGTCTCGTTCAGAACGATCAGGACAGGACCAAGCGACAGCGCGACTATGCTAGCGATCGACCCAAGCGCTAGTACAGCGAGTGGAATTACACCTCCTTGATACGCCCCCCCAACAAGCAAGGTAAGCGCGGGCCTGGCAGTTGCGATTAGCGCGAACGCCAAAGGCATAGCAACAATCGACACATACCGAGACGCCGTCCTAACGGAATCCACCAACACCTCAGGTCCCTTAACTCCATGCGCCCCCGAGAAGACCGGAAGCAAAACCGAATTGAAAACAGCTATCAGACCACTGTACGCGGAGAAGGCGGTTACCGCGGCTCCATAAACCCCCAGAGCAGTGAGTGAAACTAACGGGATCAAGGTCAGCCTATCAAACGAGCTGTACAGGAATGACGCGAGTGTCGCAAGATAAAGCGGAGTGGAAAGTTTTAGAAGATATTTCGTGCTAAACTGAAAAACGGGCGGACCAAGCCTCCGCCAGAAATACAGGAACACGTAGACTGACAAGACGGTATCAGAAATTACCCACGCTTCCACAAGCCCGAGTAAGGAACCGGTCTCATAGACGAGTAAAACAACCATCAATGGTCTGGCGCTAGCGTAGATCCCATAGATCAAAGCATAGCCCCTGAATTCAAGTAACCCATAGAACACCGCCGCCGCGACTGGCCCAATGATCACGATAACATCAATCGCAAAGAACATGCCGATGGCTGAAATTAGCGGCGAGTTTGGTAGGTTGGAAACGCCTGCAGGAAACTTTGAAAGTAGCAAAACTACCGCGACTATGATGGAAGCCAACTCGCTCAAGAGAAGGGACTTATAGTAGACTGAAGCCGCCGCCTTCTTCTTCCCTTGAGCAATATTTTCCGCAATGAATTTGGTCGTGACGCTTGACACGCCGAGCCCCATAAGCGCTGACGCACCTCCGGACGCCAGATTCAAAATCGTGAATACGCCCATCTCACCTACAGATATGAGCCGGGCGAAGAAGGCGAAAGCTACAATTTGCGCAACGGACTGGGTAATGGTCTGTAACCAGAGATAGGATACGCCCCTAGCCGCAGAAACCGCATTAGATCCTTCCCCCAAGCTGCATACTTCCGAACGTATGGATAGGCTGTCGGTTCAACATTCAACTGTTAGATATGGGCTGATAGTGACGAATTACCTAATCAGCTATGTCCCTCTATATGAGATAGGCCAATTATATCTGACGATTCAGAGAAATACATCATCCAAATCAAGCTTGTTTTGCCCAGCCAACCGCCAAACCAGATCTACCACTTCATCCCTAGAAACTGAGTGATCATTAAGTCGAAGAGTATCATACAGTTCCGAGACGGCAAGTCCTTTTTCTTTGGTTTCGATGTACCTTAATGCTTGGGTTGGAGGTCGCTTGGCCTGCTAGTATGAGCGCACCATTGGGTAAATCCCATCAGGCCTTGGTCGAGATCCGTGCTAGGATTGTATCTAAGTGCGTGGTTCGCCTTCGCGATGTCTGCATGAGTGTTCTCAACGTCGCCCAACTTCGCCGGTTCGTAACCTGGTTGAATCTCGCGCTCCTTACCGCACAACTTGAGCAGACGCTGTACCAGATCATTGATGGTAATTCTGTGTCCTCCACCCAAGTTGAAAGCCTCACCTGCGTTTCCCTTACACTCTGCTGCCGCGATTGTTCCGGCGACGATGTCATCAACATACGTGAAGTCTCGCATCTGGGTCCCGTCACCGTAAATGATGGGCGGTCTATTTTCTAATATCTGGGTGACGAACTTTCGCATTGCCATATCAGGTCTCTGGCCAGGCCCATATACTGTGAAGTAGCGCAGCATCACTATGTCCATGTCGTAGAGTCTGACATAAGTTTCACAAAACTTTTCTCCAGCCAGCTTGCTGGCGCCGTATGGGCTGATTGGGCGCAGCGGCTGATCTTCCTTTACAGGCATGAGTTCTGGGTTACCGTACACAGAACTGCTGGAAACATAGACGATCTTAGTGACTTTTCTCCGACGTGCGGCCTCTAGCACATTCGTTGTGCCGCAGACGTTGATCTGCGTGACTTCTAGCGGATGCTCAATAGAGTAACGGACACCCGGTTGAGCAGCCAAATGGTAAATCACTTCAACATCCTTCGTAGCTTGGGAAAGGCTCTCGAAATCTAGAACATCTGCTCTCACTAGATGATAGTTCGGATTATCGGAATGCCTTCTGACGTTAAGCTCTTTTCCAGAGTAGTATCGGCTGAAGTTGTCATAGCATACCACAACCTTACCGTTTTCAAGTAGGTTATCGATCAGGTGAGAGCCTATGAATCCAGCTCCACCCGTGACTAGCACCTTTCCTTCGACGCTCATTCTAGAAAACTCCCATTAGCAGTCGAGAACCTAGACGCTCACGTGGCCTCTTCATAGATTTTAGGTATCCGGATTTGTTCCTTCCGCCCAGTGCAATGTCAAACAGACTAGGATAAATTTGAAGTGAAAGTAGTGTGTTAAAGAAATCTGAAGTGTGGAGAAGATGGAGGCTGACTCGCAACCTTGATTGAGAAAGCGGTTATTCCGGCTGCAGGTCTAGGAGCTCGACTGGTACCCGCGACCAAGGAGCAGCCGAAGGAGATGCTACCTGTCTTCGCAGGAGGTCTCAACGGCGAGGTTTACCTCAAGCCCCGCATTGCAGCTCATATTCGAACAGTTCCATGACTTTAGTACACGTGAGTTCTACATAATCACCTGGAGAGGAAAGAGAGCGATATCCAGGACCACTCCACGCAAGACTACTCATATGCGATCGATCTGCAGGTTGGATCAGGAGAGCCCTTGCATCTTACGACCAGTATAGCATCGACGCGAGCGTCGTGGCGAAACCAAATTCATGATAGCTCTCGATATAACTCTAATATCTTAAGCGCATTCTTTTCGCTTGAGTAACACCGCACAACTCTCTCTCGGGCCTTTCTTCCAATTCGTTCACGGAGCCTTCGGTCTGAACTCAGAAGCATCAGTTTTTCTGCCATGGTTTCATAGTCCCTTGGTTGAAACCGAAACCCGGTCTCGTTCTCCGTCACAACCTCTCGAAGAGCACCTACAGGGGTAGCAACAACAGGGAGACCTGACGCCATCGCCTCAAGCACTACTATGGGGAAGGTCTCCATCAAGGAAGGAAAGGCAAAGATGTCGGCGCTCCGGAGGAACGTTGGCAGATTGGACGGCAACACGGGTCCCACAAACCTCACGTTCTGTAATTGCATTTCCCTCTTGTAGTCATCCAGTTCCTTGTAGCATGTCTGATCCCAAACAGGTCCCGCTATTAGAAGTTCGACGCGGTGCCCAGCTTGGCTTCTATTGACCAACGCGAATGCTCTTAGGAGAGTCATCAGTCCTTTGATTCTTGTAATTCTGCCAACAAAAACAACTCGTATGTTATCGCGTTGTGGACGGCTTTCTGGTGGTCGAAACTCTGAGACGTTTACACCTTGAGGTATCACTCTGATTCGCCTATCAGGTATTCCTATCCCCTCTAACTTCTTTTGATCTGCCACCGAGAAGACATGGAAGAGATCGGCCGATTTTACTAGAAGTTTTGGCGCAAAGAGGTTTGGTGCTCTCATCGTTGTCCACAAGCTGTGACATGAGAATAATCGTGGTTTATTGACAGCCAACAGGGCCATCGGAAATGATAAGTCCAGATCATCATGGAAGTGCAGTACATCGAAATTGCGCAAATGCTCTCTAAGGCGAGAAACTTGAGATGGAAACAAATGCACTCTGACTAACATGGATGCCAACAAGGCGAATTTGCCAACAAGACGATGTGATGGCCAAATGATGATCCGTGTTTCTCCCATCAACCGTTCCTTAACACTTCGTGATGGTATCCATTTCTCCGAGTCACAGAGGGCGATAACCTCACTTTCCACTCCTTTTTCTCCGAGAGCTGAGACCAGATTGCTAATGTAAATTTCAGTTCCGCCAATGATTGGCAAGAAACTAGGAGACAAATGTGCAACTCGCAAGCTTATACCATGTTCCATACTGTATTTGCTCTGCGATATGAGCACGTCAGTTCCTGCTTCCGCTGAATCGCTGACTTTCATAATCGTGAGGCATACGCATTTCGGTAGATAATGCAACAATTTTGCGTTTTACGCTACAAACGTTTCAATTCGGATTCTATGTCTCAGGCATATAGATAACTGCCACACCTGAGTAGACCCGATTCTCGGTCAGGACTTGCCCATAAATCCTCGAAACCGGCCACACCGCATAACCACTTGTTCCCAAGCCGTAGACCATATTCAATGTGCTCAAATAGACATAATCGCCTGTCCGTTCGCAAAGAAATAGGTATGGAAGCTCATGTGTGTTATACCCAACGATGTTCTTATTCGGATCCTGTTCACCATAGGACGCTAACACGTGGAATTTCGAATCAGAATCCGCACAAACGGCTCGCGACATTAAGCCGTAGGAGTTAATCCAAAGAGCCGCGTCACGATCCTGCTGAGGCGTATAGTCATCAAAATAAGCGATCTTGATGTTGGTGTCAGGTGATTCCCGCATTCTCTGCCAATCGAAGACCGTCCCGGCAGATACAGGTTTGTCCATGGTGATCGCCCACACCCATCCAGAAGTAAAGAGAAAATAAGAAGACAGTACGGCTACCATTGCGACCGCCGCGATTGTTTTCCCAGTCGGAAGGTGCAGGGAGCTAGAGGGAAATCGAAATCGGAATATTGATCGGAACGACAGATCGGCCCATTCCAGACCGATAGCAAAGCATGGCGCTACGAATAAAAGGGCGACATGAAAGAACCGCGAGAAATTGAATAAGTTAGCAAAAAAGGGCAGAATTACTGTAGCGATAAGCAGCCCCACCGATGTAGCCATAAGAGGAAGCATTTTCTTCTCTGCATCACTCTTATTTCTCTTCACGTAAAGCGCGAAGACGCCCAGTATAATGCCTATCACGACTGCATATTGGGTCACCCTGCTCAGCAAGTGCAATACTCCGCCCCCTGCGTTCGTTGCTATTGCCTCTTGCACGATTGTTGGTCTAGCCTCTAAACTAAAGAAGTCTGAGATTCCACCGGTAACACCCTGAATGCGGTGTATTGCATCAAGTAGGGATGATCCTCCTGCAAGAAAGAAATACCAGCCAACCGCTAGCACTACCCAAAGAAGTGAGGTTTCACGGTCCAGTAATGGCTTAGCGTTCCTTGGCGAAATTCGACCTGCGAGGATGGAGACGATTAGAAGAATGAAAAAGATGTACGCGATCGAATAGTGCGCCAGTATGATGCTAAGAGATAGAAGTATCATAACAATGGACTGTGAGGTCCTTCTTCTTTCATAGTTTTTCCCCGTCTGAAAAGAGAGGGACATCAACACCAGTAAGGTGAGAAAAACTTCCGCAATCTGCTGACGAGCCAACCCTAGCATCTCGGTGTAATAATTGGGATATGCCATTACAAGAAAAACGGAGATGAAAGCGTTTTGTGGAGTGAGGATTTTTCGATAAGTCTTGTAGAGGATTATGGGGACAAGGGAGAAGATGATGGGGAAAATGAATTTGAAGACCGACACTGCATCGACTCCAGAGACAATGCTTACGATGGACGGAAGAATGGTTATGCTTAACGCAGAATTGTATCGAGTACCAAGTTCTTGTGTAGAAGCGTTCCACTGCCATTGACCGGTTTCGAGAACTCTTTCGAACAAATAGAATTCTTGATGAATATCCTGTCCAGTAATGTTCATTGAAACCAACGCGTTTGAAAGCAAGAGACATAAGCTGATGCAGCTCAATGCAAGGACAAACAATACGTCCGCAGACTCGGGGCGAATCCTCACTAGAGACAAAAACGCAGTCGCAGCCAAGATCAGCCATATGAGCAGTAGAACAGAGCGAAACGCAAAATACGATGCAAGCATTCCGGTCAGAGGCAAGAGCAGAAGAGCGCCGAGCCATGGAAAGATCGAGGTATGCGATGACGTGATAATCTCTGACTTCGCTGCGGGCATGATCAAGTCCTCGATCGCACTAAAATAAACGCGATTTTCCCCGCTTCTTCCTGACAGAGTTGTGTATGCCCAGGCTGCAATTCAAACTAAGGGCCTCTGCGGGCAATACTTTGCTATCTCTTCGGCAACGAATAAACGTAACTAAAAAAGGATAAAGTTCATCGCAATGGTGACTCGTCGGCCTATGATCGTGAAAATCGACGAAATGGACCGTACACCGGTCAAAGACACTCACAAGTTCTGGCCCTTATGACTTAAAGTCAGAGAAGGCGATAATGGAAAGGAGATTATGTTGATCCAACCTTTCAGGTTTGAGATAGGGTTTAATCCCGAGGCGATCAACCAACGCAACCGCTCTAATCATTCTCCAGACACGATGAATGTAGCTTGCCCACTTTGATATTGAATGTAGAAGGTTTCAAGAGGGTTTAATGTGAAAGTGTAAACCGTATTCGCTGCCGGGGTAGCGGTGGATATGATTTGTGTGCCATCAATCTTGATTACCAAAGTATGAGCCGAAGTCCAACCACTGCCAATCACAATCATGATAATCTTCGGAGAAGCCGTGACGGTCATCGTTGTGGCATTGTGCGGTGTTGAACTGCCGCAATTATCGCAAACATAATTGTTGGTGTCATCGAAGGGACTGCTCAGATGTCCCATTGGGTTGTAGCCAATGTTGCTAGTTATAACTTGCAGTCCGGAAGCGATAATCGAAAAATGACATGACGATTTTGAAAGCCCATTGTTGCTGACGATTTCGTCAGTCCCAAAAGCGGCGTAAATGCATATTGCGTACCCGCCAACAGTGTTCCCGATTGCACTACTGTATGAAGCCTCCAATCCGATTCCCTCATCTTGAAGGTTGCCTGGGTATCCTTGAATCGTATTACCAATAATTGAGATTCCATAGTATCCGATATTTGCCTCTATTCCGTACTCAGCATTCGTTGTTCCAGTCGAATCTACGAGGTTGTCTGAAACTGTGTTATTGTTCGCTTTCACCATTATACCAAATTTGCCGGGTGATGTAGTAGAGGTTAGGCGGATTATGTTTCCAGTGATCGTGGCCAGTCCGCCATTGCCCAAAATACCGTCACCTATCGTGTCGCTGATCTCGTTCCCTGAAACCACAATATCATTCGCATTAGTGTACAAATAGATACCCATGCCGTTGTTGCCCATTGTGCTGTCGATTATGTTGTTGCTTATGGTTGCTCGCTGTGTGTTGTAAACATAGACGCCGTTGCCGATGTCCGCAATTGTGTTGCTGTTGATGCCCATGTTGTAGTTGGTGGTTGAAGGCGCGGACTCGATTCCGTTACCCGGACAGAAAGTTACTAGATTGCCTACGATTTGAGTATAGCTGTCACTAGTTTCGGCGTCAATACCGTTATGTGAGTTGATAGCCCAAGGCGAGACGCTTTGATTGATTCCTGCAACCTCATTATCGCTAACCACCGTGTACTTGAGGAGTTGAAGACTAATCCCTACATCACTGGATCCCACAACGATGTTGCGGCTAACAATATCGTTCCCGTAAGAGTTCGTGGGGTATGAGTAGAGGACAATTCCGTCGGCGTTCGCATTCAGAACGTAATTGTCAAGAATCTCGGAATAGCCATATGAGCCTACGTGGATGCCGTAGGTTTTGCAGTCATGCACAAAAACATCGTCAAACACTACCCTTGTACTCGAGAAAGCACCTACACAATCTAAGTCTGGGTTGCCTGCACCTGAACCGGCTTGATTGACTTTGTTGCCGTTAAACTCAATGTCTTTGACAGTCCAGCCGGTCACATCGTAGAGTGCGAGAATGCCATCTTCAGTCGTCAAGAGTCTGCTTGTGTTTACGATATTTGTGTTTGCTTTGAGAATTGTTTTACCCCAACCTTCACCGTAAAGCGTAACATTACTGACAGTAGGCGTTATCTGATTGGAGATAACGTACAAACCCGCCTTGATGAAGACGCTGCCACCAGAAGCATTCTGAACGGCATCTTGGATAACGCTGTAAGCGGATGTTGAATTGAACAAGACTGCATCAGTGGCACAACTCTGCATGTAGGAAGTGGTTCCATCTGTGAAAACAAGGAAGGTGCAGGTTTCTTCAGGCGCGGGATTATTCACGGTCGCAGTTTGACTGGAACTCGGCGCGGTTATAGCGACAGCCTGATACCCGGCGAGGAGCGAAACTTCTATGATTGCGATCATTAATGAAATAATCAAAATTCGCCTATGTCCCAAGACTTCAGCGCGACTCAATGATCATCAACAAAGGATGGGTTCCCTTAAGGCAGATAAGTGTTCCAGAGATGGAATATGAACATCCAAGGCATTTCCACGCTGTCTTTCGCCATGCGTTGTGTATAAGGATACAAGGCGGGGTGCTCGAAATCGAGTTATCCTGAGATTACGATAACATGGTAATTGAACCCAGTTTAATCATCCCAGATGAAAACAAAAGGATCGAAGCTTTTAGTCCTGCTGCCTGCTTGCAACTTAATCATCGAAATGTCTGGCCGCCCATCACCGAGAGCATCATCTCTCAGTCGTCCAACAACCCTCTAATAGCTTCTCTCTTCGCAAAATAGGGGCTAGTGTCTGAAACAATCCCAATATACTGACGAAAAATTATCCTACGGAGTATGTTGGCATACTGGGCAGCAGGAGGTGCCTGCTCAGAAAGGGGTTGTAAAGGACCATCACCTAGCCGTAAGATTTGCGGGTAACGGTACGTCTTCGGTTGATGAAATGACCTGTTACTTTTCGGTTATTTGTTGCTACATGCTTTCTGCTAGTTTACTTCTAGCTCGGGTGCCAGCGATTACAAGATAGGTTCCGAACTCATGCCTGAACAGATTTGAAAGCGCCCTATCAACGATGAGGTAGTTAGTTCTGCTCAATATGAAGTACGGAAGCGGCGTATTGGCGAGATAGCAACGAGTCCTATCACCCTTAACTTATTCAGCCTGTACGCGTTCTTCACTTGCGAGGGAGAAACGAAAAATCTCCGATCGCATTGAATATGTTGCAACAAATAATTTAGCCTTATCCAAACTGCCATAGGATGCCCGATCACGACTGTACCACCAACTTTCGTTACGCGCTTCAGCTCACTAATACTTCGTATTCGCGACTGATTATTCGCAATCTTAGAACCGATAATACTAAGCGAAAGAGCGTATGCACAATCGAATATGCCCTGCCTGAAAGGAAGACAAAGGGCATCCGCTCGTACTAAGTTGCTAAGTTTCCTTGTTTTACAGATTTTTAGTGCTTGAGAATCAAGGTCAACGCAGACAAGTTTCCTAACTAGGCTTTGCACAATAAGATCATAATAGCCGGAGCCAGGTGCGACACTAAGAACCTTGGATTCACGATTTAATCGACCCAGCCTAGCAACATGTGTTACAAGCCTATGTCTTCTTAGTTCATCCCTTCTTGTACCACGTCCCCTTGAGTGTTGCTCCCATTCCAACCACCAAGAGACGGATGGCAAGGCAATCCGAGATAGAAAATGGGACCTAGGGCTCTTAATACTTCGCCGCCTCATGTTTCGAGACAGGGTTCACATGATAGACGTCAAATACCGAGGGAAGGATCTTCGGTACAGCCTATCGTAATTGTTATTTCCATAGTGTCCGAAAACCAAACGAGGCCGTCGATAAGTGTTCAGTGTTCTGATGCACCTGACACACGAGCAGATGATCGGTGAATCACCGAAGTTATTTCACTCTCAATTAAATCTGCGATGTTCTCGACAGAAAAAGCGAACGCAATTTGTCGGCCTAGTCTCGGATTAAGCTGGTCCCTACGAAGTGAGAAAGCACGCACTCCGTTCGCGATTTCGCGCGGGCTGGTCCCTCTCAAGTAAACTGCGACTGGAGCCGTGCCGACCACGCACGCATTGGCGGGAATATTCGACACAATAACCGGCTTACTAGATGCCAAATACTCCAACAGCTTGAGGGGACATTGGTACCGCCACCATGGGTGGTCCGGCCATGGTATTATTCCCACATCGCAGGCAGCGATATAGTCAGGCACCTCTGAGTAGCTGACAGGTCCTATGAGTTGAACTACACCCTCCAAGTTGTTTGTTGTGACGTACTCGGAAATCTCTTTCGTTGCGGGCCCGCTGCCCAGTAGAACAAGCTTGGCCGGAAAGTGTTCATCAGTCAAAATCTTGAAGGCACGAACCGTATCCATGATTCCTCTTTCCGTCGAAAGGCCCCCGTGATAGAGTACGGTCAACCGATCCGGAGAACTGATCTCCTTACGCAAACGATTGACTCTAGCTTTCGAGCGTGACTCGAAGAAGCTTGCATCTACGGCGGAAGGCCACACCCCGATCTTGGGCCTAGGAATCCTGCACCGAGTCGAATACGATTGTGCCATCATGGGAGAAATAAAGAGGATTTTGTCGAAGAACTTTGATGCAAGCTTGATCGAAAGTGTGTCGACAAAGTGCATGGCGAGGGTACGCAAGTGACCTCCTGTTTGAACAGGATTAGTAGATACTCGAAGAAACAACGCGGGAGACGAGCTGCCCAGACGGCGGATCATAAGAAAAGGAAATAATATGGGCACAGTGCGCACCTCTAAGATTATGGCATCTGAACGATTCAAAGAGGGTATCAGGTGTCGAACGGAAAATAACTGGAATAGTAGGAAAGATACGAGCGGAACAACCTTCCGCATACAGAGTGTCTCAAGGTGAAACGTCCGGACCCCGAGATCTCTTATCGGCGTCGCGGTTCTTGCCGCGACCCAGGTGACAGTATGCCCTCGGTTCGCGAGCTCTGCTAGCTGTCTAATCTTGTAGTTAGCGTTCAATTCGAGCCCTATGGTGATATCCCAGATTACGAGGATTCTCAGGGTCTTGAGGTTCAAGTCGATTCCCGAAGGGCCATTTTACGTGAGGATTGCCATACGCGAGCTATTTACCGCTGTCTTTCACTCGACCCGCCCTAAAGAACACTTCACCTGGAAATTTCACGACAATCCCGCTGGTCAGAGCATCATTGTAGTTGCTGAGTGCTCAGGTCAGATAGTTGGGCAATACGCCCTGATGCCTACACAGCTTCGTCTCGGAGCAGACAATGTGTATAGTGCCCAGGCGTTTGACGCCATGACTCACCCCGATTATCGCAATCAAGGCATGTTCACTGCCTTAGCAAAAACCTGCATAGAGATGGCCGCCTCGACTCGAAAGGAAACGTTCAACAGGTCTACCCCACTTACGCCAGACGCAAGTCCGAGTTTTGACTCCAAGAACTGCCCAAGCCAACGCGTTTCCGTCGCGGTAGGCAGAAAAACAAATATTAGGCTACTGCGAGACAAAAGTTCAGCAGACGATTCGGACTTCTGCTCCGTGGCTTCTGGGGACTTGCAGAGTGCGCTTTGGAGATGAAAGGGCAATTGGGTGCTAAATGGCTCATCAGAGCTTATGAAACCGAGGACGAAATTGGGATTTGGGAGCTTTGCAAGGCTCTGTACCCAGAAACCGAATCTGATTGGGAGCAGTGGCTGAGATGGTGGCGTTGGATGTACAAAGAGAATCCTGCAGGAGCTCCCAGTATATGGATCGCCGAGCATGGCACCAAGATAGTGGGACAATATCCACTCGTTCCTTTCGATATGAAGGTCGGCGACCAAGTACTCAAGGTTCTTCAGAACATAGATGTCATGACTCACCCTGATTATCGGCATCAAGGGATCTTTTCCGCCCTAGAGCGACGTGCACTCGATGAAGCTGCAAAAGCAGGACTGCACATTACTTTCGGGTTTCCCAACGCCGCAGCCTATCCGGGTCACATGAAATCAGGCTGGTTCGATCTTGGGACCATGCAAGTAGGGCTCAAGTCACTTAATTGGAGCAAAGCTGTTCGGCTCAAGGTCAGGAACAAGCTGCTATCTACGATCCTAGGCATGGGAGCCGCGGTCGCTTTCGACAAGGTCCTCTTCAGAACTCGCAAGCTGCCTCCCCGAGAGGAGGTCGAGGTCGACGTGGCGGCTCGTTTCGACGATCGTGTGAGCGTGCTGTGGGGCATGGTGTCCGGCGAGTATCCGATAGCGGTAGCTAGAAATCGGCAATATCTCAACTGGCGATATGGTAGCCCGGGCAACAGTTACCGTATCTTTGTTGCCAGGGAAGCCGGGGACATGTCCGGCTACATCGTTTTGGAACACAAGAAGCATGACGATCTGAGGTTGAGCTACATCTTTGACCTAATAGCTACCTCAGAAGCCACAATGCACGGCCTGCTTTCAATGGCTGTTGAAAGCTGCCGATCAAATGAGACAGATGCCATCCTCTATCCCCTAATCGCAAATGAGACTTATCGGCATGTTCTGAAGAATAACGGTTTCATATTCTGGCATAGTGGACACTTTTGTGCATGTTCGAGCTCTCTTCACGTTCCCAAGGAGTTTCTAGCAAAGCGTGAGAACTGGTTTGTCCAGATCGGGGACTCCGATATGAGATGACGGGTGCTTCGGGGAATCGGACTAGCCTTAGCCAGAGCTTGCATGTGAAGGCGGATCCAAGGAAACAGAAAAAGCGCTACGCTCAATGCCGCGACTTGCAGAAATCAGCGGGGAGGGATAACGATCGCCTCGCCAGCGAGCACGCTCTTGCCGCTATGGTTGCTGCAAGTGGTGGTGACCCGGATAGCCTTCTTCTCGTCGATCTTTTCGACCACCTCTAGCTGTACAGTGATGACATCGCCAATGAAGACCGGCCGAATGAACTCAAGCTGTTGGCGCAGATAAATCGTGCCAGCACCTGGGAAGCTCATGCCAAGAGCTCTCGAGATGAGACCAGCGACGAGCATCCCATGAGCAATGCGGCGCTTGAACAGAGTAGTCGCTGCGTAGGCGTCATCAAGATGCACGGGGTTAGCATCCCCCGTGGCGCGTGCAAACTCCCGGACCATCTGGTCGGTAATTGTGGTCGTCTCCTGGAAACGCTCGCCCACCGCGATCTGGCGATACTTCTTGCCAGGCTGAAGCGCCGTCGTCCTTCTCGCCTTCATTGAGGGTTGTTCTTCCCGAACTCGGGGATTTAAGCCGACCGCCGGATCACAAGCATAGGGATGGCTGCCTTGATGGGAATCGAGGTGTTGTACGGCTTTCCTAACGAGAATGCCTATTATGCGCAGGTACATAAATTGAATTGGGATCATACGGCGGCGTTCCTGAATTTGCGCGTGTGCTCAATCCCACTGGGATTACGTCAATGTCTAAGCCAATGAAGTACTTCGCGTCTCTGGGCGTTCATTTGTTACCGAGCGGTAACAACGCTGCACCTCTTGGGATAGAAATTCGATCGGAGAAGCGGACAGATGAGGAATTGCTATGCTTGGCTGAGCTGACAGCTATGGGTGATATTGGGGGAACTTGCCGGATCGGGCGCTCCTTGGATTGGTTCAAGTGGAGGTTTGATTCAAAATCGCAGCGCAGTTATGTCTGGTTTTCGGCCTATTGTGATGGAAAGCTCAGGGCTTGGGCTGCTTTTGGAACCAATGATTGGGGAGAAATATCATTAATTGATATGTGTGGATCAGACGGGCGTGCACTGGAGTTAGTTACATCTAGAGCAACTCGTCGCGCAAAGGAGTTGCGAGTGCCTGCGCGTATTGCCGTCACGAATGATCGAGGCGTTGCGCATGCCCTGAAATCATGCGGTTACTTCAGACACGGAACGCAACGGCTTATCGTGCGGTCACTAACCTCAAGAACTCTCGACGGAAACATTCATCTTCACTCTTCATGGCGCATTTCCTCGAAGGATGTGGACACGTTTTGAAGGGCTAGATGATGAATGCATCTGCGCCGTTGAAGATCATAAGTTTGGGCAATTGCTGGGAGCACGTGCATCCCGACGTCATTCGCGTCCCCACGCAATTCGCCGCTTACCCTTACTTCATGGTCTTCACGCCCTATCCCTTGACGGATGATCGTCTTGAGAATCCGACCATACGTGCAAGCGATAATGGCTTGGATTGGCAAAGGCTCGCCGAAACCCCTGATCCTCTCGTGTTGCCGCCGGATAATCCTGACATGCATCATGCAGATCCCGAACTTGTCTATGACTCAGGGCGCCTTCATCTTATCTATCTCACTATTCGCAGGAGCACTGATGAAGTTACTTTCAACACAATGAACTGCAAGGGTGATTTCCACTGGAGTAAACCACAGGTCATACACGAAGATGTGGGAGCAGTGTCCCCTACTTACCAGGTTAGTGAGGGCATTTGGGAGGAGTGGTTCATCCGCATGAACGCCAGCAAGAACTTGGTTCATTCTGAACTCGTTCATCGCGAAGGCTATAACCTCACCAATCTACGAAATGAGCGAGCATGTGACATTGAAATCCCACAACATGTTCCTTGGCATATCGACGTCTTGAAAGTCGAGGAGGCTTACGAAGCGCTCGTTGCCGCTTTCCCCAAGAAATACGATCCGACACGGACACGACTCTTTCATCTCTCCTCCAAAGACGGCCTCATGTTTAAACCGACCAGCAAGAATCCTGTCATGAAACCCTCTTTGTTTGGATGGGATAACCGTGCGATTTATCGGAGTAGTTTCCTAAGGGAGCAAGATGGATCATACCGGATATGGTACTCCGCGCTGTCGTGGGGATGTCACTGCGGCATTGGGTTCCTAGACGGATCAATTGATTCTTTGCATGAGAAGACTGTATCCCTTGATACGCATGCACCCGTACCTCGCTACGTTACCAGGTTCCCTGGCGAACTGAATGGTCGGTTGAGATATGAGTTGCGTCACCATCTTCCTTCACTGCTCTTATCACTTATACCGACTGCATTCTTCATGCACCGACAACGATAGCAATTGAGCCCCTCGGTCAGGACTTGTGCTGTTCTTTTCCCAGGTAATCCAAACGGCGGAAATGCTTTGACTCTCTATTCCTGCTTCTTTGAGAATCTGGAAATGTTTTTTCCCGGCGACGCTGTATGTAGGGCTCGATTTTCATGAGCCAGTCCTTGTACTTCAGTCGTTTTGCATCTTTCGATGGCAGTTTACTCCTTGATTTTGTCGCGGTGACACTTTCGTCATCGTTTATCGTCCATTTGATGAAGAGCGACTTTGCGCCTTGAAGCGGCGCCCAGTGTTCAGGAGACGACATGCGGAGCGGGTTACCCGATCGCTAGGGGATGAACGTCTGACTAACAGACAGACTCCCGTCGCGAAGCGGACCGATGCTGAAGCAGAGTTCAAATCGACCCCTCCCGTAGTGAGATGAAAGCTGTCTTCCGAGTTGGTATGGAGACCGCTGATGTGTATACCTCCCATAAATCGCCCATTCCACTGCGTCTCGACGTTCCAGATAATTAGCGCGGCGAATTTACAGTCCAAGTGAAGTATCCATCAAGGAAAGTCGAGATGGGAAAGCTCTCAGGACAGACTTGGATTGATATATACGATAACGAGGGAGAAGTAACTGTATTACGCGGATGATGAAACTGGGGCTTATTATCGTAGAACGTCGTCTTTGTCCGAAACATATTTTCGAGAGCATGCGAGAACTCCTAGGAACTCGGCGAACCCAGCAACTGCCCAGTAAGGAACGAACCGAACATTCTTTGTACCGACATTGCGGACGGTTTTGGAAAAAGCCACCAATAGCGGGTCGACAAGCACTGTGGGCTTTCTGTATTTGATGCCAAAGCGCGCTCTACCCATTCCACCACGAAACCTTCGTCTGGCGAATTCCAAGAACTCTCTTCTGTGATAATGATATGCAATAGCGGAAGACCCCCCAAGCAGATACCCATGCTTGAGCAAACGGGTTGAAATGTCAACGTCCTCGTAGCATTCTCTAAAAAACGGGTCGAAGGGGCATACTGTCAGAGCATCTCTCCGGAACAATGTTGCACTCGTGTCGAGTTGTTTCACCGGACCCACGCGATTGTAGTCCTGCAACCGTTGATCTTCCCCCCTCTGCCAGTAGCTTACGTTCTCAGCACTCAGCATTGATGCGTGAATTCCCGTCCAGCCATATCGCTCGAGTTCGCGGCGTAACGTACTGATACAACTCGGTGCTAGGACGACGTCACTATCGAGGAACATCACGAAATTCCCCTTGGCAGCTTCAACCCCTAGTTGCCTCGAATGGCCCATCGACCCACTTGGGTCAATGATTATCTTGATTCCATGCCGCCTTGCGATGTCGTGCGTGGAATCCTTTGATTGACCATCTACGATCAAGATTTCTCTTGGTTCTTGATTTATTGCGGAGCTGAGACATTTCTCGAGGGTTCGCTGCGAATTCTTTGTCAGTATGACGACGGACACGTCGGAGGTGTTACCTTTGGTCATGCAATTTCACCGCAGCTTTCCTATTTCCGAGTTACTTCACCAGTCACCTAAGGTCGCTTTATTCGTGACACAGACCAGCCCATTTCACCCAATCCAAAGTTCTTCGTGAGCCCTCGACGAACATCGAGCGTGGTTTCCATTGGAGGGCGGTCCTAGCCATTTTAGCGGAGAGCACTGTATGACAGGTTGCGATCTCATAGAGAGATTTGTCCATTGTTTGATATTTGACGAGTGCCGCGCTTGGATCACCTAGGGAAATTTGTTTGGCTGACGTTAGATCGGTCACTAACTCTGCTCTCTTCTGGCCCTTCACTAGTTTCGAGCCCAGCACTAGGATCACTGGGACTCTTGCCAGTAGAACCGCAAATTCGCGTGATCTGAGGACGCTTAGACACGCGGTCAACGAATCAGAACAAAGCAGAAGCATTTTCTTCAGTCGCAGGACGCCTAAACTTCCGTTAGGAAGAGTCTTAGCCGGTGTGTTGCACATATTGGACAATTGCATGACATAATCGCGCCATGAAATGATTTCTTGGTCATTGTTAATTATCAGCGCTTTGCCATTGGCTTTGTCGGACTCGATTGCGCATAATATTGCGTCAACGACATCATCGACATATACGAGATTTGCGACTGCAGCACCGTTAACTAGAGTTGCGCTTTCATGCATTAGGCGATGAACGATGTTGATTACCCACTCAACAGAGTAGGGACCATAAATGAGCGTGGGTCTTAGGATAACTACTGGGACTTGGTGAGCATGGTCCATGACAAGTTTCTCTGAGGCCATCTTGCCTTTGACGTATGCGGTGCTGGATCTCTTGGACTTGAATCCGCAGGACTCATCGATCAAGTCGCTATCGTGCTTAAACCCGTGGACCGCGGCGCTACTTAGATGGATTAATTTCCGGACAGCGTTTTTCTGCGCTGCTTCTAGCAGGTTCTCTATACCGCGGCTGTATAGAGCCATCTGCGTCCTTGAATCACCAGATGTGTCCTTAGCACAGTTGATTACGATATCACAACCTGCAACGGCCTTCATGACTTGGTCTCTGTCCAGCAGGTCACAGTCGAATAGTTCAACCGGGAGCCTGGCGAGTCTGACCGCTCGCTGGGGTCTATGAACTGTTGCTCTAACACTGAGATTCAGACTCAGACTTAGTTTCTCGACCAATCTCGTGCCAAGAAAACCTGAGGCACCAACGACAAGAATTTTCTTATCAGGTAAGTTTACTCGTCTTACGTCTAGTGGGGTGGAATTCTCCCACGGGTAAGTCAAGTTCCGTCGATTGGCATAGCATTCTTCAACGAACTGAAGACTGTGAAGGGAGTCTTCACCTGCAAGGCGTTTGTCGTTGGTCTTGTTTATGAAAGACCTTATCTGATCTGTAAAATAGGACGCATATGATCGCGTCCCGGTTTTTCCAATCCTTTGGCACAACTCACCTATGCGCAGATAGACGCCTGTCAGATCTGACTGACGAACTTCCAAGGAACATTGATCGCCTATGACAACCAGCTTGTTGGCCAAATTCCTAGTGTAACTTAGTTTTGCCGAGCATGGAATTTCATTTTGATTCCAACTGATTAGAGATTCTATCTCACAGTTTGACTCTATCCCAGCAAGGCCGTCATCTCTGTATGAGAGCAGTCTCAGATCACTACCAAACAACCATATTAGAAGATCAATCGAGTGAATTCCGACGTCAATTAGTACGCCACCCCCTGAGAATTCTTTGCGGAGGAAGTTCGAGGATTTGAAAGGCCAAGTAATGGGATGCCCTTCTTCATACTCGATTTCCTTAATCTTTCCAAGGACCCCGCGTTCCAAGATCGTGCGCGCTATCCCGTAGCTGTCGAATTGACGTCTGACCAGATTCACAGCCAGACGAGCACCAGAGCGTTTGCTCGCGGCAATCATTTCAATTGCGTGCGGGCTGTTGTCGGCAATCGGCTTTTCGCATAGAACATCGCGACCTGCCTTTAAGAAATCGATTGAGACCTTGGAGTGCAAGTAATTGGGAACCGCCACTATTGCTGCTTCGACCTTCGCTACTATGTCTCCGTAGTCTCTTGCAGCATTTCCGTGTCCGTATTGTTTGCATGCTTCGTCTGCGGCAGCAAGGTTCGGATCCACAAACCATTCGACCGTGCAGTCGGGAATCTGGCCAAGTGCCGGAATGATATACTGTTGACTCACTGCTCCGCAACCAACAAGAGCGACTTTGACCACCAGAGTTGTCATCCTTCCGCGCGTGGATACTGATTATCGGTTTCCATGATTAGCCGGGTCAGGTTCCGCCCGGAGTCAACCGCTCCCATGGCAATCCGCAGACATTTCAGGTGTGAACCTTATGAACGTAATTGGACACGTCGATCACGTATAATTGCCTGGTGCCCTCATGAATCGAGTCGAAGCATATCTGCGTACCCGGTCTATCCCATCGAGGGTGGAGATCGCAACGAATCTCCTTAGTGAACGTGGGCGATGAGTAGAATCGTCCGAGGATGATTTGCGGACCATTCTCCCAACGGAATAGTTTCAGTGTACGATGGTTTGTCCTGTCTGGGTATGTATCTGTAACAATCCATTCTCTGTCGGGAGAGAAACTACAATGTCCATCTTCCGTAAGAACCCCGTCGGCAATTGATCTCCACTGATCTTTGGCAACGAGATAGAAGTTTGAGTGATCGCCCCTCTTAGCCCACATGAGAATTTCGCTAGGGCTACGCCAATCATAATGTGATACATTCCCAAACCCAGTAAGACACTGCAGGTCCGATCCGTCGGTTTTCGCAGTGAACATAATTGCTCCCCCTCTCTCTAGTTTCTTGAGTTTCCATATCCTCATCCATTTCGGAAAGAGTGGACCCGACCACTGAATGAGAAATGCAAATCGACTATCATCGGTGTTGTAAGCTACGTGATTAAAACAAACTGGATATTTCTTCATCTCTTCTATTCTTCCTCCAAGAGTAGCGAAGACATCTGCTAAAGAGACCACAGGCCACTGCTCATCGCTTTCCAAATCAATCGAGTAGATGCTCTCTTCCAGAGGATGAAGTTTTCCGGCGTATACATCATCTACGCCTGCATAACCGTAATCTCTCCTCACCCCCCATTGCAGACGACTAAAGTTTAGACTTAAGGCACGCTTGCCGCTTTTGCTGATTGCCGCAATGGGGCGCGTCAACGTTCGATGTTCCCTCGTGTGCACGTTCAGAATAACTGACATGAAGCAATTCGCTTGACGATCGTTAAAGATGATTTCCGACTTTGGTGCTGTAGGCAACCAATGCATCATTGATGCTTGTTGAAAGTTCCATGCACGTGTGTCCGCCAATGGGATGAACCTTCCGCTTGAACATTCGACAACACCCACAGTCGCCTTGTCTTCTGGACTGGGCATATGATCCTGAAATGGAACTTCCAAACAGAGCAGATATGTTCCGTCTGCATTCCATGGCTGAATTGCATAATACCCGAAGAAGTGGTTCATTGGGCCAGATGTAACTGCTCGAACAATGGGATCATTACGCGTCGACATGATGCTATTCCAAACAAACTGCTCTAATAAAATGAGGATTCATGTAACCGTCTATATATATTGAGTAGTCTACCCGCCATCGTTTCCCGGTTGAAACCCTTTGTCATACTGCAATACTCCTCGGGGTTCAGTGCATGATCTAGGCCGTTCTTCATGGCATCCTCATTCATCTTGGACGTGATAGCGGCGTTTACCTGTACGACATCAATTGGGATAGCAGCAGAATCGATTGCTTGCAGTGTGTGGTCCCACGTGACAGAGGCCGTGCCCAGTGACTCCTTCCAAACATTCTTGGCTTGATATTTATTGGGACCTCGCTTATCCTTGCTCCTTGCCTCCACGCTTCGAGAACTAGGCTTCCACAGAGGCAGAACCCCCAAAGTGAAATCTGATGCGCCAAGTCTTTTCTAAACGCCCTGAAACCTGTCCCAACGTCCTCGCATCTCACACGAAGGCGGGTAATGTGAGATATGACACATTCTGATAGAGGGGGGCATTGATCCCTCTTGCCCAAAACAAGGTCGGCAAGATCTCTAATGACAGGCTCAACGATAACTGGAATTTCAGACGGGTTGTGCTGGCCATCGGCATCCAGCGTGACAATGATGTCTCCACACGCCGACCTAAGACCTAGTTCAGTACTCCGTACAATTCCCATTTGCAAATTGTTATGAATCACGCGAGCTCCGGCAGCCATTGAAACGGCGGAGGTCGAATCTGTGCTTCCGTCATCAATTACAATGACCTCTGTGCAATACTGCTTACAACATCGAACTACATCGCCGACGGTCCGTGCTTCGTTGTTCGCTGGAATTACAGCAGATATCCTCACCGTCTCACCATCGAGAGCTCCTGCTTGTCAAGACACTTTGCCGTAATTGTGTTTCTCCGCCTTCCCGCAGTCAAGTCGATACAAAGAGAGTGTGGAGGCGAGGTATTCCTGTGTTTGGCGGCTGGATCACGAGCCTCACCAAGTCTCTTGTAGACCTCTACCAAACCTTTGCGTGCTTGAAATGAAAGCGATTTGGCTTTCTTGAGAACTTTCGACCGCGATCTCTCTCGCTTTTGTCAAGTTGCTGTATACTGTGCTTTGGCCCATTCTGGAGCTTCCCCTCCGCCACTTGTCTGATCAATTACCCTGGTACATGACGAGCATGATGTAGGTTCCAACGAGGGAAATAGCATGGATGCTTGAGCATGAAATTCTGTTGATTGCTCTTAACCAGAAGGAGTTTCGTCGCTCAGCACTTTGGCCTTCAATCCTTTAATGTAAATCGAAAGACCTTGTTCGAACGAGGTTTGTGGCGCCCAACCAAGCACAGATTTTGCCTTCTCGATATTGGTCCTGACGCCAGCAAAATCACCAGGCCTTGGAGGTTCGTGCTTGATTGGAAAGGCACCTAATTTCTTTGTGAGCATTTCAACGATGCTTGATATGGTGACGAATTCCGTGCCTGCGATGTTAATGATTTGTTTGCTCGCAGCCTGATTTATGGCCAAGTAATGTGCCTCTGCTAGATCAGTTACGAAGACCCAGCAGCGGCCTTGCTTTCCGTCACCAAAGATGGTGATCGGCTCTTTGTTCATGGCCCTTCTGACAAATGCAGCTATCGCCATGTTCCCTCGCATTCTTGGACCGTACGGTATGTCATACCGCAATATTGTGTAGGGCAAGGAATGCGTCTGCCCCCAGGAGCAGACAAGGTGTTCTTGACCAATCTTTGTCTTAGTGTAGAGATCGCCAGGTATTGGCAATGGTGTGTCCTCAGTTACGGCCTCACTTGCCTTACCATACACCCAGACGCTTGAAGCCAGAATGAACCGTTCCACTTCACGGCCAGAGCAGGCTTGAAGCAGTTTCAGCGTACCGAGTTCGTTCACGCTAAGACAAAGCTGAGGATCTGTTGAGGCCACGTTGACATCTGCCACCGCTGCAAGGTGAAAGACTGTTTCGACGTCCTGCAACGCTTCGTAAACATCATCATTCGAGAGGAGGTCTCCTTGGAACCAGTCCACATCAGGTCGGAGTGGTCGCGTTTTATCCAGTACCCTCACAGTAAGCCCCTTGGCAACCAAGGTGTCCGTCACATGACTACCGATAAAGCCTGACCCACCCGTGACTAGGACAACCAAGGTTCAGTCAACCCATTAGCTTACTCAACTGTTCTTGGGTCACATCAATTACCGTATTAACTTCTTGGCTCGTCATCTGACTGAAAATTGGTGGATTCACCATTCGTTGACATAGGTCGTCAGCGGTCTCAAAACGAGCTCCGTGTTGTAGATAGCTCTTGAAGGCGGGTTGCATATGCAAAGGAGGCCAGTAGACTTCTCCACCGTAGATCACTCCTCGTTTTCTGCAATTTGCCTTGAACTCGTCTCTGTTGATGTTCTTAGGAAGAAGGTACGTGTATTTGTAGTAGTTGTTCAATTGATTTGGAGGGGTCACCACACGTTCAATTCCTAGCTTCTCAAGGGTCATGTCGTACGCCTTTGCAATCGCATTCCGCTTTTGAATGAAGTCGGAAAGGTGGCGAAGTTGCACTAGGCCGGTGGCGGCGCAGATTTCCGGCATTCGCCAATTGTATCCTAAACGAACGATTCGATTGCTACTGAAACTTTCCTTGCCCTGATCTCTCATAATTCGAGAGAACTCGGCGACTTCTTCATTGTTCGTGGTTATCATGCCACCTTCCCCAGATGTGATTATTTTAGTTGGATAGAAGCTGAAAGCTCCGGCCGACCCCAAAGTACCTGCTTTTTTGTTTCCAATCATAGAACCATGGGCGTGTGCCGCGTCTTCTACCAGGAACAAGCCTTTCTTGTCACACAGTTCTCGTATGCCTTCAATATCAGGACAGATTAGGCCTCCTATATGCACGGCGATAACCCCTTTTGTATTGGGAGTTAGAGCCCGTCTTACAATATCTGAGTCAATCGTTAGGCCGTCACGACTGACATCCGTTATGATTGGCGTTCCACCGGCAAACACTACGGCCGCGGCGGTGGCACCGAAAGTATTCGTAGGAAGTATGACTTCACCGGCGCTCTTCAAACCCAATGCGCGAAGAGCGATCTCAAGTGCACTGGTTCCTGAGTTCACAGCCACTGCGTGTGGTGCGTTGACGAATTTCGCGAACTCGCTTTCAAATTTCTTCGTATACGCGCCGAGTGTAAGCATACCTGAGGCAAGTATCTGCTCCAGATCCCCCTTGAGTTCATCTATGTCAGTTTGTGGGAAGAATGGCTTCGCTGGGGGTATGAGATTCTGAGCTTGGGGTCTTGCTGATTCTTGAACCAATGAGCCAACCCTTGCTATACATCGGCCGTGCGCTAGAAAAGCTGATCGTTATCGTGTATACTAGAAGGCGCGCTGGGTTTTTCCAGCGCCGCGTTCAAGAGTTTGCGAGGTATCTTCATCCGGTGCTCTGCTAGCAAGCAAGTCATAAACGGCCTTCTCTAGCACTTGGGAATTAACCCTCCAATCCGCTCTGTTCTTCGCAACTTGAAGGTTCCCCTTTCCCATATGCGATCTCAGCTCTTCGTCGCGAAGAACCGTGATGAGATATTTGGCAAGAGTCACGCTATCTCCAGGATTCACCAGGAAGCCATTCTCTCCGTGAACAACCCATTCCTCATTCGCTGGTATTCTGGTCACCACGACCGGCAACCCACATGCCATTGCCTCCATAAGGGAGGCAGACGAACCATCTGAAAACGAAGTGGAGACATACACATCGGCTGCGTTGAGAATTTCAGGAAGCAGGTGATTTGCGACGTTTCCCATGAATTCAACTTGATTCCCAATCCCGAGACGCCGTACGAGAGACTTGTGGTATTCGAGCAGGGGACCATCTCCAATCACAAGCAGCTTCACATCGTTCATTCTAGCAAGAACAAGCGGCATCGCTCGGATTAGGTACTCAACACCGTAGATGGGGAGCTGTCTCCTGGTACTTACTACTATCTTCTCGTGCAACCGGCCGAAGTGTGCCCTTACTCGTTTTGTTTTCTTGTGTCTGAAATGGTGGAGGTCTATCCCCCACGGGAAGCAGTATATCTTCGACGATCTGCAGCCCATACTCAGAATCGCTCTTCTTTGGATCTCACTGTCCACTATCACGCCATCTGCCACCCGAAGCGTGAAGCGAGCGAGCACTCGCAGAATCAGCGACCTTTTTGCCTCGACAAGAATATCACTACCCCACGCCACGGCCAAGAAGGGATGATAGCCTGCAAGGGCACAATAGAGACCGCTATCCCGGGTGATCCAGTTTCCGATCACAATATTCGGACGGAGAGTGCGCACTAGAAAAGCAACACCCATGGCGCGTTCCAAGATTTCGAGAAGAAATCTTACAGGTAGCGGAACATATCTCGGAAGAGGCAAATCACGAAGGTGGACCAGAGTTGTACCTTCCGGAGCGATTTTCTCCCCCGACTGCTTGTCAGAACGACTGAATACAGCCACAATGACATCGTGCTTCCTTGACATTATCTCCAAGAAACGATATTCGAAAGGACTAAAGCACGGCGGACCCGATGCAATTAGCTCACTACCTTGTCTTGATCTACAATGATAGAAATACAGAATCTTGTCTCTTGATCTTGTTGCCGAAGAATGGCTTGCAATGTCTTTCTTAGACATGACTGAGTACGTCCTAGTGGATCAGGCCCTATGCGGACACCCTTCTCGTAAGAATCACAGCTGGGAGAAGGATTTATAGACTTTCAAGACGCGCGCAATCCTCGATTGAGTCTTTATCGATTAGTGAGAGCGCAGTTTTCCAAACGGCGTTCTGCCTATCCATGACCGAGTAGTATAGGTATATTGTGTCATTTCTAACGATAGGGCACGGTGTATCGAACCGAGCTGGCTTTTTGCATTCAGAATTTCTTTTCCCTCGGACGGGCCATCAACAAGCACTGACTGAATCCACGCATTTTCTAAATATGCGCCTCTGTTGGCAGCAATCCGTATGTATGGATGAAAAGGAAAACCGACCGAGGCTGTTCCCATAGCAGGGACTAGGAAGTGGGTATCATTGAGAAGCGCTGCTGCAGCGTCATGATAGAAGCACGATATTCCAAGCGTGGCGGTCATCGAAGCACCATCTAGGTCAAGATGTCCGGACAGTGTGCTGTCAATGCATCTGAAATGCACTTGGCAATTACTCTATGACCAAATGGTGTGTAGTGCCAGTCTGCCGGAAAACAGCACTTCTTCTGGTCACTGCGTGACAAGTGTTTGAAGTATGGCAGTAGATCTAGCACAAAGCAGGATTCGGCCGGATTCTGAAGTGCACTAAATCGCTCCATGTATGTCGGAGAGAGATTACCGATGAAGTGATAAGGGTTCGGGAGAGGAAAGATAAAGACGATCTTCCCGCGAACTTGATCAATAAATCTCTCAATTATCGCACGCAGCAATTGCCAACCTGCACTCTTCTCGTCGTCGTAGCCATTAAACGGTCGTCCGAGAGCAAAAGAAATTCTCTGGACAGTATTTGAGCGTCGCATCCATTCCGGCATGATCAGAGAAGTCCGGAGAGCTAGCAGTCGCAAGAACCCTCCTCGTTTGAAGGCCTCTTGTTCTGAAATCGGTTCATTGGGAACTGGTTGATTGTGTATGACGAGTCTACCGGTCTCAAGCGTAAAGTATGGCTTCGGTCTGTACCAAATCGTGTTGGTGCCCGGTTCCCTGGTTGGCAGCACATCAAGTTGGACTCGCTGAATATCTCCGACATAGACAGCCAAAATGTAAACATCAGCCTCAAAGGGCTTGGCCAATGTCTCATAGACCAGCAGTTGCTGATCCGTCCCGCTTCCCGGGAGGCCGAAGTTAAGCACATCCAAATTAGGGTAGGATTTCTCTAGGAGATCACAGAAGCGAGCAGAATTCTCGACGCCATCGCCGGCGATGTATGAGTCACCTAATAGTACAATCCGGTGCCTCCCATTTTCCCGCGCAGTTGAGTATTCTCGATCTGAGCGCATGCCAAGCGAATTGGTCTGTAACAGGTAGGGCCCGCCTTCGTGTGGAACCATCCCCTTAAGATTCTGAATGAACCACCAACCGATTACTGGGTGATAGGCGACGCGTTGTCTATGCCTACGTCTCATTATATTCATGGTGCTATTCACGAAATCTAGCTTGATGTGTCTCTCGCATTATCGTTTCGTGTCGGTTCGATTTTTCTCTGAATACGGGAAAGCAAGGGTTTTGATATCCGCGCCCGTGACCAACATCATTGCTCCCTGGAATTAGACTCAGTTTCCCTCATCGATTGGATTCCTCTGCACGGATCTCCACACAATTTGTTTTCTATAGGATAAGAGTAGCCCTACTAGGAGATAGCATTGATGCACGACAAGGCTCCATAGTAGATTCAGCTTACCAATTTTCAATTTACTTCCGGCATACAGCGTAAGTAAGATTAGTGCTGCCCCGACAACCCAGTATACCGACACACCTACCAGCGTTACCAAAATCGCTACAAATCCCACCAAGGACAATACTGGAGTAACGGTCATCATGAGCATACGAAGGGGAAAGATGAGATTGCCGAAGGCGCCGCATTTCTCACTAAAGAGCAAATCCTGATTCGAGCGAGCGGATTGGATCATTCTTGCGGCCCTTCGAGTTTTCTGTCGAACCTGTTCGCGAAGGTTCTCAGCAATGTGTTCATAGAAGAAAATGGTGGGTACGCATATGAACCGAAAACCTTGGCGAATGATCGATAGCGAAATATTTCCATCACTTGAACCATATGGAGGCATCGTCGGAAACATTGACTTTCTTGCAAGCAGGAATGTGGTATACCCTGGAAATGTAGAGTGAAGAGCACTTTCAGCGACAAACATTGCGTTATCCCAAAAATCTCTGTATGATTTCTCAATCTGGACTGCGGTCGTCTTCCCCAGTGACATCGGCATCATTCTTGCCGTGACGCCTCCGACGTCTCTAAACGCGGTTAGAATCTTGACCGCCTTCAGAAGTGCATCGTGATCAACCATCGCATCAGAATCAGTTGTCGCAATTAGATCTCCCGTCGATTCCCGCAATCCCGCATTATAGCATCCATTGACTCCGGTTCTCTCGTTATTACTAACAACCTTTCCGGGAAGACGTAGTTCCTTGAGCATACGTTCCGCGATCGCACGAGTATGATCGGTCGAAGAATCATCAATCAATATTACTTCGAATTTTGATAAAGGATATTCCATCATCGCAACATCTCGTAGCTTGGATTCGATTACTTCCTCTTCATTGTAGGCGGGGATGAGTATCGAAATCTTTGGTAGCGCATTACTGTCGAGAATTCGACTCATGACCTGAGCTAATTGCCGAAGATATTCGGACTTCTTGGGGGTTCTTACTACCATGAAAAAATAAGCCCCATAGATAGTCACGACTATTACGAAGCATATTCCTGCGACAAATTCAGCTAATAGTATTGGAGTCAAGTCTATGTGCTCAGTTCATAGTTGCGCTAAGGTCGTTCCAGTAAGACTCTGGCGTGCCTACGTCTATCCGCGTTTCGTGAGATCAAGCTCCACGGCATAGATTTTGCCTCCGTCGCTGAGTTATCTAGGGCGTTTTCAAGTGATGTTGTTGCGGTCAGGCCGTCTTTTCGAAGTTGATCGACCCTTGCTGTCGAGATGTCGTAGAATTTGAGTTCATGCTCGAGCTGTAGCAGGCCTCTTCCAACGCATGTTCCTACTACACCGGCGCCTAGTATGCTGACCTTAGTCACTGTAAGCGCCTCTTTCCGACAACGTGCTGGTGTGAGGTTGATTCTTGAACCATGCCTCGGAGTTTCGCAAATGTGTCCCGAGCATGCTCCTCAGATGATACCCCTACAGCTACACCAAAGAGTTTTGTCAGGCCAGAGATGTAGCTGACGGCTTCATCCAACTTCGAGTAGCCTCCTGCCATGATGCTCATTGCTATAACGTCGCCTCCATCTAGAGCCGAGAGGCAGTCTTCGCACGATTGCCGTGATTGACTCATCTGGTATCCGATACTATTGAAAGGCGTCATGATGGTCATGTCTTTCAACGCTAGTCCTGCTTGTCGGAAGACCTCCACAAATCGGACAAGGTTGTACGTGACAAATCCCGGGCTAGCATGATAGCTTTCCCGTATGTGTTGTGCAAACGCGCCCAACATACGTACGTTACGGAGCCCTAAGCAGAGATCAGTAACCACCTCATGTAACAGGACGCTTCGGATGTTACTGTTTTCTGGCTTGACGTTGAGGTAGGGTTGCAATTCCAAGTCAAGGTATGATTTCATCAACCCGATTGGGTCCAATCTCAATGCAGAAAAACCGGTCTCGAGTACACTCCTTGCCCTATCCAAGACAGGTAGCTTGCTCAAAGTCTCGTTGACGAGGCCTCTCATGCCTTTCTCATTAGCGAGCCGGACGTAACCCTGTGCATACGGCAACACAGGGTACAATTCAAATTCATCCTTCAAAATGTCTGATTGCTTCAGCTCAGCTAAGATCTGTAGGTTAATGGAGTGCGTCGAGAACGTGTATCCTGAAGCCCCAGCTTCGGCCGCAGCCTCAATTATATTCACAATCGAAGCTACATCCAGCTTTTCCGCTCTTTCTCTCGCCCTATCCTGGGAGAGGTGACTGACGCCTATGAAACTGTTGTCTCCAACAAGAAGAGTCTTCAGAATGTTGTCCCCTTACGTTGCGTTTGCAAGAATTCTGTCAATGAGGGCGTTGACCTTAGCGGCCTGAACGAAATTCGAATCAGGGGAGACTTGAGTGCGAACAGCTTCGAGAAAAGCGACGTCTTCCAAAGCATATTCTGGATCGGTGAGAAGAAATGGTGTTGAAACTTGGAAAGACTGCCGATTATAAGTGCGGCTTCCGCCGCGACTGTTTTGCTGGCCCGATGAAACCTTGACAAAATCGTCAGTAACTGTCATTATGCCATCTTTCCCGTAGATCTGAAGCAGTAGTTCTGGGAGTCGGTAGCTACTCAGGCTCCAGCAGATATCCATGTGCCCTTGCAATCCCGAAGCGTAGGAGAAGAGTGCGTGAACGTAGTCGTCGACGGAGCTAGAGTAGATTTTTTTCTTCACTGCCAGTACAGAGGCGGGTTCCCCGAAGAACCATATTAGAGTGTCCAACAAGTGTGGGGCGGAATCGAGCAGGACTCCACCCGAACGCTTCTTCGACCTCCATCCACTTCCTTCGCGAAGTACGTCCGAGGACAGGAAGTATGACCTGAAAAAGATGGGCTCTCCGACGGCGTTCTCCGTTAACAAGCTGCTTGCCTTCTGAAAAATCGGAGAGAACCGCCGTTGAAATCCGACCATATTTACCCCGGAGGAATGGCTTGCGGCTTCGCACGCTGCCTTTGCTTCATTGTAGGAAGACGCGAGCGGTTTTTCGACAAACATATTCAAGTTTGATTTCACCCGAAAGGATTCATTGATTATGGGAACGTGGGCGTCAATAGGCGTTGTCACGAAGAGGGTGTCTGGGTCCTCTTCCAAAATCATTTTGTCGACATCCCTGTAGACCGATATTTCTTTCGGAAGCAGCGCTTTGGCGGCGGTGGAGAGAAAGAAGTCAGCCTCACAGACAGACGTGACCCTGGCGTCTGGGAGTGAATTGACAATGCCTGCATGGAGCAGCCCCATTTTCCCCAGGCCAATAACACTGATCTTCATTCGATTATCCCCTTACGGAGGGCAACGCCGGAACAAGTCGCTGTTGTTTCAATTATGGATTACCTGAAGGCTTCAATCCGGAGAACAGCTCGCCTAGTATCGTCTTCGCGATACTTAGACTATCACGAAAACCACGCAGCTTAGAGTTCCCGTGGCGCCTCTTTAGTTCGATGCTGGGGGTTTCTACAACTTTCAGGCCAAGCTTCCTTGCCTTGATGCAGATTTCTGTTTCGATCTGAAATTTCTTCGATTCCAATAGTGGCACCAGTTTCCGCACCGCATCCCGCCTAAAGGCCATGAATCCGTAGCATAGGTCCGTGTATTCTCCAGACCAAGCGTGGTTCACTACGGAGATGAAGACCTTGTTGCCGATCTTGCGGATGAAGCTGAGGTCGGTTGATCCGCCTCCCTTTAGAAAACGAGATCCCTTCGCTATGTCTGCCCCATTTGCGATGGCCCCAATAAGTGCAGGAATCTCTTCGGGTCGATTAGAGCCATCTGCGTCCATAATTACAACTATGTCGCTGGCATGGTCGCCCTCGAATGCCTGGCGTAGGGCATCTCCCTTTCCAGTCCCTTTTTGGAGTATGATACTGGCACCTAGCGCGGTGGCGGCATCGACGGTTGCATCCACGCTGCCTCCATCAACCACCGTGATCTCAGCCATATTCGGGACGATTGCCGCTAAATTCTTCAGCAGGGCTGCGATGTTCTCCGCTTCGTTTAGTGCAGGTATTAGTAGAGATACACGAGCCATGTGCCGTTGTTCGAGCAGTGTTATGAGCTTCAAGCTGGCTAGAAGCGTAAATGTCTGCTGTCTGGTGAAGGTAGCCGAATCTAACCTCAGATCTGGGATCGTATCCCTTGGTGACTCCCATTCATCCCGGATATTTTCGTAGTCCGCAATGAATTGTAAGCCTGTGGGGGTCACTTCATACGCCGCTCGCAATCCATCGGTTGACACGATTTTTCTGATAAGCCCCATTTTCAGAAGATGGGAGAGGAGTGCGCTATTGACTTCTGCTTCCTTTACCTCGGCGCTTTGAATGGGCATTTCCGCAGAACTTTCCACAATCATGGCTGTGAGTTAACCCCCAAATAGAAAACGTAGGCGGCGTCATGCAACCATTCTCTCACTTGAGGAGCCCAATCGAAAACCCCGCCCCGATTGTTATAATTCAGCAGGAGTCTGGCTCTTTCTTTGCCGGCGGCTGTGATGCGGCTCCGAATGCTTCCATGCAGATGTCGCATTATCTCTAGAACCTGCGTAACTAATCCCCTGTTTACGATACATCCCCGTACCTTTGCGATCCAGAGAGCGCATCGGTACAGCGCCTTCTCCGCAGAACCAATCAGGAACCAGCGGCCGCTTCTGAGGCTTTTGCGCCATAATGTGGATAGAATACCGAAGCCAATTGAAGAAGTGCCTTCAGAGAGCGTTTCGCTCGGTGATCTCCGCGGTCGGGTCATGAAACTTGAGGCTGTTGAGTTAGGAACAGACCTCATTTTTCAATCAGCAGGAGTGTCACCGCTGCAATCTGCTTATGTGGTTTTGCGAACTTCCCTCTGTAATCCTGAACTAGAACAAATGCCATCGATTTCTAGCTTCAAACAGCAATCCGTCTATAAAGGGAATCAGACAACTACGACCGATTGAAATATGCTCGGAGCACTGTACCGGCCTGCATTGACCCACCAACTGCGGCCCACATCCGGTTCAATGGAATTTACAAGTGGTCAGGGACGAGGGACCTTTGGTGCTCCAGGGGACGCTGGAGTTGGCGGATCAATCCAGCGGAACGTAAGTATCCAATAATGCATTCGAATCACATCATAATGGATTGTCTGGGTTTGCAGGAGCTAAAATGCGAGGCATGCGGTAATCGCCCAGCAATGAGTAACGACATCCTCTGCCGAGAATGCTCTGAAAAGTATGCGGCCCTCCTGCAGTCAGCTAGGAGTAAGACAGGTGAAATTTTCCGCACCATGGCCGGCTCAACGGAACAGGAAATTGTCACCCTGTCCGACTGGAACGCTGGCCAGGGCACTCAGACTTTACTTAGACATCCCATCTCAGAGAATCTGCCCGAACTCATTCATGAACAGATCCCTCTCCAGCCCAAGCATTTCGCCCAACTGGTCGGTTACCTCCTTCTAGGGTTCGGGTTCGTTGCTCTCACGGCTTCAATCTTGGTTGCATCAACTATCTTGACCTTTATCGGTCTCGGCCTGGTCTTCTGGGGAGTGCTCACATTCTTCGTTCAGCCGCAGAAATATGTGAGGTCCGATTTGATGAATGCGACGGCAATGTCGACGCTGAGTACTATTGACAGAATAATGATCGGGTTAGGTTACCGCGAGCAGGGCGTCTATATTCCCGTAGGTAAGGAGAAGACGGTCGTTTTCGTTCCGTCTGAGCCTTTCTCAAGAATACCTGAGGGCGCCGCCATTGAAGGGAAGACCTTTCTCAGTAACCCTCAAGGCATGCTAGTCGCTCCACCCGGTCTTGCACTTGCAAGTTTGATTGAAAAGAAGCTTGACTTCACACTAAGGAATGCAGGAGTTGAAGCACTAGTGCGTGCCCTCCCGAAGGCGTTGGTGGAGGATCTTGAGATTTCTCGAGATGTTGAAATCCAAGTGGCAGGCGACAAAATCAAAATCAAACTCATTGATTCCATTTATGATGACTTTTGCAAGGAAATGCGCGAAACAAGTAGACGCTGTGGGTTCGGGTGCCCCATGTGTAGTGCTCTAGCGTGTGTTATAGCCACTGCGTCTGGCAAACCAGTCATGGTTGAGGAAGAGGAGTCTTCGCACAAGGGAGAAACCTTATCGTCCTTCCAGTTGATTAACGAGCAGAGGTTGTAAGCTTCCACCAGAATGAGTCTGCGCAATGAGGCTACTCTCTCTTTCAACAATAATCATCCTCGCCCTTGCCATTCTACTGATTAGAATCGCTCCGGTGAGCGCTACAGTGCTAGTCTATGATCATGGGTTCGCGAAGGGAATCGAGTACGCTCCACGAAACGGTAACGTGATCCCGATCAACAAGACGTCAGTCTTCACTCAAGACGACCTTAGAGTCTACGCTTACGTGACCGTTGCCTTGTACAATGCCAGCTTTACGTGGCAATGGTTTGACCCTTCGGGGCAGTTGTATCTTAACCGCACGAATTTTGTGCAATGTCAGGCATCCCCGTGCACATTTGTTTTCTATTCATTTTTCGTGGCGGGTAGGCCTGCCGCGGCTAGGGCGGGCACTTGGAGGCTGGACCTACTGGCGGACGGTTACCGACTCTACTCTGATTACTTTTCAATACTCCCAGTCCTCACGCAAGATAACTACTGGAATTTCGGAATAACGCAGTCCGCGCCGCCAATTGTTCACGGAAACTTGACGGTGACAATCCACCCTAACAATCAGACCTGGCAGTATTATTCGATCTTTCTTCCTGGTGCTGTGAACATAACTGCCACCGACCTCGCGACGAACAGTCCATTGCAAGTAACGACCTTCGTCAACAGCAGTCGGATCATCGTTGACTTCGGGAAAGCGCAGTCCAACGGTTACATGTTTGTGATTAACTTCTACATGCTCTACGCGCTCGATGATCTTGGTGGATACGGTTCAGGGAATTTCGCTTTCACATGGCAGGAGTACTCATGGCAGAGGAGCAATGATTACCACACTATTCCAGAGAAGTTCACCATATCCCTGCCTCCGAATTCAACATTCGTAGATATCGTCGGCTCGAATGTTCTATCACTCAGTCCGCAAGTAAGTGGCGGCGGCGCACCTGTGGTATCCTTTGACTCCCCAGCTTCAACGACACACCGCTTTGGTTGGACAGTGTTCTATCACGATTACACCTATCGGAATTCCCACCCTAGTCCAACATCAAGTAGCAACGGCGGGTTAGCTTTGATCTCAAATCTGCCGATACCTATTCTTCCCTTGACTCTGGGCAGCGCGGGTCTGTGGACAGCGGTCATGTCAGTTTTCCTGCTAACCGCCTCCGAACTCCTATCACCCATCTATTCCAAAACGGGCGTGTTGATTAATCGTAAACGGCTTCGAATTGCAGCGCTTGTTCTCGTAAGCATTTTCATCATAACCACTGCCTATCAGATATTCGCGTCGCAGGCTCTCGTTTCCAAATAGAGCTCGTGGTTAGGCGGGTCTTAGATTCGCCTTGGGAAAAATAGTAACCCGAAGGCCGCGGCGCCGAGGAGGGCTAGGGAAAGGAGGACTTCTAGGAGGGGGGATTGTTGTGTAGGTTGAGTTGTGCTAACGGCTACTTTGGTCTCCTTGAGTGATTCAGGCGATACAGCTGGCGCAGACTGGGTAGGACCAGGGCTTGAGCTGCTGCTCGGTATCTGGTCTGAAGGTGAGCTTACCGGTGCCTTACCTGAAGAAGCATAAGTCCCAATTTGCGTGTCAGCACTTGGAAATATCCTGCCATTTTCGTCAGCGAGACTACCTGCCTGCACGAAAATTGTAATGCTTCCAGTTAGGGTTGCGGGTGGCGTGAACGTGTACGCATACGTTCCAGGGGCAGTCTGCTTCAATGATGCTGTCACAGTTGTGCATGACGCGGCGCATAACTCCAAGGTTACTGTACCGGAGTTTAGAACGGCTGGTTTGCCATCCGGGTAGTGCACAGTCAAGATACTAGAGTAGAGGCTAGGGGAGGCTAAAGCGGGAGAGCCCGTGGTGGTTCCAATCAATGGTGCAGCTATCGGATAATCTCCGCTGCCGAAGACCGAGGCTACGGGTAAGGCGAAAAGAACGAGTAGCGTTATGGCGGTTAGCTTCAGAGCCTTCATTCGCGTCGAGGAAGATGCGTTTCTTTCAGTATATATGGCATATGGTTGGCCGATACAGAGCAGGAGCCTACTGTGCTCCCACTGGTCCGAAAAGGCTGTGGGGGTCCAGGAGCAATGGGTAGAGGCTGCGGAAGGCGGCGTTAACCAAGAGAAGGATCAGAATCGCCGCAAGAAAGGTTCGCGCGGTCTGATACCTCGGAAACCTGAATTCAACCACTATGACCGCAACAACAACGCCCGTTAAGATTGCCAACCGAACGAGAGGGTCTTCGAAGAGGAACAGGCCCGCACTGACAGCAACCAACGCCAAAGAGGCGAGGTACGATTTCAGAGGCCATTTCTCTCCTAAGCTTGGGGTTTGCCACCGCTTCGAAATGTCCAGGCATTTCTCCAAGCCTAAAGCAAGGAGGATTGGAAGCGGTGAAACGTACAGCATTCGCCAGAGCCCCGTTTCGCTCAACCCGGGGTTGATGGGGTTGTATCCGGATGGGGCAACGAGGATTGACCCAATAAACCAAGTAACGATCCAGGCCACCACATAGTTTCTTGCCCCTCCCTGCCTTCCAGAAAGGCTGTAGACGCCGATTAGGCTGAGGAGAAGGAGGAGGGGCGGAATGAAAGGAGTCCAATTCACAAATAGCTCCTGCATCGCACCCCCGAAGGACAGCAGGCTACCTGGCTGGATAACTGGCGAAGCGTACAAGCCGACCGTGTTCAGCCAATCATACCTTAGATTGGGAAAGGCTTCGTAACCTAGTGCGCCCACTGGTAGGGCAATAATGATTGCTGCGAGCGCGCTTCGTATTGACCGGTCCTTCCATGAAGTGCGCCAAGAAACGGGGACGGTTATCAGCAGGGTTGCGGCGAAGACTCCCCAGGTCCATGGATGGATTACGAGGATAGTGAGAGAGATCAACCCTCCTGCAACGAATGTTATCAGGTTCCAGCTCCCGCTCTGAAAGTAGAGTGCGAGAAAGAGCATCCACAGCAAGTACGCAATCCAGTTGGCTTGAATTCCCGCGTAGATCCCAAGCGTCGTTGGCAACCAAAGCAGCGTGCATATTGCTGAAAGGATTGCAAGTTCATGATTCCACCCTCCCTTAAGGATCGCTAGGAAGACTGTTGAGGCTGTTGCGATGGCGAGAATTAGTGGAGCAAATTTCACGATTGAGAAGGCACTCATGCGCGTTGCAAGCTCTATGAGGTAAAGGAACCCAACGTACAATCCGTGTGTGTACGACGTAGCGAACGCTTGGTATAGTGTGAGGCTGGCTAGGGCGTTCAGCGGGTTCAGGTATCTCCAGTACGAATCGACGCCAACAATCCATGCCTGCCCCGCCAGGTACGGGTAGAAGAATATGATTATGGCTAGAATCGCGAACAGGTCCAGCGATGCAGCCAGCACTCTAACGTTAGGCTTGGTCTTAGCGGTTGGTTCATATCGAATAACTAATGGTTTGCGACGAAAACGTACTGTTAGGGGTACCCAGGAGAAGAGAAGCAGAAGCATCAGGCCGATGGCTAATGGAAAAAGCGAAAAGGTCAGGTTCAGTTCAAGCTCCTGAGATAGCAACCCCAACTGTCCGTGCGGGTTGAGCGCGGCACCGACCCAATAGTACAGGGACGACGACTCAATGAGAAGAAAAATGCTCAACGCAGGAGCCAAGACGTTACCTACTGCAAGTCCGCGCAGGTCAGACTTTGAAACGCTCAAAATGACACCGAAGGCAACGGTCGCGTAGAGTATCACAGCCGCATACTCTACGCCAAGAACCGTGAGTGATAAGGCAGCTATCCAGATTGTGAGAATCCCGATTAATCCCGACTTGGACAATTTTGATTTATTGAGTACAAGTATAGTCGGAACCGATACGCTCGATGCTAAGAAGAGGTAGAGGTCGTAGGTGGCTGATGTTAGAATCGTTTGCGTTACGTGCGGGTAGTATAGGTAGAATGGAACTTGAACCGAATTCAAAAGTACGAGTAGCCCTATTCCCAAGCTCACTCCGCTGATGCAACGCGATAGCTTCGCCGCGAACTCCATGTTCAGTGTTCGTAGGTTTTGTTCGCTTTGAAGCTATCGTTATCGGCGTGTAAGGGGGCATCAGCTCGCGACGCGTCAGGTGGAAGCGGCCGGGGGCTAATCCAAGGCGCCTGCAGAGGGGCGTCCCCTATTTTCTTCTCTCTCTTGGGGTTGACTGCCAGAGAAAGAAACTCAAAGCGGAAACTAGGAACGCCACTATGCCCGTAACGTCCACTCTCAAGTTGAAGGGGAAGATCCCTATGTGTGACATGGGCAAGGCCACCCAATCTGGGTGTATCATCTGTACCATGATCACGTAAGACCAGGTAAGTAAACCAAAGAGGAAAGTTGTGAGGAAAAGCGCGCGGCGAGTATCACGCCTAAGTTTCATGTTTGAGTCCCACCCGACCTGGTCAGAGTTGTTTCCCGCGTGCACTGCCCATGTGCGCGGCATAATATAATTGTAAACCCTACCGTTAGCGGTTAGGAAATTCAATCGTCGGTTCGGGCTTGTCGCGGCACGCAACGTTTTATGTTTAGAGAAGTCATTGAGGGCGAGCACACACTGAACTTCAGTGTTCGGTATTCCTTCTGGTCATCAAGGCTCCTTTATTTCGATTCCCAATTCGTCATAAATTGCGTCTGATTTTTCGAGTATGTCGACGTCGAAGGTTACGAAGGCGTCTATATCGTGCCCCCACTTACGGAGCCCGTCGGCGTACGCTAGGTGGACTAGGTCAAGCGTTTTGAGTTTGAGTGCGTGTGCGAGGCGGATACAATTGTGGTATTCAATGGGGACTGATAGAACGACCCCTGCCACCTTGATTCTTGATTGAGCTGGGACAGATGCAAGGAAGAAACCGGAATCTCGGATCATAAATTCCACAAGTGTTCTCACACGCCTTCTTGGGGGTTCTTGAAGCAATTCCGGTGGAGCCTCCATGTTGGAATCTATCCTGGAGATGACTGCGGCCAATTCGATTAGCGATACTGGGGAAGCTATCTTTCGGTCTATACTCTCCAGAAATGCTGTTGCCCTGCTGCTTAGTTTGTCAGTAGGGATGTATTTTGCGAGGATGACGTTCGTGTCGACATACGCCATCATCATTTCCTGCCCTCGGCGACGATTTCGAGAATGCTCCTCGTGGTTTTGAATGAGAGTGGGGTCTTTCCGGTTTTTCTCAGAGCAAGCAATTTGTTTACTAACCGTGTAACGTCTTCGTCTTGTCCCAATTTTTCCTTGAGGCCTTCAGCTAGTATCGCTCTGATAGCCTCGTTACGGCTTCGGTATGCTCCACGCTTTAGAAGTATGTTCAACTTGCGGACTTCATCATCGTCGAGCCTCACGGGTACTACAGTCAATTGCGTTCCGTATACAATTTGTATACGCCCAGTAAAAAGGATGCGATAAATATGGAGTTAGGACGCCATGCCGTGTTTTCCGGAATCTATTCCGATGAGGTATCCGCCTCTGTACCTCTGTTGCGTATGTATTGGGAGAGTAGGCTGTGGAGGAGTGCTTGCTGGGTCACCACCTCCTCGCCGAAAGGGTCAAGTCAACGCGCCTTCCGTTTCGCTTCCGGACATTTTCAACCACTTTGCCCGCCCCTAATTCGTACGGCATGGTACCGCAGACGCGGATCAAAACGCTTCAGTCTGAGAAATCTAAGGCCTGTCGAGTCCTTGTTTCCAGCGACCATGTGGAAGGTGGTGGATCCACCCATTGAGGGGTGGTGCCAAACGGTGCCAAACGAGGGCAACCCTCGGCTCATTTTACGCCTCGATCCCCCCATACGAAGCGATCTGCAGACCCGGGCCATGTCAAAGAGTGCAAGAGTGCGGGCACCGGCTCCACTGAAATCAACCGGGTATCCTGGCTCGGGTTATTCTTGCTAATTCCTTCTTCGCCGGATTAGGAGAGGAGCGAGGCAAAAGGCTGCTGTGAGGATTCCATAGTAGCCGTTGAATTCGGGTACTGGGGTTGTGGTTTGTCCGTAGCCGAGGAAGGTTCTGGCGTCCACCATCTTGTTTTGAACGTTGCTTGGAAGCGTAACAAAGGCTGGCGCGCTTCCCGATGCGAGCACGTGCACCGCGTACAAGTCGAGGGTTGAGAGCATTGGTGGGTCTAGGCGGGCTGCGGTTGCCATCGGGTCCATTATGTCGTGGCTGTCAAGTATGCTTCCCAAACCTAGAATTCGTCCCAGTTCGTGTGTAGCTAACCAGAACGCGTACTGGCGTGCGGTCAGGTTATTCGTCTGGGCCGCGGTAAAGACGGAGGGGTCGAGGTAGGTTTGGGTTGACCTAATGGAGGTGCGCGAGTTTGGCTCATAGTTGTAATTTGTCCATCCAACAGCTATCCCCGCGTACGCACTGGGCATTTGATAATTGACCTGCGCTGTGGCGGACCCGTCGTTGGCTTCAACAAACGTGTAAAGCGGGCCTGTTGAATTTTGCCAGAGCTGAGCCATATTCCACGCAACCGTCGCGTTCAACACAACATCGTGCGCCCATGCCGGGGACGGAGGGATTGAGATCTTGATTACGAGGGACGAAAACCTTCCGTTAATGGGAATCGATGGCTGGGCCGATACGTGCACTGGAACCAGAGTCATGACGAGTAGGGCGAAGGCAATAATGCAAGCCCAGTACCTTATTCGATGCAAGAACTATCTAGAAAAGAGAGGCCCATTCTTCTAGACATTAGGCTTCCGGACTCGGGTTCCCGATCGTGCGTGTTCCGCAGTTCGGGCACATGAAGTACCGAGCATGCCCATGCTGGTAATCGCTACCGACCTTCTTGCAGCTCGAGCATCTGAACCAGTAGAACTTAGTCGGCCTGGGAATGCCGCGAGTGAACGCAAATTGGCGGAAACCCAACCGAACTAAAAACCGTTTCACCGCAGTAGGCGCTTCACTCTCAGTGCGCTGGCCTTCCATGATACCGCTTCGTCTCTCGATGGTGTACCATTGCCGCTCAGAGCATCTATTACACTCAACCTCATTCTCGCCGATCACGCGGAGGCTTCTGCCGCCGCAGGCACTGCAGGCAACTCGCTCCGCCAACCTCCCACGCCCGCCGGGAATTAGTAATTCAGGTTGGCTTGTGGTCACTGAGCGGAGCAAGCTGACCACTTCGACTGGGGAAATTGTGCCAGCCTTCCGCCTAATCTGCAGCTCGGGGAAATGTTTGCTCTCCACGAACTCCCAGCGAACCAAGAAATCAACAACCCGCTTCAACGTCCCTTCGTCCAGTCCGGAAGCCTCCTCCAAGGCCTTAGCGGACTCCCACCTTCCTTCGGGAAGAACCGACCAAACGCTTTCCAGAATCATCGTCTCTTCGCCAGGTTAGGTCAGTTGGGAATTTTCGAGTTAAGCAAAACGGAGTCCGTATGCGTATTCCGGTTACGTACTTGCAACGATAGGGTGCTGCATATCGAGGCCTAAGCTCGCTGTAACCGGACTCTGAACCCAAACGTCACATAGACAACCAGGCATGTGATTTCTAGAACCGCATCTTAACGTCAATGAGCCCTCGCGATTAGTCAAGCTCCGTAAGCAACTGATCGTGAATAACGGACGCGGCCGATTTCAGTCCGTGACATTGTGAGCGTGTTTTCCTCTGCCCCTGCCGCCACCTTCAGTTCGCTTAACGATATCCATTCATTCTCGGACAGCGCTGACCTGCTTCGATCATCACTTTCTTCGCCGCCAACTTGGACAATCATTTTCGAGCAAACTGGGGAAGAAATTTCTAGAACTTTCGACTCAAGCAAAACGGAGTCCGTATGCGTATTCGGGTTACGTAGTTGAATGGATAACGATGAGGCCGCAAATCGAGGCCTAAGCTCCCTGTAACCGGACTATGAACCCAAACGTCACATAGACAACTAACTAATTTCTAGAACCGCGTCTTAACGTCAATGAGCCCTCGCGATTAGTCAAGCTCCGTAAGCAACTGATCGTGAATAACGGACGCGGCTGATTTCAGTCCGTGGCATTGTGAGGTGGCTAGAAGGGTATCTCGTTTCCAGGCTATTATTGGTCATTGACCAGATTTCGTTTGCGCATTCACTAGGTCTTGGTGTGGGGCGTGCTCACCGTCGCGACCTCATTGTTGCAACTGGAAGTCTATCTGTCAATCTTCTGAATCAGGCCGTTACATGCGAACAGGCTTAAATGGGGCTTGGGGTTTTGAAGTCGCGGTGCCGGGGTTCCCGAGCCTGGTACGGGGCAGATCCACCTGAGCCTAAGCCTGGAATCAACGGAACCGCAAGCCTGTGGTCCTTACGGGCCTCGAGGGTTCAAATCCCTCTCCCGGCGCCATTCCGAACCCTCTAGTTCACTTTGTGACACGAGGTACTGATCGATGCGTCTAGACCCATCGAGCCGATCCTAGTATCCTCATTTGAGAAGCCTTTCGGACATCTCCGGCGCCTTGGCGACGTTGAAGTTCACTATCCCTCCTCTGTAGGATCGCTCGTGAGGAGAAGGATGATTTTTGCATTGCAATTATCAACACACGAGCGTTAAATAACGCGGCAGCTCCCATGGGCTTGTAAACCAACGAGTGCAAGTAATTTTGAAGAGTTGGATGAGGGGAGCCAACAAAGTTCTCAAAGTCTGTGCTTCCGTTAAGAGGGGCGAAAGAACCCTCATTCTTACCGACCCAGGCATTGACCCTATGGTCCCGATATCGCTAGTACAAGCAGCTACCGAGGTTGGGTCAGAAGCAATAGTTGCCACATTGGTTAGACACTCAGCGAATGATGAACCGCCTCGCAGAGTGGTCAACCTGATGCTCAATTCGGATGTGATACTTTCTACAACCTCTGTTACAATGTTCTACACGAACGCAAAGCGAAAAGCGTGTGAAAGAGGTGCGAGATTCTTATCGATGACTGGAACCACCCTAGATGTATTGAGCTCTGGCGCAATAGAAGCAGACTTCCTTAAGCAGAAACCGCTAGTTGAAAGATTGGCCAAGAGATTGACCGCCGCGAAAAACATTTCTATTCGAACCGCTGCGGGCACTAATGTTGTTGCAAGTGTGAAAGGACGCAGAGCCATCCCTAACACGGGCATATGCAGGAAACCCGGAGATTCAAGCGGTGTACCTGACATTGAGGTGTACGTTGCACCGGTGGAGGAAACTGTGGAAGGAACGGCAGTTATTGACGGTACTATTTCTGGAATAGGTCTCTTGCGGTCGCCCGTGAAGCTGAAGATTCATGGGGGGAAGGTAAGGAGTATCGTTGGAGGCCCAGAAGCAAGGATGTTAAGAAAAATAGTTCGAAGCCAGAATGATGAGAAGGTCTACCAAATTGCTGAGATTGGCATTGGGCTTAACCCGAAGGCGATACTCTGCGGCGCAATAATTGAAGATGAATCGGCTCTTGGAACAGCTCACTTGGCTCTAGGAGACAATTCTAAGTTCGGTGGCAGGAACCCCGCGTCTACGCATATCGATAACGTGTTCAAACGGCCCCTGATAGAGTTGGATGGCGAAAGGCTTCAACTACCAGCCCGGATAGTTTGAAGGTAGAGCTCTTCTTGAGCGAATTCGCGACAGAATTTAGAAACGTGTCCTTCACATACACGGACAGCAAAGAGCCCGCTCTAAAAGACATAAACCTTAGAATCAAAGAGGGTGAGCTAGTGCTTATCACTGGCCCCAGCGGCGCTGGCAAGACTACTCTCTGCTGTTGCATTAACGGTTTGGTCCCTTACTTCTATACAGGAGAGCTGACCGGAAACGTTATCGTAAATGGCCTAGACACGAAAAATCAGACTATAGGCACTCTTTCCACAAAAGTGGGACTACTATTCCAAGACCCGGCCAGTCAGTTGGTATCACCAACAGTGGTGGACGAACTAGCATTTGGACCTGAGAACCTAGGTATTGCCAAAGAAGAGATCGGGAAACGAATAGAATACTCACTAGACGCCATGCGACTACGTCCGTACGTTGACAGAAACCCCGCCACGCTCTCCGGAGGTGAACAGCAAGCCTGTGCATTAGGCGCATTAGCCGCTATGCGTCCAGAAATATACGTGCTCGATGAACCTACCTCAAACCTTGACCCAATCGGCAGCAGTACGGTTCTCTCAGCGATTACAGAACTTGCTAGAGCAGAAAAGAAGACGATGATCATTGTCGAACACAAGATCGAAGAACTCACAGATATGGTTGATACGATGCTGGTCATGGATCAAGGACGCATAATCATGAGTGGAGAACCCAGACAGGTTCTCAAAGAGACAGAACTTCTCGAGCAGGTGGGACTGAAGGCTCCCCCAGCGGCGGTCGTGTGCAATAAGTTAGCGGCCAAATTCGGAGTAGAGTTGGGCGTACCATTGACGGTGGACGAGGGTTATGAGAAGATTAACAATTTCCTAAACGGGAAAATAGTGCGACCGTTCTCCTCGTTTCGAGAGAAGCAATCAATTAGCAATCCGAAAACGGAAACCCCAATTGTCGAAGCTGATGGGCTCTGGCACACCTACCCCGGGAACGTTGAAGCACTCAAGGATGTAGACCTCCGTGTAGGACGGGGTGATTTCCTGGCCATCGTCGGCCAGAACGGTTCAGGCAAGACTACTCTGGTGAAGCACTTTAATGGCCTTCTAAGGCCCACGAGAGGAACTGTTCTCATAGATGGCGAGGACACTAAGCATCAGACCACTGCTCAACTGTCACGGAAGGTTGGCATGGTCTTTCAGAACCCTGACCGGCAGTTGCTTAAGTTCAAGGTCATCGAAGAGGTCAAGTTTGGCCCAAAGAATCTCGGGTTCTCTGAAGATGAATGCAACGCGCGTGCAACCGCGGTGCTCCAAGCTGTGGGACTCGAGCACGTTACGGAAAGGGATCCTCATGAGCTAGGGAAGGGTGAGAAGCAGAGGGTGGTCCTTGCTTGTGCGCTAGCAATGAAACCTGAGGTCCTTGTGATAGATGAACCGACGACAGGTCAGGATTACAAGAGGTCGAGGGAGATTATGGATCTCGCAGTGAGGCTAAACAAAGAAGGCTCAACGATTATTGTAATAACCCACGATATGAGCCTAGTGGCAGAATACGCCAAGAGGACGATCCTCATGCACCAAGGACAAATACTGTATGACGGCCCTCCGCGAGAAGCATTCACGAAAACCGAACTTTTGAAACGCAGCTTTCTGAGTCCGCCACAAGCGACCATACTGGGAATGCGACTGCGCAACTATGTCCCGTACACAGTCCTGACTACGGATGAACTGGTGGATGCTCTGACAAGGACGGTGACATGAATTGTCACTCGATTATGTACCTGGAACATCGTTCTTTCATCGGCTGGATCCTAGGACGAAATTTCTCTTCTTCATACTCGCCTTCATAATCTCTGAAGCGTTCGACGACCCGTTCCTGTTGGCTCTTGAGTTCGTGGTGATCTTCCTCATAGGTTGGCTGGCTGGGATTCCTAACTCGAAGATCGGGGGGCTCTTCAAGAATATGATTCCAGTCTTCATCATGCTCTACGTGTTGAATGTTATCTGGTGGAGTCCTCCTCGGGCCAACGTGCTCTTCTACTTGCTTCCAGCTCAGAAGTGGCTCCCGTTCTCGTATGAAGCGATGGTCTACTCTGCCGGAGTCATCCTGAGATTCGCAAACGTCCTGATTGCGCTATGGGTAATAATGCTGACAACACCGATTAGCCGCTTCGTTTTGGGTTTCGTCAAATGGCATCTGCCACCAAGCATCGCGATGGGTATTGGGATAGGACTCGCGTCTGTTCCCATGCTGTCGCAAGAGATAGGGATGGTTATGGATGCCATGAAGGCAAGGGCATGGGAAGTAGAATATAGAAACCCTGTCAAGAGGATACGAGCATACATTCCTTTGTTCGTGCCCATACTGTACCAAACGATTACACGAGCAGAGAACATTGCGGTTGCAATCGAGTCCCGCGCATTCGGACATGACATCTCAAGACGCACATACTATAGAGAAGAAAGAATGCGCGATTCAGACTACCTGGTGTTGGTTCTCGGTATAGCCGTCACGGTATTCTCCCTAGTCATTGGTTCGTACGGACTCGGATACGGAGCGTACGACTTCGTCTACAGGATGATACTTGGATTCGTCAAGTGAAGTGCAGTAAGGTCACGTACATAGAGTAAGTAGTCAACCATTAAATCAAAATCAAACGACGTGACATCGGTGAAAACGAGTGACCGCAAAACCAGACCAGACCAACCAACCAAAGAAATCATTTTGGTATCTCTCTTCAATACAGATCGGGCTTGCTGCAGCATTCGGCGCCGCTGCTTTGGCAATCGTGCTTGGCGGATTGATGTTTCCCCTAGGTCCTGGCGGACTTGTCGTCGATCCTAGAATGCCATTTGCGTTCGTGGGTGCAGCACTTACAGGACCAATCGGTGCAATCATTGTCGGATTCCTCGCGGGAGTGGGGCGTATCCCTGTCTTCAACATTCCATTCCACGTGATAGGAGAAGTAGTATTCTTCGGCATCGGATACAAATACGTCTACAAGTGGACTAAAGGCGACCTCAAGAAAATAATCCTTGGATTCAACCTTCTTACATTACCCTACTACTTCCTCTGGGAAACAATCTATTGGCCAGTTGTAGTAGCAAACTTCATGACAAAGAACCCGAGCATGGTTATCCCGTTGTATTTCTCATATCTGCCGGGCATGATGGTAGAGATGGTCGCAGCAATGGTCATCCAGTCAGTCATACTCACCGTGCTTCCCGCGAAATACAGACGCCCACAATGGTAAACCAACGCCGTAACATCCTCCTTTTCCTCCTTTCTTAGTCCTGTAACGCATACGTAACGTTATGCCGAGGCCCTCCCGACTAGGACCAAATTACTCGCAAAACGTTTGACGTCCGTTAATGTTCCTATCCATGATCTTGCTTGCGCCTCTCATCGAGCTTTGTGACATTGAACATCGATTTGTGTTGGGAGGTAGATGGCGATTTAATCGTACTATGTCTTCTTCCATAGATGATTCCGACTATGACAAGAAGGCGGGTATTCTTTCTAACCTGAACACATCTTCGTAGCTCTCTCTTTCCCGAATTACATGCCCTACTCCTTCGTTCACCAACACCACTAATGGTCGCGGATAGCTGTTGTAATTGCTTGACATAGTGAATCCGTATGCCCCGACATCCATAACCGCAAGAATGTCATCCTCTTCGAGGAATGGTAGCGTTCTATTCTTTCCAAGAACATCGCCCGACTCGCAACATGGTCCGCCAATGAAGTAATTCTCCTGTCCATTAGGTGAGTTCATCTTGTTGGCGACAGCGATACGGTGAAAGGCATCGTATAATGCAGGTCGAATTAGATGGTTCATACCAGAGTCCACTAAAGCCCAATTCGCAACAGGTGTTCTCTTCACAACTCCAACCTTCGTGAGAAGAATTCCTGCACTTGCCACCAGAGATCTTCCAAGCTCCAAGATGAGTGTGAGCTCTGACGCGCGGTTGGATTCTTGACGTAACCTAGTTGCAATCGTGTCTGCGAACTCATCAAAAAACGGGATTGTCTCATTTCCGGTGTAGGAAATCCCTATTCCGCCTCCCAAGTTCATGACTCTAATCTCGATCCCGAACTTGTCCAATAGTTCATCAGAAAGATCGAGCAATACTCTGCAGGCTTCGTCAAACGGCCGAACATCGAGTATTTCCGAACCCAAGTGAACATGCAATCCGTCAATCTCAATCATATCTTGATTTGATGCAAATTCGAATACACTAGGCATTGAGTCTATTGAGACACCAAACTTGTGTTGGCTCATCGCCGTGGAGAGATGAGGATGCGTTTCAACAGGAATGTTAGGGTTCACACGCATACCGATTCTGGCTTTTATCCCCAAGCCTTTCGCAATGACCTGCACCTTCTTTATCTCACTGGGCGAATCGACGTTTATCATCACTCTCGACTTGATTGCAGTCTCCAGTTCTGCAATCGATTTGTTTGGGCCATCGAAGACTATTCGATCCGGGGGGACACCGACTTTGAGTGCTGCATACAATTCTCCTCCAGAAGCTACTTCCGCGCCTGCTCCCAGGTCAGTGAGCATTTTGCAGATTGCTAGATGTGAATTCGCCTTGTACGCATAACAGATTGTAGTCCGCTTGTGACGTGTAGTCATAGCCTCGTGGATTGCAATCCAGTTTCTCTTGACAGTTCCCGCGTCCATAACGTACAGAGGAGTACCGAACTTGCGTGTTAACTCAATCGTGTCGACCCCGCCCCAGTGCAAATGATTCTCCATCGAATGGGCCTCGGTATTAGATTGCGTCGCTATCATCCCAATGGGATTCCACTCTTACAAATTGTTCTCTATATGTCGGATTAGTTCTCTTTTGTATGGAAGTATTGCTGCGGTTCCTCCGGTGTGAAGAAAGAGAGCCCTTCGGCTCCACTATGTAGGATGGCGGTGTGTCCTCCAGACATTAGAAATATCAGCGAACAAAGGTCATAGAGTAGAAACGCTCTCGCATCGTCTGCTATGATTCGGGCTGGCGTGGTCGCCTCCACCATTTTTGTCATGCCCAAGTTCAAGAGTATGATGCGTGAAATGTAGATACATTGAAATTTATGGAGCAGGAAAACGAGAGTAATGAAATCGCTCAGAAACGAGCCGATTTGCGAGAAACTCACCGCACAGGTGTGGGGGGGGGTTCCTCCCGCCCCACCAAGTGTTGTTGAAGCAGAAGGGTCAGATTCACCCTGTCTATCCAAATACGAAAGGCTCCTGGTGGGCCCATTGTGTAACAAGTTTGCATTTGTCATATGCATCAGCGCATACCTCTTTCATGCTGTTTTATCATGGTTTTTCATATGCTAGAACATCCACGTGCAGTGATTCACGGCGCTTAACATTCAATGCAGCTCCCTCTCCCGGCGCCATTCCGAACCCTCTAGTTCACTTTGTGGCACGGGGTACTGGTCAGTGCGTCTAGACCCATCTAGTGTGCAATTCCTTCATCTTGCCGAGATGCGGGTCGTTAGAGAAGCAGCTTGCCTTCAGTTGCAGTGCCGTTGTCGCGATAACGGCATCAGCAATCGATCGCGTGTCAAACAGGACGCGCTTTCTACCGCTCATTTTCCGCTCTCATTTTGTCCAACCGTGAGAAGATGTCATGTTGTGATGCCTTCCCAGTCCCAACCATGTCGATTGTCGAGACCATTTTCTTTAACAACAACCCTTCACCGGTATCCTCAATTTCCAAGGTCGTACCCTCTTCAATCCCGTATTTCTTCCTGAACTCAGCTGGGATCATAGTTTGACCTCTTCCGGTTACACTCACGGTCACCATACGAACATCAAAACTCCTACTTCTTAGAATCCTATTAAGCGTCGTCTTCGGATCGAAGGTAGATATTTTCTGTATTCGATTACCTCTCAATTTGTATGTCATACGTTCTCTCCATAGCAATCCCATCGTTAGCGACCGGTGAACGCGCAGATGCGCTCTCACATGAAAGCAGAAATTGCACGGGCGCAGTACGGATGTGCGATGTCGATTGGTTACTCCACGGCAAGGTATTTCAAGAAGCGATTCTCGGCATCGAGATTTGCCACCAGACCTCTTCATAAAATACAGTCATCAGACGGCCGATTGGATCGCTCACTACCTAGAAAACATGAACGACTATCCCGTACTGTCCCGCACAAAACCCGGCGAAATCAAATCACGCATACCAAAATCCCCACCTGAAAAACCAGAACCCTTCGAGAATGTGCTAAGTGATTTTCAAAAGGTCATCTTGCCCGGAATTACTCATTGGAACCATCCCCGATTTTTCGCGTATTTCTCAATCACAGGGTCCTACCCTGGAATCATCGGCGAATTGTTGTCAAGCGCTTTGAACGTGAACGCGATGCTCTGGAAGGCCTCTCCCTCTGCCACTGAACTCGAGGAAGTGGTGTTGGGTTGGCTGCGGCAGATGGTTGGCCTTCCGAAGCAGTTTGAGGGTGTGATAAACGATACAGCTTCCGTTGGCAGCATGTGCGCGATGGCTGCGGCGCGAGAGGCCATAGACCTGCGAGTCCGCGAGAAGGGGCTGGCCGGTAGAAGGGAGCTTCCTCAACTACGCGCCTACAGCTCTGAGGAAGCCCATTCATCCATCGAGAAAGCCGCCATTGTCCTAGGCTTCGGGCAGGAGGGTATTCGGAAGATTTCGACCGACGAAGCATTTCGGATGGATGTTCATGCTTTAGAGGAGGCTGTCAAATCGGACCTCGATGCGGGCATAAAGCCGGTCTGTGTTATTGCAACGATTGGAACCACTTCAACTACGAGCGTCGACCCAGTGATGGAGATTGCCGAGGTTTGCAAGAAATATGGGATCTGGCTTCACGTTGACGCCGCTTATGGAGGCTCCGCAGCCATCTTACCCGAGATGCGTCCTCAATTTGCCGGCTGGGAGAATGCTGATTCCATAATCATTAATCCCCATAAGTGGCTGTTCACGCCGATCGATTGCAGCGTCCTCTATTGCAAGCGCCCCGACGTCCTCAAACAGGCTTTCAGTCTGACCCCTGAATACCTTCGCACGACAGGAACTGGCGAAGAGAAGAATATGATGGATTATGGCATAAGCTTAGGCCGGCGGTTCCGCGCACTCAAACTATGGATGGTCATTCGTTCCCTGGGATGCGAGGGCATTGCGAACGCCATAAAAGACCACATTGCCTACGCCCGAAGACTCGCGGAGCTAATTGAGCGCCACCCAGACTTTCAGATGTTGGCCCCGGTTCCTTTCAGCACCCTAGTATTCCGATTCTCCCCCAAGAACCTGCCAAGTAAGCCTCCCTCAGACTCGGAACTTAACGACCTCAACGAAAAACTGTTGGAAGCAGTGAACGAAACAGGCAGAGTATTTCTCTCGCACACGAAACTCAGGGGAAAATTCGGAATCCGATTGGCGATAGGTAATCTGAAGACCAGCTGGGAAGATGTTTCAGAGGCTTGGGATGTGGTTCAGCAGAAGGCTGCAGAACTCTCACAGCCATGAGTTGGCTAGCTAGGGTTATTCTGGACTCGATTTCCGGCAAGGTTTAATACAATTCAGCCTTTCGCTACTTCCCATTCGGTGTAAGAAGCAGATGTCGAGAGAGTTCAGGCAAATCCTCCGCGTTGCAGGCACTAACGTAGACGGGACGAAGAAGTTGGCTTACGGCCTCTTGCACATCAAGGGTGTAGGGCCAAGCTATGCCATTGCAATAGTTCGCGCTGCGGAGCTCCGGCCAGAGTCGAGGTTTGGCGATCTTTCTGAGGGTGAGGTCCAGAAACTGGAGGACGTGATGAAGGACCCTGCGAAGTACGGGCTGCCTTCACGGCTTTTCAATAGAAGAAAAAGTCTTGACAGCGGCCGCGACGTGCATTTGATCGGCGCGGACCTGGCGTTGAGCATTAAGACTGATGTCGATTTCATGACGGATATTCGGAGTTGGAAGGGCATTAGGCACTCCTTGGGCCTGAAGGTTCGCGGACAACATACGAGGACGACGGGCCGGAAGGGTAGGGCGGTCGGTGTGGCAAAGAAAGTTGTTATGGAAGCTGCTAGGGCAGCTATGGCCGCTGAGAGGAAGGGCGAGGAAACGAAGGAAGAAAAGAAGTAAGGCTGATAACAAATGGGCGATCCGAAAAGACAACGAAAAACCTACGAAACTCCCAGGCATCCATGGCGAAGGGAACAGCTCGAGCTCGAACTTCGCCTAATGGGAGAATATGGCCTCCGCAACAAACGAGAACTCTGGCGTTACAAAACAATGCTTTCTCAGGTCAGGGGCATCGCGAGGTCACTGCTGGGTTCTACCGTTGAAGAACGCGAACGAGTAGAGCACGAGTACCTTTCAAAGCTTAGCCGAATCGGAGTTCTAGCCGAATCCGCTAACATCGATGAGGTTCTGGACCTGGAGATTCGAGACCTGCTGGAACGCAGATTGCAAACCATGGTCTTCAGAAGAGGATTGGCGAAAACACCCTTCCAAGCACGCCAACTTGTCTCGCACGGGCACATATCGGTGGCGGGAAAAATCGTGTCAGTGCCCGGCTACATGGTGAAGCGCGACGAGGAAGAGAAATTGAAGTTCTTCTCTCATAGCCCACTGTCGAAGGCCGACCATCCCATGAGGAAGCTTATCACAGCCACGGCCGCGGGCCAAGCTGTGAACGAACCATCCCCAAACCCTCTCTAGGAACGTCTTCTCAAAACTAACAGAAACATCAGCCCTACGAGTGTGAGGACGCCGGCCAATACGATGAGGGCGACGGAATAAGGTCCGCTTCCGAGGATTATTGGAATCGGCCCAATCAAAATGATTGCCCCTCCGCTAAACTGGCCAGGGTTTGAGGCTGAACCGAAAGTTATCAGAAGCACGCCGATGAAAATAACGGCGAAAGCTATGAAAAATAGCCACGTCGCCAATGGGAAACGGGAAGTAGTCGAACTTGCCAGCGGTGAGGGAGGCCTCAGTTTGGCTTGGCATTCAGAACAAAGGAAATGGATTGGGTCGATGCAGTTGCTACAGCCAACACGCCCGCAACCTTGGCAGATATGAGTTGCCGGCCGCATTTCACAGATTGGGCAGAGGAGAGGTGACATGCGGTTCACCGGGCAAGGAATATTGAGGCAATGAGGACGACGGCTATGAGAATTATGGATAGTATCACGAGAGTCTTCACCGATTCGCGATCGGTTCCGAAGATTATTGGGATGGGGCCTATGAGCAGGATGCCCGCTCCGCGGGTTTTTGTCCCTTCGTTGGCCGACCTAGTGGCGAGGAGGATGACTGCAATTAACGCGAGGACAAATCCGATGAACACAAGACCGAATCCAATCGTGGCGATGGAGATCTCGTTCAACGATTTACAGTCCTAACATCTATCGATGTTCCTCGTGAACTTTAACTGTTCGAGAACATTTGCTATTTTCGACGTTCGAAAAGTCGTAATAGTTTATAAGCCCCGCAGAGGCTACCTCCGAAAGTCTTTCACAAGAAGTGAAAATATCGTGGACTTCGGACCCGGACGACAAGATTCATGTCGTGCAGCGGAATCTGGCCCACGACACGTACCGTTCCTCCTGAGGGGTCCGTAGGTTTTGGACGTAAAGATTCTGGAAGAGAAGGACAACACACTCCGTTTCCTGTTGAAAGGAACTGGACACGCTTACGCTAACGCGCTTCGCCGCACCATGATGGCGGAAGTTCCGGTGATGGCTATTGAAGACGTTATCGTAATCGAAAACACATCCGTTCTCTACGACGAAGTGATAGCCCATAGGCTTGGGCTCATACCGATTAAAACGGACTTGGACGCTTACGTATTGCCCGAGGAATGTGACTGCAAGAGCGAGTTGGGCTGCAGTAAATGCAGGGCGTCTTTCACACTCGAAGCAGAAGCAGTTGACGAAGCAGTCATGGTATACTCATCGGCTTTGAAAGGAGAAAGTGACACAGCGCCTGTGAGTGGCAATATCCCAATAGTCAAACTGGGCCCGATGCAGAAGTTGAAACTAGAAGTTTATGCCAGGTTAGGGAGGGGGTTGGAGCACGCCAAATGGCAACCTGTTTCAGCGTGCGCCTACAAGTACGTGCCGAAGGTGACGCTGAACGCCGACAACCTAGCCAACCCCGATGAAGTTATCCGAGTTTGCCCAACCGATGTCTACGTCCCTGACCCCGAAAACAAAATTGCCGTTCGCAATGAACTTGCTTGCACGCTGTGCATGGACTGCGTCGAGAAAGCTGTCCCAATAGATTCCAAGAAGACATTTCCAGTTAAGATTGAAGGCGATGACAGATCATTCCTGTTTTATGTAGAGTCAACCGGAGCCTTACCGCCGAAAAGAATCACGGAAGAGGCAACGAAGGTTCTAGATAAAAAGGCAAATACTCTCGCCGACTTGGCGAAGAAGGGCTTCGAATAGGAGAATTCCCCTATGCGCCCTGCAATCACAAACACCGAACTACTCGATACAATCAAATTCCTTAAAGTCCAAGCTAGGCAAAACAAAGCCAAGATCTGGGCGGTAACAGCGGAATGCCTCTCTGGCCCTAGACGAAACAGGGCGGTTCTAGACCTGAACCATATATCCCGGGCATCGAAACGTAACGCACTCGTACTTGTCCCAGGAAAAGTCCTGTCAGCTGGCGACATTAAGCACCCCGTGACTGTTGGGGCCTTCCAGTTCTCCCAGGCAGCGAGAGCGAAGATTGAACTAGCTGGAGGAAAATGCGTTGCAATCAAAGATTTCGTCAGCAAGAACCCAAAGGGATCAAACGTTCTAATTCTGAGATGAGTGCCATGTCGAAAGAACCTGTGCTTCTGGATGCGAATAATCAGATCCTAGGGCGATTGGCCAGCTACGTGGCTAAACACGCCTTAAGCGGCAACGAGATCATCGTCCTCAACGCTGAAAAGGCCGTAATCTCTGGGAGGAGAAAGAACATTGTGGAAGAAGCAAAGAGGCGACTCAAAACGCGAACACTTGCAAACCAGACAACTGCCCCAATGCACCAACGGCGGCCAGACCTATACTTTAGGCGGGTAGTCCGTGGTATGCTCCCTTGGAAGAAGGCTAAAGGAAAGGCCGCGTTCCACAGGGTCATCGTGTTCATAGGCGTTCCGGAAGAGTATTCGAACAAGACCACTGTGAAAGTGGCCGGCGCAGATGCTTCAAAGCTCGGTACACCTTACATAACCCTGGCGGACCTCGCGACGGAGACTTGGGGGGAAATTTGAATGAGTGAGACACTAGAAGCGTTGCAAAAACCAGAGAAGGCTGAGAAACCCGAGAAAGCCGAGAAAGCGGAGAAGAAGAGGCTGATACTCGTCACGGGAAAAAGGAAAACCGCTATCGCAAGAGCCGTAATCAAGACCGGTTCTGGAAATGTAATTGTGAACGGCCTCCCACTTGCAACGTTCACTCCTGAGATTGCTAGGATGAAAATAACCGAGCCCTTGGCGCTGTCGGGGGAGAGGGCGAAAGGAGTAGACATCAATGTGAAGGTTAGCGGCGGAGGATTCATGGGTCAAGCTGAAGCAGCCCGTATGGCTGTGGCAAAGGGTTTGGTCCAATGGTCGCGCAGCTCCGAACTCAAGAAGACCATGACTAACTACGATCGAACTATGCTCGCGGGCGACCCGAGAAGAAAGGAACCTAAAAAGTTCGGTGGGCCAGGAGCCAGACGCCGGGAGCAGAAATCATACAGGTAGAATGAAATTTGATCATACCAGTAAGATGCTTCACGTGCGGAAAACTCGTCGCGGACCGCTGGGAAGAGTTCGCACGGCGAGTTAAGGCCGGAGAGACGCCGAAGACGGTCTTGGACGAAATGGGAATGACAAGGTATTGCTGCCGTCGCATGTTCATATCGCAAGTGGACGTTCTAGACGATTTATTGCGTTACTCAGAGGTCACCGCTAAGAAACGTGCACAATTCGATTAAGCATTGGGCGTGCCAACATGTCAGAGGTTGAAGAAAAAGAGGGAATGCCGAAGTCGGAGGATCTACTCCTCCCGCTCGAAGAGCTACTTGCCGCAGGGCTACACATAGGCACGAGGATTAAGACCGGAGACATGGAACCTTACATTTACCGTGTCAGGCCCGATGGCCTATTCATACTAAACATAGGGAAGACTGATGAGAAAATTCGTTTAGCAGCTCGATTTATCGCACGCTTTGAGGAGAGTCGCGTACTGATCGTTTCCTCTAGACTCTATGGGAAAACTCCCGTTGAGAAGTTCTGTGGAATGGCGAAGACCGTTCCAATCATTGGCCGCTTCATGCCAGGCCTTATCTCAAACCCGCTACAACCAAACCATGCAGACCCACAGGTTATAATGGTAACCGACCCGAGAGCGGACTGGCAGTCTATCAAAGAAGCGACCAGTGCCGGAGTTCCCGTCATAGCTCTTTGCGACACAGACAATGTTTTCAGCGGAGTCGACCTTGCAATCCCTGTAAACAACAAGGGGCGACGTGCGTTGGCAATGGTCTACTACCTATTGGCACGCCAGGTACTGCGCGAGAGAGGAGAACTCGCCCAGGATGGTGCAATCACCGGCACGGTGGATGATTTCGAGACAAAGTTGGCAGCTATCGCCCCGAGAGCGGGCGGTGAGCTTTGAAAATCCGGAAGCCCTATGTGGCGAACGCGTTCTACGCAGGAACAAAAACTGAACTAACGGAGCAGATAACGGGCTGCTTCATCCACCCTTTTGGGCCGGGACAAGTTCCAAAAGTCGTCGAGCACGGCGCTAGGAAAATACTTGGAATAGTGTCCCCGCATGCAGGGTACATGTACTCGGGACCAGTAGCTGCGAATGGCTTTAGCCAACTTGCCGTCGACGGAGTGCCGGAAGTTTTTGTAATCCTCGGCCCGAACCACAACGGCTACGGGAGCGGTGTCTCAATCCTAACTGACGGTGCCTGGGAAACGCCCGTCGGCCTCACTTCGATTGATAGTCCCTTAGCGAAACAAATCCAGAAAGCTAGCGGCATTTTAGACGTCGACGAAAGCTGCCATTCTGCTGAACATTCTATTGAGGTTCAGCTACCTTTCATCCAATTCCTCTACAAGGATGTCCCGAAGTTCATCCCGATCTCGATGATGATGCAAGACCTTCAGACGAGCCGGGACATAGCCAAGAGCATAGTTGATGCGTGCAAGGGCAAAAATTTCGCTATAATTGCATCAAGTGACATGACACATTACGAAACGCAAGAGAGCGCAAGCAGGAAAGACAAAACGGCAATCGAAGCCATCACAAATCTCGATGACGCCAAGTTAAATGAACTTGGAGAAGAGAACAGAGTATCCCTGTGTGGTTACGGCCCAATTACTACGCTCATTGCGGCCGCCAAAATGCTGGGAGGAATTAAGGCGGAGCTCCTAACATACAAGACCAGTGGGGACATAACTGGTGACAAAAGTGCCGTTGTCGGGTATTCGTCAATAGTCTTCCGTCGCCAATAGGTGCAATACGCAACGTCTTAGGTAGTCATCAATCAAAGTTCTGCGGGTGAATCCGCCGGAAAGAAGAGCGCTGTCCCGGTGAGCGTGCTGTCTTTTCCCAGTGTACGATGCTAGTGCGAAGAGTTCCGCTGGGAAAATTTATAGTTGAGACAAGCCAGAAACAGCATTTGGCCTAGTGAAAATTAGGATGAAGTGTTAATCTGTTGGCTAAGGCAACAGCGGTTGCTCATACTATTCAGGGTTTGTTGAAATATCATGGCCTGAAGAATAAGAAACTGAGACTCCCATTCCATGATAGCATCTCCGTTTGCGTCAAAGAACTAACAACAACAGCCACTGTTGATTTCAGCCCCCAATACACTGAGGACATGATTCAGATTAACGGAAGCATCGCGAAAGGCACTGAAGCGCAGCGGGTGATAGTAGTCATTGATGCTCTGCGTAAACTCAAAAAGACCAAGGACCACGTCAAAATAGTTAGCAAGAATAATCTCGAAAATGCAAAAGGCGTCGGTTTTTCGGCAGCAGCTTTCGCATCGATTGCGTTTGCAGCAAGCAATGCTCTCAACTTGAAGATTGACCGGTCACACTTGAGTGAGATAGCGCGTCTAGGGGCAGGATCTGCGAGCAGAAGCCTCGTCGGTGGTTTTTCCATCTGGTACGCGAACAAAAGGGGAAGGTCGTTCGCCCAGCAGCTGGATGACGGAACGCGTGTCAAACTAGCGATGGGAATTGTGCCTTGGTTTCACCGATAAAGACAGATGTGGCGCACGAGGAATCGGCAACGTCACCATTCTTCACTTCAAGAGTGAAAACGGTCAAAGCCGCCATCCCCAAAATGATTCATGCAATCAAGAGAGGCGACTTAGGTGAAGTGTGCAAACTTGCAGAAACGGACTCACTTAGCCTGCACGCAGTCACCATGACAGGCCGGAAAGGGCTTGTCCTCGAATCCCCTGAGACGATCAACGTAATCCGAAGGGTCAGGACATTGCGGGAAGAGAAAGGTATCCCGGTCTGGTACTCGATGGACACCGGCCCTTCAGTCTTCCTCAACACTCAACCCGAATACTTAGACAAAGTATGCGACGACATCGCAAGCAACGTTAACGTCCCGATCATAAGAAGCGGCGTCGGCGGCCCGGCGTACGCAGTTGACCAACATCTTTTCTAATTGGGACAGTCGGCGTCGACTGGCCAATGACGATTATTGACTGACATTTTCGCACGATTTTTCTATTGGCCCTGCAGAAAGTAATCAAGGGCTCTGAACAATGGGACAGGGTGTCGGGTTTGGGAAGGTCATTCTCTTCAATGAGCACTTCGTGGTATACGGCCTCCCTGCTATAGCGTCAGCAATCGGGTCAAAGACCATCGCCCATGTTGAAAGGCAAAGTGGCTCAGGAATAAAACTCCAGGACGACAGGCCGGAAACACCAGGTTACAAGGCAGAGAAGTTCGCTCAACAGAAGGAATCCCTAGACAGGATGCTCATGTTAATGCAAATTGACACAAACCGCAACCACTTCAAGATCACACTGGCCGGTGACCTAATTGCTGCTAGTGGAGTTGGAGCCAGCGCCGCCTCATGCGCCGCAATTGCACGCGCATTTTCAGACGAGTTGGGTCTGCTCTTTACTGACGAGCGCATAAACGAAATTGCCTATGAGGGCGAAAAGGGGTATCACGGTACACCATCCGGAATCGACAACACCGCGGCAACATACGGCGGTCTGATCTGGTACAAGAGAGAAGCTAACTCGCAACACATGGAACGCATGAAACTCAAGAGGCCTGTGGAAATCGTGATGGGCAACACGGGCATAACCGCTGATACGAAAAGCGTAGTCGCAGGCGTGAAGGAACGAAGAGAACAGGAGCCTGAAAAGTATGCCCGGATATTTGATGAAGCTGCGCAGTTGGTTAAAGACGCACAGAAGCAACTCGAAGTCTTCGACCTCAAGCGCGTCGGCGCCATTATGAACAAGAATCACGAGCTGCTGCAGCAGATAGGCGTATCATGCAAGGAGCTAGACGTACTAGTGGACTTGGCTCGAGATAATGGCGCATTCGGAGCCAAGATGACAGGAACTGGACGGGGAGGCTACATGTTGGCCTTGACACCAGGGTTGGACCTTCAAGAGCGCGTCGCAGCTGAAATTGAGAAGAAGGGTTTTCAAGCCCTGCGCACCACCATCGGTATCTAGAGACTAGATACCTTTTCGCGGTGAATCCGGTGGAGTTAGCGAGTTTTGTCAAGACCCTTGACGATAGGGGTCTTCTGATTAGGATAAGTAAGCCAGTTGATCCGAAGTACGAAATCTCGACCCTAATGAAGATGCTAGATGGGCGCGTCCTCCTTTTCGACCACCCCAAGGGGTTCAGCATGCCGATCGTAGCAAACGTCTGCTCTACGCGTGACTTGGTCGCAATAGGGCTGGGAACAAAGAGAGAGCAACTTATGGCGAAACTAACCGACGCGATCGACCACCCCAAGAAAGCGAAAATAGTCGAAGCGGAAGGCTACCAGAACATCGGAAACGACCTCCATCGCCTGCCAGTATTGACACATTACCCGAAGGATGGGGGCCCATACATCTCTTCAGGCATAGTCGCATGCGAAGACAAAGAATACGGCGTCAACTTCTCCTACCATCGCGCCGAGGTTCTTGGAAACGACTTGTTGGTCCTACGGATTCTTGAGAGGCACTTCGATTCCTACATCAAGCGAGGATTGAAGGAATTTGCGTTCTGTATATCCTCACCTGTGCAGGACATGGTGAGCGCAGCAATATCGGTAGACATCGGGATTAGCGAAGCGGACATCGCCAACGCACTGGAAGAGACACCGCTGGTAAAACTTGATGGACATTTGACTCCGCCTTCAGACATCGTAATCATTGCCGAGTTGACAGGTGAGCTTCACGATGAAGGCCCGTTCCTTGACTTAACCGAAACCTTCGACATCATCCGCAAACAAAGAGTTGCGAGAGTCAAGAAGATCTACGTCAAGAGAGGCGCTATGTATCACGCCTTGCTTCCAGGCGGGCTTGAGCACAGAGTGCTAATGGGGATGCCGAGGGAGCCGACAATCTACAGAGAAGTCGCAAAGGTGTGCGACGTCAAAGATGTTCTGGTAACCTCCGGAGGCTGCTCTTGGCTACATGGCATCGTGAGCATACACAAGAGGAATCCAGATGACCCATCAAAGGCCATAGAGGCTGCCTTCAAAGGTCACAAATCGATGAAACATGTCTTCATCGTGAACGACGACATCAACATCCACGACCCGAATGAAATCGAATGGGCGATGGCGACGCGTTTTCAAGCGGACAAGAACATGATCATGAGAAGAGAAAAGGGATCGTCTCTCGACCCATCCTCCGACATGGAGACGCAGATGACGTGCAAAGTCGGATTTGACTTGACGATACCTGAAGGTAGCAAGAAGGAGTTCAGACGGCCCGATCTTCCAATGAAACTGAACCTGAACGATTACCTAGAACATGAAGCACTTCACGAAGACTGAAGAGCTGATGCTATACAGCAAGCCGGTGGCTAGGTCGTGCCAAGCGATTTCGTTCCGCGTGGGGTTCAAACCTCACTTTTGAAGGACTGAACTTCCAAATACCCAAACTTCAAAGGTAATGATTCGCTTTCGATAGAGGGATTGCATTTGTCTAGGCGCTCTGAGTTCTCCGGCTTTTACAAGCTGCCAGTTGCGGATAGGGTGCGACTACTGAAGGAGTTCGCTGGCTTGACCGAAGAGGAAGCCGCACTGCTGGAGAAGCCTGGCGCGCTCGGTCTTGACGTTGCAAACCGCATGGTCGAAAACCTAGTGGGCGTTATGCCGGTCCCACTGGGAGTGGCAATGAATTTTCTAATAAACGGCAAGGACATGGTTGTACCGATGGCTATTGAAGAGCCATCAGTTATCGCGGCGGCGAGCAATGCTGCCAAAATGAGCAGGTTGAAGGGTGGTTTCAATGCAACTTCGACGGATCCTGTTATGATAGGGCAGATACAAATTGTGGGCGTTCAGGATGCGCATGGTGCTCGGTTTGAAATACTCGCGCACAAAGCGGGGATTTTGAAACACGCCAATGAACAGGATCCGGTCCTCGTGTCACTAGGTGGCGGCGCCCGCGATTTAGAGGTGCGCATTATCGACACCTTTCTGGGGAAGATGGTGATCGCCGAGCTACTCGTCGACTGTCGAGACGCGATGGGTGCGAATGCTGTAAACACCATGGTTGAAGCAGTAGCTCCCATGGTCGAGCAGATTTCAGGTGGGCGAGTTTACTTGCGCATAATTTCGAATTTGGCCGTGAAACGCCTTGCCCGTGCCAAAGCAACCTTCACCAAAGAAGCGTTGGGCGGAGAGGATGTTGTTGATGGCATCGTACAGGCGTACGCGTTCGCTGCCGCAGATCCATACCGATGCGCGACCCATAACAAAGGAATAATGAATGGTGTGTCCGCCGTCGTACTCGCCACGGGCAACGACACGAGAGCGATTGAAGCAGGCGCCCATTCATACGCCGCTCGTTTAGGCCACTACACCTCACTATCGACTTGGGAGAAGGACGCCAACGGCGATCTAGTTGGGACTCTCGAAATGCCCATGGCCGTTGGAATAGTCGGAGGGGCAACGGCCTCCAACCCCGTCGCAAAACTAGGAGTCAAGATCCTCGGCATTAGAACAGCGAGAGAGTTAGCCGAAGTTATCGTCTCAGTCGGACTAGCGCAGAACCTAGCTGCGCTTAGGGCCCTAGCGGCTGAAGGCATTCAACGTGGCCACATGAGTTTGCACGCCCGCAACATCGCAATTAACGCAGGGGCAACAGGGGACCTTATCGATAAGGTCAGCGAACAAATGGTCGCTGAAAGAAAGATTCGGGTTGATCGGGCTAAGGAATTGCTGGAAAAATACTCTAAGAACTAGTTGTTGACGGTTCTATTTCAACGAGCGCTTCCATTCGTCGTATCTTTGGTATTGCGTCCTTCTCCATCCACTCGGAGATCGTATCGTACACTTTTCTGTAATACTTCTTTGTTGCGTGTTTGACGATTCCAAGCCGTTCCATTCTTCTTACGTATCGCCATTTCATACTCCGTGAAATCTTGTCGCCCATAAGTCGGTCGATGTCAACTTTCTTGAAAACTCTGGGAAGGTGAGCGAATGTTCCAACGATTTCCTTCGGAAAGGCCGTCAGAGATTCCTTGGAAAGCTTTCGTTTGCCGCGCGAATCATTTCCGCGCATTCTGCTCTCGCTGATTCTCAAGACAAAGCCTTCTGAATGGACGGATACGACTGATATTATAAATATTTTATGAGTCACCCTGTCCCGCACGGATACACGTATATTGCGTCATATCGCACCAATTAGGAAGGCTAGCATGCCGAAGGTCATCCAGACGAGCACGTAGTTCTTGCTCCTCTTCGCATTCCTGGGGCTTGAGTTTGTTAGCAGGGAATAAGCGGTTAGTAGAAAACCGATGTCACATATGGCAACCAAAGGGATGTAATAGTTCGAAACGAGTGCCAGGAGAAGGGGTGCTGCGCTTAGCGCAACTGCGGCGATAAACAGGCCCGCGCCATATTTCGCAGCTTGGGCAGGTCCCCTTGTCGCAGCCACTGACTTAACTCCCTTAGCAGTATCGCCGGGGACGTCAACTATTCCTTTGATAATTTCCCGTCCCATGCTGGAGAGAAAGGCAAGGAGGGAGAATATTCCAAGTGACCAAGTGGGGCTTGCCACGACGAAACCCCCGTAAACGAAAGGAATCGCTACATTTGTGCTAACAAACGCGTTTCCCAAGAGTCCGGTCTTCTTGATACCAGAATTATACGAGATCATGATGATTACGCTTACGAAAGCGATTATGAGCGCCGCAATTCCGGAATTGGCGGCGAACCAAAAACCGAATGCACCTAGGATGAATGAGAAAGAGAATGCTTCAGCTGGCTTGATCACTCCTGCCGGTATGGGCCGCTTCGGTTCGTTAATTGCGTCTATCTCCCGGTCAAAGTAGTCGTTCAAAACCATTGAGGCTGCTAAGAGAAGAAAGCCAGTCATGAAGCCGTAGAATGCTGACCTCACGGGGACGGTTGTTGAAGATATCAACTCGCCAACAATAACTGCGAAACCAATCATTACACAGTTAGGAAGTCGCATCATAGAAACTAGGCTGACAATTTTGCGGCCAGGCGGAACATACGACTGCAATAAACCCAGCTCTTAGGCCTTGAAATTCAACCTTCAATCGCAACCGGCCTTAATAGAATTTCAGGCCGAATCGAAATCCTAGAGCCTTCTGAAATAAAGATCCGAGATGCGTGTGAGGTTGATTCTGCGGCAGTAACGAGGCTGTTATAGTGACGGCTGATACTCACGCATTAGATGGCCGCAGCGCTGGCATCTTATGAGCCTTAGCAACCTTCCCTGTTCGTCAAAATCCTGCCTATCTCATTCACTTGGCTGTGCTGACATACGTTCCGTCGACCGTGCTCCATTTCTGAGCGGCCAGTCGCGGTTTGCACAATTTTCTTAACAAGAACAATTCAGTCTCGCATCCCTCTGAAAGATGTACATGATCGCCAGCGAACATGTACATGTTTGTTTCGGCGTCTCAAACCACGTTCCAAGCCAAATCTTGCGTCAGGAACAATAGCTCGCACCCAAGAGCACTTAACGCTTGGTGGAGTCTGTGGCAATCGTTACACGCCGTCGATAATTCCACTTAGTGGAACTAGGTTTATCACCTATGGGTGACAAGAGACCTGAGGAGTTCAAATTGGGTGTCTTGGTTTCCGGAGCCGTGAAGGTTGAGGAAGGCGTCGAACGTCTAAAGCGGAATGCGCTCGCTATAACTGAAGAGACAAGGAAGAAGGCAAACGCCAGGTTGAGGCCCACATGGACCAACGTTAGGAAGTCTCTAAATGGTTACCGCGCCAAACCAATCATAAAGCGAATCGAACCACTGCCAAACAAACTTGAACATGATGGCAAAGCGCTCTTAGATAAGGCGGAATTCCGGACGAGAGTAGCGCTGACTGAAATTATTGAGAGAACAATAGTGGAGCTCGAGAAAGCTAAGCGTAAACTCGATCAGAACGACCGAAGGCTTGTGTGTGCAGCGTAACGAACTTTAGGCTAAGTTACCTAGTGGGCGAGGTGGAGATATGCTTCCCTCTAGCCGTTAACTAGCGCCAGAACCTGTTGCGCGAGGAAATCAATCTGTGGAGTTATGCTGTCTTCCGGTGGGATCGTAACAGTCCAGTCTACCTCTATCTCTCCTGTGTCGGGCGCGTAGTGGAAAATGGACGAGGCCTGGAGCATTCCAGCTTTCTCCAGAAAGGCCTTCGAGGCTAGCAGCAACTGCAGCTGCTTGCTGCCAATTGCGGACACATCGACCGTTGCACTCGGTTTGAGGTTGGGCGCAGTCAAGAAGCCAAGCGCACTTCCCAGCAGGACACCCAATCCCCTCTTTAGGAAACCTCTACGGTTGGACAAGGATACATAACCAGAAAGAATCCTTGCTTCTGGCGGTTATATTGCTTGCGCACCCCGACACGGCGTTCATATGCAAAAGTATCGGGCCGATGGGCCACCAACGCCAAACCCGACGCTTTTAATAGTATCCCGCCAGTTTCTCACCTCAATTCACAACCTTCGTTACCACAAGTCGGTTGGTACCTCATCCTTTGGGCGACATCAGGATTGGTAATGTAGAAACTCACTTGCAAAACGTGATTAGGAAGGACGGCGCCGCCCACCTTACCTTGTTTGACCCGGAAAAACTCACACCATTGGCCGCAAGGAACCTAGCTCTGGAGGCCAAGAAGGCTGGTACTGCTGCCGCAATGGTTGGCGGTTCAACTGCCACGTCGGTCTATGAGCTTGACGCGATTGTAAAGGCGATTAAGTCTGCAGGGCTCTACGTGATTTTGTTTCCGAACGATGTTGCGGGCCTGAGTCAGAACGCTGACGCTGTTTTCTTCATGTCCTTGCTGAACTCTATCAACCCATATTACCTATCGGGGGCGCAAGCACTTGGCGCGCCTTTAGTGAAGCGCTACGGCCTTGAACCTATACCCCTCGCGTACCTTATCGTTGGTGAGCACGGGGGCGCCGCCGGGTTTGTCGGAAACGCCAACCCGATTCCTTACGATAAACCGGAGCTCGCGGCAATCTACGCACTTGCAGCCGAATACCTCGGGATGCGCTTTGTCTACTTGGAAGCGGGATCAGGGGCGAGAAAGGCGGTTTCGCCTGAAATGGTGCGGGCGGTTGACCGAACGTGCCATGTGAACATAATCGCCGGCGGCGGCATCAAAACTTCGTCTCAAGCTAAGGAATTAGTCGACGCGGGAGCGCGCCTTATTGTCACTGGTACGATAGCCGAAAAAGCCTCTCTAGTAACATTGCGAGCTATAATTCGAGCCATACGCTGAACTCTAGCTGAGGAAGCCTCTTGGCTCGTTCCTTCTCCAAACGCATCCGCGGCACAACACCTTACTATAATTTTATCAGGCGTGTGGCCTTTCCATCAACCCGAACCATCGTAATCGCCTCGATAGTTTTCACGACCATCGGAATCGGCATATCCTTCTCAATAGTCGAGCGTGCGGTGACAGCCTTTCTATTTGGCGCGGCGTGGGGACTTCTTGCTTTCACTCTGCCATCTTTTGCTTCTGATATCGTCCTGTATTTCACGATAATGAAAGTGGACCCATTGTTCTATCTAAGGAGGTGCCTCGCACTCTCGATGTTCACCACAACTACCTGGGTGCTAATTTTTTTGTTCTCTGCTTTCGTAGCAGCCTTGGATGGAAGGTTCATCTTCCCCGATTTCGCAATCATACTGGGGCTGTTCGCCGTTATCCCGCCGCGTGCCGTCGCGATATTTTCAATGTCCAGGTGTAGCTTCGCCAAGAGAACCCTCTTCACGCTTTTGGAACCGAGTCTAACGGTCCTCTCAGTGGTCGCAGTGTTCGGTCTGCCGTTTGCTCGGATGACGACTGGTCTGGTACTGTCTTCGATTGTGGGGCTAACATTCGCTTTCGCACTGGTCGCCGTCGTTGAGGTTTATGGACGGCGGGCCATAGGGTTCTCGCCCATCCGCATGTTTAGGGCTTTTCTGACAGACTGGCTCGAGAGTGAAAACCGTGAACTTGAGTCTTACCTGAATGAGCTGGGCGTTGAGGCAGAAATTGATGCGACCGCTTTTGCGTTTCGCAAGAAAGGCTCCGATAATGTCAAGGGTGTTATGTTTGTCTCTAACTTTCACCCTGGGCCTTTCCTGAACGTCGGTAGTAGCGTTCTACCATACCTCATGGACTCCGTGATTAGCAGAAGGTTCAATGCGGTGACCCTCGTCCCACACGGGGTTTCAGGACACGAATTAAACTTGGTTTCCCAAGAACAGAACGCCAAACTAATTCGGTGGGTACTTGAAGGTCTGGAGCATGCGCATTACGATGGCAGCGCCAGCAGAGTAACGAGAATTAGTAACGAAATTGCCACAGCAACTTCCCAATCATTCGACGGATGCGCCCTCGTAACGATGACCACTTCCCCTTACGATATGGACGATGTTCCGTCCGAGGTCTCCCACAGGTTGTCAGGCCTCACTCATGGAAAGTTCCGGCATCTAGCGTTAATTGACGCCCATAACTCCCTAACCGGTCCCGCGATCATGACTTCGCAAAAGATTGGGGCCCTAGAAGAAGCGGCGTTATCAAGCCTACAAGTTACCGCGGAAGAGCCGGCGAGCCCATTCAGGGTAGGTGTGGCTCGCAAGATGCCCGCGGGGTTTACGTTAAAGGATGGATTTGGCCCTAGCGGGATTAGTGTAATGGGAATCGAAGTCTCCGGACAACGGTTCGCCTACGTAAACGTAGATGGAAACAACATGATCACAGGCCTTAGGGAGGAGATCATAAGCGCCATCAAAGCCGTTGGATTTGATGATGGAGAAGTCATGACCTCTGATACACATATGGTGAATGGAATCGTTTCTGCCCGCCTGGGATACCACACAGTAGGCGAAATGGTTCCAAGGGCTGATCTGCTCGTCCAGGTCACCGAAACTTGCCGCGAAGCGTTAGCCAACTTAGAAACCTGTGAGGTTGGGGCAGTTTCCGGCCAAATCCTTGTAACCACGCTTGGATCAAAGTCGCTCCGTCGCGTCATGGGCCTTGTTTACAGGATATCAAAATTAACCGCGCTCACTCTCTTCCCGATTGTTGTCGCAATAACCATCCTGTCATTACTCTTCTTGGTGTAGACTATGATCCCGACCATTTCCCGCGATTCGCATTACATGCAACTACCGAGGGAGGTTTTGATTGGGAAGGACGTCGCGCCTTCAGTTGGTGAAATACTCATCCGTCTTGGTTTTCACGGGCCAGCGTTGATCGTCACAGGCCACAAGGTCGTATCCATTGCCGGTGGAACAATTCAAGAATCGCTACAGAACGCCGGCTTCAAGTCTTCAACCATGCTTGTAGATAACGCAACGACCGAAGAGGTCGCACGAGTAGAAAATGAAATTCAAAGGATCAAGCCGGACATAGTCGTTGGGCTTGGTGGTGGGAAGGATATTGATACCGCAAAAATGAGCAGTATGAAGACTTCGACGAGGTTCGTGAGCGTCCCAACCGCAGCATCCCATGACGGGATAGCAAGCCCGCTAGTTTCCATGAAAGGGTTGGGCAGGCCATACTCATACGTCGCACATGCGCCTATTGCGATCGTCGCTGACATTTCGATAATTTCTAAGTCTCCATATCCCCTCATTAGAAGCGGATGTGGCGACGTCGTCGCGAAGTATACTGCGGTTCGAGATTGGAAGCTTGCCCACAGAATCAAGAATGAGTATTACGGAGATTATGCGGCTGAGCTTGCGCTCATGAGCGCGCGCCTAGTAATGAAGAACGCAAGCAGCATACGAGCTATGTCAAACTCAGGAGTCCACACCCTCGTTGAGGGATTGATTAGCTGTGGAGTTGCCATGAGTATTGCTGGGACCAGCCGGCCTTGCAGCGGTGCAGAGCATCTTTTCAGCCATGCATTAGCGATGATTGCTCCCAAACCGGCGCTTCACGGCGAGCAATGCGGGGTCGGGACGATAATGTGCGCTTACCTGCATGGCGCAAACTGGCAACTGATCAAGGACGTCCTTCACACAATAGGTGGCCCTACAACCGCTAAGGAACTTGGAATCGAACCCGAATATATCATAAAGGCGTTAACCATGGCCCATACCATCAGGCCTGAACGCTACACGATCCTAGGGGAAAGCGGCCTTACTAAGGAGGCTGCAGAAAGAGTCGCAAAGCTCACAGGCGTGATTGAGTGATCGGCATTTGGTTGGTTTCTGATCTTGGCTAAAGCAACTGCGTTTGCGCACGCGATTCAGGGCCTTGTGAAGTATCATGGGCTAAAGGACAGCAAACGAAGAATCCCATACCATGACAGCATATCGGTCTGCGTTGAGGAGCTAACAACAAAGGCAACTATCGAATTTGGTAGCGACCACAAGCAGGATGTCATTGAGATAAACGGTGACCCCGCCAACGAAAGGGAAGCCGCCCGAGTAATGGCCGTGGTCTCACCGCTGAGAGCCCTTGCGAAAACTAAGGAGCACTTCAAACTCTCAAGCAAGAATAACCTTGCTAAAGGGAAAGGGCTTGGCTTCTCAGCGTCGGCTTTCGCATCCATCGCTCAAGCTTCAAGCTCAGCTTTGAACTTGAAGATGCAACCGGAACGCCTCAGCGAAATCGCCCGACTCGGGGCAGGGTCTGCAAGCCGAAGCCTCGTTGGCGGCTTCTCGATCTGGTACGCCAACAAGTACGGGCGCTCATATGCGGAACAGCTGCCGACGAGTAAGAATCTGAATCTGGCCATGGCGATTGTTCCCATTCCCTCACAAGTCAAAACTGACATGGCCCATCTAGAGTCAGTTACATCGCCTTTCTTCTCTGCTAGGTTGAAGGAGGTGGGTAATGTCCTGCCGAGAATGCAGAGGGCCATCAAATCCGGAGAGGTCGACGAGATCGGTCGGCTCGCAGAAGCGGACTCCCTGAGTCTACACGCCGTAACTATGACAGGGAAGAGCGGGCTCGTCCTCATGGCTCAGGAAACAATTGGCATTATACAGGGAATAGTGGCCCTGAGAGAAAGCCAACACATTCCAGTTTGGTATTCACTTGACACAGGCCCCTCGGTCTTCATCAACACCACCGCCGAATCACTCGATACCGTTTGTGCGAAAATCCGTGAGTACACTAATTTTCCAGTCCTCAAGAGCAAAGTCGGAGGACCAGCTAGCACAATCGAAGACCATCTCTTCTAGAAGCGGAACCGCTCCCTAGTGAGTGCTCTTGAAATGTCAAACGAGTTAACCGAGAAGATGAGGAAGGCTGCGATACTCAATGCGATTAAGCATAATGGCAAAGCCGACCCCGGCGCAGTTCTCGGGAACTTGCTCGGCGAAAATCCCGAGCTAAGAGCGAAGGCAAGAGACCTAACATCACAAGTGCGGGGGGTTGTTGAGGAAATCAATTCTACGCCATTTGAGAAACTTACAGCGATAGCAACTGAACAGTGGCCGGAGGAGCTGGTTAGGGAACGGCCTGTGGAGGAAAGGAAGCTGCCGCCGCTCCCAAACGCCGACAAGTATCCGCTCATCGTGACGCGTATTGCGCCTAACCCCGACTTCGTCCTTCATATAGGCAACGCGCGGGCCGTTATCCTTAGCCACGATTACGCCCGGATGTATAAGGGGAAATTCATTGTTAGGTTCGAAGATACTGACCCACGCCTCAAGAAAGCCCAACTGAGATACTACGACATAATACGCGAAGATTTGAGGTGGCTACGCTGCAACTGGGACGAAGAGTATATTCAGAGCGACCGAATTCCGCTCTACTATGAGGTAGCTCAAGCTCTAATCGCGAAAGGGGCCGCGTACGTTTGTGAATGCAAACCAGAACGATTTCGAGAATTCATAAACAGCAATTCCGCCTGCCCCGACCGAGAGTTGAATGTGGACACACAGACGAACCGTTGGAGGAAGATGCTCGATGGCGGGTACAAGGAGGGAGAAGCCGTTGTGCGTGTTAAGACGGACCTATCTCACCCGAACCCGGCGATTAGGGACTGGCCGGCCTTTCGAATCATCGATACAGAAAAGAACCCGCACCCCCGCGTGGGGTCAAGATTCAATGTGTGGCCACTCTACAACCTGGCCTCTGGTGTTGACGACCACAAACTGGGCATAACGCACGTGATTCGAGGAAAGGAACACCTCACAAACATGGCCCGCCAAATCTACATGTACAAACACTTGGGCTGGAAGTATCCGGACGCTGTTCATTACGGGCGGCTCAAGGTTGAAGGAATGGAACTCAGCAAATCCAAACTTATGAAAGGTGTTGAATCAGGCGAATACAAAGGTGTCGATGACCCAAGGCTCGGAACATTAGCGGCACTAAGAAGGCGGGGTTTCAGCCCAGAAGCGATAAGGCAACTCATATGGGACGTGGGCCCTAAACCCGTGGACGTGACGATAAGCTGGGACAACATCAACTCTCTAGACCGAAAAATCATCGACCCAACCTCTCACCGATACTACTTCGTATCAGACCCCATAAGGACGAGCATCAGTGGCGTTGAGAAAGTCTTCGAGGTGCACGCCGCGCTTCACCCGCAACATCCAGAAATGGGAACCCGCACCCTGAAACTACATCCTCAAAACGGAGTAGCCTCCCTCTTCCTCGCAGGGAGCGACAGGTCAATTCTCGAGTCAGGCAAAATAGTTCGATTGATGGGGCTGTTCAACATCAAACCCCTCAATTATTCGGATGGCGAATTCAAAGCCAAGTTCCTTGGCGAAACCGCAGAAGGCGTTGAGGACGCTCCCATCTTACAATGGGTTCCCGCGGAGCAAACCCTTCCAGCTAACGTCGTAATGCCTGATGCGTCCACCAAGAGCGGTTTCGTTGAGAACGGATTCGGCTCTGAAGCTGTCGGCTCCGTCATCCAATTCGTCAGGTTTGGTTTCTGCAGAGTGGACAACGTCGCCCCCGACCTCGTCACCGTGTACTTTGCCCATCAGTAGTTGTTTAGGCCTCACGAATCTAATTAGCGATGAATCGGCATGCCACGGATCCTCACAGGACCATGGTTTCCTGGGAATGATATGTTTCCAATTTCTTGATGATTGAAGGTAAAAAACAAACAGAGGACCAACAACCCGGAGAACTAACGGGCAAATTTCCAATTTTATTTTTCTCCATTTTATATAATAGTTTCAGTGAATTCCCGGCGAATCCTATGGAAACGGAGACCGTTCATATCGCGGAACCGTTCAACTCGGCCCGACGAATCGCCAAGCAACTTGACGCGCAAAACATCAAAATCTTGTCGGGCATGTGGAAGTTTGGTCCTCGGAACCTGCTGGAGGTTTCGCGGCAGACCCGTGTCCCATTTACTTCCGTGTATAATCGGATTAGGAAACTTGAAGTTGAATCAGGAAGAGTTGCTTACCTTGTCCCGCCGCTTTCCCGAATTGGTATGACAAGAGCCGTCGTGCTAGTGGCAGCAACGGGCGGCTGCGAGGAACAGGTTAGTGAAGCCCTAAAGATACCGAACTTCTGGCGGTCAATTAACTCATGCGAAGGATCCTATACTCATCACTCTGCCCACGCAGTCCCCGTCAAACATTTCCAAGAATTCAGAGCATGCATGGCGCAGCTACGCAAGACGGGTTTGGCTACGGACGTTAAGATCATTCGCACCGGAGACCAGTATCCTAACTTCCCAGATTTCAGTTGTTACAACGCCGAAACAAATGAGTGGACACTTCCGTGGGGAAAATGGCTTGACGCACTCGAAAAGGCTACCCCAAGCGGAGTGCCAGAGGACCCGGTGAGTTATCCGATACTCGTTGACAAGAAAGACCTAATGCTCATAAAGGAACTTGAGAAGAACGCGCGTACAAGTTTCGCGGACTTGGCACCGATTCTTGGAATATCATTACAAGGTGTCAAGTATCGATATGACAAGAGGTTAGTGCCCAGGGGAATTGTGCGACAGTTCGCGTTCGATATATACCCATACCCGGTTGAGGTTTCAGCGTACCATGAGATGATGCTTGAGTTTGTTGACGACGTGGCTATGAGGCGATTCTATTCTGCGCACGACCGCTTTTTCTTCATATTAGCGAGTTCCAAGGTGCTCGGCCGTAGTACGTTGCTGGTAAGAACCTGCATACTAGAATCGCAGCTGCGGAACATGCTCAAATTCTTCTCCGAAATGGCGAAGAATAGGATGCTTGAATCCTATTCAGCAATTCGAATGAGCCTCATGGGAAGACAGGCGCAGACAGTTTCTTACGAGCTCTTCGATGACGAGGCCGGTTGGATGTTCAATTCAAAAGAATGCATTTCTAGGTTGCAACAATTCGGAGACAAAGACACACGAACACCGCGAAGAATCAATGCCATACCACTATTGTAAACATGCGCACCGAATCACCTTGAGAGTGGGTCTTGGTTGAGAGGTACGTCCGCTCTTTCTTTGAAGCTACCACGATTGAGACTAGGACTGCGGTTCTCGGAACTGAGTTGTCTCTTCGTCTCCACATCCAATTTTCGAACGAGTTTTATGACTTCGCGTGAAATGATTGGCGTCAATGGAAACTTTCCGTAATGTGGGCAGTATGAATCGAGATCTGTTTCTCCCGTATCTCCATAGAAAATGGCCGGGTACAGCCGACAGCCTTCAGGCCGATGATCGTAGATGGTGCATCGCTGACCGTTATGAAAGACGCATCTCCCCGACAGATTCTTGAGCTGGCGGTTCCCGTCCTTCTTGACGATGAAGAAATCCTCAGAGAAACCAAGGCCCCTTATCCGGACGATATCTGAACTGCTCAGTTCCATGTCCGTATTCAAACAGCATTTGATGCACCCGTACTCGAGACACGTGTTTCTTATCTTCCTCATTACTGGACTCCTGCCAAGAGTTGTAAGGGCTTAGTCTTCTGTGCTTTCTTCGTGTTCACACATGTCGTTCTCTGGGTAGATCCTGCAGTAGAACGGTTTTGTTTCATGGATTGCGCATGAGTAGAGGCCTGTTTTCTCTCTTTTCAGGAAGGGGCAACTTTTCGTAACGAAAACTCCGTGACGGTTGTGAGGGTCAGTGGAATTAATGGCTATGTGCTTCAGGATGTCTTCTCGTCCTTGTCTCTTCCAACGCCCTATGTCTTTGTGGGTCGCCTCAAAAGATCCCCAATGAATGACACAGCAGTCCCCCGATCGCCTGCACTTGTGTCCCTGCAACGGTTGTTCAACCGGATTCATCAATATGCAGAGGACAAACTAGAATGATTCGGTATCCCCAGGCAGGATTCGGGATGTGAAGTGCGCTTGGCCAGGTCACGCCCACGCGAAGTAGTCTCTGCCGCAGGATTCTGTGTTTCTGGGAACTAAGGCTGCTTGAAGACATCTTCAGGCTTCTTTGGCAGTTTGATCTCTCCAAATCTTAGTTCGGTATTTTTGACTGCATCGTCTAAGAGGTCACGTAGTTCTTTCATTGTTCGAAATGGAAGAATCACTTCAACCTTGTATTCTCCATCTGCCTTTGGGGTGGCTGAAGGGTCTTCCTGCATTATGATATTCGGTCCTCCGAAGATCAAGCGATAGTCGTAGTCACCGGCCAGGCCGAAAATGTTGGTCGCGTGTATGCGTTTGAAATCTTCAGCATACTTCCATTCTATACGGAGTACGCCTTCCTTTGCGCTCATTGAGAATCGAGATACGCTGGTCATTTCTGGATAAAGAACTTGCTGGATAAGAAGCCGGAGAATGTACAATTTCACGGTCTTGTTGGCTTGCCTAACCCATTAGCTGTTCCCGAACCCCGCCTCTTTTTAATCCGAATCATGCAACCGCAGGCGGATGGTTCCGCAAACCATCTGGTTAATAGTCTGGCGCGGACTACGCGTACCCGGATTGGATGACGGAGCCCGAGCTCCTGGAAGTATGAGGAATGATTCAGTCGTCTCAAATCATCGACTTGACTCATGACTTGTTTGTTGATATGCCCTCGTATCCCACCCTACCGTCTTTCAAGATGGATTATCTGAAGCTCGCAGCCCGGGATGGCTCAACTGTAACCATGATCACCAGGATGCACATGCACACTGGAACTCACATAGACTTCCCGTGTCACGTAATTCCTGAAGCAAACTCTCTGAAAGATTATGGTTTGCAGGATCTTTCGGGCCAGGGCGTTGTCATAGATCTTAGTTACAAGAAGGAAGGCGAAGAGATAACCGAGAAAGATCTCCTGAAGCATGATAGTCACATCAGGAAAGGAGAGATGTTATTCATGTTCACCGGGTGGTCACGAAAAAGGGCAGTCACTCCTAGCTATCTCTTCAAGTGGCCTCATCTCAGCAAACGTGCAGCCCAGTTCTTGGTCAAAAAACGACCCAAGGTAGTAGGGATAGATGGACTTAGCATTGGGGGCTGGGGTGGAAAAATGATAGTGGGTCCAATCGCAAAGACACCCTCGCGTAAAATTCACACGATGCTACTGGGAGCGGGGATTCTAATCCTGGAGGAAGTTGCGAATCTAGACAAAGTTCTGATCCATGAAAAAGTGGCAAGGTCGTTCTTTATTTTGGCTCCGCTCCCTGTCAGAGGTGCAGAAGCTTCGCCCTGCAGAGTGATCTCTATCCGTCCTAGCGCCTAAAGTATGGAAATACCTTCTTCCCGAAGAAGTCTATGAACTTGTTTTGATCTGGACTGGTGCTGAGAAATTCTATTTCTGTAACACCTGCAGCTAGGTACGTTTCGATTTTCTTTATAGCCTCCTCTTTACTGGTCAATATGAAACGCGTCTTGATTGTATCCTCTCTTGTTATCGCTTGCGCTTTCGCTTCGATTTCTCGTGGGTCGTATACTTCAGCGTTGAATATGCCGGGAACCATCGTAGCGTTCCAGAATTTGCAGCCCGCGACGGCTCTTTCGAAATCTTCGTCGTAGGAGGTTATAATGTGAATGATCTTCTTGACCTCTTCCGCGTTTCTTCCCCCGTCTTTGGCTCCTCTCTGGACGGCTGGAAGCAGTTCAGATTTGAACTTCGAGTCGAAGACTCGGCCGCTCGTTAACAACCCGTCGGCATATTTGCCTGCGACATATGCCGTGGATCGCCCGTTGCCTGCGACGTATAACGGGATTTTGCCTCTGGGCTTCGTATACAAATTCGCTTTTCTCAGCCTATAGTATTTGCCCTCAAAATCAACGAAGCTTTCGGTCCACAGTTTCTTTATGATGATTATGGATTCTTCAAGTCTACTTAATCTCTCACTGAAGGATGGCCAGCGTAACCCCAGCGGCGCCTCATTCATTGCTTCTCCGGTCGCCAAACACAAGAAGACGCGGCCAGGATACATGCAGCTGAAAGTCGAAAAAGCTTGGGCAACAAGAGCTGGGTGATATCTCAGCAGAGGGGGCGTGACTGTACCCAAGGAGACCTTTTTCGTCCTCTCAGCGGCTGAGGCCAGCCAAATCCACGCGAAACCGGAATGAGCGTTTGTGTGAGTCCAAGGGTGGAAGTGATCGCTACTCCAGATGCTGTCAAAGTTGTTTTCCTCAGCTTTTACCGCGAAATCCAGAAGCTCCTTAGGGTCGTATTGCTCGTGTGCTGCATAGAAGCCGAATCTGCAAATCAAGTCTTGCTCACCTAAGGACACGAGACTGTCCAATGAGTTCTTAAGTTGTTTTGCTTTCTTGCGCGCCATCTTGTTGAACGACGAAACAGTTGTCTGCTCGGGCTTTAGATCTCTACTCGAGAGTGCTCCGAACACTCATTATCAACAATCGTTAGTTTAATATCATTTAAGATCGTTGACACAAGGCTTACAGGAGACACAACGGTGTGTGCCCTCAGTAGCAAAACGATAACTTATCGAGAGCTTGCAAGAACTCTGGATCTCTCCTTGCTCAAACCAGAGATGACAGAAGCCGATATCATAACTGGTTGTCGGCAAGCACTGTCCTACCAACTGGCTTCGGTCTCGGTAAAGCAATGCTATCTAAAGCTGGCTGTAAAAGAATTAACTGGGTCGAACGTGGCGGTCGGCACGGTCGTGGGTTTTCCACATGGCGATAATACGACCGCCATCAAAGTTGCCGAGACGCGGGAGGCGGTCGCAAATGGAGCCGTAGAGCTGGACATGGTGATCAATGTCGGTGAACTGCGTTCGGGACATACGCGATACGTGCAGGACGAAATTCAGTCCGTTGTCCAGGCTGCAGATGGCAAAGCGATCCTCAAGGTGATCTTAGAGACTGTTTACTTGAACCGCGAACAAATTGTGCAGGCGTGTAAACTTGCGGAAGCAGCTGGAGCAGACTTTGTGAAAACCTCTACGGGCTTTTCACCGCGCGGCGCGACACCTGAAGACGTCAGTTTGATGCGCGCTTCCGTCGGCCCCGAAGTGCAGGTGAAGGCAGCTGGAGGGGTGAGAAGCCTAGACTCGCTGCTCGCTGTGATCGACGCTGGAGCCACGCGCGTCGGTGCCTCGGCGGCGTTCCGTATGCTGGATGAATTCAACCAGCGTTATCCAAGCCGATAATCCCGCGCCTTGGCAGAGAATGAAAAATCATTGTGCACATAAGGAGCAAGATAGAAACGTCCCTGAAGAAATTGACCCGCGTGAGTACTCGGAAGAAGTAAGTGACAATGAGCCGCCAGCTTCTGCTAGGAATTGACATTGGAACCCAAGGCACCCGAGTTGCGTTGATTGATCCCGCCGGCAAAGTTCTCGCCAGCCACAGCAGCAACTATGACATGGTGACGCCGTCCGCGGGCTGGGCAGAAGAAGACCCCGACGATTGGTGGCACGCAACGATCTCCGGCATTCAACAGGTGATCAAAGCATCCGGGGCTAGGCCACAGGAAGTAGCGGCGGTCGGCGCGGATGCTCAGATGCACGCTACCGTTCCCGTCGGTTCATCGGGCGAGTTACTCAGTCACGGTGTCCAACTTTGGTGCGACAAGCGCGGCGCCAAGCTGGTTGAAGAATACAAGAGCAAGTCTTTTGCCAGCAGGGCGGCCCGATTAGCCGGCAGCCCGCCTGTTGCCGCTTGGATCGGTTTCAAGATTAAATGGCTGAGAAAAAACGAACCTGATATATACGCCAAGACTTGGAAATTCCTGACCGGTTCGGGGTATATTAACTACCGCTTAACCGGAGAGGCTGCTATCGATTGGAGTGAGGCTTCCGGTACTTACCTGCTGGACGCAGAGACGCTTGCCTGGTCTGAGGAGCTAGGCGGATACCTAGAAGTCGATCTCCGGAAACTTCCGCCAGTCAGCCCATCCGCCCGCGTCATAGGGAGAGTCAATGGCGAAGCGGCCAGTTTGACCGGTTTACTGCAAGGAACTCCTGTCGTCGCAGGAGCTGGCGACATGATGGCTGAGCTAATCGCCGCAGGTTTAGCGGAGCCGGGTTATGCTCTGGATATTTCGGGTACCGCTTCCGACATGGTGATCTACGTGGACAAACCAGTTCTGGACCCACCGATGATGAACTTACACCACGCCCTGCCAGGATGGATACCTTTTGGGATTGCGGAAGCCGGCGGGGGGTCGCTTAAGTGGTTTAAAGATGCCCTGTGCCAGGCAGAGGTCGCTCAGGCAACGGCGGAAGGCCGTGGCGTGTACAACATCCTAGACGGAAAGGCAGCAATCGTGGAGCCTGGATGTGAGGGGCTGCTTTACCTGCCTTATCTGATGGGCGAGCGGGTTCTCGGATCTTCTCACTCGCGGGGCGTCTTCTTCGGATTAACCCCGCGGAGCAGCATTGGTGCCATGTGGCGGGCTACCATGGAGGGTGTCACATATGAGCTGCGTCGCACTCTTGAGATCGTCGAAAGCGCCGGCAACCAGATCAACAGCATCTTTACCAGCGGCGGCGGCGCCCGCAGTAACACCTGGTCGCAGATCAAAGCTGATATCTACAGGAAGCCGGTCTCAACGCTGGCCGAATCCGAAGGAGGGGCGATCGGCTCCGCCATCTTGGCGGGCGTCGGCGCAGGGGTCTTCGCTGATGTTCAGAGTGGGGCTAGGCCGTTCGTCAAAGTTAATCAAGTATTCGAGCCCGATCCGTCCAATCGAGCGCGTTACGATTACCTATATCTTTTGTTCAAGGAGCTGCATGATGTTCTCCAGCCAAAATTTGTGAAACTGTTCCTAGCTCCTTGAGAGGAAACTCAGGGCGGGTTAATGAAACCATTCCCACCGAGAACTATTTCTAGAAGAAAGCTTTAGCCTCAGTGAACGTACGAGTGAAACAATGAGGCTATTCCACGGCAGAAGCCACTGACCGGAGAGTGATCACGGTTGACAAAGATATTCGTTGCATCGCGCTCCTTCGGCAAGGTAGTCGATGACGGATTTACCCTCCTGAGAAGAGAGGGAGAGATAATAGGGAATCCTTTGGGCAGAGCGTTGAGTTCGGATGAGCTTCGAGAAAGTCTCCGAAATGTAGATGCAGCATTGCTTGGCAACGACATTTGTGATGCTAACGTCTTCAATGCAGCCAGCAGACTGAAGGTTGTAAGTCGTCACGGGGTAGGAGTCGACTTCGTAGATCTCAAGTCCGCGACTCAGAATGGAATTGTGGTGACTAACACCCCTGGGGTGAATACTATCGCAGTTGCTGAGCACACAATGGCACTGATGCTGGCGATCTTGAGGAAGATTCCCGACGCCGATTCGTCGTTGAAGTCGAAGAGGTGGGAAGGACTCAAATTCGTGGGCAAAGAGTTAGCGGGCAGAAAGCTAGGGATCATCGGCTTAGGCGCCATAGGAAAGGAAGTTGCGAAGAGAGCGAGGGCATTCGGAATCGAGATACTCTACACGGACGAAGTAAGAGATACGCTCTTGGAAAAAGAGCTGAGCATATCATTCGTCTCTCTACACGACCTGCTGAGAATGTCGGACATAATTTCGCTTCATGTTCCTCTCACGTCTGATACGAGGGGACTAATTGGCCGAAGGGAGATCTCAATGATGAAGGTGGGCGCGTACATTGTCAATGCAGCCAGAGGCGGTATCGTAGACAGCGATGCGTTGGCAGAAGGGCTTCGAAACGGACGGATAGCAGGAGCAGCGATTGATGTTTTTGATAAGGAACCGCCCGACTTCTCATCCGCATTGTTCAACGTAGAGAAAATCATCATGACTCCCCACATGGGCGCCTATACAATTGAGGCCATAAGGCGAATGGATTGTATGGCAGCAGAGAACATAGTGAAAGTCCTCCATGGCGAGACGCCCGAGCATGTGGTCAACAGAGAAGTCCTGTCCAGCCAAAGCCTCAGGATGAAAGCCTTACTCTGATACGTTGGGACTGACTGCAACTGGCATGCCTCGGTTGTAGCAATCCGTTCGACCTGAGTTTGCCTTGCCGCAAATTGCCTTTAGTGATTCGAGACAGATTGGTGGAGCGAGTAATTCTGCTGAATATGTGATGCATTTATCAGGTCCTGCGCTTGCATTCGCAAGTCCTTACAGTTTTCTGCGGTTGCCTATGGCCTAGCGAACTGAGGCCACGCGTTAATACTGCAAGTCAAATCTCGGTCATAAATTTTGGATTGTCGACAACTTCGACCCTGCCGTGCTCTTCAACGACGAGTTTTGGAAAACCTCGTTTTTGGACAGTTTCGTAGTCATGTCCTGCGTCTGCCTGATACGTAAACAAGAACACCAGCTTTTGCGTTCCTGGATTTACCACTCGGTGCCCCCATCCTGGAGGGACGTAGATCACATCTCCCATGCTCATTCGCACTTGTTCTGAATTGCCGGTCCTCGATTGGAGCAGAATCAATCCTTCTCCGTCTAATCCCAGATAGACTTCGGAGGACGCTTCGTTTAGGTGGAAGTGTCCCTTTGTCATGTAGAATTCCTTCCCAATCTTGCCCGGATAGAGAATGGTCGTACCATAGTTCATATGCCCGCCTTCTTGGGGATGCAGACATTCATACACTTCATAGATAATCGGATCTTGACCGGTCTTCAAGATGCTCTCTGTCGCTTGTTTGTCCGCGAAAAAAGCATGCAGATCTTGCAAGCTACGCTTCGTTGACGTCGAGGGCGATAAAACTCCATCGTCGAGAGAAGTATGTTGGGGCTCCAGTGGTGTTTCCATCGGGTCACCTGGTGAAACACAGCTGTCAAGCCTCACTAGGGTTCAAAGAATATTTAAGGAAACGTGCTTGCCTCTTGGCCTCGGAGAATCAGCCTGGGACAATCTTGTTATTCAGGGGCAGTTCTAGGCTGCGAAGTCGTTCGATTTGTTTCTTGCAGTGTATTCGCAAGATCAGTTTTCAGGTCGTGCATGACGAGGAGTGTCTATCCTAGCTCGCGTCTGTTTGCCTCAGACGTGGTTCTTTCAGCCCCGACGGTTCTCGTCTATTTTGAGTTCAGGTCTTTTCGGTTATCCTTGTACAGCTTTAATTGGACGTGTCTTCGAGTTCAAGACGTATGCATTAGGCAACAGCGTCTTGGGATTGGACCATGCGGATCTCCGCGTTTCTGCAGAATTCACTGACATTAGAAAGACGGCGTGACCTCCTTCTCGAAGAGGCCGATGCTCGGCAGGAGATCCTCGATGTGAAGCATGAAATAGGAAGCGCCGAGGTCCACAAAACGCTCGAGTAAGGAGATGCAAGCCGAAGGAGTGCCGACGAAACGTCTCTCAGGCGTCAGACTTGGAGGGGCTTCTCGTTCTCTTTTCCGAGCCTGCTCCTCGTCCTCACCCAGTATCAATTCAAGAGTTACAGACCTCACGATGTCCTCGATTTTCGTTCCGACGGATTCGCAGTGCCTTTCCAGGGCCGCCAGCTTCTTCTGAAATGTCTGGAGGCTTGTGGATTTTCCTGAGAAGTTGCATGCGTCTCCGTACTTGGCCGCCACTTTGAGTGTTAGCTCTTCCCCTCCTCCTCCTATCCAGAGAGGCGGCCCTCCGGGCTGCACCGGTTCCGGCCGGCACACCGCGTTTAAGATATGGTAATATTTCCCTTGGAACGTGACTGGTTTGCCGCTCCACATTAACTTGATTATTGCAGCCGCTTCTTCTAGACGCCGTATCCTCTCGGCGGCAGAGCTGAAACGATAGCCATACGCTCTGTATTCATCCTCTTTCCATCCGGCTCCTATCCCGAGCTCAAGGCGTCCTTCAGATATTACATCTAAGGTGGCCGCCATTTTGGCGACGAGAGCCGGGTTTCGGTAGCCATTGCAGAGGAAGAACGGACCGAGGTGGATTCTTGAAGTCTCACGTGATAAGGCCGACAGTGTTGTCCAGCATTCGAACACCGGGGAGCTCGATCCCCATGTAAAGTGATCCATTAACCACGCCGAGTCGAAGTCCGCATCCTCACAGACACGAAGTAAGCTTACGAGCTGCTGGTAATCTGAGGGAACGGACGCATGAGGAGCCTCGTTCAGGATCGCTCCAAACTTTGTATTGATCAATCGTCTTCATGCCCACCAAATGCTGGCTACCGACGAGTGCCATAAGCTGCGCTCAATCTCGCAATAGCAAATAAGAAACGCTTCGGAAAATAGTAGATAATTCATTTACTCTACTTAACTTTGACTTATATACTACCAAGCGCGGGCTTCTTCCACGTTTGTAGGTTATAGAAATGAGCGAGAAGAAGAAAGAAGGTAATGGAATTACTAGAAGACAGGCCCTAAAGTACGGTGCCGCGGTTGTGGTTGTGGGGGCTGCTGCCGCCGGAGGAGCATACTACTACAGTACGATGCCTCCTCAGACGACTACACCTACTCCGACAGCCACTCCGACAGCGACTGCAACAGCGCCTGCGACATCTACCTCTGCTTCACTTGGGCCAGCTACACTGAGGTATTATGGTGTAGCTTTTGTCATATATCAAGACGCAGCGACAGAGTATCAGAAAGAAACCAATGGAAGGGTCACAGTCCAGTTTCAGGGACTCGGAAACGGGGAAGCCTCGTCGAAGGCTTTAGCAACAGGTGGAGAAGGCTGGGACATCACGAGCAATGCAACAGCCTATCTGGGATTGTTAACTAACGCAAATCCCCCTGTACTCCAGGCTATCGATGTAGAGGATATCCCGAACTGGACGAACACGCCCGCTGAAGGTCTTGCTTCTTACATTTACAATCCAGAGGTCGTAAAGAGCACCTACATTAGCGAGGACGTGATGGGTAGCATCAAAGGGATGTTATTCAAGGACGGGGTACCGCCAGAATGGAACGGGACCCAGTGGGTCAACGGGAAGGCTTGGGGAGTCGGTGTCGGAGGTAACTTCGAAGGCATAGCCTATCTGCCAGAGTTCTTGCCATACTCAGAAGAGGGTGACCACAAATTCACGTTCGGCTACGAGGAGAAGTTCAACCCAGAGTGGAAGGGTCACGTAGGGATGCAAGACGACGTGACCTTGGCAATGGGATGGGGTGCTTTAATGCTAACCTATCTGAACCAAGCGAAATTTGCGGGATTTGATGGCACCAACGGATCACTTACAAAATCGGACATAGATACCGTGATAAACTATTTGGCGCCGTTTGTCCAAGGTGGCCAGATCAGGACTTTTGCAGCGGATTACGGTTCAATGCTGGCAGCAATGACCTCTAGAGAGGTCTACATAATGCAAACCTGGCAGCCAGTCGTGAATGCAACCAGGGATGCTGGCATACCATCCTATTGGGCACGTACACCACACGGTGGAGAGTTCTGGTGGTCTCCTGATATGGTGAGCATTAAGACGCCAATACTGCAGGACTGCGTTAATTGGCTGAATTGGAGGATGGCGCCCTGGTGGGTCTCATACATCGTAAACAGTACCTACTTCTGCTGGCGGTGGAATACGGATGACTTGAAGCAAGCAATGGGCTATGAGAAATGGGGTTGGCAATATCACGGGGACGCAACTTACAAGTCAAACGATGACGCAATCAAGGAGATTTGGCCGAACAACCAAAGCTTCTGGACTCTCCCGGATAACCTAAAGAACGGATTGTTCGCACCTGATAAGTACAATTGGAGCACCGGACAAGGCACACCCGATCCCAACGGCATACTCAAAGATCACGGCGCCTACGAAGACTGCATGAGAAACCAAGTAGGATTCTTGTCGAGGTATCCCGACAACATCGACTACATGATTGACAGATGGAACTGGCTCAAGTCACAACTCAAACGCTGATCTCGAAGTCTCAAAGGGTCGCGCTTGCTACCGGATTCAATTACGGTTAAGTGAGGACGTCCACGACCCAACTTAAGCACGTCAAGACTCTCGTTCTGTGCTTGCCAGTCCTGATAATTGACGTGCTATTCCTCTTCTTTCCATTTTTTTACGGATTCTATTTGAGTTTCACCACCAGCATGAACAACCAGACTCTTACATCGGCGAATTACGCGTATGTCCTTTCGGTATACGCTCCAATCATGCTAACTACCGTAGAACTAGCTGCTCTGATAACTGTAATACTAGTTGTCATATCGTTACCGATCGCATATATCTTAGCCATCAAAGTAAAGAGCGATGCAATTAAGAACTTAGTACTGCTTGTCGCTCTCGCTCCGTTCTGGATTGATTGGAACATTAGAATGATCGCTTGGTATCCCGTCTTTGGAGCTAACGGGTTCCTCAGCAGTATCTATGTGTCGATATTGACAGGATTAGGATACTCTAATGTAGAGCCCGTGAGTCTGCTCTTCACAAATGCGAGTGTGATCATCACATGGATTCAGAGCCTTCTCCTCTTTATGGTCGTCCCGATCTACTTGATGATGCTGCGGATGGACCCGATCGTACTAAAGGCGGCGTCGACGCTCCGCGCTAGCACTCTCAAGACTTTCTACTACATAACACTGCAATGGTCTTTGCCAGGCATTCTGATCGGGAGTGTATTCGTATTCTCTTTGGCGATGGTAGACTACGCAACTCCGCTTCTCGTCGGCGGAGGTCTACCTACTATTGGCGTAATAATCTGGCAGCTTGGGTCATATTATGAGTGGCCCCAGGCAATGGCCCTCTCAACCCTAGTCCTTGCCATCATCCTCGTATTCGTGGCGATAACATTGAGAAAAGTCAGCATAACCCGAATACTATATTGATGGCGGACCAACTTGAATAAATCCAATCTGCTCATGGCAGCATATATCGGCGGGATATTATTCCTAGTGTACGTGCCAATCGCCCACATGATAGTTTTTTCTTTTAACACACTGCCCCTCCTGTATTATCCGTTTCAGGGCTGGTCCTTGCAGTGGTATAGTGCCTTTGTTAACGATCCGGAACTAATTGGGAGCTTGGAAAACTCAATCATACAAGCGGCAATAACGACCGTAGTAACCGTAGCAGTGAGCGCTTCAACCGCATTAGCACTTCGCAGACGTTTCCCACTTCATGATCCGTTCTTTTACATGATACTCTTAGGGATGATCTATCCCGGAGTGACGCTTGGGCTAACCAACCTAGTGGTAGATATTCGAGTGTTCAACATTCCCTTGTCGATCTGGACAGTATCCTCTACCCTGTCAGTTTGGACCGTCCCATTCGGATTGCTAATCCTGATGATGAGGTTTGATCCATATTTGACCAGGTACGAGGAAGCTGCAAGAACTCATAGAGCTAATGAATGGAAAGTGTTCACCAACGTCACTTTTCCACTGATAAGGACGGAGTTGATCGTAGTTGCCTTATTCGCATTCACAATGGCGCTGGGAGAAGTTTTCAGGAGTACGTTTGTCTCACCTCTGACTAACCCTGAATTACCAGTGCTTCTGCTTTCAACTTTGGAAACGAAACCTCCTACCCCAGAATATTTTGCGTTGGGGACAGTCATTTCAGTGGTAAGTCTATCAGCCATATTGATAGGTGGAGCCATCCTGGTGCGTCGGGGTGGTTTCGTCGTAAAAAGGTAGTATATTTTGGTAACGAGAAGAATGGACGTGCCTAGCAAGCTGGTAGTGCAGGGACTAACGAAACGATTCGGCAGAGTTGTTGCTGTAAATGAAGTGTCCTTTGAGATACGTGAGGGGGAATTCTTTGTAATTATTGGGCCGAGCGGATGTGGGAAGACAACTAGCCTCAGATGTGTTGCAGGACTTGAGACGCCGGATTCGGGTTCGATACGTGTGAGCGGATCAGATATACGCAGTATGCCTGTTTACAAGAGAGATGTGTGTATTGTTTTTCAGGATTTGGCTCTCTTCCCTCATATGAACGTGTTCGATAACGTTTCCTTCGGGCTGCGCATGATGGGGTCTCCGAAGGATCGAATCGAAAAGGAAGTTGATGAAGTCTTACGCTTGGTGCAATTGGAGGGGTTGGGTGGTCGAAGAATTACAGAGTTATCGGGTGGACAAAGGCAGAGGGTGGCTTTAGCCAGGTCGCTTGTATTAAAGCCCAGCATCCTTCTATTCGATGAGCCCATAGGTGGCGCGGAGCCAGAGCTTAGAGACAGAATGTTGGCTGAGATTAAGGAGCTTCATAGGCGACTGGGTTTCACAGCGCTCTACGTTACGCATGACCAAGAGCAGGCTATGCGGCTAGCTGACCGAATCATGGTGATGAACCAGGGCTCCATAGAACAGATAGGGACGCCTGAAGAAGTATATCTCAACCCCTCAACACTCTTCGTAGCAAGATTCCTGGGGGGATTGAATATGTTAGATGGAGAGGTGGCTTCGTTGAAAGATGACCTGCTCATGGTGAAAACGGGTGCGGGCGATCTTGCAGTGAACGACAGGCGCAAAATTGGAGCCAAGGTGAAAAGGGTGATATACTGCATTAGGCCGGAGAAGGTATCAATCGGCGAGCAAGCCCGGAAGTTGGACAATACGGTTGAAGGTAAGCTCGTAGACCAGACTTACAAAGGCTCTAGCATCGAGCATGTGGTCCATCTCAAGAACGGAGTAGCGTTCAGATCTGTTTCCGAAGGGCGGGATCTGGTTGATTTGGGATCCTATATCGACCGTGATGTAGTCATAGGATGGAAATCAAACGATTCTCTAGTTTTCCCGGCCTAGACGAACTTTGCCAAGCTGGGTCCAGCATGATCAGGCAAGGGAGCTCGCCTGATGCCACCGGTGTAAAGAGGATAGGAGAAAAAGCAACGGTAAGGGAGATCTATGAGATCTCAGAAGTCACGTGTAACCTTATCAGAGATTCCTTTGGACCCGCGGGGCTTTGGAATATCGTCGTGGACGAAACAGGGTACGTACACCGACTGAGAACTGGGTCGGCCATCCTCAACAGAATAGCTCCCAAGAAGGACATACTTAAGGAGCCTAAGCAAAGCGAATCAGGGCAGCTTGCGGTGCATCCGGTCACCGAGATTATGAGTGAAATGGCTGGAGCTGTCACAAGGAGTGTTGGCGACGGTTCTAAGGCTGCGATAATTCTGACCGCGGAGATCCTTGGGAAGAGTTTCAAATCGATCATTGACCCCGCTATATTCCTGGCTGGGTGCTTGCATGCACGGGATAAATCAATTGAACTAGTACGAAAATCGAGCATGCCTCTTTTGGTGACCCGATCTGGCATACGTAAGATTGTCAAGACTTTCTTTGATACCGAGTTCATGCCTGAAGAATCAGTCATATTGACTGACATCATTGTCGCGGCAGTTGCAGGGAAGCTCCAGAAAAGCGACAATGGAACATATTTGTTGGACAGCGATGCGATCTGCATCAAACGGGAAATCGGTGGCAGTATTCTAGACACGCGAGTTTTTGATGGTGTAGCGTTCTTTAGCGATATACCAAACCCTAGCATGCCTAAGATCGTTGAAAACGCAAAGGTTGCACTCCTGTCTGGAGCCTTAACCTCCGGATTTGACAGAACCGATGCGAAGTTGAGAACGAGACAATATGATCACGAGGTCATCATTGATGAGCCGGACGATATGAGGGCACTTTATCACGAGAAGACAGCCGCCTGCACCTATATCCTACGCACGTTACGAAATCTAGAGGTAGGCGCCGTTGTGGTCGGAAAAGGCCTAGAGCCGGAGATAGAGGGAATGCTCGCGAAAGAGGGAATTCTTGCCGTAAGAAACGTCTACGTCGAAGATCTTCAGAGAATCGCGAGGTTGACTGGGGGTAGGATCGTTTCAGATGCAGCGCTTTTGACGCCTGGAGATTTGGGGACGGCACAATTCATCAAAGAAGAGAAGATGGGAGGGCACTCATGGATCTTCATTGGAGGTCAACAGGCTGGGAGAGTGTCAACGGTGCTAGTTCGAGGTTATTCCGATGCGATCATCGACGATGCTGAGAGCAAGATACGTGATTCTTTAAGGGTTATTGGGAATTTTGTTTCGCACCCCAGAATCGTTCTCGGCGGAGGGGCTACCGAAGTTGAACTGGCAGCATATTTGAGAAGAGATGCTGACACGATTGGCGACCGTCAGCAGGTTGTGATTGGACATCTTGCTGAGGCTCTTGAGAGTATTCCGGCGATTCTAGCTGCCTCGTGTGGTTTGGACCCGATAGACTCGGTAGCCAACCTCAGGATGCTGCACGTGCGAGGAAAACCATCTATGGGCATTGACGTGTACGAGAGAGAACTGGCGGACATGCATGAAGCTGGCATCTACATACCTCTACCGGTATACGAACAAATCATAAACTCTAGTTTCGAGACGGCGGCGTGTCTCTTGAGAATCGACGACATTGTTGCCTCTAGAGTACGCCACGGAGGCGAGTATTGGAAGAAACGGATGCAGCAGTTCACGGAACCTCGGAGAGAGAAACAAATAATCAAAGACTATGGAATGGGACGATAGCTTTGCAGCATGCCCTACGCCTAAATCCGGACGGTATTACCTCGGGAATTGATCGAGCCCGTGAGTCACAGTAAGACCTGTGTGCCTTTTGGAAGGGAAGTAGTTTGTCACTGAAAAGGCGTAGCACAAAAGAGCTTCAGAAATTGAATATCGAGGCAGGCGCAGCCATGGGAGAACTAGTAAGAAACTCATTCGGGCCCTGTGGCATGAGTAAAATGATAAGCGATGACAAGGGGCAGACAACGCTCACGGGTGATGGCGCAGCAATAGTGAGAGCGTTACAAGTTCGCGGCGGGTGGTATCGTGGGCCAAGTCGGAACGGCGATCGCAAGCACGGGGAAATTGAACCAACCATCAATAACCCGATCTGCAAAATCATGGCGCAAGCGGCCGCAGCCTTGGATGTCGAGCTGGGCGATGGAATCAAATCTATGCTTATTCTCGCGGGAGCTCTCCTCGCGAATGCAGAACATCTGCTAGATGACGGCCTGGCTTCTGATCTGATCGTCTCCGGATACAAGAAGGCATACGACAAGGCCGTACAAATCCTCACCGGGACATCGCTTGTCATAGCACATCAAGATGCGAGTGTTCTTAGAAATCTCGCAATGACTTCCATTCGTAGCAAAGATGTGGGGGCAGGTAGAGAACACCTCCTCGATATCTCCATGGCCGCCTCAAACATGATCTTGGATGACTACCCATGGGGCTCTGATATCGACATGAACGAAGTGCTGGAGAATGTGAAGTTTGTCAAAAGAAGCGGAAAAAGCGTAGCCGATACGGAAATGATCAAGGGCCTCATTGTTGAGAAAGCTGTCGTCAATAGTGGTATGCCCGAAAGAGTTGACAACGCCAGATTACTTGTTCTAGAGTCACCGCTCGAGTTAGACAGGAAAGCGTTTCACGTGAGGATCGAGGGTAGACAAGGGTCCCTGAAAGCGTTTCAGGATCAAGAAGATCGGTTGAGGGATTCGTGGGTCAGGAAAGTGGCAGAATGCGCAGCAAATGTTGTCGTGTGTCAGAGAGGGATAGACGTGAAGACGCAAAGCAGTCTCGCGAAGAACGGCGTGTTGGGAGTCCACTGGGTCAATAGACGGGATGTGGAAGGGATTGCCAAGGCGACTGGAGCCAAAGTCATGACAAGCATAAGTGATGTAGGTCCGGAAGATCTCGGCGCCGCAGAGATAGTGGAAGAGAGAACGGTCGGGACAGACAAAATGGTTCTCATAAATGGTTGTAAACAGCCGAAGTGTGTGAGTATAATGATTAGAGCGGGGCTGGATAAAGAAGCGGATGAGGCTGAAAGGGCCCTCAGCGATGCAATATGCAGTTTAGCGTCTGTTCGCTCATGCGATAGGATTGTAGGAGGTGCAGGCGCTGTCGAAATGGAGGTGGCGAAGAAACTGAGATCATACGCCGTGAAAGTCAGCAGCAAAGAACAACATGCGATAGGGGCATTCGTAGACTCTCTCGAAACGATTCCCGAGAACTTGGCAAGGAACGCTGGCCTCGATGTAACTGACGTGAAGCTGGCTCTAAGATTAGCTCATGAAAAGGAGGAGGGATCGTGGCTGGGCATAAACGTCCTATCGCGCAAGATAGAAAACACCCTGACTTGTGGCATAATCGAACCGTACAGCGTCAAGAAACAAGTTCTTCGAACTGCTGTAGAAGTTGCATCAACCATCATAAGGACAGCCAACATAATATCGTTTCATCCCAATGAAGAAACGGCACCTTCAGCACCTACAGGTGACAGGGGAGCGTAAGAGTCGTTCGAGGGCTATTGGAACGTACATATTAAGGAAAGGGGCTTGCCAGCTAATTCGAGGGTACGATCATATCTCATAGCATTGATGGCACTCATCTATTGGAATGAATAGTCGTACAGGAAAATTCAGTCGACAAACTCGGATTTTTCCGGGAACGGGATACCTACGGCATGACAGACTTGCGGATGGGAATAGCGATTGGATTCTTACGCAAATACTCTTGATTCTATAGACAAATAGTTTGAAACCTCGACCAGTTCGTCGGCCCACTCTCCGTAGACTGCGTGCATATGATTTGACCCCACGTTTTTCAACAAATCTTCGGGATCCGACTTTAGCCTCACGAATCCTTGGGGCCAACCTAGTACGGCATTCTTCATTTCCTCATTAGGTTGTCTTACAAACTCTGCCGGGGCTATCTGCATGATGTACTTTCCTTGGATCCTTGACAGTCTGGCTAAGGTTATGTCGCCTGGGCTGCATTGGAACTGTAGCGACGCCCCTCCCGCGTCGAAAATTTGGGGATAAAGATTTACGAGCTTCAAGTTTTCAGAGGCATCGTCGGACTTGCTTGCGAACCAAGTGGATTGCGAGCCACAGTTCATGAAAGTAAGAAGCTTATCAGATTGCGAGAAGTGCCTCAGGTCGAAGAATGCTACGGGCTTACCAGTCAGCAAATAGAGGATCTCCATGGTCAGTGCGGCGTCTATATCTGCCTCGCACGCTGTTGGAATGATGTGCTTCTCGCCGTCCCAATCATATGGGTCGTTCATAAAGGCCTGGGTAAGGCATTGAGTGCAATATCCTCCACTAAGTTCTGGGTGACACTTGACGGCTAGAAAATCAAGCCCTTTTTCTCTAACAATTTCCTTCGTGGCTATATAGCTCGCTATTTGTTTCCTTAGCTTCTCGTCGGTTAGCTTGTTTTGGTCGAAATTTATTTTCGAAACGCTTTCTTGGAGCCATTCATAGGCTTTCTCGATTCCATCTTTGGGCACCTTTTCGGCTCTGTTCACGATTTCTAGCTGGTCAATATGTTCGATGTCAACACCGAATATCGAGTGGATTTGGCTGGCGTCGCTCGTTGCAGTGTACAATCCCATCGGACGACCACCGAACAAGCCCAGAACTCTACCTTTCAATTTGTTTGCTGCGTAAACGGCCCTCGCATGATTCACTATTTTGCTTAGCGTAGATTTGTCGCCTATTGCCCCCCATATTCTTGCATTCTTGATGCCCAGCTGGTCTAACGCCGCGGCGCCAGCTAGCATTGCAATTAGACCAGCATGGGCAGAATCGAGGGTGGAGAATAGAAGGATGGGTATCTTTGCCGTGCTAGCGACTTCAACAATTAGGTTTGGAAAGGTCCACTCCGGAATGAAAAACAGCAAGCAGTCAATGCCTTGGCAAACCAACTGCTTTGTTTCTTCTATGGCCATCTTAACCGTATGTATTGTGTTCTTGACACGAATCACCTGCAAGTCAGGAGTGTTGCTTATCCAGTCCGTGAACTCCTGGAATGAGTTTTCCACGTAGGGGTCAGGCAGAGCCCCTGGCGACGACGTCAGAAGGCCGATTCTGATCAAGTAAAGGAGTCGCCGTCACGCGTTTTCGTTAGCCTCTGTTTTCTTTCACCCAGCCTGCGTCATACGGTGTTTGATAGAAGTGTGTAACCTTGACTTCTTTGATTTTCCATTCTCCCGCTTTCTTGACAAAATTCTCGTCATAAGTACCTACGATCCAGCCCGCCCGGTTCTCCGCAGCGAATGTCATAGGCTCTTCATAGTACCACCGTCCTCTTGCCTGATTCCCGTTCACCTCGATGAGGTCATTATGGACCATGTGAACGAAGAATGTAGCTGCTTTGGGAACGTCGACCGTAAAGAATTGTTTAACGCCCTGTTTTCCTTTGTATATGCCAGTTCCTCCTGCAAAAACGCCCCAATCGGTATATGCGTCGTCAGTAAAACAATTGAGGACCGTATCCCAATCTCTCTTGTCAAGAGCAAAGGTATATTTCGCTTTCAACTTCTTGATTGCTTCAATATCTTCCAGCTGTTGTACTTTCCTTTCCAAACTAAGAAGTTTCTTTTCGAGATCTTTTGAAGGCACGTTTGTTTCCCTCATTCTCCGTCGTCTGTTAGTATTGCAAGGGGTCGCCGCGGCGAAACTTAAAGCCTTTCATCGGGCAGACCGATCTCGAAGCATGAAATTATATGCAATGCACTCGATGTATTTACTCTATGTAAATTAGCTTTTTTTATATTGATGCCCCAAACATCGCGAATCATGAATACGATGAAAGCCGTTGTCCTCCGTGATGTCAAGAATTATAGTATTGAAACGGTGAATGCGCCTCAGATAGGTGCCAATGAAGTTCTTATCAGGAGTAAGAATTGCGGGATATGCGGTACCGATGTCTCGATGTATCTCGGAAAATACCTTCCAACAAAGCCCGTAATTCCCGGCCATGAGGTTTCCGGCGAAGTTGTTGAGGTTGGTCAACAAGTAAGGACGATCAGAGTAGGTGATCGGGTCACTATTGATGAAAACGTGTCGTGTGGAACATGCTACTTCTGTAAGCATCAGCAAAAACTATTGTGCCCCGATTTGTATCAGATAGGTATTCACTCCGACGGAGGTTTTGCAGAATATTTCAAAGCACCCGAGGGCAATATCTTCAAACTACCGGACGATATGAGCTATGATTATGCTCCGTTTATCGAGCCGTTGGCATGCGTGACGAGAGCTGTCGATAGAGCAGGAATAGTCACTGGTGACCGAGTTGTTGTAATTGGAGACGGGCCCATCGGGCTTTCATGTATGCAAGTCGCCAAGATTGACGGAGCTTCGAAGGTAATCGGTGTGGGTCTAATAGACTACAGGCTGAAGAAGGCGTTAGAGATAGGGGCGGATTTGGTGATAGATAGCTCGAAAGGTGATCCAGTTAAGGCTGTTAGGGAGGCTACGAACAATATTGGTCCAGATGTGGTAATTGAAGCCGTTGGTAGCTCAGCTACCTATCTACAAGCACTAGAAATGGTCAGGAGGGGGGGTAAAGTTGCGGTGATGGGTGTCCCGCCGGCAACATCCAAGATGGAAATTGAACTGTTTAGCCAGATATTTAACAAAGAACTCACTTTACATGCTTCGTTTGCTGGAACGTACGATACTTGGATAAGGGCAATGTCCCTCATTTCATCGGGGCGATTCAAGGTTGGACCATTAATCACCCACAGAATGTCATTGTACGAAGTGCCTGAAGGAGTAAGAATGATGATGGATTTCAAAAACGGCGCAATCAAGATTCTGGTTTCACCTAAATAGTTGCGCATCCTGACGGAATAATTCACAGCAGTTTCACAGCCTATAATTCTAATTACGCCTATCAACAAGATATTCTGTCTTAACCAGTCGAAGATTCGAAGAGTTTTTGGAATCCAAGAATGAATTTGCGTTTATTCAGCATTGAGGAAGTGGAAGCTTAGTTAAGGAACGCGGAGCTGGTAGGGTTCAAAGATGAAACGTGAAAGTGGAACTATGTCGGAAAATGTGTTAGCCAGAATGGAGAGGGCAGGGGTAATTCCAGTCGTCGTAATCGATGATCCTGGCAAAGCAGTTCAATTGAGCCAAGCCATCCTAGAAGCCGGACTCGACCTGATTGAGATAACGATGCGCACTGAGATGGCGATGGAAGCTCTAAGAAAAGTGAGCAAGGAACTGCCTCACATGGTGGTTGGGGCCGGCACAGTATTCTCGGTATCCGTTGCGAAGGAAGCTCTATCTAAGGGAGCTCGCTTCATTGTCTCACCTCACGTGGATGAGAAGATTGTCACTTATTGCGCGCGAAAGAACATCGTTTGCATCCCAGGCGCGTTCACACCATCAGAGGTTCAACGCGCAATAGGCGCCGCGAAGAGAGGGATGCCGCGAAAAAGCAACAAGGGCCTTCCGTTGGCGATCAAAATCTTCCCCGCTTCAACCGGGGGTCCGGCTCACGTAACAGCAATGAGAGCAGTATTTCCAGACGTAAGATTTGTGCCGCTCGGAGGAGTCAACGCAAGCAACTTGGCGGAATACATCAAAGGCGGAGCATGGGCTGTGGGAGGTACATGGCTCTGCAAGAAGGACCTTATCGAATCGGGCAATTTTGCCAAGGTATCGGAGTTGGTCAAGGAAGCATTAGCCATCATAGCGACGGCTAGGAAGTAACATATGAACCGAGCGGCTGCATGACAGAAACGAATCTGTTCATGACATTGAACATGCTACTGTCACGACCAAGGGTCAGCGATGAGCACTACCATGTCCGATCGACTGCATTGCGGGCATCTGGGAACAATGTAGCTCATATTCACGATCACGTCAACATCGCCCCTAAGAATTTCGCCGAACGCTAAGGACTATTAAGACATATGTGATGGGGCCTGTGGGACATGAACCCACTGCGCGGTGGGTTCAGGATGCGTCATGGATGTAGGTCAACTGCTAACGATGCCACTCCCTCGCAAGCAACGCCATCCACCCTACATGAATCTCTTTGACCATGTGGAACGGAGACGATATAGAAATATGACGGCCTTCGTGATCCGCTGTTACGAGGAAAACGCCACGAAGGCTCCAGCCAGCATCATGTGGGAGGAAACCTTCGGCCTAGTAATACCGATCACCCATGTGAAGGGTGTCGATGAGGCTAGAGAGCTGGCCAACAAGTCACGATACGGTCTCGATTCTTGCCTCTTCACTAATCACATCAATTTGGGTAGGAAAGTTGCGAAACGTCTCGAAGAAGCCGAGGTAACCATTAATGAGGCACCGCGACATGGAGTGGGCTACTATCCTTTCGGAGGCAACAAAGATTCAGGTATGGGTAGGGAAGGAATCGGATACAGCATCGAAGAAATGACTAGGTTCAAAACCATCGTATACAACCGGAAGCCAGCCAAGGTTTGGGCGGACCTGTTCAAAGAGCGAACTTAGTCTCGCACATGCTCGGTTGTTTCATCAGGGCACTTACTCTTGACAGAACCTTAGGCAGAGTGAGCATGGTATGCTTGGTATGTTTCGTAAGCTATGGAAAATGTTTGGGCCACAGGCATTGAAGTTCTGTGTAGTTGGTGGGCTTGGTGTGATACTAGCTTCTGGGGTGTTGTACGGGCTAACTGAGTACTGTCATGTTTGGTATTTGTACTCGAACTGGATTGCGGTAGTGGTGGCCCAGATTTTCTCCTTTCTTGGTTACAAGTATTGGGCCTTTACGATTGCGAAGGGTCAAGCTGCTTATCCGACCAGTAAGCAGTTTCTGATTCATTGGTTTGTCTGGGGAGTTGGTCTAGGGATTTCGACGCTTGTGATCTACTCCTTGACTACGTATGGGCATGTTTGGTACATGCTGTCCAGTTGGGTTGCTACGGCTGTTTCTGGTGCGAGTAATTTTCTCTCTCATCGGTACTGGACGTATTCTCCGAAGGATTAACTAGGAATGCAATGTCCGTTGAGAGCGAACTTGCGGGGATAAGTCAAAGGAACCGGCAAGTGCTTAACGCTAATCCAAAATGCTAACGCGAAGAAAGCAAACTCTTAATCACCCTCTCCAGCGTCTCGTATTGCGGTTTGGCGTGTGAAGTCCGCAATTTTTGTTTCAATACTCGTCGGTGCCGCTCTCATACTTGTTGTACTTGCCTCACCTTGGTATCCGGTGGCAACAAGCCAAGTAGTACCTCAAATCCTGAGTTATACGACTCAATTCGAAGTGACAACTGGAAGTGTTGAAGTAAAAGAGACCCTGACTGCGTACAGCACGAGAAGTGTAACGCTTTATTCGATAACTACGGTTCCTTTCCACAAAATCCTTGGAGTCGTAACTTCCGACGCGATTCTGGTTCTGCTAGCGTTAGTCCTTGTGCTCTCGACCCTCCTTGATCAAGGAATAATCACCGTGCCCGCAAGGGGTCGCAAGAGTGGGAAGCAGTAGCTTTCAAAGGTGTCAGTAAAGCCCTGGCGCGATTTGAAGCACGCTTTCCCGTGTCCCTAGGGTGTAACAGCACCCCTGCCTGGGTTGTGTTAGAGGTCAAGTTCACAATAACAAGATGGAACGCATGAACGGTGAGTTACGGGACAGGTAGAAGGTTGTTAGAGGCGTGAAGCGTGAAGATAACCCTTTGCTGACAGGACTTCAAATCTACCACAACTACGTTCGACCACACATGGGCTTAGATGGCAAAACGCCTGCGGAAGTTGCAGGCATCAAAATTAACGGCGATGATAAGTGGCTAACCTTAATCCAAGCGGCAAGCAAGAAAAACGCCTAGGCATGGTAACCGTACTTCAACGCGCTAGGAAAGTTATTCGAGAGAACGGATATTCCGCCCTATCTTGGAAAATTCTCTGGAAGCTACCTATTCTACGCTCTCTAGTGCTTTGGCGATTCGCAGTCGCCACTAGAGACATAGGTGCCTTGGAAGATGCAATAGAGTTTGCTTTCTCAGGGCGATTCGGTGGGCTCATTCGACCTCTTCAAATCCGCAGTGAAATTCACAGCCTCTGCGAAATCGTTGCTGAACATGAACCGAACACAGTCCTTGAAATTGGGACGGAGCGTTGCGGTACGCTTTTTCTGTTCAGCCGATTAGCAGCACCTAACGCATTGCTCATCAGTATTGATTTACCGAGAGAAGATTTGAAACCTTGGAGATCGCTCTGTGAACATCTTGGGAGGCGGGACCAAAAGATTTCTCTCATAGATGGTGATTCCCACGATAACGCTACAGTAGAAAAGCTCCATCAAGTTCTGGGAGACCGAAAGGTTGACTTTCTGTTCATTGACGGAGACCATTCCTATGACGGTGTGAAGGAGGATTTTGCGACCTATTTCCTATTCATGGAGAAACACGGCATAGTGGCCTTCCATGACATTAACCCTGATTACTGGATGAGGTTTGGACAACGGACAGGTCCATGTGGAGGAGAGGTCTACCGGTTCTGGGATGAGATAAAGAATCGATTCAAACATGTTGAGTTCATAGACGATTCTGCCCAAGACGGTTATGGCATTGGTATTCTATGGGGTTGTCACAGTGCGCCGAAAAACGACGACCAAACGTAGACATTACGTTACCATCTAAACGCTCATGTCCCGATTTGTAACACCGTTTTCACATGTCCCTAGGGTGTAACAGAACCCCTGCCTGAAGGCTTTGTTGCGTTCTTGGGACACAACCAAGGGCGTTGCAAAGCGGGACATGGCAGGCGTCATACTGGAGGCATGTTAAATGCCCAAAGAGAGTGAGGGTGAACTATGCACATCCCCAAGTTAGTGCAAGCGATTGCTACGACAATCAGCTCTGTCATAGACCTTCTTGTGCTCTTGGACCTCTTGGGCTTTATTCAAACGCCTATCTTTCACGGGGCTGAAATTGTAACGACAAACTCTCAATACTTCATACTCTTGGCTCTAGTAATCTTCGGTTTGCTCACATTTTGGCTTGGCTATCAGTTTAGTACATGGCGAAATAGAGACTTCATTAACAAAGAAAAGGAGAACTTGACAAAGCCAAACGCCGGTCAATTACAAGTTGCAGAAGTACGGTTTCCTTATGGGTTGAAAACAGGGAGTACAAGCGCCACGATTTCAGTAACCGATAAACCGCCAATTGAGATAGATGATTTCAGAAACGGTGTTGCAACTGAGGTGCGTTCCATTTTGACGCTGTTCTCAGACCCCTTACAGCATTGGAACATCACGTATCCGATTTGGTCTAGCAAGGCCGACGCATCAAGGGCAGCACTACTCGGCATACAGGATTATTTTGTATTGAGACTCTTATATGACGCAATAGAGGGTCGAAACAGGTACTTCGCTGGGAGGCTCGGTATGGATGTTGAAGAACTAGAGCCTCTAAACCTGACCTGCGTTAAGGCGTTTTCGCGGGCGTACAGCGAAGTTTCTTGGCTCAAAACCGAATCCTACATTGATTCTCTGCTCGCGAAAGCTAGGAAAGCTGTAGGTTTGCGCTAGGTGTCTTTCGTTTTGAAGTATTCTCCTAGTACGGCTCTTACTGCTTCGGGTATAGATTCCAGTTTTCGTGCCTTACGTTCTTGTTCTAGGGCTTTCACCATTTCGTCTGACATGGCTACCATTATTTTGTTCATTGCCAAGGTTGATTCGCTACCATTGTATAGCGATAGCAACCCTTATAGCTTTTGGCTGTGTATAGCGATGTGTAGCGATTGGTATATGGCAACTGTGATAGTAACCCGCGAGGAACGGGGAAGAATGATTGCCGAACAAGCAAACCAAGTCCAAAGGCTAGATGAACGAAACTACAAGGTCAATTCTCAGAGCCGTGAAATTAGCTATGATGTTGTACGTAGCGATAAGTTCGCTATGCGTTGGGTTTGCACTTGCCCCGACTGGCAGTTTCGCCAAGTCAAATGCAAGCACATTTGGGCGGTTGAGTTCTCCGAAGCGTTGAGGAACAAGGTTAAGCAGAATGTCGTGATTGAGCCATTAAGCCCAAGCGTATGCCCCTACTGCGCTTCAAATCAGCTAGTTCGACACGGGTTAAGACATAACAAGTATGGCGATCTTCAAAGATTCACATGCCGAAGTTGCCGAAAACGGTTCTCTCAGAACTTAGGCTTCGAGGGGATGAAAGCTAACCCTCAGTCTATCACTTCGGCTATGCAACTTTACTTCACGGGCGAGAGCCTAAGAAACGTACAGAAGTTTCTACGGTTGCAAGGAGTCGAAGTTCATTACACGACTGTTTATCGTTGGATTCAGAAATATGTCGAAATCATGGGACACTACTTAGAACAAATGCAACCACAGGTAGGAAACACTTGGCGAGCCGATGAACTATTCCTGAAAGTGCACGGCGATATGAAGTACCTGTATGCGCTCATGGACGATGAAACCCGCTTCTGGATTGCCAAAGAAGTCTCAGACACTAAGTACCATGCTGATGTTCAAGACCTATTCAAACAAGGCCGAAAAATTGCTGGCAAGGCACCATTCCACATAATCACTGATGGAGCAAGGAACTTTCATGCGGGAATTGAGAGCGAGTTTTGGAGAGAGAAGAAACAACTTGCGCTAGTGCATGAGCGTGATATACGCTTTGGTGGGGAAATTCACAACAATAAGATGGAACGGATGAACGGAGAAATTAGGGACAGGGAAAAGGTTGTTAGAGGCGTAAAGAAACCCGATAGCCCTCTAATCGAAGGCTATCAAATCTATCACAACTACGTACGACCACACATGGCACTTGACGGTCAAACCCCAACCGATAGAGCGGGTATCGAAATTCAAGGTGGTGACAAGTGGCTGACCCTAATCCAAGCGGCAAGCCGTGTCCCGAAAAGCAACGAGAAAAGGCGTGTCCCATGAACGCAACAGAACCTGCCTGAAATTTTATATAGGGGGGATTTTTACCTGCAGTAACAAAATCGGTGTAGTGTGATGTCGGAACAAAGTGTACCTGTCATAATATTGAAGGAAGGAACTCAACGAACTCAAGGTAGAGACGCGCAACGAAACAATATCCTTGCAGCCAAGGTCGTTGCTCAAACGGTCAGGACAACCCTGGGGCCACGCGGAATGGACAAGATGCTCGTCAGCGGGATGGGAGACGTTGTCATCACAAATGACGGCGCCACGATCATGAAAGAACTCGATATCCAGCACCCCGCGGCGAAGATGCTTGTCGAAGTTGCAAAAACACAAGATAACGAGGTAGGTGATGGAACCACAACGGCAGTACTCCTAACTGGCGAATTACTCGACAAGGCCGAGAAACTCTTAGACAGAGAAGTGCACCCCACTATGATTGTTGAAGGCTACAAGAAGGCGGCGGAACAGGCGAAGGATATTCTTGAGGCGATCTGTGAGAAGATCAACACGGAGGATGCGGAAACTCTCACGAGGATTGCAATGACGGCGATGAGCACCAAGGGGGTAACGGGTGCGAAGGACCATCTAGCAAAGATAGCAGTCGAGGCAGCACTTCAAATCAAGGAAACGAGGGACGGCAAGACGAAGGTTGACGTTGACCTCGTCAAGGTATTGAAGAAACATGGTAAGAGCTTGGAAGAAACGGAGCTCGTTCGCGGCATAGTGATCGACAAGGAAGTTGCTCATCCCCAAATGCCCAAGCGCACCGAAAACGCCAAGATTGCCCTACTCAACGCGAAGCTCGAAATCGAGAAAACCGAGTTCGACGCGAAGATCAACATCGACAGTCCGAATCAAATGAAACTCTTCCTGGATGAAGAGGAACGTATGCTCAAGGAAATGGTTGATGATGTCGTAAAGAGCGGCGCTAACTTCGTATTCTGCGAAAAATCCATCGACGATATGGTGCTTCACTTTCTCTCAAAGAAGGGGATTGCAGCAGTGAAGAACGTGAGCAGCGGTGATATGGAGAAACTCTCCAAGGCGACGGGCGCCAAAATCGTAGCGAACCTCAAGGACCTAGGGAAGGAATCCCTTGGTGAAGCCAAGGTGATCGAGGAGGCCAAGATCGGCGATGACAAACTAACCTACATAAGGGATGCTAAGAATCCGATGGCTGTGACGATTGTTATTCGAGGAGGAACTGAGCATGTTGTGGACGAGGCTGAACGTTCCCTCCACGACGCTCTATGCGTAATTCGGGACGCGATCGAGGATGGGAAGATAGTGGCTGGCGGAGGCGCGGCTGAAGCCGAGACCGCCAAGCAACTACGCGGCTACGCAGTCAAGGTCGGTGGCCGTGAGCAATTGGCCATAGAGGCGTTCGCAGATGCCGTCGAAAGCGTACCCCTAGCCCTCGCTGAGAACGCTGGCCTAGACCCAATCGACATTATGGTAGCTTTGCGCGCCAAGCATGAGAGCCCTGAGAACCGCTGGTACGGCGTCGACGTCTTCTCCGGCGAAGTTAGAGACACACGCAGCTTAAACGTGATCGAGCCGCTGCGCGTGAAACTGCAAGTTATCAAGTCCGCTACTGAAGCAGCATCAATGATTCTGCGCATCGATGATGTCGTGGCCTCCAAGGGAGGCGGGGGAGGTGGACCACCCATGCCCCCAGGCGGCGGAATGCCCGGCGGCATGCCTGGTGGAATGCCTGGCGGAGACGAGTACTAAACCCCTCCTCCCGTTTTTTCTCCATCTCCATCAACCTAAGTAGGAAGAACGCCATCCTCCACTTTCCCTACTTGGGGAAAGTTCACTTGTCCCATCCTCCGGAACCAGTTATACTCGTAGCTTCAGCCGAATTCGCGTTGAAGAGTTCCCCCGTTAGGCGCACCTTAGAGGAACGCCTAGTAGATGATCTTAGATTTGCTCTCTCTCGCGCTGGTTTCACAGGGTTCCGGGTTGAGAAACATGCCGCTAGGCTGGTGGTACACGGCTTAAAGACGATGAGAGAGGCTGAGGATGGCGCCAAGTCATGCAGCGGGGTCTTCGGTGTAGCTTACGCTGCACCAGCGACCCTGCTGTCCGCTTCATTGGAGTCCGTACTCCAATCGGTCGTGGAACTCGCGAACGAGCAATTACGATCGGGGCAATCATTCGCGATTCGGGCTCACCGGTCAGAGTCAGGGTCCTTGTCTCGTCGTGAGGTTGAACTGAAGGGTGGGTCTGAAGTCCTCCTCGCTTTGAAGGGCAAAGGTGTCACAGTTGACTTGGAGGCTCCTGATGTTACGATTCATGTTGACCTCGTAGGCGAAGATGCCTATCTCTATGGTGAGAGGTTGGAGGGACCTGGCGGGCTCCCTCTGTCTGCGCAATGGAAGATGCTGGCAGTTTTGGATTCGGGGCCTCTCACGCTTCTCGCAGCCTATGCAATGATGCGGAGAGGATGCCTGGCACACTTATTCATCCCACTTTCAAACGTCAACCCAGCCTTCGCGACTGAGAATCAACTAGCCCTCGCACGAAACCTGCGACGGCTCGTAACCCGCCCAAATTACAAGGCATACACTTCCAACTGTGACCAGCTCATCGAAGATATCCCCAAAGGACAACCGAATCAATCAACGGCGAAATTCCTCGTAAGGTTGGCGGCCGCCAAGTTTGCCGAAGAAAAAAGATTCAAAGGAATAATCTTCGCAGACATCGCAGGCGAAATCGCATTAGCTGAAACGCTAAAGGCCACAGCGCCAAACGTAACGGTTTTCACCCCACTAATAGGTTTGACAAAAGAAGACCTATCGGAGATGGCCAGTTTGGCAGGCATCTCAAGGATTGAGTCATTACTTGAGGAGGTTTCCGAACCTTGGATACAGCCCTCAGCGGCCGAGGCCTCGAAGCATATTGACCAAGTTCGGGTGGAACAGATATCTCTCTAGGTCTGCCGCGCGTGTTCCAAACTTCCCCGCGAGCCGGGCGGTTGTTCCCGAAGTACGGCAACGGTCTCGTAGCATCTACGGATGTTTCTCGATGGTTATAGCGGGAGCTGAACGTTGAAGCTGAATAACAGAATGACACGCGCGAGGAAGACTGAACCGGGGATTAGGTAAGAAAGGAGGAATTTTACAGTTGAGCTCATGCTAAGGGGCCATTCTTTGAGTCGATCGGCCTCCTCCAAGAGCTTCAGGAGGTATGTGTTCTTCGAAGCTTTTTCAGCAGTAACGGTTGTGACACTCCCAGCAAGTCCCATTCTGCCGATCATTTGGTCTAATTCTAAGAACAACGACTGTTTCACGGGGAGCAGAATGGCTCGATAACCGAGGATCGGAAGGGCGAAAATCGCGGTCATACTGCTGACAGCGATAAGGAAGTCGAGTGACAGATACAATATAATGAGCTGTGGTAGCTGTCTCAAAACATACGGATCGAAAGTGCTCAGGGTGCCAAAGGTTGCGACACTTCCCCATGCGACGGCAGGAATAATTGAAAGTGTTCCAAAAGATTCGAGCCCGTTCATTCTAGTATGGGAGGTTATCGGAAGCCTGAATCGCACCCGTTTTGACGCTAAGTATGAGTACCATGCAATACTCACGCAAAGCCACAGAAAGCTGGCAACTACGAACCACCAAACGAATCCGACGAGCACGATGTCAACAACGCTGTACCACCATATTCGTCCCCACTCGAAGTATGACAGAGCGACATGGTGTATTACCCCACCTGTAGAAACGACAAGAGCGAATAGCAGGCACCGTCGTTGATCAAAGGCCCTGTTCAAGAGCGTCAAAAGTTTTTGCCGCTCTGGGGAGGAAAGGAGCAGTGTTAGGTTTCGATACGCCGTGACGCCTTTGTTTCTGACCCACAAAGAGAGAATAGGCGCTAGAGCGACGGAGACTAAAAGAGCACTGATTTCTGCAGAGCGCTGCAGAGTTGACACATTTGCAGCGGCGTCTGCCGCCACAAAAGTGACACCCATGATTACAGCAAGTCCAGCTCCTGAAACCCATGCAGGCATTTTCAGATACCGAAAGAGTCTTTCAAAGTAGAGTGGATAGCTTTCTGATGCGTTGGGGTACTTCCGTCGCTTGAGGTCCATAGTCATTTCCTACGGTTGATGGGCGACCAGACGTTCGATGATTCCTCTGCATTGTGTGGTCGCATCAAATCCTCGTGCTACTCGTGCGACACGTGTAGCTTTTCGAGAGTAATATGGATCACGAAGTATAAGTGTGATGGCTCCCCGGAGTGATTTGATTGACAAACTATCCTGATCGAGTACAATGGCCCCCCCGATTGAGTGTGCGCTAGTCGCGTTAGCGAGTTGCTCAGTCTGGAATGGGGTAGGAATTAACAGTAGAGGTTTTCCGAGCATCATAACTTTCAGGATAGTGCCGTGACCAGCCCGAGAGATTACGGTATCGCAAGCGCGGAAGAAGTCATCTTGGTTGTCAGTCCACTGAAAGACAGTGGCGCTGCCCACACGTTTAGGGTTGGTTTTTCCTGCAGGGTTGCCGCAGGTGACGACAACATTGAATTCCGGGAGCTTGGTGAGCAAGGGAAGTAATTTTCTTACTAGAGGGGTTCTCTCGTGTTTTGGTCCGCTAACGGCCGCATATACAAGCTTCTTGCGTTTGTCGAGTCCATGCTTTTGACAGAGTGAGACTCTGTCGGTTTTCTTCCAAAAATTCGCGTCGACTATGGGGCCCACGAAGTGGACCTTGTGACGACGCATTCTTGGAATTGCAAGGTTGCTTCTCGATACAGTCAGTGGTGGTGGCAAGTCTGGGACAACAATTGCGTTGCTCAGACACCAAAGCTCGCCTATTAGTACTCCAAAGAAAGTCCATCCAAGTCTTGCTATGAGTAAGAAGAGTTTGTCTTGCAATCCCTTGGTTGGGTACTGATTGTTGTGGATAAGGAGCACTCTGTATTGATTCAGGATTGTCATCACCGGTTTTCTTAGTAGACGCGCCGCTAAGACAGTTGAGAGGCGAGAATCCGAAACGATTATGTCGGGCGCGTACCGTCGAATGTTCTGAATTTCTCGAACAACCTGATGAAGGAATGTGTTTACACCAAGAGAAAAACCACTGCTTGCAGATGTGGTCTTAAGATCCACACTTCCGTCCGAACGCACATGATAGGAGATTGGAATTGATTCAACTACTGGAAGTTTCTGTCTTCTGGCGAAGTCCAAACCATCGAGGTAAGTTGCGAACTGTATGCTGAAACCAGCTCGTGCAAGTTCCTTCGCGATCTCTTGGCATCGGATTATGTGGCCCAACCCGAGACCATTGACAGCGATGTAAACCTTCAATGTAAATCGTCGTACCTCCCGCATATCAACGTTCCAAGCCAAATGTGCTGAGTGGACAACTGTCTGAAGCTTCATCAAGCTCGCGATTGCGCAAATCGAGAAACGGCAGAGCAGATCAATCCCGTTGCACAAATGGCCGGCGATCTGCGATTGGGCGCACTCGTGTTATGTGCCCTAAACGTATGCCGCAGGGCACCAAGTAGGCACGCAATCTCATTTTCAACCGACGCCTTTTCTCCTAACCTCGCCTGCTGGTTCTACCTCCTCAAAGATCTCGCCTTCGAAGGTTTTGATTTCAACTCCCTCAAGTAGCCACGAGTCGGGCGGAAGCCCCGCTTTTAGACAACAATTCATGAGAAACTCGGATGCGTCCCACTTCCACTCAGTCGCCACCTGCGGCAAGAGCAGGCCTGAATCTCTACCACGAGCGACGATGAGGCCATGCCGGCCTACTTGAATGAGTTTGGGAATGGATTTCCGATCACTTGTTTTCAGGGTCTGAGGTTCGGTGAGGGCGGTGATTTCCACAACAATGGAGTTCTTCAGCTCCGTTAAGGAGACTGGCGGAAATCTCGGGTCCTCCGTGGCCGCATAGATCGCGGCCTTGATCGTGGCGCTCACTAGGGGCTCTTCGGCGTAGGGGAAGCCGATGCATCCTCGCAATTCGTGGGTGGGCTTCGTAGCGTTAAGCGTTACAAAAACACCGGACTTCCTGAGCAGTTTTTCAGGGGCATCCGCGGGCGGCTTAATTATCGTTTTACTCTCAATGTACCTTGTGGCAGCCGAGCGTGCGAGCTGGACCAGCATTCTACCTTCTTCGAGGTTCAGGTTGCCCTGTGCTAGCTGTGCCGTTTCCCTTCGCCTCAAGAATTTTCCTCGCGCTCTCAAGTGTTTGTTCTATTTTTTTCCAGTGGCTTCCGTGCCAGTAAACTTTTGCGCACTTTACATTAGTGCAAACCCAAAAAGTTTGGTACAGTTTAAACGTTGTTGGAAGGACCAACTTCTCCACATTCTCCTTCGAAACCTCTCTGATGGAGCAACCACACATCGGACATTTCGAGATGGTCGTATCGATCTCTAGCCTGAGGTTGTAGCGTTCTGCAAGTTCGGCTAGTCGCTCGGGTTCAGTGTGTCCCTGCACTAGTGAGGTCTCGATGTTCCTCATCGCCGCTGTTCTATAGAGTTCTTCATCCGAAGTTAACAGAGTCAAGGATTCACGCTTGGCTAAGGATAGGAGTTCCTGGTCGGAGCTGTCCTTTACGTAAAGCGTTTCGTATCCGAGCATACGTAGCCACCTCGCCAACTTCCCTAGCATTCCATCTAGGAGGAACTGCATGCCGTATCGCTCTTGGTGACTCTTCCAACAGCGGGTCCAACGATTCTTCCTCTCTCAGCGACCAATGCCCCATTAACAATCGTGTACTCCGCCGTGCCAATGCATCGGTATCCCTTGAAGGGAGAATACTTTGCCTTACTCTCAAATGCCTCTGGATCTACTCGTGTCTTGGCTTTCGGGTCAACGAGGACGATATCTGCATCGTAACCTTTCTTGAGTTGGCCCTTTCTTGGCAAGTGAAATAGCTTAGCCGGAAGCGCGGCGGTAACTTCGACGAGTCTCCGCAAAGACAGTTTTCCTAATGAAACCTGTGTAAACATTACTGGGAGGGATGTCTCGAGCCCTGGAACTCCTGAAGCCGCTTCCCAGGCGTTTTCCTTCGTCTTCTCTTCTAGCGTGTGCGGCGCGTGGTCACTAGCGAGTATGTCCACTTGCCCTTTCACGAACAGTTTCCACAGGCCGTTCCTGTTTACCTCGCCTCTGATTGGGGGCACGCAGATCGCTAGGGTCTTCTGTCCTCGAAAAACGGTTTGATTCAGAAGTAGGTGGTGGGCGGAGGCTTCGCATGTTGCGTTCGGCGTCATTCGAACGAGCTTAACCGCTTCGGGAACGGTGATATGGCAGATGTGAAGCCGTACCCCCAGCTTGCTCCCCAGCCGCAGAATCTTCCGTACGGCGTACACCTCGAATTGAGGCGAGTGCGCCTTAAGAAAATCATGGATAGACACTCTTCCCTTAGCGACGCTCTCTTGCTGAGACTTTCTGATGCTATCGCCGTCTTCCGCATGAACGGTGACTATCGCATCAGCCTCTTTTGCGGCTTGAAGCGCATTCATCAAGCTGGTCTGGCTGCTCGAGTCAAATGTTACGAGCGCCTTGTTTAGGTATAGTTTGAATGCGATCGCGCCCATCTCAACCATTCTTCTCAGTTCGTTCGAGTCCTCAACTAGTGCGCCTTGGAACGCCACATTTGAGTAGAGTTTTCCCTCCGCCTTAGCCATCTTATCCGCCAAGTTAGAGGTGCTTACTGTCGGGGGGCGGGAATTTGGCATATCGAACACTGTAGTGTATCCACCAGCGGCCGCGGCGCGGGTCCCGGTTTCGAATGTCTCCTTGTATGAGTATTCAAGATCTCGTAGGTGAACGTGAGCATCAATCATTCCGGGGAGGGCGATGAGGCCGCTTGCGTCTATCTTTGAGTCAGCGGTCTCATTTGGTCGAAGTTTAGAGATGCTCCTGATCATGCCATTTTCTAAGAATATGTGAGCAGTGGTTAACTCGTCGCCTGCCAGAACCTGGGCGGATTCTATGAGTAAAGATGTCATGGACCCATGCATCGCCTGCTGAATATTCACGTCCTTCAGCAGGTTGAGGTCGTTAATTATTCTTCTTCGGTTTCTCCCATATCGGACGCGCAGTCGTCGCAGAGGAACTGTCCATCACGCGACTTCAACTCGTCAGCCCATGAGCCGCACCTATCACAATAGCCTGAAAGCTGGGTGCTTTCCTTGATCTTCTGCACAGGCGCTATCTGGGATTTCTCAGCCACTACGTCAATCAAGGCCGGCATCATGTCTACAATGTCGTTGCTGGTTATGATGCCCTTGACTTTGCCTCCTTGAACAACGACCAGGCGCCTGACCTTCATCTCTCGCATTTTCCTAACAGCATCTGTGACGTTTGAGGAAGATTCAATTGTTCCGAGCGGCTTGGTCATGGAGTTCGCAGCTTTGACTTTACTCGGCAAAAGATCCAACGCTGCAACTCTTCTTACAACATCGCGCTCCGTCATAAGCCCTAATGGTTTGCCTGACTTGTCTACGACCACGACGCAGCCGATTTCACTTTTCTTCATCAGTTTGCTTGCCGTGAGCACGCTATCCGTGTCTTTGACGGTGACCACGGGGCTGGACATGACATCCTCAATTTTGACATCAGGAGTGGCTGACCTTGCTGCCAATCGTCATCCCAACTTCAGTGCTTTTCCAACGCCTTAAGGGCTTTGCGGGGGCATTTCCGGGAGAGGTCTAGAAGGGCAGGGAAGGGTTATCTAGCGAGTGTAGGTATGCTCCGCGGAATCAAGAGCCAACGAGGTTTGGAAGATAGTTGAGCAGCACTCAGTCTCAGGTTCAAACTCCATCCCCCAGGAGAATCAAACCGACATCAATTGTGTACTGGATGCGGGTCCTCCTGGCAGTTGTCGCCGGCTCCGCGAACCAATTCCTACAAATAAACCAAGCAAACTTCGGCGATTTCGCGGTCATCATGGGCATCGGCCTAGGAATCCTCGTCTACGCGTTTTCGATTTTCATTGTCCGGCGCGTCTTGCATTTCGGAGAAGTCGAGCTGAAAGGGAAGAATAGACACATAACCCTAGGCGGCGGGACATTCATAATTCTGTGGATCGTCGTGGAGATCTTTCTGTACACGCAGTATTGTTTCCAAGCACACACATGCTTGCCACAGACCTAGCTGCGCTGATGCCTGAATTGCCGCGTTCCTACTTTGCCTTTTGGGAATTTGCGGGCTCTCGAGGTGGCCCGTCCCGTTCCAATTTCCTTAAGTAACTCTCAACCGCTTGGAAGTAGCCGCGGTCGTAGTCTGAATGTAGCCCGTTTGTCTCGTGCTGTGCGAACTCTTTTCTCAATGCCTTGATCTTAGTGGTTGTCATTTCGATTTTCGAAAGGTAGAGGTATTTGTCGTCGGTGGTCTTGGCGGCTAGGAGTAGGCCTTCGAGTGCTTTGAGGTAGCCATTCGCTGATTCGGTTGCGGGTATATTGGTTCGTATAGCGTCCAGTTCTTTTTCTGCGTCGGAAATTCTTCTGTCGTTGACGGCTTGAAAGAATTTCTCGGTGCTTATGTTTAGGGTGGGCTGTGGTTTTTCAGCGTCGGCGTTTGACTTCGTCTTCTTCGGTGATATCTTTGACACCTTCCTCAGTTATCTTGAATATGCGTTCTCCCTCTGGTAGGTAGGGGCTTGATACGAGCCTGCAAATTCTGACTGGGCCACTGGATGTTTTCCTCAGGAATATCCTCGTATGTGTGGTGTGGGATACTATATGTCCTCCGACTGCCTCCACGGCATTAGCGAAGAACTGGTCCGGCCTCGACATAACCTGATTCGTCACGACGGCGCATGCATTGAAGGCACGGGAAAGCCTAACCAACCTGTGCAAGTGGCTGTTAAGCTTCTGTTGCCGCTCGGCGAGCATCTCACGGCCGAGATATTCACTTCGAAAATGAGCGGTTAGGGAATCTACAATTATCAGCTTCACGTTGTTCTCTTGAATAACCTTGTCAGCCTTGTCTAAAACGAGTACCTGGTGGTCCGAGTTAAAAGCTTCCGAGTAGATAATTTTCTTAGCCGTCTCGGTTGGGTCGAGTCCCATGGCATTTGCCATGCGAACTATCCATTCGGGGCGGAACGTATTCTCCGTATCAATGTAGAGAGCGGCGCCGTTGAGGCCTCCCTTGTCCTCAGGAAGTTGAACGTTGACCGCGAGTTGATGGCAGAGGATACTTTTACCGACGCCATATTCCCCGTAGAATTCAGTTATTGTTTGGGTCTCGAGCCCGCCGCCCAACAGTTCATCAATTTGTTTGCTGTTGGTTGTGAGTCGCCTCACGTTCTGCCTCATCTTAATGAGTTCATCAGCTCGAATGAAACTGAGCGCTAAGCTATCCCGGGCTTCAGCGATCACTTTGGCGGCCTGCTTTTCCCCAACCCCCGCTTCGGTCAATTCCTTGATTGTGGCCGTGGCCAAGGATTCAACTGTTTGATAACCCATCTCCGTGAGTTTTTCGGCCGTTGCTGGGCCGACGCCTGGAATATCTTCTATTAACTCGTATTTCTTTCGCGGCTTCTCAACCGCTACTTCTTCTTTCTTATCCTCCGAGTCTTCCTCGGTTTCTTCAGCTTTCTCTTCCAAGGCCTGGGCCGATGCCAACAACAACCACCTGCTTATTTCAACATTGGCTAGTTCTTCTACTAGCCCCGGTTCGATATAACGGAGAGAGATGAGTGAATGAATTAATGTAATACTGCGGACGGGCTTCCTGAACATGGACCTAATCCACAGCGAATAGGTCCATCTTTCCGAACCAATGGTGCGAGCAAGAGTGGTTGAGCCGATGAAAGGAGGAGCGAAACGACCCTGCTTGCTTCGACGAAGCATGGCGGTTATTTCAAGAGATTGTGGGCGGGCCTTTCCGGATGCTTTTCTTCATTTCCTTCAGTGAATTTCGTTGCAGGAACAGGCTTTCTAGCCACCATGTCATCCCCGCCTCAGCAAAGGTTTGAATCTTTCTCGTATTCTCCGTGTGGCTTTTTCTGGTTCCCCACCCTATTACTGCAGCGTCAAATGGGCCTGTGGCTTTTCTGCGCTTCTTGATGTAGGCGAGGATGTTGCGGAGGTCCCTCGGCTCTGGCTCGATTGGGCTCGCTAGTCTGAGTGGTATTACCCCATCGTACTTGGCCGCTCTACGGAAGGGAGCCTTGTTCGGCCAGAACCCTCCCACCCAGATCGGGATTCGGGGCTTTTGCTTCGTCGCCGGTAGAAACCTAGCCTTCTCAATCGCGTAGTGCTTACCCGTGTAACTGAACTGTTTCCCCGTCCAGAGTCCTGTCAAAATCTCTAGCCCCTCGTCTAGTTTCTCGGCACGGTTCTTCTCGTCGCCTGATTCGCCGAACATTTGGAAATCAGCATAGGCGGGATTACCTAACCCTACTCCCAATGTCAGACGCCCGTTCGAAAGGTGATCCAGAGTTACCGTTTGACGGGCTACTATCCAAGGGCGTCGTCGGGCGAGCGGAGTTACCGTCGTTCCTAAGCGAATTCGTTTAGTCTTTACAGCTATCGCGGCGAGCGTCGTGAGGGAGTCAACCATCGGAGAATGCTGAGGTTCGCTGTACATGACGTGGTCCCAAAGGAAGACCCCATCCCAACCCGCATCCTCTGATTCAAGCGCAAGCTCAGCTAAGGTGCGAGCATAAGCTACCTTACCGTAGTTCGGAAGGTATAAGCCAAATCGCAATTTCTCAGATTTCTGGAAATTCATTTCCACTCCAGTGAGGTCAAGCTCGCCGAAGATTTCTCAGGGGTGTTGTATACAGCTTTCGAAGGCCATTGGCTAGGCCTTTTACTATTGGTTCGAAACAAATGGTTGGAACTGGCGTGAGAGGGTGCAAATGGGTCTTTCCGTGAAGGTCAATCCTTCGATTTCTGAAGCGGTAGAGATTCTTGAGAAGGCATTTAGGGCGAGAAGCTTCGTGCTCGTGATCGGTAATTGCAGAGTTGACTATGAGGGGCGGGCTTCGTCGACGTTGGAATGGGGCGAGAGAGTTACCATAGTAAAACAGGACGGGTCTGTCTTGGTGCACAGGCCAACGGGTTACGAACCTGTAAACTGGCAACCGCCAAAATGCGTCGTCAACGTTAAAGTGACCGACTCTGGGTTGGTCGTAAGTGCATCCCGATCCCAACCGAGAGAGAACGTCTCCATAGAATTTCAGCAAATCAGCCTAACCGCAACGGGGGGGCTCGCCGATTCTGGCGAATTCGCACTCCACGTGACCGAGGAACAAATGAAGCAAGCTATCCTGACCGCTCCAGATCTTGTGGAAATCGGCTTGAAACCTTTGCAAGAAGAGAAGAGCCTGGGCGATGCCGGCTTCACTGACATTTTCGCAGAGGACAAGGCTGGGAGGCTTGTTGTTGTGGAAATTAAGAGGAATGCGGCATCGAAGGACGCGGTGTTGCAGCTCGAAAGGTATCTGGATACTCTGAGAAGAAAGGTGAACAGGCCCCTCAGGGGCATCGTAGTCGCACCTGAACTTCGCAAGAGCGCACAAGCCACGTTAGATAGTCTGAAGCTTGAGTACGTGAGGTTAGCCCCGGAGAAATGCTTCAGCGTGCTGAAAAGCAGTAAGGACATGAAACTTAGCCATTTCATGGCATGATATGGCGGGCTGGTAGTTGTTTGCCAATTATTTGGGCTTGGGGCAACCTTATTTAGAGTAAAGGAGAAAGTGGCGCAGCAATTCAGTGATGCACGTGGAGCCTTCAAGAAAACCTCTCAACTTGCTTGTAAAGAAGCTGAACGCGGAAGTCATTCTTAGGCTAAAGAATGATGTGGAATACCATGGTAAGATGATTGATGCCGACAGTCACATGAACATAATTCTGGAAGGGGCGACCGAGTACCGTGGCAATTCTCCTACGGCGAATTATGGTAACATAATACTTCGCGGAAGTAACATCCTCTACATTTGTGTGGAAGCTGGCAAGAAACAAGCTTAAGGCCACAGAAAACCTTCTGCCTTGAACGAGCCAATCCAAGGTTTTCGTGGGGGGTGGCAAAGATGGGTGCGCCGTTCGATTCACCGCTTGAAGCCTCGCTCCTATCTGAGCTGGCTTCGCGTGTAATTGAAGTCGGGGCAACGGACCCCGCTAGCCTCAATAAAGTAAAGTTGGAATTCTGCAAGGAACATGAACTGAGCTGGATGCCTCGCAATTCCGATATTCTTAGCGCCTTGTCTCCTCAAATGAGGGAAAAGTTTGGTCCCAATCTGCGTTTGAAGAAGGTCCGCAGCATTTCTGGGATAAACGTCATTGGAGTAATGAGTTCACCACGCGGCTGCCCACACGGCCGCTGCGTATTTTGCCCCATGGAAAAAGGATTCCCGATGAGTTACACTTCAGGCGAACCCGCCGCGATGAGAGGTTTTCAGTCTGGGTACGATCCGTACCTCCAGATCAGCAGCCGACTGGGGCAGCTCAAAGCCATCGGGCATGTGCCTTCGAAAGTCGAACTAGTGATTCAAGGCGGCACGTTTCTGGCTGGGCCCTCCGATTACCAGGAGCATTTTGTAATACGTTGCCTTGACGCAGTTAATGGTGTGAACTCCTCTACGCTGGAGGAAGCAAAATCCCGAGCTGAGGTCAGCGAAATTAGGAATGTAGGCTTAACGATCGAAACAAAGCCAGATTGGTGTAAGCAGACTCACGTTGACCAAATGCTCAGGTTTGGGGCAACGCGTGTGGAAATTGGCGTGCAAGTCATCAATGATTACGTGTACGAACTCACCAATCGGGGCCACACGGTGGAAGACGTCGTCGAGGCTTTTCGGGTTGCGAAGGACGCGGGATACAAGATAGTTGCACACATGATGCCTGGGCTGCCGGGCTCGGACTTTCAGAAGGACCTAGACTCATTCAGGGTCCTGTTCGAAGACCCTCGTTTTCGGCCGGACATGATTAAGATCTATCCTTGCCTTGTTATGGAAGGCACGGAACTGTACGAGTGGTGGAAGCGCGGCGTATACCAAGCCTTTGATACAGAGCAAGCCGTTGAACTCATCGCAAGGGTGAAGGAGTTTGTGCCACCCTGGGTTAGGATAATGCGTGTGCAAAGGGAGTTCCCGGTCAAACTGATACTGGCGGGGCCGAAGAAAGGAAACCTGCGGGAACTTGCCCTAAAGCGGCTCAGTGAGAGAGAGAAGAAGTGTAGGTGCATCAGATGCCGCGAGGTAGGGCACAAAGCATTGAAGGACAAAGTCACCGTTCAACCCAGCCAAATTCGCCTGACCACACAGGAATTCGCGGCGTCGGAGGGGAAGGAAATCTTCATCGCTTTAGAGGAACCGGAAGCAGATGTTCTTGTAGGCTATTTGCGCATGAGAATTCCATCCGAGAAAGCACATAGGCCTGAGGTTGACTCAGCATGCGCAATCATCCGAGAATTACATGTTTACGGCCAGGAGGTGCCTGTCGGCCTAAGGTACGGGGGCGCCTGGCAACATACAGGCTTAGGTCACAAACTCCTATCCGCAGCCGAGGCGCTGGCAGGGGAGCGCGGGGCGGCCAGGATTCTTGTCCTAAGCGCGGTCGGCACAAGAGGCTACTACAGGCGTGCGGGCTACGACTACGTGGGCCCCTACATGGGAAAGATGCTGAACTGACCAAACGAGCCGGATAGCTAACGTCTTAAGGGTCTCAGCTTTCTTTTTCCAAAGATTGGGCTGAGATGGTTTTGTCCCAAGAAGAATTATCCGGATACTCCGGTATCTCACGCGATATACTTGCCAAAGCGGGAGCACAGGTTGGGGATAAACTTAGGGTCGAGCTGAAACGAATTGGAGGCCAGGAGGTAGTCGAGGGGCTTCTGATTCCGCGGTACCACTCCGGCCATGAAGCGGATTACATTGTCGTAAAATTGAAGACTGGATACAATGTAGGCGTTCGAGTAGACGCGGCCACAAAGGTAAGTGTTCTTGGTAAAGGCGAAACGCCCCATTTTACGCGCCCCGCACTGCCACACCAGAAAGCAGGTCTACCGAAAGTCTCCATCCTCAGCACGGGGGGCACGATTGCCAGTAAAGTAGATTATAGAACTGGAGCCGTTAAACCCGCCCTCGATTCAGAAGACTTGTACAGCGTAGTCCCTGAGTTAGCAGACGTCGCCAAGATTGACGCGAAAGTCCTCCTAAGCGTCTTCAGCGAGAACATAGGGCCGCAACAATGGACCAAGATTGCAGAGTCGGCGGCAGAGCAAGTTCGGGCGGGGGCAGATGGTGTGGTGATAGCGCACGGAACTGACACTCTGGGCTATACGGCAGCCGCGCTCAGCTTCGCTTTGCAAGGCATCCCGGCGCCAATCGTGTTGGTAGGGTCGCAACGTTCGTCTGATAGGCCCAGCTCGGACGCAGCGACCAACCTTATTGCGGCGACCGCAGTTGCGGGCCAGGCTCCTTTCGCGGAAGTTGTGGTCGCTATGCATGATTGGGTTTCAGATGAAAGGGTCGCCGTCCACAGGGGACGA